>OGEZ01000002.1_pt1 | contig 448482 bp, 411 predicted proteins | sample 1570831 | NCBI WGS metagenome assembly OGEZ01 (sample SAMEA2582059, study PRJEB24529) | metagenome | biome: Human gut stool | place: China | collected 2011 | reverse complement strand
TCAAAGAACGATGTAACCGACTCGATAAAGCACCTTATGTGTGTAATGGTTGTCCAAAAGCAATCAATCACTGCACGATTGCCCACAAATACCGCTATGATGCTATTTTTGCTGACCGCAAATACAAAGAATGTCTCTCACAGTCCAGGGCCGGTATAAACATGACCAGACACGAACTGCATCAGAAAGATATGGTCATCACGCCCCTGATTTTTCAGGGCCAGTCTCCATATCAGATTATAACGAATCATCCAGAACTCGATATGTCCGTGAGAACTCTATATTCTTACCTTGATAAAGGAATCCTGTCCGCAAGAAACATCGATCTGAAACGTCAGGTAAAATTCAAACCCCGCAAAGTACACAAGACCCAGATCAAAGACAGATCCGTTTTTATCAGACGTATGTTTTCTGATTTTCAAGCCCTTGAACTTGACCATTTTGCTGAAATGGATACCGTTCACTCATCACAGGACTCAAAGCGTGTCATCCTGACATTCTTCTTAACCCGTGAAAAACTGTTTCTTGCATTCATTATGAACAGATGCACCAAAGGTGCCGTAAAACTTGTTTTTAACAAGTTGGAACACCAGCTTGGCACATATGATTTTTTAACCTTATTCAACACGATTCTTACGGATCGCGGATCCGAATTCGGAGATCCGGAGTCTCTCGAAAACGGCATTAATGGCATTATGCGGTCAAGCATCTATTACTGTGATCCGATGAGAAGCGGTCAAAAAGGCGGCATCGAACAGGCACATACCATGCTTCGAATGATTCTTCCTAAAAAGACCAGCTTTGAATATCTCACCCAGTGGGATTTAAGAACTATCGTAGACCACATAAATTCAACCCCAAGAGAAAGCCTTGGTGGTCGAACACCGTATGATGTAGCACTTGAAAACTATGGTATAGACATCTTAAAAGCACTTCAGCTTAGGCCGATTCCACCCGATGAGGTCAATCTGACGCCTAAGCTGATACGCTTTAACCACTAACTTAGCATAAAAATCTGCTGTCAGGCTGGAACTTAACAATTCACATTTTTTGAATGCGGTCTGTGGAATTTAGTTTCGCACAGAAACTATCCAGAGGCTTGTTTGCCATGCCTGAAAGTAAGATGTTTTATGGAAAGTTAATCTAATTATAGCAGTTTTATAAGGATTTAGCCTCCCACAATTCTAAAAAATCAAAGAATTTTAAAGCATGGTGGAATTTACCCCTGCACTGGAATTTACTTTTTCAAGTCAGCGGTCTTTACTGCTTCTTATCCTCCTGATATTCCTCAAAACTGAGAATTACTTTAAACAGATCGCCGTCCATCTGCACCGCAAGATTTCCATGCATCAGCTCGGTCAGGCTTTTTGCGATAGAAAGCCCCAGTCCGTGTCCTTCCGTATTCCGGGAACTGTCTCCACGGACAAATCTTCCGAAAAGTTCCTCGCTGGTCATTTTCAGTCGATCCTTCGAAATATTGCGGAAGGTCATAATCACCATTCCGTGAAATGTTTCCAGCGTAACATACACACGTGTTCCCGGCTGTGCATACTTACATATATTTCCCATCAGGTTGTCAATGATCCGCCACAAATGTCTGCCATCCACATAAATTTCAACGGGTGGTTGCGGACATTCTACAACCATCTCCAGCTGATTTGCCTCTGCCTTTTCTGAAAATTCCCCGACAATCTGTGTCAGAACGACCGTTGCATCACATACTTCCGGATTCACCGGAAGATTTCCGGTAGATGCTTTGGATGCCTCCATCAGATCCTCAATCAGTTTTTTCAGACGGTTGGACTGTCGGTCAAGCACCTCAATGTACTCCCGCATTGTTTCACTCTCTGTCGGCTCCTTTTTGATCAGATCCACATAGTTGATAATGGAAGTAAGCGGTGTTTTAATATCATGGGAGACATTGGTGATCAGTTCGGTACGAAACCGCTCACTCTTCATTTTTTCTTCTACCGCCGCTGCAACTCCGGTCTGTACATTATTTAAATTTTCCGCATGTGTGCGCAGCTCATACATCATTTTTTCTGTATGGATCGGATGCGAATAATCACCTTTTGCAATCCGTTCCCCTCCGTCGAATATCTGTCGAAACTGCACCACAATCTTTAACAGTACGCCGTATTCCACAACTTTCCAGAGGAGATAGACCATGATAATTCCGCCATCCGCTCCGGCACACAGTAAAAGAAATGCTTCTATGAGGAAGACCACAAGAAATACAGCTGTGACTTTTACCGTCATAGACAGACTTGCCAAAAGTGCCAGCCTGATTTCATGCAGTTCTCTTTTTATCCGGCAAAACGGGTTTAAAAGCAGACGCAAAAGCGTATAATGCCAGAATTTTCCTGCACGGATTCTTACAATGATACTGATCACATATTCATACACAATCAGTTCTGCCAGTGCAAAGGCAATTGTAAAAAATGAAATACAGAATACGATTCCTGCATTCTGCATAAGTAGATCTCCCATATAAAGGCATACCATACCGCAGCCCAAAAACGCAAGTCCTGAGATTCCTGTATAAATACCAAATGGTATACGGTCAATCCATCGAATCTGTACCGTATCGGAACCACGTTTCCATCCTGCCGATGCAAACAGAATGCCAAGAGAAAACACCCACACAAGAACACTCAAAAACAACCACAATCCCGAAATTTTCCGCACCTGTACCACAACGCCTGCAAGCGTATGTGCTTTCTGGAAAAACTGTGTTTTCCCGGAATCAATCACGATATGGGTTTCACCACCGACTTCCGGTGAAAACAAAGAGGATACCGAAGCTATGCTTCCCTTCAGGGAATCCGCTACCGTAAGATAAAGCGTATATTCCGTCGCCTCTTTCTCCTGATGTGGATTATAATAAATGCGACCCTGTTGATCTTCGTATGCAAATGAAAAATCCTGCCACTGGAATACCTTTGTCTTCGCATAGGTATCCTCAATGGATTCCTGCCGGATCGGGTAAATTCCATCCTTTTTTGACCATAAGTAACCTGCCTCTAACCCATCAAAATCAAACCGCAGTTCGGATGATTTTAAATACGGTTCGAGCTTACCTTTTTTCAGCTGTTCTCCATTTTCCGCGCAATATCTGCCACCATCGTCCGATTCCCGGTAAGTATATTCCACATACGGTTCAAGATCCGACTCCTCTGGAACCGCGTAAAAAGAAAAGGAATTGATCCGAAACAGGGTATCGCCCGCATAACAATAAATCACACCATTATCATAGATAAAATGATCCACCTGCGTATAATACCTGACTTTTTGCATGTACTGTCCCCTGTTTCTTCCAAGCAGCATATCCCAGAAAGAACGATCATTGGTATGAAACTCATTTTCATCTGTAAATTTCAGCCAGGCAAGTGCGTTTTCCTTATTTAAAGAGGTACCCGTGTAATTTCCACAGACAAGTTCAGTTTCTTTTCCATTCGGCTTGTTTTTTACAAGTGAATAAACGATATTTCCGTCATCAAATTTTTTCAGGGCATCTGCTTCGTCCTGCTTTTTTGAAATGCCGGTAACCGCATCACCCATCCAGTATGCATAGCTTCTGAGCAGCTCGGTATCCAGCGATTTTTCAATGTCTTTCCGTGAGCCCTGCAAATCGCTGTTCATACCTAATGTAACTGTTATCACACCGGTCACGGCCACAAAAAATCCGCTTACAATCGCAAGTACCATAGCCAGTAATCTGATGCCCTGCGATGATTTCCAGTTTTTGGACACATGTTCCGGCTTTTGGGATTTTTTATCCTTTTTCTCATTCATTTTCTACATCCTCCATCTTGTATCCCCGTCCCCACACAACTTTTAAATAACGTGGCTCCGCAGGATTATATTCGAGTTTTTCCCGAAGGTGACGGATATGTACGGCTACCGTGTTTTCGACACCGCACGGGCTGCCTTTCCACACGGCCTCGTAAATCTGTTTCGGTGAATATACTTCCCCCGGATGTTCCATCAGAAGTTTTAAAATATCGTACTCTGTTCTGGTCAGATTCACAGGTTCTCCGTCCAGAGTGACTTCCTTTAATTTATCATCCAGCTCGATGCCGCCGGCGGACAGTTTTGTCCTCACCTTCTGTCCGCTTCCAAGCAGCATATACCGCCGGATCTGGGATTTCACTCTCGCCTGCAGTTCCACTGGATTGAATGGTTTCGTCACATAATCGTCCGCGCCCACGGTAAGTCCGAGTACCTTATCGGTATCCTCGCTTTTGGCCGTCAGTAAGATCACCGGAACATTGGAAATTTCACGGATTTTGCACATCGCTTCTATCCCGTCCATTTCCGGCATCATAATATCCATCAGAACCAGCTGGATATCCTCCCGGTTTATAATTTTTAAGGCTTCCTTTCCGTTATAAGCCGAAAACACCTGGTATCCTTCACTTTTTAAATAAATCTGTAAAGCAGAAACAATATCCTTTTCATCGTCACAAACTAAAACATTATACATAAAAAAAACGCCACCTCGTATTCATGATTAATCATAGATACATTGTAGCGGTTTTTTTCTTAATTTCCAATGGGGCAAACCTTTAAGGTTTGCTTAAAATCAGGAATTATTCTTATTTTGATATCTTTTCTTCTTTCAGCCATGCATCAACGCTCTCATACAGACGCTGCATTCCATCTTCAACAACCAGCTTGGAGGTAGCCACATTCACGCGCAAAAATCCTTCGCCTCCCCTGCCATACTGATTGCCTCCGCTGACATACAGACCGCTGGTTTTGCGGATAAATTTTACAAACTGCCGGCCACTCTCCGTGATTTTGCGGCAGTCCAGCCACATGAGGTAAGTAGCCTCTCCTGCAACCGGATGGATGAGTGGAATTTTCTCCTGCAGAAATTCTGTCACATACTGCTTGTTCTTTTCCACATATTCCCGCAGCTCATCGAGCCATTCTTCCCCGTATTGAAAAGCGGCAATCGTTGCCTGAATTGCAAAAGCGTTCGGTTCTGCTACTTCGTCGGTGTTGAGCTGTCTCCACATTCTGTGATGCAGGATCGTATTTTCCGCATAGACGGCAGCCGTCTGCAGCCCTGCCAGATTAAATGTCTTCGTCGGCGCAATGCAGGTAACACTGATGTCCCTGCAGGTATCATCCACAGAGGCAAACGGAATGTATTCTGTACCGGGTTTTGTCAGATCACAGTGAATTTCATCCGAGACAACAATGACATCATACTGCTTACATAATGCCCCAATCCTCGCCAGCGTCTCACGATCCCAGATGTTTCCTGCCGGATTCTGCGGATTACACAAAATCATAAGCGTCGTCTGCGGATCTGCCAGCTGCTGTTCAAGTTTTTCCCAGTCTATGCGGTATTCTTTTCCATCATAAAGCAGTTCATTTTCCACGACATTTCTTCCGTTATTACGAATGGAATTGAAGAAATTATTATAGACAGGTGTCTGAATCAGCACATTTTCTGCCGGTGTCGTCAGTTTTCGGACAGCAGAAGAAAGTGCAGGGATTACTCCCGTTGTAAAGATCAGCTTCTTTGGATCCATTCGAAAATGATGACGTTTTTCCCACCAGTTTACATAGCTGTCTGCCCATTCGTCCGGGATGACAGAATATCCATATACCCCGTGTGCTACGCGCTGTACCAGTGCCTCCTGCACTTCCGGCACCGTCTCAAAATCCATATCTGCCACCCACATCGGGAGTTCTTTGCGATCCACATCCCACTTGAGGGAATTTGTGCCTCTGCGGTTTGGTATTTTATCAAAATTATATTTCATAGTCATCAGGTCTCCTTTTTTCTGTCTCTCTATAATGCCTAATCATACCACTTCTGCATCATTTCTTCAATCATTGCCGTATCATCCGAAACAGAAAAAAGAAGGAAAAAAACACCTCTTTTTCCGGTATTTTTTCCCTTCTTTTGTAAACAATCACCGGGCTGCAACAGTCTGTTTTCAGCCTTCGGTCTTTGTTGTGCTCTCTTTGGACTTATAATAATCCTCAAACTTCTGATTTGCAGCATCCAATGTCTTCTGGCAGATGTCCGGAAGGTCTTTGCCCCATGCACCGGTTGCCTGTTTGAATCCCTTCTGCATGGCAGTCTGCATCTTCTTCATCTTTTCCACATCATCCCCGGCAAGGGCACTTGCAAAATCAAATAATCTCTCTGATGTCTGCTTTATACCGTAGTAACCATCCTCAGAAATATCCTTCTGTGCCTGTGCCTTGGTTGCTGCATCTACCGTGAAATCTCCTTTTGCAAGGAACTTCCATATATCATCACTGTTTGTTCCGTTTGCAACAGAAGCAGTAGCTGCCTGACCGGTCATCATTTTCTGCACGATGCTGATCAGCTGCTGCTGTCTGGACTGTGTATCCGCTTTCATCTGCTGTACGAGTGCTGCACGATCCTCAGCGCTCATCTTATTAATCGAATAGGTTGCTTTCTTATTGTCCTTGCTGCTGTCTGATTTATCATAGACTACACCGCTCTCATTTTTTTCTTCCGTCTTTGCCGTGGAGTCCTTCTTTGCAGCCGTCTCATTTTTGGTCACCGCATCGTTTTTATAGGATGCGTATACCTCTGTCTGCGTGTTTAACAAACCTGTTGTGTTTACACCCATACTCTCATCCTCCCTGAATTCTACCGGTCAATTCCATTTGTTTCCGGTTAAACTATTTTGGTATCTACTATAGATATCGGTTCTTTTCACAGAATCTTTATAGTTTGCTTTATTTTTGTTTCACAGTGACACGATAGGTCTTTCCAACGGCAGATTTTGTTCTGGCCTTCACCATCACATAGAGTTTCTGCCCCTTTGCAGCTTTTACGGTAAACTTCTGTCCGGTCTGTGCATAATCTTCCTGTTTGACCAGCTTCTTTTTCTGATTATATACGCACACATTCCAGTATCCGCTGTCAGGAAGGCTTACCTGTATGGTCACCTTTCCCTTCTTTGCAGCCTTATATACAAAATAATCTTTATCCTTTACCGCATAATTATTCGCACTACAGGTCTTATTCTTTTTTACAGTTGTAGCTGTGGCAAAAGAATCATTGTATTCCTGTTCCCAGTTATCAGCCTTGTACTGATTGACTGTCACCGTGTATTCGTGTCCGCACGCATAATCATTGATATTCCGTTCTACCTTCAGGTAAATCTCTTTGCCTTTCCGGAAACTGAGCTTTGCAGTGGAAATCTGCAGATCATCCTCTGTTTCCACGGTCTGAAGCAGCTTCTTTTTCTCATCATATACGGAAAGTTTCCAGTACTGATTGTTTCCACCGTCCGCATTTGTAAATTTGAAATTGAAATATCCACTGCCCGTGGCAACGTAGCGGTAGTAATCCACATCTTTTTTGCTGTTGATACTTCCATGCAGTGTCTTTCCGGCGGTAAGATCCGTGGCAAGTGCCATGGTATCGTTGGATTCCTTTTCCCAGCCTTCCGTTGCATAGTAATTGGAACGGATCTTGTACTGGTTTCCAACGCCGTAGCAGGTGACTTTCACATACACTTTTGATCCCACCGGAAGGACATATTTACCGGAGGATACGGTTCTTGTATTGGTATCTTTCTGCAGTTCATTCATATTTTCATCATACAGATACAGATTCCAGAGTGCGGAAGATCCCTCCCCCTGAAAATCATATGTGAAATATCCGTTTTCCGGAATGGTATACTCATACCAGTCCACATCCGAAGCTTTGTAGGAACTTCCATTGATCCATGTGCCGTTCTGCAGACTTGTCGCTGCCGCCGGTGTATCGTTGTCTTCCTGTTCCCACTGTGCACTCTCCGTTGTTTTCACCTGAAGGGAATACTGATAATCCTGTGTCAGCTGATAATCTAAAATGGTAATATCCGTAGACTGCACACGCTCAACTTTGATATATACGCTTTTGCCCGGTCTTAGGTTATAAATTCTTGATGTATAATTGGATGCCAGAGATTTTGTTTCCAGTTCCTGATTTCCATTGTCCGCATCATATACGGAAAAATTCCACTTTCCTTTTCCGCTTGTCTGTGCAAGATTTACAGTAAAATATCCGGCTTTTTCCGCAGTATACTTATAAAAGTGAACATTATTGGAAGTAGACAGCGTATCATACACCACCGTATCTGACTTCAGCACCTCTGCTTTGGTGTAGCTGCTGTATGTGCCGGTCGGTGTCTGATTGGTGGAAATGGATACATTGTCCGCTTTTACCGCCACCGGTGCCGCTGTAAAAACACAGCAGCATGCCAGCAGCAATGCCAGACCTCTTTTTTTCATGTTATGATTCATACGCATATTCCCTCTTTTACAGAGCTTTGATACGCTCCAGTGCCTTTACGGTGTTTTCATAATTTCCAAATGCAGTCAGTCGGAAATATCCTTCTCCGCTCGGTCCGAAACCGGATCCCGGAGTACCAACAACATTTGCATTCTCCAGCAGATAATCAAAGAACTCCCAGGAAGTCATCTGATCCGGAGTCTTTAACCAGATGTATGGTGCATTTACACCACCAAATACGGTATATCCGGCATCCTTTAATCCTTCCTTAATTGTCTTTGCATTCTTCATATAGTAAGCAACCTGCTCCTTTAACTGTGCTTTTCCTTCCTCAGAATATACAGCCTCACCGGCACGCTGCACAATGTACGGAGCACCGTTGAATTTGGTTCCGTGACGTCTTGCCCACATGTCGTGCAAAGAAACTTCCCCGCATTTTAAATCCTTCGGAACTACGGTATATCCAAGACGAACACCGGTAAATCCTGCATTCTTTGAGAAACTGTGCAGCTCAATGGCGCAGGTTCTTGCACCCTTGCACTCATAAATGGAATGTGCCACATTGTCCTCACTGATATAAGCTTCATAAGCGGCATCATAAATGATTACAGCGCCAACTTTATTGGCATAGTCCACCCATTCCTGCAACTGATCCTTTGTAAGCGTTGTTCCGGTCGGGTTATTCGGCAGACACAGATAGATCATGTCCGGTGTCTTCTTTGGGAACTCCGGTACGAAATGATTTTCTGCTGTACATGGCATGTAAATGACATCGCTCCATGTGCCGGTCTCCTTGTCGTAAGTACCGGTTCTTCCAGCCATAACGTTGGAATCCACATAAACCGGGTATACCGGATCACAGACCGCAATCTTGTTGTCCTGTCCGAAAATCTCCTGAATATTTCCGGAATCGCTCTTTGCTCCGTCAGACACAAAAATTTCATCTGCTGCAACCTCACAGCCTCTTGCTGCATAATCGTTCTCTGCGATTGCCTTGCGCAAAAATTCATATCCCAGATCCGGTGCATAGCCGTGGAATGTCTCGGCATGTCCCATCTCATCTACCGCTTTATGCATAGCCTCAATGATTGCAGGAGCCAGTGGCTGTGTAACATCACCGATTCCCAGACGGATAATGTTCTTGTCCGGATTTGCTTCCTGATATGCATTTACTTTTTTTGCAATTGTGCTGAATAAATAGCTGCCCGGCAGCTTCTGATAATTCTCATTTACATGAAACATAATTTCGTTCTCCTTCTCTAATTTTCCATCAGTATCACTTTAACATTTTCTTCTTTTAATGTAAAGACCAGCCAAAAAAGCCAGATAAGATCCCTACCCTTCCTGCAGAAGACTTAAGATCATCTGTGCCACCTCGACCAGACCGGTTCCGTTGTCCATACTTCTTTTCTGAATATATTTATGTGCTTCCTCTTCCGTAAAAGAGTTTCGTGCCATAAGGAGTTCCTTTGCCTTGCGAATGATCTGCTGATCCTCCTGCGAACGGTGTTTCGGCTGCTGCCGCATTCTCCTTCTGCGCCTCTGGATATCTCCCTCCATCATTTCAATTGTCTGCAACAGTTCATGCACTTTCATCGGCATGGAAAGACAGACCAGATTGCTTACCTCTCTCTCCTGAATGGAAGACGGAGAAGCGATCAGAAGCATCTGAAACTCCGGTGGCAGATAATCGTGAATTTCCATATACATCATATCCATAAACCGGCATCCGCAGATCAGTATTCCACACTCCAGATTGTTTACGCTTGCCAGTGCCTGCGCACCGGTAGTACAGACTGCCTGCACGGAATACCCGCTCTGTGTCAATATTTTTTTTATGCCCGCTGCCACTTCCGGTTTCGAAAAGGCAATTACAATGTTACTCACGATCCGATCTCCCGTTAAATCTTATACAGATACTCTTCGATCTCCCAGCCGGTTACCTGCGTACGGTACTGCATCCATTCTGCCTCTTTTGCCTCGATCAGTTTGCTGCTGATATGTTCTCCAAGCACTTCTTTTACAAAAGCATCTTTCTGCAATTCACAGATGGCCGCATGAAGATCGGCCGGAAGCGACTCGATTCCTCTGCTTGCTTTTTCTTCCTCCTTCAGTTCATAGACATTTTCCGGCACCTCTTCCGGTGGCTCAATTTTATTTCTGATACCGTCAATTCCGGCTGCAAGACATACCGCAAGGGCCAGATACGGATTGGCTGCCGGGTCCGGGCTGCGCAGTTCCACACGGGTTTCCTCTCCCCGGGAAGCAGGAATACGGATGAGCGGGCTGCGGTTTGTCGCAGACCATGCAATATAACATGGTGCCTCATATCCAGGTACCAGCCGCTTATAGGAATTTACCAGCGGATTCATGATAAGAGTCACACCTTTCATGTGCTTCATGATACCGCCAATAAAATAATAGGCTTCTTTACTCAGGCCCATTTTTCCATCCGGATCGTGGAAAATATTATGTCCGTCTTTGGACAGGGACATATTGATATGCATTCCGGAACCATTAATCCCGTATTTCGGCTTCGGCATAAAGCTTGCAAACAGACCGTGCCGCTTTGCAATGGTCTTAACCGCCAGTTTGAATGTCATGATATTATCTGCCGTCTGCAGTGCCTCATCATACTTAAAGTCAATCTCATGCTGTGCGGGTGCTACCTCATGGTGGGAAGCTTCGATCTCATACCCCATATCTTCAAGTGTCAGCACCATATCACGTCTGGCATTTTCTCCCAGGTCTACCGGACCGAGATCAAAATATCCGGCTTTTTCGTGGGAAAGTGTTGTCGGCTGGCCATTCTCATCCTGATGAAACAGGAAAAACTCACACTCCGGTCCCACATTAAATGTATATCCAAGTTTTTTTGCTTCCTCAATCTGACGTTTTAAGATATAACGGGAGTCCCCCGTAAACGGTGTTTTGTCTGCACAGTAAATATCACAGATAATACGTGCTACTTTTCCCTGCTGCGGGCGCCATGGGAAAATGGTAAATGTGTCCAGATCCGGATACAGATACATGTCTGACTCCTCAATCCGTACAAATCCCTCAATGGAAGAACCGTCAAACATACACTTGTTATTCAATGCTTTCTCCAGCTGACTGGATGTAATTGCTACATTCTTTAATGTTCCGAAAATATCCGTAAACTGCAGACGGATGAATTCCACATCCTCTTCTTCCACAATTCTGAAAATATCTTCCTTGGTATATCTGCTCATATACTTTTCTCCTTTTCTGCGTTACATTTGCTGATATATGTTAATACCTGTTCATAAGACATCGAACCGCCAAACAGATCCAGCGCACTTCCAATGGTGACGTTCAGCCGGTTTCTTCCAAGTTGTGAAATTTCTTCCAGATCTTCAAAACTGTGAACGCCTCCGGCATAGGTGATCGGAATTTTTCCCCAGTCTCCCAGAAACTGTGCCAGGGGTTTTTCAATTCCACCGGATTTTCCTTCCACATCCACGGCATGCACCAGAAACTCGCTGCACCGGGAACTCAGTTTTTCCAGAAGTTCATTCGTCACACGCTCTGTGGTAAATTTCTGCCACCGGTCGGTTACAATATAATAGCCCGGTTCTTCTGCATCTGCCCGGTATCTGCACGACAGATCAAGTACCAGGTGTTCCTTTCCCACGGCCTGTTCCAGCCGGTTCAGACAATCATAGTCAATCCGTCCGTCCCGGAAAACAAACGAAGTCACAATCACTGCAGATGCGCCAGCTTCCAGAAATTCGGACGCATTGGCATCGGTAATTCCTCCGCCGACCTGCAATCCCCCCGGATAGGCACGCAGAGCCGCCAGCGCCTGATTTTTGGTTTTTTCATAGTAAGGGCTGTCTTTTGCATTCAGTAAAATGATATGTCCGCCGCGGATTCCCCGGCTCTGATACATCCGTGCATAAAACGCTGCATCCTGCCCGGAAACAAAATTTTCACTTGCCTGATCCCCGGCATCCCGCAGACTGCTTCCGACAATCTGTTTTACCTTTCCGTTGTGAATATCAATACATGGTCTGAATTCCATCCGATTTTGTCCTCTTTTCAAAAAATGGGCATAGAAAGACCCTGCTGAGGCCCCCTTGCCCTTATTGTTGTATATCTTCACTGTTTATGCTGTTTCTCCGCTATCATAACATAATTTTTACTTGACAGCAATCCATTATTTTGCTATCATCATTAAAATTGTTATTGTACATAATAGGTGTTTTGGACGATAACAGACGTTACACAAAATTACATACAAACTACATATAATAGAAGAAAGCGAGGATTTTAGAAAATGGGAACTATTATCGGCGAAGGAATTACATTTGATGACGTTCTTCTGGTTCCTCAGTATTCTGAGGTTACACCAAACCTGATCGATCTGAAGACACATCTGACAAAGAAGATCGTACTGAACATTCCTATGATGAGTGCAGCCATGGATACCGTTACGGAGTCAAAAATGGCGATTGCAATGGCAAGGCAGGGTGGTATCGGAATCATTCATAAAAACATGTCCATTGAAGCACAGGCAGATGAGGTCGATAAGGTAAAGCGTTCGGAAAACGGTGTTATCACAGACCCATTTTTCTTATCTCCAGACAATACATTACAGGATGCTGACAACCTGATGGCAAAGTTCCGTATCTCCGGTGTTCCGATCACAGAGAACGGTCGTCTGGTCGGCATCATCACGAACCGTGATTTAAAGTTCGAAACCGATTTCACAAAGAAAATCAGTGAATCCATGACCTCCGAGGGTCTGATCACCGCTCCGGAAGGAATTACCTTAGAAGAAGCCAAAAAGATTCTTGCAAAAGCCAGAAAAGAAAAACTTCCGATTGTTGACAAGGATTTCAACTTAAAAGGTCTGATCACCATCAAAGATATTGAAAAACAGATCAAGTATCCGCTTTCTGCAAAGGATGATCAGGGACGTCTTCTCTGCGGTGCCGGTGTCGGTATCACCGGAAACATGATGGAGCGTGTCGATGCCCTGGTTGCTGCCCATGTCGATGTCATCGTTGTCGATTCCGCACACGGTCATTCCAAAAACATTCTGGAAGCCGTAAAGAAGATCAAGGCAAAATACCCGGATCTGCAGGTTATCGCCGGAAACATTGCAACTGGTGCTGCTGCACAGGCACTGATTGATGCCGGAGCTGATGCAGTTAAAGTTGGTATCGGACCTGGTTCTATCTGTACCACACGTATCGTTGCCGGTATCGGTGTTCCACAGATCTCCGCAATCATGGACTGCTATGAAGTTGCAAAACAGAGCGGCATCCCTGTCATCGCCGATGGTGGTATCAAATACTCCGGCGATATGACAAAGGCTATCGCAGCCGGTGCAAACGTATGTATGATGGGTTCCATGTTTGCAGGATGTGACGAAGCACCTGGTACATTTGAGCTCTTCCAGGGAAGAAAATACAAAGTATACCGTGGTATGGGTTCCATCGCTGCCATGGAAAACGGAAGCAAAGACCGTTACTTCCAGGAAGGTGCAAAGAAACTTGTTCCGGAAGGCGTAGAAGGCCGTGTTGCTTACAAGGGAACACTTGAAGATACCGTCTTCCAGCTGATCGGTGGTATCCGTTCCGGTATGGGTTACTGCGGATGTCCTACCATTGAGGATCTCAAGGAAAGAGGTAAATTTGTCAAGATTTCCGCTGCTTCTTTACGTGAGAGCCATCCACACGATATTCATATTACAAAAGAAGCTCCAAACTACAGTACCGATGACAATAAATAAATAAAATAAATATAATTTGAGGTGAATTTTATTGGGCCCCAGTGAGACAGGTCAATTAATTGCAATAATTATCCTGCTGTGTCTGTCAGCGTTTTTTTCGTCGTCAGAGACAGCTCTTACAACCGTAAATCAGATTCGTATGCGTACCCTTGCAGACAATGGCGATAAACGCGCTGCACGGGTATTGCATGTAACCGGAAATCCGGGAAAAATGTTATCTGCCATTCTGATCGGAAACAATATTGTAAATCTTTCGGCATCTTCCATTTCAACATCCCTTGCCATCCATCTTTTTGGAAACACGGGTGCGGGAATTGCCACAGGTATTCTTACATTTCTGATACTGATCTTCGGTGAAGTAACACCAAAAACCATGGCAACCATCAAGGCCGATTCCATGTCTTTGACAGTAGCCGCTCCAATAGGACTTCTGATGAAAATACTTACTCCTGTTATTTTTATCATCAACAAGCTCTCTCTCGGACTGATGTTTCTGCTGCATGTCAATATCAAAGATGCACAGAAAAAGATGACAGAAGAAGAGCTCCGCACCATTGTTGACGTAAGTCAGGAAAATGGTGTCATCGAACATGAAGAACGGGATATGATTCATAATCTCTTTGATTTCGGTGATGCAGAAGCCAAGGAGATCATGGTTCCGCGAATTGACATGACTTTTGTTCAGGCAGATGCCACCTATCAGGAAGTACTTGATATCTTCCGTCAGGATATGTTTACACGCCTTCCTGTTTATGAAGACTCGACCGACAATGTAATCGGAATCATCAACATGAAAGACTTCCTGTTACAGAATGATACCCCGGAATTTTCCGTACGAAACCTTCTGCGGGAGCCATATTTTACATATGAGCACAAAAATACTGCAGATCTGTTTCTGGAAATGCGTAAATCCTCCATTTCTCTTGCGATTGTGCTGGACGAATACGGAGTAACCGCAGGACTCATTACTTTAGAAGACCTGTTGGAAGAAATTGTAGGGGAAATCCGTGATGAATATGATGCCGATGAAGAAGACGATATCACCCGGATCAGTGATCGCGAATTCTATGTACTTGGTTCCGCCAATCTCAACGATGTCAGTGAAGCGCTTTCCCTACACTTTACTTCGGATGATTATGACACCATAGGAGGATATTGTCTTGGTCTTCTCGATCATCTGCCGGAAAAAAATGAAATTATTTTAACAGATAATAATATTCTTCTCCGTATTGACCGGATGGAAAAAAACAGAATCGAACGGATTTACATCCGGCTTCCGGAACCTCTGGAGGAAACCGGTTCCGAACAAAAATCCGAAGAATAATCCGTAAATTCTGAGGGCTGCTTTGCAGCCCTCATTTTTATGCCAGTAACTGCCGAAGCCACACACGAAGAGAATCCTCCATGATCCATTTCGAATCTCCGGCAAGCCCTCCCCTTTCTTTTGGAATCAGATTCTGTCCAGCATCCTCAAAATATTTTTTGCTGATAAACCGGCAGTGAAACGAAATAATCTTTCCCCTCGGAAAATCTTCATCCGGATCTTTCGGTTTTACCGGATCGGGATCTCCAGAATCCGGTTTCGGATCTTCCCTGTCAGTCCCCGGAGTTTCCGGATCAGGGTCTGTTGGATCAGGGTCTGTCGGGTCAGGGTCTGTCAGATCATCTGTGTTCTCCGTCTTCCACACTCCATAAAGATCAATTTTCGGACTGTATCTGATTATCCAGCTGTCCTTTACCACTGCCCCACATTTTAAGTCTGCTTTTTTTGCATCCGGCTTCATTGCCCATCCAACCAGTTTTTTTCCTTTCGTTTTCCACCCGATATTTTCCAAAGGCACTTTTCCATAACCATACGTCATTGTCTGCACATCCATTTCCGTATCATCTTTTGAACTGTTCCGGTGAAAGAAAATCTGCAGTTTCTTTTTCTGTCCATAGGCCACACACCGCACATCATTTGTCACATAAAATTCCTGTCTCTCTCTCTCCCCGTAACAATCTCCTCTCCATTCTGCAAAATCATATCCTTTCTTTGCTTTTGCTTTTAAACATGCCGTGTATCCATAACAATACTCTCCACCACCGGAAACCGATGCAATCCCTTCCCCTGCAATCGCATCCACCCAGAAAAACAATCCCTGAATTTCTTTGTGGAAATAATTGTGAAAGGAAGTGTATGACTCTCTGCTCCAGCTTTCCGCACCGGAAATTCCCTGATAAGTCGTATATACTTTTCCAGAAACCGGTCCCTGATCATTCATGGTTCCCTGCGCTTTTCCTTTTCTTACCACAATCATGCAGGCATCCATTACCATTGACGCTTTTCCTTTATTCAATGCCTGACTCGCCTTTGCATTCAGCCGGTCCTTCAGGTCTCCCAGTGTCAGCGCATACAGATTATATTCTGCACCACCTTTTCTGACACAATGCACCGCATACATATAGTTTCCGCCAAGTTTAAAATACATCGTCTGCAGTTTTTTCCCGGAAGAATCCTTTACCGACAACTTCCATCCGATTGTCCGGTAGCGGATATCCGAACTTGCCAAATTTGCTTTGGTTGCATAATAGATCATCCCATCGGTTTCCGAGAACGGGAAAAAGCATACATTATTTCCATACTCCTGATAATAACCGTATGCATTTTCTGATATTCCAGCATAAATGTCTGTCTGTCTGAACGGAAGAAATGTCACCAGCAATGCCACGACCATCCCGAACACCACAATTTTTATCTTTTTTTCCATTAACCGATTGCCACCTCCCAGTATTCACATAATAACCTTCCGTTTTCATCCTGCTGTCCCCCGGTATATACCCCGATAAACTGATATATCTTCTCTCTTTTTGCAAGTGTTTTTGTATAATCCGGAAGTTCCTTTTCCGACGGAAATACACACACCGCTTTCTCAAGCATGGTGATTTTCCTGACCGGACAGTCCTTCTTTTGTAAAAACTCTTTTATCAGCCTGTCCAATTCCTTTCCCCCGAGCTTTCCCTTGGTCCACTTACGCATCAGAACATCCATTTCCTTTTTGATGTTACAGTCAGTCACACTTCCATTGCTCTGATAATACAGCCATTGCGGTGTCAGCAGGTCGGTCTCCTGCCTCTGGCTTCCTGCCATGATGCCCGGATGTGTATCATTTTGTGTATGTGCCGCAGAAGATACATGTTTTCCGTCACACAGCACGGAAAGTAACAGGGAAAACAACATTGCAGCCACACATGCCACAATTGTCAGTGTCAGGATCACTGCATGTTTTCCTTTGGTTGTCAGTTTTCCTTTTCTATTCATACCTCCTCCTCTTGCGGCCATATTTCTTCCGTCTCTGTTTCCTCTTCGATTACTTCCGTCTCTACCAGTATCGTTTTATCGCATGCTATGGACTTATGAAATCCTCCCGGAAGTACAAAATCCTCTGTTACCCGTACTGAAATAACACCCGAAACCATATCACAGCTTTTTACATCAATGGAAACCCTTGATGCCGTATGCAGCTGCTGCCGGATTTCCTGCCGGACAAATGCTTCAACCTCCGTGTCCGACACTCCAGTCGCATAATACCGGTTCAGATGATATTTAAGTACCTGCGAAATACAGTTTTCCATTTCATTTTTTCTTGTGGAAATACTGTAGATACTCAGACAGGAAACGATTGTATAAACTGCAACCATACAGCCCAGTATTCCTAATATTATGTTTTTCATCGACTCCTCCAGTACCCTTCAAACGCTCCCGTGTCTGTTTCACACAGTGCGCGGCTCTTTGGAATTCCCTTTTCCACAACCACGCTCATTTCCGACACCAGCGCAATCAATACCAGTGCCATCACAACCGCGATTGCCGTGCCTGCGTATTGTCTGATCAGTTCTTTCATCAACAGCCTCCGTTTCCCCAAACCTCGATCATCTGCATAATCAATCCCTGTCTGGACAGCAAAAACTGTCCCAGCGTGCCCAGAAAAACAACTCCTCCCACCGCAGCCAGTACCGCACTGCCGTATTCTTTTACCACTGCTGCCATATTCTATACCCCCGCAATCAATTGCAGAACTTTCCCAAGCCCTGCCACAACCCCTGTACCAATCACAAATAAAATTCCACCAATTCCATATTCTTCTATGATCTGTTCCATCTTATTTTTCTCCTTTACTTTGCATAGCTTACAAATGTATGCTGTCTGTTAATTCCCAGAAAAGCAACCTGAAATGGAAACTGCATTTCAATTTTTGCCATATCAACCCCATCCATTCCATATGGTATCTGACTGACCTGCGAAACGGTTGCCACTGTGGAATTTTCATTAAAAAATGTTACTTTCAGCTGATATCCGGCTTCCTCACTCTGCAAAAAACACTGTTGTACCACACCGGTATTAAAATCACTGTTTTCTATCTCGTCGACAATCCGTGCCTGCATATCCTGTGCATTCATCACTTCCATATAGGCTGCCAGAATTCCCATTGCTGTCACCGCCATAAAAAGAGTCAGAAATACTCCCATGAATGCCTTTATGATCTGGCTCATTTTGTATCCTCCTCCCTTTTATCCAAGTCCTGCCCCTGACAGAAATGTCATCATAAACACTGCCATATCCACAAGAAGTTTTAATGACGCTGTCAATACCGGTGCAAGAAACAACAGATACATTCCACTGCTCAGATTTTTAAGCCGTCCCTTTTCTGCGGCATCCAGCATCTCCAGATTCCGGTCAATCAGTTCCCCGATCTGCCGGTCTGCCCTGCCACTGTTTCCCATGGAAACGGAAAAGAGCATGCTCATGGCAGAATGTACTTCCGGAATCTGAAAACTTTTCAAAAACCGATGGTAGGGAAGCACGGACTCCGGTTCCATTTCCAGCTGACCAACCAGTATATCCAGATCCCGCCGCAGCACCGGTGGAACATGCTCCTGTGATTTCTGCAAAGCAACCTGAACGTTTTCACTCTGCAAAAGCAGAACAATATCCATCAGCCATCCCGGAAATGCACACTTGATACTGCGTACCAGCGTTTTTTGGGCAACCGCCCGTCCTACCCGGTGCTGATTTGCCATCAGAGCAACCAGAAGTAGTGCCGCCGCTGTCATCAGCTGATGTCCAAAATAATATGCAGCTGCTGCACCTGCCGCCGTCACAACAGCCAGAACTACCGACAAACGTTTCTCTTTTCGCTCATCATACCGGTAATATGCTTCTATTTTCTTTGCATCTGCCTCATCGGTATGTCCATCCAGGGCCAGCCAGTCGATGGCGAGATATTTCTGCGCTCTCGTAAAAATCAGATCATCAAGGATCACAACTACAATCGTAAGCACCTGAGAAATCAAATTTTTACTGATATCAATTTCCATAACCGGCAGATATAAAATCATCCCGCATATCAACAATGACGCAGCAATTGACATTACAATATCCACAAACATTTTCCTGCGTTCCTTCATAGAACCACAAATCCGCTGCTCCCATCTCTTTTTATCCGCCAGAAGCAATTCCACCGGTCTTTCTATTGCTCCTCCGTAAATCTCTACATGTACAATAAAATCATGTACATTTTTTATCCGGCTGCAGGCATATTCCCGTTCGATCATCTGCAGGGAATCCCGCATGACATCAGTTTCATCAAATGTCATATGCATATGATCAATGGCGTTTTGGAGAACTCCGCGCATCGGACCATCCACCATCGCCGCATCTACATTCACCAGTGCTCTCTCCACTTTTTCTTCTTTGACGAAAGCATACAACAGCATATCCAGGTACTCGGATACCTCCTCAAATTTTCTCTCGTATACGATCTTTTTTTTGTACCATTTCCGGTGTCCGGAAATCCGAAGCAGCAGAAAACCGCCAATGACAACCGTCGTAATCCAGTGAAGTTTTAAGAGCAGATGCAGCGCATACAGTGCCGACAGGACAACCAGATAAATCATGTTTCCACCTCCCTGTCTGCATCCTTTCCAAGCTGCTGGTTCAAAAGGCTGCAAAGCAGCGGGTTGTCAACTCCCTCTCTTTTAAACCGCCGCAACAGCGATTCCGGAAATTCTTTCAGCACCAGTTTTCCATCGGTCACTGCCATAATAATTTTGTTTTTTTGGCCTTCTCTGTCAAAAAAACATACCTGGTCAATATAACGGTACACCTGACCGGCCCCGTTCTTTTTCTTTCGGATCAGAACCCCGACATCCATTGCCTGATAGATATCGTTTTCCAGACGGTCCGCATCCACACGCGTTTCAAGCATATTTAAAATCCGGTCCGGGATATTCCGGACATCGTCCGTATGCAGGGTGGTCATTCCCCGTACTCCCGTTGACCACCCTTCCAAAAGGTATTTCACCTCCTTGGAACGCGCCTCCGAGAGCATGATCCATTTAGGATTTAACCGCAGGCTTGCCTTGATCGCATCCGCATAATCAAACCGGTCATTGACCCGCATCTCAATACAGTCTTTCCCCGGATTCGTTACGGAATACCGGATCTCCATGGTATCTTCGATTGTGATGACACGCTCATTTCCCGGAACATACTGGGAAAAAAATTTTACACACTCCGTCTTTCCAATTCCCGGCATCCCGCAAAAAATCAGATTCATTTTCGTCAGCACGCAATTGACCAGTACTGCAAGAATATCCCTGCTGCAATACTGTTCCTGCAGTGCCTTTTCTGCTGTCAGCCGAATGACCGGCGGTGTTTTCCGGATGCTGATACTGCGCCCGGAACGTGCGATCGACTCATGCAGAACTGTCACCCGCAGCTCACTGGTTTCTGCCTCCAGCTCCGGATTCTGCTTGTTAAACTGCTGACTGACCACATTTGCAATCCGCTGGGTAAACTGTTCTACAAATGCCAAAGTCATATTCTCATCCACATACGCCTGATTCACCCGGTAACGTTCGTTATAGATATTGGTCAGCCAGATCTCCCGCCCATTGTAATCGACATCTGTGATCTCTTCGTTCGCAATATATTTCCACAATGGACCGAAATACTCTTTTCCAAGTTCCATACAGCCTCCTTAGGGTGTTGGCAGACCGGTATTTTTGTTCGCCTGGTCAATAAAATTTTTCACCAGTGTCTGAAACGCACTTCCGATCGGTCCGCTTGTATCCGTTCCCACAACTGCTGTAATGACAAGGATCACTGCAAGAATCGCTACCACGGTAATTAAAATACCGCCATATTCCTGAAATATTTCTTTCATATTTTCATTTTCCTCCTGTATGAAGGACGTTCTTATGGGAAACCACAGAAGAATATCTGTGGGCACAAAAAATGCGGCGATTGCATCACATGCATTGCCGTACTGAAAAAAGATATTTTTACTATACCGTTTTTTGGGTTTTTGTAAATAGTTCTTTGGTACTAAAAAAGGACTTCCGCACCGGGAAGCCCTTCTTTTTGCTTTTACCTTAGTCATCCACTCTATTTTTCTGCCAGAAATTTTTCTGCTGCAGCCATGCGTACCACAACAACAAATACATTTGCTGCCTGCTCAAGTTCGGCAAGCGACGGATACGTCGGTGCAATACGGATGACAGAATCCTTCGGATCTTTTTTGTAAGGGAACGGGGAACCCGCACCGGTCAGTACCACCCCTGCCTCTTTACACTTTGAAACAATCTCCTTTGCGCATCCTTCCGGTGCCTCGAAGGAAATAAAATATCCTCCAAGCGGATGCATCCATGTACCGATTCCGCGGGATGCCAGTTCATCGGAAAAAATCTTCTCAACAAGCTCAAATTTCGGACGAATCAGATCTGCCTGTTTTTCCATATGTGCCTTGATGCCATCAACATTCTTAAAAAACTTCACATGACGCAGCTGGTTAATCTTATCATGGCCAATGGTCTGAATCGTCAGACGCTTCTTGATATCCGCAATGTTTGCCTCTGAGGAAGCGATTGCTGCAATACCGGAACCCGGGAAGCTGACTTTGCTGGTAGAACAGAATTCAAATACCATATCCGGATTTCCTGCCTTTTTGCACTCCTCTAAAATATCCAGAATCTGTGCCTGGTCCTCTTTGTAGAGATGATGTACCACATAGGCATTATCCCAGAAAATACGGAAATCTGCGGCTGCCGGCTTTAAGGCTGCAAATCTGCGGACCGTCTCATCCGAATAGACCACACCCTGTGGATTGGAATATTTCGGCACACACCAGATTCCTTTTACCGTCTCATCGTTATTCACATATTTTTCTACCAGATCCATATCTGGTCCATTCTCTGTCATTGGGATGTTGATCATCTCGATACCAAATGTCTCTGTGATGGCAAAATGTCTGTCATATCCCGGAACCGGGCAGAGGAATTTTACCTTATCGAGCTTACACCATGGAGTGTTGCCACAAATACCAAACATTTCTGCACGGGCAACCTGATCATACATGATATTCAGGCTGGAGTTACCATAAACAATCACATTTTCCGGCTTTGTCCCGATCACATCCGCCATCAGTTTTTTAGCTTCCGGAATACCATCAAGGACACCATAGTTTCGCAGATCAGTGCCGTTTTCACTCTTTAATGCAGTCTTGGAATCAAGCACATCAAGCATTCCCATGCTTAAATCAAGCTGGTCTGCTCCCGGCTTTCCTCTGGACATATCCAGTGCAAGACCCATGCCTTTTATTTTTTCATATTCGGCTTTGAGTGCGGTCAGCTCCTGTGTGAGTTCCTCTTTGCTCATCTCCTGATAGGTTTTCATGGTAAGTTTTCCTCCTTATTATTCCTCTGGATTTTCTTTGATTTTTTTATAATAGGCGCGAATCTGCTGCTCATATCCGTTTTCCGACGGCTCATAAAAAACCTCACCGGTCAGTCCGTCCGGCAGATACTGCTGCTTCACGTAGTGGTTTTTATAATCATGGGCATATTTGTAACCTTTTCCGTGCCCAAGCTTTCCTGCCGATTTGTAGTGGGCATCCTGCAAATGCACTGGTACCGGCGGTGTCTTTGTCTCCTGCACTACACGCATGGCCTTATCAATGGCATTGATCGCGGAATTACTCTTTGGCGCACTTGCCATATAAGTAACTGCCTGTGCCAGTACAATCCGTGCTTCCGGCATTCCGAGCCGCTCCACCGCCTGTGCCGCAGCTACTGCAACCTGCAATGCCTGCGGATCCGCATTCCCGATATCCTCAGATGCCAGAATCATGATTCTTCTGGCAATAAATTTCACATCTTCCCCCGCATAAAGCATCCGTGCCAGATAATACACCGCGGCATCCGGATCTGATCCACGCATGCTCTTGATAAAAGCAGAGATCGTATCATAGTGATTATCTCCCGTCTTATCGTAGTTGATGACCCGCTTCTGAATGCACTCACTGGCCACATCCAGTGTAATGTGAATGATCCCATCCTCACTCCGGTCCGTGGTCAGAATTCCAAGTTCAATGGCGGTCAGCGCTGCACGCGCATCTCCGTTTGCCATGTCAGCTAAAAACTCCAGCGCATCATCATCCATCTGTGCATGGTAAGAACCCATGCCCTTTTCCGTATCATTGACTGCCCGAAGCAGCAATGTACGGATATCCTCCGTGGAAAGTTTCTTTAACTCGAAAATGACGGAGCGCGACAAAAGCGCAGGATTCACTTCGAAATACGGATTTTCCGTTGTGGCTCCGATCAGAATGATCGTGCCGTCCTCGACAAACGGAAGCAGATAGTCCTGCTGTCCCTTGTTGAAACGATGGATCTCATCGATAAACAGGATCGTTTTCTTTCCATACATGCCCTGATTGTTTTTTGCCGCGGCAACCACTTCCTCCATGTCTTTCTTGCCCGCCGAAGTCGCATTGATCTGCATGAACTCTGCACTTGTGGTATTGGCAATCACTTTCGCCAGCGTCGTCTTTCCCGTACCGGGCGGTCCGTAAAAGATGATGGAGCTGAGTTTATCCGCTTTGATCGCACGGTACAGCAGTTTGTCTTTCCCGACGATGTGCTGCTGCCCGACAACCTCATCAAGTGTGGTCGGACGCAGCCGTGAGGCAAGCGGTGACTCATCCTTCATATTCTGTTGTCTCATATACTCAAATAAATCCATTCGTATCCAATCCCCATATGAATATCATTCAAGATCTTTTTGAATAATTTTTGTGTGTATCCTGCATTTTTATTCTTTGCAGGAATTTTTCCACAAACTTCTTTACGCTTTGTTCTTTGCGATATTTCTATGTAATTTCTATTATTCTTTCATTTCCCGCTTATCTCATTTTGAAAGAAAAAGCGTCAGGAAATTCATTTCATCCTTATAAGGATACATGATTTCCTGACGCTTGACAAGTTATTATTGAGATTTTTTTACATAAATATTGCTTTTATTTTTGTACAGATGCTGTAAGTGCACCATCCTTCACGTCAATGAGGATCGTATCTCCCTGCCGTACCTGATCTTCGAGAATCAGTTTTGCAGAGAGGGTCTCTACATGCTTTTGCAGGAACCGCTTCAATGGTCTTGCACCATAAACCGGATCGTAACCATGTTCAACCACAAAGTGCTCCGCTTCCAGTGACAATGCCACCTTGATCTCACGATCAGAAAGACGTTTGTTCAGATCATCCATCAGCAGACGGATGATGCCACCAATATTTTCTTTTGACAGTGGCTTAAACATAATAATCTCATCCAGACGGTTCAAAAATTCCGGTCGGAAATGTCCCTGCAGATCTTCCATGACTTCTTTTTCTGCCTCCGGCGAAATGTTGCCATCTGCATCAATGCCATCCAGCAGATACTGCGATCCAAGGTTACTGGTCATAATAATGATCGTGTTCTTGAAATCTACGGTACGTCCCTGTGAATCTGTGATCCGCCCGTCATCAAGTACCTGTAACAGTACGTTAAAGACATCCGGATGTGCCTTTTCCACCTCATCAAACAGGACAACAGAATACGGTTTTCTCCGCACGGCTTCTGTCAGCTGGCCGCCTTCATCGTATCCGACATATCCTGGAGGCGCTCCGATCAGCCGGGACACGGAGTATTTCTCCATGTACTCACTCATATCAAGACGCACCATGTTGGATTCATCGTCAAACAGACTGGCAGCAAGTGCTTTTGCAAGCTCGGTCTTGCCGACACCGGTTGGTCCCAAAAACAGGAACGAACCAATTGGTTTGGTCGGATCTTTGATTCCTGCTTTGGAACGGATAATCGCCTCGGTCACTTTGGTAACACCATCGTCCTGGCCTACCACACGTTTGTGGAGTTCCTCATCCAGGTGCAGTGTCTTGTTCCGCTCGCTTTCGCTTAACTTCGCAACCGGGATTCCCGTCCAGCGGGAAATGATCTTTGCAATCTCTTCATCGGTGACATTTTCGTGTACCAGAGACAGATCACGGTCTTTGAGTTTATCTTCCTCAATTTCCAGTTCTTTCTGTAATCCAGGCAGTTTACTGTACTGCAATTCCGCAGCTTTTTCATAATCTGCGTCACGCTGTGCTGCCTCAATCTCCTTCTTTGTGCTCTCAATCTGCTCTCTGACCTTGCTGACATTGTCAACTGCATCCTTTTCGGTGCTCCACTGCGCTTTTCTGGTATTAAACTCATCACGCAATTCTGCAAGTTCTTTCTGCAGATCTGCCAGACGCTCCTGACTCAGATGATCCGTCTCTTTCTTTAATGCCGTCTCCTCGATCTGCATCTGCATGATCTTCCGGTTCATCTCATCAAGTTCTGCCGGCATGGAATCCAATTCCGTCTTTATCATCGCACATGCCTCGTCGACCAGATCGATTGCTTTATCCGGCAGGAACCGGTCTGTAATATAACGGTTGGAAAGAACTGCTGCTGTAACAAGCGCAGAGTCCGTAATCTTAACGCCGTGGAATACTTCGTAGCGCTCCTTTAAGCCACGCAGGATGGAAATCGTATCTTCCACCGTTGGCTCATCTACCATAACCGGCTGGAAACGACGCTCCAGGGCAGCATCTTTTTCGATATACTCACGGTATTCGTTTAAGGTTGTGGCACCGACACAGTGCAGTTCGCCTCTGGCAAGCATTGGTTTTAACAGCTGTCCGGCATCCATGGCACCATCGGTTTTTCCGGCTCCGACGATTGTGTGCAGTTCATCAATAAACAGAATGATCTGTCCATCCGAATTTTTGACATCGTCAAGAACCGCTTTCAAACGTTCCTCAAATTCACCACGATACTTTGCACCGGCAACCAGTGCGCCCATATCCAGGGCAAACAGCTTCTTGTCTTTTAAGCCTTCCGGTACATCGCCTTTTACGATACGCTGTGCCAGGCCCTCGACAACGGCAGTCTTACCTACACCGGGTTCACCGATCAGCACCGGGTTATTTTTGGTCTTACGGGAAAGAATCCGGACCACATTCCGGATCTCCTCATCACGGCCGATCACCGGGTCCATCTTCTGCTGTCTTGCACGCTCCACCATATCATAACCGTACTTTTCCAGTGTATCATATGTTGCTTCCGGATTATCGGAAGTGACACGCTGATTGCCGCGGACGGTAGACAATGCCTGCAGAAACCGTTCCCTTGTCAGCCCATATTCTTTCATCAGTGCTTTCATCGCCGGATTTGGATATTTGAGCATTGCAAGGAAAATATGCTCGACAGAGACATATTCATCTCCCATTGCCTTTGCCTCATCCTCTGCATGGATCAGCACATTGTTTAAATCTTTTCCGACATAGACATTGCTGTTGCTGCCGGATACTTTGACGCGCGCATCCAGTTTGCTGATCGCATTCTGGGTGAAATGCTGTACGTCAATTTCCATTTTCTCTATCAGTTTCGGGATCAGTCCCTCTTCCTGCTGTAACAGGGCAACTAACAGGTGCTCCTGCTCAATCTCCTGATTTCCATAGTCGTAGGCAAGCTTTTCGCAGTTATTGATCGCTTCTACCGACTTTTGTGTGAATTTCTGTATGTTCATAGCAAGCCCTCCTCTTAACTATCATCATGTAACTGTGCTGTTTTTTGCATCCCAGTTACTATTTTTCTCGATTACGATATTGTTATACACCCGTTTTTAGCACTCGTCAAGTAGGAGTGCTAACAAAAATTCTAAAGATTTTATAAACATTGGAATATATTGTCGAATTGTCTGAAAATTGTTTTAGACATAAGTTTTTTCGATATGACGAAAGAAGGGGAATATTCTCTTTCTCCAGAAACATCCGTTATTAATTGTAACGGATGTTTTGCCGATATAATAGACAACACAAACGATGATCTATTACAGAAAGGAACTTTTCATGCAGATTTATTTATCACTGATGTCCCAGAAGAATCCCTCATCCGATTCCTCATCCTATGATCTTTCTTCTCCTCAGGGACGCATGCTCTATGTGAGAGAAACAACCAATGCCGCATTTTCTTCCTGGACTTCTCCCCTGCAAAGACAGGACCCTGATACACAGGAAGAAAAAAAACAGGAAATGCTCTCCCGCATTATGGGAAAATTAAAAAGTGGGAAGAAACTTTCTGCCAAAGAGCTGGATTTTCTGCGGCGTACCGATCCAATTCTGTATGCCCACGCCCTGCGCGTCCAACGAATGGCGGAGGCTTTAAAACAGCAGCTCTCCCATGCAAAAAGCAAGCAGGAAGCAAATGATATGATTACATCCGCGATTGCCGGGGTTTCAGACAAAGATCCGGACAAAGAATATCTGCTGGCTGCTTACAATGAAGTTTCCAAAAATTTTCATAAATCACCGGCTTATCAGCGTCTGCCAAACACTCCGGAAGATGCCAAAAAAAGAAAAACGAACAATCCGAATGCGCATTTTTCCGATGATGAGGACACGAATGACGATACGGATGATCTCCTGTCATGGACCCCGCTTCAGGAAATTATTGATGCGGCTCCAACACTGGAATGTCAGGGCTAGGCTTATATAGCTGGAACATTATTATTTCAAGTAGTGTTCCAGCTTTTCATTTACACACAGACGGATTTCCTCTGCAACACGTTCACAGTATGTCTTTTTCATACCCGCCTGCACACCAACTGCTACTAATTCCTTTTTCCCCGGATTTTTGCCATTTCCATCTACAGTGGTTGTGTGCTCACCATAATACGTATTACTGTATGTGAGATCATAGGCAGGACTTAAACGCCACATATCATCCTTTTCATTATAAATGTAGGTAAAGTTTTTAGAATGATCATCACGATTATGTGCGAATACATTAAAACACATACGACGATACATATTTTCCACATCCTCTGTACAATCCCTTGTCAGAATTTTTGTCAACTTCATCAATTCATGATAGTCCAGACTTGGTTGATTAAAATCTAACTCCAATAAGGCAGCCGCAGTTAACATATGTGCCCTTTTTATTTCATTCTTTTCTATTCTTCGATCAAATCTCTTTGTTCCAAAATATCCCGGACATATATCTGATGAAAAAAGCCGTGTTTCACTCATTACAATTCCACAGGCTTTTGCACACAGAGAATAATCGTATTCCATTTTTCCCACATCTTTTTTGTCCACATGTGCCGGAAATTTAATAATCCAGTTTTCTCCATCTATTTCCGTCATAATCTTAGGTCTTGCACCACCACTGGTTCCTCCCAGCCGGTACAATTCATCTAATTTCTCCGAATATTGCGTGCTTAATATTTTCTGGCAATGCACAGATAGTTCGTCCAGATCATCCATCTGTTGTCCCATCCCAATCTCCTTCTGCGGATGATAGGTCAAAGCTCCCATTCCAGATTTTCCCACGATGGCAAGACGATCCAATACCGAATATTGTGCTTTCTTTTTTCCACGTTCTTTCAGCAAACGCTCCAATAAAAGCTGTCCCCATGCATCCGGTAAACTATCTGCAAATACTCCGAACAATCCGTCAAAATAATCTTTTTTTGGCACAAACACTTCATTTTTTAGCGGAAGCGAAAATGGACTGACTGAAAATCCATGCTCCAGCCATTCTTCACTATAAGAAAATGCCACCTTATGATTCGCGGTCAATGCAAGCGTTCCCACAAGCCGGTCATCCATCCGAACCTCAAGACTTTCCCTTTGACTCATTGATTACCTCCTGAATATTTCGATATGGTACCTGTGTAAAAAGATCCCGCAGTTCATCTGCAAGTTCCAACGCCATAGCAAGTTTTGTCAGTGACAAAAGCGAAATCTGTCCTGTTGTCTCAAATCGTTTAATAGAACCGTAACTTACTCCGCTCATATCCGAAAGTTTCTGTTGCGAAACTTTCCGCCGTCTGCGAATACGGCGCATACGTTCTGCCAGTTTTTTATCCAGTTCTTCTGCTGTTTCCCATACCAGTGCTTCCATATCATGCCCCATCTTGTCAGATAATATTTTATCCATTTCACGCGATTTTACTTATTTTTATATAATATATTATCTAATATTTTAGCATATCTCTTCGGGTACCGCAACGTCTCCCTGACTATTTTTCCTATCATACAGTTTTTCCAAAACTGCTCCAATATCCGCTTCCACGCAAATGGATTTCTTTCGGATTTCCTCCGGCGCACAGGCTTCCTTCTTATTTATGCAGGCATAAACTGCATCCGGCCAGGTTGCATATAGATATATCGGCTCCAGTACGCCCAATATTCTTCCAATGTTTTATAAGGGAAAAAGCCCCCGGAATACATATCCGAAAATCCATGCACCTGTCGGAAATCGCCAAACCACTTTTCAAAACGTTCCCCGGAATAGGTAAATCCTGCAGAAGTGGATAATCCCGCACCCGCGCCAATGATCACGGCCTCCGCTTTCTGCAGTGCCTGTTTCAGACGCTCTGTTTGTACACTTTTGCAGTTTGATGTTTTTATACTGCAAAATGGTGGATTATTGCCCCTACACTTTGCTCCCATACATGGGCACCACGATACACTTTTCGGCATATTTACTTCCATCGGTTCTCTTATCCATTCCATTTCATCACCTCCTTTACACTTCCTTCGTTTCTTCATATTCCAAAATGTCACCCGGCTGACACTGTAATACTCTACAAATCGCTTCCAATGTAGAAAACCGAATCGCCCTAACCTTTCCAGTTTTTATATTCGACAAATTTACATTCGATATTCCCACTTCTTCTGCAAGTTCTTGCAGGGAAATTTTTCTATCGGCCATCACCCGATCTAACCGTAATACAATTGGCATCTTATATTTCCTTTACTTTATCTATAATATTTCATCAGCCTCTTTCTGCAATTCGTACCCATGTTGAAAAGAAACACCAATGAAATAAATACAGATTCCTACTATAACAGCTGCTCCAATAAAATGATCCGTTCCTTTCCATTCTACCCCTTTTATAATCTGGCATGCTGCTAAACTTAAATATTTCAGGCATTTAATAACCGGATATCCGATTACAAAACATAAGGCTATCCCCCTACATTTTCAAATTGTTTTTTTACTTTATTTCCGTTCTTTCTTTCAAACATTGTTTATTCTCCTTTCTTGTATACCACAATTTCACTTTTTATGTTTGTCAATACATTTTTAATGTTTATCGTTAATTTATGACAAAAAATCCCAAGAGCGATGCCAGCATCGATACTCATGCCACAAAAAAGGAGCCACACAGCACTCCTGCTGTGTGGCTCCTTCGATATTTCATTATCCTTCAATCGCAATATATTTGTTTTCTTCTACCGCTTTCTTTGCCTCTTTCTTCGGCACGAACAGCTTTAAGATACCATGCTTAAATTCTGCTTTGACATCCTCCTGCTCAATATCTTCACCGACATAAAAGCTTCTCTGGCAGGCACCGGCATAACGTTCCCTGCGGATGTAGTGACCGCTGTCTTTTTCTTTCTCGTCCTTATCCAGTCCCTTTGCAGCACTGATGGTCAGGTAGCCATCGGAAACAGAAGCCTTAATCTCATCCTTGGTAAATCCCGGAAGATCAATCATCAGCTCATATCCATCCTTCTGCTCTTTGATATCGGTCTTCATAATCCTTCCGGCTTTCTTACCGTATAGCTTCTTTTCGGTATTATTCATTTCTTTATCCATATCATAAAATGGAAACTCATCGAACCAGTCATCAAATAAATTCTCTCCAAAAATACTAGGCATTAACATAAGTCATCTCTCCTTTTCTTTCTGCGTCCACGGTCTGTGGACCTCTCATGCTTGTTTACCTTGTTTCTTTGGAACCGGGATGTTTCAGGAACCTTTCGTTCTCTTTTGGTTCCCTTCCTTTGTTCTTGCCTATGTTATAGCACCGTTTGTTAGCACTGTCAAGCATCGAGTGCTAATTTTTTATGAAGATTTTGTGAAGTCTTAATTTTAGTCCTGTTTTCCTATTGTGCATATGTTTCTTCCATGCTATATTTTCTTTACACATTTCGAATTTGCAGCTAAATTTATATACCGCTGCATTTCACCGGATATTTCATCCGTTTTTTCCATGTGTACGAAACAATTAAATATTGGAGAGGAATTTCGTGCAGAGCAAAAATTCAGTTATTATTTTATTATTGTTTTTATTTTCAGATATTGAAAGCTGGGGGGCTTCCATGTTACAATCTTGATAGAAGAACAGCCGCTATATCACACGTTTTCCTCTCCGCCACTACAAAGGAGAAGAAAATGTACAAGAGCAAAAAGTTCGAAGACCTTACCATTAGTGATGATTTTATGTTTGGGATTGTTATGCGCGATCCCAAATATTGTAAACCGTTTCTGGAAACTATACTGAATATTAAGATTACACGCAGTTGAAACAAAGTTTTGTGATCTTTGTCTGCACCTTTGATCCGTTCCATATCGGCAGGCATGTGTATACTTTTGAAAACCGCTGCGTGGAAGATCCGAATCTGCCTCTTAACGATGGCACACAGAAAATCATTTTAAATACGAAAGGAATTTTTGATGATGTTCGGACGGAACTGAAACGGCTGCTTAACTTTATTGATGGCAGACAGCCGGAAGATTCTTTTACACAAGATCTCTCCAAGGCTGTGGAATCTGCCAAGCGCAATGAGAAATGGAGGCATGACTACATGACGCTGCAAATGGCTTATGACGAGAAATACCGCGAGGGGCTGGAAACTGGCATTCAGCAGGGCATTGAACGAGGCATTACAACATCTGCCCGTCGTATGCTTTCCTCCGGTAAATATTCGGATTCTGAAATTTCTGAAATTACCGGACTTTCCGTGGAACAAATTCAGGCTTTAAAGAATTCCGCAAAATAAACTCTTATTATTTTTAATTCAATGCTTTATAATTCAAGAATAATCTTGAGGTTATTGTCCTGTACGCTTGCTCCTACATTACCATCAAGAGCCAGAACGAGAGCCTTAACTACCGCAAGCCCTACCCCCGTACTTCCATCGTGTCGTGAGGTATCCCCTGTATAAAAGCGGTCAAACAGCCGGTTGCCATCAATTTGCAAGCTGTCACTCACTGGATTTTCCATCATAAACCGGATACCGCCATCCGATTTCTGCATAAGTGTTATTTTTATGTTCCCTGCCGAATACTTCATTGCATTTGTCAGCAGGTTTTGCAAAATCCGCTCTACCATATTCCGGTCTGAATATATGTAGATGGAATAATCTGGCAGTTTTATTTCCGGTATAATATTCTTTTTTTCTAATGCCGGTGCATGTTCCGTTATCAGATCTATGAGCATGTTGGAAAAATTAAACGTTTCTTTACTGGGAACGGTCTGCTGTTCCTCTAAAACAGAAAGGTCATAAAATGCTTCCACCAGTTCCTTCATTTTTTCTGCTTTATGCAGGACAACTGCGATGCGTTTGGCCTGCGCCGGCTCTAAATCTTCTTTTTGTAACAATTGTAAATGACCAAGAATAACCGTTAGCGGCGTACGCAGATCATGTGATATATTTGCAACAGATTCTTTTAAATGTTCTTCATGACGTAAGGTTTTCGCTACGGCCTGTCTCTGCCTGATATTATAAAGATTCAGTATAGCTGCCAGGTGTTCTAAATCTTTATCCATCAGGGAAATGTCTATCATCTGTCCGGAATTTCCACGATTCCATTCCTTCACCTGACCGGAAAGATTACGAATTTGTTTTTTCAGCTGTATATGTCGGAATAATAATATCAGGAATCCCACTGCCAGAAGCAATAAAAACCATTTTATTTCAGACATCTTTCCTCCATCTATTTCAAGTCACATTTACGAAATTTTATCCACGAAAGCAATATCAGTATGCCCGACCATATCACCCCTGCCAGAATAGCAGCCGGCTGAAAAAATGTGTTCCTGCTGACAACGACCCGGATCTGATAAACCGGTAAAAACGCTACCGGCAATTGCAGCATCATTCCATATCCGAGATAAAGACTAAGTGCAAAAATAATAATTGCCGTAACAGAAGTTGCTCTCACAACATCTTGCAAATAACAGCAAATTAAGATTGCAATCAGAAAGATCCCGCTATTTAACAGAAGCGAATAAACGATTGCTTTTGTTACATTATAAAAAAATACCCCACCATCTTCCATACCAAACTTTCCAAATTCTCTGATACATCCTGCAACCGGATACACAAGCGCCATGATATGAAAAGCGATCAGATAGGATATGATTTTACCCGTAAAAATTTTGCTTCTGGAATGTCCGGCACTGACTTCGAGCGTTATGGTTCTCCCGGAAAATTCCTGTCCGAAACTCAAAGCAAGAAGCCCCGAAATAATGATAAGGAGAAACGTAGAATCATACACCATTCCGTTAAAAATATCTGCAAGGGAAGATGCCTTTCCTCCTGCCGGTCCCATAACTTCCGGCACATAAGTATCGGCAGTAAAAAAGCCCAGAACAAATATTCCAATCATCCCACACCAGTAAACGAAATTATGCAAAAACTGGTATTTCTCCATCTTTAATAATTTTTCCATCCTAAACACCTCCCACTATTTCAAATCTGCATGTAAAAAAATGCGGCCGGCACTATAATACAAAATAAACATCCACAGAAAATCCAGGCTTAACGGAACCGTTGTCCTGTCAAACTTTTGTAATGCAATTAATCGAAGCTGTCCCATGGGCAATATTCTTATCAGACTTTCTGCATGTTTCCCATTCATCAAAAAAATCATAAGAAAAAACAGAACCATGGAAACTGCCAGTGTTTTTCCCATATCGCGGAAAACAAAAGCAAGAACGACCGGTAATGCACACATGGTGATTACAACAAACAGTATTTGAAAAGCCACAGTAAAAGTACCTGAAATTTCCGGAAATCTTTCTTTCATACCAAACCGGCCAATGATTTCATGTATCAGTAACGGAACTGTCAGAATGAGGATGCAGCCGATCTGGGATACCATGACTTTTGCCCAGAATACATAACCTCTCTTATGTCCTGCAGTCAGATATGCATTTAAGGTTCTTCCTCCCAAATCATTTCCAATAAACAATGCTATAAAAACAATAATCAGGAAATAAAGAAGTGGCGTATTATATAAAGATGCCATAACCAGATTTGAAGTTTTTCCTTTGCTGTCCAGCAACAATATACTGCTTAAAAGAAACGTAAAGATCCCGATTCCCCAAAAGTACCAGCTATGCCATAATTTATACCATTCCGTTCTCAGGAGATTTGCCATCTTTTGCCCCTCCTATTTTACTCAGAAAATAATCTTCCAATGTATCACCCGATACAAAAAGCCCGGTAACCAGCACATGCGCTTCTGATAAAACAGATGCAACCATTTCCAGATCATCCAGATGATCGTACAAACGAATCGTACCATCGGGCATCAGCTTAAAATGATCTGTATGAAGATTTTCTTCCAGAACCATCACTGCTTTCTGTACATTGGTTGTCTGAATCGCAATATGACGTTTGCACCGTTCATTTAATTCATGATCAGAAATTTCTTCTATAATATTTCCATGATCAAGCAGAATAAACTCTGTTGCCGTTTGATACAATTCTTCCAAAATATGACTGGAGACCAGAATTGTCATTCCGTATTCCCTGTTTAACGTTTTTAATAAATTCCTGATTTCCACAATTCCGGCAGGGTCCAGTCCGTTAACAGGTTCATCTAAAATTAAAAATTCCGGGGTATTCAAAAGAGCCATTGCAATTCCAAGGCGCTGCCGCATCCCTAAGGAAAAATTTCGAACCCTCTTTTTTCCCGTATCGTTTAACCCAACCATATCCAATGTTCTTTTTATCACGGTTTTATCCGGTATGCCACGCTGAATACGCTGTATTTCCATATTCTGATATGCGGTCATTGCAGGAAATAATGCCGGTGTTTCGATCATACTTCCAATCCGTTTACGCTGTTTCTGTAATTCCACAGTTTCTGATTTTCCCCATAAGGAAAGCGTGCCGCTTGTCGGAAATGCAAGTCCCGTGACCAGTCTTAAAAAAGTAGTCTTGCCAGCCCCATTCCGACCGATAAAACCATAAATTTTACCCTTTTTTATCTGCAAATTTATGTGGTCCAATGCCAGTGTCTGCTTGTACTCTTTCGTTAAAGACCGGGCTTCTAAAATAACTGAATTCATCTTCCGAACCTCCTTTACAAAAAACAGTATAACGAACATTCTTAAAGAATTCCTTAAGCTGAGATAAGAAGACCTTAAAAAAGCATAAAGCCAGGGAACTTTTATTCCTTAGCCTTATGCAGACGATAACCAATGCCCCAGACCGTATCTATAAATTCTTTATCCGGACAAACCGCTTTTAATTTGTTACGCAGATTACTGATATGAACATTAAGCGTATTGTCTTCCACAAAATATTCTGTATTCCACACACTCTGAAAAAGATTTGACTTTGAGAATACTTTGTCCGGATATTTCATCAGCAATTCCAGAATGGCAAATTCTTTTGCGGTTAAAGCCAATTCCGCTTCCTTCAAAAATGCCGTATTCTTTTCCAGATCCAGACATAAATCCCCGTATTGTAAACAGGCAGCCGAACGATTTTCAAACTGTACTCTGCGCAGATTGCTTTCGATTCTGGCAAGCACTTCTTCCATATCAAAAGGTTTTGTAATGTAATCATCTGCCCCAAGACGAAGCAGATCAATTTTATTCTGTGTCGTTTCTTTCGCTGAAATAATAAGAACCGGTATCGTAAATTGTCTGCGTATATCTGCCAGAATAATATCGCCGCTTCGATAGGGTAGCATAATATCAAGTATGATCAGATCAATTTTTTCTTTGTGTAAGAAATCCAGAACATGGAGTCCATCATATTGACTGTACACAACATATCCGTTTTCTTTCAGGAAATCTGTTAACAGCGTATTGATTTCCACATCATCTTCAATTATTAATATTTTATCCACTTGTGTACCTCTTTTTTACAGGCAATAACCTTCTTCCCTGAGTTTCTTTCCCTCTTCGATATAAGAAAGTGCACTCTCTTTTAACCCTGCAATTTCTTCTTCCGTCAATGCCCGCGTGACCTTCGCCGGTCTGCCCATAACCATGCTGCCGTCCGGGATATTCTGGTGTTCAAGCACAAGGCTTCCTGCTGCGATGAGACAGTTTTTTCCGATCACACTGCCGTTCATCACCGTTGCGCCCATGCCGATTAATGTGTTGTCCCCGATCGTACAGCCATGAAGAATTGCATTATGCCCCACCGTCACATAATCGCCCACCATGGTCGGGTCGACTTTGGAAGTGTGGACCGTGCAGTTATCCTGAATGTTTGTCCCTTTTCCGATGATAATTTTATTGTCATCCCCACGCAGTACCGCATAAAAAAGAATGGTACTGTCCTCACCGATGGAAACATCCCCCATCACCACAGATTCCTTTACGATATTGGTTGATGCCGCTATACTTCCCGTTGTTTTTGTCATGACCGATTTCCTCGTTTCTTTCCTTATTTTCATACTGTTTTTAGTATAACATCTCCGTTTTTGCTTCTCAACATACTCTTTTGGGAAAAGAAAAAAGCGAGGACATCAGCAGATGCTCTCGCTCGACTCCACTTTACGATTTATTCGTAAACGTGTTTCTTTTTATCTTTTGCTTTCGCCTGTTTTTTCTTTAACGGGTGTTTTGGATTCTTATCTGACATAGTAATCGCCTCTTTTCCTCATATTCATATGTCAAATTTGTTTCCTTTGTTATGCCTACGTTATAGCACTGTATTCTGGCAATGTCAACCCTGTCTGTTAATTATTTTGTGTTTTTTCTGTGAATATGATAAATTTACTCATTTTATCGCAAGTTGTCAGGCATTTTGTGTTTGTGTTTTTTCTGTGAACTTACAAAATCCTCAAAAAAAAGCCATTGACATTTTAAATTTTCATCCCTATAATGATAAAAGTTCGGTTGCTAACTATTTAAAAATCATTTTAAGAAAGGAGTGATTTCTTGCAGGATTTCGATGATGAAGAACTCAAAGAAATTCATATGGGCCGCCTGATTCAGGTACTATCCCATCAGATGAAGCGGAAAAATTGTGTCATCTCCATGATCAACGATGATGGTCTGACCTCCATGCAGAAACATGTGTTGAAATTTCTTCTTCTGGAAACCCTTCACAAGGTTGTCTACCAGAAAGACATCGAAGAAGAATTTCAGATCCGCAAATCCACAGCGACCGGAATGCTGCAGCTTCTCGAAAAAAATGGTTTTATTGTGCGGGAAAGCGAAAAAAAAGATGCCCGCCTGAAACGCATCATTCCTACCAGAAAAGCAGAAGCACTCCGTCCGAGCATTCTTGCACACATAAGGCAGTCGGAAGCACAGCTTACGGCGGATATTTCCGAAGCTGATGTCCTGATCTGTAAAAAAGTGCTCTGCCAGATGCTCTATAACGTATCAGAACATAAGGAGGTATGTAAAAAAAATGAATAAGAAACTTTTACAATCCGTCCGGGAATACAAAAAGCAATCCATCATTGCCCCTCTTCTGGTTACATTAGAGGTACTGATGGAAGTATTGATTCCTCTGGAAATGGCAAAAATTATTGATATTGGCATTGCAGGAGGAAATCTCGGATATATTGTCCAAAGAGGACTTATCCTTGTAATTATGGCAATGATGTCCTTGTTTTTCGGTGTACAGGCCGGAAACTTTGCGGCAATTGCCGGAGCCGGATATGCCAAAAACCTGCGGCACGATATTTATTATAAAGTACAGGATTTTTCCTTTAAAAATATTGACCATTTTTCCACGTCCGGTCTTGTAACACGTATGACCACCGATATTACCAATATCCAGATGGCTTATATGATGAGTATCCGTCTGCTTGCAAGAGCTCCGATTATGATCGTTTTATCCTGGATCATGACGCTGACGCTCAGCAAAAAAGCCGCACTCTTATTCTTAATCGTCATCCCGGTGCTCGGTGGAACGCTGTTATTTATTGCAAAGAAAGCCCATCCACATTTCATCAAGGTGTTTGACGAATACGATGATTTGAACAACTCTGTACAGGAAAATGTAAATGCAGCCCGCGTGGTAAAAGCATTCGTCCGTGAGGATTACGAAATTGACAAATTCCACGGTGTTTCCAAATATGTTTACCGGTTATTCACAACAGCAGAAAAAATTGTTGCCTGGAACTCTCCGGTTATGCAGTTTGTAATGTATGCCGTTATCATGATCCTTGTCTACATTGGTGGAAAAGGCATTGTAGCCAAAACGATGGAAACAGGTGCCTTAACCTCCATTATTGTATATGCTTTACAGATCATCGGCTCCCTGATGATGGTAACTTTCGTTTTCGTCATGATTATGATTGCTGGCGCATCAACAGACCGTATCACCGAGGTACTCGATGAAATTCCGGAAATGATTGATCCCGCAGACGCAGTAACTTCCGTTGCCGATGGTGATATTGTCTTTGACCATGTCAGCTTCAGTTATGCCGGTGAGGGAGGAAATCTTTCCTTAAAAGATGTAAATTTGCATATCAAATCCGGTCAGACGGTGGGTATCATCGGTGGAACCGGAAGTGCCAAATCCACTCTCGTACAGCTGATTCCACGTCTGTATGATGTCACGAAGGGAAGTGTAATGGTCAGCGGTGTCGATGTACGCAAATACAATCTGGAAGCTCTGCGTGATCAGGTTTCCATGGTGTTGCAGAAAAACGTCCTGTTCTCCGGAACAATTTACGACAATATCCGCTGGGGCAACGAAAACGCCTCTGACGAAGAAGTGCAAAATGTATGTAAACTGGCACAGGCCGATGGTTTTGTCCGGGAATTTCCGGATGGCTACAACACACAGATTGTCCAGGGTGGAAACAATGTTTCCGGTGGACAGAAACAGCGTCTTTGTATTGCCCGTGCACTTTTGAAAAAACCAAAGATTCTGATTCTGGATGATTCCACAAGTGCTGTAGATACCAAAACCGATGCTCTGATCCGTAAGGCTTTCCGTGAGGAAATCCCGAATACCACAAAGATCATCATTGCACAGCGTGTTTCTTCTATTGAAGATGCCGACCAGATCATTGTTTTGGAAAACGGTGCTATTTCTGGTATTGGTACATCTGAAGAATTGTTAAAGACCAATGCTATTTACCGTGAAGTATATGAATCTCAGGTCAAGGGAGGTGAAAATCATGAATAACAAAAAACCTAAGCTTTCCAAAGATAATATTGCAACCGCAAAACGTCTGCTGAAATATGTAACGGAAACTTATAAAGCACGGTTCATTCTCGTGTTTATATGTATCTTCTTAAGTGCAGTCGCATCTATTGCGGTATCATTGTCCTTAAAATATATGCTTGATGATTTCATCCTTCCACTGATCGGACAAAAATCACCAAACTATACCGAATTTTACCGTGCACTTGCCGTCCTCGGCTGTATTTTTCTCGTCGGCGTCATCGCAACATTTATCTATACCCGTATGATGGTTTATATCGGCCAGGGCGTATTAAAACGCGTGCGTGATGATATGTTTGAGCACATGCAGACACTTCCGATCCGTTATTTCGATCAGAATACCAACGGTTCCATCATGAGTCTGTACACCAACGATACCGATACGCTGCGCCAGATGATCAGCCAGGCGATTCCGCAGGCGCTGATGTCATTTTTCACAATCATTGTTACATTTATTTCCATGCTGCTTCTTAGTCCTCTGCTGACACTGCTCGCCATTGTCGTAATTGGAATTCTGGTGTTTGTCACCAAAAAAATCGGTGGAAACAGTGGAAAATACTTTGTGCGCCAGCAGATTTCCCTTGCCGACGTGACCGGATTTGTGGAAGAACATATGAATGGCCAGCGTGTGGTAAAAGTGTTCAACCATGAGCAGAAATCCAAAGAGGAATTCGACCAGCTCAACGAAGCACTGTTTGACAGTGCCTCACAGGCAAACAAATACGCAAACATGATGGGACCGGTGATCGGAAATATCGGAAATTTACAATTCGTGCTGACTGCTGTTCTCGGTGGTGTTCTCTCGGTTGCCGGTGTGGGCGGCATTACGCTCGGCGTCATGGCCTCCTACCTGCAGTTTACCAAGAGTTTTACCCAGCCATTTATGCAGGTGGCACAACAGTTCAACTCCATCGTTATGGCGCTTGCCGGAGCGGAAAGAATCTTTGCCCTGATCGACGAAAAACCGGAGACAGACGAAGGCTATGTAACACTTGTCAATGCAAAAAGAGATGCCAGCGGAAACATCATCGAATGTAAAGAACATACCGGAATGTGGGCATGGAAACATCCACATTCCGCAGACGGAAGTGTATCTTACACCCCTCTGACCGGTGATGTCCGTTTTGAAGATGTTACCTTTGGTTACAATCCGGATAAGGTCATCTTAAAGGATATCAGCCTGTTCGCAAAACCGGGACAGAAACTGGCATTTGTAGGTTCCACCGGTGCCGGTAAGACAACAATCACCAACCTGATTAACCGTTTTTATGATATTCAGGAAGGAAAGATCCGCTACGACGGCATCAATATTACAAAGATTAAAAAAGACGATCTGCGTCGTTCCCTCGGTATTGTATTGCAGGATACCCACCTGTTTACTGGAACAATCCGTGACAACATCCGTTACGGAAATCTTGACGCGACAGATGAACAGATTCACCAAGCGGCAAAACTGGCGCATGCTGACCAGTTTATCCAGATGCTTCCAAATGGCTATGATACCATGCTCAGCGGCGATGGTGAAGAATTGTCCCAGGGACAGCGCCAGCTGCTTTCTATCGCAAGAGCTGCCGTGGCAGATCCACCGGTTCTCATCCTCGATGAAGCAACGTCCAGCATCGATACCCGTACCGAGAGCATTGTACAAAAAGGTATGGATAACCTGATGAAAGGGCGCACGGTCTTTGTTATCGCCCATCGTCTGTCTACGATCCGAAACAGTGATGCGATCATTGTGCTTGATCACGGCCAGATTATTGAACGCGGGGATCATGCGGATCTGATTAAGCAGAAGGGAACTTATTATCAGTTGTATACCGGAAAGCTGGAGCTTTCTTAACTGGCTGTTTCTTCTTAATTGGCAATGATCTCCTATTGCAGAAATATTACACACTTGTTACAATGCTTTTGTACTTAGCTAATACAAATATGAACAGGGAGGTACAAAAACGATGTGTTTTAGATTTTTTTCCAACTGCGATTTCTCAGCACTGATCCGTAAGTGTTTTGGATGCTAATAACCAGCAAAAAAGAAGCTGCACACGAATTTCCTTTTCGTGTGTCAGCTTCTTTTTGCGTTTCCTGTCTGTATTCACCTGACCGGTTTCTATACACGGAAATCAAATTTTCCACCCTTGGTCTGTAGTGTCTCCTCTTTGATGCTGTCCCAGTCGATATTCCTGATCTTTTCCTGCAACTCTTCCATGGAATTTGCCTGCACGGATGTTTTTTTGACAGTCTCCGCTTTCTCTGCGGATTTATCTGCCTTTTTTGCATCCTCTGCTTTCTTTTCCTTCACATTCTCTATGCGCTCTTTCTGTTTCTCGGAAAGTTTCTCAAGTTCCACAAAATAGGTTGTCGTACCATCGTCATTGAGCCTGATTCCAATCTGTGCAATCTGTGTGCCGTTTTCTTTTCCGTATGCGCTGTCAAAACCGAACTGCCCGTTGATCTGTTTTGACATGCTCACTGCACCATCAATATCTTTCACACGGCTGTTATAATAACTGTCATCTTCTGCCATTTTTTCCAGTTCATCACTGGATAACAATACCGAATATTCCTTTGTTCCGCGGGACATGATCTGCCTGGCTTCTGTGTCATCTGTGGTATCCGAAACAAAGAAATCCATATTCCCATATTTGTCTTTCAGTTTTTTTAAAACATCCTGGGCTTTCTTTGAAAGCTTTTTTGTCTCTGTGGACTGTGTTTCTCCGGTTTCTTTTACCTTTTCCCCTGCATCTGCCTTGCGGCTGTCCTGCTGTCTGATCTTTTGGGCAGTATTCATCCCGTACTGCATTGCTGCATAACTTGTATTGATTGTGCTCATAGTTTCTCCTCCCTGATCCTTTATGGGCTGACAGTGTTTTTTGATCCTTCCGTAGATCATATGTTATTTTCTGTTTTATATATCGGCAGCTTTCTTCTAATCTTTATGTCAGATAATAAATTTGCAGATAATGAAAAAAGGCTTTGACATATGCCAAAGCCTGCTTTTTCTTAATTTTATTTTACGGTAACGGTCTTTACTTTTGACCATGCAGAATATGCTTTCTTATTGTTATCATTTTCTGTTCTGGCACAGGAACGAACCCGCACGTAATACTTCTTTTTTGAAGTAAGGTATTTGATCGTAACAGAAGTCTTCTGATCGTAAACACTTACTTTTTTTGCGCCCTGAAACTTGCTGTTGGTCGCATACTGTACCTCATATCTGTAATTATTTACTTTCGACCAGCTTACTTTTGCACTGCTCTTTCCGGCAGAAACAGATACGGTCGGAGCCTTCAGATTTATTTTTTTCACTCCGATTTCGTACTTGTACTGTTTTCCATAGTAATTTCTTACATAAGCATAATATGTTCCGGTATAAGGTGCAATAAACACATCACCGGATGCCACACAGAAATCTTTTTTCTTTACAGATGGCCAGAAAGACGATAATTCTGTTGTTTTGCCAAGCAATTTTACAATCGTTGTTTTTTCACTGTAAGAGTCTGCATCACAGATAAATTTATAGCTCTGTCCCTTTTTTAAGGTTACTGCATACATATCATTATCTTCTTCCGCACCACCATAGGAATTTCCCATAAATCCAGTATACATGGTGTTTACTTTCATACCTGTAGCATTATTTTTCTTCTCATTTGCCTCAATCTCACAGGCATTATTTTTTTCAAACGAAAAACGATACGTTGTAGAAGGCCGAAACTGGTAATGCGATTTCAGTGATACATAATAAGTTCCCTTTGCAAGCCCCACATAATTATCTGCTGCTGCCCCTGCACAGTCCATCATGATCTTCCAGATCTTTTCCCCTTTGGCGGAGTAAACAGCTACAACATAATTCTCCAGGGATTTCGGATCCTCCTCATTCAAATGAATCCGAAGGATTCCCTGCTGATCCAGCGTAACCTTGTTCCAGTATACCTTATCCGCATCCCATTTTACGGTATAATCAGTATCAAACGACTTCTCCGTTGCCGTGTCCATGGAAGTTTCCTCAACCGTAATTCCATCGGCATATGCCGGTACCGGTGCCATTACACCTGCTGCCAACGCAAGTGTCAGTATCATCGCAGCTAATTTCTTTTTCATAGTATTCTCCTTTTTGTTTGCATTTTAACCGGATCGATTGCCCTCCACAATTCGTCCGACTCTCCCATTGTAAACATTTTAGGATGTAACCACAATAGGCGATAAGTCCTATAATTAACACAGTTTGCTTCCGCTTCCAAGAAATTGTTTTGTAAAAATTATCCCTGTGCATACCGGGTTAAAAACTGCTTTGTGCGTTCTTCCTTCGGATGATCGATCACCTGATGCGGATCTCCCTGCTCCACGATCACACCACCATCCATGAAAATCAACTGATCTGCCACATCACGGGCAAATGCCATCTCATGAGTAACAATGATCATCGTGGTTTTCTGCTCAGCAAGTGTACGGATGACCTTTAACACTTCTCCAGTCAGTTCCGGATCAAGTGCTGAAGTCGGCTCATCAAAACAGAGAATATCCGGTTTTAAGGCAAGCGCACGCGCAATTGCCACCCTCTGCTGCTGCCCGCCGGACAACTGATGTGGATAATGATCCATACGCTCGGAAAGTCCCATGCGCTCTAACAGCTGTCTGCCGTGTGCATCAATTTCTTCCAAGATCTTTTTCTTATTCTGTTTGAAATCCGGACGTTCCTGTGCCAGAAGCTGTTCCGCAAGCGTCACATTCTGTAACGCTGTATACTGTGGAAACAGATTGAATGACTGAAACACCATGCCAAAATGCAGACGTTTTCTGCGCAGATCCGCATCCTTTTCCATTCCGGCTGTGGATGCATCAAACAGTGTCTCTCCGTTGACCGTAATCGTTCCGCCATTCGGGCGCTCCAGAAAATTCAGACAGCGCAGAAGCGTTGTCTTTCCAGAGCCGGAAGATCCGATAATTGCAAGCGCCGTGCCTTCCTCCATGGAGAAACTGACATCTTTTAATACATTCGTTCTGCCGAAATGTTTTTCTATATGTGATACCTCTAAGATTGCCATGTTATCCTCCTACTTAAAGTAATCCAGCTTACGTTCAATATAATTAAATAAAAGCGTCAAAATACCAATAAAAATAAGATAAAATACACCGGTGTAAAACAGTGGCCAGGTCAGGCCATCGGATTTCATAAATGCAGCACCGGCAAAGGTCAGCTCATAGGCTGCAATAATACGCGCAAGAGAGGTATCTTTTACAAGCGTAATGATCTCGTTTGACATCGGCGGTACGACGCGCTTGATCATCTGAAGCAATGTGATTTTGAAAAAGATCTGATGCTTTGTCATGCCAAGCACCTGTCCGGCTTCCCTCTGTCCGGCCGGAACTCCCTCGATTCCTCCACGGAAAATCACGGAAAAATAGCACGCATAATTAATCACAAATGCCACTACGGTTGCGGTAATTCGCCCGCTCTCATTTCCGCTCCAGACGGTCGTATGGAGCCAGAGCCCCGGTCCATAGAAAATAATGATCAGCTGAAGCATCAGAGGTGTTCCACGGATGATCCAGACCAGAATCTGAACCAGACGCTGCAACGGTTTAAACTTGCTGAGCAGGCCAAATGCCAGCACCAGCCCAAGCGGCAGCGCAAAAATCAGTGTCAGTATAAAAATTTCAAAAGTGGTGGCAAGACCTGTCAAAAGTGACTGTGTTACTGTCCAGAACATGATTTATTTCCCCTCTGGTACGACAACTACCTGTGCATTGTTACAATAAGCATTGGTACATTCCATTGCAGAAGTTACCTCGCTCGTCAGAGTCATTCCATTCCATACGACATCGATATTCTTGGAATTCAGTTCCATGACCTTGTTGTCCCAGTCGATCTCTACAAAATCAACCTCTACACCAAGTTTTTCTCCGACAAGTTTTGCCATATCTGCATCAAACCCGATCCAGTTTCCATCTTTATCCTTATAATCCATCGGCTCAAAATCGGTCACACCGACAACCAGTTTTCCTCTTCCCTTGATGTAATCCACGTCACTGTCTTTTGGGGACTGTTCAAAGGTGGCATCTTTCTGCTCTACAAGTGCTTCCTGAACACCGTAGGTTTCGGCAATTTTTTCCATGCTTCCATCTTTATAGGAATCCGCAAACACCTGATTGATATAAGAAGCCAGATCCGATCCTTTCCGGCATCCAACGCCATACTCCTCGGTCGTAAGTTCGTCTGTATGCTTCAGATTCGGATAACTGGTGCCCTCACCGATCATGGCACCTGCCATCAGAAGGTCAATGATTGCTGCATCAGATGTACCGGAAGCAACTTCCATCAGGGCATCTGCCTGGGACGAAACGGAATTGTACTGAAATCCCTTTTCTTTTGCAGCTTCTTCTCCGGCAGATCCTGCCTCTACTGCATATACCATGCTCTTTTCGCTCTTTCCGGTATCTCCCGCTCCTTTGGATGCACCACAGGCAGTCATACCAAGTGTCAGCGCTGCTGCCAGCAATACTGCAAGTTTCTTTTTCATAATGTTCCTCCATTAATTATTAATTCTTCTGTTTACTACATGTTTACCATATTATCATGTTATCATGCTAAAGTAAAGAGGAGTAAATTACAAACCTTCCTGCATTTTTTCCCTGACCATTTTTACCATCTGAATCACCAATGTCGGCACAAATGCCAGCAGCAGAATATACCCATACATCAGCACTCCCATTTCCGCCACATCGAACAGACTCTCAAAAACCGGAACGCAAAGTACCAGTCCCAAAAGAATACATCCACCCAAAAATGCTCCCATGCTGTACTTGTTGGACCCAAGTCCAACCCGTGCCATGGACTTTTGGCTCCGGCAGTTAAACCCATGAAACAGGCGTGCCAGTGTCAGCGTTGCAAAAGCCATCGTTGCTGCAAGCGCGGTACTCTGCTGCAGCCCTATATAATAAGAAGTCATGACCGGACACGCAATCAACGCTCCCTCTGCCACAATTTTCCCCAGAAACGAACCGGTCAGTATTCCGGCAGAAGGATCCCTTGGTTTTTCCTCTAAAAGTGCTGCATCTGCCGGCTCCATGCCAATCGCAATTGCCGGAAGCGAATCCGTCAGCAAATTGATAAAAAGCAGATGCACCGGTGCAAACGGAACTGGAAGTCCTGCAAGTGAAGTATACAGTACCGCCAGAATCGCTGCCATATTGCCGGACAGCAAAAACAAAATAGCATTCTTTATATTCCGGTATACATTTCTTCCATTCACCACCGCCTGAATGATGGTCGCAAAATTATCATCTAAAAGAATCATGTCTGCCGCATCTTTTGCCACTTCTGTTCCTGTAATCCCCATTGCCACTCCGATATCTGCGCGTTTTAATGCCGGTGCATCGTTGACACCATCCCCCGTCATGGAAACAATCCGTCCTTTTTTCTGCCATGCCTTTACAATTCTTATCTTATGTTCCGGCGAAACTCTGGCATATACACAGATTTTTTCCAGTTTTTCCTGCAATTCCTTCTCACTCATGGCATCTAACTCCCTTCCGGTCACAGCCAGATCCCCTTCCTGATAAATTCCAAGCTGTTTTGCAATCGCACGCGCGGTAATTTTGTGATCCCCTGTAATCATGACCGTGCGGATGCCTGCTCTCTTTGCATCGGCAACCGCCTGAATGGCTTCCGGTCTTGGCGGATCCATCATGGCAATCAGCCCGAGAAAGATCAGATTTTCTTCGCTTTCTATGGTCAGCGGTCCTTCACTCTCTTTATACGCAAATGCCAGCACACGCAGTCCCTGCCCGGAAAATTCCGCAATCTTTTTTTTGATTTTTTCTGTCTCCGTCGGATCAAGTGGAACAATTCCGGTACTTTTCCGGACAAAATCACAGCGTTCCAGCAATACATCCGGTGCCCCTTTGGTCAGAATGGTTCCGACCCCGTGCAGGCAATATCTTGTGCTCATCCGTTTCCGCTCAGAATCAAACGGAACCTCTTCGAGACGTTTCATACAGCTTCGAAGCATTTCTTCCCGGTAACCGCCTTCGCCCATCATTCCCCCTTTCGGTGCGGGAATTTTACGAAACATTTCCAACAGGGCATATTCGGTCGGATCTCCGATTCCTTTTCCGTTCTCCAATGTTGCATCATTGCTAAGCACCGCATCGTAGACCAGATATCTGTGCAGCTGCTCTTCCATGGAAAGCTGTCCGGGCAGATATTCCCTGTCGTCCACATAAACTTTCTGCACGGTCATCTTATTCTGTGTCAGCGTTCCGGTTTTATCCGAACAGATCACCGATACACACCCAAGGCTCTCCACTGCCTTCAGCTTTCTGACGATGGCATTTTCCTTTACCATCTTCTGTGTTCCCATCGCCTGCACAATGGTCACGATTGAACTGAGTGCTTCCGGAATGGCGGCTACCGCAAGTGCAACCGCAAACATCAATGCATCCAGAAGCGGCATTTTACGGTATAAACATAACCCCAATACCACTGCTGAAATTCCCATAACCAGAACTGCCAGCTTTCTGCTGAACTGATCCAGACTCACCTGTAATGGTGTCTTACGGTCCCGGATATCATTCATCATCCCGGCAATCTTTCCGATCTCGGTATGCATCCCTGTTCCTGTAACCAAAACCTGTGCGCGTCCATAAGTGACCAGGCTTCCGGAATATACCATGTTTCTGCGGTCTGCCAGCGGCAGATCCTCCGGCAGACTGCCTTGTGTCTTTTCTACATTGGTGGATTCTCCGGTCAGCGCACTCTCATTGACCTGCAGGGAAAAATTATCCAGAATCCTTCCATCTGCCACAACCATGTCGCCAGCTTCCAGTTCCACAAGATCTCCAGGAACCAGTTCCCTCGAAGGGATCTCTTTCTTTTTCCCTTCCCGGATGACTTTTGCACACGGTGCAGACAGATTTTTCAGACTGTCCAGTGATTTTTCCGCTTTCTGGTGCTGCACCGTTCCCAAAACTGCATTCATCACCAGGACAACTGCAATTACAATCGTACTCTCTACATTTCCGGAACACATGGAAATGAGCGCGGCGATCAGCAAAATGACAATGAGTAAATCTGCAAACTGTGACAAAAACACCCTCAGAAGCCCGGGTCTTTTTCCCTCTTCCAGTATATTTTCCCCACATGTTTCCCGGATTTCTTTCACCTGCATTTCGGATAATCCCTGCTCCGTAGTAGAAAATACGTCTCTTAGCTGCTCTTTGGAATACTTCCAGTATTTTTTCATGGCATGCCCTCCCTGTGTTGTGGTACAAAAAAAGAAACGGGACTTTTTTGCACCAGAATAATGCAATAAAAAGTCTCGTTTCTTCGTGTACAGCCCGGTTCCAGCTTTCCTGTAACGTGATGACGGCCTGCACAACACCCGGACACACCGGATGCAAACTACTCCCTGTTTATTATCTTTTTGTATTTTACCCATATCCTCTTTCATTTGTCAACTGCTTTGTTTCTTTTTTCACCACATTGCACAAAATATTTGTTTCTTTAAGCATTATATAGTATAATAAATCCAAAGATTAACTTACATCAGGGATTTACATGATAGAATAGGAGACACGCTTATGATGCTTACACTCATTCCTTTTTTTGACCGGAATATGTCCGTTAGTGCTTATTCTCTGTTTACCAGAAAAAATAACTTTCTTATGAACCCAAGCCTTCTTGGTTCCAGACAGTTTGACGGGGCTGCCTATGTAGACGGGCTGGAACTGATTCAGGAGCTTGGAACCACCACACTCTCCGGAGGAAAACCGATTTTTGTATCTTTAAATAATATCTCTATTTTCAGCAGTCTGGAATCCGAGTGCAAAAATACAAACCATGCACCGATTCTCCTGATTGACCAGACATTTCCTCCGGTATCCATGTATACAGACCGCATCCACGAACTGCGCGAATTCGGATATCATTTTGCAATCCGTAATCTTCCTGTTCACTGCTACGAAGACTACGCACCGATTCTGTCACAGATGGACTACATTCTGATTGACTGCCAGAAAATAGATGCCGTCAAGGCTTCTTTCTATTTCCGCAAACTGTATCCGGATATCTGTATCTGTGCCAGCAACATTCCGGACACGGAAACATTCGGAAAACTCAGTCCTGCAGAAACAATTTCTTTATTTGAAGGAACCTTTTTCCGTATGCCGGTCACACGCGGTGAACATAAAGTATCGCCCCTGAAGATCAATTACATTTCGCTTCTGAATCTGATTGAAGAAGATGATTTTGACCTGACCAAAGCGGCTGATATTATCAGTCAGGACACGGCTCTTATCATCTCTTTGCTTCGGCTGGCAAATACACGCTCCTTTAATTCAGAAATCACTTCCGTGCGGGTTGCTGTCTCAATGCTGGGGCAGAAGGATCTGACGCGCTGGATTCAGACAACCGTCATTGAGAAACTGTGTTCTGACAAGCCTAATGAACTGATGCGCCTTTCCCTGCTGCGTGCCAAGTTTGCAGAAAATCTTGCACCGGTCTTTGGCATGGCAATGCGTTCCCAGGAACTGTTTCTGACCGGTCTTTTCTCGATTCTGGATATTATTCTGGATTGTTCCATGGAAGAAGCTCTCTCCATGGTGCGTGTATCGGGCAAGATCCGCACCGCCCTTCTGGAACATACCGGTTCCCTGGCAGAAGTGCTTCACTTTATTGTAAAATACGAATCGGCAGAATGGCAGGAAGTTTCCCGCCAGCTGGTGCTTAAAAACATCGAAATTCCGGACGTTTCCCATGCATGGGTTTCTTCCCTGCAATGGTATGCAAAACTGATTGCCATGAATGAATAATGTTAACTAAAAGAGGATGCACAAAACGTGCATCCTCTTTTATTGTTTTATTGTTTTATTTTCTTCCGCTGGTTCCTTTCAGACGTGCCATCGCACGGGAAAGAGAAGCTCTTGAGTGGTAATACTCACGGATACTCTGCTTCTGGCGCATCTGCTCCTCTGCACGCTCTTTCGCCTCACGGGCACGCGCCACATCAATTTCTTCCGGACGCTCTGCAGTCTCCACGAGAAGTGTCACACGGTTATTGACGATCTCGACAAATCCCATTCCGACAACTGCATATTCCCAGTTATCCGTGCCTTCCGGCTGAAATCGCATCTCGCCCTCATCAATGGCGATGACCATATCCTCATGATGGGCCAGAATTTCTTTCTGCCCATCATATTCCGGAACGATCAGAGAACGGCATCTTCCGGAAAAGAACACACGGTTTGCAGATATAATTTTTAAATAGAATGTATTGCCTGCCATAATGATCTCCGTTCTTTATGCTATGCGTTCTGCTCCATCTGCTCGGCTTTCTTCTTAACATCCTCGATAGTTCCTGCATTAAAGAATGCATTCTCCGGATATTCATCCATCTCACCATCTAAAATTGCTTTAAAGCCACGAATTGTTTCTTTCAACGGAACATATACACCCTTGATACCGGTGAAGTTCTCTGCTACATGGAACGGCTGTGACAGGAACTTCTGAATCTTTCTTGCACGGTATACCAGGACTTTATCTTCATCTGCCAGCTCTTCCATACCAAGAATTGCAATGATATCCTGCAATTCCTTATACTTCTGAAGGATCTCCTGCACTTTACGTGCAACTTCATAATGCTCCTCCCCAACAATATCCGGCTCAAGGATACGGGAAGATGACTCCAGAGGATCAACCGCCGGATAAATACCCTGCTCAACGATCTTTCTGGAAAGTACGGTTGTTGCATCCAGATGTGCGAATGTCGTAGCTGGTGCCGGGTCTGTCAGGTCATCGGCTGGTACATATACAGCCTGTACGGAAGTAATAGATCCGTTCTTTGTGGAAGCGATTCGCTCCTGCAGCTCACCCATCTCCGTAGCCAGTGTCGGCTGATAACCTACGGCTGACGGCATACGTCCAAGCAGTGCGGATACCTCTGATCCGGCCTGTGTGAAACGGAAAATGTTATCAATGAAGAGAAGCACATTTTTATGCTGCTCATCACGGAAATACTCAGCCATGGTAAGTCCGGTCTCAGCGACACGCATACGAGCCCCTGGCGGCTCATTCATCTGTCCAAACACTAAGGCTGTTTTTTCAAGTACACCGGATTCGCCCATTTCGGTCCACAGATCATTTCCTTCACGGGAACGCTCCCCGACACCGGTGAAAATGGAATATCCACCGTGCTCTGTTGCAATATTACTGATCAGCTCCTGGATCAATACGGTTTTTCCTACACCGGCACCACCGAACAGACCAATCTTACCACCCTTTGCATATGGGGCAAGTAAGTCGATGACCTTGATACCGGTCTCTAAGATTTCCTCTGCAGGGTTCTGATCTTCAAATGCTGGCGGCTCTCTGTGGATCACCCACTTTGGAGCATCCCCGATCGGCTTTCCGTCATCAATTGTTTCTCCTAATACGTTGAACAGACGTCCCAGTGTTGCCTCACCAACTGGTGTCTTGATACCGCTTCCGGTTGCAATGACTTCCATATCACGGTGAAGTCCTTCACTGGCTGCAAGCATAATACAGCGTACCGTATTATTTCCTATATGCTGTGCAACCTCCATGATACATTTTTTGTCACCATTTTGTACTTCCAGAGCGTCTCTGATTGCAGGCAATTCTTCGTCTTCAAATTCAACGTCCACAACAGGTCCCATAACCTGTATGATTTTTCCTGTTTTCATCCTAGGCCTCCATTATCTCTTTTTCTTGCGCTTCTGGGATTTTGCTCCCGCAATTACCTCTGTAATCTCCTGGGTAATCGCTGCCTGTCTGGCACGGTTATACATAATATCTAACTCATGAAGCATATCCTTTGCGCTGTTGGTTGCTGCCTCCATCGCCATCATACGAGCATTCTGCTCACAGGAGAAGGATTCTACCAGCGCACCATAAACAAATCCTACCACATAATCCGGAACAATACGATTCATCACGGCATCTGCCGATGGACGAAGCGCAAGCTCCTCACGTCTGACATCCAGCGGGATCTCCACATCGTGGAAATCGGCTTTCTTCAGCGGAAGCAGCTGCAGCATCTCTGCTTCTTCCTGCATCGCATTGACCATTGAGGTATAAATGATATAGATTTCATCAAAATCTCCCTGTCGGTAACCTTCGAGAAGTTCCTCAGAGATATTTCGTGCACGGTTCAATGTCGGATTCTGGATCGTATAATGGAACTGTTTATTGATCTCAATTCCACGTTCCTCAAAATAATGTCTTCCAACCTCACCAAGCACATACAGCTGACGTTTCGGGTGCTTTGCAAGTTCCTCTTCCGCAATCTTTAAAATATTGTGGTTGTAAGAACCTGCCAGTCCCTTATCTGCCGTAACTACCATATAAGCGATCCGTTTTTCTTCTTCCGGAATCTCATCTGTGGACCTAAAATAAATACTGTCCAGATCCGGCAAATGCCGCAGAATACGGCTCATCTCAGATTGCAGGGTAAAGAAATACGGTTCTGTGTCCGTCAGCATTTTTTTAGATTTCTTTAATTTCGAAGAAGAAATCATGTACATTGCATTTGTAATCTTTAATGTATCATTGATACTCTTCATTCGATCCTGAATTTCTTTTGCATTTGCCATCGTAACACCTGCTTACTGTTCTGCTGCGAACTCTGCTGCAGCATCTTTGATTTTCTGTCTCAGTTCATCGGATAAAGCTTTTGTCTGCTCAATTTCTTTTCCGATCTCCGGATGTTTCAGATCCATGAAATCCAGAATATCTTTCTGATACTGTTTTACCTGTCTGGTAGGTATCTTATCGAATACACCGTCCGTTGCCATGCACAGGGTTAATACCTGCTCATGCATGGAAAGCGGATGACTCAGCGGCTGCTTCAACAGCTCCATCAGAGCTTTTCCGTGCTGCAGCTGTGCTTTTGTTGCATCATCCAGATCAGAAGCAAACTGTGTGAACACTTCCATCTCACGGTACTGTGCCAAATCGATACGGATACTACCGGATGCTTTCTTCATTGCCTTTGTCTGGGCTGCACCACCGACTCGGGATACGGAAAGTCCTACGTTTACGGCTGGTCTCATACCTGCGTTGAACAGGTTGCTCTCGAGGAAAATCTGACCATCGGTAATGGAAATAACGTTGGTAGGAATATATGCGGAAACATCACCGGCCTGTGTCTCAATAATCGGCAGTGCGGTGATGGAACCGCCACCTAACTTGTCACTCAGATGACTGGAACGCTCAAGCAGTCTGGAGTGTAAGTAGAATACATCACCAGGATAAGCCTCACGTCCTGGGGAACGCTCAAGCAGAAGGGAAATTGCACGGTATGCAACCGCATGCTTGGACAGATCATCATATACAATGAGAACATCCTTGCCCTTGTGCATAAAATATTCTGCCATGGCAGTTCCTGCATATGGAGCTATGTACTGTAAAGATGCCGGATCACTGGCTGTAGAAGATACTACGATGGAATAATCCATGGCATCATGTTTCTTTAATGTATTTACAATCTTTGCAACGGTAGATGCCTTCTGACCAATGGCAACGTAAATACAGATTACATCTTTGCCTCTCTGGTTGATAATGGTATCTGTTGCAATGGATGTCTTACCTGTCTGACGGTCACCAATGATCAACTCACGCTGTCCACGTCCGATTGGGAACATGGAATCAATGGAAAGAATACCGGTCTCCATTGGTGTGTCTACGCTTTGTCTGTCGATGATACCAGGAGCTTCCTGCTCGATCGGACGATAATCATCCTCTTTTACATCACCGTTTCCGTCAATCGGCTCACCGAGTGCATTGATTACTCTTCCTACAAACGCATCACCGACCGGAATACCGGCTTTTTTCTTGGTACGAACCACTTTGGTTCCTTCTTTGATTCCGGTATCACGACCAAAAAGAATAATACCGATTTCATTTTGTCTGACATCCTGAACCATTCCTTTGACTCCGTTTTCAAAGGCTACGATCTCACCGTACATTGCATGATCAATTCCGTATACGGTAACGATTCCATCACCGACCCAGATGACCTCACCTGTCTCACGGCTTTCCTCATCCCAATTGATATTTTCGATCTCACCCTGAATAATGGAGATAATATCTGTTGCACTAATAGCGCCCAAAGGGGTCACCTCCCTGTAAGTTTTCTTTCTAACTGACGCAGACGTCCTTCATAACTATGGTCAAACTCTTTGTATCCAACCTTAACGACATAGCCACCAATCAGTGACTCGTCTATGCTCTGCGTCAGGGTAATTTCACTATCCGGATAATTTTTATCCAGAATTGCTTTTGCCTCTTTCTCCTCAGCTTTGCTTGGAGCCTCGGCATAAACCAGGTCCGCACGAACCACGTGATGCATCTGATCCCAGTATTTATAATAATATTGGAAAATGTCCTGCATCTCGTCCATGTTGCCAATCCGGCACATGATCTTCATGTAACGAACCAGCACGTCCTCTGTCGTTTCCAGTGCAAATACCTGATCAATAATTTCGTACTTTTTTGCTGCCGGTACGACCGGGCTCGTCAGAACTTTCTGCAGTTGCGGTGTCGTAAAGAAAAGTTTTTCCGCTTTTTCGACATCCTCTCTGCTGACAGACAGCCGGTATAATACCTTGGCACTATTTACTGCTGCCTGCGTCATGTGCTTCACCCGTCTTCATAATCTTCTTAGCAGCCAGCAAAGCAAGTTCTGCGATTTTTGCCTGAGCATCTCTGGTTGCCTTTTCCTGCTCATTTGCAATATCACTCTTTGCTTTTTCAAGCATATGATCTGCTTCTGCCCTGGTTGCTTCCATTTTACTGTTATATTCTTCCTGTGCACGTGTCTTTGCATCGAGAATGATCTGATCTGCCTTTTCTTTGGCACCCTTTAACTGGTTTTCATATTCATTCTTCATCTGCGCTGCATCGTCCTGCTGCTTTTGTGCATCTTCAAACTGTTTGTTGATCATTTCTTCCCTCTCATGAATGACATTCATGACCGGCTGAAACAAAAACTTGCGAAAGATTGCATATAAAACAAGCAGGTTTACGATCGTCCACAAGATATCCCATGGATTTAAACTCAGCATAGTTTACTGCTCCTTTCTTAAATGTAATAATTACAGCAGGTAATCATTATTTTAAGAAAAGAATGATAAGTAATGCGATAACGAAACCGTAAATAGCAGTTGCCTCGGCAAGTGCACAACCAAGAAGTAATGCTTTGGAAATCTTGCTTTCTGCTTCCGGCTGTCTTGCGATAGCGTCTACTGCAGAACCTGTTGCCTTACCGATTCCAAGACCTGCTCCGATACCTGTTAATACTGCTACTCCTGCTCCGATTGCTACAAATAATGATGCTGACATAATGTTTTCTCCTTTTCTTTTCTCAGTTAATTAGTGTGTTACTCCGTTGCTTCCTTGATGAACAAGCCTGTAAGGAACACAAATACGTATGCCTGAATCAGTCCGTCAAAAATATCAAAGTAACAACTGAATATTGCTGGAAGTACGGGTGGAACCACCATCTTGAGTAACTCCATAATAACGAAGGAACCAAGTACGTTTCCAAACAATCGCATACAAAGTGATAATGGTTTGATGAATATCTCAAGAATGTTAATTGGAAGAACTACAGGCATTGGTTCCGCAAAGCTCTTTAACCAGCCTTTGGTTCCTTTCTTTCTCACTCCTGCTGCTTCAATTAAGATGATACTCATCAGTGCAAGCGCTACCGTGACATTCATGTCTTTGGTCGGTGGCTTGAAGCCTAATAGGCCGATGAGGTTGGCAATCCCTATGTAGATGGCAACTGCTGCCAGGTACGGAATGTACGCTTTACCGTTTTCCCCTATCGTGTCCTCAAAGAATCCATACAGTTTTGAAACAGCAAGTTCAAGTACTACCTGCTTACGGCTTGGATTCTCAACTTTAAGCCCTCTGACGAGGATCAGACACAAAAGAAGAATGACCGCCATGATGATCCAGGTAACAACGACCGATTCGTAGATCGGAATGCCACCAAACAGCGGGATTGTAAAGACGGTATCGCAATTCAGCTCCTCCATCAGATTCTTTACCAACGCATCCAACAGTCTCACTTCCTTTCTTAACTTTTGAATCAAAAGCTATTATATTTGTCAAATTGTAAAAAGTAAAACGTTTTTTTTATATAAACTATATGTCATATTTGTATATTTCTCATATGGTCATACACTTTATATATAAAAAGAGGCGTCGTACATACATTACGACGCCTTTGCCTTACCCACTGAGGTATTCTACCTCTTTCTTCCAAAAAATGCAAGCAAAAAAAACTAATTTTCGGCAAAGAACTCCGAAAGAACTTCTTTCAGCGTATTTGCAGACTCATGCAGTTTGGAAACTTCCTCCTGATCCAGATCGATTGGAACCTTGGTTTCATAGCCATCGCGGCCAACGATACACGGCAAACTTAACACCACGTCTGAGATTCCATACTCTCCGTGCAGCATGGTCGAAATCGGCAGAATGGATTTTTCATCTCTTATGATTGCTTCGCAGATGCGCTTAACTGACATGGCAATTCCATAATATGTGGCTCCTTTTTTGGAAATAATCTCATAGGCACTCTGTTTTACCTCCGCGGCGATACGTTCCGTTGCTTCCATATGATTATAGTGCCCCCGCATCTCACAGAAATTGTCCAGCGGTATTCCGGATATATTCGCACTGCTCCATGCCGCAATCTCACTGTCCCCGTGTTCTCCCACGATAAAAGCATGTACACTTCTGCTGTCCACTCCCAGATGCTGTCCCAGATGATACTTCAGTCTGGCAGAATCCAGCACAGTTCCGGAACCAATTACCCGGTTTTCCGGATAACCGGACAGTTTCTGCGCCGTGTAAGTCAGAATATCTACCGGATTTGCAACAATCAGAAGAATTCCTTCAAAATCTCTTTTTGTAATTTCCGGAATAATCGACTGGAAAATTGCAATGTTTTTGTTTACCAGATCCAGCCGCGTTTCGTCCGGCTTCTGATTTGCACCTGCTGTAATTACAATAATGGCTGCATCCGCAATATCATCATAATCTCCGGCATAAATCTGCATCGGTCTTCCAAACGGAATTCCGTGTACGATATCTTCGGCTTCCCCTTCTGCTTTCTGATGGTTTGCATCCAAAAGCACCATCTCGGTAAATAATCCGCTCTGCATCAGGGCGAATGCAGATGCAGAACCGACAAATCCACATCCGATAATTGCTACTTTTCCTGGTTTTAATTTACTCATATGGTTACCTCCTTCCAGGCACAAAAATTCTCTACAATATAGTCTGCCTCTTTTCCGTCATCATTTTTCGGGGAAATATTGGAATTTACATAAAACACCGGCATTCCGACACCTTTTGCACCACCGACATCACAACGGCTGTCATTCCCAATATACAGGGAATGTGACACATCCAGCTTATGCCGCTCCAACAATATATGAAAGAAACGTTTGTCCGGTTTTTTCGTGTGATAATCCGAAGAAATCAAAATATCATCAAAATATTTTGTAATGCCTAAAACATTCATTTCATATGCGGTAAAAATGCGCTGGGCATTCGATAACAGATACACTTTTTTGTCCATTTTTTTCAGACTGGCAAGCATCTGCTGTGTCCCCGGATACAAACGGACATAATCGGTAGACAGCGCACGGAAAAACTGTCCAGTATGTATGGCAAGGGTCTTATCGGCCACGATCCCTTTTTCCTGATACAGTTTTTCAAACACTTCCCCGATCTCAATCTCTGGAGATGCCTCATGCGTATAATGCCTGTCCTCTTCCAGCGTCTTTTTCAACGCGCGCTCACAGTCGCTGACAAGTGCCGCATAGCGCTTCTGCAATTCCTTCGGTTCATAAATGGCCCCGTAATATCCAAAAAACAATGCCAGTTTCTCCCACAGTTTTGGAAAATCTTCCTCTGTGTGGATATCCACCAGTGTCCCGTACAGATCAAACACATAATTGTCGTACTGCACCGGCAACACGGCTTCCTGCAAATATTCTCCCATGTTCATTTCTCCCTTTTGTGATCTTTTACGTGCAAATTATACCAGATTTTCCCTGTACCTGTAAGTGGTAGCTACAACATTTTTCTGCGAAGTTTTTCCAATATCTTCCGCTCACTGCGCGATACGGATACCTGATTTTTCCCCATGCGCTTTGCTGTTTCTGCCTGGGAAAGATTGTCCATATAGCGAAATTTTATCAGCTGTGCTTCTTCCTCCGGTAGCTGGTCGATCGCCTGTTTCAATGCAATATGATTCAGAAGCGGAGTTTCAAACCGGTGATTATCCTCCAGCTTTTCTTCCAAAGTCAGCACTTTTCCGTCATTTTCCGTCACCGGTCGTGAAAAAGAATCCACCTCTCTTCCTGCTTCCATTGCCACCACCAGATCTTCAATGGCAATTCCTGTCTTTTCTGCCAGTTCCTGCAATGTCGGCTCCTTATTTTGTGTCTTTTTCATTTGTTCTCTGACAATTGCTATTTTTCTTGCATGTTCTTTCATCTGGCGACTCGTATGAATCATACCGTCATCCCGTAAAAATCTCCGGATTTCCCCCATAATAAGCGGAACCGCATAGGTAGAAAAAGAGTAGGATAGCGAAGTGTCAAACCGGTCGATCGCCTTGATCAGACCAATCACTCCGATCTGTGTCAGATCCTGCAAATCGATTCCCCGGTTTGCAAATCGTTTCGCCACCATATAAACCAGCCCCATATTCTCGGTTATCATCTGCTGCCTGATCTTCCGGTCTCCCTGCTGCGCCCTCTGGATGTTCTGTCGTCCATTTTCCTCTTTTGCCGGTATCTTACTGCTCACGTTCCCTTTCTATGTATTTCCACATAACCACACGTGTTCCTTCTCCTTTTTTTGACCGTACCTCAATCCGATCCATAAATGCCTCCATAAAGGAAAAGCCCATACCGGAACGTTCCAATTCCGGTTTTGTAGTAAAAAAAGGCTGCAATGCCTGTTCAAGATCTTCAATTCCGACTCCGTGATCTTCCACCGTTACCACCAATTGCTGACCGTTTTGGTCACAGGTCAGTTCCACCTGTTTCGTTTCATCTTCGTATCCATGGATAATGGCATTTGTCACAGCCTCACTCACTGCTGTCTTTACATCTGCAATCTGCTCCAGCGTCGGATTCATATTTGTCATAAATGCGGTCACAACCATGCGTGCCAATCCCTCATTTACGGATTTTGCATCAAAATGAACCTGCATATGATTTTCCTGCACCATTTTATTTTTCCTCCTCTTCCAATGAAATAATCTGAAACAACCCGGATTTTTCAAATATTTTATACACCCGTTCTCCCAGATTTACCGCTGTCACTTTTCCTGCATGCATGTCCATCGTCTTTTTTCTTCCTATTAATATACCGATTCCGGAACTGTCCATAAAATCAGTCCCCGCAAAATCAAATACAATCCTGTGAACATGCCAGCTTTCTGCCAGCAGATCTATTTCCCTGCTCATATTGCCTGCCACATGATGATCCACCTCCCGCGGCATCGGCACAATCATGCAGTCCGCTTCCTTTCGATATGCTGCTTCCATATAAAACCTCTTCCTTTCCCTTACTTCTTTATAAATAAGCAAAAAAAGACACCGACAGTAACCTGTACTGTAGTGTCTTTTGTAATGCAATGTGTTCCTTTTTATTCCTGTGCGTCTACATAATTCTGTGACGTTCTCGCCCGCTCCGTATCCGGATAATTTTCAATTACATACTGATAATACGGTTTTGCAGATTTCAGGTCCCCGTTTTTCCGGTAGGACTGTGCCAGATAATAGGCAGCTGATCCGTCCTGGAAATCTTCCTGCTCATCCGTAATCTGTTTTAATGTATCGATGGCGTCCTTATACTTTCCACGGGAGTACAAACTATAGCCTTCCTTGTAAAGCTGATTCAGATACTTATCCTGTACCTCCCCATTGATATCATCATATATGGTTTTAGCTTCGTCGGACAGATACTTCGTCTTTACTTTATCCAGTGTCTTTCCCGCAGTCGTCACATCCTTTGATCCATAATAGGAAACACATGCCTGCAGGAGATTTTCATAAGTGGATATCTGAACCTTGACCTTTTCATTGTTGGTCGTCTGCTCTTCCAGCTGATTTTTCAGATCCTCCACCTGTCCTTCCAGATCTTTGATTGTCTGTCCATTCGTGGAAATGGTATCACTCGCTTCAACCAGTTTTCTCTGTGCATCTTCTTTTGCCTTGTTGCGAACGCTCGGCACGATCAGAAATGCGGTAATCGCAGTACCCACAATCAGTCCGATCACAATATATACCAGTGTTGCCCCAATCGAAGATTCCTTAAACCGCTTCGGCATGATAATGGTCTCATTTCCACTTTGATAAGAAATCAGATCATCATCCTTCGGCTTTTTGGAAGGACTTTTTTCCTTCAGTCTTGCATTCACTTCGCGCAGATAACGCAGGGTGGTTGTATTATTTGTATCAATCTTTCCCGCATTGCGCAAAGTTTTTTTTGCCAGTTCCAGCTTATTGTCCTGCAGATAAAGAAGCGCCAGCAGCTGATGTGCCTTGACAAGCTTCGGATTCAGCGAAAGTACCTTTTTCAGCTGGATAATTGCCAGATCCCGACTGTCCTGCTTGCAATAGTGCAATGCCTGGTTATATTTTTTAATCGTCTGATTTACGGAATCCAATCTTCCCCGATCCTGCTGGATCTCATCAAGATAATGACTGGCAAGATTGTCCTTCGGCTGATAACTGCGGCTGATCACCCATTCACTTAAGGCATCTACCACTTCTCCTGTCTCGCAATAAATCAATCCCAGAAGATTTCGTGCATCAATATTATATTTATTAAACTTCAGACTGTTTTTCAGGCTGACAATCGCTCCGGAAAGATTTCTCACGCCCGCCTGTTCCAGCCCCAGATTATAATACGCGTTGGAAATGTGACGCACTTTCAAAAATACGGAAAGATCTGCTCCGCAATTCGGGCAGCGCTTTGCATTCCCAACCTCCTGTCCACATTTATAACAAATCATTTCTTCCTCTTTTTCATTACTGTCCTAACTGCTGGCCATTCTGACGTACATCACGCAATATTTTGGTAATAATATCCGTTACGTCTGTCAGATCATGGTTATAAATTGCAGCCTCGGCTTCTTCTACTTCCAGACTCGGCTGAAAATTCTTCAGCTCTTTTTCAAAATTAATCATTTCTCCTGCTCCTTTTTGCGATATACAGGTTCTGCGTTCCCATGTATCTTAATTATAATATAGTGCATTGGATATGCAAGTAAATTTATTCGCATTATTTCTCGGAAATATTACAGAAACTGCATCTGTTTACTTGAGAGAGATCATCACAACCCCTTCTTTTTTCTTCTGGAAACAAACGGATTCCTGCAGTTCTTTTACGGTAAGCGTCTGCTGGTCAATGGTTACAACACATCCGGAATACACTTTGCGTACGACACTGATCTTTGCATTTTCCCCGCGTTTGACCAGTTCTTCCAGACGATCTACCGCCTTTTGGCTTTCAGCAATATCTGCCTGCGTTTTCATTTTGGCACGAAGAAGTTCGGTTCTGCGCGGATCTTTCGATACATCAATTCCTTTTTGCGCAGCCACCAGTTCAAACTGTTTCAGCCCGGTGGTAATCTTCTTGATCACTTCCCCATTTTCTTCAATGGATTTCTGCAGATCCGACAGTTCCTGCCGCATCTGCGCACTGACTCCGACATACACCTGTGTCTTTACTTCCGTGGAATTTCCGATTACATTCACATCCATTCCACTGATTGCGTAGGCATATCCGCCAATGATACTTCCCTTTTTTCCGGTTACATAAATATGATCAAAACTGATCATATGACTGTCTAATGCATAAGTCACTTCAATAAAGCCATCGGCTTTCACCTTACAGTATTCGAAAAATTTTGCGTGGATATTCCCGCCTGCACGAATACTGGTCTTGTTTCCACCGAGAACACCGCTTCGCAGGACAATATCTTTTCCCGCTTCAATCACACAGTTCTCGCAGATACCGTCTACCGTGAGACTTCCACTCGTACTTACCTTTGCCCCCGGTTTGATTCCACCGTGGATTACAACATCTCCGTGATATTCCACATTTCCTGTACCGATTCCCACATCACCGGGAATTTCATAAACTGCGGATATCCGGATCTTTCCGTTTGACATTTCAATCTTTCCAGACAGGTCTGCAATATAAGTACTTCCGTCTTCTGTACAGTGAAATCCTTTTCCGCGGAGTGGCTGCAATGGCTTGCCACGGACTGCCAGTATCGGCTTTCCCGAAACATTCATCCCGTTTACCGCCTCGGTTGGTGGATAGTAGGTGGCAATTGCCTGACCTTCTTTTACCATCTCCACTGTACGGATGCTCCAGTAATCTATGGAACCATCCTCCTTGACCTTTGGTTTTCCATCCACATCCGGATTGAAATGAAGTTCATAGCGGCCGTTTTCTGCATTGACCGGTGGCTGTCCTTTTGCAATACATACATCTCTCATGTACACTCCGCCATCGATCATCTCTTGGATCGCCGCTTCGTCAATTCCATTGGTTACCCGCTGGGTGCGGATATACCGCACCAGCTCTGATAATGTGTACCCCTCTCCGGCCTCCGGTGGCTGCAATGTCAAATATGCTTCCATACTATCCTGTGAAATCCGGACAACCGCACCTCTCATTGAAATATCTTCCATGGCATTTTCCCCTCTCTGCTATAGAAATCCGAAACCATTTATTTCATTTGTGCCAGCCGCGCTTCTACCTGAGCCATCATCTGCTCATACTTTGCCAGCTTGTCTTTCTCTTCCTGTACCTTTTCCGGTTTTGCGTTATTTAAGAATTTTTCATTGGAAAGCATGCCCTTAGAACGTGCAAGTTCCTTCGTCAGCTTATCTTTTTCTTTATGCAAACGCTCTTTTTCTTTTTCAAAATCTACCAGATCCTCCAGTGGCAGATAAAGAACTGCTCCCGGAATCACAACGGAAACCGCATCCTCACTGATACCGTTTTTGTCTGCCTGTACTATAATCTCGCTGGTAGAAGCAAGATTTACATATACTTCCTTATTTTCTTCAAAAACAGTGCGAAGCCCTGCATCCTCAGATGTAATATAAAGCTTTGCCTTTCTTGATGGTGGAACATCCATTTCTGTGCGGACATTACGGATTCCCTTAACGAGATCCTTACAGTGCTCAATGGCTGCTTCCTCTGCCGGGAAGTTCCACTCTTCTTTGTACTCCGGCCACTTGGAGAGCATAATCGTCTCTTCCTCTGACTGTAATGTACAGAAGATTTCTTCCGTGATAAATGGCATATACGGATGTAACAGTTTCAATGCCTCGGTCAGTACGGTCTTTAAGGTCCACAGTGCCGCATTGGCAGATACCGGATCTTCATCCTTTTTATAGGTACGGACTTTTGCGATCTCAATGTACCAGTCACAGAACTCATCCCAGATAAAATCGTATACTTTCTGTACGGCAATTCCGAGTTCAAATTTATCCATATTTTCTGTGGCATCTTTTGCAAGGGTATTCACCTTGGAAAGAATCCACTTGTCTGCTGCATGTAACTCATCCTTTGACGGCGTATGGAGTTCAAATCCATCCAGATTCATCATGATAAAACGGGATGCATTCCATACTTTATTGGCGAAGTTACGGGATGCCTCCACACGCTCCCAGTAGAACCGCATGTCATTTCCCGGTGCATTTCCGGTAATCAGTGTCAGACGAAGTGCATCTGCGCCATACTTGTCAATGACTTCCAGTGGATCAATACCATTGCCCAATGATTTACTCATCTTGCGTCCCTGGGAGTCACGTACCAGTCCGTGGAACAGTACGGTATGGAACGGTGCCTTACCCATCTGCTCATATCCGGAGAAAATCATACGGATAACCCAGAAGAAAATAATATCGTATCCGGTTACCAGCACATCGTTCGGATAGAAATAATCCAGATCCTCGGTCTTTTCCGGCCAGCCTAACGTAGAGAATGGCCACAGTGCAGAAGAAAACCAGGTATCAAGCGTATCCGGATCCTGTGTCATATGTGTACATCCGCACTTCGGACACTTGCCAGGATTTTCGATGGATACTACCATCTCGCCACAGTCATCGCAGTACCATGCCGGAATGCGGTGTCCCCACCACAGCTGACGGCTGATACACCAGTCACGGATGTTGTCGGTCCAGTTAAAGTAGGTCTTGTCCATACGCTTTGGAAGAAGTTTGATATCTCCGTTCTTCACACCTTCCACAGCCGGCTTGATCATCTCATCCATCTTTACAAACCACTGCTGCTTGATCATCGGCTCAACCGTTGTATGACAGCGGTCATGCACACCGACATTGTGGGAATGTGGAACAACTTTTACCAGAAGTCCCTCTTTCTTAAGATCATCCACCAGTGCTTTCCGGCACTCGTAGCGGTCCATTCCGGCATATTTTCCGGCTTTTTCATTCATCGTTGCATCGTCGTTGATGACAACAATTTCTTCAAGATTATGACGCTTTCCAACCTCAAAATCGTTCGGGTCATGTGCCGGAGTGATCTTTACGCATCCGGTTCCAAATTCCTTGTCTACATAAGCATCTGCGATCACCGGTATTTCGCGGTCCGTCATCGGAAGCTTTAAAGTCTTTCCGACAATATCTTTATAACGCTCATCCTCCGGGTTTACTGCCACCGCAGTATCACCAAACAGTGTCTCCGGACGTGTGGTGGCAATCTCTACGAAGCGGCCTTCCTCTCCAACAACCGGATAATTGATATGCCAGAAAAATCCATCCTGCTCTTCATGCTCAACTTCCGCATCGGAAATGGAAGTCTTACATACCGGACACCAGTTGACAATACGGGAACCTTTATAAATCCAGCCCTTCTTATATAACTTGGTGAATACTTCCTGTACCGCATGGGAACATCCTTCATCCATCGTAAAGCGCTCACGCTGCCAATCTGCGGAAGAACCAAGTTTGCGCAGCTGCTTTACAATACGTCCGCCGTATTCTTTTCTCCACTCCCAGCACTTATCCAGGAACTCTTCACGGGTCAGGTCCGCCTTATTGATGCCCTGCTCTTTTAAACTCTGGATCACCTTTACCTCTGTAGCGATGGATGCGTGATCCGTACCCGGCTGCCACAGTGCATTGTATCCCTGCATTCTCTTGTAGCGGATCAGGATATCCTGCATGGTATTATCCAGTGCATGTCCCATGTGAAGCTGACCGGTAATATTTGGCGGTGGCATCACAATGGTAAACGGTTTCTTGCTGCGGTCTACTTCTGCATGAAAATACCCATTGTCCTCCCACTTCTTATAGAGACGATCCTCTATATCTTTCGGATCGTATGTTTTACTTAATTCTTTGCTCATGTGTTCCTCCTTCATATAAATGAAACGCCCTCTGTACAGAAAGCCTTTTCTTTTTCTGCACAAAGGGCGAAAACTCTCGCGGTACCACCTTTGTAATACTCATCATGTCCTTTAACGGGGACGATCCGGGAATGCCTACAGGGCAATGTACCACATTCAACATTCCAGTTCCGGAGCTACCTTCCACACTGCATCCTGTGGATATCTTACAGCCATTGCAGGAACATTCTGCACGAAAACTCTGCCAATGCTCCACTTCAATGAATATCCTTCTCTTTCAGGAATTCCATGTGTACTCCTCTCCATCATCACTTTTTTATACATAATTTAATCTTACTTGCGGCTCTCTTTTTTGTCAAGAAGATTTCTGTGAAATTCACTATAATTCCTCTTCTACCATGTTCTTTTCCCGATGGAACATATCGTAGATACATGGAATGACAATCAGCGTCAGAACGGTACCATAAACCAGTCCTCCAATCAGTGTGATTGCCATCGGACGCATCATGTCGGAACCGTCACCGATTCCAAGAGCCGTAGTCAACATTGCAAGAACCGTAGTCAGTACCGTCATCAGAATCGGACGCACCCGGGTCTTTCCGGATGAAATAATCGCCTCATGCTTAGAAACACCCGCTTTTCTTGCCTGATTGATATAATCAATCAGTACAATACCGTTGTTTACAATAAGACCTGCCAGCATGATAAATCCAAGCATTGCAAGGACATTGACTTCCTGCCCTGTCAGAAGCAGAGCAATAAAGCCTCCGGTGAAGGCAAGCGGAATCGAGAACATAATGATAAACGGAGAAACGAGTGACTGGAACTGTACCACCATGATCAGATAAATAAAGATAACTGCCAGTATCATCATCAGAACCAGCTGGCTCATGGAATCACTGATGGTTTCATCCTCTCCGGTCATTTCGATGTGATATCCTTCCGGCACTTGCAGTTTATCGATACTCTTTTGGATTTTGTTGCTGAGCAGTGTGACATTATGCTCCTCGTCCACACCACAGGATACCGTGATATAACGCGTCTGTGCATCCCTCTTGATGGTACTAAGGGTTGTCGTATCTTTCATTTCACAGATTTTTGTAAGTGGTATCTCTTTTTCTTTTCCCTCTTTATCTGTATAGGTAAACGTCATCTGCCTGATGTCATCCAGCTTTGTATCTGTCTGTTCCTCGGTCTGCACATAAACCTTGTAATCTTTGACATCTGTAGAAATCGTGGTCGCACTCTTACTGTCAGCCATCTTCGCACTGACAAGCTGGTATACCTGTGCAACGGTATATCCATATTCCGCAGCCTTTTCTTTGTCCACAGATATGGTAAGCTGTGGTTCGGTATCTTCTAATCCATCGTCCACATCCACCGTTCCCTTTGTCTGCTTCATCACATCTGCCACTTCTTTGGCAAGCTTCTGCAGCGTATCAATATCATTTCCTTTAATTCTGACGGAAAGACCGCTGCCGAAATAACTGCTGTAGTCCATGGAAGAACTGTTGGTTTCTACTTTGCAGTCCAGATCTTTCGTCCTGCTGACAATTTTTTCTTCCACATCCGATGCTTTGACTTTGGAGTCCTCATCCAGCAGGATATACATGCTGACGCTGTCATTTCCTCCACCCATCAGATTCATCGTGGAATCTCCACCAGCCATCGCTCCGACCGTCTTGATTCCTTTGATTTTTGAGATTCTCTGAATCACATCATCCGATGCCTGTGTTAATTCCTCAAAAGTCAGTTTCTCACCCTCTTTTGCAGAAATCGTGACGGAAAGCTGATTTGTCTCCATATCCATATCCATAAAGTTTAAGCCTTTTGAAAGTGACAGTGCTGCACTTGCGATCAGAAGAACCACCGCAATAATCAGTACCAGTGGTTTGAAACGCAGACACCACTCCAGCACTCTGCCATACCATTCCCGGACGGCATCGAACCACGGATGACGGATATCTTTTGTTTTTCTGAGTGTAACAGAAGCCATCGCCGGGACAAACGTCAATGCCACGACTAGACTCGCCGCCAGGGTATATGCAATCGTCAGGGCAAGATCCACAAACAGCTGCCGGGTAATTCCCTCTGTAAAAATAATCGGCGCATAGACGCTGATCGTGGTAAGCGTTGACGCAATGATCGCACCCGTCACCTGTTTTGATCCTTCTACCGCTGCTTTCCGGATGGAATAGCCTTCTGCGCGCAGACGATAAATATTTTCAATGACAACAATTGAGTTGTCCACAAGCATACCAATGCCAAGCATCAGTCCGGACATGGAAATAATATTTAAGGTAATTCCGGTAAAGTACATCAGCACGATTGCAGCGACAACGGAAAGCGGTATGGAACATGCAATCACGATTGTCGGTTTGATATCTTTCAGGAACAGCAGCAATACCAAAATAGCAAGGATTGCCCCCCAGATCATATTCTGCATTACAGAGTTTACAATCATGTCAATGTATACGCCCTGATTCATCAATACATTCAGGTGGAGCTTGGAATCTTCTTTTTCTAACGCTTTAAATTTATCCAGGATACGATTCGTAACTTCTCCGGTAGAATATCCGGTCTGTTTTTCCATCGAAAGCATAATGCCAGGATTGCCATTAATCACGGCATACGTCTCATCGGAATTATCCGTCACTTTGACTTCTGCCACATCCGAAAGACGGATCGTATCGATTCCGTCGATTCCCATATCCATAAGCGGCAGATCTTTTAATTCATCGACATCCTGCACGGCATCTCCCACACGTACCAGATACTCAGTATCCCCATCCATGGCATATCCCGCCGGCATATCAAAATTCTGTGCGGCAAGCAGGCTTGTGATGGTATCTTTGCTCAGCACTTTATTCAGATCTGCGGAATCATGTGCCGTATCTTTGGCTTCATCCAGTTTACTCTGTGCGCTCTCCAAGGAGGAGGCTGCATTGGCCAGTTCGGTAGAAGAAGCACTGACCTGAAGTGCCGTCATGGATGCATTGGCATTTAACGTATCCAAAGCCGAGGCCAGGCTGACTTTTCCGCTCTCTACCTTCTGCTGTGCACGTTCAATGGTTTTCATTCCTGTATTGACTTTGGTCAGGAGTTTTCCCACTTCTGCGGATGCCGCCGGGAGATCCTCATAGGTATTTACTGTGATTCCAAGCGAGGACAACGCCGAAAACTGCTTTTTCACAACCGCATTAACCTGTTTGATCTGTGCCTGCATCTCACTGCTCTCTGCAAGCTGCGGGTTATCTTTTAATACCGTCACGATTCCGGTATAGGCATCCGACTTCATAAAGGTCTGAATACCGGTCTGGATCTGTTCCAAAGAAGCTTTCTGTTTTTTTAACTCTGCGAGTTGTTTTTTCAGATCCTGTTCCGTCTTGTAGAGCTTCTTCTGCTGATCCATCGTCTGATTAATCGCGCTGTTTAACTGCTCCGATCCCTGACTGATGGAAGACTTTCCACTCTCTACTTTCTTTTTCCCCGCATCAATTTTTTTCTGGGACTTTTCAAACTGTTCATCGATCTTCTTCTGAATCTTTTTATTTAATGCGTCTATCTTGTCCTGATCGAGTGTTACATCTACGCTTTCTTCCAGCTGCCCGGTCGTAGTGACAGAAGCCACTCCTTCCAGACTTTCAAGTGCCGGCGCAAGATCATTCTTCACATAACCGGAAAGTGCGTTCGCATCCATGCCATCCTTATCCACCGCTGCAGCCAGCACCGGCATCATGTCCGGATTGACTTTCATAATCATAGGTGTTCCAATGGAATCATCCCATTGCCCGGATACCTGATCAAGACTCTGCTGAATTTCGATCACCACCGAATCCATATTTGCATTCTGCTCATATTCCAGTGTTACGACAGAATAACTGTTATAGGAAACAGAACTGATATTTTTAATGTTGGACGTTGTTGCCATCGCCGATTCAATCGGTGATGTCACATCACTTTCCACCTGTTCTGGACTTGCTCCCATATCGGTTGTGATAACCAGCGCATACTGAAAACTCATATCCGGAAGCAGATCTGTCGTCATTTTTGACAACGAGACCGCACCGAGCACGATGACCAGCACAACTGCCACAAGCACGGTATAAGGACGTTTCACACTGTACTTTGAAATCATGTTTTCCTCCTGTAAATTTTTCTTCTGCTGAATAAAGCAGACGCATTGGAAGTGGAACACAGTTCCCAGCGCCTGCTTTTTTCATTATACCGATAATCGGTTCTTTTTTACAAGAGGATTTCCGAAAGCTTTATTTTCTTTTTAGAAACAAAAAAAAGACATCCGTTTCCGAACGTCTTTCTTTCCTGTACTTTGTCCGTTATTTTCTGATTGCTTTATGCGTTCTCCTCCAGTCCATCCTCTTCATCCGAAATAGCTGCAGATGCCCCGGATACTGCTGCAATCACTGCGATCAACGCCCCAAGTACCGCAATCCCGATAATCGCAATCAGAAAAATAAATAACCCCGTTGCTGACATGATTCCATCTCCTTTTGTAATTGATCCCCAAATCCTTTTCACCTGTCTTATCCTTTAAGATACCCGGATAAGTCTCAAAGAATACAATTTCTTTTTTTATTTTATCACAGAACCACTGTCCTCACAATGTTATTTTACTTTAATTTTCATGGAAACTGTCTTTGTCTTTCCGTTCTTCAGTGTTACTTTTGCTTTGATCGTGACGGTTCCCTTCTTCTTTGCTGTAATCTTTCCGTTTTTATCTACTACTGCAACAGACTTTTTACCAGATGTATATGTAATCTTTTTTACATTATCCAGATCAAGCTTACTGCTTAACTGTATCTTTGTATTCTTTCCCTCTTTGATGGAAGCTGTCGTCTTTTTTACGGCAACCGTTTTTAAAACCGCTTTTTCCACATTTTTTATTTCTGCTGCAGAAAGCATCCGATAATCCGAACCTGCGGCAAGATTCACATGTAATGTGCCATCTTTTCCAACGGTATACGTCTTTGCATTCACCAGTTTATACGCTCCGGTTTTCTTATCCACAACAACGACACTCAGTTTTTTACCTGCGGTTAAGTCTTTTGCATCTGCAGTTACTGTATATCTGATATTTCCTTCTTTATCGGTAACATTTGCAGTAATTGCCACATGGTCTGTTCCGGCAGTTTCCACGATCCTGCTCACCATATCTGCAGAAATCTCTGCCTTGGTACCTGTCACTTCTGCACTTGCTTCCGTTACTTTTCCAGCCGTATCTTTTGTCACGGTAACCGTTACTTCTGCTTTCTCCCCGGAAGCAGTCGTTGCTGTTACCCTCTTTGATTCGGTTGTCTGCTCTGGCTTGTCATCCTTCTTTGTATCATCAGATGGAGTGACGGTTGCAGCGCTGCCGGAGGATGAGCCACCAGAGGATGAGCTGCCGGAAGTATTTGTATCATCCTTTCCTTCCGAAGATGATGCATCCTTATGCAGATACAGCACATCCACTGCGCCCCATCCGCCATCCTCATGTTCTACGCATACACGAAGTTTAACGCTCTTTGTCTTATCCAGTGTAAAAGTTACCTTCGGTGTATGCCAGTCTCCCCATGCGGTCATTGCTGTGGCTTCGCCGGTAAATAATACACTTTCATCTTCTGCGTTTAATATCTGCATGGTTACATCTGACTGTGCCCCCTGGGCATATGCTTCCAATGTATAGGTTCCTTTTTCCAGCGTAATTACTTCCTTATATGTAACAGAACCATTTGCTGCGGATGCTCCGTACCAGCCCATACTGTTTTTTCCGCTCTTTGCATTCTCTGCGGAAGGAATTCCCTTGAACGTGGTTCCGTCTACGGTAAAGTATTCTCCACTGTCAAATTCAACCGCTTCTTTATTTGTAATCAGATTTGCATATTTTACCTGTAAGGTGAGTGTAACATCTACACTGGTTTTTCCTTTGTAAGCGCCTCTTGTAATTTCTTTGCTCAAAGAAACTGTACCGGAAATCTGATAAGTTCCGGGCTTTGACATATCCGCCTTTTTTACAGATGCTTCATCCCAGGTAACCGCCTCTGCTACCGGTGTTTTGCTATCGGAATAAGTAATTTCCACGGAATCCGGAAGTGTAAAATCACGGCCTGCAGTAATCGTCTGTGTCAGTGCTGAATCAAAACCTTCTACACTGACCAGATTCGAAACTGCACCCGTTTTTACATAATTCCATACATGAAGTGCAGGAGTTGCAGTGCCATCCGGATAAAACATGGCTTCATTGTCAACTGCAGAACCGCCATACCATTTGCCTGCATCTTTCGAATCATATTCGTTGGCATAACTTGAAGCCCATCCGCTTCCGTATTTTTCCCACTTTTCCTGATTTTCCTTTACCTGTGCATTGTATGCATCTCCTGTAAGTCCTTTGGTATTTCCAACGGTCAGCCATGCCGGCTCCCAGTAATATACACCCAGTCCACCAGCTTCATTTACCGTATTGATCAGATTGCGGATTGCAGTTGCCTGTCCCTGCTCGGTAAACGGCTCCGTTGTGTCAGCTCCGTTATCATTATTTCCAACACGCACTGTATTGGCATGTCCGTCACTGTCTTCTAACGTATAAGCATAACTGGTTTCCGCAACCATCACATCTTTACAATATGTATTCTTTACCGTCTCAAACTGCTGTTTTAAGTTATCTAATGTTCCATGCCAGTATGGATAATAACTGGTGGCAAGAATATCATAATCAACATTGTTGTTCTGCAGATTTTCTGCCCATGTTACCATGGTTCGCTTATGTGGGCTTTCCACATGGATGACGACTTTGACATCCAGATTGTACGTTTTTACACCGGCTGCGCCAGCTGAAAATAATACACACATATTGCTGACATTTGTCTCACCGATAAATCCGCCCGTTGTCTCATTTCCAACCTGCACCATATCCACAACATCTTTTGACGGATCAATGGTATTTAAGGATTTTGTGATATAAGTATTTAATGCCTCTTTTTTCTGTTCAAGGGTGTACCCTTTCCATGCTTTCGGTTCCTGCTGCTTGCCCGGATCTGTCCACAGATCAGAACAGTGGAAGTCAACTAACATTTTCAGTCCGGCATTGCGGCATGCATCTGCAAATTCCTTTGCTTTTGCCACATCATTGTTTCCTCCGCCATAGCCGTTGCCATTGGCATCATACGGGTTATTCCATACACGGACACGAATGTGATTGATGCCCTGCTCTTTGATAAACCTGCAGATATCATCAAGTGTTTTCAGTTCGTTTCCGTCATAGTCACGGTATACCACACCGCTCTGTAATTCAGAGATCATGGAGGAGATATCCATTCCCATGATAAAATCAGAAGACAAATTGTTTACTTTTGTTACATCGATCAGTGCATCTTTTACACTGTTGGATGCCTCGTTCACTGTAATTTCTATTTTCTTTATCACAATATCCTTCCACTCTGCGTCCTGAAGTTTTGCCTGAATTTCGTTGGTTCCAAGCGTTCCTAAAGTTGTCTGCAAGGTGAGTGAATAACCATTACTTTCATCATAATTTATAAATTCACCGGAACTGTTTGTTGTATTATTCCACCAGTACAGATGCAGCCCTGCTGCTTCTAAATCGGCGATTTCAGTCTGTCCCTTTTTCAGTACGGCTGTCAGACTAACTGTATCACCTGCTTCTACTGTAGTGTTATCTGCTGTGATCTGCAGATTGTATTCAGTGGAATTGTCATCATCATCTGCCTGATCTTCCATATTCAATCCAGCTTCTGACAGATTTGTATATACGGTTTCATCTTTTACTGCATAAGCGCTCTCCGTTCCGGAAACAAAATTCGCATAATCGCTTTGGTTATTATACTGACTGTCATATTGTACCAGTATATTGTCATCTCCTGTTCCATTCTGATAAATGGTAAATCCATCATCTGCCTCTGCATCCAAAATTTTAATAGTTACACTATACCAGTTTTCATTTCCATCAACGGCTTTCATAACGGCAAGATCATGATTCCATCCAAATTCAGAAGTCACTTCTACATCTTCTGCAAATGAAATTCCAGTCCAACTCCATATATTCACATACAACGGCTCCTGACTTTCATTGTAATAATACAATGTAAAACTGCTATTCTCCGCTGCCTGTACGCTCTCCTTTCCGGCATTCCACACCCCAAGCTGTGTAATCACCATAGCAAGTGCCAGAAAAAAACTGAGCACTCTCCTGTTCCAATGTTTTTTCTCTTTCATACACGATCCTCCCTCTTTGGACACAAACACGATAGTTCTGATATCCTCTCCCTTATCACCAGACCTATCGTGTTGCGCAACCGTTTGTTTTGTTGATATGTCCACTATACCACTTGCGCAACCGTTTATTCAATTGACGGGAATTCCAAGTTTTTCTTATGCATTTTATACACTTTTCACATACATTTCCGTTGTATAAAAGAGATTTTGCACAAAACAAAAAAGGTGCAATGTTGTAAATCACTGCGCCTTTTTTGATATTTTATGCAATTATACCTGCATTTTTATTCTTTATTCTGTTTTATGCGTTTTTTTATAAGGTATTTGCTTATAATTCTTTCAACTACCGTAAACACTTTTACCAATGTCTTTGCGATGCTTTATTTTAATTTTTCAATTATGGTTTCTAATTCAGCTGCTTCCAAATCTGTTGCATCCATAATCTGTTCTAACGAGTACCCTTTCTTATGCATATTTAAAATTACTTTTTCAATTTCTCTTTGCTTGCCCTCGGCAATTCCAGCTTCCCGTCCCTCGGCAATTCCGGCTTCTCGCCCCTCGGCAATTCCAGCTTCTTTAATGCCCTGACTCAAATTACACATAATACTCACTTCCTCCTTAAAACTTTCTTCCATTGGAATATGATATTCCTGTTCCATAATTTTCATTTTTTGCTGTTGTGATAATTCATTAGAAAACATGGCACATAACAGTCTATGCAGCACATATTCATTATGACGCTGTGGAAGCGCATTCGTCAAGCCGATCATCACAATATTTACCAGATTCAAATTTCCTTTCCAATTATGTTTTCCGAGTAAATCTTCTTTTGTTAAATAAATATGACACATACTGTTTTCCGGCATATTCATGCAAACCCATATACTATAGACTGTCTTTACATCATTATAATTTGATTTTACAAAATCCCGTTCCTTCTGTGAAGAAATCAGTCTGCTTACATAAAAAATAGCGCGGTTTAAAATCTGATAGGAACCGGGTTCATCTTTTTGGGCTTCCACATTGATAATCATCTGTGCCAACCCGTTTCTCATTCGCACATAAAAAATAATGTCAAAACGAACCAGTCCTTCATTTTTTTCTCCGGCTTCTGTATTTAGTCCTACAATCCTTTTCCCCTCCACATTCCTGTCCTTATTGGTCAGTCCGGATGCAACCGGTATTTTGCTGATATATGGATCTCCTTCTATCAGGGAAACTACTTTTTCGATTTCCATCCCTTGAAATTCTTCCACTGTTCTAACTAAAATGTGAGCCAATACATACTTTTGTGCTAACAGACGCTTTGCGCTTTCATCATACTGTGCCTCGCTATCAGCTGCCTGTATGGCATTCTTTATCTCTGTGTTCAAATAAAACCTCCTCTTACATAAAAATCCCCATCAAAAAATCTCCCCAAAAGAACGTATGTGATTTTATTGTAAAAGATATTGATTCTGATAGCAAATTAAATTTTTATAAATCTATTTTTCTCTCTATTTCATTGCTCCCAAAAAATTTTAGGACCCCCCTATACTTTTGAGATCCCCTTCAAAAAATAATAAATTTTTTCTGCAAGTAAAAAAACTGCCCACCCGTTATGGATGGACAGTTTTCACTAAGCACCTATTCAATTATTCTACAGTAAACGTAACCGTATATATCAAATCATCACTTTGTGCAATAAGATCTCCCCACTCATCAGGATTATCTGATTCCTTACTACACTCAAAATTATAACATATTTTAACTGTATATACCTTTCCTGATTCCAGTTGTTCAGGAACAGTAAATGTAACAAGCAAATTGTTATCTTTATCATAAGAATTCAGCGACCAATAGCCATCCCAAAGCAACTTTTTCATTTCATCATCACACCGAAAATCAAAGTCTCCATGTTCAAAACCGTCCTTCGGCTTTGCATAACATACAACCTTCAATCCTTTCAGCGGAATAGAAATTCTATCACCTGCCTTAACATTTCCAACATTAACATTCTTTGCGTTCTCATCAGCCTCCGCAAGACAAATAGTTTCTTCCCCACCTGTTGTAGCTGTTGAACTTCCATAATACTCATCTACATCAATAATTCTCTTATATACAACATACTCTGTATTTTCTTTAAGACCGGACATTTCATAGCATCCAAAATCATCCGACTCATTTCCTTGTACCCACTCATCCTCTGTTATAGCGGAAATTGCTGTACCGCTAGTAACACAAGCATATTCATAAGTTGGCTCAACTGCTACCACCAGAGAATGTTTCAAAATATGTTTGATTTCAGGCGCAGATACCTGAATTTCAGATTCTTTACATATAAAAGTCACATTACCGTATATCTCATAACTTTCATCATTCTCTCCATAAATTGTAACCCGCATAGATGCAATCAATTTTGGATCATTTTTCTCTATTGGCTCATTATAAGAAACTTCAAAGTATATATCTTTAAGTTCCTCATCTTCATTGAATTTTTTCTGAATTTCATCAAACAAAACTTTCTGACAAATCATTGGGTTCTGTAATGCTGATATAGATGCAGACAATTCATTCTTTTCAATATTTTTTACAACATTCTGTGCCTTATCCATTTTTCCAACAGAAGGAGTCGGAGTTACACTTCCCCCGGAAGAAGAACTTCCCCCTGTTGCTCCACCACCATTATTGGCATCTGTATTGTCTGCTACATCCGTAACTTTTCCTGCATTATCTACTTTTGAAGTGGTATCCTTTGCCACGTCCTTGCTTCCTGCCGGAGTCGTAACCGTTACTGCCTGTGTTGTCTCATTCTTTACGGTTACTTCTGCTTTATCAGATGTGGTCTCTACCTTACTTCCCTCTGCACCTTTGGTCAGGTTCAGTGCGATCGGCGCTGCTGCCTTTACCTCTACCGGTGTACTGGAAGTTACATTTGCACCTGCCGCTTTTTCATTTACGGTAACAGGTACTGCTGCGGTTGTCTTTCCTTCTACAGTCACATTCACCGGAGCATCAATCGTAATGCCGGAAAGGGTTCCATCTACCACCAGTTTTACATTTCCCTTTGATCCGGAAACCATGATTTTTGCAACGGTAGCACCGGTTTCAACAATCACACGTGCATCACCGGTTGCACTGACCGTAATAACATTTCCTTTTGCATTCTCGCGGTAGGTATTCGGCTTGATTGCCTGAATATCAATAGACTTGAATTTTCCGTTATTCACAACATCCGCATTCGGCGCGTTGATCACCAGATCCACCTTACTGTAATTGCTCTGCGGTACCGTAAATGTAACAGCTCCCTGTGTCGCAACTGTGATCTTTGTAACATTTTTGTTTTTCAGAGCCTTTTCCAGTTCGCTCTGAGAACCAACGGTCAAGCTGGTAACTTTTGCTGTTTTCTTAACCGCAACCTTGCAAGTGAGTTTGGTTGTCTTGCCATTTTTTGTTGTTACCTTACAGGTAACGACAGCATTTCCGGCTTTTACTGCCTTTACTACTCCCTTTTTGGAAACGGTTGCAATGGATTTCTTATTGCTGGACCACTTCAATTTGGCCTTTTTCCCTGCATTCTTTACTTTCAGGGTCTTTTTCTGTCCCACCTGAAGTGTCATTGTCTTTGCATTTAATCTTGTTTTTTGGGTTGCTGCATATGCCGCTGATGGCTGATAGATCGTGATGATCATCGCAAATGCCAGTACAAATGCAAGCAGTTTTTTCATTTGTTTCATAGTCATCCTCCTGACAATGATTCATATCCTTTGAAATTCAGATATATTATTTTACTGTAAATGAAGCTTCTCCATCCGGAATTCCTTCTGCGGTAACGCTCACCTTATGCTCTCCTGCGGAAAGTCCTGTAGCATCCACCCAGATAACAAATACACCATCTCCATTTAAGAAAGCATCCTTAGGTTTTACTTCTGTACCATCTACTTTAATCACAAAATCTTTTCCATCCAGCTTTGGTGTACAGATAACGTACAGGGTTCCGTCAGATACCCAAGGCTCTTCTCCGTCCGGAAACATTCCATCAACCTTTAATGTTGTAAATTTGAAGGATTTTGTTACTGTCTTATACCCTTTTTTCTGGATAGCAAAGGTATGTTTTCCATCTGTAAGTTTCTTTGTAAGTGTAACATAAGAAACTACACGCTCTCCATCCTTATCTGTCCATGTACTGTAATCCTTTTTCCCGAGTTTCTTTCCATCCAGTACATAAGTTGCGCCCTTGATTTCCTCTCCCGGATAAGAAATAGTTTCTCCACCAGTGAATACACTAATATCCTTTGCTGCAATTCCAAGTGATTTTGCTGCTTTTACGGTAACTTTACATGAATATGCAGCTTTTGTCTTTGTATCCTTTGCTGTAACAGTGCAGGTGCCTTTCTTTACGCCTTTTACCAGTCCCTTTTTATCAACAGTGGTAATCTTCTTATCGGAAGTTTTCCAGGTTACGGATTTTACTCCTTTCACAGTCAGTGAAACCGTCTCTGTTTCATAAATAGAAACCGATTTCTTGTTCAGTTTTCCCGCAGCCTGCACCGGTGTTACCATGGCACATGTTAAAACCATTGCCAATGCTAAAACCATTACCACCGCTTTTTTCAGCTTGTTCATAATCATTTCCTCCTTATTTTAAATAATATTTTTTACATATTGATTCTACCCCCCCCCCGAAAAGATATGTCAATGTGAAATTCGTTTTTATCCAGAAGCAAATATTATGTATCGTTACGTTCTCTGATATTTTCTGCCCATAATCCCTTCTCTGACTTCTAGAATATGAGTTTCATGAAAAAACAGGACATATAGAGGAAAATTTTTATATTATATCCCCATTTTCTCGTCAGTCAGGACATATACGAAAAAAACTGTTTGTTATGTCCCTTGTAAATGTCATAATAGGACTTTTTTATCACCTTTACGTCTATATGTCCCATTTGACTGTTTCAGAAGGACTTTTTTGTTATCGTTTTGTCTATATGTCCCATACCGCTGCCACAGCAGGACATTTTTGTCACTCTCCTGTCTATATGTCCCACTTTCCTTATTCACTGGGATATTTTTCGACCTTTATCCTTTATATGTCCCGTCTGGTTCTTTCAGCAGGTTTTTATGTAGAACAGAAATGTTTCGCAAAGGGAAATCCGTATATCTGTTGGTTTCAATAACCAAAAATCCGGGAAATACACAACTCAATGTATTACCGCCTCCGTCGTCTTTTGTTTTTCGGCATCATCCGCAATCTGTTTTCCTGTCGCATCCATATGATAATTTTTCTTCATGATCAGCTTCGAGATGGGCACAATCTTGTAACCCTGTTCCTCTAAATTGGTCAGCATGGCATCCAATGCATCCGCTGTATACTTTGCTCCATTGTGACAGAGGATAATGGCTCCCGGTGCAAGTGCTTTATGGTTGCAAACCGTCGTGATAATAGAATCCACACCATAATTCTTCCAATCCAGACTATCCACTGACCACTGAATCGGATAATAATGCATGGCGTACGCCGTCTTGATCACATCATTGTCGTAAGCCCCATAAGGCGGCCGAAACAGATACATCTCATAACCGGTCAGTTTTTTTACTTTATCATGCACAGTTTTTAATTCACTGTCTTTTTCCTCCTGGGAAATTGTCGTCATGTCATAGTGATGCTCACTGTGGTTTCCCAGATCATGGCCTCTCTTCACCAGTTCTTTCACACAATCAGGGTTATCTTCTACCCAGCCTCCGGTCATAAAAAATGTCACCTTTACTTTATGTTTATCCAAAACATCCATGATACGCGGAAAATCTTCTGCTCCCCATGCAGCATCGAAGCTGAGTGCCACCTTCTTTTCCGTTGTATCAACACAGTAAATCGGAAGCTCCCGATCCCCCACGGTAGCACTTGTGATCACTGCAGATGTCGTCTGATACGAGACAAACATCAGACAACAAATAAGAGCCATGACAAGAAGACCGTTTCCGATCTTCCTGCATGACTCTTTTTTTAATTCACGATGTATTTTTTTGAACATAACAACTCCACCAAAAAGTCTTTGTAGAGTATATGTACCATTCCAAAAATTTAGAAGCAGTTTATGCCTGCAACTCATCCGCTCTCTGAATGAAATCAATCACCACAAGAATTGACTGCAGTGCAGCTTTCTCTGCAAATGTTGCATAATCCATAGAAGCACCCTCTCCATCCGAAATGGAACGTAAAATCGCAAACGGAACTTTATTTACATAACAGACATGTCCGATAGATCCACCTTCCATCTCACAGGCAATCGCATCAAACCGCTCATGAATCTTTGTCTTCTGCTCCGGTGTGCTGACAAACAGATCCCCTGTGGCAATCGTTCCGACATGATAGTGAATTCCTTTTTCTGCCAGGCAGCTGCCCAGCAGTCTGCACATTTTTTCGTCTGTCGGCAGATACACTTCGTTGATACCGGAAAGAAGTCCAACCGGATCTCCCAGAGGTGTCGTATTCATATCGTGCTGCACTACCTTATCTGCCACAGCAACATCCATTACCCCAAGTTCTTTGCAAAGTGTGCCACCAACGCCGATATTGATCACATAATCCACATGAAACTCCAGAATCATTGCCTCCGCACAGATTGCGGCAAACACCTTGCCGATTCCACACACTGCTGCAACCACTTCCTTATCTCCAATGGTTCCGCACACATAGGTAACGCCACTGTATTCCTTCGTGCTGATATCGCTCATGGATGCTTTCAGGTTATCCACCTCTATCTGCATCGCACCAATTACTCCGATTCTCATGTATCTTTTCCTCCTGCAATCTGTTTTATTCTGGATATGTAAAATCCATATTTGTCTGTTCTTCCAGCACAGCAAGATAGGTTGCCGCTTCTGCCTTTGCCGCTGCGAGAGATAAATTTTCATAATGTCCGCACTCAATTGCAGACTTACCGAATACCTCCCCTTTATGATCATAAATCTGTCTCAAAACCTCTTTTGTCATGGCAAACACTTCTTTGGGACTTCTGCTGTTACGAACCAGCAGATAAAATCCGGTCTGACATCCCATCGGTCCAAAATAGACAACTTCATTTCCCATCTCGGAATTGCGAATATAGGTAGCAAACATATGCTCCAGGGAATGCATGGTTGCATTGTCCATATAATCTCCTGCGTTCGGCTTGCGCGTACGCAGATCATAGGTAATCACATCCCCATCTTCACGGGAAATATAAAATCCCGGCATCAGAAGATTGTGATTGATTGTAAAACTCTTAATTCGATTCATTTTGTGCCTCCTGCAAAAAACTACTATTTCTTGATCAGAGTTCCCATACCACCGGTAATCTCTCCTGCTTCTTTATTTAATTTGGTTACAAGAACAGAGCGGATCGCAGACTCTCCAATGAAGTCAATTGCAGCTTCAATCTTAGGTGCCATGGTTCCTTCTCCGAATTCTCCTGCCGCAAGATATTTCTTTGCATCGGCAAGAGAAAGGGTATCCAGCTTTACCTCGTCTTCTTTGCCATAATTCAGGCAAACCTTATCTACACTCGTAAGGATCACCAGCATATCAGCATCCAGAAGTTCTGCAAGCTTTCCGGCTGCAAGATCCTTCTCAATGACAGCACTGGCTCCCTGCAGACGGTTGTTCTGTGCCAGAACCGGGATTCCGCCTCCACCACAGGCAATGACAACCTGATCGGCATCAGACAGTGCGGAAATTGCATCAATTTCCACGATATCCATTGGCTTTGGAGATGCCACAATACGGCGGTATCCGCCTTCCACCTCTGTCACATGATTCCCCTTCTTTTCTTCTTCCTCTGCTTCTTCTTTTGTCATCACACGACCGATCACTTTGGCTGGATGATAAAATGCCTCATCATACGGATCAACAACCACCTGTGTCAAAACAGTGGAAACTGTTTTATAAATACCACGATTTAATAACTCTGTACGGATGGCATTCTGCAGATCATATCCGATATATCCCTGACTCATCGCAGAGCAGACAGATGTCGGAGTTGCTGTATATTCCGGATACAGACGGCAGAATTCGTTCATTGCCGTATGGATCATGCCAACCTGCGGTCCATTGCTGTGTGTAATAACCACCTGATAATCTTCGCGGATAAAATCCGCAACTGCTTTTGCAGTACGCGCAGCTGCCTTCTGCTGTTCCGGCAGTGTACTTCCAAGAGCTTCATGTCCCAATGCGATTACAATTCTTTTCTTTTTCATACATCCTCCTAACTCTCCAACCCCGGCTTATGCTTCCAGGAATCTTTTTCTGGAGATAAAATTATACGTAGTAACTAACATGGTGGAGAATATTTTTGCTACTGCATAAAACATTCCTAAATGTTCTACGGCAAACCACATGATCATCTGGTTCATCACAAGCCCGATCATACTGAGTGCCACAAAAATAACCATCTCCTGTGCCTTCGTCATGTCTTCCTTTCCAGTAAAAACAAAACGCATGCTCAGGATATAATTCACAATAACGGATACGGTAAACGACACGGCACTGGATGCGAAATAATGCATGATATGTGTCTCTGTCAAAAAGATCATCAGTCCATAATCAATGCCAAAGCACAATCCACCGACCGCACCAAACTTACAGAACTGAATGATCAAATCTTTTATCCTATTCATTTTTGTCTGACTCCTGTTTCTAAAACTGCAACTACCCCATGGCATTATCCTGCTGCCACAGGCAGTGTTGCTTTAAAATACAAAATAGATTGCCCGAATTATGTTCGGACAATCTATTATAGCGCATCTTATGCAATTTGTCATTAATTATTTGATCCACCAAATCCATCGAAGAAACCGGAGTTGCCGGAATTATCGGAATTTTCCGAGTTTCTGGAATCGCCGGAGTTACCGGAATCCTGTGAGTTCTGAGAATCATTGGAATTGTCGGAATTACTCTCTGAGACAAAATCTGACTGTGCAGCCAGTGTTACAGTAATGGATTTTTCCTTGTAACCATTTCCTAACCGCTCAATGGTCATCTTTACCTCGTCTCCCGACTTATGGGATGCAATCAGCTGTTTCAGCTGCGTCATACCTGTAATTGTCTGGCCGTCAAATTCTGTAATAATATCCCCTTGACGAAGTCCTGCTTTTTCTGCCGGTGATCCGGAGACAACCTGATATACATATACCCCCTGCGGCATGTTATAAGCACTGGCAACACTGGAAGAAATATCCTGTCCCTGAATGCCGAGGAACGCAGCCTTGGACTGATCTACCTGTCCTTTTTCAATCAGCTGTTCAACGATCGGCATGGCATCTGACATCGGGATTGCATAACCAAACCCCTCTACACTCGTATCAGAATATTTTGCAGAGTTGATACCAACGACCTCTCCGCTTGCATTCAGCAGCGCACCACCGCTGTTGCCAGGGTTAATTGCTGCATTGGTCTGGATCATGTTGTTATTGACCACGGTCTCTCCGGTCTGTTCATCCTGCACGGTAACGGTTCTTCCTAACGCACTGATAATACCGTTGGTAACGGACTGTCCGTAACCAAGTGCATTGCCGATGGCGATAACGCCCTGACCAACTTCCAGGGTATCGGTATCCTCGTTTACCGTAGCTACCTTGATTTCTTTTAATGTAGAATCCTTAATATCACTCAATGCTACTTTGACTACCGCCAGATCATCCGAAGCATCGGTTCCCTGCACCTTACATTCTACGGTTTCGTTATCCACAAACTGCACTTTCAATGAATCGGCATCTGCAACAACGTGATTGTTTGTCGCAATGTAAAGATATTTGCTGTCCTGTTTGATAATAATACCGGACCCTGCACTCTCACTCTGCTGCTGCTGTGTCCCCCAGAATGTCTGATAGGATACCGTTCCGGTATTTGTAATTGCCACAATGCTCGGCATTGCCTCTTTTGCGATTCCGGAAACATCGGAAAGATCCGCTGCATTGCCGGTACTCGTCTGGCTGACTTTTGCGGAAGAAGAACTCTTTGAACTGCTTACATTCTGTCCGGAAACTCCCAGCGCTTTGGTTCCTACATAGCTGACTCCGGTAAATACACCTCCGGCTACCAGACCAAAGACCAGAGCAACTGCCGCACACTTACCAATGGTAGCTCCGAATCCGGATCTGCGACGCGGTTTCCGGGGTGCCGGGCCTCCTGTCGGCTGCTGATACGGATTGTACGCATTGTATGATGTATTCTGGTATGTCTGTCCCTGACTGTTACTATTGTACGGATTGTATCCATTCTGATTATTTTGTGTACTCTGATTCTGATTTTGATTCATATTATTATAATAGTTGTTATCCATAATGAAAAACTCCTTTCCTGTTTTCTAAGGAGAATTCTACCTGTCAACTGTGTTCAAATTGTGACAAAGTTCTGTAAATTTTGTAAATCCCTGTTAAATGGCAATGCCATTTTTCTTTAACAGTTCTCTGGCAGACTCTACCGAATCGGTTCCGAGCGCATTTTTCACCGGTGCAAATTCCTTTTCCCGCTCAACCTCAAACGGAAGACAATTATCCATCATATACACCATATCCAGTATGAGTGTTTCAAATTTGTAGGCATTCGGCTCCTTCGGTTTCTGCAGCTGACCGTTTTCATCCAGATACGGAACCTTCTTCTCTACAATATGCATCGGAAGATTTGTTTTTACAATCTCCATCAGCTTATCCACACGGAACAGATAATTTAAAATCACACCGAACCCGTAAAGCAGCGAACCATTTTCATTGACAGCCTCTGCCATCTCCGGCGTCAGTTCATAGTATTCGACAATCGATGGTTTTCCATCTTCCAGACACATTGCACCCACACGTTCATACGGAGAAACCTTACGCACGACTTTCGAACCACACACACATCCAGACAAAATCGTTGCCCCGACAAACACCGGATCCGCAATCCGCTGCAATACATTGTCCACGGCAAAAACATTCAGCCATTCAATCCCACGTGTCCGGATATCTTCATCCAGATGTGCCCGAAGCATGGATTTAAACCATCCTCCGTTTCCATTCGGAGACATCGCGAGAGAATCCTCCGATTCCATCAGTATGTTTCCATCGAAATCGACCGCCGGAACCATCTCCTGCACAAAAAATTTCACATAACTGCTGTCATATCCGAAAAAATCATGTTCTTCAAAAAAGGTCCGCGTCTGTACATCGTTTTTTTCGCTGGTCATAATATAAAGCGGAATCCACACACCTGCCTCATGTTTTACCTGCATCAGATTTTTAATCAGCTGTTCAAAAATATAGAGTGTTTTCGTCACTCCGATATTAAACATGCCTTTTGCCTTGTCAAATCCCAGCCGGGTACCCTGCCCTCCCGCCAGAAGAATTGCACCGACTTTTCCTTCCCGGAGTGCTTTCAGTCCCGTTTCCCGATACAGATCTTCCTTCTTTCGGATTTCGGAAAGTTCGGTCGCCTGCAGCGGTGCAAACGTTCCTCTTTGCTGTTTTTTCTGATGAATCAGTTCCAGACAGGTCCAGTCCATTTCCTCCAGCTGTTTTTCCAGTTTCTCCGGCACCTGCGCATCTGCCAGTTTCTGTAAATATTTCTGCTTATACTCCATAATATTTTTCTTTACCTGTTCGTTCATGGAAACATTCTCCTTTATCTTTATTGACTTCCCTCTCCAATGACAACAGTAGACCAATCATGCCGATTGGTCTACTCTTATTCCCCAATTGATTACTGTACATTTGTTCCGCCAGTAGTTTCTGATCCCTTCTGGATCTCATCCGTGCCTGTGGCACCTACGGTCTCGTTATAATCCGATGTATTAATTTTTGCAGAATCTGCCGTGATTCCGGTTGTATTTACAATCGTGTCAGAGATTGCCTGCACCGTCTGTGATGGTGTATACGTGGCATCATCAAACATGTATTCATGCAGTTTTTTTACATTCGTCACAAGATCTGCCGGAATTACCGTATCTCCACATCTCGGCATGTTTTTCGTAGTCAGATCTGTTGGAAAACCAGTGGTGCTGCTGATTTTGTACTTGGTTACATCTTTCGCCAGACTCACCATCTGATCCAGCGAAAGTGTTGTGGAAATATCATCTACCACACTGTTACAGATTTTGACAAGTGTTGCCGGATTTGCTTTCTTTGCTTTCTCCAACATTGCCTGCAGCACAATTCTCTGACGGGATGCACGTTTAAAGTCATCTCCGGAAAGTTTTCGGATTCTGGCATATGTGGTTGCCTGTGTTCCGTCCAGATGCACCAGACCATACTGCGTCACATTCGGGGTATTCTTTCCGGTTACGCCGTCCACATCTTTCTTGTACTTGTTGATCTGGTTCATCTCGCCCTGGGTAATATTCAGATCCAGTCCTCCCAGATCATCAATCACTTCTACGACAGCTGCCCAGTCCACACACACATATTCCTTGATATCCAGATCCAGATTGGAATTTAACATCTGAACCGCCTGTTTTGCCCCGCCTCTGGCATAAGCATTGTTACACTTGAAATAAGTGCCGCCTCCGACTGACAGAAATGTATCACGGTATACCGATACCAGTTTGACATTTTTTGTCTTATTATCAATACTTGCAATCATGACAACATCGGAATTTCCCTCTTGGTAGTTATTTGCACTCCGGTTATCCAGACCAAACACTGCAATATTGGTATATCCTTCCAAAGACTCCAAGGTATCTTTGCTGAGATCATCATTAATTCCTGCCTCTGTCTCACTCATATTTTCATATTTCACACGATTTACCATGCCAATAAAATACGCAGCGACAAGCAGGATTGCGAGAAGCAGAATTTCAAATACAAACAATACAATCTTTCTGCTCTTCTTTTTCTTTCTTCTCTTTTTTCTTCTTCTATTATCTGCCATTTTTTTAATCCTTTTGCCTATTGTGTATATACAGCCATGCGTCTGCATAACTGACGCGGTCCTGTTCCGACATGGAAGTATATTTCTCCAGGTCGAGATTGGTCAGCCGCATCTGCGCGTTCCCACACTGATGACATTCGACATCTTTTCGTCTGGAAACCATACGGAGCCATCCACATTGCGGACAAATGTATATTTTCATCATAACAGTCTACCGATTATTCAAAGTGCTTTAACACTTCTGCTTTTAATTCTTCCAGCATCTGATCTGCACCATCCAGGGTATCTCCCTTAACACCGACATAAAATTTAATCTTCGGTTCTGTTCCAGATGGACGTACACAGCACCATGCATTATCGGATAACTCATAATACAGGACATTGGAAGACGGAAGTCCGGTAGCAGTCACCTCCCCGGTCTTTAAATCCTTACGGGTGTCTGCCTTATAATCGCGGACTGCAAGTACATCAAACGCTCCAAGCTTTGCCGGAGTACTCTGTCTTGCCCGATCCATAATCTGCTGAATCTGTGCGGCACCATCGATTCCCTTAAGTGTCATGGTTGCGATTCCCTCACGGTAATATCCGTACTTTTCGTACATATCGATCATGCCATCCCAGAGTGTCTTTCCCTGTGATTTATAAAAAGCAGCAACCTCACACAACATACATACAGCTGCCGGAGCATCCTTATCTCTTGCATAAGTGCCAGGAAGACATCCGTAACTTTCTTCAAATCCGAACACATAATTCTTTTCTCCGGATTTTTCATATTTCAGCATCTGCTCACCAATATACTTGAATCCGGTCAGTACTTCTACCAGCTCCACATCGTATGCCTTTGCGATTGCCTTTGCCATGTCGGTGGAAACAATGGATTCTACCAGTACCGGATTCTCCGGCATTGTATTATTTGCACGTTTCTGTCCCAGAATATATTCCGCAATCAGCATTGCAGACATGTTTCCGGTAAATGTCACATACTCGCCGCTCTTTGTATCCTTACAGTATACTCCAAGACGATCTGCATCCGGATCGGTTGCCAGAACCAGATCCGCATCCTTTTCCTTCGCAAGCTTTAATGCAAGTTCCCATGCATCCGGATTCTCCGGGTTCGGATACGGTGCGGTCGGGAAATGGCCATCCGCAACTGCCTGCTGTGGCTCAATGTATACATTTTCAAATCCCAGATCACTCAGCACACGCTTAACCGGGCCAAGACCGGTTCCATGCAATGGTGTATAAACAATCTTGATATCCTTTGCCATCTTTTTGATGATCTCCGGATGAATGGATAAATTTCTCAGTTCTGCAAAATAGGATTCATCCACATCGTCGCTGATGATCTGATACAGCCCTTCTGCCTGTGCTTTTTCCTTCTCCATGGTCTTTACCATGTCAAAAGAAGTTACTTTTGCTACTTCCGCCATAATACCGGTATCATGTGGCGGTGTTACCTGCGCGCCGTCTTCCCAGTATACTTTATATCCGTTATATTCTCTCGGGTTATGGCTTGCGGTAATAACAATACCTGCAATACATCCGAGTGTCCGGACAGCAAATGAAAGTTCCGGAACCGGGCGCAGACTCTTGAACACATATGTTTTGATTCCGTTTGCTGCAAGACAAAGCGCCGCTGCATCGGTAAATTCATCTGCCATCAGACGGGAATCATGTGCGATTGCCACACCTTTCTCCTGTCCTCCCTGTGCCAGAATATAGTTTGCCAGTCCCTGTGTCGCCTGACGGACCGTGTAGATATTCATACGATTGGTTCCCGCACCGATCACCCCGCGCAATCCGGCGGTTCCAAACTCCAGTGTACGATAAAAACGATCCTCGATCTCCTTGTCATCACCGGCAATTGCCTTCAGTTCTTCCCTTGTCTGATCATCGAAATACGGGTCATTACACCACTTGTCATATTCCTGTCTGTAATCCATGATTTTCCTATCCTCCTGATCTGCACTCCTTGCGATACATATTCTATGCTTCGCCCAAGATTTTTAAATTCTCTCCACTTGCAATTTTCTGAAACTCAATTGCTGTATGCCATTTTATCACAATCTTGGTTTTTTGAAAAGTTTTTCACGGAAATATTAGAATTCCTTAAGAAACTCATCCAGCTCCTTTTTTGCCTGCTCATAGGACCGGAAAACAATCCCATGAATGCCACAGGTTTCTGCTCCTTTTATATTTACCGGACGATCATCAATAAATACGCTTTCTTCCGGTTCCAGCCAGTATTCATCACACAGATATTCATAAATTTCTGGATCCGGCTTCATTTTCTTTATTTTATATGAAAAAACAACGCCATCCATAAGCGGAAGAAATTTCAGTTTATCCTTTGTCTGATCCAGCATGTTTTCACTATAGTTGGAAAGGATATACACATGATATCCTCTTGCCTTCAGATCGAGAATCCATTCCATGGCATACGGGAACAGTTCCACGGTATTTCCGACGGTTTTATGGATTTTCGTAATTTCGTCTGCCAGTTCGGGTGCTCCCGCAATAAATTTCTGTAAGAATTCATCCGGTGTCCCAAGTCCCTGATCGGACGTATCCCACAATTTGTTTTGAAACATTGCTTCATTAATTTTTTTCTGATTTTCTTTGCTGATTCCCAGACGCTGCATATATGCATCCGGCTCGTAGGAAACCAGAACCTTTCCCACATCAAAGATTATATTTCTTATCATGTCTTTTCTACTCCTTCATCCAGTCTTTTTACTGCCGATTTTATCATAACACAAAAACGCCGCATCGTACACACTGGTATCGACACGGCGTTCATTCGTTATGTTCTAGCAATATATCTGAAATGTTGAATTCTCCTCCTTTCCAACACTGAGCATCTGCATCTGCTGATCCAGCATGCCTGCAAACGATGCCTTCTTCTGCTTCATCTGGGATTCCCCATGATTCTCACGTGGAGACTGATAGGTAATCGCAATGATGCTTCCTACGGGTACAATTGTCTGATATCTGTCCTTGATTGCTGCGGTAACGCGCCTCCCTTCCATGATTGGCGTTCTTTTTGTTTACCTACACAATATATATCGGACATCTTTTCCATTTCTTAACCGTTTTCTGAATTTTTTATTTTATCACCCTCATTTTCAATAAAACAAGGGCAGAATCACAATGATTCCACCCTTATCCTTATAATCATCTAAGAATGACCGAAATTTATTTTTTTGTATAGTATCCACCGTATACGATCTCATAATGGTCGAAATTCGGATGGCTGTAAGGGCTCTTGGAAACGGTTTCCGAAGTAGTTTTTGTTTCCTTTTTATCCAGGTATAAGGAGCTGGTAGATACATCTATGATGGTTCCGTTTGCATCATAACTGATAATATAAATTTCTCCATACACATACTGACTTGTTTTGTTTACCTTTTTCAGCTTAAATGAAATACTGGAATCTGATACCTGTTCATCTGTGACAGTAACGGAAAGCTTATCTTTTCCCAGCACTTTATATTTCTGTTCCGGATTTCTGTCAAATGCCGTAATCTTTACACTGGACTGCGAAATATCAACATCTGCCGCAGATGAGACATAAATACTTTCGTATGCAGTCTTTCCACTCATTACACGATAAACAATCTCATCTTTTGCTGCAACCTCAGATCCGGAACTGTTCTTTAATGAGTAGCGTACCGCCAACCGGTCAAACGTTGCCTTCGTATTGTTTTTCACACGGATCAGAATATAATTTCCATCCAGTTTCTGAAGCTTAAGGTCAAACTTCGGCTCCGCAACCGTTACTTTTATCTTTAAAGACTGCGTATGTCCGTAATAATCTTTCCCTTTTATAGTTACAACCGAAGTTCCTGCTTTCTTTGCAGAAATGGTATACTGCTTTTTCGATTTATTGGCTTTTACTGTTGCAACTGCTTTCTTGGTGCTTGACGCACTACTTAAAGATTTCACACCGGTAAGATACCAGGTATAGGTTTCTCCCTTATAAAGTGTTAAGCTCTCATTCTTTGTGGCTGCCTCCACAGATGCCGGTGTCACCAGCGCCAGAATCATGGCAAAAGCCAGACATGCCGTAATTACCCTCTTCATTACTTTTTTCATTCTTTCAATTTCTCCTTTCAATCTTTTCATGGATTTACGCAAACGGTGCAGGCAAATGTTTTCCCGTTTACTTTCAATGTTACTTTGGCTGTGCCGGTACCCTTTGCCGTCACTTTGCCACTGGCATTTACTACCGCAACCTTCGTGTTGCTGCTGGACCAGGTAATTCCTTTGCTTTGTCCGGTCACTTTAAACGTGCCGGTCCTGCCTTTGGAAAGAACCATGGTTACCCGGTTCACCGCAAGTCCCGGGATGGTTGTTGTAGTATATGTTTTATCTGCATTCGCTGAAGTTTCCAGCGTTGATGCTGTATATTTTTTACCGGCGATCACGACAGAATTTTCCATGTGTTTTTTGCCGTTGACCACTTTTGCGGATATGCCATAGTGCTTCATAATCAACTGATAAGCTTCACAAAACCCCTTATAATTTGCCTTGCCCTGCTCGAGTGCTTTCTGTGCCAGAACCGATGTTCCATTCGGGGAAACATTCTGCTGCATCCACTGCTGGGCGGCAACTGCCTTTTCATAATCGCTCATCCCGGAGGTCACATACTGATTCCAGATAATATCAAGCACGTTTTTCTGGGAACGCGCAATCACCGTATAGGGATATGTATAAGTTTTTTTGCCAATGGTTGCCGTTATTTTTACAGTTCCGGCTTTTTTCGCCGTCAGCCTTCCATCCGCATCTACCGATACCACACTGCTATTTGAACTTTTCCAGACGGGTGCCACAGAAGCATTCAATACGACAATGGATCGGCTCTCTCCCACATACAGTTTACTATACCCTGCCTGTATTTGTAAAGATGTCTGACTGCTATAATGAATTTCGTTTGCTTTCGCATACGTTTCCGCCGCAGAACCATACGGAGTAACTATCGTAAGCCTTGCCTTGTTACATCCTGCAAATGCATCTATTCCAATCGTTTTTACGCTGGCCGGAATCTCAATTTGGTACAAATCCGTCTGATTCTGAAACGCCTGTGTTTCAATCGTGGTATATCCTGATGGAATCTTTACCGTCTGCAAATTTGTCAGAATCAGCTGGCCAAGATTCGTTCCGATGTTAGTAACTACGTAGAAATTACATTTTGCAGGAAAGGTAACTGTGCTTTTTTCTCCCGTATACATATAAATGGAACAGCCTTTTTTCGTTGTTGCACCTTTTGGAATCTGATAGACAAATCCTGCCGCATCCTGCGCATATGCAGTTCCATCCATATCTTTGACAATCTCTGCAGCCTCTGCGATATATGGACTCCCCGCCAGCAGCACGGTAACTGCCAGGAACATCCCCGCGATCTGCCGGATACTCTTTTTCTTAGCTGTTTGTTCTCGGAACTTCATATCTTTTCCTCACTGTAAATTTCCACTACTGTACGATATTATCCGGAATCTCCAGATCAGCATCTGTCAGGATCTGTCCCTCAACGACTTTATTGACAAGCTGCTCTGCATATTTTACCTGCACCTCATCCGGATACATGACATAGCTTCGTTTCGTAGGCATGGAGTAGGTCGTCGATGATCCGCCTTTTCCTGTAACTGCATAAGACTTTACATTCCAGGCAGCCAGATCTGACAACTGCATTTTTACCAATGCAGAAATATCCTCTGAACTCATACTCGTCGTAAACATCCCGGACATACTATCCATAATTGCTGAATAGTTGCTAAGCACCGTTGTTCCGGAAGAAATTTTCTTAATCAGTGCCTCAATTGCCTGCATCTGATGACGTCCTCTGGAATTATCCCCATCTGCAAAAGATTTTCTCTCCCGCACGTAGGAAAGCGCCACCGTACCATTTAACTGATTGGTTCCCTGATTGATATAAAATCCACCTTCACTTGTCCGGAAGGCTTTCTCCGACTCTACGGTAATTCCTCCGACTGCATCTACTAATGTCTTAAATCCATTAAAATTAATCTGCACATAATAATCCACATGCTCATCATACAGATTTCCAAGTGTGGCCATAGAACAGTCTATTCCATACATTCCACAATGGGTCAGTTTATCTTTTGCACCTGCTGATGCTGCCGTATCCACGTAGTAATCTCTCGGTGTATTAATTAGAAGCACCTGCTTCGTGGACGGATTGACAACTGCCAGAATATTGACATCACTGCGGCTGGTGGTAAGAGTAAGGGTTCTGGTATCGGAACCACTGATATAAATGACAAACGGATCTGTTGTAATGGATTTTTCTGCCGTCTGTGAATCCTCCGTCACCACCGTTTCTTCCTCATGATCATACAGGGTACGCGTTCTGGAAGAAAATGTTTCATACCCATCCTGTGCCTCTACCACGTCTACATATGCCACATTCATAAGCATAGCATCTGCATTTCCTTCGTATAATGCCTGCACCATGTCGAGAATATTATCATACACCTGCGTACAGATCTGTGTCCCGACAGTTTCATTGATCTTTTCGATTGCCTTTTGGGTATGTTCGTAATCGTATTTTTCGGTAATCGCAAACACATAGTCTTTCGCATCCATCAGTGTCTGTGCCGGATCATCCGTCATCACATAGGCGGATACGGTATCGGTGGTCTTTACATTTCCGGCAATATTATCGAGCGTATTTCCGGCCTTTACAAGCATATAGGAACCACCCCCACACACAATCACACATGCAAGGAAAAGAATTACACCAAGCGTACGCCTGACATAGCATCCAGTCTTTTTCTTTCCCTTTTTCTTTTTACCAAAATAAAACAGACAATATTCTATAATGAGCAGCAGCAGCAGAATTAATCCAAGCAGGATCACATACAGCGTTGGAACAATATTCAGCCACAAAACAACTCCGACCGTTGCCAGGCTCAGTAACAATTGGATCACAAGCATAATCCCTGCGATCATTTTCCATTTGCTTTTCTTTTTCTCTTTGGTTTTCATGTGTCATCCCCAATTATTTCTTGTTCGACAAAACACCGTTTTTATTGCTATAGTAAATTTTTCCATTTCGTTTAATCTTCTTATTTGTAACTAGTACTCCATTTTTACCAAAGTAATAATTATGTTTTCCCACATGAATAATCTTATTGCTTTGTAATTTTCCTTTTGAGTTAAAATAATATTGATACCCGTCAATCTTTGCAATTTTCCCCGACACTAATGTTCCATCTGCCCGAACAGCATATGTACTATTCTTAAAATCATAAAGTTCCGTATGAGAATCCCCTACAGCAAGAGTTCCATCGCTTTCAAACAGATAATTATCTCCTGCAATTGCATACACTCCGTTACGGTACATTTTTCCATTTTTCCCAAAGAAATAATCTTCCCCGTCTATATTAATCCAGTCATCCTCTGTCATTGCTCCATCTTCATTTAAATAATAATAATCAGATCCTATCTGTGTCGGATAGATATCATCCTCAACATTTTCATCATCACCAACAATATCCGGAATTAATTTATACCCATTTTTGTCAAAATAATAGGTTTCACTTCCAATTTTCTTTCTGCCGACATCCATATATGCATAATTTTCATCATCAGACAATCTGAAATAACGTTTCTTTCCGTTGTAACTATGCCATCCCGAGTAATTTCCCGCTGAATTATAGGTTCCATAATCCATCTGTCCACCTTTGCGAAAATAATAGTAGTGTTTCCCTATCATTTTAACCCCGGTAGACAATGAACCATTTTTATCAAAATAATACATATCGTGGTCACGATAGAGACCATCAGCTCCATATAATGACTGCCATCCTGTCATTTTTTTACCTGTTTCTACAGTATCTCCGCGATATAGTGTAATCTTATCATTCTCAATATGGAAAATCAATGTTTTCTCTTCATTTCCCACCAAATAACAAAGACCATAAGATGTCATGCGCTTAATCGCTGTTCCTGTACGCCATTTATTCGTCTTCGCATCTGTCTCGGAAACTCCAGTGTTCGGAATAAAAGCATAAGATGGCTGTACCGCCTCCAATAATGACACTGAATTTCCACTTCCAATTCCATGATGATTCATTTTCATAATATCACATTTTAAAGACGTACCATAACGTGAGACTAACCGATCCGATTCATCAGAATAACTATCTCCCGCTGTAAAATAACGTGTATTTCCACAGGTAAAAATAACTGCAAGTGAACAATTATTTTCATAACGTATAAAACGTTCTTTTTCTTTTGTAATACTGGTATAAGCATATGGGGAAATCTCATTCGTGTTTACTGGCCCAATAACTTTTCCAGTCGCATCACCAACATTGACCTGATCACCAACATTCAGATATACAATTCTTCCTGTTCCCTGTGTGCTCATAAATGCTTGAAATGCTGCATAGCGGGATGGATAACTTCTTGATAAAACCGCCAGCGAAGGGTCTGGCAGATATAACGTATCAATCGTAATCCCGGAAAGTGCAAACTGCTTCAATCCAGCCTGTAAATCCGTAGAACATCCTCCAGTATGATCTGTGTGCAAATGGCTAAACATCACATCTACATGAGTAACTCCCAATGTCTGTAGCTGTTTAATGATTGCAGGTGCGTGATTGTCTGCGCCAATATCAATCAACAAATAATGTCCTTTCGATTCTAACAGTGTAGAATCCCCCTTTTTTTCTGAATTAAGATAAAGTGCATAAATATTAAGTTCTGTATTATCTGATGCCTTTACTTCAGTTGTGAATACAAACGGAAGTAATAAAGCCAGAATCAATCCAAAACAAATGCCTTTCTTTCGCATAATATACATCCTTTCACTCATGTAAAATCCAAGTAAAACATTTTTAGTATACCATATTTGCTAAAAAAGATCACTGTAAATTTTACATATTAAAAGAGAACAAATGAACCATCATCTATTCTCTCTTTTATTACTTCACATACGTAACATTACTGTCTTTTGCAATGCCTATCTTCCCACTCTTGCAACCGCTTATTTTATTTTTGCTGATTTCATTACCTTTGGATTGCATTCCAAATGTGATTCCGTATGCTTTACATTTATCAATTATATTTTTACTAATCTTTACAACACTGCTTTTTGTATTAATGCTTATCCCCTGATTTCCAATATTTGAAACTGTATTTTCCAAAATAAATTTACAGGAAGAAGTATTATAAATAAAAATTCCTGTTGTCTTTGTTTTTGAAACCACATTTTTTTCTATTTTCTGAACAGAGGATTTCTCCACGTCTATTCCGTTTTTTCCAGCATTCGTCACCTTATTTCCCGTAATTTCCTTCACAGATGAGTTCTCTGAAACATAAATACCGTTTGATGGAGAATGATCGACCGTGTTGGCACGTATACTGATATTTTTACAGCGGTCTCTTGCCTGTATTCCATAATAATTTTTTGTATTTACACCGCCATTATCGGAACATTTGGATTTTTTACAGAAAATTTTATTGCCTGAAACAGTACAGTTTTTTCCATCCGTAATACGAATTCCGTTTCCATATGTAATAACCTTATTGTTTTTAATCATTACCTGACTGATATAATAATTCGCTTTTTGCAGATTTCCGCTACCATCATGCGGAACATCGGTTCCATCCACATAGCATCCTGCTGCCACAATCGCCCCTCTTACAATGGAGCTGTATGGATCTTTTATATCCGAAAGGGTAATCTGATTATTTTCAATACGGATATTCTGCTTGTCGTTTGACTGATAAGCATCCGAAACGGCTGTCGTTGTATTACCCTCTTTTGCAATAACCGAAGGTAAATAGGTTCCATGTCCGTTGTCCTTTACATAATACATGGCAATCCCTCTCGGAGCTCCCTGAATCGTATTTTTTCGGATCAGAACATTTACCCAGTTTAAACTCTGAATGGCACAACTTGTCACATCCCTAAACTTACATCCACTGATTTCCACATTGTCGGTCGGCGCATTTAAAATTGCCGTATGGCTTCCAATGCCTCTCGGTACATGGTCAAACGTACAATCTGTAAATTTTACATTTTTCGTTGCCAGCACCTCGGATCTTGTTCCGTTCATATGCTCGCCACTCAAAATATCAATCTGTACTGCTTCATAGGTCTTTGCACGATCATCTGTGGAAAGCACCTGGTTTGAAAAACTGCATTTATTTACATACAAACCTTTCACGCCACCAACTTCCATCAGATGACCGTTTTTTGTATTGGTCAGTTTCGTACCAGACATATAAAAGCCGGAACAATGTGTGGCCTTTACCACTGTCTGCTCCCGTCCATTTCCATCCAGCGTTCCACCTACAATTCGAATATTGCGGTAGGCATATCCGGTAACTCCACTGTCTTTATTTTCGGAAGTACCAACACGAATACAATTTATCTGTGATGACCGGACAATTTTCACTCCGGTAAGATCCAGTGTCGTATTGCTTCCGATACACAAACCTGCATCCTGCGTATAAGTACCTGCCGGAATCTTTATCGTTACCGGCTGAGTATCCGATGCCTGCTCTGCGGCCTGATCCAATGCATTCTGCACAGTCCTTCGAAAATTACTTTTCGCCGCTGCTTCATCAACAGAAATTACACTTTTATCCTGTGCCTTCACGCTGTTTTCCGGCAGAATTCCGGCAAGAAGCACCCCGACAAGTAAAAAAGCAATTATTCTTCCCTTTTTCTGTCTCATTTTAATGCCTCTTGATTATTTTTTTAATTTTTTGTTTTAAAGATAATTCCGTACTTTGTTTCTCTGCGCGATTTATTTCTTTCTGTAAATTCTGGTATTTTTTCACCAAATGCTTATAATCAACCTGTAGCGCACGGTATTTGTCAAACCACAGATTCATGGATTCTTTCATCACATCATGTCTCCACACCAGAACTTCCTCCGGCGTGTACGTTGTCTTCACCAAATCATCAACTCCACGTGTTTCCTGTTTCATGCGATCTACAAATTCAGTGATATGTGTGATAAGTTCTTCTCTGTATTTTTTATAATCATCTTTGTTTGCCGGTGGGTTCATAAAATCATAAGAATATTCATCTTTCATGAACTTTGTAACAGTCGTCCGATGCAAAAAGTCATAATAAGGATCGAAACGAATATCATCTTCCATCTCCTTAATCATAAATACCGGAGTTTCCAATGCCAGACAAGGCAGTGCGCAATGCAAACGTTTCGTTACCACACAGCGGGCATTCTGGTACAAAGTAAGCAGATCTGTCACCTGCTTTTCTCTGTCTTCCCACGACATCTCACTGTTTCTTTCTCTGTTATGGGTAATCACACGCACATCCATGTTTTTCTCTGCAAGAAGCTTTTTCATTTTATTAGCTACTTTTTCCTCTAAGTCCACCAGACAAATATAGCTTCCTTTTTCCGGAGTTTCCGGCATTTTCGGGATTGTCATGGTAATACAGCCGCTGAAATAAGACTCAATTCCCAAAGCCTGCAACTGATCTCTCGTATAATAGTCACGACATCCAATCGGGCCATAGGCTTTTAAATAATCGCCACCAATTCCATTAAGAAACTCATATTTAATCGGAGAACCTGGTTGTTTTGCCAGCTGATGATCGGCATAGTGGAATCCCACAAACAATGGAATAATATTTTTTGCAGGTGGCCAATTCCATTTGTGCCACATATACCATGCATTCATAATTACCGCCACCGGTTCATCTTCCTCCGGGCGAAAATCATCCATATATTCGCGATCAATAAAATAATCTACCTGCGGCAAAAAACGTGCGGTCGCAAATGCCTGAATATCATCCCCAATATTCAGATTATTTTTATTTAATATAAGACCATATTTCATCGTTTACCAACCAATTGCCTTTCTGAGGTTCATAATCAGTTCATCAATATCTCCCTCCCGGAAAATACTGCTTGTACCTGCTACAAAAATGTCCGAACCATTCTTGTATAATTTTGCCGCATTCTCACAGGTAATGTTTCCGTCGGATTCAATATATACCTCCGGATGTCCCAGATCATCCAGATATTTACGAATACGTGCTGCTTTTTCAATTGTATGTGGTACAATTTTCTGTCCGGCAAATCCAGGATTTACATGCAGTACCAGAACTCCGGCAATATAATCCACAATCTCCTCTAATACCTGAATTGGGGTTCCCGGATTGATTGCAATCACCGGTTTAACTCCCTTCTTTGCAAGATGATCCAGACACTTCTGAATATGGCAGGTTCCCTCATAATGCAGGGACACATGCTCTCCCGGCTGAAAATCAAACCAGTCCAGCTTATCTTCTGCGCGGTCTACCATCAGATGACAGTCCAGTGTAATATTTGTTTTCTTCCGAAGTCTTTTTACAAAATCCGGACCATATGCCAGATTTGGAACAAACGTTCCATCCATTACATCTACATGTAAAAACTCTATATTATTTCTCTCAAATTCATGTACATAATCCATTACCTGATCAAATCCTGAACACATAATAGATGCTGAAATTTTTCCTTTTTCTCTCACGAAATTTTCCTCCATTTTTTACTCTGTATATTTATCATTATCATGTTCTTCGGAATCTTTTTCCGGTACCTCTCCACGGTTCTGCACCACGGAACGGTCATCATCGCGATACCGCTTGTCTACATGTTCTCCATTCATTCCGAAGTTATTGCTTACAGCCGCAAGCGCACCTTGCATAGATGCCGCCGAATATTTCTGGATGTCTTTATCATCCCCCACAATCAGGTCAATTACTCGATCGGTTGACTTTCCATCGGTGTAGGCAAAATTCTTCTTAATGAACCATTCAATCTTATCGGTACCATATTCTTCTTTTTCCAACGCCTCCATCAGCTGATCAAATCGCTTGATAATACGCCCTGGCACAATATCCTCATATGGCTCATAGAAGTCTCTCGTGGAAACATACATGATCTGATCAAACGCGTAAAACAGCATCGGTCTTCTCAACAGAGAAAATTCATAAATAATCGACGAATAATCCGTAATCAACAAATCTGTAATAAACAGAATATCGTTGACTTCACGATACTGTGCCGCATCCGCAATACAGTCTTTGTACTTTTCCGGAATATTAATTTTCTCCTGAACAAATGGATGCATTTTTACAATCAGGAAAGAATCTGTTCGCTTACATAATTCTCCCCATTCTTCAAAATCAAGTTTTTCCATTGGGAAATGCGCATCCACTGCACTGTTTCCACGGAACGTCGGTGCATATAAAATAACCCTTTTCGCTTCCTTTGCTCCTGGGAACTCTGCATAAACACGCTCACATGTCTTCTTCTTGTACTCCTCATCAAAGAAAATGTCCGTTCTTGGAATTCCTACCGGATAAAATTTATCAATTCCAATTCCAAACGCTTCCTGATGATGAAGTGCGGAGTGATACGAGCTGACCGGCACATGCGTATAACATTTATGCACCGACGTATTGATCGGCGGAGCTCCTGCCTTTGACATACGCTCAAGTCCCAGTGCCTTAAATGCTCCGCAGGCATGCCATACCTGAATGACTTTAACATTCTGATCGTAAACCGGTTTATAAATTTCCGGATAATAATCGTCCAGTAAAATCACATCACTGCTCGCCAGACGATAGATAAACCGTATCATTTTAAATGGTCCGTATGTCTTATTGATCGTAGGTTTGAAATCCAGTACAAACTTATATTTTTTGTCCAGTCCACGCTCAAGCATACGGTTGTAAATAAATTCTTCATTTCCACCAATTTCAGCACGTGATCCGGAACAGAATAAAATCTTATTGCCACGCTTTTTACAGCACTTGTTGAAAATATTAAAAACAACCACAAAAAGCTTCTGGGCCCAATCCTTTAAATCGTTACGCACTCCATAATATAATTCCCCACATTTTCTGCGAATATAATTTTTACGCGGTTTCGGGAGCACGGTATCAACATGAATAAAAAGTTCATCCGTATCCAGATCCATTAAGGATTTACAGATTACATGATGTCCTTTTCCCTTGTTAACGACCACATCATTTTTCCACTCCGCCTGTTCCCGTTCTTCAATAATGCTTTTTGCCACCTGCAATGGATACTGCTTTCCCTTCCCATCCACAGCAATCGGATAATAATCGCCACTAGAAATCGGGTTATTCTCATTTGCCTGCTCCACATGAAGCATCATACGGAAGGTATCCCCATCCCACTCAAATACGGATGGTTTTATGGTAATCTTCAAATCATAATTATAAAAAACAAATTTTAAACCTTTCGGTCTCTCTCCCTTTACATAACCTTCAAAATAATATATAACCCTGCGGGCAGTCAATTTGGATATCGCGAGTTCCATTGTGTATCTCCATTTCTAACTTCTGTATTTATTCCATAACAAACATAACTTTGGTAGAGAATGTATTTCTGTCTCTCATCACACGGAAAGCTTCTTCCGATTCTTCCATCGGGAACCGATGCGTAATCAACTGATCAAATTCTCCACCTTTCAATCGCTCCAATGCCGTCTTCCAGTCATTTTGCTTATCGTTGAAACTGGAATTCCAGGAGCCACGTAACGTAATGGATTTTCTTAAAATTTTCCAGTATAAATTCTTTTCCATGGTCAGATCTGCCTTCGGATTTCCAACCAAAACAATGGTAGAATTCGGTCCTGCAGCGGTTACCGCATTGCAGATTGCCTGATTGGACCCAACAACTTCCATCACAACATCCACGCCCTCACCATCTGTCAATGCCTGAATGCGTTCTTCAAAATTGTCTGTTTCGAGTGCAATGGTTTCCCATCCATATTTTTTTGCCAGCTCAAGCTTTGCGGCAGAGTTTCCGCACATGATCACCTTATCCGTAATCTGGCTTGCAAATGCAGCGCAGACATAACCGATCATTCCAGTTCCAATTACGAGAACGGACTGTCCCTTCTGCACATTTGCGAGTCCGTTTGCATGAATTCCTACCGCAGCCGGTTCACACATTGCTGCCACATCATAGGACAGATCATCATCAAACAGCACCAGATTCCAGGTCGGAACAACCAGATATTCTGCATATCCGCCATCCCTGCGTGAGCCAAAATAATCATAGTGGCTGCACTGCGCATACTGCTGCTTTTTACAGGAAGGACATTCAAAGCATGGAAGCATTGGGAACACACAGGTTCTTCTTCCCAGCAGACTCTCATCCACATCATCTCCCACAGCAACAATCTGTCCGGAAAACTCATGTCCCGGAATTGTCGGGAAATGATAAGTTCCGTTGATAAACACGCGCTCCACGTCCGAAGAACAGATCCCGCATGCTTTAATCTTTACCAGAACCGTACCCGGACGAAGCGGCTCTACCGGAACCTCATCAAGTGTAAGCTTTCCGATCTCATGCAGAACCAGTGCCTTCATTGTCTTTGGAATTTCTATTAATGATTTCATTACTATCTCCTTTCAACCTATACCGTCTGATCATCAATGATCGATTTAAAAATCAACAGATCCCCATCGGTTGTCAACTTAAAATTCAGAGGATCTCCCTCTATAATATAAATCGGCTGGTTATTCATGGTGCAGATCTGGGAAGTTCCTGTAATCACTTCCCGCTGTTCCTCTGTCAGATTTGCCTGCATCTCCAAAAACCGAGGTAAAGAGAAACTGTCCGGAGCCTGTCCGTTAAACAGTTTAGAGCGCTCCGGAATCGTTGTCACTACTTTGCCATCTTCCGAATAAAGCATAGTATCTACTGCCGGTAACCCACATACACACGCGCCATAAGTTCCTGCCGCATCAATACTGTCATTTAAAATTTTTTCTGTCACAAGGGGACGTACCGCATCATGGATCACAATCACATCATCCTCATGTACCCCTTCGTCCTTTAAAATGGCATCGGTCACATTATGGATACTGTCCATACGTTCCTTTCCGCCCTCGATAATCCGGACTTTTTCCGGCTTATCTGTATATTTTTGAACCATTTCTTTCATATACGCCAGATAATCCTTGTGTGTGGCGATATAAATATAATCAAAGCGGTCTACCTTCAGCATATTCTGAAGGGTGTAAATGATAATCGGCTTTCCGTCCACTTCAAGAAACTGCTTCGGAATCACTGCACTTTTCATTCTGCTGCCTACGCCGCCTGCTAACATTGCTCCATAAATCATAATTTTCTCCTTTCTAATCCCCACTGATCATTTCTTCGTATTCTGCCGAAACCGTATCAATGTCTCCAATACTTCGAATCGAACCATTTTCCAGAATCATTGCTTTCGTGCAGATTCTCTTTACCTGCTCAAGACTGTGCGATACAAAAAGTACCGTCACACCTTTGTCCATCATGGAAAGAATCTTCTTTTCACTCTTTTTCCGGAATTTGGCATCTCCTACAGACAAAACCTCATCCAGAATCAGAATTTCCGGCTCCACAATGGTCGCAATGGAAAATCCCAGCCGGCTTTTCATTCCCGAAGAATAATTTTTCAGGGGAACATCCAGGAATTTCTTCAAACCTGAGAATTTTACAATCTCGTCAAATTTACTGTCTATAAATTCTTTGGAATATCCAAGAACAGCTCCATAAAGATAAATATTTTCACGACCGGTATATTCTTTGTCAAATCCGGCTCCCAGTTCCAGAAGCGGAACAATTCTTCCTTTGCGGACTACTTTTCCCTCCGTCGGCTTAAATACTCCCGCAATTACCTTCAAAAGGGTACTTTTTCCGGCTCCGTTTGTTCCCAAAATACCGATGCGATCCCCTTTTTGCAATGTAAAATTGATATCTTTCAATGCCCAGAACTCATCAAATTTCATCTGCCTGGTGATGGATTTCAAAATATAATCTTTCAGGCTGTCTACCTTTTCTTTGCTCAAATTAAACCGCATGCCAACATGTTCCACACGCAACACTGTCTCTGCCATTGTTTAAATACTCCTTATCCTCAAGCATATTTTTACTAAATATATAAAATAAATTTATCCTGATTTTTATGAAATACAATCACTCCAACCACTACGGAGGCTACCGCAAACACACACGCATATGTCATGCAGCTCCAGTTAAACGCCTCATGGAAAATAATATTTCTTACATTGATAATGACATTATATACCGGATTCACTGTAAGTACCCACGAATAACCACTCTTTAACAATCGCTCCGGATAATAGAAAATAGCACAGGTATACATAATGATCATCAGCGCAACTTCCCACAAATACTCCATATCACGGAAGAAGACACCAATCGTAGCCAGAATCATTCCCACACCAAACGTCATGATCAGAAGTACCAGTAAAGGGAAAGCGATCAAAAGCCAGTGCAGCGTCGGATAATTTCCTGTAAAAATGCCGAGAAGCACTAATACAATCAGCGAAATTAAAAATATAATAAAATTATAAAGTACAGATGATAACGGATACAGATACTTCGGCACATACACTTTCTTTATCATGGCCGAATTTTGTCGGATCGATTTCAGTGACACTTTCGTGCCCTGTGCAAAATAGGAATAAAGAAGACGTCCCGATAGAATATACAGTGGAAATGTGTGATCTTTATTACCATAGAGTGTTCCAAACACAATGGTAAGTACGATTGTTGTCATAACCGGCTCCAGAAGGGACCAGATAATTCCCAGGTAAGATCTTCTGTATTTTAACTTAATTCCTTTTTTTACTAATTCAAATAATAAATTCCGATAACGCCAAAACGTATCTATTCTCTTCTTCATAAATCATTCTTCCTCTTGCTTGTTTCAATCTGTCTATATTTTCAGCTGATAAACAACATGATATTCCCGCTTATCCTCCGGCGGAATTTCCATATAATTTCCATACATATAGGACAAATACCAGTCAATGTTTTTGGGAAAAAGAAATTCGCGATCCTCAAATTTCCGCTTTTGCGCACATAAAAAATCACTTCGCAATTTCAGTTCGCCAAAAAAATGCTTTCTCCCTGATGGTACAACAATGTATTCTGACTGGTCATTGCTGCACATTTGCATCAGCCGCTGTACATGAGCATACCAAAATTTCCCGGTCGGTGCAATCAGCCGCCCGATAAAACTTTTCAGATGTATCATGGTGGCTGCCTTTTTATTGCCCCGGGACAACTTATAAAATTCATTTCTCCATAAATACATCCGATAACAGGAAAGCAGCAATAATCCTGCCTCTACCCGCATACCGTGCAAACGGCGCAAAAAGGCATTGTCATAGGTGTTTTCCACCACAAAAATATCAATTTTAATTCCACATCGTTCTTCCGGGATCTCTAAATATTCCCGACACACTGTGTTTTTCCGGTGAATCTGAATAAAAGAACTCAGATACCCCGGTGTCCGAAGCGGTGCCTCTACAAAATACCGGTCCGGATACCTCTGTTCAATCGCATCAAGCAGACGTTCAATATATTTTCTCTCGACAACCATATCCACGTCATCATCCCAGGGAATAAATCCCCCATGCCGGACGGCTCCAAGAGCGGTTCCCCCGGTAAGCATATAGGGAATATTTAATTCACTGCACAATTCCGTAATATCTATCGTAATACCATAGACAACCTGCTGCACCTTATGAATCTCCTCCGGTGACAGGCGGTGCTGTCCTTCCGATAATTCCGTTTTAAAAATATCGTTTGTTTGTAAAATAGCCACAACCTACCTCTATCTGCCCGCTTTCATTCTGGCAAATAACTTTCCATTATGTTCTTTCACAAAAGTGATGACGCTTGATTCCATCCAAGCAAGTGTAACATTTTTCCACCGGATAGGCAATAGCATAACCTTCATATATCCCGACCGTGGTTTTGCCAGTGCAAGTGCCTTGTCCACCCGCGGATTGTGCAGCATCTTTCTGATCTCTGCCCGCTGTTCTTTCCCGGAAAGGGTACATTTCGAACTTGTTACATTTGCAATGCATCCCACCATGCGCTCAATATATCTTCTGGCAACCATCTCCTGCGTTGCCGCATTGGTCACACCCCAGCTGCGAAACAGTTCTTCCATCCAGCCCTGTTCTTCCTCTCTCTTTTCGTACATGTCAGCACGATACGCCGCGGTCTCCGACTCTGCGCGTGCACGTATGAAATGATAGTAGGCATTTGTAGAAAACACAACCGATTTCACATGATCCAGGTAACTCAGATTAAACGGGAAATCATCCCACAGTGTTTTTGGAAAATACAGTCCGTATTGCCGGATCACATCCATGCGGTACAATTTATTCCACGGTGTATACAGCATGTTTCGGTCAAAATACCGGTATGCCTCTTCCCGAAAATCTTTTGCATCGGTAAACACCCTGTCGTCCACACAGATTTTTTCTGACAAATGATTCTGTCCGCAGTAAGTGTCAATATAAAATCCACAGACCACAAGCTGTGCCTGATGCTTCTCGGCAAGTTCGTACATATCCGCAAGCATCTGTGGTTCTGCCCAGTCATCCGAATCCAGAAAATAAACATATTTTCCCTGTGCGATATCAATAGCGGTGTTTCTTGCGCTTGGTGCGCCTCCGTTTTCCTTATGAATCACCCGGATTCTGTGATCTTTTTTAGCATACGCATCGCAGATTTCTCCACTTCTGTCCGGGGTTCCATCATCCACAATTAAAAATTCAAAATCGGTAAAGGTCTGTGCAAGAATACTCTCGATTGCCTTTCCTACATATTCTTCTACTTTATATACCGGCATAATGATGCTGATTTTAATGTCGCTCATTACCGTCTCCTTTGACATTTTACTTGATTGCAGTGGTCTGATCCTGATCCACGCCTTCCGTGTTTTCTTTCTGGAACAAAATCTTAAATGTCAGGAATAAAATCTTGATATCCATCCAGACAGAATAATTTTCGATATAAGTCAAGTCCAGTTTCAGCTTGTCATACGGTGTCGTATTGTACTTTCCATACACCTGTGCATATCCGGTAAGCCCGGCTTTTACTTTCAGACGCAGCACAAATTCCGGGATTTCTTCGGTATACTGATCCGCAATAATCTGCCGCTCCGGCCGCGGGCCTATAACCGACATTTCTCCTTTTAAAATGTTAAACAGCTGTGGAAGCTCATCAAAATGAATGGCACGGATGACACGCCCCACTGGCGTAATGCGCGCATCTCCTTTGGCTGCTAAACGTGCTCCCGCATCTTCGGAATGTATTGTCATGCTGCGGAACTTATAGATCATAAACGGCTCTCCGTCCTTTGTCAGCCGCTCCTGTTTGTACAATATCGGACCATGATCATAAAGTTTAATACACAAAGCAATAACGATCATAAACGGAGAAGCGATCACTATTCCGATCAGGGAAATCACAATATCCATCAGACGTTTTACAAACAGATCTACAATGCCAAGCCCCTGATTCCGGGACAGATACAGTGGCGTGTCAAACAGATGAATATCATCCGCTCCGCGGAACAGAATGTCCGAAATCTTTGGTGTAACATATGTGCGGATAGATTCCTGATAACAGTATTTCATAATCTGATTACGCACTTCAGACGGCAGATCACACAGAACCACCGCATTATATTTCTGAATCATCGGATACAGCTTTTCATAACCAATCCGGTAACTTTCCGCTGCACAGATATTATACTTGTCTTTTCTTGTGTTGATTTTTCCGATCAGATCATCCGGCGAATAATTTCCATAAATAACAAGCATCTGACGCGGCGGATACAGACGTGTATATGCCTTTCGCACCAGTATGACCCACGGAACGATAAATATAATCTCTGTTACCGTCATCAGAAGCAATGGCTGTGGCGGCAGATAATCGTTGGCGACCAGACAGATCTCGAAATACGCAACAATCATCGCAAGAACCACTGCCAGTATCTGGGATAATATAATATCCGAAATCCGCATATATCCGATCCGGTATCCTCCAAATATCTTCGTGAAAAAGAACACAAAGAGTACATACATACCAATCACTGCCCAGTTACCTCTGTTGAAAAAAGTATTCGCTTTATCCAGCATCGGAATATAGAGCATATACCATACCCATCCGAACATACACGCTTCCACCGCAAGCGATATGATATTCGCTGCAAAATTTAATAAATGCTTGTATTTATCTTTCATTAAAACTTTCCTCTAACATGTAGTTTTCCGGTTGTACCCACAGAAATTTTATTCTCCCAGTCCGCTCTCTACATAAGCGACCAGTTCCCGAAGTGCCTCGTGTTCATCCTCACCGTCACAGACAAGTGTAATCTCGTCCCCAGATTTGATACATGCCCCCAGTACACTCAGCACACTCTTTGCATTTGCTGTATTTCCACTGTACTCAAAGGTGATTTTACTTTTATATTTCATTGCCTCTTTGCATAAATTTCCTGCCGGACGTAAGTGCAGTCCTGTAGGATTAATAATTTTTACTTTTTGGGATACCATAAGAACTCCTCCTTATAACATAACTCTGGTAATCAGTTCTGCCAGCTGTTTCGCTTCCTGCTGAATGACTTCCTGATCTTTTCCTTCGATCATGACACGAACCAGCGGCTCTGTACCGGACGGGCGGATCAGAACCCTTCCCTCTCCGGCAAATTTTTTCTCCAGTTCGCCGATTGCTTCTGCAATTTCTGAATACTCCATGTAACTTTCTTTTTTATGGTTTGGCACTTTTGCATTGACCAATGCCTGTGGCAGCACCTCCATGATCTGTGCAAGTTCTGATAATTTCTTTTTGGTTGCCACCATCACCTGCAATAAGTGTAATGCGGAAAGAAGTCCGTCTCCGGTTGTGTTGTCATCCAGAAAAATCACATGACCGGACTGCTCTCCTCCGAGATTATATCCGTTTTCCAACATATTTTCAAGAACATAACGGTCTCCGACTTTTGTTTTCTCCACATGAATTCCCTGTTTTTCTCCCATCAGACTGAATCCCAGATTCGTCATCACGGTGACAACAATGGTGTCCTTTGCAAGTTTTCCGTTTTCTTTCAGGAAATTTCCGCAAATCGCCATGATCTGATCTCCATCTACCAGCTTTCCGTTTTCATCTACAGCAAGCATACGATCCGCATCTCCGTCAAATGCAATACCGATATCTGCCTTTTCGGAAACAACTCTTGCACACAGTTCGTCCATATGGGTAGAACCGCAATTGGAATTAATGTTCGTTCCATCCGGATTGGTATGAATAGCGATCAGATTTGCCCCCAGATCTTTCAGCGTCTTAACCGAAGTATAGGAACTTGCGCCTTCTGCACAGTCCACAACGATCTTCAACGCAGACAGATCTACCGGAACCGTCTTTTTCTCAAACGCAATATACTCATCCACAATATCAAACCGATACTCAACCCTGCCGATTCCCGGTCCGATCGGAAAAACAACGTCTTCCATATCATTCCGGATCAATGCCTCGATTTCGTCCTCCAGCTGATCGGATAATTTATATCCATCTCCATTAAAAAATTTGATTCCGTTAAATTCCATCGGATTATGGGAAGCAGAAATCACAACCCCTGCATCTACTTTATGTTTCCTTGTAAGATATGCAATTGCAGGTGTCGGGGCAACTCCCACAAAAATAGCATTTGCTCCGACTGAACAAATTCCTGCCATCAATGCATTTGCAAGCATTCCTCCGGAAATTCTTGTATCACATCCAATGATGATTGTCGGCTGGTGGGACTGTTCCTTTGTTAAAACATAAGCGCCCGCCTGACCGAGCTTCATTGCAAGTTCAATTGTAAGCTCTGTCCCCGCAACTCCTCTGACTCCATCGGTTCCAAACATTCTTGCCATAATAATTATAACTCCTTTATATACTTTACTATTCGCCGGTATCCTCACCGCTGTCTGTCGAAGTATCTCCGTCCTGTGTATTCTTCGCTTTCACGGTAACGCTGACAGTAATCGGCTGATATGCATAATGATCTTCATCCAGTTTCAGTGAAAGTTCCACCTGATGCGTTCCCTCGCTCAGCCGGGAGGCATCAATGGATGCTGCCAGCTCCGATGCATTCAGCTTATTCAGATCATCCTGCAGCCCACTGATCGTCACAGAAACCTGTGCCTTATCAAAAGATAAGTTCAGGCCGTCCGGCAGACTGTTAACCTTGATATCAGATGTCGGCAGATGATAGGTTCTGGACGCATACGCTTCAATTCTGACGGTTACCGTAACGGATGCCGCAGAAGAATCTACCAGTTCCACGCCGTCCGGCAGATATTCGGAAATATCAATCGTTGTCTTTACATCTTCCCTTGCCCCGCTCACATTGATTACGTTTGCCGGAATTTCAAGTGAAACAAGCGGATTGAGTACATTGGATGCCCCTTTCAGTTTCACAGTATCCGGTGTGCTGCTGATCTCCACTACCCGGTATTCCCCGTATGGGGTTCCTGTTGTCGAAAATACAAGCGGTACTTCCTTTACACTCAGGATTTTTGCCGAAATCGTCACCGTCGTATTGCTCAGCTTCAGCTGGGTGGTATCCACTTCATTTCCATCCGAATCATAGAGAACCGGAATCACATTATCCGTCAGATTCGATGACATTCCATCCACATCAATCGTAGCCACAACCTTATCTACTTTTTTCACAATAGATGCCGGTCCCGACACGTTCAAAACATTCGGGTTTGTCACGGAAACTTCTCCGAGGGCATATCCCGCTGCCACTTTTCCGCTGGTGTCCGCAGAAATCATAAATCTTCTGCTCATGAGATCTTCCAGAGAAAGTTCCATATATTTGTTTTTATTGTTAATGCTCACGGATGTATACGTCCGCTTGGCACTGATCTCGATCGGAACACTTGCCTTATTCCCCTTGTCATTTATGATCAGACGGTTCATATCTGCCACCGCAGAGAAATCGGTGTCATCAAGTTTTTCAAGTTCACTGCGTTTTCCGGTCACAGTAAAGGTAACCGTGTTGGTTCCGTCCAGCACTTCATAGCACTTGTTCATATCTGTAACTGCGGACGCATTTTCTACCGTTACATTTGTTGTAAATGTTTTTGATTTTTTCGGATCATCAATATTATATACAACCAGCCATAAGATAAATGCAAGAACTACAGCCAGAATTTTAAAGCCCAGATTATTCACCAAGGTTTTTAGAATCTTTTTTGCCATTCATAAACCTCCTTTTCAGCAGTCTCAGTTTGGTCACCTGTTGATTTCTGTTCTGCAGATACTTTAATTTGCCTCTCAGAAAATCCGCATTGACATTCCGGTAAATCTGTCCCCGCATAGCGATTGATACCTTACCGGTTTCCTCCGAAACTACGATCGTCAGTGAATCGCTCACTTCACTGATTCCTACAGCTGCACGGTGTCTGGTTCCCAGATCTTTGCTCAGTGTCATACTGTCCGACAATGGCAGATAACAGGTCGCGGAAACCACACGGTCTCCACGTACAATAACAGCTCCGTCATGAAGTGGAGTATTTTTTTCAAATATATTAATTAACAGCTGGCTACTGATAATTGCATCAATATCAATTCCTGTTCTCACATATTCATTTAACAGGATTTCATCTTCTATTACGATCAGGGCACCGGTTTTTACTTTCCCCATGGCATAACAAGCCTTGATCAGTTCGTCAATTGTGTGGTCGGAAAATTTATTTTCCTCTACTTTTCCAAAGTCAAATAACTTTCCCAAAACATTTTTTCCGCCAAGATTCTCAAGTGCCTTCCGAAGTTCCGGCTGGAAAATAATCACCAGGGCCGTCAGTCCGACACTCAACGTATTTTCTGCCAGCCAGAGGATGGTATTCATCTGAAAGATTGCTGCAACGAGTACAAACAGCAGAATCACGATGATTCCTTTGAACAGATTCCACGCACGCGTATTTTTAATCCAAAGCAGAATATGATAAAACAGGAAGGAAATGATCAGTATTTCCACGATATCCACAAAGGAAAAAGAGATATCCGGCATACCGAACAATCCTGTTGCATTGTCATAAAATTGGCTTAATGTTCCCAGAAAATTTTGCATCTGGCTCCTCTTTTCTTCATTTCATTATTTTGATGCTTCGTTCCCCTTATTTGAGTAAATCCTCATCAATGTCCAGTTCTTTCGCAATAACCTTCCGGCTGTTCTCTTCCTCTTCCGGAGACAGCACGGATCTGCTATGGTCAATCCGCTTTCCCATGCTTGCGGTATTTCCGAAATGTTTTACCGTAACCTCACGGACAGCGACCGTTTTCTTCGGCACAGCCTTGACATAATAATAGTAATCATCATCCTCAAACTGCACCCGTTCGGTCCGCGCATAATCCAGATTCATAAACAGAAACTGAAGGATAAATGCAATAAGCAGGGAAATAATATTGCCGGCTATCAGCCATAATGTCTTTCCTGTAACTCCAAGAACAATATAACCTACAAATAATCCGGCAATCTGAATAAGCGCACCGGAAATAATTGCCAGTGTCCAGGCATTATCCACTTCCATCCGGCGTACCAGATAAACTACAATGGCAGTAATTACAAAGATAACGATTACCAGATACATTTCTTTATTTCCCAGAAACTGCCCCACCGAAATATCAAATTTGGAAGAAGACTGTTCCTCATCTGCATTTGCCGCACTCATCAGTGCTCCTGCATTCCGGTGAATTCCGTCCAGGAAATAATAGACAACCGTACCGCATACCACTCCGATCACGGAATACGCACTGCGCAGCAGGCTGCTGCCAACCGGCATCACATACGGAATATGCAGTTTAAAGCACAGCGGTGTAAGCACAACCGTCAGTCCGTCTTTCGGTGCGAAACGAAAATATACAAAGAACAGAATCGCAAACAAAATCAGTGCGGTAAGTGCTACTTCCATGGAAAGCGCATACATATCCGCAAGCACCACAATTGCGCCAATCCATAATATGGCACCAGTCGGCAGAATGGCACAGACAAGCGCCAGCAGTAACGCCACCGGAAACCGGCTGATTTTCTCCATGAATCCGATATTGGTATTGATCACGGTAAAAAGAGCCAGTGCAACGGCAAATTTTACGATCGGATACAGATATGTTTCATATTTACTGTAAAACCGGATCAGCTGATCCTTTATTTCCAACAACTTCGTCATAAATCCTCCCTGTTATGCCCCATCCTTTATTTTTCTTCCCGCAGTAATCTGCGCGCTCTCTTCAGATGATTTCCATATGCTTTCATCTTGCGATAGCCTTTTGCATACCGGGCACAATAGATCAGTGCGGTAATCAGAAGATACACGATCATAAATCCGGCATATGCAACAATAAGTTTCGGGACGAACGTCGTAAGATCCACGCGATTGATCCATTTCGTAATTGTATCAATATCCCCGAGTCCCCAGAACACAATCAGAAGAATAAATGCGATGGTTCCCGAAAAGAAACTTTTTACAATTTCTTTTCCTACATAGTCCCACATCGTATATTCTCCCGCCTGATGATATTTTTTATTTTCATATTCATCAAATGCTGCAAGATGATATAATTCTTTTACCCGTTCTTCACTGATCATAGATAACTCCTGTCTCGAACGCATCCCGGAATTTGGACACAATGATGCATTATTTGCTATTATACCATAGATAGTTCTTTTTTCAAAGTCTGTTTTCCAATCGCCCGTTTCCATGAAAAAAGCCCCGGAAATATCCGGGGTCTGGTTATTTGTCCACTATTCATTTTTTAAATATCTCATACGGTCCCTGTCTCTGGTAGAGCGTAAGTCTTCCATCTTAGGTTCCGGTTTCTGATAGGCATTCTGAAATTCGTTTGCCATTCTTTCCTTGCATTTATCACAAAAGCGTCCCGTGCGGATCGGTTTGCCACATTTTTCACATACAATCCCTGCTTCCGTAGCCGAGGAAAGAATCAATCTTTCTTCCTTTACCCACTGCCGGATCTGTTTGGTTGATATATCATTATCCGTTGCTGTCTGTTCTACCGAAGCACCCGGATGATCCTCGAGATACTGTTTGACTTCATGAAATTTATCTTCCAATTTCTTCTGACATGCCGGACAGATACGCTCATTGTTCAAAACATTAAACAATCTGCCACACATTTTACAATTTCTTACTTCCATAGTATCCCTCCTAAAAGCCTCTGCCAATGCAGGCAGTCAGCACATAAACCTGTTCCGCACCCGCTTCTTTTAATCTCTCCGCTACAGCTTCTACTGTAGATCCGGTTGTATAAATATCATCCACAATCAGAATTCTCTTATATTTTACTACATTATCCGAACTCTGAAAAGCATTTTTGACATTATTTTCTCTTTCTCTGCCATTCAGTTCTTTCTGTGGCCGTGTATCTTTCACCCGGATCATCAGACGCGGAATACACGGAATATCCATTTTTTCTGACAGTGCCCTGCCAAAAAGCGCAGCCTGATTATATCCGCGATACCGTTCTTTTTTCGAATACATCGGTACCGGAACGATTGCTTCGATCCTTTTTTCCCGCATCCAGTTTTCCCAGCGCTGCATGGCTTCCTCCGCCAGAAAACGGGCATGTCTCCTCCGGTTTGCATACTTAAACCGGTACATGGATTTCTGCACAGCCCCACGATATACAAAAAGCGATCGTCCTTCTGCAACAAAAGAACGATGCTTTCTGCAATTCTGACAATATTCTGTTTCGGTATCCGCAAGCGGGCTTCCGCAATGATAACAGTACGGCTGCACAACGGGATACAATTTTTTCCGGCACGCTGCGTGAACATTTCGCTGTCTGCGGATATCTGCCGTTTCCAGCAGACGGTCGCATACAAAACAGCGTGGCGGAAATATACATTCCAGAAAATTATCCAAGACGGATACGGTTTCGAACTTCAATCTGTGCTGCCGCTTTTTCAAATTCAGCCTCTGTCATATCTTTTGTAGTAAATCCAATCTCTCCTGCAATTCCGGCATCTGCATATTCTACACTGCCAAATGCATTTTCGATTGTTTCCTTACCGGAAGAAGTGCGTACAAAGAAACTGTTTACACTGTCTTTGTAATCTACCAGTGTCAGTTTTTCCGGTGACCAGTCAATGTAAATATTGGTATTTTTGTGCTTTGTCATATCCACGATATCTGCTACTACTGCACTTGCTGTCGGAAGCTTACCTGCTCCGCTGCCGTAGAACATTGCATCGCCCAGTACATTTCCATGTACGAAGATTCCATTGAACACACCGTTTACTCCGCAAAGAGGATGCTCTGCGCTGAGCATGAAAGGAGCAACCATACAACTGTAACTGTTTCCGACTTTACGGCTGGATGCAAGAAGCTTAATGGAACGGTTCAAAACCTTTGCATACTTAAAATCATCTGCTGTGATCTTTGTGATTCCCTCACAGTGAATATCCTCAAAATCTACCTGCCGGCCACACACCAGAGAAGTTAAAATGGCAATCTTGCGGCACGGATCATGTCCTTCGATATCCGCAGTAGGATCTTTCTCTGCATATCCCTTTTCCTGTGCGTCTTTCAGTACCTCATCGAAATCTGCACCTTCCTCTGCCATTTTTGTCAGCATGTAGTTTGTGGTTCCGTTTAAGATACCTGTAATCTCTTCAATCTCATCGGCAGTCAGACATTTATTCAATGGACGGATAATCGGAATTCCGCCGCCTACACTTGCCTCAAACTGAAAGTTCACGTTGTGATCCCGTGCAATTTTAATCAGTTCCGCTCCCTTGGCTGCAACCAGGTTTTTATTGGAAGTGGCAACCTGCTTTCCAGCCTCAAGCATTGCCTTTACAAACGTATATGCAGGCTCCACGCCTCCCATGGTCTCTACTACGATGCCGATCTCCGGATCGTTTACGATCGTCTGATAATCATGTACAATGGCATCTTCCATAGGGTCTCCCGGAAATTCCCGCAGATCAAGAATATATTTGACATCAACCGGTTCTCCCGCACGCTTTGTGATCTTTTCCTTGTTAATTCTTAATACATCTACAACACCGGAACCAATGGTGCCGTAGCCCATAACTGCAATCTTCATTTTTCTTACTCCCTGGCTAATATTTTTGCATAATGAATCCCCTGCACAGATTCAATACTGTTTCTCATATCCTCCACATTGCCCGTCGCAGGGAACACATCAATACTGAGCGACAATGAAGCAATTCCATTAACCGGAACGCTTTGATGAATCGTCAGAATGTTTGCATGAAATTCCGCAATTGTTTTTAATACCATGGATAACAGCCCCGGTTCATCATCCAGCTGGATCACCATATTGACCGTTTTTCCTTTTGCATTTTCATGATATGGAAATATATCGTCCTTATATTTGTAGAAAGAGCTTCTGCTGATCTGTACCATCTCTGTGGCTTCCTGCACAGACTCCACTTTACCGGAATCCAGCAGCCGCTTCGCTTCCACAACTCTGAGCAATACCTCAGGCACGGCTTTTGCCCGCAATACGAAGAAAGATGCCTTCTCGCCCATCCTGATTTCCTCCCTTATGTATTGTCTGTCTACGACCGACACTTGTGCTCACTTGAAAGATTCTACCATAAGAACATCAATCTTGCAAGAGGTATCGGGGATCTGTCCCCGATTTTTACGCTCTCGGCTTTCCGCAGTTGGAGCAGAAATTTCCACTGTTAACCTGTCCACAGCTACAGGTCCACTCGGTTTTCGGTGCCGGTTTTCCACAATTGGAACAGAATTTTCCCTGATTCTGCTGTCCACATGCACAGGTCCAGCCTGCCGGTGCCTGCGGTGCCTCCTGCCCAGCAGGAGATATCGCAGGCACCGCCCCCTGTGTCATTCCAGCTGGTGCACCTCCATTCATCATCTGCATCTGCTGCAGATTCACATTTGATGCCGCTCCCATCATACCACCAGATATATTGGAAGCCATTCCCATTCCCATAAAACCGGCCATGGAACCATTGGAATTACTTCCCGCTGCCTCAAGCCCTCTGGCTACCGCTCCCTGCACGTATCCTTCCCGGACCGTCGGATCGGAAAGCATGGCTCCTTCATTTCTCATATTCAGCAGTTTCTGCGATTCCTCGCTGTAAGAAACCGTCATACCTACCGCCTGGATTTCCATACCACGGGTCTGATTCCATTCCTCATCCAGAACCGATGACATATACTTTCCAAGTTCTCTTGCCTTGCTCGAAACAAAAGAAATACGGAAACCATCTGCCGACATCTGATTTACGGATGACTGCAAAGCCTCTAAAAACTCAGACAGATACTGCTCATTGATTTCGTCAATCTCTACATGATCCTTATTTTTCGGAACCGCTTCCGCATAAAATTTGAGCGGATCTACAATTTTAATCGAATATGTGCCATGTGCACGCAAAAACAGTTCGGCATTATAGAACGAATCAAAATAATTGATTGGCTGTCTTGTTCCGAACTTAATGCCTTTGATTTCCTGCAGATTGACAAAAAATACCTGCTGTTTCTGCGGCGTCTGTCCGCCGAAACGGAAACGGTCAAACGATTCCTTGATGGAGTCTCCCAGTTGTCCGTTGAGCAGTGACGGCATGGAAGAATGATCCACTTTGTAATATCCCGGCTCTGCTGTGTAATCTACAATCTTGCCTCCGTCCACCAGCATCATAAACTGATTGTCATATACATGAATCATGGAACCATTCGACACGACATTGTCCGTTCCCTTTTTATTTTCCCCACGGCGGATCAGTGTTCCTTTGGTAAAAACGGTCTGATCCCCCATATTATCTGCTTCAATGACTTCCAGCCACTGATCTGCAAATGCACCTCCAACTGCCTGCGTTACTGCCTTAATAATTCCCATTACGCTCCTCCTTATTCCTGTTTTTATTTACACGTCATCACTGTCCATATTTTTCGGACATCCCAGGCTCTGCCATTTCAGATATCCATTGATAAACGGATCAATGTTTCCGTCCATCACTGCGTCCACATTTCCGCTTTCCACACCAGTTCTGTGATCTTTAACCATGGTATACGGCTGCATAACATAAGAACGGATCTGGTTTCCCCAGCCGATATCTGTCACTTCGCCCCGGATTCCAGCTGCTTTGGCTGCATTTTCTTCCTGTTTGAGAAGATACAGTTTCGCTTTGAGCATCTGCATCGCTTTATCCTTGTTCATATGCTGCGAACGCTCATTCTGGCACTGCACCACAATTCCGGTCGGAAAATGCGTGATACGGATAGCAGAAGACGTCTTGTTGATATGCTGTCCTCCGGCACCACTGGAGCGGAATGTATCAATACGGATATCTTCCTCCCGGATCTCCACATCGACATCTTCTTCTATATCCGGCATCACATCGCAGGATACAAAAGAAGTCTGTCTTTTTCCTGCCGCGTTAAACGGAGAAATACGAACCAGCCGGTGCACACCTTTTTCCGATTTCAGATATCCATACGCATTCTCCCCATTCACCTGAAATGTAATGGATTTGATTCCGGCCTCTTCTCCATCCAGAGAATCCAGCACTTCCACGGAAAATCCCTTTTTATCTGCCCATCGGGTATACATACGATAGAGCATGGCTGCCCAGTCACAGGATTCCGTGCCACCCGCTCCCGCATGCAGGGAAACAATGGCGTTGTTCCTGTCATATTCTCCCGACAGAAGCGTTTTCATACGGATATCCTCATAGGTCTGAACAAATTCTTTCATCATCTGATCGATCTCCGGGATCAGTTCTGGATCATTTTCCTCATATCCCATCTCGATCATGGTTTCAATATCATCATATTGCGCCGACAATGCCGCATAAGTTGCCACATCGTCCTTTAAACTTTTGACTTCCTTCATCTTGTTCTGGGAAACTTCCGGATCGTTCCAGAAATCCGGTGCCTCCATCTCCCGTTCCAATTCCTGAATCCGCTGTTCTTTGCCAGCTAAGTCAAAGTGAATCCCTCACTTCCTGCAGTGGAGCCTTGTAGCTTTGCAGCTGGCTCTTAAAATTATCCAATTCTACCACAGAATCACCTCTTTCTATTTCTTATTTCAGACTTATGATAATATAAAATAATATGAATAGCAAGCAATGCAAGAAATGCTCCTGCCGAATCAATCAGCACATCCGTCACTCTTCCGGCTCTTCCCGGCACAAACAGCTGATGAAATTCATCGGTTGCTGCATAAGCTGCCGTTATGCCAAGTGCCATACATCCACGGTTCTTTTTCCGGTCAAATGCCGTCAATGCCTGAAATATCAGAAGTGCAAGAACTGCATATTCGCTCATATGTGCAGCTTTGCGCACAGGATATTCAATTTTCTGTGCCATCTGTTCCAGTTCCGGCCCGGAATGTTTCCATCCAAACACCTGATTCCACATCTTAACAATCCGGTAACTCACATGCCCGCTGATTTCCGAAGACTCCGTATCCGGCTGTGCGGAAAACGAAAAAATAACCACAGCCCATACAACAATCAACGCAACACTGACAATTCTCCATACACGTTTTCTTTTCATTGTTACCCTTTAATTTATTTTTTCTTTCACAACAGAAATTGCTTTCTGTAACTGATTATCGTACTTCATGTCATAACTTTCATCTTCCGGACCGCTGTATTTGTATTCCAGTTTGATATCCGGCTGAATGCCTTTCCCGTGAATGTAATGTCCCTTTGGCGTATAATATTTCGCGGTTGTAATTTTAATGGCATCCCCGTTTTCCAGAGGAAATACCGTCTGGACAATTCCCTTGCCAAACGTTTTTGTTCCAATCAATGTTCCATAATCATAATCCTTGATTGCTCCGGCAAAGATTTCTGATGCACTGGCACTGTCTCCATTAACTAAAACTGCCATCGGATAATGAATGCAGGACGCATCGGATGTATATGTCTCTTTTTTCCCATATTTATCCTCCGTGTAAACAACCGTTCCCTCCGGAAGAATCTGATCCAGAATATCCACGACAGAAGTCACCAGTCCGCCCGGATTGCTCCGCACATCGACAATCAGCCCTTTCATATCTTCCTTTTCAAGTGCTGCAAGTGCCTTTTTAAACTGTTTTGCGGTATTACTCTGGAATTCGCTGATCTGTATGTAGCCGATCCCATCGGAAAGCATTTTGGAATCCACACTCGGAATATCCACGTTTTTACGTTCCACATCAAGTTCAAGATTTTCCCCAGTCTGCGAACGATAAACTTTCAAATGGACTTTTGTCCCCTCTTTTCCCCGTATCTTTTTTACAAGGTTGGAAAGTTCCATACTGGTCGCTTCATACTTATCCACGGATAGAATTTCATCTCCGTTTTTCAGCCCCGCTTCCTCTGCCGGTGTTTCCTCGTACACTTTAACCACTGTCACTTCCATGGTCTTTGCATTCTGTGAAAGCGCCGCACCGATTCCATAATAATTTCCATTGGTTGATGTCTGCAGATCTTTATATTCATCTACCGTGTAGTATACGGAATAGGGATCTCCAAGCCCGCTCAGCGTTCCTTTATAAATGGCATTGCGGATATCTTTTTCTTTGTAAGAATCGTTGTAATACAAATCGATATACGACAACAGCTCATCCACTTTCTTTATTGCCGCCTGGTCGAGAACATTGTCTTTGGCTGTCTGTTTTACTCCCTGTGGTCCAAATATAACATAATTGTTTGTAAGATTCGCATACGCACGGATTCCGACTCCGGCACCGATTCCCGTAATCAGCAGTCCCAGCACCAGCCCGATAATCACTCCGTTTTTAAAGCCCGATGGTCTTCTTTTTTCCGGTTTCCCGGTTTTGATCATTTCTTCCTGTTCTTCCTGCATTCCTGCCTCCATAATTTTCCCTATAAATCAAGAAGCCACACCTTGCAGCATGGCTTCTTGTCATTTTATGACAACAATAACAATATTATACTTTCAAATGTTTGCGGATCGTCATCTGACTGCCGATAAATCCGATACCGGCTCCAAGGATAACTCCCACCGGAATCAGTGTCCGGAAAACAACCTTCACCGGTTCAAACACGATCATCGAACCGATAAAATTGAATTTCGCTGCAATATAGACAATGATCTTCTGATACATAAAATACAGCACACCAAGCGGAATCGCTGCTCCGATCAGTCCGATCACAATTCCTTCCACAATAAACGGCGCACGCACAAGAAAATCCGTTGCTCCGATCAGCTTCATAATGGCAATTTCTTCCTTACGGACCGAGATACCGACCGTTACGGTATTGCTGATCAAAAAGACAGCCACACACAGCAGAATCAGAATAATTCCTCCGGAAACATATCCCAGCAGTTTATTAAAATCCGTCAGTGTATTTGCCACCTTGGCAGACTCTTTTACCTCGCGCACCCCGGTAAGTCCCTTGATATAGGTTACAAGGGAATCCTGCATCGAAACATCGTTCAGATACACCTGATAATGTGCAGAATTCGCAAGCGGATTATCTGTAAATCCATCCGCAAGTTCTTCTTTTCCCTGAAAATATACTTTTTTATATTCTTTCCACGCCTCGTCGGCAGACACATACTCGTTTTTGCTGACCTCGGCACGCTTATTAATCTTTTCTCCGATGTCACGGATCTGTGCATCTGTCGCATCATTTTCAAAAAATACGGTAACTGACACACCCTCTTCAATAGAATGTACCGTCGCACTGAAATTCGTTACAATAATATAAAACAGACCGAACATAAAAATGCAGGCCGCCATGGTTGCCACGGAAGCAAGCGAAAACATTTTATTTCGAAATATATTTTTTAAGCCCTGTCTGATCGAATAAAAAAAGGTATTAATTCTCATCGTCGTAGCCACCTTCCTTACTGTCACTGACAATCGTACCCTTTTTCACTGTGATCACACGTTTTTTCATAACTTTCACAATTTCCAGATTATGGGTTACAACAATCACTGTAGTTCCTTTGCTGTTGATTTCTTCCAGCAGCTTCATAATCTCCCACGCATTATTGTTATCCAGATTTCCGGTCGGCTCATCTGCAAGCAAAATGCTCGGCTCATTGATCAGAGCACGGGCAATCGCCACTCTCTGCTGCTCACCTCCGGATAGCTGTTTCGGAAAAGAACGGTATTTTGCGGCAAGTCCCACCATAGAAAGCATAAGCGGTACTTTTTTCTTAATATGGCTGTTCGGCTCACCAACCACCTTCTGTGCAAACGCTACATTGTCATAGACATTGCGGTCTTTCAACAGACGGAAATCCTGAAATACCACTCCGATGTTTCTCCGGAATTTCGGGATCTGCTTTCTGCGGATCTTCCCAAGCTTTTTCCCTGCAATGGTAATGCTTCCTTCCGTTGGCTCAAGTTCTTTTAACAACAGTTTAATCAGGGTTGACTTTCCCGAACCGCTGTCTCCTACAACAAATACAAATTCACCATCTTCTATTTCCAGACTCACGTCATTTAAGGCAGGAACTCCTGCCGCATATGTCTTGCTGACATGTTCCAGTGTAATCATAATCTCTCCTTCAATCTCTAATAGTCCAGTGTTTCCATATACTTCATATACTTGACTACCATGAGTGCGATCTTAAACGTGATTGCATCTTCAAAAACCCGCAGATCCAGACCTGTGCTCTTCTGCAGCTTGTCCAGACGATATACCAGCGTATTTCGATGAATGTACAGTTGTCTTGACGTCTCTGACACATTCAGACTGTTTTCAAAGAATTTGTTGATCGTCGTCAGAATTTCCTCATCAAAATCATCTGGTGATTTTCCACCAAAGATTTCTTTGATAAACATTTTGCACAATGGAATTGGAAGCTGATAAATCAGTCGGCCAATTCCCAGCTGGGAATACGCAATCACATCCTGTCCCTCAAAGAAGATCTTTCCGACATCCAGTGCCATGCGCGCCTCTTTATAAGATCTCGAAACCTCTTTCAATTCGTTCACAATGGTACCATATGCGATATGAATATTGCAATTGGTATCAGATTTAAACAGCCTGATGATTACATCTGCTGTCTTATTCAAATCCTCATAGGTTTCATTTTCTGCAAGTTCTTTGACTACAATAATGTTTTTTTCATCTACCGCTGTGACGAAATCCTTTGATTTTCCACCAAAAAGTCCCCGGATCTTCTCCAGCTCATTTCCATCTTTCTCACGGTTTGTCTCCACCAAGAATACCACACGGCGTACTTCTGTTTCAATATGAAGTTTCTTGGCACGATTGTATATATCTACCAAAAGCAGATTGTCCAAAATCAGGTTCTTGATAAAATTATCTTTATCAAAACGTTCCTTATAGGCAACCAAAAGATTCTGAATCTGGAAAGCAGCAATCTTTCCAATCATATACACATCCTCGCTGTCTCCATATGCCAGCAGAATATACTCCAGTTGATGATCATCGAACACTTTAAAGAACTGGCAGCCATTTACCACCTGACTGTCCGCCGGCGATTCCACGAAGGTCTGTGCCGGAGTTACAAACTGTTCTGCATCCGGAAATGTCGCGACCAGAATTTTTCCCTCTACATCAATCACACATAAATCTGTACGTGTAATTGCTTTCAGTCCGTCAATTGTATTTTGAAGTATTTGATTGGATATCATAGTCAGCTCTCCTTATCCCCATATTTCATCCAGAAATCTATCGTTCCCCCACCTGTTTTCTGAACAATTACTTTTATTTTAATACATTCTTCCAAAAAAAGAAAGAGGAAATGTATATTTTTTATGCATTTCCTCTCTTACCACTTTTTCCGGTTAGTAATATTTCACTATAAAATTTTAACAATATCGTTCTAAAAATCATCCGAATATTCCAGAAATCCCTCGCCCAAAACCTCCCGGACATCCGATACGATTACAAACGCAGAGGAATCCACATCATTTACAATCTCTTTCACACGCACGATCTCTTTCCTTGATACAACGCAATACAGAACGCACTTTTTCTCCTCTGTGTACATCCCCTGTGCGTGCAGTCCCGTAACCCCGCGGTCAAGCTCATCCATCAGCCGTTCTGCCACTTCCTCATACCGGTTTGTGATAATAAAAGCTGCTTTGGAAGTCTTAAAGCCCTCCAGAAAGGCATCGGATATTTTTGTCGACACAAAAATAGAAACAACTGCATAAAGTGTAGGTCTTAAACCAAATACATATAATCCGAGAATCACAATGGCTGCATCCAGTACCTGCATCACCTGAACCACCGTATAGTGCCGCATGTGTGACTGGATGATCGCCGCAACCATATCGGTTCCGCCGGTCGTTGCTCCCGCCTTAAGAACCAGTGCCATGCCAATGCCGGTAAATGCCCCGCCAAACAGGGCTGCAAGCATATAATCATCCCCTGACATATCTATCACCGGTATCAGATAAAGCCACACCGAAAGCAAAATGGTTGCAAAGCCCGTTTTCCCGATATATTTTTTTCCAAACCGGATATAGGAATACAGAAATATCGGAATATTCAGCACAATATTCGTCAGCCACAGAGGAATTCCTCCCGGCAGAAGCGCTTCCGTAAGATTTCGTATGATAATGGTAAGACCAGTAAACCCTCCGGTGATCAGCCCCACCCTGTCAAAAATCCACTGAATGGCAATGGCCATAAGTGCAGTGCCCAGCAAAATCAGGAAATAATTTTCCAGTTCTTTCCAGACATTTGCCCTCATGATATGCTTTCCTGCTTTCCATGATAATGAATCAGCTGCCGCTCCAGTTTATGCGTGCGGATCAGATTCCGTATATTTCCGAGCAGTCCCTGCCTGCGCTTTGTAAAATCCCAGGAACCGATTCCATACCACAGTCCGGCAGACAGTTTCTCACAATTCTCCATCAGGAAATGTTCCTGATCCGGACTTGGCAGAACACTTAAGATCATATCAGGAGTCAGTGCATTGATCTCATTGACCATGGCATCCGTCCCCCCCTGACAGTTTTCAAACGCTTCTGCTCCCAGGATCTCGCATTTTCCAAAATGCTCTGACAAAAAAGCACAGGTCTTTTCCACATGTTCCGCGGTATCTCCGATCACAAACACCGTCTGATGATTGCGTTCCACCCGCTTCATCAGTTCAAAAAAGAAATCATGATGTTCGATCTCATGACGGTGCTGGTAAGATCCTGCACCAACAGCTTCTAAAATTCCGTTTTCCGCAATCACGGTATGTTCCGCAAACCCTATGGCTTTGCGGACAAGTTCATCCGTTTCTGCCAGCATAAGCGTATCCATGTTTACTTCTTCTATTGTATGGAATCCATGATCAGACATATCCTTTTCTACATTCATGATCATTTCCCGAACGGTATAATTGTCCAATTCAATTCCAGCAAAATCAATCGTTTTAATCATAACTTCCCTAGTATATCAAAAATACCTCCCGTTTGCAATCATTCAAATACATACTTTTTATGCGTTGTTAACAAAACAATCGTTTGTTTTTATCCCTGTCATCCACAAACAACTTATCCCAAATTATGTGGATAATGTTCATAACTTCGTGTATAACTCGATTTTTCGGCATTTTTTGATTCCGGATAGTGGATAATTTTTTCATTTTATCCACATCTGTGGTTTCCATCCCCCATCTTAGTTTTGATTTTTTTGTGCACTTTGTATATTCGCGTTTTCCCCTGTAACGGTTATCTGCATTGCCTGCGCAATTTTTGTGTAGGAATCTTTCTGATATCCCACATGGCATCCGCATACCGTATACTCATAAGAAGTTCCCGGCATTACCCCTGTATCCGTGTATCCGGTTTCCTCTGTTTCTTCGAGACAGACATATGTTTTCGTCCCCGCGATTCTGCGGTAAATACGATAATAATCAGCCCCCTGCACCGTATTCCATGCCAGTGTCACCGACTCATCCGCATTTACAACCGGTGTCTGCAGAACCGGTGCCTGATCTAAAATCAGGTCAAAATATTCTGCAATGCCCGTGGCATCCGCCACGCCAAGACGTTTCAGCCGGTCGTTACCATTCAGAAATGTTGTACTGTCATCGTTGTTGCTGACATAAGCATGCTCCACAATCAGTCCCGGAAAGCCGGCATACTTGCTCCGCTTGATCACGGCGTAGTAATCTGCCTTTGATTTATCCGGATAGCGGGACCCCACAGCCGAATTCCGGTAAAGAATTCCATTATTTTTCAGTCCAAGTGCCACCAGCTGTTTCTGAATACTTGCTGCCGCCATTTTTCCTTCACTTCCCACCTCTTCTTTATACCCGCTGTTCGGATAATAAACACAGGCTCCATGGTCGGTTTTTTTCAGGGAAGCATTGTTGTGTATCGCAACAAACAGATCTGCTTTCCTGCTTTTTGCAAAATTCACACGGTTTCCAAGTGTCACAAAACGGTCGGAAGAACGCGTCATATATACCTTCACTCCTGCATACTTTTCCAGTTCGGTTTTACAGGTCTTTGCAATGGCAAGATTTAACTGTTTCTCCTTGTATGTTTTTCCGTCCCACTTATATCTGGCACCCTGATCATGCCCTCCATGTCCCGGATCAAGAACTACAACCACCGGATCTGCGTCCGGCGCCTGATTTGCAGCCGCATACACGTTTCCCGGCTGGAAAAGACCAATTCCCAGTATTGCCAATGTCAAAAACACGCCTGCCATTTTTTTCATTTGTACTTTCTTTTTCATTTGTTTCCTACTTTACTTTAATTGCTGTGGTGTTTGAAAATGCTCCGTAATAGTTCTTTTTGTTTACCGTTTTGTATGCGCGGACCTTATAGCGATAGGTTGCCCCTTTTTTCAGTTTTGTATTCCGATACGAAGTTCCTTTGACCGCTGCAATCTTTGTATACTTTCCGGTCTTTGTATTCAGCCGGTATACCTGATAACCAGTTGCCCCGGAAACCTTACTCCACTGCACGGTAACTGCTGCATCTTTTGTACTGAGCTTTATCGTTTTTACTTTTGCAGGCTTTTCTGTTTTTTTGATTTTCACCTGCTTTTCTGTGGAATACGCACCTTTATAATTTTTATCCTTATACGTTTTGTATGCACATACTTTATATTTATAAGTCTTTCCTGCTGCAAGCTTCTGATCGGTGTAGAAAAGCGTCTGGGCACTTTTTACTGTCGCAACCTGTTTGTATTTACCGTCTGCTGTATCCAGCCGGTAAATCATATATCCGGTGATCCCATCCACAGTCTGCCATGTCAGTTTCACGGAAGAAGTCCCAGTTGCAGAAACATTCGTCAGATCCACCTGACCCGGCAGTGTCACATCACTGTAAACATCCGAAAACCGGCCCGGAAGTACATGATCATTATTTTTTTCATAAGCACGGATTTTAAACTTATATTCGTTCGCCCCCGTCAGGCCGCTTATCGTATAAGAAGTGCTTCCATCTCCCACGTCAGCTGCCATTTCATACTGACTACTTGCTGCACTGTACTGATAAATCTGATACCCCACAGCCCCCTGTGTTTCTTCCCAGGACAACCCAAGCGAAGTCTCTGTCCGCGTCTGTGTTGCGATTCCAGCAACCTTTTCCAGCGAGGTAATCACTGAAACCGGAGAGGAAAATGTTCCGTAATAAGCATTCCCCCCTATCGTCCAGTAACATCTCACTTTATACTGATAGACTTTCCCTCCTTCTGCCGTTGTGTCTGTATAACTGCAATCTGTTGTTGTCTTCAGCAACGTATATTTTCCCTGATCCGAGTCACTGCGCCACACCTGATAACCATCCACATCTTCTGCCGAAACACTGTCCCAGCTGAGATTCACAATTCCCGAAGTCCCATCCGATGCTTTCAGTCCGGTTATCTGTTCACTGGTATCCTTATACCAGAAATTCACATCAAGGACTCCTGTATAACCATCCACTTCCCCTTTTGACGAATACTGCCAGAATTCGTAATCATATGCGGCATCCGCATATGGCGTTCCTGATTTTGTATTGCTTGTCGTGGTATTGTTGTACCGTGCCACCCACAGGGAACAGTCATACAAAGCATCCGTATTGATATAGTTTTTGATCCACGCATAAGATGCATATACGCCTGCCCGGTATCCGGCTGCCGTAATGGTATCCGCAAATGCCTGACATACCGCTGTCTCTTTTGTTTTGGAAAGTTTTCCCGCAGTCAGACGCTTGTTTGCCCCTGCCTCCCGGTCCATGATGATCGGCATCGACACATTCCAGCCGTACTGGTCAATCATATCGAGCACATACTGTGCTTCCTCCCGTGCCTCTGTCTCATTCAGAGCCTGGGAAAAGAAATACAGTCCGACATTGATATCATTGGAAACTGCTCCCTGAATATGACTGTCTGCACAATTATCTCTGTAAATACTTCCATCTTTCGTATCTCTGGATGCCACACGCACGAAAGCAAAATCAATTCCGGCTCCGTGAATACTTTCCCAGTCCAATCCGGTCTGTGTCCACTTTGTTCTGTCTTTGGAATACTTTTTCTTCAGTGCTGCATCCGCCTGCCAGTACGATACATCAATTCCGTTGACCAGTTCATCATCCGCATAGTCCGCTTTGTGATAATAGGTTGCGCTGGTATAATCACCGGCCGTTGTAAAAGACGCATTCAAAAAAGCACTCGAATACGACGATGCTTTTTTCAAGGATGTCCGATTCCCGAAAACAGGTGCATTCTTTTCTATCAGTGTATCCAGATCCGGCTTTGACTCATACACGGTCTCATCCTCTATGCTCTGTCCCATGACGCCATCCATCTGCGCTTCGGGCACCTGAGCCTTTAACTGCTGTGGCGCCACAATACAAACCGCCGTCACCGCCAGTCCTGCCATAACTATCTTCGCCTTGGTAAATGCCAATTTCTGTTCCTCCCTCTGTTACCGTTCAATAAACTACTCATTTTACATAGTAACTTTATATGATTGTGCTTGTCAATGTTATTTCCCTTGCAAAATCTGTTTTTTGCAAATTTAAGAAATCCTTAAATAATATTAAGAAAAAGAGCACTTGCTTTCGCAAGTGCTCCTGTTATACTTATGTTATCTTAATTGTTAGAAAATTCTTCGAACTGCAAGAATGGTTCTGTAATTTGCAGGAGAAGTATATTTAATACCGTCTCTTGCATTGCTTGCATGTACAATCGTATTGTTTCCAACATAGATTGCAACATGTCCGCTGTAACATACGATATCACCCGGCTGCATGTTTGATGTGCTGACGCCATATCCTACACTTCTTAAAGCACTTGAGCTGTGTGGAAGGCTGACACCGAAATGTGCGTATACAGACATTACAAATCCGGAACAATCCGTTCCGTTTGTAAGGCTTGTCCCACCATATACATATGGATTTCCTACAAACTGTCCTGCATAACTTGCAACCGCTGATCCTGTTGAAGATGCGCTTGATGAATCCTGTACGGAAGAATCTGAGCTTTGTGACTGTGAAGAACCTGAAGAGGTTGTCTGAGATGCACTCTCTGCTTTCTGTGCTGCTCTGTCCGCAGCCTCACGCTCCTCTTTTTCCTTCTGTAATCTTGCCTTTTCTTCTGCAGCAGACTCTGCATATGTGTATTCTGTAGATAATGTGACATAATCTGTAGATACATAGCCTTTGCCTTCATCTACAGAAACCTTTGCCCATCCATCCTTTGACTCATCTAGTACCGTCAGATCGTCTCCTTCCGGCACCAGAGTAATTACTTCTGCCTTCTGGGAAGCTCCCTTGCGGACTTTTAATGTCTCTGTCTCTACAAGAGCAACTCTTCTTCCTGCTTTCTTTAATTTTTTCTCATCACCAATGGATACGAATTCAGATTTTACATAACCTGTTACCGATCCAGATTTGATTTTGTACCAGCCATCCTTCTCCCCGATGACGGTTCCTACGTTATTCTTATATAATTTTCCTACAGCCTTGCTGTCTGTAGTTGGTTTCTTACGAACGTTCACGTAATCATCCACAACAGCTACCGCTTTGTCTTCATACTCAGACTTTACAACTGGTGCTTCAACTTCTTTTACTTCCGGCTGTGCACTTGCAACGGTTGCCTCATCTTCCACTTTTTCTGCGACTTCACTGAGTGCCAGTGAAAATCCTGCTGTCGGTGCAGATGATGTTGTTGCAATATCGGAAGCAAGGCTTGCGACTCCAGCAGTTGGTGCTGCGTAAGCTGCTACAGTAAAATTGCCAATGGTCAGTGCCCCAACTAACCCACATGCGGTCAATTTTAATAATGTTTTACGTTTCATTTTCGCCTCCAATGACTTTTGTACTTCTTTATTACGAATTTGTTACAATTATTACATTGTCATTATAGCAAAGGCACGGATATGTGTCAACCCCTTTTCCATCCACAGAATTCAATTGAATTTTTCGTATATTTATGCCATAATAAAGATGTAATAAAGAAAAACACGTATACCGAGTATTTTAAAAGGAGATCTGTCATATGGATATTTCAAGTATCAGTTCTGCGCTTCTTTCCGTAAACAGTTCCGATCCCGGCTCTCTGGCAAATGCCGTCAGCATTAAAATGCTTGACAATGCCATCTCATCGAATGAATCGCTTGGTGTTGGGCTGGCAAAAATGATGGAGAACTCTGTTTATCCTAATTTAGGAAGTAACATTGACGTTTCCGTCTAACCGGAAAAAGAACCGCAAAGACAACAAAAGAGATCTGTGCAATGCACAGATCTCTTTTCGTTTTTGATCTTTTCTTTATTTTACAGCAATGGCTTCAATTTCAAGCATAACATCTTTCGGAAGACGTGCCACTTCCACACAGCTTCTGGATGGAAATGGTGACGGGAAAAATTTTGCATAAACTTCATTAATTGCTGCAAAATCATTCATTTCCTTGATAAAAACAGTGGTTTTTACTACCTTATCCATTCCGGTTCCGGCTGCCTCAAGCAGATTTGACAGATTTTCAAATGCCTGCTGCGCCTGTGCCACAGATCCTTCCGGAATTTCTCCGGTAGCAGGAACAACCGGGATAATGCCGGATGTGTATACCGTTCCGTTCACTTCAATCGCCTGTGAGTACGGTCCGATTGCGGCTGGTGCTTTATCTGTACTGATTACGTTTTTCATTTTATATTCCTCCTTTTGCCTTTACCTGCATTATACGAAACTCTTGCGGATTTTTCCACCATCCAGTGTAATTTTTCTTTCTTTATATAAGTGTCCGATGGCACGTTTAAACGCAGCTTTACTCAATCCGGTTTCCCTCTTAATCACCTCTGGACTCGCTTTTTCCGAAAACGGAAGCACTCCTGCATAGGAATCCAGCAATTCAAGTATTTTCTCTGCATCCGTGTCCATCTGAATATAAGCTTTTTCCCGCAGTGTAAGATCTAACTTTCCATCCGGTTTTACTGCAGTAACTTTCGCCTCAATCACATCTCCGATTTTCAGGAAACTGTGATCCTCTGAATTTGGTATTCTTGCGGAAAAGCGATCATCCACTGCCACAAAAGCACCAAAGTTATCGGAAAACTCATACACCCTTCCGGTTACCATCTGATCTTTCTGATACGGTGAATCCTTGGAAAGCAGATCGTACAGTCCCTTCATGCTGGCACAAAGCCGCTTGCTTTTATCAATATAAAGGGTTACAAGAATCTCGTCTCCTGCTTCTACCCGTGAAGTCATCTCTTTATATGGCAAAAACAGATCTTTTTCCAGTCCCCAATCCAGAAAAGCACCGATCTTTCCAACTTCTTTCACCACAAGCGGTGCATATTCTCCCAGTGTCAGCTTCGGTGTGTTGGTTGTTGCAATCAGCCGGTCTTTGGAATCTTTATATAAAAAGACCCTTATCTTTTCCCCCGGTTTTGCATCTTCCGGCACCTGTTTTGACGGAAGCAGCACATGTGTCTCACCGCCCATATCCTCTGCCAGATATACTCCGAAGTCTACTTTTTTTACATAATACAAATCCTGATATTCTGCTAATTTCATCTTTTTCCTACGCTTTCAAAAAAACAACAACTGCATATAGCTGCCCATCCGGTGCACACAGTGCAACCGTCACACGGGGATCTTCTATCGTCACATGCGGCACAATTACATCTCTGCACATCGCAGCTTTTTTATATTCTACCCGGACTTCCATTGTTCGAAACTCCTTCGGAACATATTCCATCGCCACCTGTACATATCTGGTATTGTTCATATGGTGATTGGTATCTATGAAATAAGAAGGAACGACCAATGAATCTTTTTCTTCATATTTTTCCGGCAGCATAATTTTCCGCTCGCTGCACTGCATGGGAAGCTGTGGGTCCAATCCGTATGCATCCGAGATTTCTTTTGTCACTCTGACCGGAATCCCCTTCTTTGTATCCATCAGTACCCATACGGAATTTGCATATGCCATCCGTTCCCCATCCCTGCCGTTCATGGAGAAATTCCGGTAACCGTAAAAGCCTTTCATTCCATATGCCCATGTCTGTGTCGTAATCTGTTCGCCCAGCCGCGGCATCCGGTTCAGACAGATCTGCCAGGAAGATAAGATCCACGCCTTTTGTGCATCGGTCCATACTTCCACACCAAGGTTCACGGCCTCTGAATGAAATACGCTGCAATCCTGAAAGTAATCCATAAGCGCCAGCCATGTCATCCGGCCTTGCGCATCTGTCTCACTGTATCTTACCCTGCTGTCAAATTCGTACATTACCGTGTCCTTTCTTATTCTTATCTTTTATAAAACAAAAAGCACTACATAATGTAGTGCTCTTCAGCTGGCCCACCAGGATTCGAACCTGGAAATGACGGAGTCAGAGTCCGTTGCCTTACCATTTGGCGATGGGCCAATGTGTTTCATGTCTCTCAACAAATGGTATTATACATGGAACCCCTATAAGTGTCAACCCATATTTTCAAATTTTTTCAAAAAAACACAACTTCTTTATCAATTAGTGCATATACGCAGGTTTTCCCCCATTCCAGTCCGGCAGATCCGTTGGTCAGTTCTGTAATCTCTTTCGGAAGTATCTCTTTTTGTTCTGTAGGTACGAGAATTGTCATGGTAACATCCGCCTCATATGCCGTATCCAGAATCACGGTGTGTTTCTGTCCGAACAGATACTGCAGCTTTCCAAGTCCATTATAATCGGTATGAACCAATAGCTGCTGCCCCTTACATTTTTCTATGAGCCGGCTGGCTGCAAGTCCAGCCTGTGTGGCTGCCTGATAGGCGCGTACAAGCCCTCCTGTTCCAAGCAGCACACCTCCAAAATAACGTGTAACAACAACCGCAACGTCCGTAATTTTCTCCCGGAGAAGTACATCCAGCATCGGACGGCCTGCGGTCTGTGCCGGCTCTCCATCATCCGAACAGCGCGTCAGTTCCTGCCTCTCCCCGATGACAAAAGCAGAACAGTTATGACGGGCATCCCAGTATTTTTTCTTTGTCTCATTAATGAAAGCAACCGCTTCTTCTTCTGACTGGACAGGTTTTACCGTTGCTATAAAATGAGATTTCTTCTCTGTGATTTCACCCTCTCCTCCGGTATAGACCACTCGCATATATCCTATTCTCCTTTGTATCATTCCTCATTCTTCTCCGGTATCTGTTCCGGTTCATGTGTTTCTTCCGGCTTTGCATCATCCGGTGGATCTGCCGGTTCTTCTTCCGGCTTCTCCTCATCCTGCGTTTCGGCATCGTGTATATTGCATGTTCCATTTAAAAATTTCTCTGTCGCACAGTACTGGTAATCAGCCGAGCCCTTTTCGGCACCCACAATATAAGTTTTTGTCACAACCTGATCTGCCGGACAGTATTCTCCGGCAACTTTTCCCGATGCCTCACAAATCTGCAGAGAAATATGATGATCACAGTTCTCGGTCGGAACCGTTCCTTCTGCAAAATATTCCGTATAACTTTGCGTTCCACGTGGGTCTTTATCACAGACATCCGCTTCCGGCAGAAGTCCGGATTTTGCACAGACAACAGCCTGTGTAATTCCGGAAGGCTTTTCAAAATCTTTTGCCTTAAGATCTGCATGAATCCGCTTCATCACGGCTTTCCACAAATTCTTTGGATATCCCGTAGCTGACTGAATGGAATTGTCATCATATCCGCCCCATACCACGCAGGTGTAATAAGGCGTAAATCCGGCAAACAGTGCATCCCTGTTCAGCGTTGTCGTACCGGATTTTCCTGCCTGAGCCATTCCGGTTCCAAAATAAGCCCTCATACCCGTTCCACTCGTCATAACATCTTTCATGGCATCTGTCAGAAGCCATGCGGTATCCTCTTTTATTACCTGACGCTGTTCCTTTGTCTGTGTTTTGTCAAGAAGAACATTGCCGTCATGATCCAGTACCTGGGTATAAAAACTTGGTTCGTTATATTCTCCCTGATTTGCAATTGCAGCATAAGCTGCAGTAAGTTCCAGGTTTGTCACCCCCTGTGTCAGGCCTCCGAGAGAAATTCCAAGGTTTCTGTCCGTATCGGTCAACGTAGAAAATCCGAAATTTTCTGCATATTCATACCCCAGATCCACGCCAATATCCTGAAGTGTTTTTACAGTCACAATATTGATGGATTTTGTAATTGCTTTCCGGATGCTTGTAAAACCTCCGAATGTATGTGAGTAATTATTATATGTTTTATTTCCGACTGTAAATGGTGCATCATCCTGCACGGATGCCAGCGTTTTTCCCCCGGCATCAAGTGCCGGCGCATAGCATGCAATGATTTTAAAAGTAGATCCCGGCTGCCGGCAGGTCTTTGTTGCACGGTTCCAGGTACGGTTTCCCGCCTTATTTCCACGTCCGCCGACAATAGCCTGTACCTCTCCGGTCGACTGATCCATAATCGTCATCGCCACCTGCGGCTGCATGGTAATGAAAATATACTCTGAATTTTCTACCAGCTTGTCCCCTTTCCCGAGGACATCTTTTTCGTACTGTGCAATTGCAGCCCGGCAGTCCTCCTCCGATGCAAAATTGATCGAATAATTCTGACTTTTGTTTTTCTTTTTATAATAGGAAAGCATTGTCTGATTGGTATATGTTTTTATTGTACCATCCTTCTCCTTCACCTGAAAAGAAAGATAGAATGAATATTTGGTACCCGCATCATAATTGGCTTTGTCTGCCACCTCCTCATCGCAGATTTTCTGGATTTGAAGATTCTGTGTGGACTTGATCGTCAATCCCCCCTGATAAATTGCCTTGTATGCTTCTGACTCCGAATAGCCTTTGATATTTACCAGATCATCAAAAACATCATCAATGACCGCGTCCACAAAATATGTGTTCATGGTTTCTTCCCTCACATCATTGTGTTCGGAAATCCTGCCATACACATCATCTGCCATCGCTTTATCATACTGTTTCTGCGAAATATATCCCTGTTTTTTCATGGCATCCAGCACATTCTTTCTGCGCTTTGCATTTTCCTTTGGATGAAGAATGGGATTGTAACCTGCCGGATTCTTTGTAATTCCGGCAATAACCGCACATTCCGAAAGTGTCAGCTTTGACACATCTTTCCCAAAATAACGCTGTGCTGCTGCCTGAACCCCAAGGGTATTGCTTCCAAGGTTGATGGAATTCAGATAATTTTCCAGAATCCAGTTCTTGTCATTTACCTTTTTTTCCAGCTCTATTGCCAGATACTGTTCCTGTATTTTCCGCTGTACCTGACGTTCCATCTTTTCCATTTTGGAAATATTACTGTCATTTTCGTTTGCCCACTGCTCACTCAGCACATTATTTTTAATCAGCTGCTGCGTAAGCGTACTTGCTCCCTGACTGAAATCTCTGGTCCGGACATCCGCCACCAGTGCCCTGACAATTCCTTTCAGGTCAATACCGTTATGATCATAAAAACGCTCATCCTCGATCGCCACTACCGCATGCTGCAGATTCTCCGGAATCTGGTCAATTGTCACGTACTGCCGGTTGGATCCGGCTGCCACTAATTTTGCTGTCTCACTTCCGTCTGCCGCAAGCACTTTCGTGGAATATCCCGTTGGAATGACATCCACTTCGGATATATCCGGTGCGGATGCAAGAATTCCTTTAAATGCACCCACTCCAAAACTCGCTGTCGCACAGCCTCCCACAATGATTCCAATCAGTAGAAGTTTCCCCAGTATGACTCCGATTTTATGACGTATTCTCGTTCCTCTTGCGTCCAGCTGTTTTGCTCTCCGACGCAAAGAAGTTCTTCCATAGTTCATAGTTTTCTCCCCGCAGAAATAATATAAATTCTTTTATCCATATATTATACCAAATAATATGTGCAATAGAAAGTTTTATTTATCGACAGCAAAAACCCCCGGCTTTCGCCAGGGGTCCGCTGTTGATGTATACTAAAACTAAGGGGATTAGATTCACTAACCTAGCCATTAGATTAGTGCAAAATTATTCAACATCCTGTAAGGCTTCCATATCTTCCTCACCGGTACGAATCTTGACAACCTTTGCCACATCGTATACGAAGATTTTTCCATCTCCGATATGTCCGGTATAAAGTGCCTTCTTTGCTGCAGCCACTACGCTGTCTACTGGGATCTTGCTTACAACAACCTCTACCTTAATCTTCGGAAGTAAGGTTGCATCGACTTCAGCACCACGGTAACGCTCGCCGGAGCCTTTCTGGATACCACAACCCATAACCTGTGTGCAGGTCATTCCCGTAACACCCAGATCGTTCATTGCTTTCTTCAAATGATCATATCGGGAAAGCTTTGCAATAATAACCACTTTGTACATGCCGGTTGCATCCTTTGGCACGGTGGAAACCACCTTGACTGCTACATCTCTCTTTGCCGTAGAAGCCTGTGCATATTCCGGTGTACCCAGATCTGTATTTTCATTGACATCCATGGTCATTGTGTTGGAAACATCCATGATGGAGAATCCTGAGTAAGCAGATGCAAGTCCATGCTCCATGGAATCAAGACCGACAATTTCTTCTTCCTCGCTCACACGGAGTCCAATGGTCTTCTTAATTACAACAAATGCAATCGTAATTGTAACTGCGGTCCATGCAGCTACCGTAACAAAACCTAATAACTGAATACCAAGCTGCTTCCATCCGCCACCATAGAAGAGACCAACAACCGAGTCATTTCCCGGAGCAGATTTCGTAGCAAATAAACCAACGGCGATGGTACCCCAGATACCATTCATCATATGTACAGCTACCGCACCAACCGGATCGTCCACATGAAGCTTATAATCCAAAAGCCATACACCAAAGCAAACCAGTAAACCGGAAACAAAACCAATACAGATTGCACCGAAACAATCGGTCACATCACAAGGAGCGGTAATTGCTACAAGTCCTGCAAGTGATGCATTCAGGCACATTGATACATCAGGTTTACCATATTTAAGCCATGTAAAGATCATACATACAACTGTTGCAACTGCCGGAGCTACGGTCGTTGTAAGAAATACGCTGGCAAGCTGTGAACCGGAAGTACATGCAGCGCCATTAAATCCATACCAGCCAAACCAGAGAATAAAACATCCAAGGCATCCAAGTGGAAGATTGTGTCCCGGGAATGCGTTGACTTTTGTAATCTTCCCAGACTTATCTTTTGAGAACTTTCCAATACGTGGTCCAAGCATTGCTGCACCGATGAGTGCTGAAATACCACCAACCATATGAATGGCACAGGAACCTGCAAAATCGTGGAATCCAAGCTGTGATAACCAGCCGTCGCCCCAGATCCAGTGTGCTTCAATCGGATAAATCAATGCCGAAATTACTGCTGAATAAATACAGTAGGATAAGAATTTTGTACGCTCTGCCATAGCACCTGATACAATCGTTGCTGTAGTTGCACAGAATACTAAGTTAAACACAAAATTCGAAAAATCAAAATTTGCATAACTGGTAAAGATATCAAATCCCGGTTTTCCGATAAAACCAAGAACATCTTCTCCCAGCAATAATGAAAAACCGATCAGGATAAACATTACGGTACCAATACAGAAGTCCATCAGGTTCTTCATCAAAATGTTGCCTGCATTCTTTGCTCTGGTAAAACCGGTTTCTACCATGGCAAAGCCTGCCTGCATCCAGAATACCAGTGCTGCACCGATCAGAAACCAGATGCCAAACATATTTTCATTGATAAAACTTACAATTTGTTGTTTATCCATAACAATCTCCTCCCTATATAGAAAAAGAGACACTTCCCCAAAATTCCACAGCTTCGTGGTTCTGAAAAAATGTCTCTTTTTTATTTTATAAGATGTTTGTAAAAAATGTTCCTTAAATCTTTGGATTAAACTTCAAAGATCAGATCTCCATAAGATGGCATTGGCCATAAATCCTTGTCAACGATCATCTCAAGCTTATCTACCGGTGCACGGAGTGCATCCATAGCAGATTTCACCTCATCCCTGTAATATACAGCCTGTTCCTTACCTTCACCCATTTCTGTTCCCTTTGCAGTAACAGTTTCCAGACTCTTGAGTGCTTTCTGTGTCTCAGCAAGCAGGGAGGATGTCTCTGTCAAAATATCTGTCTGTGCGCTGACATCTGCAGATGCACATGCACTCTTTACAGTTGCAATTGACTGTCCAAGTTCTGTTGTGTACTTGATAACAGCCGGAATAATCTGCTTTCCAGCGATGTCAATCATGGCTTTTGCTTCGATATTGATGGTCTTTGCATATGTCTCGTACTCGATCTCTACGCGGGATTCAAGCTCAGACTTGGTAAATACTCCAAATTTTTCAAATGCAGCTACAGATTCCGGAGCTGTATATGCAGGAATTGCATCTACCATGGACTTGATATTTGGAAGTCCACGCTTCTGGGCCTCTGCAACCCATTCATCAGAGTATCCGTTTCCGTTGAATACGATTCTCTGATGTTCGATAGCATATTTCTTGATCAGATCATGTGCTGCAAGCTCAAAATCGTCTGCTTTTTCAAGAACGTCACAGGCATCTGAAAATGCCTCCGCAACAATGGTATTTAACACGATATTTGCCTGTGCAACGGAATCCTGGGAACCAACCATACGGAACTCAAATTTGTTTCCGGTAAAGGCAAACGGTGATGTACGGTTACGATCAGTCGCATCCTTCATGAAATCCGGAATGGTCTTAACACCGGTTTCAAGTTTTTCACCTTCCAGACTGTGTGTTGCTGTACCTGTGCTGATCAGCTGATTTAATACGTCTCCAAGCTGATCTCCAAGGTAAATGGACAGGATCGCTGGCGGTGCCTCGTTTGCTCCTAATCTGTGATCGTTTCCCACATCAGCTGCCGCTGCACGAAGAAGTGCTGCATGCTCATCAACTGCCTTTAAAATACAGGTAAGTACCAGTAAGAACTGTACATTCTCATGTGGTGTCTTACCAGGCTCAAGCAGATTGATTCCATCGTCTGTTGTAATGGACCAGTTGTCATGCTTTCCGGAACCGTTGACACCTGCGAATGGTTTCTCATGAAGCAGACACTGTAAACCGTGACGTCCGGCAACCTTCTTTAAGGTCTCCATGATGATCTGGTTATGATCAACTGCTACGTTACACTCTGCATAAATTGGTGCCAGCTCATGCTGTGCCGGAGCTACTTCATTGTGCTGTGTCTTTGCAGATACTCCAAGTTTCCAGAGTTCTTTATTGACATCTTTCATGTATGCTGCGATTCTCTCACGGATTGCTCCGAAATAGTGATCGTCCATTTCCTGACCCTTTGGAGGCATTGCCCCGAAAAGAGTACGACCGGTAAAGATCAGATCCTTACGCTGTAAATACTTCTGACGATCTACAATAAAGTATTCCTGCTCTGGTCCAACAGAAGGAGTTACCTTCTTTGAAGTCGTGTTTCCAAACAGTCTTAACAGACGAATGGACTGTGTATCGATCGCTTCCATAGAACGAAGAAGCGGAGTTTTCTGATCCAATGCCTCTCCGGTGTAGGAACAGAAAGCAGTTGGAATACAAAGTGTTGCTCCTGCTGCATCCTGACGAACGAAAGCAGGTGATGTACAATCCCAGGCTGTATATCCTCTTGCCTCAAAAGTGGCACGAAGTCCACCAGACGGGAAAGAAGATGCATCCGGCTCACCTTTGATCAATTCCTTGCCGGAAAAGCTCATCAGAACCTTGCCATTTGGCATCGGTGCTGTGATAAAAGAATCATGCTTCTCTGCCGTTACACCAGTCAATGGCTGGAACCAATGGGTATAATGGGTTGCACCTTTTTCAATGGCCCACTCTTTCATCTCATGTGCGATGACGTCTGCGGTCTCAAGATCAAGTTCTTTTCCTTCATCCATAACTTCGTGAAGTTTCTTGTAAACTTTTTTTGGAAGACGTTCCTGCATGACCGTGTCATTAAATACGTTCTCGCCAAAAATGTCTGCAACGTTAAAATAATCACTCATTTTTTACAACATCCTTTCTTTTCACAATCAAATCCCCTGATTGTACGCTTATTCACCAAACATCAGTCATTTTACTAAAAAAGGGCATTCCAATAGCTATATTGGAACGCCCTCGTTCTTAACTCATGTTTAATCTGAAACTAAGATACCTCTTTCCAACACAAAATGCAACCTCTTTTTAGAATTTTTTTATAATTTATACATTTTGACGTTTTTCTATCAAAATCTACTTCTTTTTTGTCTACTTCTTCCAGTTCTACTACAAAACAGGTACATTTTCTAATTTCTTTGTATGAGGCATACCAGCCTTTTTCCTATGAAATGAAAAAAGGAAGTGTCATGCGGCACTTCCTTTTGTACATGTTCTATTATTCAGCTTTTCCAACAGAACCGAACAGTTCCATTTTCTCCTTAACAGTAGCTTTGATTGCATCTGCACCAGGAGCAAGAAGCTTACGAGGATCAAATCCCTTGCCCTCTAAGTCCTTACCAGCCTCGATGTATTTACGTGTAGCATCTGCGAAAGATAACTGGCACTCTGTATTTACATTGATCTTAGATACGCCAAGAGAGATTGCTTTCTTGATCATATCTGCAGGGATACCTGTACCACCGTGAAGAACTAATGGCATAACACCAGTCTTTGCCTGGATTGCATCAAGAGTCTCGAAGCTTAATCCCTGCCAGTTTGCAGGATATTTTCCATGAATGTTACCGATACCAGCAGCCAGCATATCAACGCCCAGATCTGCAATTGTCTTGCACTCGTCTGGATCTGCGCACTCGCCCATACCAACAACACCATCTTCTTCACCACCGATGGAACCAACTTCACACTCGATAGAAAGTCCTAAGTTGTGTGCTACATTTACTAATTCTGTAGACTTTGCAAGGTTCTCCTCAAATGGATAATGAGATCCGTCGAACATGATGGATGTGAATCCGGCTTTAATACACTTGTAGCATCCTTCGTATGTTCCATGATCCAGATGAAGTGCTACAGGAACTGTGATTCCGAGTTCCTCGTCCATAGCCTTAACCATAGCTGCTACGGTCTTGAAACCTGTCATGTACTTACCAGCACCCTCAGATACACCAAGGATTACAGGGCTCTTTAATTCCTGTGCGGTAAGAAGAATGGACTTTGTCCACTCCAGGTTATTGATATTGAACTGACCAACTGCATAGTGGCCTGCTTTTGCTTTTTTCAGCATTTCTGTTGCAGATACTAACATTTGTATTTCCTCCTAATCATAAGTTACCTAGATTATAGTACACTTTTCCCAAAAAATAAAGTTAATTTTTTAACAAAATATTTCAACTCTCTGCTTCAAATTTCGGATGACTACTTCCCGGTGTGCTCCGCCGAATTCACCATCGAGTGTCCACGATACTTCTTCCTTCGCCGTAATGTGTACGGCATCGGTTTTAAACGAATAAATCAGATCCGAATCATCAATCATATTTGTCAGGCAGGCAAGGATTTCATTCAGCTCAATCGGATTCTTCGGATTGCGGATCAAAGTCACTTCAAACAGACCGTCATCAAGTTTTACATCATTTCCGGTCATTCCCTTAAAGCCCCCGACAGAAACGGAATTGGTAACCATTCCGTATATAAATTCATCCTGAAACACTTTTCCGTCATATTCCACCTGCATACGGAACGATGGAATGTCCCGAAGCTGTTTGACACCCTCCATAATATACGCCACGTGCCCGAAAATATTTTTCAGCTGCTGGGATGTCTTATAGGAAACCTCTGTAAACAGACCAAACGCTGCTACATAGACAAAGGTATCCGAATTGAAATCTCCGATATCGCATGGAAATCTGTTTTGTCCAACCGCCCGCTCCGCTGCCTTTAGCATCTCCTTCGGAATTCCGAGAGAATTGGCAAAGTCGTTTGTACTTCCGGCCGGAATATATCCAATCGGAATATGCAGCTTCGCCTGCATCAGCCCGGTCATCACTTCATCAAGTGTTCCGTCACCTCCGCTGCAGACAATACGATCATATCCCGCACCCTCTTCCACCACCTTGCGCGTCGCATCTGCCTGTGCCTGTGTGGTATAAATTGTCACGTCAAATCCTGCCTTCACCATCATGTCCACAATATCTACAAGATGATTTTTAATCTGTCCTTTTCCTGCATGCGGATTAAAAATAAATAATAGCTTCTGGCTCATACGTAGTTCCCCTTTATATAAGATTTTCTGCAATTGCGGCAAGTTTCCGTAATCTGTGATTCACACCCGATTTTCCGACCGGTGGATCAAGATAAGTTCCCAGTTCCTTTAAAGTTGCCTCAGGATAATCCAGACGTGCCTGTGCAATCTCCGCCAGCGGTTCTGGGATGTTGTCAAACCCTATGGTATCCCGGATCCGTTTGATATCTTCCATTTGTTTCACTGCTGCATTCACCGTTTTGTTGATATTTGCAGTCTCACAGTTTACCTTGCGGTTCACAGAATTGCGCATCTCCTTTAAAATTCTTACATTTTCCAGATTCATCAAAGATACATAAGCTTCCATGACATTCAGCAGATCCACAATCTGTGAACCTTCTTTCAGGTAAACCACCATACGCTCTTTGCGTTCTACAATCTTAGGCTCCGTCTCAAAAAATTCCATCAGTTCTTTCAGCTGCTGTGCCTGTTCAAGCGTATGGCAGACAATTTCAAAATGATAGGATTTATTCGGATCACTGATCGATCCCGCTGCCATAAATGCTCCACGGATAAATGCTCTCTTACAGCATGTCTGCTGCACCAGCATCCCATCCGCTCTCCGGTGATTTATTTTCCGGGACCGGTACGGTTCCTGATCCCAGTGCAGTGTCTGCATGATCTGTAAAACCTCCTGTTTCTCTCCAAATATTTTTTGCAACAGCAGACCATATTTTGTCTGCAGCAAAGAATTTTCGTTGGAAACTACAAGCTTTCCCTCTTCATCCAGCATGCCTTCCAGTTCCAGTATTCCTGCCAGTTCTGCGATCTGGCAATGTCTGCTCCGTCCGAACTGTTTTGCCAGTTCCTCTTTTACTTCACTCGAAAACGACATCCTATTTTCCTCTCAGCGCATCTTTCCCGATATCGCGATGTTCAATTTTCAATCCGTATTCCCGGTTTTTTTTCTGACTCAGACGCTTGTACAATTCATTGGCAAGTGTGACGGAACGATGTTTCCCTCCGGTGCATCCGATGGAAATTACCAGCTGATTCTTGCCCTCGGAAATATAGTGTGGAATCAGAAATGTCACCATATCTTCCAGCTTGTTTAAAAAGATCTTTGCCTCATCATATTTCATGACATACTGCTGGATTTCCACATCATTTCCTGTCTTCGGACGAAGTTCTTCCACATAATACGGATTTGGCAGAAACCGCACATCCATGACGATATCAGAATCTGCCGGAATTCCATACTTGAATCCAAAAGAAAGGATCGTAACATACATACTGTTAAATTCTTCATCCTGCACAAAGATCTTTTCTAGTTCTGTTTTTAATTCTCTCGTAAGCAGACGGCTGGTGTCGATAATATAATCCGCTTCTTTTTTCAGAAATTCCATTTTCTGACGTTCCCGCATGATTCCCTTATCCACACGCTCTCCCTGTGCCAGCGGATGGCTTCTTCGGGTCTCTTTATAGCGTTTTACAAGAACCGCATCCTCTGCATCCAGAAACAGCACTTCATACTGGACATCCTTACTTTTTAAAATTTCCAACATATCCTGCACTTTATCCAGATTTTCACCGCTCCGCGCATCAATTCCGATCGCCACATTTTTCATCTGCGTATCAAAATTTGTTGCAAAATCCACAAGTTTATCCAGAAGCGGAATCGGAAGATTATCGATACAAAAGAATCCCATATCTTCCATCATTTTCATTGCTGTACTTTTTCCGGCTCCTGACATGCCCGTCACAATTACAAATCTCATCTAGAACTCTCCTATCATTTTCACTTCCGGTTCAAGTGTCACACCAGACTGTTTTTTCACACGTTCCTGTACATCTTTCATCAGCTGCAAAATCTCTGCTGCGGTGGCATTTCCTCTGTTTATCACAAATCCGCAGTGTTTTTCGGAAACCTGGGCATCCCCCACTGCATAGCCTCTCAGCCCGGCATCCATAATCAGTTTTCCTGCAAAATAGCCTTCCGGACGCTTAAACGTACTGCCTGCACTTGGATACTCCAGCGGCTGCTTCTCCACACGTTTTTCCCTGAGTTCTGCCATCTTTGCACGGATCTCCTGCTCCGGTGCTGGCGTCAGGGACAACTCTGCCTCCAGTACCAGAAAATGATTCTTTGGAATACAGCTGTGCCGGTAGGACAGATCCAGTTCCTCCCGTGAGAGTACCTTTTGCTCACACTCCGGGGTAAGCACTGTCACCTGCCGGATGACATCTTTCATTTCTCCGCCATAGGCACCCGCATTCATGGTCACTGCACCGCCCATGCTTCCCGGAATTCCGGCAGCAAATTCCATGCCGCCCAGACCGGCAGCTGCCGCTTTTGCAGCCACCTGGGAAAGCAGGGCACCTGCCTGCGCACGCAGGATATTTCCCTGCACTTCCACCGCATTCATCTGTGCCCCGACTTCAATAACAAGTCCACGGATTCCTTTGTCTCCAACCAGAAGATTACTTCCGTTTCCGATCACGGTCACTGCAAGCCCTTTCTTTTTAGCCAGGCCAAGAATTACCGGAAGTTCCTGTTTCTTTGGACACACGTAAAGATCCGCAGGACCTCCCACGCGAAATGTCGTGTGTTTTTTCATCGGTTCCTGCTGATATACGACCAGCTCAGGCAATGCCGCCCTGATTTCTTCAAGCCACTGATCCATTATGCCTCCTTCAGGAAAGCCACATAGCCGTGCAATGCCTCATACAGATCCACTTTGCTGATGATTTCCCATGGTGCATGCATATTCAGTACGGCAACTCCGCTGTCAATAACATTCATGCCATAATTTGCAAGAATATATGCGATGGTTCCGCCGCCTCCCTGATCTACTTTTCCAAGTTCTGATGTCTGGAACGATACATCATTATCATCAAAAATTCTGCGCAGTCTTGCAATATACTCTGCATTTGCATCATTGGAACCTGATTTTCCTCTGGCTCCTGTATATTTGTTCAGGACAAGTCCCTTTCCAAAGTAAGCACAGTTACGTTTTTCCATCACAGACGGATAATTCGGATCAAATGCCGCAGATACATCGGAAGAAAGCACTCTGGAATTATGCAGCGCTCTGCGCACTTTCAATTCGCTGTATTCCCCAAGCAGATTGATGATCTCTGCCACACTGTCCTCAAAGAAATGGGACTGCATGCCGGATGCACCGACACTTCCGATCTCCTCTTTGTCTACCAGAAGACATACGCTGGTATGCTGTGGCTTTTCAATCTCAAGCATTGCCGCAAAAGACGGATAAGCACACACTCTGTCGTCATGTCCGTATCCCATGATCATGCTGCGGTCAAAGCCGTAATCTCTGGCAGCCCCTGCCGGGACAACTTCAATCTCCGCAGACAGAAAATCTTCCTCGTCCACACCGTACTCTTTGGACAGAATATTTAAAATATTTGCCTTTACGCGGTCTTTCATCTCTTTTTTCTCTTTTTCATCATCACTTGCTGCCGGAATACTTCCGACAAGCAGATCAAGGTTTTCTCCTTCGATCACCTTGGATGCCTTTTTCTCCATCTGTTCTCCCGCTAAATGAATCAGCAGATCACTCACGCCAAAAACAGGATCTTCCGGTTTTTCTCCGATATTGACCGTAACCGTTGTGCCGTCTTTTTTACAGATTACACCGTGCAGTGCAAGTGGAAGTGTCACCCACTGGTATTTCTTCACACCTCCATAATAATGCGTATCTAACAGTGCCATCTCCGTATCTTCATATAACGGTACCTGTTTTAAATCCATACGTGGGGAATCAATATGTGCGCCGAGAATGTTCATTCCTTCCTCGATGTCTTTTTCACCGATCACAAACAGAGCGAGACCTTTTCCCATATTATTGGCAACAATGCGGTCTCCGGCTTTTAATTTTGCATTCTGCGCGATCTTTTCACTCAGATCTGTAAATCCGGCTTCCTTTGCCTGCCGGTAGAATTCCGCTGCACACTCGCGCTCGGTCTTGCAGGAAGATATAAACTTACGGTATTCTTCCGCAAATGTAAATACATCCTGTCTTTTGGTTCCTTCCGGGTATTTCTCCCACGCATTCTTCTTTTTTTCCATGATTTCTTACATCTCCTCATTTACTCTCGTCTATTCTTCATCATTGCTTTTTGTCATATTTGCCTGGACTCTGCGATACAATTCCTGTGCCGCATTGTAGCCCATCTTCTTCTGTCTATGGTTGACAGCCGCAGTCTCACAGATAACCGCCAGATTACGTCCCGGGCGGATTGGAAGGGAATGACATACTACCTTATTGCCCAGATATTCGATATATTCTTCTTCCAGTCCCAGGCGGTCATAATCCGCATCTTTTTTCCAGTCTTCCAGTTTGATCACCAGATCGATCTGCTGCTTTTCCTTAACACACTCCACACCATACAGGGTCTTTACATCTATGATGCCAATGCCCCGCAGTTCAATAAAATGCCGGGTCACTTCCGGAGAAGTTCCGATCAGTGTATGTTCATTGATCTTGCGGATTTCCACTACATCATCCGTAACCAGACGATGTCCGCGGCGGATCAATTCCAGAGCCGCCTCGCTTTTTCCGATTCCACTGTCTCCTGTAATCATGAGACCCTCGCCATATACATCGACCAGAACCCCGTGAACGGTAATACAGGGTGCCAGTTCTTCACCCAGTGTATAGATCAGCTCTGCCATAAATTCAGAAGTCGGACGGTCCGTACCAAGAACCGGCACTTCATTTTTTATTGCCTCTTCTAAGAAAATTTCATCTGGCTGCAGACTGCGGCAGAAAATCACACATGGGATATCAAACTTCAGAAACGCATCATAACGGGTTTTCTTTTCCGCATCACTCATCTGCTGGATAAACGTATATTCTACATTTCCAATCATCTGTATTCTTGATTCTTCGAAATGTTCAAAATATCCGGTCAGCTGTAATGCCGGACGATTCACATCGCTGGAAATAATCTTACATTTTTTCAGATTGATATCCGGCGTAAAATTTTTCAGATTTAAAACCTGCGCAACTTTTGCAACACTAACACTTCCATTTGACATATTCATTTCCCCCTGTGGCTCATATTAAGCAGTACCTGTGCCGGACTGCCTTTTTATAAACAGATTGTACCATGAATCTTTCCATATCACAAGTTGCTAAGCCGGTCCAGAATGCAGGGTATCATATACATTCTGTGCAGCCGCCAGATTCATGCTGTCGGTTTCTGCCAGCTCCTCCACAGATGCGTTTTTCATATTTTCCATAGACTGGAATCTGCGCATCAGTGCCTTTCTTCTGGCCGGTCCGATTCCCTCAATGTCATCTAAAATGGAGTGTACCTGTGCCTTGGAACGCAAAGACCGGTGATACTCAATGGCAAACCGGTGTGCTTCATCCTGAATCCGGGTAATCAGTTTAAATCCCTCTCCATGCCGGTCAATCGGAATTTCCACATTGTGGAAATACAGTCCCCTTGTACGGTGATTGTCATCCTTTACCATACCGCAGACCGGAATATCTAGTCCCAGTTCTTCCAGCACCTGCAGACAGATATTTACCTGGCCGCGTCCACCATCCATCATAATGATATCCGGGAAGCGTGTAAAACTTCCGACTTCCTGTGGCATATTTTTTTCTTCCAGTTCTTTCTGTTCCTGCATGCCGTGCGTAAACCGCCGGGTCAGGACCTCATGCATGGAAGCGTAATCATCCGGTCCTGATACCGTGCGGAGTTTAAATTTCCGGTAATCGCTGCGTTTCGGCCGTCCTTTTTCGTATACAATCATAGAACCTACGGTTTCAAATCCATTAATATTAGAAATATCATAAGCCTCCATACGATTAAGCCCTTTCATGCCAAGCAGCTGCTCAATCTCTTTTACCGCGCCGATGGTACGCCCTTCTTCTCTCTTAATCTTTTCTTTATCCTGGCTGAGCACCAACTGTGCATTTTTCGCAGCCAGCTCCACCAGCTTTTCTTTGAGTCCTTTCTGCGGAATCCGTATCGTCACTTTCCGCCCGCGTTTGGCACTCAGCCATTCTTCCAGCACCGGAATGTCTTCGATTGCTTCCTGGAGCATGATTTCCCGCGGGACAAACGGCGTCCCAGAATAATACTGTTTCACAAAATTTACCAGAATATCCCCTGTGCTTTCTTCTGATCCCACACGCACATGAAAATGATCCCTTCCGATAATCTTTCCACTGCGGATAAAAAACACCTGAACGACAGCATCCCGGTCATCGCTCGCTAACGCAATGATATCCTTGTCCTCCCCATCCGTATTGGTAATCTTCTGCTTCTGTGCAATCTGACTGACACTGTTTAACAGCTCACGGTATTCGATGGCCCGCTCAAATTCCATCTCCTCGGATGCCTTCTGCATGTTTTCTTTTAATTCACGTATTACCGGTCCATAGTTTCCATTTAAAAATTCCAGTGCCTTACTGACCTGCTTTCCATACGTCTCTTTATCCACATGCCCCTGACAGGGAGCATCACACTGATGAATATGATAATTCAAGCAGGCACGTTCTAATCCGATATCTCTCGGAAGCTTACGGTTACAGGTGCGCAGTTTATAAAGTTTATTGATCAGCTCTATCGTATCTTTTACCGCACCGGCACTCGTATACGGTCCAAAATAACGAGACTTATCTTTTTTTACCTGGCGGGAAAAAAGAACCCGCGGAAAATCTTCCTGCACCGTCACCCGGATATAAGGGTACGTCTTGTCATCCCGCAGCATCGTATTATATTTGGGTGTGTGCTCTTTGATCAGATTGCACTCCAGCACCAAAGCCTCCAGCTCGGAATCGGTAATAATATACTCAAACCGTGCAATGTGCTCCACCATCTGTTTTTTCTTGATGCCCTCATCATGACTCGGCTGAAAATACTGCCGCACCCGTTTGCGCAGGCTGACTGCTTTTCCTATATATATGATCGCATCTGTTTTGTCATGCATAATATAAACTCCCGGTTGATCCGGGAGTTTACGTAATTCTTCCTGAAAGTCGAACATGAATTATTCCTCAAACATATCATCACTCACAATCGCAGCTTTGGACTGGCTATCCTCTGCAATTGAAGTGTCGTCTTTCGCTTCATTATTTTCTTTGGATAACACACGCGGTTCCTGTGATGCTTTTTTCTCATCCGCTGTGTCATCCGGCATCAGTGACTCTTTATCTTCTTCCTGCGGAAGTCCTTTCATTTCGCGGAAAATCTTCATGAATTCCTTGCCGGTGATCGTCTCCTTTTCGTACAGATAATCGCTGATATGATCCAAAATGTCACGATTTTCTGTCAGCATCTGCATTGCATCCTCGTAGCTTTTATTAATAATGGAAAGCACTTCCTTATCAATCTGTCCTGCGGTATCTTCTCCGCAGATCAGACCGGCACGGCCATCCAGATACTGGTTTTCCACCGTAGCAAGACACATCATGCCAAACGTATCTGACATACCATACATCGTAACCATTGCACGCGCAATCTTTGTTGCATTCTCAATATCATTTGCTGCACCGCTGGTCGCTGAGTGGAATACAAGTACCTCCGCTGCACGTCCTGCCATAAAGGTCGTAATCTTTGCAAGAAGTTCATCTTTGGTCTCTAAATACTTTTCTTCTTCCGGTGTCTGTAACGTGTATCCCAATGCTCCCATGGTACGCGGTACGATAGTAATCTTTTGAACCGGCTCTGTATTTTTCTGAAGTGCCGAAACAAGTGCATGCCCTACCTCGTGATAAGAGACAATCTTACGCTCCTTATCACTCATGACACGGTCCTTTTTCTCTTTTCCGCCGACCGCCACAAGCTCAAATGCTTCAAACAGATCAGACTGGTTGACAAACTTGCGTCCGTTCTTTACCGCATTAATGGCTGCTTCGTTGATCATATTGGCCAGATCCGATCCTACCAGACCGGCAGTAGCCAGCGCCAGTGCATCCAGATCCACGGTCTCATCCATGTGCACATCCTTCGAATGTACTTTTAAGGTTTCCAGACGTCCTTTCAGATCCGGCTTATCCACGATAATCCGGCGGTCAAAACGTCCCGGACGAAGCAGTGCCTTATCAAGCACCTCCGGACGGTTTGTTGCGGCAAGGATCAGAATACCCTTGGAGGCATCGAATCCATCCATCTCCGCAAGCAGCTGGTTTAAGGTCTGTTCACGCTCATCATTGCCGCCGCCATACCGGCTGTCACGGCTTTTACCGATTGCATCGATCTCATCAATAAAAATAATACACGGTGCCATCTTCTGCGCTTCCTTGAACAGATCACGCACACGGGAAGCACCCACGCCGACGAACATCTCCACAAAATCAGAACCTGCCAGGGAGAAAAACGGAACCTTTGCCTCTCCGGCAACTGCTTTTGCCAGCAATGTCTTACCGGTTCCAGGAGGTCCGACAAGAAGTGCCCCCTTCGGGAGCTTTGCCCCGATATCGCTGTATTTCTTCGGATTGTGCAGAAAATCCACCACTTCCTGCAGGGATTCCTTTGCCTCGTCCTGTCCAGCTACATCTTTAAATGTCACACCGGTTGTTTTCTCCACATATACTTTGGCGGTTGATTTTCCAACCCCCATGGCTCCTCCGCCCATCCGGCGCATCAGGAATCCAAAAAGAATCCAGATCAGTACCAGCGGAATAACAAAGCTTAAAATGTTTACCAGCCATGCCGAAGTATTGTCCGGCACGGATGCCGAAATTTCAATTGCTTTCCCCTCTGATGTCTTTGCACTCTTGAGTGTCGTGATCAGATCCGGATCATTGACAATTCCGGTGTAATATGTTATCTCATATGGTTTTTTATCGTCCACCAGTGTGTAATCCATCTCATAATTGCTGAATTCCACCGTTTTGACATTATTCTTTTCCAGCTGTTTTAGGAATTCGGAGTATGTAGTTTCCTTCGAACTCATCTGTGAAAACCGGTTGGCAAAAAATGACAGGAAAAAGAGTGCCACCAGAGTGACCATGATAAATCCCAGGATCATCTGTCCGTTATGGTTGTCTTTCTTTCCTCCGTTGTTGCCACCATTGTTTCCGTTATTACCGTTGTTTCCATTATTTCCGTTATTATAATTATTGCCACCGTTATAGTTTCCGTTGTTATAATTATTCGGTGCCTGATTGTCCATAAGCCCTCCACTTGTATATCTCTTGTAATCAATACCCTTATTATATGTAATAAGAAACGCAAAATCAACATTTTGTTCGAGAACTTTTCCTATCCTTTCTAAACTTTTTATAAAAAAGTGTGGAATATTTTCGTTGTCCGCTGTATAATATTAAACTATGGTAGTTTAGATAAAAACTTAGGAGGAAAATTATGCCTGTAAAATACGTCTTTGTCACTGGCGGTGTCGTATCTGGTCTTGGAAAAGGTATCACTGCTGCATCTTTAGGACGTCTGCTCAAAGCGCGTGGCTACAAAGTCACCATGCAGAAGTTCGATCCATATATCAACATTGATCCGGGAACCATGAACCCGATTCAGCACGGTGAAGTGTTCGTAACGGATGATGGAGCGGAAACCGATCTGGATCTCGGTCACTACGAGCGCTTCATCGACGAAAGTCTGACAAAGAATTCCAATGTGACAACCGGTAAGGTTTACTGGTCCGTTCTGCAAAAAGAACGTCGTGGAGATTATGGCGGAGGAACCGTACAGGTAATCCCGCATATTACCAACGAGATCAAGAGCCGTTTTTACCGTAATTTCACATCCGATGATATGCATATTGCAATTATAGAAGTCGGCGGAACCGTCGGAGATATCGAAAGCCAGCCTTTCCTTGAAGCAATCCGTCAGTTCCAGCACGAAGTGGGACATGAGAATGCGATTCTCTGTCACGTTACCCTGATTCCGTACCTGCGCGCCTCACAGGAATTAAAGACCAAGCCTACCCAGGCAAGTGTCAAGGAACTGCAGGGTATGGGTATCCAGCCGGATATCATCGTCTGCCGTTCCGAGCAGCCGTTAGATCAGGGATTAAAGGACAAGATCGCACTGTTTTGTAATGTTCCGAACACACATGTACTGCAGAATCTGGATGTTGAGTATTTATATGAAGCTCCACTGGCGATGGAAAAAGAAAATCTTGCGAAAATTGCCTGTGAGTGTTTAAATCTTGACTGTCCGGAACCGGATTTAAGTGACTGGAAGTCCATGGTCAATGATCTGCGTCATCCGGACAAGGAAGTCCGGATTGCCCTGGTCGGAAAATATACCGCATTACACGATGCTTACATTTCCGTTGTGGAAGCTTTAAAGCACGGCGGTATTCCAGAGCATGCAACAATCGACATCAAATGGGTAGACTCTGAAGAATTAAATGTAGACAATGTAGATGAGGTGCTGGGTGATGTAAACGGTATCCTTGTTCCCGGCGGATTCGGTCTGCGCGGTGTCGAGGGAATGATCCTTGCCGCACGCTATGCCCGCGAGAACAAGATTCCGTACCTTGGTCTCTGCCTCGGCATGCAGGTATCCATCATTGAATTTGCACGTCACGTATGCGGATTCAACGATGCACACAGTATCGAACTTGACCCGAACACAACACATCCGGTCATTGCACTGATGCCGGACCAGGACGGTGTAGAAGATATCGGCGGTACCTTAAGACTCGGCGCTTATCCTTGTGTACTGGACAAGGATTCCAAAGCATATGAAGTATACGGAACCACTGAGATTTCCGAGCGTCATCGTCATCGTTATGAAGTAAACAATGATTATCGTGCCACTCTCACCGAGCATGGCATGAAACTTTGCGGAACTTCTCCGGACGGAAGAATTGTAGAAATGATCGAACTCCCGGATCACCCATGGTTTATTGCCACACAGGCACATCCGGAATTAAAATCCAGACCAAACCGTCCACATCCACTGTTCCGTGGTTTTGTGGAAGCAGCAACCAAGTGTAAACGATAATGGTATTCCCGGCGGTTTTTCCGCCGGGTTTTCACTTTATTTGAAAGAGGAGAACTGTCATGCCCAAATCTGTGAATCAAAAACAAAAGCTGTTATTCCTTCTGGATTATCTGCGTCAGAACACGGATGAAACCCATACCGTCACTACCCCACAGATCATCGACCATCTCGCGGCAAACGGCATCCGGGCGGAGCGTAAAAGCATCTATAACGATATCCAGACGCTTTGTGATTATGGTTATGACATCATCCGGACCGAAGGCGCGCATGCCGGTTACCGCATAGCAGACCGCACATTTGAGCTGCCGGAAGTCAAACTGCTTGTTGACCTGGTACAGTCTTCCAAATTTATTACCACAAAGAAATCACGGCAGCTGATTGGCAAACTGGAACAGCTTGTCAGTAAAAACGATGCGAAAAAACTACAGCGTCAAGTTGTCGTTGCAGACCGCAACAAAACCAGCAATGAAAAAATCTATTACAGCGTGGATGTCATCCATTCTGCCATTGCAGAAAACCGGCAGATCCGTTTCCACTACTTCGACTGGAATGTCCGAAAAGAAATGCAGCTGCGCAAAGACGGCAGATTCTATCAGGTCAGCCCCTGGCTTCTTACCTGGGATGACGAAAACTATTATCTTGTTGCCTATGACGCGGATGCCGGGAAAATGAAACATTACCGCGTGGACAAGATGCTTGATCTCTCCGCTGTGGATCAGGCGCGGTGCGGACAGACCGATTACGAACAGATGGATATCGCCTCTTATTCCCGCAAAAATTTCGGCATGTTTGCCGGGGAAGAGACAACCGTACAGCTTCTGTGCGATACTTCCATGACCGGTGTCATCATTGACCGCTTTGGTGCCGGTGTAGCCATGCGCCCCTACGACGAAACCCACATTCTCGCGCGGGCACAGGTCGCTGTCAGTCCACAGTTTTTCGGCTGGCTTGCCGGCTTATCCACACATATCCGTGTGATTTCCCCGGATTCCGTTGTCAATAAATACCAAATTTTTCTGCAGGAAATCCTGCGCAGTTATACCGATATGCAATAATCGTTTCCAAAGGAGGAATATACTATGAATTTACCGAAAGATCCTGTCATGCTTCTGTCTGTTGTCAACACACAGCTGCGTGATCATTACCCGACACTTACCGAACTTGCTGCCGCATATATGACCGATGCAGATGCAATTACAGAAACCCTTGCTGCCATCAATTATCATTACGATGAGGGGCAGAATCAGTTTATTTAACAGGCAATTGCCTGATTCACTTCATAAAAGGAGGGGAACTTTTGTATGGCCAGTTGTGATTTTTGTGCATACAATGAATACGATGAAGAGGACGAAGCATATTACTGCTCCGTCAATATGGATGAAGACGACATGGCTCGTTTTGTCCAGAGTAATTACAAAGAATGTCCCTTTTACCGTTCCGGGGACGAATACAAAGTTGTACGGCACCAGATGTAACCTGGTGCCGTTTTCGTAAAATACTAATTATATTATGTTTCTGCCCACACATCCATAGACTTCTTTCCATGCTTTCTGCCCCACAAATACAGCAATACACATGCCACAAGAAGTACAACATCCGCAAGGAGCGTTCCCTCGATACCAAATCCAACGTTATACGCAAAACTGTCCCTGGCGGTTGCTGCATCCAGTTTAAATACCGAATACGGCACATTGATCCCACTGTTTGGCAAGCCAAAGAGAATGTTCTGCGTAAAATTCCATGCTGTATGTACGGCAAACGCACACCAGAGACTGTCCATGTAATATACCATGAGGGAAAACAAAATTCCGACAAGAAAAATATTCAGGACAGAAAGCACCGTAACTCCGTTATTTGCCAGATGCAGCAACGCAAACAGCAGTGCATTTCCGACAATTGCAACCACCGGATTTTTATAACTTCTGCGCAGTTTCTGATATAGAAATCCCCTGCACAGCAGTTCCTCTGCCGACGACTGGATAAACACGGTCAGAAACACAACCACAAACCACAGCGGATGAATGGCATCGTAGGTCAGCACAATATCATGGTGCAGCCATGCAATCAGAATACAAAATCCATTCAGTGCAAATCCCAGAACCAAACCGAAAAGCAGATATTTCCAGTTATTTCCCTGTGGTTTCGTGCCGACTGCCTGTAAAATCGGACGATTCCGTTTTCGGATACCGATCCAGAACAATGCCACGGCCCAGATTCCCCAAAAGATCACATACATCAGTGTCGTATTCAAAAACGCAGAATTTAGTATCTCAGGGTTTCTTGCATAGGCAATCCCCACCGGGATTCCGAGAACAAAGTTTCCTAGAAATTGTCCTAAAACCATGAGAATCACAGTTTCAAGGTAAAGCACCGGAAGCGTATCAACAATTTTGTTTTTCAGCAATTTTTTCTTTTCCATTTGACTGAAACTCCTTTTCTTTTATCTGTTTCTCATTATATCTTTGTACGCTTAATGTTTTACCTGTTGTATCTTAACGTTTTCTTAAACTGCCGTTTAACGAAGACGGAAGTCTATTGGTTTTATCCACACTATTTGGTATCTTTATTTCGATGTACCAATTTTGCCTGCCGGTTGATCAGACGTCCGATCAGTTCTACCGACTCATCAATTCCGTAGCATGCACTGTTGATACACAGATCATAATTGATCGCATCACCCCAGCGCTTACCGGTAAAGGAATGATAATAATCCTGGTGCTTATGATCCATCTTGCGCACCAGATTAATGGCCTGTTTCAAATCCAGATTTTTCAGTTCCATCATACGGCGCACACGGATCGCAAACGGTGCCGTAATATAGATACTGATATGCGGAATATGCTGTCCGGTCAGTACGACATCCGCAGCACGTCCCATAACAATCATATCTTCCTCTTTTGCCAGCTCACAGATTAAGGCACTCTGCCGGAAGAAAGATGCGTCTTTCTTTGACAGACCATGATAACGCTTAAAATCGCTGACTTTTGCCGCATCTGCCCCGAATTCTTTTGCATCTCTGCGATCTAGAATCTGATTCAATACCGATTCATCATAATAATTGATATGCAGTGCTTCCGCCAGTGCAAATCCAATATCAGTACCTGCACTTCCATGGGAACGGCTGATACAAATTACCAGATGATCCTTCTCAGAAAACTTCTTGCTCAGAATCGAAGAATTCATATCTGCCAGATCTTTATCCACAATATCTACCGAGCCAAAGCTCATCGGCAGATTTGCTATTTCTTCCAGAATATCATTATATTCAACCAAAAGGTCATGGCGTGCTTCTTTATTCCGGATACTTCTCGCCATGTTTCCGATCAGAGCCAATTCACTTCGAAGCAAATGCCCCTGTGGATTGGAAACAATAAGCATGGTCAGGTCATCCAGCACACGCGCTTTTTCTCCGGTAAATGTCTTTCCGAGTCCAGAACCGGAAGTCTTGTACACCTTTTCATCCAGTTCATAGATGCGGTTCGCCAGCTTTCTGCATTGTTCTTTGTTGTCCATAGCCTTCTACCTCCTATAAAAAGAATACCAGTGTATCAATGATAAATACCGGAATCAAAAACTTCAGGGAACATAACATATAGCCAAAGAATGACGGCATCTTGATACCGTTTTCATCCGAAATGGATTTCACCATAAAGTTCGGTGCATTTCCGATGTATGTGTTGGCTCCCATAAATACCGCACCACAGGAGATTGCCATAAGCATCTTGAATGCAACGGTTCCCACGGTTGTAGCAATACCACTGGTTGCGCCCAGTGTTCCTGCCGTTGTAAGGAATACCAGATAGGTTGGTGTATTGTCCAGGAAACTGGAAAGTGCACCGGTCGCCCAGAACATCTCTAAAGGTTTTGTCAGTCCCAGTTCCGCACCTTTGCTCTTTAAGATCATGAGTGCCGGCTGCATGGTAATAAAAATTCCGATAAACAGTACTGCAACTTCCTCAATGGCACCCCAGGTAAAGTGGTTCTTTGTGCGCACATCGGATTTCGTTGTCTTAAATGACAGAAACGCTGCAACCAGAATAATAATAATCTCGATCAGTGTCGGCACTGCCAGTCTCACACTCCGGAAAATCGGAATACTGATAACGCTTCCGTCTGCATTCTGGAATGCTTTCATTCCCGGAAGAACGCCACTTAATACAACACCTGCCACAATCATAACCATAAAAATGATGTTGTGCAGACCATTGACTTTAAAAGTAGTCGTTGGCCTGGAAATATCCGGACGCATGCCAAGTGCAATATCTCTGCGATATGCACGACGGTCGATAAAATAAAATACGGTCAGGAGAATTACCATATTAAATACCAGTACCGGGAACAGACGTAAACTCCAGGTAAACGGTACACCTCTCATAAATCCCATCAGAAGTGGCGGATCACCGATTGGTGTCAGACATCCACCCATATTGGAAATCAGGAAAATGAAGAAGACCATAATATGACTCTTATTTCTTCTCCAGGAATTCATCTGAATCATCGGCCGTACCAAAAGCATGCTGGCACCGGTTGTACCGATACAGCTTGAAAGCAGTGTTCCGATCGCCAGAAGTCCGGTATTCATACGCGGTGATCCGACAAAATCTCCTTCCAGATTAATATTTCCGGAAACACAAAACAGACCAAACAGCAATACAATAAAGGAAAGATAATCATTCACTATACATTCCAGAACTGTTTCTGCAGTCTCGCCTGCGCCGTATTTTACTGCAAACGGAATAATAAATAAAAGTGACCAGATGAGTACCGCCCAGCCTTTATTTTTGTCCCACCATTCTCCTTTTACCAGTGGGAAAATTGCGATACATAATAAAAGGCCGGCAAACGGTATGCACAGCCAAAGCGGTATGTTACCCATTTTCTTGTACCTCCTTATAATCTCTGTATATTTTACACCTCAGCCCCCAAAAAAGTAACCGCTAATTCGTCAAATAATTAACAAAGTTCCAATCTCCATTTCACTTATTTTTGTATATTTTCTCCATATAAAGAAAGCCTGCATCCACACGGTGTATTTTATTTCACAGGCAGCATTTTGTCACAAAATGAAGAGAAGCCTCTCCGTTCCCGGATCGGCTTCTCTTCGAGGAGTTTAGTTATGAAAATGTTTATTAAATAAAAAGGGAATAATGTAAAGGAATGATTTCCGTTTACATTGTCTAGTATATGCAAAAAATGTGTCCATATTATGTCCACTTCAAAAACAAATTCTAAAATCATATTCCAAAAATTTTAGAGACATTTTATATATTTAACAATTTCTTACATAATTCGATCTTGCTGTCATCGGTCAGACTGTTTTCAAATACCACCTGTCCACGTTTCTGCCGGCCGCAAAGCAGATCTTTCTCCTGCAGTCTTCTTTTCATCTCACGTGCGGTTCCCTCGCCTCCGTCAAAAATTTTCACATTCTCCCCCAACACCTGCTGAATCTGTTTTCTGGCAAACGGATAATGTGTGCAGCCGAGTACCGCTGCATCCACCTGGTTTTCCCGGTAAGAATAAAGCAGATCTTCCAGATATTTATGAAGATCCTCTCCGTCGAGATCTCCCCGCTCAATAAAATCCATCAGCCCCGGACACGGCAACGGAAGAATTTGTGCTTTCTCTTTGTAGCGCTCCATCAGCACATGAAACTTTTCTTCATGAATTGTCATCGGGGTTGCCATCACAAGGACTTTGGGATGTTCCATGCAAAGTGCCGCCGGTTTCAGTGCCGGTTCAATCCCGACAATCGGAATATACGGATACATCTCGCGCAGTTTCCGGACAGCAGCACTGGTGGCTGTATTGCAGGCAACCACAAGACCTTTTGCCCCCTGGTCAAACAGCTTTCGTGCACATCCGATCGTCAGTTCCCGTACTTTTTCTTTTTCTTTTGTTCCGTATGGCGCATTTTTAGAATCCCCGAAATAAATAAAATCTTCCTCCGGCATAATCCGGATCAGTTCCCGCAGGACACTGATTCCTCCCACTCCGGAGTCAAATACCGCAATTGGGTTTTCTCTTTGTAATTGATATTCCACAGATCTGTTATCCTTTCTTAATTGAAAAAACATGGTTCAGTTGTTATAATAGTAACTAGTAAATAGCAATGGAGAGTGACAACTATGCTGACTGAAAAAAATACTTCCGATAAATATAAATACTGTGAATTTTGCGGACGCACGCTTCCAAAACATTATGAAGGAACGCTATGTCCCACTTGTCAGGAAGCACAGCTTTTCCGGAATGTGCGGGATTATATCCGCGCCAACACTGTAAATGAATATGAAGTTGCAGAACATTTCCATATTCCTCTCCGGCAGATCAAAGAGTGGATTCGGGAAGGACGGATCGAATATCATGAGGTCGACACAGCTTCCACTATCTCCGGCATGCACTGCCAGCGCTGTGGTGCTCCGGTTTCTTTCGGTACCCTGTGTCCGAATTGTCTGAAACTGATGAACACACAGGGCAGATCCGTTGCCCCTGCCATTTCACCGGATTCACGCATGCATTATCTCGATACCCCTTCTGACAAAACGAAATAAGAACTATCCACTCACAGGAAAGGGATGCCGGATTTCGGCACCCCTTTTTCTTACGCCTGTGTACTTCTGCGAATTACTTTTTGTCTGTATTTAAACTCCACTGCTTCCAGATATTTATCATCCGGTTCAAATTTGATCAGCAGTGTCTCGCCTTCCTTTTTCAGAACCATATCATAATATGCAGTATCTTTGTCATGAGAGGTATAATCAATCACCTTGACACCCTCTCTCTCGTATTGTGATACACTGCGATCTCCGGCCGGTGCAATCTGAATTACATCATCCATCGGATAACTTCCCAGTGACTTTCTGCGGTTCTTGTTTAAAACTTTTGCGAAGCGGACTTCCCCGTCAAAATAAGAATACTCAAACTCCTTGGAGTTTCCCATCAGAACAAACCAGACAATTCCGCATACCAGTGCAACCGGTAATGTAATGCCACTGGTCAGACATACTGCAAGCAGACTCACTACTGCAAGTACAAGCATCAATGTCCCCACTACTTTTGCAACCACGGTCTTCCGGACCGGTACTAATACATATACTTCCAATCTTCTATCTCTCCTTCATTTGTAGTAATGTTAATTATACTCCATCCCACACTTTTTTTCCACTAAAGAATATTTTTTTCATAAATACAGTAGATTTTTTGTTCCCCAGCCCTTACAATAAGAGATATTATTTTTCGTTTATTTTCGGAGGTGCATATGATACATATTCCAACAGAAAAACTTGCAGATTTTGAAAAAAACATCCGTCGTGAATGGACCATGACCAATGGAATCGGCGGATACGCGGGAGGCTCCATCATCGGTGCCTGCAACCGGACACATCAGGGATATCTGATTGCCAGTCTGCATCCCCCGGTCGAGCGCTATCTGGTATTTTCCAAAACCAATGAAAAACTGACACAGGGAACCCATGTTTACAATCTGGAAACTTCCCAGCATGCCGGGAAAGGACATTCTCCCATCCGCACGCAAGGACAGCGTTTTTTAACGGATTTCTCCTGTGACGGAACTGTCTGCTTTTCCTATTCCGCCGGCAATATCCGTATGGACAAACATCTGGCCCTGCTGCGGGAATCAAACACAGTTGCGATCTCCTATACGATTACAAACCAGGGAGAGGAAGCCGGACTTTCCATCACCCCGCTTATGAATTTCCGGGAGCACAGTGCATCGTCTGCCGTTTCTGACCTGCAGTTTACCTGTGAGCCAAACACAGTGGGCGGTTTCACTCTGATCCCGGCTGCTGCACCCGGACTCTGCATCGAGCTTTCCTGCAGTGCCGGCAGACTTTTTCCACGTGAAAACCAATACGACGTGGATATGCAGTACCAGACGGAAGTAGACAACGAAACGGCGGGACTGGATACACATTTTTGCCCATATGATCTGCGTTTTACACTTCCGGCACACAGCAGTACAGAGATTTCCCTGCTTTGCACCGTCCACCCGGTACAGGACACCCCTGTGCTTTCCTGCCCGCAGGCAGATACCGCAGCAATCGAAATCGCACACGTACAGGAATATTATGATTCCTTAAAACAACAGGCGGGATATGGCGATGATGCTTTTGCCAATACACTTGTCGTGGCAGCAGACCAGTTTCTTGCCCGGCGCGATTCCACCGGACTTATGACAATCCTTGCAGGTCTTCCGTGGTTTACCGACTGGGGCAGAGATACCATGATCGCTTTTTCCGGGCTGACACTGGCCACCCGGCGGTTTTCGGATGCCCGGGAAATTCTTTCAACCTTTGCGCAGTATGTCCATCACGGCATGGTCCCGAATATGTTTCCGGATGACGGGCAGGACCCTCTCTATAACACTGCAGATGCCTCTCTGTGGTATTTTTATGCCGTGGACGCATATTTGAAGGTTACCGGACAACCATCGGATTATGACTATATACAGCGGCGTATTTACCCCGTTCTGCGTGAAATTATTCATGCCTATGCACACGGCACGGATTTTTCCATCTATATGGATGATGACGCCCTCATCCATGCCGGAAGCGGATTGGATCAGGTAACCTGGATGGACGTCCGTGTCGGTGACTGGGTAGCTACCCCGCGTCACGGAAAACCGGTAGAAATCAATGCACTGTGGTACAATGCGCTGTGCGTGACTGCGGAACTGGCAGAACATTTCAAAGAAGATTCCTCCGTTTACCGCCAGCTTGCCACTCGTGTATCTGCTTCTTTCCGAAAAGAATTCTGGAACGAAAAAGACGGATGTCTCTATGACGTTATTGAAGAAAACGGCAAAGATGCAAGCATCCGCCCCAACCAGATCTATGCCGTCAGCCTTCCACATACCATGCTCACGGCAGAACAGGCCCTGCAGGTGGTAAATACCGTAGAGGAAAAGCTGCTTGCCGGCCCCGGCATACGCTCCCTCTCTCCGGAACACAAAGACTATCACGGGATCTACTGTGGCTCTCTTCCGAAAAGAGATGCCGCTTACCATCAGGGAACCGCATGGGGATTTCTGATGGGCGGCTTTCTGACCGCTTACATGAAAGTCCACCACCACTCTCCGGAAGCAAAAAAACAGGCAATGGCATATCTTGCACCGGTACAGACCCACCTTTTGGAAGAGGGCTGCATTGGTTCTATTTCCGAAATTTTTGACGGTGATGCCCCGCATACCTGCCGTGGTTGCTATGCCCAGGCATGGAGCGTTGGAGAAATTCTGCGCTGCTACACACAGGATATTCAAAAAAATCAAAAATAATGATTTTTTTCTTGACAAGAAGATCTCACTCGGATATAATACTAAATGTTCCGCGTGAGATTTTCAATTAAGAAATCCACTGCAATGCCTAGTTAGCTCAGTTGGTAGAGCAGAGGACTGAAAATCCTCGTGTCTCTGGTTCGATTCCGGAACTAGGCACTATATGCGGGTGTAGTTCAATGGTAGAACACCAGCCTTCCAAGCTGGATACGTGGGTTCGATTCCCATCACCCGCTCTTTTAAAGAAACTGTTTATCCGGTTTCTTTTTTTATACTCTTTTTTATGAATATCCTGTCTCATACCACGTAAAAAGGACGGCTGCATCTGCAGTCGTCCTTTATTTATATCATGTATGGGTAATAAAACTCGCTTAGAAGAGATCTACACTTCCAAAGAACTTGTCATTGATTACATAATATGCCTTGTACTCTTCCGGCTTTACATAAATATTTAATGTCTTAATGCATCCGGCACGATGTCCCTCAGCTACAAACTGTTTCTTTACCTTATCCTCAAGTTCTCCAAGATTTGCAGCATTCTGCTGATACTGAACAATGATTTCGGTCTTTGCCGGCTGTTTTTCTTTCTTTGCCTTTGTAGCAGCCTTTGCTTTCGTTGCAGCTTTCTTCACAACAGGTTCTGCCTTCTCAACAACAGCCTTTGTTGTTGCCTTTGCAACTTCTTTTGCCTTCTCTTCTACAACTTCTGCTTTCTTTGCTGCTGCCTCAGCAACATCCCCGACTTTTGATTCTACTTTTTTTGTAGCATCCTTAACCGCATTTTTAACTTCTGTCTTTCCCTCTGGTGTCTTCATCAGCTTCACGTCAGAAACTGCTTTGTTTAACTTCTTCTCCTGCATAACGATTCCTCCTAACCAGAATTATTCACATACTAAAAATTTTTCAATTGCATCAAGTGCTGCTTCTTCATCGGCACCCTCCGTCACAATATCAACCGACATTCCATCGGATGGATTAAACGCCATAATTCCCATAATGCTCTTTGCATTAATTCTGCGGTTATCGCTCTCCAACATAATATCGCTGTCGAACTGACATGCTACCTGAACAAGTTCTGCGATTGGATTGTCGTGTCCTTCTGACACATTAGAAACGATCACATTTTTCTTACTCATACGCTCTCCCTTTCCAAAACTATATAACTCATTCTCAAATATATCTCACTTATCCAGGAATTGCAATATACGAACTTTATTTCTGTTAAATCTTCACGAATCATCCATAAAACCTTGTCCTTAATTGTTCATTTTTACAATGAAAATTAACGGTCCAAATAAGTAAAGAAAATGTATCCTGCTTTCCGGAACCAGTCATCCGCATCTTTATAACTTTTTGACCTCGTGGAATGGGTCTGCGGATCATAATAATAAATGCTTCCAGAGGTATATCCCGTCACTAATACGGCACTGTCTGTTCCGGTCATTGCAAATACCGGGCTGCCCTTGCTGACATAAAACAGAATCTCCTCTACTGTGCAGCCGGATATATCAAGAACAACTGAATCTTTTAATGTATTTTCAATCGCGCTTTTCGGGGTTCCTCCATTGTCAATCAGTTCTTTTACACTGAGCCCGTTTCCTCTGTAATTAAGCATGGCACTGACCGCCTGAACCACGGATGATGAACTCTTATCCGCATCGTTTACTTTCAGGCTGCTAAATGCCGTCTGTGCCGATTTACGCGCACGCATCCATACATACTGCTGCTTGGAATCCACCACAACTCCCATATGATTATTGGCGCAGACGATGGCATCCGCGATCTCATCGGTTGCAAGCAGCACATCACCTTTTTTGTACACATAAAAGTATTCCTGCGACTCCTTATTTTTCACGGAAACGTCACGCGGATTTTCCAGTAAAACAGATTTGGAAGTCAGCATTTTAATTTTGGATGCATCCGCCCCGTTTTTCATCATAAGCTGGTACTGTGTTTCCTTGCGATCTGTCACGGTTGATCCCACGGTAACTTTTTCTTCCGTGTCTCCCTCACGGTTCATGATCGCATCGGTTCCTGCAGCCACATAATGTCCGCCGGACTTTTTGATCAGATGAATGGTAATTGTATAATCCTCCACCGAAATGGAACCGATACTTCCCCTGGACGGTTCATACGTCTTTAAGATACTGTGTGAATTTTCGGAAGTATCCATGATGGTTAAATTTTTCATCGGGAAAACCGTATTTCCCGCTGCTGCAACCATCACCTTATCTTTCTTTGCTGCTCCGTAAATAAAATCTTCATCGATAAACCCAAGCGGAAGAATATACGCTCCCTTTTTTGCCTTGATATCATAGACAGAAGCATTTTTCAAATTCATCAGGTGAATCACATCGCTTTTGTATTCTTTGTCGCTGTCTACCCACGCAAAATACTGATTCGATTCCGACACTTTATAACAGCTTTCTTTCAGATCTTTCACAAGCACTTCCGTAGTCCGCTTGTCCGTATCTATACTGTAAAGTTTCTGATCCATGATCAGGTAAAATGTCCCCTTTTCGTTCACATACATTAACTGCCCCATCTGTGCTTTGAGTATTTCATAAGAAACATCCGACGGGATAAAAATTTCTTCCTCTATAGTGTGTACCAGACCGTCATAATGATATACTGCCGTGCCCACTTCGCCTTCATGATCCCCACGGTTCATATATCCATATACAACAAAATCAATACTTCCCGCTTCATCCACACGGGCAATTTTGATATCATGCTGATCCCAGTTATCCCTCGCATTGATCCCCTCTGCCCCAAGGAAACTGAATACCTGTACAATCTTATTATTTACACGGTCAAAGCACCAAAGTTCTCCCTGCTGTACAAACGCGATCACATCTCCGGTCTCACTTACAGCATATTCAATATTTTTGTCACGTATGCCAAGCTGGATCTGATTATTATCTGTAATAAACCGGTTTTCCCCACGGAAAATCTGATTTAAAGTACGCTCAAAATTTAAGACATACATACGGGATTCCGTCATACGCAGACGATAATATTCTTCCACATTATAATACTCGGTTTCCCCACCGGTTCCTTTGGTGGTCACCACATACCGGAGTGTGATCACATCATAGGAATCATTGATTTCCTTGAAAGATGCCTCGAGTTCTCCCATCTGCTCCGGTTTTAAATCTGCCCAGGTAATCTGGTTTAAGGTACAGCTTAAATCCACATAATTGAGCGTGCTGGTATCACCTGTTGCCGCGTCCATATATTTCGGAATAAATTTATTTGCATCATCCCGGAATGTATATTCATGAAACTGCAGTGCAAAATCCATACATGCCTGAGTATCATCGTTTTGTGTCTGCATCAGCCGGGTGTAATACCGGATCTTATTTTTTCCTGAAGCAAGAATAACAATCAGTTCATATTCTTCCCCTTTTCCGAGGATATTCTGGATTTTCAGGTTTGCAGAGATTTCATTATTTTTTTCTTTGATCTCCTGTGCATTTCCCTTTGCAACCAGCCGGGAATCATCAAGACTCCGGATTTCATAAGCAATGCCTCTGATTTTTTGTCCATATGTATTAATTTTCAGCGGAAGCAGTCGTGTATGGTCTACCGGCACAATTCCATCCCGCATCTTTGTAATATTCATTTCCGATACGTATCCGTGCAGCTGTGCCACGCTGTTATTTCCTTCATAAAACTGGACGATGGGAAGGGTTGCCTCCTTCATCGCCGTTGTCATATCTTTATTATCCTGATTGGTTATGATACTGAAAACAATCAGTGCTGCCAGAAAAAGCCCTGACAGCACCACTGGTTTAATTACTTTCCTGTTCATTTATCTTTTCCTTCTTACTATGGCTGTAATTTCCTCCGTTACATCCATCTCCTGCATCTGCGATGCCGGCAGCGCCGTTTGCACATTTCCGCACCAAACAGCACACCGATCATACTGCAAAGCCACGGATTCCCACATTCCCGTTCCTGTGTTGTCATAGTTTCTCCGGCGATAGAAGCCGGAACCATTTCGAAATATGATGCCGCCTGCATGTTTCCTTCGATCCGGTTCTCTTTCTTTTTCTGCACTTCGGACAGCTTCCGGTAAATTCCATCAATTTCCATCTGTATCATCAGGCGGTCCGGTTCCTCATCGTAGATGCGGCTTCCCTCATACTCCAGCTGGTCAAGCCTCTGTTCCACCAGCTCCATGATCTCTTTTGTCTCTGCCGGATAGTACTGTTTCATTCGTTCCATATCTTTTTCATATTCCATCTCTGTCAGGTACATACTCTGCATCGGATATGTCATATAAAACGGAATCTTTGGGTAAAAATCGTTTGAATAATCCACTTGCATGCTCCATCCTGTCATCATTATAGACTATGCCATACAACGGTTTTTTGTGCTTATTTTCCTACTATTTTTAAGCATATCTGCTCGTATTCCGGATAATTTTTGTGCCGCATTTCCGTTTCCAGTACTCCCTGTGCATTCTTATGGAAATGATATAAATTATACACACCCTTACGGTAGGCATAGTCCTCTCCATTATCCTGAAAATGATCGTAAGAAGCCTCTCCCGGAGTTGTCAGCAGATACAGCGTACGGTACGGCTTTTCTCCAACATACGCCATTTTTTCATACATCGGGATCATCGTTCCTTCTTTCAGGTACATCGGGCACAAATCAATCGGTGCATCCCGCAGGAAATACTTTCCTCCGGTAATTTTCTCTCCGGTCCAGTAATCATACCACTCCCCTTCCGGCAGATACACCATTTTCTTCGTAGCTCCCTGCTCCAATACCGGGGCAACGAGGAGATTTTCTCCTACCAGGAACTCTCCATTGAGGTTATAGGTTTCCGGGTCCTTTGGATAATGCAGAACCAGAGGACGCATAACCGGAAGTCCGGTCTGTTCTCCCTGATAAAACAGATCATACAGATACGGAAGGAAACGATAACGCATCTTTACATATTTTCGATAGATTCCCACCACCTGATCATCAAACTGCCACGGCTCCTGTCTGCGTGTTCCCTGACAGGAATGATTTCGAAACAGCGGAGAAAATACGGCAGCCTCGATCCACCGGGTCAGAAGTTCCGGGGTCGTATCCGCACCGAATCCGCCAATGTCGGTTCCGGCAAACGCAAATCCGCTCATACCGAGATTACACAGCTGCGGCACCATCATCTGCAGATGCGACCACAGACTCTGATTATCTCCGGTCCACACGGTCGCATATTTCTGTGTTCCTGCATACGCTGCACGTGTGATAACAAACGGACGCTTATCGGAAAGTTTCTGCAGTCCCTCAAAGGTCGCACGGCTCATATAATGTCCATATACATTGTGCATTTCCGCATGATTTGTCGTACGCTCCTCATCATGAAATACAACATCCTGCGGCAGCTCGCCACGGAAACTTGCCGGCTCATTCATATCATTCCATACACCGTCCACACCGATGTCGACCAGAAACTTATGGTGTTTTCCCCACCAGTCGCGTACTTTGCGGCGTCCAAAATCCGGATAATTTGCATCTCCCGGCCAAACCTCATTGACATAGGTAGTTCCCTGTGTATCGGTCGCAAAATATCCGTTCTCTTCGCCTTCTTTACACATAAAATAGTCCGGATCGACTTTGGTTCCCGGATCAATGATCGTAACCGTTTTAAAGCCCTGTTTTTTTATTTCCGCAATCAGATCCCCAGGTTTTCCGTACTTTGCATCATTCCATGTAAACACACGATACCCATCCATATAATCAATGTCAAAATGAATGGCATCACACGGAATATCCAGATCACGGAAATGTTCTGCCACATCACGGATATCTTCTGCGCACTGATAGCCCCAGCGGCTCTGCTGGTATCCAAGCGTCCATCGCTGCGGCAGCGGTGTCCGCCCGGTCAGATATGTATATTCTTCAATCAGATCCGTCAGTTTTTCTCCACCCAGGAAGTACAGATCCAGATTGCCATCATCCGCGCCGTAAAAATAATATTCCGGATTTTCTTTGCCCAGATTGAGATAGCTGTGGAACGTATTATCAAAAAACATGCCATATACGTCATTCTTTTTCTTGCAAAAGAGCACCGGAATCGACTTGTACAGCGCATGATAGTCCTCATTGTGTGCCTGTGGAATATCGGAATTCCAGTTCTCATACTCATAATTTTTTTTATTCAGGAATCCGGTCTTATCACCCAGACCGTAAAAATCATCCCCCTCGTCCAGATCAAACATCATCTGTACCGGATAATCATGTGCGCCCAGATTCGACGTATCATGCCCTTCCGACTCCAGAATCTGTTTCATCTGCTCACTGACTTCCCTGCAAACACTTCTGCCCTGCCGGTGTGTCCGGACAAGCGGAGTCCCGTCCGGTCTCGTAATCACCATTTCCAGATTTTCTCCAAACTGCATCCGGATCTTATCGGTTGCAATTACCAGATCTTCTCCTTTTTGCTCTGCCGTCAGTTCTGTCGCAACCGCCTTGTCTCCATCAATGGCCTTAGAATAATGTTCCTTTGTTCTGTAAGGCACAAAAATATTGACAATATCATCCCTTATGGCTTTCACCACCAGTTTTTGCTGTTCATACTTCACACAAATCTCATTTCCATCCTGTCGGAAGGACATAATTTTTCCTGCTGTACTCATTGTTTCCCCTTTCCTTTACTCTGTTTCCTGCGTTGTTGTATCCGGTTCCTGATCGGTAACATAGTCTGAACTGACATATCCTTTTTGTCCGTTATATTCTGCCTGCACCCATCCATTTTCTTCTCCCAGCAGTGTCAGCTTCGTTCCCGTCACGAGAACGGTAAGAATTTCACTGTCTGTATTCGGCTCTGCACGGAAATTTACGCCATCCGTGCTTGTCCATACACTCTGTCCGTCTTCGTCCAGCGGCTGTTCCGTTACCGGTGGCAGATTGCTGTTGTCTGCCGGCGGTGCATTATTTGTGATTTCCGTTTCCGGTGTCTGGTTTTTCCCTGCATTCCGCCCATGAAGCCATACGATAAGTGATATAATTCCTGCGAGCAGTGCTGCGCAGATTATGGCAAAAATAATTCTGGCAATAATGACGTCTTTTCTGTGACTTGCTTTCATGATCGTTGTCCCTCCCCTTCATCTTCTGTACATATAATTGTGGTTTTCCCTGGATCTACCTTGTCTTTTTCCAAAATCAGTTTTCCAATCTTATCCGCCCGGATGATTCCGCCGGAAGGATTAAGCACACTGTCCACGGTATTTACAATCTGTGCATCCACCGTGGAATACTCAAATGCCAGTGTCGTATTAATCAATTTACAGTTCACCATTTTCAGATTTTCTATATAACACATGCCCTGCAGGCTCTCAATCGTACAGTTGACAAGTGTAAGATTTCTGGCATTCCATCCCAGATATTCTCCCGAAATAAAACTGTCATACACAGTAACATGATTGCTGTTCCAGAATGCATCTTTGGAAAGCATGCGTGCATGATGGATCTCCATGTTTTCCACACCATCAAATGAATAATTTCCAACCAGTTCAAAATGATCCAGCTGCATATTTTTACAATTCATGGCAAAATAATCCCCGTGCGCCTGCACATAGGACAGGTTTACATCGGTACAGTTCCAGAGGGTTTCCTCTGCATTCGGGAAATTTACATTGGTCAGGGTTACTCCCCTGCAACGGCGGAAATTTTTTGGTGCTTCTACAATGGAATCTCTTACCGAAATATCATCGGTATACCATACCCCGGCCCGCGCCATGTCAAACCAGGTACATTCCTTTACATCGACATGTTTGCAATACCAGAGCGGATATTTCCACCGGAACAGACAATTATCCAGATAAAGACTGCTGCTCTCCTTCAACGGGGATTCCCCATCCTCAAACACACTGTCATATACCGCCAGATTTTCAGACTGAAACAGTGCGCGTTCTCCTGTTAATTTCTGCTGACGAAGCACCTGCCGTGCCGTGTCAAATTTATCGTTACTCATTTTTTATTCCTTCTTTTTCAGCTTGTAATGATTGGGTCTACTGGTTATTTTACCACGAGATCACCGGAACATTCAAGTATGCTACTCTAACAAAAGCTCCTCGACCGTGACAAACGAATATCCCTGTTTCTGCAAGGTATCTATGACCGTAAATGCCGCCTGTACAGATGACGCCGAAGCATCGTGAAGCAGAATAATGTCCCCCGGCTTAGTATCCTTTAGAACTCTCTGAACCACAGTATCCGCATCGGTCGTTGCCCAGTCCCGCGGATCTACATTCCACAGTACTTCGATCAGATTTACCTGCGCATCCAGTTCCTTCTGCCAGCATCCGTAAGGTGGACGGATATATCCTGCATATTCTCCCGTCACATCATAAATCGCCTTCTGTGTTTTTTCAATCTGCTGCAAAGTGCATGCCGTGCCCACTTCCTTAAAATTAACATGTTTATAAGAATGAACACCGATCAGATGTCCGTCATCATGCATCCGTCTTACGACATCCGGATACTGTTTTACCTCTTCTCCCAGCAGAAAAAAAGTGGCTTTTACACCACGTTTTTCTAATCCATCCAGCAATTTCGGTGTATATTCCGGATTCGGTCCGTCATCAAAGGTAATTGCAACTGTTTTCATTTCTTTCTCCACTTTCTCCGGCTGCAGTGTCATTGTACTTACAACAGCCGCTGCGTTTCCAATGCTGTATGACAGGAAAAGAAGCAGTGCATACCCCGCATATCTTTTCCATTGTTTTTTGTCTGTCATTTCATACCACACAAATTTCCTGCTTAGTATATCGTATGAATTTAATCATAAAAAATATGTTGTCCTTATTCTGAATCATAAGTTTCCCTGCTGATGCCCTCCCCGAGCATCATCCGTTCCTCATGCTGCATTTCTTTTTCCCGGATGGCGCGTTCATAACCGGTCAATGCTGCAAACGGAGAAAACTGTGCGGCCCGGTCTTCCGATGGCATCTGCGGATGCTTTTTCGAAACCGGATGCGGCAGATCTATGATGTCATCATAACGATGCGTATTTTCCAGCCGGTTCATGCCCGATGTCCTCCAATCTGTCCGTTGCGCTGCCGCATGGTTGCCCCTTCTTTGAAATTGGTTCCTTTTAAAATGGCATTTTTCCCATAACGCTGCTTAATGGAAAGCATGGCTTTCTGCATTTGTTTTTCCTTCTGCAATGCCTGCTTTTGTGCCTTCTGTTCCTCGGTTTCTTCCGCAAAATCAAACAGGCTCATCTGCTCATACGTCTGTTCTTTTTGTGCCTCCTGCTCTGTGCGTACATGGCATGCCGTAACATAGATCCTGCGGATCAAAAGATCCGGATTTATAATTCTGTCATATAATTCCAGTGTTTTTTCTACTACCGTAATGGCAGAAGATGTATGATTTTGCAAATTTGCCGTCCCATGCGCATGCTTTGGAATCTTTCTTCCGTAACGATCCGTAGTCACTTCCCCGTGATATCTTTTTGCCCGCACCGGGTCTGTCAGATTTTCGATATCATAGCCAACCGTCAGCACTATCTGATCCGTCACGAGTCCATGCTCCACCAGATCCAGTACCAGCTGGTCTGTCATTTCCTGCACAACAATCCTTGCTTTATTTGCCGGGTACGGACACTGCAATACCTGTCCCGATCCGGAACTGTTCGCCTGCGGACGATACGCTTTGATCTGTGCAATCGTGCACGGTTCGTACCCCCAGGCATGATCAATCAAAAGTTCTGCATTCACACCAAACAGTTTGTAAAGCAGATCTTCACTATAATAATCTGTTTCTTTTCCGATGGAGCAGCGCGCCACATCTCCCATGGTATACATTCCGTTTTCTGCCAGTTTCTTCGCATATCCCGGTCCGACACGCCAGAAATCCGTGATCGGCCGGTAGTCCCAAAGCAGTTTACGGTAACTTTTTTCATCCAGCTGGGCAATGCGCACACCGTTTTCATCCGCATCGATGTGCTTTGCCACAATATCCATTGCGATTTTGCACAGATACAGGTTGGTTCCGATCCCGGCAGTGGCCGTGATCCCAATGTGATCCTGCACATCCAGAATGATAGTCTGCGCCAGCTGATAAGCTGTCATTCCATAGGTTTTCAGATAATGTGTCACGTCCATAAACACTTCATCAATCGAATATACATGAATATCTTCCGGCGCCACATATTTCAGATATATATCATAGATCCGCGTACTGTATTCCACATAAAGTGCCATCCGCGGAGGTGCCGCAATATACGACAATTCCGGCTCACCGGTTTTTCGGCTGCGGTTTACCTGTTTTACTTTCTGAACCACTTCAAAAAGCCTGGCTCTTCCCGGAATCCCATATTTTTTCAGGGATGGAGAAACTGCCAGGCAGATGGTTTTTTCCGTGCGGCTTTCATCCGCCACCACCAGATTGGTGGTCAGCGGATCAAGTCCACGCTCCACACATTCTACGGATGCATAAAATGATTTCAGATCAATTGCGATATACTGCGGCATACCTTTCCTCTCCCCAAACAGACATTCGTGTATGCTCTCATTATATCAAAATCCGATAAGATTGCAACGCTATTTACATTCCGTCACAAACACTTCACATTTCTCTAAAATCAGCTTATTTTCAGCATTTGTTCGTTTTTTATTTGATAAAAGTACCTTTTTTGCCGGAACTTCCCAATCCAGTTCTATGGTATCTGTTCCAAAATTTGCCGCTACCAGAACCCGGCGCCCCTGCAGGATGCGGTAATATGCCATTACGTGATCTGCATTCTCATATGCCGGCTCAAATTTTCCATAAGTAAACAACTCCCGATATTCCCCGGATTTGCGCAATGCGATAAGCTTTCTGTAATAATGCAGAACCGAATCCAGCTGCCCTTCCTCTTTTTCCACATTGATCACCGGATAATTATCATTGACTTTCAGCCATGGAGTTCCCGAGGTAAAGCCCGCCTGCGGCGCATCCTTCCACTGCATCGGCGTCCGTGCATTGTCCCTGCTCATGACCGAACATACGGCAAGTGCTTCTGCATCCGAAAGTCCGGCCTCACGCGCCATCCTGTACTGGTCTTTGGTACTGATATCATCGAATTCATCCACACTGTTCCATCTGGCATTCTGCATGCCAATCTCCTGCCCCTGATAAATAAACGGAATTCCACGCAGCAGAACACTTACTGTACCAAGCATCTTTGCCCCGTCCGCATTTTGCGCATAATCCGGCAGAAAACGGGAAACGCCGCGCGGCTCATCGTGATTTTCAATGATATTTGCCTCGAACCCGACATTCTGTACCCGCATCTGGGAATCTGTGATTGCTTTTTTCCACGCATCAAAAGAAATTGGTGGCGCATCGTACCATCCGTGTTCCCCGTCACTGAGTATATGGGCGCTGAAATCAAAAATTGTAGAAAAATGTCCATTTTCTCCAATAAAGTCCGGCAGGTCTTCCACCCCAATGTTAAATACTTCCCCTACCGTAAATGCATCCTTTTTGGCAAATGTATGATTCTTTAAATCTTCAAGCAGCGCATCGACACCTTCTACATTTTCGACCATACGCCAACAGCTTGCCAGTCCATCGTCACCATCCGGCTCCATATCCGGAAATGCCAGATCTTTTTTAATATTGATGATCGCATCAATCCGAAAACCTGCCAGTCCTTTGTCCAGCCACCAGTTGATCATCCGGTAGATTTCTTCCCTCAGTTTTGGATTTTCCCAGTTTAAATCCGGCTGCTCCTTTGCGAACATATGGAAATAATATTTGTCCGATCCCGGTACCGGCTCCCAGCAGTTTCCCCCGAAATAAGAACGGTAATTGCTCGGTGGATTTCCATTTTTTCCCTTCCGGAAATAAAAATAATCGGCATACGGTCCGTCCGGATCCGCCAATGCTTTCTGAAACCATTCATGCTTGTCGGAGCAGTGATTGACAACCAGATCCATAATCAGATACATATCTCTCTTTTTGGCCTCCGCAAGCAGTTCGTCGAATTCCTCCATCGTTCCGAATTCTTCAGCGATTGCATAATAGTCCGAAATATCATAGCCCTGATCCACAAACGGGGACTTATAGATTGGAGAAAGCCAGATAATGTCAACTCCCAGCTCCTTTAAATAGTCCAGTTTGGAAATAATGCCCCGCAGGTCACCGATCCCATCTCCGTTTGTATCGCAAAAACTCTTTGGATAAATCTGATATGCCACCTTGTCATGCCACCATTTTTTCTGCATGTCCATGTCCTCCTTCGCCTGTATCTCCATGTCCTTTGACAATTTGTTTCTGTAACATTATACTGTCATTATAGTTTGGAATTTCAAAATTATCTTGCATAATTCTTACTTTTTATAACACAATACTGCTCTCATAAGACAAAGGAGAATTTTCCATGAAACGGTTACAGACACTTGCCCTTGAACAGAAAGAAGATGCCCGTCACGGTGACGCGACCTTCCCCATACAGAAATATATCACTTCTTTAAAGCCGGATTATCCGGTCATAACAACGCACTGGCACGAAGAGGCTGAATTTACACTCATCACCGAAGGAGATGCCAGCTACCAGATCGACCTTACTTCCTACGCTGTGGAAAAAGACGATCTGATTTTTATCCCGCCTCTGTTGCTGCACTCGGTCTCCCGCGGACAGTCTGCGCTTTACCAGTCCGAAACCTATGTGTTTCACATGAACTTTCTCGGTGGAAATGCGACCGATATCTGCTCCACCCGTTATCTGATGCCACTGACCAATGAAGAACTGTCGGTTCCCTGTCTGATCCGTCCGACCCATCCGGCTTATGTATCTCTGCGCAAAATTTTTGCACAGATCAGCTCTCTCTTTGCAAATCCGGTTGAGGGATACGAACTGGCCATTAAGGCATTACTGCTGCAGGTTATTTTCCTGCTCCTGCAGAACCGTACCCCGGACGGGAAACGATCTGTCGACACCGCAAACGCCTCTGAAAAATTAAAAACCGTACTGGACTATATCCATCTGCACTATGCCGAGCCGCTTACGGTTGCCGGTCTCGCTGCCCAGTGCTATTTCAGCGAATATTACTTTATGCGTTTTTTCAAAAAACACATGAACATGACCGTAGTGGAATACCTCAACAATCTGCGATTAGAAAAGGCTGTAGAACTGTTTGAACAGGGAAACACCTCCATTTTGGAAGTCTCTCTTGCCACAGGATTCCACAACCTTTCCTATTTTCATAAAGTTTTTAAACGGAAATTCCACATGACGCCCAGAGAATTTCTGAAAAAACTATCGTCTTTTTAAAAGCCCGTCACAAAAAGCCCGATATTTAATGCTGTAACTACAATTGCAATTGCCCAGAGAACCATTTTAAGTCCGGTACTGTTTGCATACTTTCCCATCACTTTTTTGGACGAGGTAAGATAAATCTGCGTAAAAATAGTGATCGGAAGCTGTACTGCAAGAAGCATCTGGGAATAAATCAATCCCTGAAACGGAGACCGGATCAGCAGAATGATAAGCGCTGCCGGAATCATCGTAATCAAAACACCCTGTCTGGTTTCTTTCGTCGCAATATCATAAGGTTTATTAAAAATTCCGGAAAAAATCGTTCCTCCCGCCATCCCTGCGGTAATACTTGAAGAAAGCCCGGCAAGTAAAAGGGCAATGGCAAAAATCACCGTTGCTTCATTTCCAAGCAGTGGTGTCAGCATATTTCCCGCAGTCGTCAGATCATCCACCTGGTTTTCCCCTCTCTGATAAAACGTCGCCGCCGCCATGAGAATCATGGCGCTGTTAATCACCCATCCGATGATCATGGAAAACAGCGTATCCTTAAATTCAAATTTCAATTGTCTCTGAATCACCGCTTCTTCTTTCAGATTCCACTTCCGGCTCTGAATGATCTCCGAATGTAAAAACAGATTGTGCGGCATGACAACCGCGCCAAGCACGCTCATGATAACCGGCATCGCATGCGATGGAAATACCGGTTTTACCCATCCTGTGGCGGCAGCTCCCCAGTCAATTTTCACCATACAGATTTCAATTAAAAAGCAAAAACCAATCAGAGAGACAAAAAGCATGATCAGTTTTTCGATCCTTTTATATGCATTGGTAAATTCACAGAACAAGACCACGACAAGGATCAGCATGCTGCCCACTTTAATCGGAATGTGGAACAGCATCTGCAGTGCAATGGCACCTCCTAAAATCTCTGCCATCGCAGTCGCAATGGCAGCGGCTACCGCAGTCGCAAGAATCACGTTTTTTAATACTCTGTTTATGTAACGACTCGCTGCCTCAGACAGACACAATCCGGTCACAATCCCCAGATGCGCTGCATTGTGCTGTAAAATAATCAGCATAATCGTTGAAAGAGTTACCATCCAGAGCAGGGTATATCCATATCCCGATCCGGCTGCAATATTGGATGCCCAGTTTCCCGGATCAATAAACCCGACTGTTACCAGCAGTCCGGGACCGATAAACTTCAAAATATTTAAATTGTCTTTTTTTTCTTTCCTGTTATTTTTATTCATACATCAGAAATCCTTTCTTTTCATACTATTCACGCAGTTAGTTTTAACTAACTGCATAATACACAAACATTGAACTTGTGTCAATGAAACGGCATTTTATTCCCGTTTTTTTATGCATAATTATTATTGACATGCGCACCAATATATCATAGTATTTATTTATGTTAGATATAGTTTTCAATACTACATTAGTTAGTTTTTATTTATACATTGTAAGAAAGGAGATTTTACTATGCAATTAACAATTCGGGAACCCGGAAGCGCCATCACACATTTTATCGGCTGCCTGATGGCTTTGATCGCAGCCTCACCACTTTTAATAAAAGCTCACGGAAATGCAACCTATATGCTTGCCATGACAATTTTTGCCACAAGTATGGTTTTATTGTACGCGGCAAGCACAATCTATCACAGTATCTGTCATGTATCTACCAAAGTACTCCGGAATTTTCAGAAGCTTGATCACATGATGATCTTCGTTCTGATTGCCGGATCTTATACCCCTGTCTGCATGATCATCCTGGGCGGCAGAATTGGATATACCCTTCTGGCTCTTGTATGGGGAATTGCAGTGGCAGGAATCATTGTCAAAGGACTCTGGATCACCTGTCCGAAATGGTTTTCTTCCATCATTTACATTGCCATGGGCTGGACGTGCCTGCCGGTATTTGCCCGGCTGTGGACGGATCTCCCGCATGCCGCATTTGGCTGGCTTTTAGCGGGCGGCATCATCTACACCATCGGTGGTGTAATCTATGCTCTGAAACTTCCGGTATTTAACGCACTTCACAAATACTTCGGCAGCCATGAAATTTTCCATCTGTTCGTGATGGGTGGAAGTGTCTGTCACTTTATCTTTATGTATCATTATGTAATATGATCATTTATTTTCTGTCACTGTTCGCAGGTCTCCCTGCGAACAGTAACTATTTTTCCACTTTTGTGATCTGCTCTGTGGTGCAGTCATAAACATATTCTATTACCGGATCTTCTTCGGAACCGGACAGTTTCTCTGAACTTACTGCAAATGTTATCTTCTTTGCAGTAAATTCTTCCGGAATAATATAGCCATTTTCGTCATCAACATTCTGTGTGAATAACAGTTTATTATTCTTTCCGTTCCGGTCACAGCGATACACATTCATCTTATTCATGTGTGTTCCACCTTCCGGATAGGTCGCATAATAAACTTTATTCGTTCCGTTCGACCAGCTCATACGGTAATCTTTTGATAAGGTTTCCTGATACTCTGCTGCCGCCTGGACTGCTGTTCCTGAAAGAACAAAACAGAAAACAAAAACGGCATAAATTGTTGTAATTAATCGTTTCATTTTTCGTTTCCTCCTGCTTCTTTTTTGCTCCCCCTGTTTTACCATGGTATGCTTTCGGTTTCAAATGGATTAAGAAAAACGTAAGAATTTTCCATATTTTCACAAAAAACGGCTGATGCCTGCATAAAGCTGTTCAAATTTCATATACTGTTTCTAACAATTATAAAACCGTGAGGAATCTATGTCTTTAAAAACCAATCTGTTCCGTTTTATTTTTATTTCTGTACTGGGTGTTCTTCTCCATTTCACCTATGAATGGTCCGGAGATAACGCTGTCATCGGGTTATTCTCAGCTGTAAATGAGTCCACCTGGGAGCATTTAAAACTTTTGTTTTTCCCGTTTCTGCTTCTGACCATCCTCGAAGTGCTGCTCCGCGGCAATATGCTTCCGGAACAGTTTCTCCCGGCAAGAGTTCTCGGTATCCTCGCCGGAATGGGCGGGATTGTGGTCGGATTTTATACGCTGCGGGGTGTGCTTGGCCGAAACTACGATGCTTTGAATATCGCTTTGTATTTTGCAGGGGTTCTTCTGGCATTGTTTGTCGAAAACAAACGGTATCGCAAGTCTTCTCTTCTGTCGACGAAAGCCGCAGCCGCTGTCCTGCTGTTGCTTACGGTTGCATTTTTCGTGTTCACCTATTGCCCGCCGGATATTGGATTGTTTTTGGATCCTACAGTCGGCCTTTGATGGTGTAGTGCTACCACAGTCTCAAGTGTCGGAAACTTTTCCAAGGTAACAGTATGCTCATCAGGCTGCTCTTTATCCAAAGAAATACCATCGACTCGAACTACTTCCTTGCCATCTCTAAGAATCGGTAGTGGAAACCGAAATTTAATATTCCTAATCCAATTACTATCTTCACGTCTTTCCGGAATGTCCTTCATCCGAATACTCCCCCACTATCTCCATGTCCTGAAATTCTGCATATTTTCTCAGCTTGTCCTTCTGTGCATCAAGACTATATCCGTCAACCTGAATAGCCGTAGACACACGAGTATATATGTAACATCTTGTTTTCTTCTTCAATAATCTCACACTCCTATTTCGGTAATACTAATGGCGAATTTTTCAATAATCCTGCAACAACAGAGTTGTATTTGGCTGTTCCATAATCCTCAACAATGCTTGTTATTCTAGCCCCGGCATCCTTGGAAGAAGCGCCACACAGAAAGACTCGCTCATCCGCCGTTCCATAATCCAACACGATAAAACGATCATGGAATATGCCGCCAGTCTTCTTCATTGACAGTTTTACAGTTGGATATTCCTTACAGAAATCCGTATATTCTATGTTGTGAAGTTTATTATTTCCAACATTGTCACTGAATAAAATAATATTTACTCCTGTCGGAGAATTTTTAAGATGCACCAGCGTTCTTATTAATGCCTTACTCTGTTTAACAGCCAATGGTCCTTTTAAAACAGTCATCAGCATATATAGTCCTTGCTCTGTAAATACATGTGGATTATAACGACTTTTTGAGCTTATATTTGCGGTCGAAAAATTCGTCCGCAAATACTCTGTCTCGTCATCTGTCAATTCATATATATTTCCAGCGGGCTGCCCTCCTTGATATGGAGCATCCTGCGCAGTTCCTTCGGTATGACTATTCTGCCGAGTGAGTCTACTCTTCTGGTCAATCCTGTAATTTTCACTTTATTGTCCTCCGTTACTTTTGCATTTGCATTCATGCTTTGGAGGTAATATATGGAAATCTGTATGAAATATGTATAATTCAAGGGGGAAAAGACATCATCTATGCATGCTTGCATGCAATTCGATGTATGTCTTATTGACCCACACTACACCGAGAAAGTAGCAATTTACTGCTTAAAGGCAGTAAATTAGCGGATTAAATATGTATCTATATCCATCAGCTCTCTCTCATCTGCAATATCTACATATACACAGTCATGCTTCTTTGCCACACTTCTGCCACCCTTATCACCCTCCAGTGATAAAAGCTGTGGTATAAGCGATGAATTAAATACACACGGGTTGCCTACAGCATCTCCACAACGAAGTGAAAACGTCAATCGCTTACCCCCTGTATTTTTAAGCACCCTGTCTATTAATTTAATCACGCTTTGACTTTTTAAATATGGCTGGTCAGCTACTGCAAACATGTAATATTCCTCTGTTTCGGCAGTATGATGCGTCACTTCACTGCTTTTCTTAAGCTTTTTCTGCTCCTGCACCGCCATAATTCCTGCCTTTATAGTGTAGGATATGCCTTTTTCGCTGTCCGGACTTATGACTGCATGGCAATCTGGGATACATGCGCAGTAGTCCAATATTTCCCGGTAACGGGTGACAACTGTTATATCTATAGTCTGGCTGTATGATTTTGATTTATTATATCTATTTTTAATTTTCGCCAAGCGATCAAGCAAATGCCTGTACATAGGTTTTCCATCCAGCTCATAAAACAGTTTGTTACTTCCAAAACGGCGGCTGTTTCCAGCCGCCATGTATATGATATGAATCATTTCACTCTAAGGTCCTTTTCGTGCCAGTTTGGGTCTACCATTCCCATAAGTATTTTTTCAGGGGTAAACGGAACTGTCCTGTGCCATACGCCTGTTGCGCGATAAATGGCATGTGCCAGCGCAGGAGCCGGTGTATTGATAACTATCTCACCGATTGACTTAACTCCGAATGGGCCTGACGGCTCATAGCTTGTCTCAAATTCGACGTTGATATTGCCCACATCCTGTCGTGTCGGTATCTTGTACTGCATGAGGTCATTTTCTGCGATTTTTCCACCGGCATTGTAGGTGACATTCTCATAAAGCGCCATGCCTATTCCCTGACCTATGCCGCCCTCGGTCTGTACACGCGCGAGGTTTGGATTGACCGGAATTCCGCAGTCCACAACAGCCTGATAATCAAGTATTTTAACTGCTCCTGTCTCCTTATCAAGCTCTATCTCGACCATTCCTACCATGTATGGAGGAGGTGAAACAGGTGATGAATATGTCGCTGTGACATCTACAGGTATCGTGTTGTTGACCTGTGATTTTGTTGCTATATCGGAAAGACTTACGCAAACCTCTCCATTGTCTGCACCGTCCGGATTTATGATATACACCTCTTTGCCGTCAAAATCCACCTCTGATGCAGCATGGCCCAGCATCTGTGCACCGATTTTCTTTATGTTTTCACGAAGCTCAAGTGCTGCATTCTGTGTGGCCATTCCTGTAATGTAGGTGGTTGATGAGGCATATGAACCTGAATCATAAGGAGAAGCATCCGTATCCGCTCCAAACACGGTTATATCATCCGGCTCGCAGTCGAGTACCTCAGCCGCCATCTGCGCAAGTATGGTATCACAGCCTGTTCCCATGTCTGCCGCGCCTATCATCATATTGTAGGTGCCACAGTCTGAAAGCTTTAAGGTACACGATCCGACATCTACATTTGATATGCAGGAGCCCTGCATTGCAAGTGCCATGCCTGCCGCACGAACCTTGCCATTTCCCATATCGCGGACAGGATACTTGTCTGCCCAATGGAAATTATCCGCACAGTGCATTATGCATCTGTCGAGTGCACATGCATTGGCTGTCTCGCCAAAATATGCCGGCATAAACATGCCCTCACGGACGATATTTTTCAAACGAAGCTCAACCGGGTCTATATGCAGCTTTTCAGCGAGCTCATTGACAGTTGATTCAAGTGCAAAGATACCCTGTGTAGCTCCATAGCCTCTATATGCTCCTGCCGCCTGCACGTTTGTGTACACAACATCGCACGAAAATCTGGTTGCCTCGCAGCCTCCTGTATAAAGAGGGAGCGATTTATGACCTGAGAGTCCTACTGTTGTAGTGCTATGCTCTCCGTATGCTCCACCATTTGACAGCGTATAAAGATCTATCGCCCTTATATGACCATCCCTCATTGCTCCAAGACGCACGGTGACCTCCATCTCATGACGCGGTGACGCGATAGTCTGGCACTCTTTTCTGCTGTAAATTATCTTGCTCGGACGCTTTGTCTTCCAGGTAACAAATGCCGGATATACCTCACAGACCGCTGTCTGCTTGGCACCAAAGCCTCCTCCGATACGCGGCTTTTCAGCACGCACCATGGACTTAGGAATATCGAGTGCATTGGACAGTATTCGGCGCAGGTGGAAAACAATCTGTGTCGAGCTGATGCAGTGAAGCCTGCCGTATCTGTCTATCTCACAGTATGCCCTGCAGGTCTCCATATATGCCTGCTGCGCTGCCTTTATGCGATAGGTGTGCTCAATAATCTCATCGCACTCCGACAGAATTTTCTCTACATTTCCATGCTCATCCTCCTCATGATGAATGAGATTGCGCTTTACATCGCCTGTATTTATGCTGGATGACCAGTCATCCTCAGGATGCACAAGCACCTTGTTGTCCAGCGACTTTCTGAAGTCAAGCACCGGCTCAAGAATCGTGTACTTTACTTTTATCATGTTAAGAGCCTTGTCTACAGCCTTTTCCGATTCACCTACCACAATAGCGACAGCGTCACCTACACTTCTAACATGACGGTCAAGGATTAGTCTGTCGTACGGTGACGGCTCCGGAAAGGTCTGGCCTGCGATAGAAAAACGCTTTTTCGGAACATCCTCCCAGGTGTATACTGCGACCATGCCCGGTACCTTAAGAGCAATATCTGTCTTTACATCCTCGACAATTGCATTCGCATAGGGGCTTCTAAGAAGCTTTATGACAAGCGCATCACGCGGTGTGATATCATCAGTAAATACCGGCTTTCCGAGTAAAAGCTGGCTCGAATCCTTCTTCGGTATACATTTTCCAACTGCGTGGTAATCCCTTCTCGCGCGGTTGAAGCTGTTTACATTAGTTTGATTTGTGCTCATCCTGCCACTCCTTTCCGATATCCTCTCCGTAGACGCCTGCCTCGAGATTAAGAGGTGCGCCCTCCTTCTTACTGTTTAAGAAATTTCTGATTGAGCGGAGCTGACTCTGATATCCTGTACAACGACACAGATTTCCTGAAAGATACTCAAGAACTTCCTCATCAGTCGGGTCAGGATTTTCTCTTAAAAGTGCCACAATATTTACAATATAACCTGGATTACAGAAGCCGCACTGATCCGCTCCCTGTGCAGCAAAAAATCCTGTAAACTGCTTAGCTTCCTCCTCAAGTCCCTCAAGGGTATCCACGGCTCTGCCGTCTGCCCTGCCTATCGGCATGCTGCATGACAGCACAGGCTTTCCATCCAGAAGCACTGTACAAAGACCGCAGTTGCCTGACTCACAGCCCCTCTTCACTGAAAAGCAGTTGTGCTTGCGGCAGAAGTCCAAAAGTACCATATCCTGGTCAACCGAGTCAATTATTAACTTTCCATTTAATTTTATTTTAACATCCATATACATGAATTCCTTCCTACTTAATGCTCGTGCATTGATGTCATCACACTAATAAAGCTCCCAAAGTTTCCTGCATAACTTCCATGCATCCGGTAGCGATTACCTTATATCATCGCAGATGTCAAGCGACTGTGTGACAGCGCGGCGTGTAAGCACCCGGCAGATCATCTCTCTGTACTCGGCTCCTGCTCTGATATTGCTTCCAAAACGGATATGCTCTGCAACATATTCTGCAAATTTATCTATTTTTGCATTGTTCTCGGAGTTCTCCGTCAAAGCTGCATTACCGTGCGTCTTTGCATCTACTATACCATCGAGTATGCCGTCCTTATCCCACACAGGCTCTGCCATATATGGTGATGCTCCGATGACCGCCACATACCTGCCGTTTCTATTTGCCACTGCACATGTGAGCACAGGAAAGTCTGTTGACTGGTTTCTCTGGCTTAAGTATACTACGCCCTTTGCATTTTTCGGCACTATTACTGATACGAGCACATCGCGCGTGGTTCTTGGAAGTGCCGCAAACTCGTCCAAATCCATAATTCCTGCCTTGTGAAGCTGCACCTTTGCTCCCAGCGCCCTGAAAATCGTCATGACATCTGAAAATCCAAATCTGCCCCAGATGCTTCCTCCGACAGTCGCCACATTTCTAAACTGCACTCCGACGATATGTCTGACCGACTCTGCGATTGCACCGTGTGTATATGCATTCAGGGCTTCATGTGTCTCTATCTGCCTGAGGGTTGCATATGCACCGATTCTAAACTCGTTTTCATCCTCATCAATCCGGTCAAGTCCGAGATCGCACAAATCAATTGCCGTGCCAAGTGTCTTATTTTTCATTTTGAGCCAGAGCATGCCGCCCAGCACAAAATTCGGTTTTTTCTGATAAAGCTCATAGGCTTCATCAAGGCTTTGCGCCCTCACATACTGATTGTAATAAAACATATTTTTCTCCTATATCAATACATTTCAAGCTCATACATGGCTTCCCACCTAATGTCCTGCTCCTTCATAAAGGCTATGAGGCTCTCCCTGTCTGAAAGCTCTGCACGCCATGCCAGACCACAGCCCGCCGATATAGCAGACGGAAGAGGAATCGTGCGCCCCGGAATACCACATGCCTTGCCCTTGATATCCAGCTTTAACGGCGCTGTGGTAGTCTCGAAGGTAATGATTAGCCGCTTTTTCTTTTCTCTTACCAAATTATTATCCATCACATCACACTTAATATAACACTAAGGACTCACAATAAGAGAGGCTGCAGCCATTTTCTCGGCGATATCATACATGTTCGTCACCTCTCCGACTGCAAGCTTATCTGACAGCTCATAGTAATTCAGACATGTTCCGCAGGTAAAGATTTTCACGCCACGATTCTTAAGCTCCTTTAAATCCTCAAGGCACTCTGAGCCATCACAGGTCAGCTTTGCTCCTCCATTGTAGAAAAGCATGGTTTCAGGCGGATTGTCCTGCTGCGAAAGTGCATAGATGAAGCCCTTTATGAGTACACTGCCCAGCTCCTCGCTGCCCTCTCCCATATAGGAAGAGCGGATTACAACGACTCTGTTATCTGTAGCCGGCCTGCATGTGTACTGTGAAGCTTCGTCTGTATCCGAAAACGCTCCTGTGTTAAGAGTCTCAATTGTCAGCTTTACACTGTAGCTTCCGTCGTCGAGCTTATTGCTGTCGCAGCTATAGCCCTTCTGTGCAGCCATCTTTTTTAAATTTTCTACTGCAATTTCATTGTCCACAAGTGTCTCCACTGTGTCCGGCTGTGTGAGAGCCTCAATTGCCTTCTTTGTCTTTACTACCGGGATTGGACATGTATCCCCGATTGCATTTACTGTAATCATATTTATAATCCTCCCTATGTTATTTAACTTGTCAACCCTCAAAATGCAGGGCATGCAGCCTGTCAGCATATTTACATAAGCTATGATAGCTTAAAATCAGTTCACATATATCGGCACATCGCAGCGCTTAACAAATCGTCCCACCTTTGCAGCCGGAAGCCCTGCGGCTTTAAGCTCATGCAAAAAGGTATCTGCCTCAAAGGCTTTTACTGCAAACAGCAGTCCTCCTGAGGTCTGCGGATCGAAGAGCACCTCCTCCATTGAGAAAGGTATATTTTTTGCAAAACGCACCTTGTCACCTACATGGTTTCTGTTGCGCTGCGCCGCTGCCGTGAGGAAAAACTCATCTGCGCATCGCAGTGCTCCGGTAATGACCGGGATGGAAATCGAGTCGATAAGTGCTGTTATATCATCATTTAACATCTCGCTCAGATGTCCTAAAAAACTAAAGCCCGTGACATCTGTGCATGCATGTATTTCGAAGCTGTGACTGATCTCTGATGCCGCGCGGTTTAGTGTGGTCATGGAGCTTACCGCATCCTCAATTGCACCTAACGGAGCTTCCCCGACACGGTTTGCGTTGCACACAAGCCCAACTCCGAGCTTCTTGGTCAGTATAAGCACATCTGACGGCTGCCCTGTATTGTTGCTGTAGATGTGTTTGGGATGAACTGTGCCCATGACAGAAAGTCCGTATTTCACATCGCTGTCTGCTATGGAATGACCACCTGCAAGTGTACCGCCTGCCTCTATCACCTTGTCAGCGCCTCCCTGCATTATTTTACCGAGTATATTCAAATCCATTTTCTCAGGGAAACAAACGATGTTCAACGCACTCTTAACTGTGCCGCCCATCGCATAGATATCACTGAGCGCATTTGCGGCCGCTATCTGTCCAAACGTATATGGATCATCAACCATCGGTGGAAAAAAATCAAGCGTCTGGACTATCGCCGTGTCATCTGAAATTCTGTACACTGCCGCATCATCGCTGCTATCATATCCGACGAGCAGATTGCTGTCTTTTTCGCCCTTTGGCAACTTTGCTAAAACATGACTTAACAAATCCGGACCAAGCTTTGCAGTACAGCCACCGCCTTTGCAAAACACTATTTCCTGTGGCATGTTTGCTCCTTTCCATTGTTTAATACTGTTTATCTCAATGCCGCAATCTGCATAAGCGCTTCAGCGGCCTCATTTATCTCATCATTTGTATTATAATATGAAAATGAAAATCTCACCATACCCTGTTTTTGTGTTCCAAAGAATTTATGCATCAGTGGTGCGCAGTGTATGCCGCTTCTTGTTGCAATGCCATACTCATTCATAAGTATATCCGACACCTCAGCAGAATCCATATCAGCTATATTTACTGAAACAATCGCACAATGTGCTCCATTATCGGGCAGCATGTCGAAATCCCCATATATCCTGATTCCCGGGATTATCTTTATTTTCTTTAGAAAAGCCTTCATCAACATATACTCTTTAGCATATATGTTATCCACACCAATTTCTTCAATCGCCTTTATTCCTGCCAAAAGCCCTGCAATTCCCGGGCCATTTAAGGTACCGGCCTCAAGTCTTGTCGGAAGCTCCATAGGCTGGCTCTCAAGAAAGCTGAGCACGCCGGTGCCACCGCTTTTAACCGGCTTTATATCTGCTCTTTCTCCCACATAAAGTCCTCCGGTCCCCTGTGGACCCATCAGCCCCTTGTGCCCTGTGAAGCAGAGCACATCAATATTCATGTCTTTTACATTTATCGGAAGCACACCGGCTGTCTGCGATGCGTCAACTATAAATAAAAGGTCATGCTTTCGTGCGATTTGCCCTATTGACTTAATGTCCACCACATTTCCTGTGAGATTTGAAGCATGTGTGCAGACGATGGCTTTTGTTTCCGGACAAATTGCAGCCTCTATATCCCGCGGGGAAATTATCCCTCTTTTTATTCCTTCATCACTGCATGGCACAATATCCACGCACACTCCCCTCTCCCTTTGCATATAAAGAGGTCTGAGCACCGAATTGTGCTCGAGCTGTGTCGTAATCACATGCTCCCCCGGCTCAAGCAGTCCGTGGATTGCAATGTTGAGCGACTCAGTGGAATTTGCCGTAAAAACAAGTCTATCCGCATCCTCCCCGCCGAAAAATTCTGTAAGGCACATTCTGGCCTCATATATTTTCCTTGACGCATCAAGCGATGCATCCGACATTCCCCGACCTGAATTGCCGCAGTGCTTCATTGCATCAAGCACAGCATCATATACCGCATCCGGCTTTTTAATTGTTGTGGCAGCGTTGTCCAGGTAAATCATAGTATGTCCTCATTTACTTCTCATCCAAGCAGATAAAATTTCTTTATATAAAGCTCATCATTTATATTTTTGCTAAGCATATTTGCTTCTGTATGCTTTGGAAGATTTGCATAAATTGTTGAATCATTATTTAATCCACACGATACTTCCCATGTTTTTAGTTCTTCAACTATTTTATAATCTTTAATCCTGATTATATTTTTATTGTTATATGCAAGTACCGATTTTGCTTTACTTGCAGATATTATTATATCCTGAGGGAAAACACCTATGTGTGATATGTTGTCCGTATCCATCGCAAGCTGTTCCATCTGCTCATCAGTGACCTCAAATACGCTATCCCATTCCACGGCAAGAACATGATGCTTATCCTGCCATTTCACCTGTGATATATTGTTGCAGCCCACAAGCAGTGCCTGCTCCACAGACATAGGCCGCATGAAGAAATCTTTTTTGTCGCGGACTGCACTCAGCATGCCGCTCTCAATACTTCCGATACGCTCTGCCAGACGATACACCTCATCGCGATTGTGTGACACAAAGATAACAGGATTGTGAAAATCGGAAAGCATCTCCATAAGCTCTGATTCCATACTTCTTTTCACATGCTCATCCAGTGCCGAAAAAGGCTCATCGAGCAGTATACACTCCGGTTTAGCCGCAAGCATGCGAAGCATTGCCACGCGCTGCCTCTGGCCTCCCGAGAGATGATCCGGATATGTGTCTGCCATGCCATCAAGCCCATACCGCTTCAGCCAGACCTTCACCTTTTTTTCATCGCGATGTCCCATTGCTATGCATATATTTTCCATCACGGTCATTGTAGGAAAAAGTGCATAGTCCTGAAACAGATAGCCTACCCTGCGCTTACCGGGGTGCAGATTTATGCGATTTTTTGAGTCATACAGCACCCGGTCATTTAATGATATAAAGCCTGAATCAGGAGTCTCTATCCCTGCTATACACTTGAGTGTCATACTCTTTCCTGAGCCCGACATACCAATTACGGACACAATCTCGTCCGTAAGCTCCATGTCAACCGAAAGCATGAAATTATCCAACTGTTTTTTTATTTTTACTATGAGCGACATTATTTTTTCTCTTTCTCTTTATGCCCTTGCTTTTGCCGCATATCATATTTATCGATACAAGGCATGCAAACGAAATCGCTATGATTACTATGCACCAGAAGCCCGCTGTGGCATAGTCACCACTTTGGATGACCATTGCTATCTGCTGTGATATGGTCGATGTCTTTCCCGCTATATTTCCGGCAAGCATTGATGTGGCGCCGTACTCACCGATAGCTCTGGCAAAGGCCAGTGTGACACCCGATATGATGCCGGGCTTTGCCATCGGCAAACGTATTTTCCAGAAAACCTTCCACTCACTTATGCCGAGAGTGCGCGCCGCATATATGACATTTTCGTCTATCTGCTCAAATGCCGCTCTCGCATTTCTGTACATGAGAGGGAGTGCAATGATGGTCGCTGCAACCACACAGCCAAGCCACGTGTGTACTACCTGTATACCCATGCTATTGCTTAAAAAACTTCCAAAGGGACGTCTTGTACTGAAAATCCTTAAAAGGATGTATCCAGCCACGGTAGGCGGCAATACCATCGGAAGTGTCAGCAGTCCATCCCAGAATGCCCTCACTCTGCCCTTTGTGTTTATAACAAGCTCAGCAAAGGCTATTCCAATAAAGAATGAAAAAACCGACGCTACTATTCCTGTTTTTAATGTTATCCAAAGCGGTGCGAAATCAATCGTTCCCATTATTCATTTACCGTAAAATGATATTTCTCAAATACTGACATTGCCTCATCTGTCTGAAGATATGCACTAAATTCCTTTGCGGCTTCAAGCTCGTCTGCTGTAGTGTTGTCACCCTTTAAGGCTGCTATCGGATATATAACATCACCTGTTAAGCTGTTTGGAAGCTTTTCTATAATGTCAAGCTGATTCTCGTATCCGAATGTATCTGAGTAATAAACTGTTCCTATTTCGTTTGCACCCTCAGCTACGGCAGATGCAACTGCACCTACATTTGCACAGCTGTTGATTTCCAGACCGCCAAGTGCCTTTGAGATATCAGAATCTGAAATATCCTGTGGCTTTGAAGCATCTCCTTCAACCATTTTTGAATTTACAAGTGCTACTCTGGTGTACTGTCCTACAGGAACTGTTCCGTCAGCAAGTGCCATATTTTTAGCCTTTGAGATGTCTGCAAAGCTGGTAACTGCCGTGCCACTATTCTTATATGTAACAAGGCACACCTGATTATTTAAAAGGTCAACACGAGTATCATCAACCACGCTTCCTGCTTCATAACCATTCTGAAGCTCATCCATCTGTGCCACTCCTGCTGAGAAAAAGATATTGCACTTCGCGCCCTCTTTAATCTGTGCCATCAGAGTTCCCGAACTGTCATAGTTGTTCTGGAAGTTTACATTTGGATGCTCCTTGGCGTAGGCTGCACAAATTTCATCCATAACACTGTTTAAGCTCTTTGCCGCAAAAATCGATAAATCTACATCTACATTACCGCTCTCTGCAGTATCCTTCTTTCCGCAGCCTGCAAAAAGTCCTGCTGTAAGAATAAGTCCAAGCGTAAGTCCTGCATATGCTGCAAATTTTCTCTTTAAACCCTTGCGCTCCTTTACTGATTTATCAGTGCCTGTTGCTCTTCTTAAAATCACACTTTTAATCTCTCTTTTCTTTTTATTTATTCATCATCTGATCTGCTCCAGCAGCACTGAAATGCTACCTCCGCACACCATTCCCTCATTCTCAGCATCGTCAGTATTCATGCTGACATCAATCAGCTCACATTTGAACTCCTGATTGCGAAACAGCCTCCTGCAGCGGCTTATAACTAAAGCCTCCGCACAGCCTCCGCCTATTGTTCCAACAATACGGTTGTCTGAGCTCACAAGCATCTGTGTGCCAACTCCGCGCGGTGCACTGCCGTTCTTTTTTATGATGGTACACAGTATGTACTTCTCATCCGGGGAGTGTGTAACTGATGCACAATGCCCAGCCACCTCAGTAAGTGCGTCAAGCACTTCGTTATCTATCTGAGTGCAGCTTGTACGCTCATTTTTACACTTTACTATCTCGCTTATCACCGAAAGAGCAATTTCCTCCGGTGTCTGTCCACCTATTGCAAGACCTATTGGAGAATGTAATCCTGATATAATGTCCTGTGAAAATCCCGATTCTTCAAGGTCTTTTTTCACTATCACAGCTCTTTTCTTTGAGCCCATCATACCCACATAGGCATAGGACTTTGTGAATATCTCTGTGAGGCATTCCATATCGAAGCGATGTCCTCTTGTCATGCATACATAGTAATCATCCGCCTGCGGCTGTAGCTTGGCGAGAGTTTCTTTATAATCGCCGCAAATCACATGGTCTGCGCCTTGGCGCTTTGCATTGTCTGCAAACAAAGGTCTGTCCTCTATCACCCATATGTCAAATGCCAAAAGCGATGCCATGCGTACAAGTGCCGCCGATACATGCCCTCCACCGCAGATTATGAGACGTGGTCTGCTGCCTATCTGCTGTCTGAACATCACAATGGAATTATCATTGTCATCTATTTCATCTGCCCACACATTGCCGTATGCCACTCTTATTCTGCCATCTATATAGAGTGCCTTTGCCCCGGCATGTGCTCCTTCTATGACTGTCAAAAGCTCACAGCGGCTGTCCACAGGTCTGTCCTTTATCGAAGCATATATGTTGGCCGGAATCAACTTCACCTCGTCACCGGCATGAATCTGACCACCTCTTACGACTACCGCAAACACACCCTCCTTTGGCATAATGCACTCGCCCATCCTCTTGTATATGGCACAATGCGAATGGCACTGCTTGCCTATCTGCGTCATCTCAAGGATGGTATCTCCTATGCAAAAGCGTGTACCAAGAGGCAGATTTCCTAAATCAAATCCTGAAATAATTAAATTTTCACCGAATGCACCGTTGTCTATCTGTGCCCCTCTTGCCCTGAAGTCATCTATTTTCTCCGCGGAAAGCAGGCTGACCTGCCTGTGCCACTTTCCGGCATGTGCATCTCCCATGATGCCGTAGTCTGCAACAAGCTCCGCCTGTGGCACCTCTCTCTTTTCAGTTCCTCTCTCTTTGCTTATATTGATTGCAAGAAGCTTTCCCATTATTTTCTATCAGCCCCCTATCCGGCTCATATTTCTTGCTGCATTTACTTCCGCAGCTTCTATCTCTGTAGTCTTTGTCTCTGTAGTTTTTGTATATGTCACTGCATTATCATTAAAATTGTGACACCTTGGCTTTGCCTTTATGGCAGCCCTTAGTGCCCGGACTATTGAAAAATCTTTTTCCGCATCATCTGCAAAATCCCATGAATCAGGTACTAAATCCATCGTCACGCTGCTTCCCAGGCATGGCATAAGCCTGCCGTCAGCCGTAACACGTATGCGGTTGCAGGTGTCGCAGAACTTCCCATGAATTGCCTGAATCAGACCTACTCTGATACCAAGTTCCGGAAAAATGTAATACTCTGCCGGGCCGTTATCCGGAATTTTCCGTTTGTCATTTCCCGAATTAATTTCTTTTGTTTTTTCAGTATTTATACGGCAAGGTTCTCCATACAGTTTTGAAAGTGTACCAATAACCTTCTTATATGGCTCGACTCCGTTGGTGTGTCCTTCACCTACCGGCATCATCTCTATAAAGCGGATATCTGTACCTTTTTTTGCAACATATCGTGTGAGCGCCACCACATCTGTCTGCGGTGTGAGCACCACATTGATTTTCACTCTTATTCCGCACTCTATAGCGGCATTGATTCCATGCTTTACTTCTTCAAGCAGCGGTTTTTTTGTGATGCGTTCATATTCTGACGCATCTATAGTGTCCAGGCTCACATTTATGCTGTCTATGCCTGCTTCCTTTAACCACTTTGCATGCTGCGCAAGCAGTACTGCATTTGTAGTAAGCGATACGCTGCTGACACCCGGTATCTTTTTGATTTGTAAAACCATTTCATCAAGCTGCGGATGCAAAAGCGGCTCACCGCCTGTCAGACGAAAATGCTTAATTCCAAGCCTTGTGGCTGCGCGGACTATGCAAAGCACCTCTTTTACGCTAAGTATATTTAGTGCATGACAGTGCTCATTATTGTCACAGGGATTGCAGTAATAGCAGTTTAAATTACAGCTATCTATCACCGATATGCGCATATAGTCAATCTCTCTGCCAAATCCATCGCGCATGTTAAAAGCCCTTTCCAAAACCACAGTTAGGAAACGTGCAGACATCACAATTCAGGCAGAGGCCGCCTTCTCCAAGTCCGGCAAGCTCATCTGCATAAATCATATCACGTGCCATAAGCCTAGGCAACACAATATCAAATATCGTGCGCTTATTGTACATGACACAGCCGGGCAGCCCACATATCGGCACCAGCCTGTCACCTGCATCATAGTACGACAGCAAAAACATGGCTCCCGGAAGCACCGGCGAGCCGTATGACACAATCCGTGCGCCTGTATTTTTGATGGCAAGCGGCGTTTTATCATCAGGATCCACGCTCATTCCACCTGTGCAGAATACAATTTCCGCTCCGGCTTCTATCGCGCGTAAGCATCCGTCTGTGATTTTTTTGTCATCATCATCAAACACCTCATGAAACATCATCTGTGCGCCAAACTCTGCTATTTTTTTTTCTATAACAGGTGTAAATGCATCCTGTATCCTGCCATGGTACACTTCGTTTCCGGTTGTAATTATTGCTGCTTTTCTGACCACAAACGGCTTAATATCAAGGATTGGACCATCCTCACATATATTAGAAGCTTCCTTTAGCTTATCTTTTTTTATGACAAGCGGTATGATTCTTGTTCCAGCGAGCTTATCACCCTTTTTCACAGTGGTATTGCCGTGCCTTGTGGCTATCATCAGCTCTCCAAAGGAGTTGACCTTTTCAAGCTTTTTGCTATCCACCTTAAGCAGTCCATCACAGTCTGCGATTACCTCTATCTTGCCCTCCTTTACGGGGGACGGATGCATTTTACTCACAGTGCCGCAAGAAACGCCTGATTGTGTGTCTGCTTCAATTTTCTTTGTGCCACATGCGCTCATACGATAAAGCACCTCCGCAGCCTCATTCTCGTGCATCATGGTCTCATCATTTTCCCATATATATATGGTATCTTTTCCGACACTAAGCAGCACCGGTATGTCCTCTTTTGTTATGATATGCCCCTTGCGAAAAACTGCATCCTTTTTCACGCCGGGAATAATCTGTGTGATATCGTGGCAGAGCACCTGTCCGACTGCCTCAGTTGTCTTCATAAGCTTCATATAATCCCACACTCCAATTATTATCTCTGTAAATATTAACTATTCCAAACCACACCTAGTACACCGACCGCACTCACTGTCATACTGCAGTAAAATATCAAGCCCATGCTCTATATTTCCCATCAGAAAATCCATGCTCTCCGACACTGCCTTCACACTGCCGGGCAGATTAACTATCAGTGTGTTTTTCCTGATGACGCAAACGCCTCTGCCAAGCATGGCGCGCGGTGTAAGACTCATGCTGTACGCTCTCAGTGCCTCAGCGATCCCTGGTGCATTGCGCTGTGCAACATCCATTGTAGCTTCCGGCGTGATATCCCTAGGTGAAAAACCTGTGCCGCCGGTTGTAAGCACCAGATTGCATTTCATGTCATCACTCAACCTGACAAGCTCGTCTGCAATCTGTTTTCTCTCGTCCGGTATGATTTTATATGAAACCACCTCGTACTCATCTTTGGGAAGCATCTGTCTTATTTTCGGGCCGCTTTTATCCTCGCGCCGGCCCGCTGCGCCTTTATCACTTATCGTTATAATCCCTACAGTATACATTACATCACCCTGTTATCCTTGATTAAATGTGTATTTTTAACTATTCAGCTGTATAGTGTCCACTCTTTCCACCGGATTTTTCAAGCAGATGTATCTGCCCGATTTCCATTCCACGGTCTAGCGCCTTACACATATCATATATGGTAAGAAGCGCCACACTGACCCCTGTCATGGCCTCCATCTCTACACCGGTTTTGCCCACACAGGCTGTCGTGCAAATTGCCATGATACTGCTGTTTTTTTCATCCAGCTCAAACTCAACATCACACTTTGTCATAGCAATAGGATGACAGAGCGGAATAAGCATGGAATTGTTCTTTGCTCCCATGATTCCTGCAATCCTTGCCACTCCCAGCACATCACCCTTTTTAGCCGTGCCCGTAGATACAGCCCTGTATACAGCGTCATTTACCTTTATCGTGCCGCAGGCTTTCGCCACGCGGTATGTGTCATCCTTTGCGTGCACATCTACCATGTGGGCTTCCCCTGCCTCATTAAAATGTGTGAGCTTTTCTTTATTTTGTTCCTGATTATTGATATCTAATCCGTTTTGCTGCGTCAATTAATTAATCCTCATTGTAACTGTTCAGTTACCATAATTTATTATCTATTAGTAACTGCACATTTAATAAACCCTTATGCCGTGCTCAAATGCCGATACCGCCTCAAGCACACTGCCCGCTATACTCCTTGCCTTGTCAGAGATCGTAAAACAATTTGAAAGCTCCCCTTCGCGTGGATCGATATCCGCTATCTTGAAGCCTTCCTTGAAATAATAACCCTCACGGATAAGACCTCGTATGATGCCTGTAATTGTAGCATTTACCGGAACATATTCAGACAATTTATTGTCATAGCTTCCTTTATCCGGATATATCCGCGCTATCTCATCGCCCTTTTGCACAATATCTCCGATTTTTCTGACATCATAAATATATCCTGCTGCCGGAGCGTGTATCACACGCTCACTTGTGAAGCCTGCGATATTTCCCGGAACCCCTGTGTTGGGCTGTGCCATGCCATCGGTAATGATGCGCGCCAGATTGTGCCCACGCATGGACTCAATCACCAGATGCACGTCCTTGCCTGCCGTAAAGCCCGGACCTACTCCTATCACAAGCGGTGCCATATTTATTGTGGTGCCCAGATTTTTCTTTGCTATTATGGCATCTACCACAACATCCGGTCTAAAAAGTGCAATTGATTCACCGGTTGGGTCTATGAGAAGCGGAACCTCTCCGGCCTCAAGCACAGCTTCGATAGCTGAGCTCTTCCACTTTTGCGATGCAATATGAGCTTGCGGTGTGTCATTTATCCCGGAAATTGTCTCTGCATCATTCAAGGCAGGAAGCAGTCTGGCTGTCAGACCCTCTACAGTTGCGCTCCCATCATACACTGCCTCGCAAAAGGACACCTGACGCCGTATGGCTGCCGGATAGTCTGTCTCAAGCGCTATCACCCGATGTCCTGCACGGTGCAGTCTGTGGATGATGCCTGTCGCAAGATCGCCTGCACCACGGCATATGATTAACAAATTTTTCTTTTTTATTTGATTATTGCTCATATAATTAGTTACCCTGTTAACTTATTATTTCCATGTTTATCTGTAATATGTCGAAATCCGTCCTTCAAACCCGCTGTCGCGAAGCTTTTTGACATAGACCTGACGCAGCGTGTCTATAACCGAGTCATCAACCACTACATCCTCTGCCATTCCTAGCTCGTTTTGCATAAGCTCATATCTGAACACAACGTCTTTACACAGCTTGCCCTTTTCCCACGTGCCAAGCACTATGATAACATCTGTGGTGAGCGGATATATGACAGGCTCATCCGCTGCCGGATATTTGAGAGAATGGTGCTTTGCTCCATCTGCTTCGATTATAACATAATCTAACGCCTGTGGCATGTCTTTAATCAGTTTATCAAGCAAATCATACGGCAGTCCGCACATTTTTGGCTTTGACTGTTCTGATATTTTCTGCCCCGCCATGCAATATCCATCTTTTATTATTTTATCCCTTAACGCAAAAAAATCGCAGGATAGGTCAGTGTCAGCTTCGACATACATGTGCGTTGTTGTTGTGACAAGCACACCTTTTCCTCTCCTGTGATATTCCCTTGCAAGCTTATGGACGAGTGTGGTCTTTCCACCTGCGCCCACTATTGAAATCACTTTTTCCATATATTTCCATACTTTCCCACAAATAATAAAGCCGCCGGTGTACTTAATACACCGGACGACTTTAAAATCCTAAGCGTTAATCATCCACACGCTTCACATCATCTTTTTCTTCCATATCCCACATATATGGTGCGTTCTTAGATTTCTTCGGCAAAATAATATTGAGAAGAATAGCGCAAAGTGAGCAAGGCACGATACCTGAACCGCCAAATATAAGCTGTACATAGTATGGCAGGTGTGATGTAGCACCTGTTGTAGCGCCAAGTCCGTAGCCTAAACCGATTGCAACTGAGATAATTGTAATCTCACGGCTGCCGATTGGCTCCTTTGTGATGAGCTCAATTCCGGAAATCAGGATAGAGGCAAACATCATAACCGCAGCTCCGCCGAGCACCGACTGAGGCATGATTGACATGAGAGCTCCAATTTTTGGGCAGAAGCCGCAAATGATGAGGAATATAGCTCCCATTGAAATAGCAAATCTATTGACAACCTTTGTCATTGAAACAAGACCTACATTCTGTGAGAATGAGGTATTTGGCAGTACTCCGAAAAGCGCTGCAAATGATGAACCAAGACCGTCACAGATAACACCGCCGGAAAGCTCTGAATCTGTAGCCTCTCTGTCCATTCCACCCTCCACACAGGCTGAGATATCGCCAACTGTCTCGATTGCAGTAACGATAAACATGATGCCGATTGGGATGATTGCATTGGCATGGAAGGAAATTCCCACATCTGAAAGCTTTCCAAAGCCTATAAAGCTTGGAACTGCTATCCATGCTGCATTTTTAACCTCGTCAAAGTTTACTACCCATGAATATGTGTATTTGACACCGTCAGCAGTCACACCTGTATGTGACATGGTAAGTGTCATAATGATTGCTACAACATATCCTGCCAGAATACCAAAAAGGATGGCAGATGATGAAAAAATACTACGCGACGGTGCAAAATGCTTAAGAAGCACGATTACTATAAGTACAACCATTCCAAGAAAAAGGTTTGGCAGTGAGCCGTAATCATTTTTGCCTGTGCCACCGCAGAAGTAGTTGATTCCCACTCCAAGGAGTGAAAGTCCTATTGCTATAACAACTGAGCCTGTAACGATTGCAGGGAAGAACTTGCGTAAAGGCTTTAAGAAGGCTCCGAGTATGCCTTCGAAAATACCTCCTACAATGCAGGCTCCCATAATAGCTCCATATGCTATAACTCCGCCGCCACACGCTGCAACTGTATTATTTAATACTCCAAGAAAGCCCGAAGAGGTTCCCATAACGATAGGTACCTTTCCGCCGATCGGTCCGATGGAAAACATCTGTACTAATGTGACAATACCTGCGATAACCATGGCATTCTGTAAGAGAGCTGTTCTAAGCTCCGCAAAGCCTGCGTCCGCTGTGAGTCCACATGCTCCCATAACTATGATAAGAGGTGTAAGGTTTCCGATGAACATAGCCATAACATGCTGCAGTCCAAGCGGAATAGCCTGAGACAGAGGTATTCTGCCCTCAAACTGGTAAGGTGAAGAGTTTGTTGTCTTTTTCATTGGTTCCTCCAAATATTTATACTCTTATTTAATAAAAATCACAAAATTATTTTACGAGCATAAGGCTATGCGGTCAATTTAGTATTACTTATAATATAATATCCATCTACTTATAAATACATGCTATTGAAATCCAGACATATCCATATCTTCGAGAGACATCTCAACCTTTACTTTCTGCGAGTCGATTATACCCTTGGAAAGTAAAACAACAGTTTCTACATGTCCGGTGTGAGCGAACTGGTCAAATGCCCGCACTTTTTGCAGCTCATATCCACCGTCTACTAAAATACGCAGATCTCTGGCAAGCGTAGCAGAATCACAACTCACATAGACAATCCGCTCCGGACGCATGGCAAGCATCGTGGACAAACACTGCTCATCACAGCCCTTGCGCGGCGGGTCTACAACAATCACATCCGGATGACGCATACCGGCATCCAGATCGTCACTGTTATAAAACTGCGGCAATACTTCCTCTGCTTTTCCCACAAAAAACTCTGCATTCGTAATGCCGTTTAATGCAGCATTATTCTTTGCATCCTCGATCGCCTGAGGAACAATTTCCACTCCGTATACCTGCTTTGCCTTCTGGGATAAAAAGAGCGAAATCGTGCCGATCCCGCAATACAGATCCCAGACGGATTCTTTTCCAGTCAGCTTTGCATACTCCAGCGCTGTGCTGTAGAGTTTCTCTGTCTGTACCGGATTGACCTGATAAAACGATTGCGGAGAAATGTGATAGGCAATCGCCGTATCTTCCACTGAAAAATCTCCGGTATTACGCAGATGAATATAATCCGTGATGTATGGCATGCCCCAGATACATTCCGTGTGTTTTCCAAGAATGACATTGGTGCGCTCGGTATTTACATTATAGGAAATGGAAGTCATCCCCGGCAGCACCGAAAGCCGCTCGATGAGAGCTTCTTTTTCCGGCAGCCGGTCTCCGTTAATAATCAGGCATACCATCACCTCTTCGGTGGTAAATCCATAGCGGATCAAAATATGGCGTACCAGTCCTGTTCCGGTAGTCTCATCGTAAGCCGGAATCTGCTTTAGCAGCATCCATTCCTTTACCGCCATAAGCACATCCTTATTTTCCTCTACCCCAAGCAGACAGTCTTCCACCGGAATGATGGCATGCGTACGTGCCGCATAAAATCCGGTCACAAGTTTTCCTTCTTTATCCAGTCCCACCGGAAACTGTGCCTTGTTGCGGTAGCGGAAAGGATGCTCCATCCCAACGATCGGCAAACATACCTGCTCTAACTCTTCTTTGGAAAATCCTCCAATCCTCTGCAGATTACTGCGCACCTTGTTTTCCTTGAATGCAAGCTGTTCCTCGTAGGAAAGTGCCTGTATCTGACAGCCACCGCAGCGGCGGTGCAACGGACATTGCGGTTCTACACGGTATGGAGATGATGTGATAATTTCCTCCACACGGGCATATCCATAATGTTTTTTCAGTTTTGTGGCACGGGCACGGATTTCATCTCCGATCAGCGCATCCTTGACGAAAAATGTCATCCCATCGTACTTTCCGATGCCTTCCCCGTCGACTCCCATATCTGTAATTTTCAAAGAAAATAAATCGTTTTTTTTCATCCTTTTAACCTGCGAAGTCGGAGTCAAAATATCTTTCGGCTCCGACTTTATCTCATCTTATTTGCTTGTCTTGCGTATATTTGTCTCCAGCAGACGGCTGTACCCCTGCCATTCAAGATTATTGTCCGGTACATTTGCCAGAATCTCCCGCATGGTTTCCATCTTTGCATCCACGTTGTCCGCGAAGCTCAAAGCCATCGCTTCAACCAGTGCCGGTTTCTTCGGAGATCCATACTCCAGTTCTCCGTGGTGCGCCAGAATGCAGTGCTTTAACTCATTTTCCAGAACCACCGGAAATCCCTCAATGGAACGGATTCCCTCGCCTACCCACTCGGCACCGATCATAATATGCCCAAGCAGCTGTCCTGCATCGGTATAATCATTTGCCGGAAACGCCGACAACTCTTTTAATTTACCGATATCGTGGAAAATCGCCGCCGTAATCAGAAGATCCCGGTTCAAAAACGAATAATTCTGCGCAAAATAATTACAGTTTCTTGTCACGCTGACGGTATGTTCCAACAGCCCCCCGACAAATCCATGATGTACACTCTTTGCTGCCGAATGAAATTTAAACCGGTCCGCAAATGTTTGATTATCGAAAAATCTGTGCAGCAGCTGGTTCAGGTAAGGATTTTTCACAGAATCAATATATCCTGTCAATTCGGCATACATCTCCTCCACATCCTTGTCCGTACAAGGAAGATACTCCTTAGGATCAATGTCCTCCTCTGAAACACGGCGTGCACGCCGGATCGACATCTGCAGATTTCCCTGAAAGCTGGTGACATCTCCCGTAACCGCCACATAATCCAGCGCGTCAAACTCATCAATTCCCACAGAACCCGGATCCCAGATCTTGGCATCAATCGTTCCTGTTTTATCCTGCAGGATCACATTGTCGTATGCTTTTCCGGCTTTGGTCAGTGCCGCCTGTTTGAATTTACACAGATATACTTCATTTACTTTTTCTCCTTCTCGGAGAGATTCAATATATTTCATAATAACTCCTTATTTCCAATTTTACTGCAAAACCCCTGCTTTTAATTTACAGGTAATCTTTTTATACCCCTTAGTACCTTCCCGCATAACCGTAACCGAATAGGTTTCTTTCGGTGTCAGCTGCAACAGCACCTCCCGGAATTGCTCTGCACTTGCAACCTCCTGGCCTGCAACGGAACGGATCACATCCCCGCTCTGCAGTCCCGCATCCATGGCAGGCGAATCCATCTCAACTTTTTTGATATATACGCCCTTTGGAATATCGTATTTCTGCGCAATATGCTGGGTAACCGTAGAAATGTGCACACCAAAATACGGCACCTCTTTGTCCGCAAATAATAGATCAATCACTGGCATCAGTTCTGATATTTCCACTGCAGTGAGCGTATTTGCAGAAGCCGCACTATAGCTTTGCATCACAACACCGACAAGTTCGCCATCCATATTGATCAGCACACCGCTTCCATTTTCACTGGCAACAATATCTGTCGTGTATACACTGTAATTATTGTCCGGAGTGGAAATTTCATTGTTGGTCGCCGTAATGGTTCCGGTCAAAATCGAATAATTCGTTCCAAGCGGGCTGCCAAGAGCAATCACAATGCTCCCCTTATGTATAGTATTCGAGCCTGCTGTTTTCATCACGGTAATGGCATTCTGCGTGGAAGTCTCCAGATCCTCCAGATCCACGGTAAGTGCCGCAAGACCGGTATTCCCATCGTATCTGACCAGCTTTGCCTCTGCCACCGCATCATTTACAAAGGTAACTTTGATCTTTGCAGCATCTTTAATCGTTTTTTTCTCCGTAAGAATCCAGAGTTTACCTCCACTTTCTCCAATGATCGTGCCACAGCCCTGACCTTCCCGTTCATAAGAGTTGTTAAACCAGTCCGTATCACTGACCACCCCCGTGATCGTAACGATGGACTTATTTGCCGTATTTCCAATGGCGTACAGCTCTGTCTGAATCTGTTGGTAATCGTCTAGCGTCATCGGCTGTCTCTCTTCCGGAGTCTGTGTCTCCTCCTTTTCCTCAGACCCCTGCTCCGTTTCTTCCACCGATGCCTGCTGTGAATCCTGTGCTCCGGTATCCGGCACAGAACCTTCCTCCTGCCGCAGAACCGGAATCATAAAAAGCAGCACCAGACACACAGCCAGCGCAAATACACCCCCACAGGCAGCAGATTCCCCCAACCGGACCCACATACGTTTATAATTCTTTGGTTTGTCCTTAATCTGTTCTCTGACAAACGCATTCTTTGGTTGCTGTTTATCACTCATAACCACTATTATATTCGCATTTCCATGCACTTGCAACAATCACATTATTTTTCTTTTCCAAAATGGCACTTTGCGTTATAATACAAGAGAGAATACTATATAAAAAGGAATATCACTATGAATCAGAAAGTTTATCATACACTTGAATATTATAAAATACTGGAGCGTCTGGCAGATTATGCCAGCTGTGAAGAGGCAAAAGACCGCTGTCACAAACTGGTTCCCCTGACCGATCCTGCGGAAATTGCACACCTGCAGAAAACTACGGCAGACGCACTCAGCCGCCTGTACCGCGGAAGTGGCATCAGTTTTTCCGGCGTTCACAATGTCAACGCTTCCCTGAAACGTCTCGATATCGGTGGCACCTTAAATACCACAGAGCTCCTTATGATCTGTTCTCTGTTGGAAGTTGCCAAGCGGGTCAAAGCATACGACCGAAGCGACCGCAACGATGAAAAAACAGATTCCCTGTCACCGCTTTTTTCACAGATCCAGCCGCTTTCTCCCCTTTTGGATGAAATCCGCCGCTGTGTTGTCGGGGAAGACGAAATTGCAGATGATGCCTCTGTGGCACTTTCTAAAATCCGCAAATCCATCCGTGGCATGAATGACCGTATTCATGCACAGCTGACCAGTCTCATGAATAACACAACCACCCGCAGCTATCTGCAGGATGCTGTGATTACCATGCGTGACGGCCGCTACTGTCTGCCGGTTCGTGCCGAATCCAAAACCTCGGTTCCCGGTATGGTACATGACCAGTCCTCAAGCGGTTCTACCTTATTTATTGAACCAATGGCTGTTGTCAATTTAAATAACGAACTTAAGGAACTGTTTTTAAAAGAACAGGAAGAAATTGACCGCATTTTAGCAGATCTTTCCAACCGTGTGGCAGAAAACGCAAACGGAATCCGTCAGGATTATACTGTTCTTGCGGAACTGGATTTTATTTTTGCCAAAGCCGAACTTGCCAAAAGTTACAACGGTGTTGCCCCTGTCTTTAATGAAGAGGGGCGGATTAACATCCGCAAAGGCCGCCACCCACTCTTAGATCCTAAGAAGGTGGTTCCGATTGATGTACGTCTCGGTGCGGATTTCCGTCAGCTGATCGTGACCGGTCCAAACACCGGTGGTAAAACCGTCTCTTTAAAAACGGTGGGACTGCTGACTCTGATGGGACAGTCCGGTCTGCACATTCCGGCCGGAGATCGCTCGGAACTTGCCATTTTTCACGAAATTTTTGCAGATATCGGAGATGAACAGAGTATTGAGCAGAGCCTGAGTACGTTTTCTTCCCACATGACCAATATCGTCCGCATTTTACAAAAAGCGGATGACCAGAGCCTGTGTCTGTTTGACGAACTCTGCGCCGGTACCGATCCGACCGAAGGTGCCGCACTTGCCATCTCCATCTTAAACAAACTGCACCAGTATGGAGCGGTCACCATGGCTACCACGCATTACAGTGAATTGAAAGTTTATGCGCTCTCCACAGAAGGTGTTGAAAATGCCTGCTGTGAATTTGATGTCGATACGCTCAGTCCTACCTACCGTCTGCTGATCGGTATTCCGGGAAAAAGTAATGCGTTTGCCATCAGTTCCAAACTCGGACTGGCAGAAAATATCATTGAAGATGCCAAAGGCCGCCTAAGTGAGCGCGACGTCAATTTCGAAGATATGCTTGCCAATCTGGAACAGAGCCGTATCACCATTGAAAAAGAACAGCTGGAAATCCAGAAATATAAAGCAGAAATTGAAGATTTAAAGAAGAAACTGACCGCCAAAAATGAGCGTCTGGACAACAGCCGTGACGAGATCCTGCGCAAAGCCAATGAAGAAGCCGTACAGATTCTCAAAGAAGCCAAAGACCTTGCCGATGAGACCATCCGCAATTTCAACAAGTACGGACAGGGACAGGCGCCTATGTCCAAAATGGAAAAAGAACGCAGCCGTGTACGTGACAAAATGAGTGCCAGTGAAAAAGCACTCTCCATGAAGAAAAAGGAAACGGTCAACCACAAAGTACCTAAAAAGCTGCGCATCGGTGATTCCGTGCGTGTACTGTCCATGAACTTAAAGGGAACCGTGCACACACTGCCAAACGCCAAAGGGGATCTGTATGTCCAGATGGGAATCTTACGTTCCCTGGTCAACATCAAAGATCTGGTACTGATCGATGAAGATGCCTCTCCGGCAGCAAAAAAATACGGAGGTACTTCTTCCGGAAAAATAAAAATGAGCAAAGCGGCATCCGTTTCTACAGAGATTAATCTGATTGGTATGACGGTAGACGAAGCCATTGCCCATCTGGATAAATATCTTGATGATGCCTATGTGGCTCATCTGCCATCCGTCCGGATCGTTCACGGAAAAGGAACCGGTGCACTGCGCAATGCCGTGCAGGCACATCTGAAAAACCAGCGGTACGTGAAATCTTACCGGATGGGAGAGCCGTCTGAGGGCGGTGCCGGTGTGACCATTGCTGCTTTTGATGTTTAAATACCTATTGATTTTTTATAATAAGGAGGGATTTCCATGTCCAAACAGAAAATACTGATTGTGGACGATGACAATAATATTGCAGAACTTATTTCCCTGTATCTGACCAAGGAATGCTATGATACCAAAATCGTCAATGACGGGGAAGAAGCCCTGCACGCATTTGAACACTATAACCCTAACCTGATCCTGCTTGATCTGATGCTTCCGGGCATTGACGGCTATCAGGTCTGTCGGGAAATCCGTACCAAAAGCAACGTTCCGATCATCATGCTTTCCGCCAAAGGCGAAATCTTTGATAAAGTACTCGGACTAGAGCTCGGTGCGGATGATTACATATTAAAACCATTTGATTCCAAGGAACTGGTAGCACGCGTCAAAGCAGTTCTCCGCCGTTTCCAGCCTGCCAAAACCGAGTCCGTTGTAGAATTAAAATGTGTGGAATATCCGGATCTGACCGTCAATCTGTCCAATTATTCGGTCATGTACAATGGGCATCCGATTGACATGCCGCCAAAAGAACTAGAACTGTTATATTTCCTTGCAGCTTCTCCCAACCAGGTGTTTACCCGCGAACAGCTGCTGGATCACATCTGGGGATATGAATACATCGGGGATACCCGCACAGTAGATGTCCACGTCAAACGTCTCCGGGAAAAGATCAAAGACCATGAAACCTGGTCGATCGCAACCGTCTGGGGAATCGGTTACAAATTTGAGGTAAAAGGATGAAAAAAACATTAATCCCCAAACTCATTTTCGGCTATGTCCTGTTTGTGGCTCTCGGCTTTATCATCCTGTGTACGTTCACACAGCATGCGATCACGCATTATGCCGAAAACCGGGAGGCACAGCAGCTATACCGGGAATCTGTACAGATTGCATCGGGTTATGCTGACAATTATAATAAATACAGTTTTTCGTTGCAGGATTTTCAAAAACAGATGCAAAGTCTTGGCGAATATCTTTCTGCCCAAATCTGGATCATGGACAATCAGGGAAATATTCTTTTTGATTCTACCGATGAATCCGTCGGCAAAGATGCAGCAAATGCCAATTATAAAACGCTCAAAGGTTTCAACACTTCCGACTTTGGCAACCGTTATTATATGACCGGTAACTTTTACGGATCGTTTTCCGAAAAAAACCTTACGGTATTTTCTCCGATCACCAGCAATTACCGGATTCACAGTTATGTCATGATCCATAAGACCGTGTCCTCCATCACACAGAATGCAAACGGTTTTATGAACATTGTTTTTTATACCATTGAATTTGTTTTTCTGACAGCACTGTTCCTCCTTTTGCTGTTTGCACATGGATTTTACCGTCCACTGCATCGGCTGACAATCGTCTCCGAGAGTTATGCCAAAGGAAATTTTGAACCACGCACACAGATCCACCGGAACGATGAACTGGGATATCTTGCCAACACCATAGATTATATGGCGAATGAACTGGACACACTCGAAGAAGACCAGAGAAAGTTTATCTCGAATGTTTCCCACGATTTCCGTTCTCCGCTGACATCAATCAAAGGATATATCGAAGCCATGTTAGACGGAACCATTCCACCGGAGCTACAGAATAAATATCTGAACATCATCCTGTTTGAAACCGAACGTCTGACCAAACTGACACAGGGAATTCTGGATCTGAACCGTTTTGGACAGCACCGGGGTATGATGCTTGACCTTACAGATTTCGATATCAACCGCATGATAAAGACGACCATCCTCACCTTTGAAGGAACCTGTTCTGCCAAAGGGCTTTCCTTTGATCTTGTCTTAACAGGACAAAAGTTATATGTTCACGGTGATATGAGCAAAATCCAGCAGGTTCTCTATAACCTGATCGACAATGCCACAAAGTTTTCCCACAATGATGCATCAATCAAGATTGAAACAAGCATCAAAAATGAAAAAGTTCTTATTTCCGTGAAAGATTCCGGAATCGGAATTCCTGCAGAAAGTATCAAAAAAATCTGGGACCGCTTTTATAAAACGGACCTTTCCCGGGGAAAAGATAAACGGGGAACCGGCCTGGGACTTGCTATTGTAAAAGAAATTATTCAGGCACACAATGAACATATCAACGTCATCAGCACCGAAGGAGTGGGAACAGAGTTCATCTTTACCCTGCCACTCGCAAAAAAAGAAGTACAGTCATAACTGACCGTACTTCTTTTTTCAGTCAATGGTAAGTTCCTGATCCTTCCGGTCATACACACTGCGATACATCTTTGTATCTATGCTTTCCTTATCCAGAGACCATTTATTTTCTTCTTCCATGGCATCTTCCCGCAGCAGATCCGTTTCAAACCGATACCCTTCCGTTGTCACAGCCCGCAGATAGATACGCAGTTGTTTCCGCGAAGGGGTTTGTCCTTCCTGTGCCTGCGTCTGTTCTACGTCTTCTTTCTGCTGCTGTGGCTTCTCATATACCATCCTGCAGGTAACGGTACCGGAACCTGAATCAACGGTAGATCCTTCCGAATTCTCCTCTACCGCCTGTTCTGTCGTCACCAGATCCTTATCGTCCTTTGATGACTCCTGTTTTTCCTCTAGCAGATTCTGCATCAGATCCTGCGTCCAGATTTCCTCTCCATCCAGGGATGCTGCTATTTCAAAACTTTTAAAATGATACATCGCAACATTATCAAGCGTATAGGTACATTTTCCTTTCAGAGAAAGTTTTCCGTCCTTTAATGCCGGCGTTCCATCTAACGTTCCCGATAAAACCTGATCAAATTTTCCGCTGACACCATCAAAGTCCTCCACCACTTCCGTTGTCTTCTTTTTTCCGTTTGCAAGAAGAAACGTGACATTTCCGTTGAATGTTTTGTTAAGCGGAAGTGTGATATTTCCTTTGAACATGTAACCATCTGCTTTCAGCGGACATTCCGTTGTTCCGAAATAGATGCTCATCGTCGTATTATCGGTATACTCTTTCGGGATCACAGAAACTTCCACCTTATACTCGTGACGGGCAAAATCCATATCCTTTACTTCTATGGAATAATCCTCGACCATACTGGCCTCTTCTTCGAGTGTTTTTTCAATGCTTGACTGCATTCCTCCTACATCCGAAAGAATGATGTTGGTCGTATCCTGCAGATAGGCAAGCTGGTTGGTCAGCTCACTGACTTTGCCATACATCAGAATTCCGAACACCAAAAGCAAGATAAGGATCAGTACAATGAGTATTTTTTTCCAGTTTGCCTTCCATTTTTTCATAGAAATTATTCTTCGCTATCCTCACTCTTTACGATCGCAATACCAAGTTCTTCTAACTGTTTCTCATCCACAGAACCCGGTGCCTCAGACATCAGATCGGAAGCATCCTTTACCTTCGGGAATGCAATCACGTCACGGATGGAATCTGCATGTACCATGTGCATAATCATACGGTCTACACCGTAAGCCAGTCCTGCGTGTGGCGGCACACCATAGGAGAATGCATCCAGAAGGAATCCAAACTGCTCATGTGCGCGCTCCTTGGTAAATCCAAGCACCTCAAACATCTTTTCCTGAATGTCATCCTGATGAATACGGACAGAACCACCGCCAAGTTCGGTACCGTTTAATACGATATCGTATGCCTTTGCGCGGACAGCACCCGGATCGCTGTCGATCTTATCCCAGTCCTCTTCCATCGGCATGGTAAATGGATGATGCATTGCCATAAAACGGTTCTCTTCATCGGACCACTCCAGAAGTGGGAATTCTGTTACCCACAGGAAATTGTACTTGTTCTCATCGATCAGTCCAAGTTCTTCTCCAAGCTGTAAACGAAGTGCGCCCAGTACGTTCCATACGATCTTATTTTTATCTGCTGCAAACAAAAGCAGATCGCCCGGCTTGCCGTTCATCTTTGCAACAAGTGCGTTTAACTCGTCTTCTGTCATAAACTTTGCGAAAGAAGACTTGTAAGTGCCATCTTCGTTAATGCACAGATAAGCAAGTCCCTTGGCACCGCAGCCCTTTGCATGCTCCACCAGCTTGTCAATCTTCTTACGCGGCATATGTCCCTGTCCCTCGACATTGATACCACGGACAGAACCACCGTTTTCCAGTGCACCGGTAAATACACCGAATCCACAGCCCTTTACGGTCTCGGATACATCGACCAGTTCCATACCGAAACGGGTATCCGGCTTGTCGGAACCGAAACGATCCATGGCTTCCTGCCACGGCATACGCTGCAGCGGAATCTGCACATCCACACCGATGGCTTCCTTAAATACAAATTTTAACAGACGCTCGTTGACATCAATGACATCGTCGATATCAACAAAGGAAAGCTCCATATCTGCCTGTGTAAACTCCGGCTGACGGTCTGCACGCAGATCCTCGTCACGGAAGCAGCGGGCGATCTGGAAATACCGGTCATAGCCGGATGCCATCAGAAGCTGCTTGAACAGCTGCGGAGACTGTGGCAGTGCATAGAAATTTCCCGGATGCACACGGCTTGGCACAAGATAATCTCTGGCACCTTCCGGTGTAGACTTGCACAGGATCGGAGTCTCGATCTCTAAAAATCCCTCGTTTGCCATAAACTGACGCATCAGTCCGAGCACACGGCTTTTCAGCATTAAGTTCTTTTGAATGTCCGGTCTGCGCAGATCCAGATAACGATATTTCAGACGAATATCTTCCTTGGTCTGGCTGTTCTCCTCAATTGCAAACGGAGGTGTCTGTGACTCGGATAAAATGCGAAGGCTGGTTGCGATCACTTCGATATCTCCGGTCTTTAAGTTTTCATTGACTGCTGCAGAACGCTTCTGTACCGTTCCTTCAACAGCCACTACATATTCACTTCTTAAAGTTCCTGCCTTTGCAAATCCCTCTGCTCCGACACTCTCCTCGTCAAACACGATCTGTAACAGACCACTTCTGTCACGCAGGTCGATAAAAATCAGACTTCCTAAATTTCTTCTCTTCTGTACCCAGCCCATAACGGTTACTTTTTCACCGATGTTGGCACTGCTTACCTCGGTACATCTGTGGCTTCTGTGTAAGCCTTTCATTGATTCTGCCATGATTGTCTCCTTTATACTCTCCTTATTCTATTTGTTAAAAAACTCCTCAAATTCTTCGTATCCTTCTTTGGAAAGCTGCTCTTTCTGGAATTTCTTGTTCTTGTTCATGCGGACAACCAATACCTGCTGTCCGTTCTCGCGGGCTTCTTTTGCCTGTTTCATCACATCCACAAGTTTCTCTGCCGGATACTTCTTTTCTACTAAGTAAGCAACTCTCTTCGGACGCTCCGGAATTTTGAACCCGCTCTCCATCAAAAGCAGGATAATACGCTCAAATCCGATGGAAAAACCACATGCCGGCACATCGTTGCCTGTGAATTTTCCAATCATCTTGTCGTATCTTCCACCGCCGCCGCAGGCTGCACCAAGCTCCGGCATTGCGATCTCAAAAATGGTTCCGGTATAATAGCTCATGCCGCGCACGAGTGTCGGATCAAAGACCAGTGTAAACTCTGCATTCTTTGTCGCATTGACTGCCGTTGCAATCTCGGTCAGGCTGTCTGCCACTTCCTGATCCAGGAAATCACCCAGCTTGTCCTTTAAGAATGCCACACCTTCCGCAACATCCTTGCGGTCTTTTAATAACTCAAACAGCTCTAAGTATTTGTCAATCGACTCTTTTGCATAGCCCTCTTCCCCGAGTTCTGCTGCCACACCTTCGAGACCGATCTTGTCCATCTTATCGAGGGTGATGAAAATGCTGTCGTAATCCTTCTCTTCAAATCCGCTGTATGCTGCCATTGCCTTTAAAATCCGGCGCTCATTGATGCGGATCTCAAAATTCTTAAATCCAAGTCTGCCGATGGTAGTGGTTGTCGCGGTGATCAGCTCAATCTCTGCAAGATTACTCGGCTCTCCTAAAATATCAATATCGCACTGGGTAAACTGACGGTAACGTCCACGCTGCGGACGGTCGGCTCTCCACACGCTTCCGATCTGCAGTGCCTTAAACGGTGTCGGCAGATCATTGGCATGGTTTGCATAGAAACGGGAAAGCGGAACGGTCAGATCGTAACGCATACCGAAATCGACCACATCCGCCTCTTCCTTTGCGGTCTCCAGATTTAACTTCTCCCCACGCTTTAATACTTTAAAGATCAGTTTCTCGTTCTCGCCGCCCTGCTTGTTGGAAAGGTTTGCAATATTTTCCATGCATGGGGTTTCAATCGGCGTAAATCCAAAGCTGCGGTAGGTATCTTTGATCACGCTCGTCACATAATCACGGATTTCCATCTCTGCAGGTAATATATCTTTCATGCCGTTGACCGGCTTTTTGCTCAGTGCCATTTGATTTCCTCCATTTTTTTCTCTTTTTATCCAGCATTTATTATACGTTTCGGGGCCTGATACGTCAAGGATTGTTGCAAAATGCTTTTTCAATCAGACAACTGTGTTCTTTCGTTTCCTGATTGTAGTTAATCCCTACTAACAGAATATTTCCGTGATAGTTTTTCAGCACATCCATATAATTCTTTTCTTTTATCTGTGCAATCGCAGCTTCTTTTGTTTTATTCCATTTCAATTCTACAAGTAAGGCAGGTTTATCCACTCCCACTTTTGGATAAAACACAAGATCCGCTATTCCTTTTCCTGCTGAAAGTTCTTCCATTTTCGTGTAATAATCCACACTGCTTAAATATGCCATTTTCACAACACTTCGAAGTGCCTGTTCATTATTATAAAATACAGTTGCTGTATCCTCGTCATGAATTTCATTAATCAGCTCTGCAACCGTTCCGCCATCCATCTGCCAGGTTGCCCTTAAAATATCGTCTGACCGCTGGATTGCTCTCATAAGCTCTGTGCGGTTTCCGTTTTTAATGGCACGTATAAATTCCTGCCGGATTTCCACATTCGGAATTCCTACCGTCTGTTTTTCTTCATCATATGCCAGATATCCCAGATGGATCAGCAGTGTCAGCACATCGTCCTTACTCTTCATGGAGGTCATGTCATTTTGGAAAGATCCTGTATCCACTTCGCAGACCGCTCCTCCGAGCATATCGATAACTGCATCTTTCAGACCGTCAAAATTCATATCAATATAATCCCGCAATGCCTCATAAGTTTCTGTCTTTGTCCAGTAGCTGCTGAATTTATTTCGAAGAATTGATTCCATAACTGACTTCGGATTATAAACATGTATCCCTCCAACAAAATAACCATCATACCACTGCTGCATTAGTGCATAGTCTTTCTGATATTTTTTACAAAGCATTTCCACTTCCGTCTCTGTGAATCCTATATATTCCTGCAACGGACAGGGATCTACCATGGTATATTCATAAAAATCACTGACCGCAGATTCATGACCATATTTTTTAATCGGTAAAATACCCGTCATGTAAACTCCGGAAAAAAGCTGATCCGTCAGGCTGCTTTTAAACAGCGAACGCAATAACAGAATATAAGCATCCAGAATGTGCGTCTGCCCCTTACACTCCCGAAACATGGCATCCCACTCATCAATGATCAGGATCATCTTTTCTTCTGTCCTTTCGTGAAATGCACATAATGCATCGACCAGATGCTGCTCTTTTCCCACTTCCGGATATACTTTTCCCAGATCATTTATGATTTCCTGCTCCATTCTCTCCACCAGCATATCATCCTGCTTTAACGTAGACAAAAAAAGCGTGATATCGAGATATAATACCTCATACTGATTCAGGTTCTTTGCAAATGCTGGATCTTTTGCAATCTGTAAATCCTCAAAAAGTTCCTTGGAATCGCACCCCTTGCTGTAATAAGCACACAGCATTTTAGTTGCAAATGACTTGCCGAATCGTCTTGGACGACTTACACAGATCAGTTTTTGAGGCGTGTCCAGACACTTGTTCATAAAACGAATCAATCCCGTTTTATCAACGTATTCACTGTTCCGGATCGAACGAAATCCTTCATTTCCAATATTTAAATATTTTCCACTGGCTGCTGTCGATTTCTGCATCTGTTCTTCTCCTTTATTTGCATCTAATTATAATGCAAACGAGGGAAGTAAGCAATGTTTACTTCCCTCGACTTGGATTGGTCACTTAGATCGTCCAAGAAAATGTCAGCACCCTCCCGTCACGAAATTGATCTGTTTCATCAGTTACTTTCTGATTATATTTTAAGGCAGATGTGAATGTTTCCATTTCACATCTGCCTTAATGCCGTTAATACCCATTTATTTTAATTCATCTTCCAGCAATACTGCTGCGTCCTTTACACAGTCAATGCATTCTCTCCTGACAACCCCATCTGCAATACCTTTGAGTTCTTTACAGATAACGGTACCATTTTGTTCTTTGAATCTGCTGATGATTCTTCTTGCGCTCTGCATTGTTTTCTGCGGATTTTTATTGATCAGCCCCAATATATTTACTGCTCCGATGATTGCTCCGCATGTTGCTTCCATACTGCCACCCATGCCTACCGCAAATCCCTGTGTAAGATTTTTGACTGTTTCTTCATCCAACCCTGCCTGTTCGCAATACGTACATGCCACAGCCTGCGCACAGTTATAACCACACATTTTTCTTTGAACTGCCTCTTTTACTTTTGATTCCATCTTTTTCTTTCCTTTTCTTTTTGTAATTAGGAAGGGGATTTCATCCAGCTATTTTTCTGAGAACAACTGCTGCTTGCGCGCAATCATCTCATCAATCCTCTTCATATACAGCCCGACATCTTTGACATTCTCACACCGCTCGATCCGGTGTGTGCCATCCGCATTCGGCTGCGGCCATACCCGTTTGGTAGATGCCCCTGCGCCACAGGCAACGATTGTCTGGCGTTCCTCCATGATTAACACGTTATACACCCCTGCCTTGCCCGGCTTGGCATATCCCACGTTTTCCATATTTCCCGCCATTCCTTTCTGACGGTACAGATAATACGGAGAGAGTCCCATCTGATGACAGTATTCGGCACACAGATCCATGTGCTCCTGCGTATTGACCATCATCATGCTCTCATAGCGGTCTTTGAAAATGTTTAACCGCGCCGCACGCTTGATGGCAAGTGAATGGATCGTGATATTATCCGGATCGAGTTCTTTTAAAATCTCCATCGTATTTCGCACATCCGCAAGATCCTCTTCCGGAAGCCCCATAATCAGATCCATGTTGATATTGTCAAATCCCAGCTTTCTTGCCATATGAAAACTTTCTATCGTCTGTTCGACCGTATGATGACGTCCGATCAGATCGAGCGTTTTCTGCTTCATTGTCTGCGGATTGATGGATATACGGCTGATGCCATTCTTTCGCAGCACCAGAAGTTTTTCTTCCGTGATGGAATCCGGCCGTCCTGCTTCCACCGTAAATTCCAGACAATCTCCCAGATCAAAACTGCATCTGATCTTGCGGATCAGACGATCCAGCTGGTATGGCTCAAGTGTGGTCGGTGTCCCTCCCCCGATATAGATCGAGTTCAGTTTGCGATGATAATTCTTTGCGGCAACATAATCCAGTTCCTTTTCCAGTGCGTCCAGATATGCGTCAACCTGTGTTTTCCAGGCAGTCAGCGGATAGGAAGTAAACGAACAGTACAGACAGGTGCTCGGGCAAAACGGTATGCCGATATACAGACTGTATCCATTCTTATAATCCAGCCGGGAAAGCAATGCCCGCTCACGCTCTGCAATGGCAATCGACAGATTGATTTTCTCATCGGATGCCAGATAGGTCTGTTTCATATAGGAAGCAATCTCTTCTTTTGTTTTTCCCTCATCCAGCATCTGCATCGGAATCTTCGTCGGACGGATACCGGTCAGTGTACCCCATGGCAGCGGCTGTCCCGTCTCTTCCTCCAGCAGGCGGTACAGATGTTCCTTCAATGCATTCTTTGTCTCTGTACGATTGGAAAAATCCACCGCAAAGGTGCGCCGCGCCGGACCATCCGGCGCGTCATCCCAGGCGATGGAAATTCTGTCATCCGCATAATCAATCGAAAAATGGGAACTCCCCGCTTCTTCCTGCTCCGCAGAATGATTGGTACACGCCACATTTTTTTCGTCCGCATGCGCTTCCTTCGTATAGTAAAGCTCCACATCTTCCTTCGGGAAAAACGCTTTAATCAGCGAATGAATATCATATTCAAATTCTGTTCTGTTTAATGTTACAGTAATCATAAGTATGGATTGTACATCCTCTCGTTTTCAATGGTCGTTACATCGTTGTGTCCCGGATAAACGGTCGTGCGGTCCGGCAGTGTCATCAGCTTTTCCTTGATGGAACGAATGATATCAGACATGCTTCCGCCCGGAAAATCGGTACGTCCTACCGATGTGCAAAACAGTGTATCTCCGGAAAATACCACATTTTCGTATGGGAAATAGTAACAGCATCCCCCCGGTGTATGTCCCGGTGTGTGCAGTACCCGGATATGAAATCCTGCCAGATCCAGTTCCTGCTCATCCTTTAAATATATGTCCGCATGGAACACGTGGTGTTCCCCTGTCATGTGGCATAAATTCATCTCTTCGTTTTCCAGCGTTTCTTTTTCCGTCTCATAGGCATAGACCGGAATCGAAAATTCTTTTGCCAGATCTGCTGCTCCGGTTGCATGATCAAAATGTCCATGTGTCAACAGAATTGCCACCGGTGTACATCCTTCCTGACGCACACGCTCCGCCAGCTGCTTGGGACTGTAGCCCGGATCAATAATGATCAGTTCTTTTGTCTCATCATTGATTGCAAAATAGCAGTTGGTCTGTACCGGCCCTACCACATAGTGATTTATTTTTAATTTTGCCATTCTCTTCCTCCTGTCGGCGCAACCTTAGCCGGTCGTCCGCTCCACATCCATCACGCTCTCAATCTGTCGGATCTTTTCCACAATTTTTGTGATCTGTCCCTTGCCTTTTGTCTGGAAGGCCACATCAATTGTTGCGATCCCCTGCTTGCTGGTCTTCGAGTGAATCCCGGAAATATTGATCTCCGCCTCTGTAAATACTTTGGTAATATCCACAAGAAGTCCGGAACGGTCGTGACAGAAAATCTTGATTTCCGCATGATACTCGCCAAACTGTTCTTTGTCTGCACCCTCCTGCCACTCAGCTTCAATCAGGCGCACACGCTCCATATCGGACAAATGCAGAATATTGACACAGTCGGTACGGTGGATCGACACACCACGTCCGCGGGTGACAAATCCCACAATCTCATCTCCCGGAACCGGGCTGCAGCACTTACTGAAATGCACAGCCACATCATAAAGTCCCTTGACCACAATTCCGCTCTTGGAATGCTTTGGCATATCCTCCTGCTTATTCTCCCCAACAGCCTCAAGCACTTCCTGATCTGTCAGCGTAATCGGATGATCCTTGCGGTATTCATCGTACATACGGTTTACAATCTGGCTTTCTTTCAATCCCCCGTGTCCTACGGTTGCCAGACAGGAATTCCAGTCATGGAACCCGTATTTGCGGATAATCTTTCCCTGATATTCCGGCTTATTGATTTCTCCGAAATTGATTCCCTTTGCCTTGGCATAATTGTTAATCAGTTCCTTGCCGTGCAGAATATTTTCTTCTTTTAATTCGCTGCGGAACCACTGATTGATCTTGTTCTTGGCCTGTGTGCTCTTGACAATGGAAAGCCAGTCACGGCTCGGTCCCTTGGAGTTCTGGGAAGTGATGACCTCAATCCGGTCTCCGTTCTGGATCACATAGTCAATCGGCACCAGCTTGCCATTGACTTTGGCACCTACCATCTTATTTCCCACAGCAGAGTGAATGCTGTACGCAAAATCAATCGGTGTGGAACCGTTTGGCAGGTTCTTTACATCTCCGGACGGGGTAAAACAGAATACCGTATCGGAAAACAGATCCAGATCACTCTTTAAAAGTGTCATAAACTCTTTATTATCCGACATGTCACGCTGCCACTCAAGGATCTGGCGCAGCCAGCTTAATTTTTCTTCTTCGGTTACGGTCGTGGAAGTGGTTACCCCATTGTTCACTTCCTTGTATTTCCAGTGCGCCGCAATACCGTATTCTGCGGTACGGTGCATCTCAAACGTACGGATCTGGATCTCAAACGGCTGTCCGCTCGGTCCGATCAGTGTCGTATGCAAAGACTGATACATATTCGGTTTTGGCATGGCAATATAGTCTTTGAAACGGCCCGGAATCGGTTTATATTTTTCGTGCATGATTCCCAGAGCCGCATAGCAGTCTTTTACGGTATCCACAATGATACGGATGGCAAACAGATCATAAATCTGATCAATGGTCTTGTTCTGGTTCACCATCTTTTTATAAATGGAGAAGAAATGCTTGGCACGTCCGGAAATCTCCGCTTTGATGCCAGCCTCTTCAATTTCCCTGCGCACATCGGCAACCAGTCCCTGTACATAGGCATCCCGCACATTTTTGCGCAGTGCAACCTTTTCCACCAGATCATAGTAAGCCTCCGGCTCCAGATATTTAAGTGAAAGATCTTCCAGTTCAATCTTGATCTTGCTGATACCAAGACGCTGCGCGATCGGGCAGTAAATCTCCTGTGTCTCACGGGCGATCCGCTGCTGTGCCTCCTTGGACTGGTATTTTAAGGTACGCATATTGTGCAGACGATCCGCCAGTTTGATCATAATGACACGGATATCTTTCGCCATCGCAAGAAACATCTTACGCAGATTCTCTGCCTGCATCTCCAACCGGTCTGCATTCTTGTCCTTCGGATTTTTAATATTATCCGTCAGATGCAGATGCTGCAGCTTGGTTACACCATCCACGAGAAGAAGGACTTCATCCCCGAATTCCTCCCGCATCTGTTCTTCGGTCATCACGGTATCTTCCAGCACATCATGCAACAGACCCGCAGCAATGGTTTCCTTGTCCAGTTCCAGCTCTGCCAGAATGATTGCCACACAGAGCGGGTGGATAATATATGCCTCTCCGGATTTACGCACCTGTCCTTTGTGCGCCTCAAAAGCGACATGATATGCCTTTTCAATTAATGTGATATCCGTGGAGGGATGGTATTTCCGGATACTTGCAATCAGTTCGTCATACAAGTCCTCCGGCTTGGAAAATTCCTGAATTGGTTTAATGTTGTCGGAACCCGAATGATACTCGCGCTCAATTCGTTCCAGTTCTTCTGTAGAAATATCTGCCATGCGTTCACCTACTTTTTCCATATGCCATAATATAATAGATTATTATAATTTATAATTTTTCATATTGCAATGGTTTCCCCTAAGAAAACTCGTAGATATAGCGTTGTGTCCGGCTCCCGGAAACATCTGTATCCTCCAGATAGTAAAATCCCAGTTTCTGAAGAAGTGCCACAGAAGCCACATTCTTTTGATCCGTCAGGGCATTGACTCTGGGAAAATCCAGTTCTTCCCGGGCAAATGCAAGAATCGCCTGACACACTTCCGTGGCCAGTCCCTGTCCCTGTCTGTCCGGATCGATCAGATATCCCAGTTCCAGTTCCACGGCATCCGGAAATTCCCGGTGCTCGAGTCCTGCCCTTCCGATCAGTTCCCCGGAAGCTTTATCAAAAACCAGCCACATCCCATATCCATAGTATCCGTACATATTGGTAATATATGCCTGCTGATATTTTTTTTCTTTTTCCTTTGCAAACAATGGTTCAATAAATCCCGGAATCCTCTCTCCGTCTGCATCCAGGCGCCATGTTACCCCTTCTTTCTGATACAGTTTTTCCAGGGCGGGAAGATCTTCCAGCGACAATTCCCGGATCACGCACCGTTTCGTGCGCGCAATCTCCCACGGCTGGCCATGGCATCTTTGAAAAATCCGCTCCAGAAATTCATCATCCACTTCCTCAAAACCTTCAATCACCATCCAGGCGCCCGCATAACTCTGTCCCGGAAATGCCGGATCTGCATAGGCAGCCACCGCCATATGGGCACGGACTGCCGCCTGAATCCCGGCATCTGTCGGCGTAATCAGGAGGACTTCCTCTGCATGAAGTTTCCACACAGCAAGCGCTTCTTCCGTTATGTTTTCCACCGGAAATGCCGGAAAGCCTGTGGACAATTGCAGAGGATTCCATTCTTTCTGTTGATAGACCAGTGCCTTTAATTTCATCCTGTCAAAAAAAGGCAGACTCTTTCGAATCTGCCTCTCCTTTCTAAATATTACACGGTTTCCGGTTCCGGATATTCTTCCCCGAAGGTATCCACAACAACTGTTTTCATCACCTGATCTTCCAGCGGACGATCACTGTAATCGGTAGCGGTCTCTGCAATGGCATCTACCACATCCTGTCCCTCGATAATCTTGCCGAACGCTGCATATGCGCCATCCAGATGCGGAGCGTCTTTGTGCATGATAAAGAACTGGCTTCCTGCGGAATCCGGCATCATGGAACGTGCCATGGAAAGCACGCCTGCGGTGTGGCGCAGATCATTTTTGACACCATTCTGTGCAAATTCTCCCTTGATTCCATATCCAGGGCCGCCCATACCGGTTCCTTGCGGATCTCCTCCCTGAATCATGAATCCTTTGATGACACGGTGGAAAATCAGTCCGTCATAAAATCCCTTTTTTACCAGACTGATAAAGTTATTTACAGTATTTGGTGCAACTTCCGGATACAGCTCTGCCTTCATCACTTTGCCGTCCGCCATTGTAAATGTAACTACTGGATTTGCCATAATATTTGTTCCTCTTCTTTCTTATATAAATTTATTTATTCTTTGGTCAGTGCCTCAACAACTTTTGGAAATTCCATAAAATGAGAAGCCTTAACCAGTACGGTATCTCCTTCTTTTACATATGCCAGAAGTTCTTCCGTCATCTCTTCACGGGTTTTCTTATAATGTACCTCACACTCTGGATTTGCTTTTGCCTCTCTGGCATATTCCTCCGCAAGTGTACCCGCACAGAACAATGCATCAATCCCGGAAGCGGCAACTACCTTTCCAATACTTCTGTGAAGTTCCTTTTCCTCTGCTCCAAGTTCGCCCATATCGCCAAGCACCGCAATCCGTCTGCCGGATGTATGTGCCAGCACGTCAATGGATGCTTTCATGGATACCGGATTTGCATTGTAACAGTCATCAATCACCGTCATTCCCTTTACATGCAGCAGATTGGTGCGCCCTGCAATGGTCTGCACGGATGCAATGCCCTGTGCAATCTCCCGGATGGAAAGTCCCAGCTGCAGTCCGACCGCAGTTCCTGCCAGTGCATTGTATACATTATGTTCACCCGGAATCGGAATCTGTGCATCGAAATCGCCCTGTGGTGTATGGATCTTTGCACGCATTCCCTCGAGTCCATGATTTTCGATGTCTGTCGCATAAATATCTTTTTTGATATCAAATACGGAATCCGCCCCCACCCCATAAAAAATTACCGGTTTTCCGTTTACCTCTTTTTTCGTGGAAAGCTTATCATCATCTCCATTTAAAATTACGGTTCCATCGACCTGCAGATGGTCAAACATTTCTGTCTTTGCCTGCAGAATTCCGTCTCTTGTACCAAGATTTTCCAGATGGCACAAACCAATATTTGTGATCACTCCGATATCCGGCCGTGCCATCGCTGCCAGACGGTGCATCTCTCCAAAATCGGAAATTCCCATTTCCAGTACCGCGACTTCGTGTTTTGCGCGAATCTTAAAAATAGTGAGCGGAAGTCCGATCTCATTGTTAAAGTTTCCCTCTGTCTTAAGCACTTTATACCGCTGTTCCAAAACGGAAGCTATCATTTCCTTGGTGCTTGTTTTTCCGACACTTCCCGTAATTCCAACCACTTTACAGGATAACTGTGTCCGGTAAAAAGCTGCAATTTTTTTCATCGCTTCTGTTGTGGAACTTACCAGAATATAGGGTCCCGTCTCTTCCGGCAGTGCATGATCCGAAAGCACTACCAGTGCTCCCTTTTCAAATACCTGCGGAATAAAATCATGACCATCCACACGTGCCCCTTTGATCGGAATAAACAGGTAATCTTTTTGTACCTGGCGACTGTCGGTCACTGCTCCGGCAATTTCCTTCGTAACCAGGGCCCGGTCCCCGACAAACGTCCCCTCACATGCCGCTGCAATATTTTCAATTGTCATCCCCGGCATTTTATTTTCCAGTTCATTTTTATAAAAACATCCAAACATGATTATCCCTCATACTTTTTCATGGAAATGGCAATCAGTTTCTCGCAGAGCTCATTGAAATTGATTCCAATGACAGCAGCTTCCTGTGGCAGCAGACTCGTCGGTGTCATACCCGGCAGAGTGTTTGCCTCCAGACAATACATATGATTATTTTCATCCAGCAGGAAATCCGAACGGGAATAGGTATCCAGTCCGATCACTTCGGCTACCTGCTCTGCATATTTACGCATCTGCGCAGAAACTTCTTCTGGCAGATCTGCCGGACAGGTCTCTACCGCACTGCCTGCTTTGTATTTATTCTTGTAATCGTAGAAGCCCTGAATCGGCGCAATCTCAATAACTGGAAGTGCCTTTCCTTCAATCACACCAACCGAGAATTCACGTCCCTTGACATATTCCTCAATGACCAGCTCATCTTCCCAGTGAAACGCTTCATCGAGTGCTTTCTTAAACTCTGCTGCATCTCTGACAATCGTCACACCGATACTGGACCCTCCGCAGCATGGCTTTACGACGCACGGAAGTGTCAGCGGAAGCTTTGTCACATCATCCTCACGGTTCTCTTTTTTCATGGCAATGCCTCTCGGTGCAGGAATTCCCGCACTTGCAAACAGCTGTTTTGCCATACCTTTATTCATGGCAATCGCGCTGCTCAAATAATCACTTCCGGTATATTTTACACCAAGCAGATCAAAAGCTGCCTGCAGCTTTCCGTTCTCTCCGTTTTCTCCGTGCAGTGCCATAAACACGATATCTGCCATCTGGCACATACGGATTACATTCGGTCCGAAAAAGCATGGGGACTGATCCTTTCTGGAAGCTTTTACGGCTGCCAGATCCGGTGCTACCTCCGGGATGTCATCTACTTTTACGCTGATTTCATCCGCACGGTCAAAAATTCCGTCCAGATTTTCCTCTTTATCACTGTAACCCATGAACACATCCAGCAAGATCACCCGGTGTCCATTTTCTTTTAATGCAGAAGCAACCATGCTTCCTGTCTTAAATGACACATCCCGCTCTGTGCTGAGCCCGCCTGCTAATACTATGATATCCATGATCTGTTTTCCTCTTTTCCATTAATAATAATCCTTCGGATACCGGAACCTTTTTATTTTCCGGCATCAGACCTTTTGTATCATTATATACGTTTGCCCCTGACTAACACAAGATATTATTTTCTTTTAGACACTTTTTTAACAATATCCAGCACTTCTTGTACAGAAAAAAAGAGACTGCTCAGCACTACAGTCTCCTTTTGCACAAACTCCGGTAGGATTCCCCCTTTATTCTATTGCTGCCGGCAAAGCCGCTGCCCTGCGATTCTGTTCCATTTTCCGCACCAGCTCTGCCATGTATTCGAAAAACTTTCTCTCCAGATAGTTTTTCTCTGTGAGATAACTCCCATATTGATACAAAACATTTTTTAATTCTTCGGTTTCCGATAACTCCACTTCAAAAATAAACTGCCTTAACAGCTGCATGCGCTCGTCCTCTATGGAAAGAAGCCAGCTGGCAACCAGTTCTAAAAAATCTTCCCGCTCTATGAGGAACTGCACGTAGCGCCCAATTTTATTTTCTGTATAAATTTTCTTCTTCTCCTTTTTCTTTTGTTTTCCTACCCGAATTTGTATCAAAAACCAACCCCCAATGTCAGTTTCTATATGTAATCATATCTTATTACATATTTGATGTAAAGACGCGATTCGCGTATGCTTTTTACACAAAGTATTACTGTATAAATAATGCATTTTACACAAAAAAAGGGCATCCAATGGATGCCCTCCGATTTCTATGAACTAGCACTCCGGCTCGATCAGACCAAATGTATTTCCTTTTCTCTTGTATACGACATTGACCTCGTCTGTCTCTGCATTGCGGAATACGAAGAAATCGTGTCCGGTCAGTTCCATCTGCACACATGCATCCTCCGGATACATTGGCTTCATACCAAATCTCTTGGTACGCACGATCTTGATCTCCTCATCCTCATCTGCATCGCTGTCGATAAATGCTTCGTTGAAATTGTCTGCCACATTCATCTTCTTGGATGCAAGTTTGGTACGATATTTTCTAAGCTGACGCTCGATAACCTCCTCAACCAAGTCAATAGATACATACATATCATTGCTGCTCTGCTCTGAACGAATCACATGTCCCTTAATCGGAATCGTTACCTCAATCTTCTGGCGCTCCTTCTCCACGCTTAATGTAACAAATACATCGGTATCCGGTGCGAAAAACTTCTCCAGTTTGGAAAGCTTCTCCTCTACCGCTGCCTTTAATCCCTCTGTCAGTTCGATATTTCTTCCGGTAATTGTAATTCTCATGATGCCCAACCCCTTTGCTGTGTATTTGATACAAGAAGTATCATGGTTTCATTATATCATAAGTACCAAAAAAAGCAACGAGTTTTATAAAATTTTATGCATATTTTATATTTTTATTGTAAATATCCATCCTTAACGATATCTGAAAGCTTCTCTGTCGGAACCGAAAATTCTACCAGACCCATATATCCCGGAGCCACCTCATACTTATCAAAGACAAACGTTAACTCTCCATTGTCGCTGATATAAAAATCCGCATCATCCTTAATCTGCTTAAAATCCCATTCCGGTTGATCATCATCCAGAAAATATGCCTTACTGCTGTCCTTTTTCATCTGGGCACGCATCTGTTCTTTTATACTGTCAGAAATACGCTTTTTATAATCACTTCCCTCGTGGAATAAATCTTTCAGTGTAATCATCTTTCCGGTCTTTTTGTCAATATTGTATATCTTTGTAAAACTGTCCGAACCGCCCATGGCAATAACCGTATCCACGCGAAGACTAAACAGCCGCTCATTGTTTGTGACAATCCGATAATCCGAAGTGATTTCCTCATGTCCTTCCTCTCCGTCACTGACAGCTGCCACATCTTTCTTGTACATCTGAATGATTTTGTCCAGATATCCGGATACCGCTGCATTTAACTCCTTTGATTCTCTGGTCAGTGGTTTTCCATCTGTTCCAATGACTTTTACTTCCGGCACCTTGACCGTTGCTTCCATCTGCTTTTTTTCCTGCTTATCAGAATACGTGGTAAAATTCACGATTTTAACAATCGCACCAAGTACCGGCACCTGTTCCATTGCATTAGCCACTGTTGGACTGACATTGACACTGATGACCAGCACTGCAACTGCTGCCGCCACTGCTTCTGCCACGCGGACAAACGGAAGCAGATGACCTTTCTTTTGATTCCGTTCACTTTTTCCGGCAAACGCTTTGCCGGATTCTTTTTTTTCTCCACACGCATCCTTTTTGCCGCGTTCCATGCTTTGCAGCACACGTTCTTTTAATTCCGCCGGCACCTGAATGTTATCATATGCCTCTTTGATATCATCTAATCTGCTCATACCATCTCCGCCTCCACTTTTCCCCTTAATTTTTTCAGGCCGCGATAAAGCATTGATTTCACCGTATTCGGATTTTCATGCAGACAATCCGCAATTTCGCAGATTGTCCACTCTTCAAAAACTTTCAGCATGATCACCTTACGCTCTTTTTCCTCGAGCGTATCAAGCGCAGCCATGATATCCGTGTCCTCATAGCGATCCTCCTGTCCTTCCTCCTGAACCTGATCATCGCTCACGAACCTTGACTGATGCCGGGTTGCATCTACCGCCGTGTTAATCACAATGCGCCACAGCCATGTTTTGATATATTTTTTCTCTTTGATCTGACTGGCATTTTTCATGGCTTTGTATACGCTCTCCTGCACAACGTCCATAGCGTCCTGCTCATTTTTCACGTATGAAAATGCAAGCCGGTAAAGTTTATCATAAGAAGCCAGAATTTCCTGTTCGACAGCTTTGCTTATATCCGGATATTTCATGCTCTCTTTTGCTCCTTTCTATTTATTAGACGTTCGGATGCCCGGAAAAGTTTCAGATTATCTTCTTAAATTACAAATTAAAGTGCAAAAATGCTTTACCAATTTACACACATATGTTTTAATAAAATAAATCTATATGGAAGGGGTGTTTTTTATATCATTTTATGAAACTATGCTTTTGCAACAGAAACAGCTGCAGCAAAAGCTGACAGACATTCAAAAACAGTTACAACAGCTTCCCGAAGGGAAACTGATCTGCACCAGATGTGGTAATCGAACAAAATGGTATCGCAGTGATGGACATACCAAAACCTATATTCCCAAAGACCAGAAACCTTATGCCTCTCAGCTCGCTATCCGACGTTATCTTCTGGAAAAACAAAAGGAATATCAAAAAAATTTAGATGCTTTAGCTTATTATTTCCGTCACAGTTATAACAGCGGCAAAGCAGAACAATTACTCACTTATGATAGTGCTTATCATTCACTGCTGGCAGAACATTTTCAGCCAGTATCCCAGGAACTTCAAACCTGGGAATCATCTCCATATAACAAAAACAAAAATTATCCGGAACAATTAAAACATAAAACATGTAAAAATGAATTTATGCGTTCCAAATCAGAAGCTATGATTGCCATGAGCCTGTATGTGCAAAAAATTCCTTATCGCTATGAGTGTGAATTAAAACTCGGCAGTATTACACTTTTCCCCGATTTTACGATTCGTCACCCTGAAACCGGAGAAATATTTTATTGGGAACACTTTGGAATGATGGATAAACCCGAGTATGTGAAAAATGCATCAGATAAAATTTCTTTGTATATGAAATATGGAATTTATCCAAATGATAAACTGCTTGTGTCCTATGAAACACAAAAGCAGCCGCTTTCCACTGAGCAAATCCAGCGACTATTACAATTTCATTTTGACTGCCAGTTTCAATAACAAATTATTTCTGAACTTACTGTTCGCATGGGGCCATGTCAATAGCGACTGAAAATCGGTAATTCATTTCTATCTTTTTGCAACATTATCTTTATTTGCAAGCACGCTGGTATCTATAGTATAAAAATTACCTGCTCAGGTGACATTTTTGCCTTATTTCACGCTTCAGGTTAGATATTTGTCACCTATAGTCTAAAATCACGTCAAAAGATACCGCTTTTCGTCCAAAAGCGGTATCTTTTCTGAATTTTTTTTAATATAGAGACCAAACGGTATCCTGCTCATCAATTTTTTTACTATAGAGACCACCGTGGTATCTTTTTTCATGTTTTTACTTCTATAGAGACCGCCGTGGTATCTTTTTCATGTTTTTGCTTCTATAGAGACTACCGTGGTATCCTTTTCATGTTTTTACTTCTATAGAAACCACCATGGTATCCTTTTCCATGTTTTTTCTTCTATAAGAGACCACGCAATATCTTACATCATATTTCTGCCTATAGAAACCATGTCTCTAGCTTTCCAGCTCCTCAAGCTGCTGGGAAAGTTCCTCCCAGTTTTCCATATCCACCATGATTTCTTCCTCCAGCGCATCGATTTCGCCCTGAATCTCTGTCAGCTTGGAATAGCTGGACTGATATTCCGGCCGCAGCAGTTCCTGTTTTAAAGCGTCCAGCTTCTCCTCTTTGACTGCCAGCTCTTCCTCGGCCTTCTTCACTTTTTTTTCAATTTTCGAGCGCTCCTTGCCCGGATTGTAATACGCTTTCTTACCACCGGTTTCCTGTGTGCCTTTGTTCTGCTGAGTGCCACCGTTCTGGCTGATTGCACCGCCTAACGCTGCAGGATTTTTACGATAATCATCCCCGGATTCTGCCGCTTCACGATCCAGTTTTTCCTGATATTCCTCGTAACCAAACTGATACAGATGTGTCGTGCCGTCCTCAAAAACAAGCAGACGGTTTGCTACCTTGCGCACAAAATACCGGTCATGCGATACGAAGATCAGCGTGCCGGAGAAATCTTTTAACATACTCTCAAGCGTTTCTTTTCCCACAATATCCATATGGTTGGTTGGCTCATCCAGCACCAGCACATTCGGTCGACGCTTTAAGATCTTACACAGTGCCAGACGCACCTTCTCCCCACCGGAAAGCATATCAATATTTTTAAATACATCCTCCCCGGTAAACATAAAGGCTCCGAGCGCATTCCGCGCTTCTGTCTCGGTCAGATTCGGGAACTCATCCCAGAAATCATCCAGCACCGTCTTCCGGCTCGAATACATCGCCATCTGCTGGTCAAAATAACCAATCTGCACATTTGTTCCAAAATTGTACTCTCCGGCCAGCGGGGCAAGTTGTCCCACCAGGGTTTTTAAAAGTGTCGATTTCCCCAGACCATTTCCACCGAGGATTCCCAGCTTTTCCCCTTTTTTCAGATCAAAACTGACCGTAGAAAGCGGATGGTCATATCCAATCGCAAGATTTGTCACCAAAAGCACATCATTTCCGGTCTCTTTGTCCGGCTGGAAATTTGCATGGAATGTCCGGGTATCGAAACGATCCGGAGCTTCGAGTTTTACCATATGTTCAATGGCTTTCTCCTTGGAATGCGCCATGGACACCTTGGTTGGTTTATTTTTAAACCGGTCAACAATGCGCTGCAATCGTGCAATTTCTTTCTGCTGCGCATTGTAATCTTTCATCATCTTATTGTAGTTTTCTTTTTTCCGCTCCATGAAATTGGAGTAATTGCCCGGATAACGGATCGCTGTGCCGTACTCAATCTCGTACACCACGTCCACCACATTGTCCAGAAACATACGGTCATGTGATACCACGACCACAGCCTTCGGATAATTTTTCAGATACGTCTCCAGCCACTCGATCGTTGTGATATCCAGATGGTTCGTCGGCTCATCCAGAAGCAGAATATCCGGCTTGCTCAAAAGCAGCTTGATAAAGGCAATCTTTGTCTGCTGTCCACCGGAAAACTCGGACAGCGGTTTCTTTCGCTCTTCCTCGGAAAAGCCGAACTTACGGATGATTACATCATACTCTTTTTCAAAATAGTATCCGCCGTCTTCCTTGAATTTTTCTTCCATTGCGGTATAACGTGTCACGGCCTCTTCGGAATAATCAGTCTCAAGTGCCTGTGCCGCAGCTTCCAGTTCTTTTTTCCGGCGCTCCATCGGAGCAAAGACTTTACGCACTTCCTGCTCCAGCGTAACGGAAGGATCTTCAAACGCAATCTGTTTTAAGTAACCGATCTGCGGATTGCCTGCTTTTGCAATAAAAATATCCTCATCACTGTCTCTTTTGTCCAGCTCCACATCCCCGTGGATCAGCTTTAAGAGCGTGGTTTTGCCGCAGCCGTTCCGCCCGACGACTGCAATTTTTTCCGTATTTCTTATTTCAAAATTGATGTCATGCAGAATCTCTTCATCGGCAAAAGAGACTGCTCCATGGCAGATCTGATATAACATGTTTTCTCCTTTTATTTAAATGCATCCGGCTGGGAAGCAAGATAGCTGACAAACTGCTCTGCCGTACGTCCGGAAATGCCTCCATGACTCAATTCCCACTTGTTGGCCTCTGCACGGAGTTCCTCATCCGGTAAGGTAACCCCTGCACGTCTTGCCAGATGCAAAACAATATCAAAGTATTCTTTCTGTGTCGGCTTCGAGTAATTAATGGTCACACCAAAGCGGTTCACCAGAGAAAGTTTCTCTTCAACCGTATCGGAATGGTGACGATCATTGGAATTATCCTGATCGTTTCGGTCATTCCAGCTCTCTTTGATCAGATGCCGCCGGTTGGAAGTTGCATAAATCAGAATATTTTCCGGTTTGGTTTCCACACCGCCCTCGATAACGGCTTTTAAGAACTTATACTCAATCTCAAATTCCTCGAAAGAAAGATCATCCATATAGATGATAAAACGATAGTTTCGGTTTTTGATTTCTGCAATGATTTCGGACAGATACTTAAACTGATGCTTGTAGATTTCAATCATACGCAGGCCGTCTTTGTAATACTGGTTGACAATGGCTTTGATACTGGTAGATTTACCGGTACCACTGTCACCAAACAGCAATACATTGTTTGCTTTCTTTCCCTGTACAAACGCTTCCGTATTGTCTACCAGCTTCTTTTTCTGAATCTCATATCCGACCAGATCGTCCAGCATAACGGTATCCATATTGTTGATTGCACGAAATGTAAAGCTTCCCTGCGGTGTATCATCAATCCGGAATGCTTTGTTGAGACCAAACATTCCAACACCGTAGTCTTTATAAAAACCAGTCACTGCATCAAAGAATTCTTTTTCATCCTTTGCCGCCTCCAGTTTTTTGCTTAAAGAGCGGACTTTTTCGCTGACATTTTTGTTGTACATCAGATCCTTTTTATGGATGGCCTTATAATTGGAAATCTGGCTGAAACAGTTGATTCCCAGATCTTTTTCGATTGGTCCGAAATCATAGTCAAACAAATCTTTAAAAATACGGAAATCATTTTCCACCAGTTCATTGACACTTCCATCGCTGGCTCCCACCTTTTCACAGGTCATGCTGAATGGGTTTTCACTCATCATAAGGAAAAAGGTCAGATAATTGTGCCACAGATTATCATCAAATCCATAATCTGTTGCCACTTTTAAAATCCGTTTTACCTGCGTATTGATGTCACGCACCAAACCCGTCTTATTATATTCACCGGTCTCATATTTTCCAAATAATTCTCCCATCTGTGCGAGGATGGAATCCTCCTCCAAATCTCCATACATCAGTAACTGTGATATTTCCTGATACATTGTATCTCGCCTCTTTCTTTTCTCTTCCTATTTATTTTACCTATATTACACGAAAAAAGGGACTTTGTAAACCAAAGTCCCCTGTATGCAGCTAAAAAGCTACTGTGATCGTTGTTCCTTTTCCCGGCTCACTTTCCAAATGAAGTACCGCATCATGCAGTTCCACAATATGCTTGACGATAGCAAGTCCCAGTCCCGTACCACCGGTCTGTTTGGATCTGCTTTTATCAACACGGTAAAACCGCTCAAAAATACGTTCCTGCTGGTCTTTTGGAATCCCGATACCATTGTCTGCCACAGAAAGCATCGGCTGTCCTTTTTCATAGTACACACGCACGTGCACCTCACCACCTTCATTATTATAACGGATCGCATTCTGACACAGATTTTCCACAAGTTCCGAAATCATGCCCCTGTCTGCCCGCAACATACAGGACACGCCTTCATAATACAGCGTTACATTCCGTTTCTGTGCATTCATCTGCAGATTTTTCACACAGGTACCGGCTACCTCATCCAGATCCACCTGTTCAAAACACAGCAGGCTGTCTTCCCCGCTGTCCAGCTCGGAAAGCCGGATGATATCATTGATAAGAGAAAGAAGCCGCGTCGCATTCTGCTGGATTTCCTGTGCAAAACGGGTCTCCTGCTCCGGATCTACCATATGGTTTTCGATCAGCTCCGCATACCCGGAAATTGCAGTAAGCGGTGTCTTCAGCTCATGGGATACATTTGCCGTGAAATCCTGCCGTACTTTTGCTGCCATCAGGATATTTTCATGCTGTTTACGAATCGTATTTACAAATGGCACAAGTTCTTTGTATACAGGTTCTTCTATGGTATCTTCCATGTTTTCAGCAAGCCGTTCAATCGGATGCAGCAATTGTTTGGTCAAAAAATGTGCCAGGACAATACAGATGGAAACAATCAGTATCAGTATCAGCATCACAAATGGGGATGCCGCAAGGAACACACTGTAGACACTGCGTGCCTGTGTTGCCACACGGATAACCGTTCCGTTTTCCAGCCGGAGCGCATAATAGTAATTGTCCATCTGCATGGTATCCGACCGCCGGACACTTTCTCCCTCACCCTGAAACAATGCCGTCTTTACTTCCGGGCGGTTTTTGTGGTTTGGAAGCTGTGAAATATCCAGATCATTATCAAAAAGTACCGTACCATCCTTTGCAATCCAGGTAACACGCAGATCTTCCCCGACTTCATAATATTCGGAAAGTGAAACATTTGTATTGTCTGAATCATCAAACAATCCTGTGTCGGAAAGCAGTCTTGCATTGATCTGCAGATCCTTGCGCACCTGTCCCTGAAACAGTTTATAATAAATACCGGTCATACAGATCATGGTTACAATCACTGCAATACCTGCAATCAGAATCAGCCGTAAATTGATTCGTTTCTTCATAACAGCTCCTTACTCTATCACATATCCCACATTTCGAACGGTACGGATTTTGCTTCCCGCTTCTCCAAGCTTCTGCCGCAGTGTCTTGATATGCATATCAACGGTACGGGATTCGCCCTCAAATTCTGTCCCCCATACATGACGCATAATCACCTCTCTGGACAATACAACACTCGGATTGGTCATCAGCAGACGAAGCAGTTCATACTCCTTAAACGTCAGCTCTACCGGTTTGTCGTCTACAAAAACCATATGGCGTTCGTGATCCAGTGTAATATTTTCAACCTGCAGGATCTTGACATCCTCCGTCTCCGTCCGCCGCAAAAGTGCTTTTACTCTCGTAATCAGCTCCATAATAGAAAATGGTTTCTTAATATAATCATCCGCACCTTCATCCAGTCCTTTGATCATATCCATTTCTGCTGTCTTTGCTGTCACCATAATAATTGGCAATTTCTTTGTAGCAGGATTTTTCCGCAGTTTACGCACAATATCATACCCGCTCTCGTCCGGAAGCATGACATCCAAAAGCACCAGATCCGGCATAATATCCTCCAGCTTTTTATAAAAAGTGGTTGCCTTTTCAAAGGCACAGACCATATAATTGCTGTTTTTCAATGCAATCGTCTCAATTTCCCTGATATTCTCATCATCTTCCACGATATAAATCAATGCCATAACTTTTCCCTCTGTCTATCTTTATATATACCTCTGCAACACCAAGCAGGACGGCCATGCCTGCACAAGACCGCCCATCACATGTATCCTATTTATTTTTATCATAGCATACGACACGTAAAATCCAAAGTATCGTTTATGTAAAATTTATGTAAAATCTCTCCGTGATCAGGATTCCTGCTCGATTTTTTTATCATCTAATGCAAAAATAACCCATTCTGCAATATTTGTTGCGTGATCACCGATTCGTTCAAAATACTTTGCAACCATCAACATATCCGTCGCCTGTTCGCCCTTTTCCGGATCATGCCGGATCAGTTCAATGATATCTGCCTTGTTTTTATCAAACAGATCATCTACGATATCATCATGTCGGATGACTTCCTGCGCCTTTTTCATGTCTTTTTCAACATAAGCTTCAATACTACGGATCAACATGATCACCGTCTCACTCGCCATCTTTTTGATATCATCGAGATTCAGTACATACGGCTCACTTGCAAGCATGCTTGTAATCTCCGAAATATCCGCTGCATGGTCTCCGATTCGCTCCATATCTGTCACCATCTTCATAGCTGCGGAAATCACACGCAGATCCTTTGCCACTGGCTGCTGCTGCATCAGCAGATTAAAGCAGATATTTTCAATCTTCTTCTGTTCATGGTCCACATCATTGTCGGAATTCATAATCTTTTTTGCAAGTTCCGCATTCTGATCAATCAATGCATCGATCGCTTTCTGAATAGAATCCTCTATCATGGTTCCCATATACATCATTTCCTGATTAAGCAGTCTAAGCTGCTCGTCGAATTTTGAGCGCATTAACCAAACCTCCCTGTAATATAATCTTCTGTCCGTTTATCTTTCGGATAAGAGAAAATCGTTTTCGTATCTCCAAATTCTACCATCTCTCCCACCAGGAAAAATGCCGTATCATCCGATACACGCACTGCCTGCTGCATATTATGAGTAACCACAACTACAGTGTATTTCTTTTTCAGATCTTCCATCAATTCCTCAATCTTTGATGTGGAAATCGGATCAAGCGCAGAAGTCGGCTCATCCATCAAAAGTACCTCCGGCTGTACCGCAAGTGCACGCGCAATACAGATACGCTGCTGCTGTCCACCGGAAAGCCCAAGGGCGGACTTCTTCAGGCGATCCTTGACTTCGTCAAAAATTGCTGCTCCCCGCAGACTCTCCTCTACGATAGCATCCAGTTTTAACTTGTCTTTGATTCCATGTACACGCGGACCGTATGCAATGTTATCATAAATACTCATCGGAAACGGGTTCGGCTGCTGAAACACCATGCCAATTCTTTTCCGAAGAACGGTTGTATCTACACCCTCTGCATAGATATCCTCATCATCCAGTTTCACTTCTCCTGTGATTCTCACGCCATCTACCAGATCATTCATCCGGTTGATGGTTTTTAAGAATGTTGATTTTCCACATCCGGACGGTCCGATAAAAGCGGTCACACAATTCTCACGAATATTCATGTTTACATCCTTGAGTGCATGGTTTTCACCGTAATACAGGTTCAGATCACGGACAGTAATTTTTGTTCGTTTTTCCATGTTTCTCTCCTCATCTGCAATGGTTTTCTCACACTGCAATTATCCATTTCTTAGGATTTATGGATATTATAAAAAGAGATTGTAAAATGCACTGGACTGGGAATGTAAAATTTTTGCAAAATCAATGTAATGGATGTAAGTTTTCTTGACACGCCAAATTTGCAGGTTGATTTTTAAATATAAGATTTCTCTAAGTGACGTAAGAAGGGGGACATTTCTTCCTATTGATTGGAGAAAATATAATTGAAAGACATACCGTTAAATCAATTAATGATAAGGCCCGGTATCTATAGATGAAAAATCAAAGCCTAAGGTGACGTTTTCCCGAAATTTTAATGCTAGGAATCTGGACATGTCACCTATATGGTAAAAATTGCTTCTCCGGATACCGCTTTTTTCATAAAAGTGGTACCTGAAGAAGCAATTTTTGATCTATAGAGACTTTCCGGTATCTAAATATTAAATTTTCGGTATATAGGTACCACAACGGTATCTTTTACATGAATTTTATCGGCATAGAGACCACGACGGTATCTTCCCGATGAATTTACCGGTCCATCTTTTCCACAAACATGAGCAGAAAACTGATCAGAAGCAGTCCGCTCGATACCCAGATCATATGATATCCAAACCGGATAGAGAGATTTCCTCCAATACCAGCCCCGAGTCCGAAAAATAAAATAATGCCAAAATAATACAGTGCCTTTTTTAATTTTTCTGTGTCATGGGTCTGCAGATAACCGGTAAATGCTTCTGTTCCGCTACGAAGATTTCCGATGCACATTGTGCTTGCATAGGAATATCCGCTTACTTTCCGGAACGTCTGTACCTGCATCGCACAGGCAAAGGAGACGAGTACGGTTGCCAGAAGATCCAAGTGCTTTGGCATGAATCCGACCGCAAACAAAATCACGATCTCCATTAAAAGCACACCCTGCCGCCAGTGCAGGCGCTTTGCATACTTAAACAGCATATGAATCCGCTCCGCAAAAAACACGCCTCCGGCAAATGCCAGAAGTGGAAACAGATAGCGCAGCACGTCAAGCCATTCTCCCATCATCAGGTGCGTGCTCATCAGTACGATGTTTCCAGTCTGTGCATTTGAGAATACTTCCTGCCTCGTAAAATAAGTGTATGCATCCTGAAAACCTCCGGACAATGCCAGAAAAACGCTTGTGACAAACGCTTCCGACATCTGAATATCCGCTTTTTTTATACTGGAACTTTCCAGTTTCATAATTTCACTCCCTCTCAGATATACAAACTGTGTATATTATAAGAAAGATTTATATAAAATGCAACTATTTCATTTCCCTTTGCTCCCTATGCGCACTGTTTTTCCTTCAAATGCAAACCCATAATGACGAATTTGTTTTTCTTCTATTCCCAATGCGAACAGCTCTGCATCGTACTTTTTTTCTTCAATCTGACGTAATGCTGCTTCTACAGTATCCTCAAGTGTTTTTTCTTCGCTGGAATCATGTACCTTAAATTCAAGGATCATTGCAATATCCGTCTTTTGATTCGGTATCAGCATAACATCATATCGTCCATAACCACTTTCACGGTTTGATTTAAGCTGATAACGATCCCGAAGTTCTACCAACAGGCCCAGTACAAAACCATGATAAAAACGCTCCGGCTGCGCCGCTTCCGAAGGATGACTGCCTGTGTCAAAACTGCTGAAAGTTGCAAGTGCCACATCATTCATATATGCATTCATCTCTTTTAGATTTCCCTGTAAGAATGCCTCTATAAACGCATGATAGTTGGCATTATAGTTATCAAACCACCCTGCAAACATATCAGAAAACATGCCAAATGTTTCCAGATTGGTAATGGTCAGATGATACCATGTTTTTTGAAGCATTCCCCGATATTCTACCTTCTCCACCTTCAGATATCCACTTGCAACCAAAAGACTCCAGATTGCTGATGGCGAATAATCAAGCTGATCAAAAACGATTTGCTCATCGAAAGAAACAACGATTTCCTTATGATTTAAGAGATCTTCCATTTTCTCTTTGATATCAGCAGATGCCGTCCGAATCAACCGGTTCACCAGTGTATTTCCACTTGTTGCCGCCCAATATGCCTGAAATCTTTTTTTATCCAGATAATTCGTGATGGACCATGGATTATATATATCTTTGCTTCCTCCGAATGCAAATCCATCATACCATTTTTTCACTTCATCTTTTGTTTCTTCCAGACCATACTCTGCCAAAGACGCAAAGACTTCCTCCTCCGTAAAACCAAAACTTAACCGATAATCATCCGAAGTTGTTGTCACCACATTTAAATTATTCAGATCTGAAAATATAGATTCCTTGGAAACTCTTGTGATTCCGGTCATAATTCCACGTTCCAGGCAGGCATTTGTCTTAAATGTCGCATTCAGGAAACTTCTGATAAATCCCGTAAAACGCTCCCAGTATCCATGAATGTACGCTTCCTGCATCGGTGTATCGTATTCATCCAGAAGAACAATCACTTTTTTCCCATAATACCGTTCCAGATAGCTGCAAAGCAGATTTATGGAAATGGAGCATTCTGCATCATCCATATCCATCGTCATTTTTTCATACTGCGTCAGCTCGTTTTTGCTTAAAACTCCACCTTTCACCAGATAACGGTTTTGTTCATATAACGCTGCAATCTGTGCTTTTATCTGGCGCTTCGTTTCCTCAATATTGTCTGCTTTAATGGACGCAAAGCTCAAAAAAATAACCGGATATGTTCCCTGTAACTTTTGATAGTTTTCATACTGCCAGATTGATAAATTTTCAAACAGATCTCTCCGGTTCGCATAGCGGTTCGAAAAAAAACAGTTTACCATGCTCATGTTTAAAGTTTTTCCAAAGCGGCGCGGTCTGGTGATTAATGTCACATCATCTCCGGATTCCCACCATTCCCGGATAAACGCTGTTTTGTCCACGAAAAAATAGTGGTTTTCCATAATCGATGCAAAATCCTGTTTCCCGATCGCTACGGTTCTTGCCATGCTGCGTCCCCCTTTACGTTCCTGCCATTTTCCTTCATTGTACTATAATCCTTTTATGTTCTCAACCGATAAAATGCGGATATCCTTTCGCTTTTTCTGTCACATAAGGAAAAAAGCGAGTAAAATCGTTCACTCGCTTTTCGAATTATTCTCATTATTTTTCCTTACAGTTCCAGGTTTTCCACTCATCATCCGATGTATAGGTCACGGAATCCAGACCATCATCTGTTGCGATTTGCAGTAAAAGATTCCATGTACTGTCTGCATTTTTTTCAATGGAAATTCCATTCACATAATTACATTTCTTAAATGTGTCAATCTCATACGGTTTCCACGTCTTTCCTGCATCTTCTGTCATATACGCATATGCATCTGCTCCATGATTGCTTACCAGAATCATTCCTGTCGATACGTCTTTAAAAGCCATATCCGCAGGATAATTCTGTATGGCAGCAGATAAATCTTTCACAACCGTGTAAGTATTTCCACCATCATCTGTCGACCATAATACTTTGTTCATCATGCCGGCACCCGGATCGGAACAATATAGAAGATATCCCTGCTTATCATTTGTAAAATTAAGATACACAGCATTCGGTCCACCATACGATTTATATTCCAGCGAGGCAAGCTTCGTTTGCTGTCCATCTGCCGTACAGCTCATCACAGAAATCTTTCCATCATTGGAAAAATAAGAAACAAATGCCTTTTTGCTGTCAAGCGCAGATAAATCTATGGTATCTGCATCATCATCAACATCCGAAATCTGACAGATTGTTTTTTCCCCATACACAATTGCATTGCCGGATACATTCCACCCATCAGACAATGTACTATTACGATCTGTCCCTCCATTATATTCTAAAACACCAATAACGCTCTGATCGTCGACTCTCTGCGTATACAAACAATCCTGACCCTGAAAAATGTATAAATACATATTTGTATTTTGACTGGCTGGCTTTATCACTGTATCGGTTTCCTGATCCAAATCATAGGCCAATACTCCAGCAGATCCATTTACAATCAATGTATGTTCCAACATGCCATAAGAAAAAAAGTCATCTGTTTCTATCATGTAGATTTGCTTTGCCTTCCGATCATACACATAGATTTTGTTTATTATATTTTCCTCATGCCACACTACATACTGATCATTTATCTGCACATCAGAAACGCTGCGTATTCCTGTATCGATGTCTTTTCCGCCTACTTGTATTTGTATCTTCTCATCTGCATCAGTATATATTTTTACGGCTTTGTTACCATCTAATGTGACATGCTGAAATGGCGATGCCAAAGAAATATCATCATTCAGAATAGATATGTTTTTATCTGCATATTGATATAAACCATACTTTCCATTATTTTCACTCCTGTCATACCAATATACACTGCCATCTTTTTCTTTCAGAGTGACTGCATCCATTGTGCTTTGTGTATCTTTTGCAGAAAACAATAATTGTATGTCATTTTTGTTTTTGGACTGTTTTACAACTCTCCATGTTCCATCTTCACCTAAATAATCTTCCCATATAACAGCATCCCCATCAGATTGTATATCTGAAATTTCAACACAATTATCATATTGATACAGAAGTATATCTTTTTTTGTCTGCACATCGTACCTTCTTATTTGTGTTGCATAATCGTCCGAATACACAAATTCTTTTCCTACTGTCAACATCGATTCCTTATAAAATGTATATGATATTCCATAATAAATATATGGTGAACTATAACAGAAACAACTAATGTCTGCATTTTCTGGTAACGGTAATTTAAATTCTTTTATCGTACAATCACTCCCGGCACGATTTGAAAATTCTTTTTTATTTACCTGTAATGTTTCCTGTGTGTCATAACTTTCTATCTGTGTTTCTGTACTGTCCGACGCGCAGCCATTCAGCAGAAACACAATCATCAATAAAGTTGTCAGAAATATCTTTTTCATAGTCGCTCTCCTCATATATTCAACATAAAAAAGTTACTGTATCTTAAATTTGACAATATCAGAACAGTGCCATCACAACACTTTGATATTGATTCTGATACATGCTTATCTCTTTAATATATCAAATATCTTCCATTTTCTGCTACAACAGCATTATACGCTTCTTTTATAGGAATATCTCTGTGAATTCCATGTTTTCTCTCTCCTAATTTTTATCTTTCAATTCTACATGTATCATTGTATTTGTAGCGTATCATAGTCATTTTCTTTTGTCAATCATTATTTTGTACTTCGTAATATTTACACTTCGCATATTTTATGATATGGTATTAATTATTCAGGGAGGACTTATTGCATGGCATACAAAAACACTCTAATTACAGGAATTACCGATTTTTTAGTATTAGCAATTTTAAAAAGCAAAGGTGATTGCTATGCTTATGAGATAAGCAAATACATTACAAGCGAGTCAAACGAACTGCTCTCCATTTCCCCAAATACGATATATACGGTCATGTACAAATTAGAAAATGAGCATATGATCAGTGAATATTCTGTTCTTGTCGGGAAAAAACGTACCCGTATCTATTATCATATAGAGTCTGATGGAGAAGCATATTTAAAGGAATTGCAACACGACTATGAAAATATGATTTCTGGTATGTCTGCAATTTTTGATTCTCTTGAGAAAGGAGACACGCATGAATAGCTTATGTAAACAATACATTTCTGAAGTGAAACTCTTACTTCCAGCTATTGGAAAATCAGAAAAAAATTATTTAGCTTCTCTGACAAGTAATCTGGAAGATTTCTGTGATGACACCTCACCTCAGACAATTAATGACTTATATCAAAAATTTGGCACACCTATAGATACTGTAAATTCTTACATTTCAACACTTCCTACAGAGACATTAATAAAACGAATTCGCAAGAGTAAGTACTTACGATATTTCATTGTAACACTAATTATTATGTTTGCATGTATAACTTTTGTTTTGCCATTACAAATTATCGAAGTTTTCAAGTTTTTAAGCAGGAAACCGTCTATTTTACAAATACAGATATTAAATAAGGAGAAAAAGATTTCTATGAAAAGAAAAATTACACTATGCTTAATTTCTACTCTATTTTTATTATGCTCAATTCCAACTTCAACGAAAGCCGATACCATCTTTGATACTTGCCACAAAACACCATACACTATACAAACTGTCATAACCGATGCATCTCCATCTATTAATTTAGCTCCAACATTAAGCCGGACATCCCATAATATTACCAAAACAAAAACAACATATATGCGTGATTCTTCCGGAACCGTATTATGGAGTGTTTCCATTACTGCCACTTTTACCTATGATGGTACAACCTCTCGCTGCATTAGCTGTTCTCCAAATGCCTCTGCTCCTGCTACAACTTGGTCAATTAAATCTGTGTCATCTTCCAAAAGCGGAAACTCTGCTACTGCATATGCAACAGCAACACATACTTCTCCAAGTTCATCAAAAGATTTTACGCAAAGCGTTACTATTTCATGTAATAAAAATGGTACCGTTTCATAATCTTTTCAAATCATTCTTTGACATCATTTGAATGATAAAAATAGTGCTGATACAACGCAAACTTCTATTGTACCAGCACCATTTTTTTATTCTCCATCAATCCAAACTTTTTTCCATAAAAAGCAAACCCATAAAAAAGTTCTTTTACAAACCTTCTGTATCTAACTCTACAATCATTTGTCCCAGCTTCTGTTCTCTCAACAGATAACACATGTAGATTGAAAGATTATTGCCCCGTTTTTACAACTTATTTTTTATATTTTGCCCCGTTTTTTCATCTATTATATGCATATTTTGCCCCGTTTTTTTTATCAACAAAAAAGCAGCCGAAAACATTCGCCTGCTTTTTTAAAAACTCTTTGAAAAGATGATCGTTATCTGCGATTGACGTCAAACTTCTTTGCCAATGCTTTGGTAAGTAAGTTGATTCCAAGAACAATCAGCAAAAGAACTACTGCAATACCAAATGCTACCCCGAATTCCCCCTTCGTTGCACTCAGGTAAAGCTGAATGGTAAGTGTTCCCGCCGGCATTTTTGCCTTTGCCAGCAAATCGGTAAAGTTCTTCGGGAGGAGACCTGAACTTCCCGCGGTAAACAGCAGTGCTGCTGACTCCCCAACAATTCGCCCGATGGCAAGAATAACTCCGGTAATGATTCCCGGCATTGCGGATGGTAATAAAATGGTGCGTATCATATGCCATTTTCCGGCGCCCAAACCGATCGCTCCGCTTCGGTAACTGTCCGGAACCGTTTTTAACGCTTCCTGTGTATTCCGGGTGATCAGAGGAAGTACCATCAGAGTCAGAGTAAACGAACCTGTGAGGATAGAATACTTCAAATGCAGAGTCTGTCCAAAAAACATCATACCAAACAAACCAAAGATAATGGACGGAATCCCCGCAAGTGTCTCTGTGGCAAATTCAATCAGACTGACTAATTTTCCCGGTTTTGCATACTCATTTAAATAAACGGCAGCCCCAACACCGATGGGGGTAGCAATCAGCATCGTTACAATGATAATATAAAGCGTATTTACAATATTTCCTGCAATACCGGTCGTTCCCTTTAATACAGATGTCACACTGGTAAGAAACTCCCAATTTACACTCCGGATACCTTTGGCAAATACATAGATAATGATCCCAAGAAGCAGTGCAACGGAAATAATTGCACATACATAAATGGCAATATAAGTAAGGAAATCCGCCGGATGCCTTGTTTTGGTACGAATACTGGTATTCTTTTCTGTCATTGTTCAACGGCTCCTTTCTTTTCCACCTGTGCAAGGACCAGATTGATAATCATAATAAAGATAAACAATACCAGACCTACCGTAAAGAGTACTTCCCGGTGAAGTCCTTCGGCATAACTCATCTCGCTGACGATCTGTGTCGTCAGGAAACGTACCGAATTGAATGGAAACGGCAGATTTACGGAACCTCCGGCAACCATATTGATCGCCATAGCCTCTCCGAGCGCACGTCCGATTCCAAGCACTACACCTGTCATAATACCAGATCTTGCTGCCGGGATCATCACTTTAAATATCGTCTGGATATGTGTTGCCCCAAGTGCAAGAGAAGCCGACTTTAAATGTCCGGGTACTGCACGGATCGAAGAAACACTGATGTTTATCACGGTTGGCAGAATCATAATTGCCAGCACAATAATCGCAGAAAGCAGATTGGAACCACCGGTAAACTGATGGGTGGTGCTGCCTGCAAATACCCGCTTTTCCAAACGGTACATCAATGGATTTAAAACCATAAGCCCCAACAATCCGTAGATTACAGACGGAATCGCAGCCAGTAGTTCTACCGCTGGCTGAACAATTGCTGCCAGCTTTTTGTTGGCTACTTCCGTGATAAATACCGCTGTCAGAATTCCAATCGGTACACCGATCAAAATTGCAACTGCAGTACCTATAATTGAAGTCAGAATAATGTATAAAATGCCATAAGATGGTGTTGCTGCTGTCGGCTGCCATACAGTTCCAAATAACAGGTCAATCACCCCGACCTTTGCCAGTGCCGGGGTGCCCTTTGCAAACATATAAACCGTTATGGAAAGAACTGCTACAATGGCAACGGCTGCGCATACCAGAAATATTACTTTTGCAATCGTTTCCACGATGTGCTTTGTTGCTTTGCCGCCTGTCATATCTTTATCCTCGTTTGCCTGTTTACGTGTTTCTTGCTATATTACTTGTTTGGGATGATCAGCCCTACAGACTTGATAACATTCTGTCCGTCTGCAGAGTTGATAAAGTCGAAATATGCCTGTACCTGCTTACTCTGCTCAGAAATCTCACCCTTGGTAGCCATTACGAACGGTCTCTGTAATACATAGTCTCCTGCAAGAATATTGTCTTCTGTCGGCTCTACAGAGTTGATCTTTAATCCATTTACGGTGTCATCCAGCACATCTAAAGATACATATCCAACTGCTCCCGGAGTTGCTGCAACCTTTGCCAAAACAGCACCTGTAGAATCAAGTTCCTGTGCATATTTGCAGGAATCCTTTACATCCATCAATTCCTCAAACGCATCTCTTGTACCAGATCCCGCCTCACGGCCGATGACTACGATCTGCTCATCCGGTCCGCCGAGATCTTTCCAGTTTGTAATCTCTCCGGTATATACTTTTGCAAGATCTTCAGACTTAATATCTGTGATTGTGTTTGCTGTATCTGTAATAACTGCGATACCATCAATTGCCACAATGTTCTCTACGATACCCTGGCTTTTCTCATCGTCAGAAAGGGCACGGGAAGCATCTCCGATATCAACGCTTCCTGCCTCCAGAGATTCAATTCCTGCACTGGATCCGGTAAACTCTGCGGTTGCGGAAACATTCGGATATTTCTCCATGAATGCTTCATTCATGGCATTTGCAAGCTTCTCCATGGAAGTACTTCCTGCCAGTGTAACGGTTCCACTCAGATCCGCTCCATCTGTTGTATCTGTATTTGCAGTTGTATCAGATGCCGTTGTATCTGTATTTGCATCACTGCTGTCAGAACCACATCCCATCACACCTGCAGCGACCATTGTTGTTGCTGTCAGTAAAGCCATCATTTTTACAAGTTTGTTTTTCATGATTTTCTCCTCTTTCTTTCATGTTGTTCCTCATTACAGTTGTTATCTTATCGGGTCTGTGTAAAATGCATAACCAGACTAATGTAAATTAAATGTAAAAAGTATGTTGTCCTGTAAAACGACAAAACTTACGAATGTTTTAAGTTTATTTAAGGTTCCCGTCTTATCTTCTATGTATAAAGATGTTACCGTAGTCTACGCCATTGTAACCGCACACAAAGGGAAAATTTCTGCCAAAAGTGAAGATGGAAATTCCCTGACTTTTTCCATTCTTCTCAATTAAACATCCCATGTTTCCACAAAAAAGAGAAGAAGATTCTTACATAGCATGCAGAATCTTCTTCTCTTTTTCATTGGATCTTTATAAGTTATTTCAAAAATCCGAAATTGCTGACTATAGCAGCTTCCTTTACCTTTCCATTGCAGACGTTAACAAAACTGATGATACGGACAACCAGTAAAATGATAAAACATACGGCTGCTGCAATCGGAACGACAACGGTCCAGCAGAACACTACAGTAATCAGTCCCAGCAGAACTTCAGACACAAGTATCCTGATTCCCTCACGCACATGAAATCCGACATAAGGAGAATCCTTCGCCACAAGAAGTGCCACGATGGTTCCCAAAATTCCCAGAAGATATGGAAGCATTGCAAACAGTTTGTGCTCCGCAATATCTTTTCCGTCAAATTCTGTGGAATGATCCTTAGGATCTACATAAGGCTGCCCGTACGGCATACCATTGTTCATCTGTGGATTGCCATAATACGCTCCGTTGTTTCCCTGTGGATTTCCGTAGCCGTATGGCGTCCCCTGCGAATTCTGATTTTCCTGTGTTCCTGTATGTAAGCTGGCTCCGCATCTGGTGCAGAATGTACTGTCATCCGGCATTTCACTGCCGCACTTCGGACATATCATATAAAATTCCTCCTCTTCGTTTGAAATGAACTCTGCGAACATCTCCGCGCTTTTTATTTTATATAAGTTTATGTTGCAAGTCAATTTAGATTCTCTTAAGTTTTCCTTTTCTTTCTTCATAAATTGTTTTCAGAACAGACACTACCACAATCTGATACCCCGGATGCTGCTTTCCTATACCCCTGCCAAATCCTATAATTCCGTTGTAATCAGTTGTCCAAAGCTCACCAGCGGAGAAACGTACACGCTCCTTGCCGGTGATACCACCACAACGGTTACATTGGATTCCCTTGTAAAATCGGTAAAAAAATAAAGTGTGCGTTTACCGCACACTTTCGCGCCCTTGCGGAGACACAGCATCATCTTTGACTCCGCAGGGCGCGCATCTTTGCAGGCTGACCTGCTTTAATTGCCAAGTTCCAGCATGGTATCAATACAGCGTTTTGCTTTTATACGCACTTCTTCGTCCAGCTTGATTTCCTCTCCGCCGGTGCCCTTTACACACTGGTATACATCTCCGAGTGTGGTCAGTTTCATATTGTGGCAGACACAGTCTCTTGATAATGGATAAAACTGCTTGTCCGGACATGCAAACTGCAGATGCTGCACGATACTGTTCTCGGTTCCGATAATGAATTCCTTTGCATCACTTTTCTTTGCATAGTCCATGATTCCGGTTGTACTTCCCCGATAATCCGCCAGCCCGGAAACCTCCGGCAGGCATTCCGGATGTACCAGAAGAAGTGCGTCCGGATGTGCCTTTCGTGCTTTTTCCACATCCCGTTTCGACATGCGGACATGCGTTGGACATCCCCCCTGCAGCAGTTTGATATTTTTCTCCGGCACCTGATCAGCCACCCACTTTCCCAGATTGCAGTCCGGGATAAACAAAATATTTTTATTCTCTATATTCTTTACAATCTGAACTGCCGATGAGGAAGTTACACAGACATCACAAATCGTTTTTAACTCGGAAGTCGTATTAATATACGCTACCACGGTATAATCCGGATACATCTTTTTCACCCCGGAAATCAGTTCCACATCCATCTGCTCTGCCATCGGACATCCCGCATTGCTGTTGGATAACAATACCCTTTTCTGTGGGGACAAAATCTTGACCGTCTCTGCCATAAAACGGACTCCGCACATCAGCACAGTGCTCTGCGCTGCCTTGGCAGCCTGCACGCTCAGCCCATAGGAATCCCCTACATAATCAGCCACCTCCCAGATATCATGACTCTGATATGCATGTGCCAGAATACAGATATCCTTTTCTTTCTTCAGGCGGATGATCTCGTCCTGCAGTTCTCTTGTCGTTAACATAAAATACTCCTTTTCACGAAATACCCTTCTATACAGACATTTCTTGTTACATTCAACATATTACATAGAGTATACTCACATGCCCGTCAGGTGTCAAGACACAAAAGGGTTAAAACCACGGAAGCCTGTGAAACGGGATGATAAGGATTTCCTTCGACTTCATGTCATCCGTTGTAATGTAGGTATGTTTCCAATATCGCGCATCCAGGGAAATTTCCCGGTTATCCCCCAACATGAAATAAGAGCCCTCCGGAACGGTAAAGGTTTTATCTTCTTCTCCACAATCCGTTTCGACAGTGTCATCCAGATAAGCCGATTCATCCAGCGGTTCCCCATTGATGTATACTTTTCCTCCGACAAAAGAAACCGTCTCCCCCGGAAGTCCGATCACACGTTTGACCATGGTTTCATTTTCATCTTTCTGATAAAACATGACAATATCGCCGCGTTGTGGTTTTTCTTCCTCATATGCATGACGGTCTCCGATGAGCCAGTCATGAACCATCAGTGTCGGTTCCATACTCTCAGATGGCACCCGCCCGATCATCAAAAAACAACGGAATGTGATAATAATGGCAAGAAGAACTGCTATGTAAATCACCCACCCCACGATATCTTTTCGTTTTTGTTTTGTCTGTTCGTCCATAGATTCCTCCCTGTATGTTTTTCATTTGGAATTAATCATATCATACCAGAGGCAAAGATGTATAAATTTTTTTAAGATTGTAAGTAACGTGAAAAATTTATGCAATTACTGTAAATCTCTGTGGATATTTTCGGTTGTGAGAACCCCGGTGTTTATGTTAAGATGGGGGTGTCTGTTATAGAAAGGAGAAACAGATTTCGAAAAGTTAAAAACTTTAGCGCCATGTACCCTGTGATACAGCTTTCGCTGTACCGAAATAAGGAGCACATTGCATGAAAATTCCGCTTTCGCGGAAGCAATGTGCAAATGTGATACAGCTTTCGCTGCACCACAAGGGTTAACGAGGATTCAGGTGATCGAAGATTCGGCGGATGCCTGAACGTAGAAAGGGGCTGCGCATACGAATCACAAACAGGATGGTAACATCCGAACAAAGGATTCGTACCCCGATGGAGCCAATTGCATGAGAATTTGCTTACGCGAAGCAATTGGCATAGATGATAACACTTACGTGTTACCACATAATGCACAATGAAAAATATTCTGATGAACGAAAACAATATCGGGATCATAAAATTATATGAGAAAAAGGAGATTTCAATTATGTGTGGAATTATTGGATTTACAGGTAAATTAAAAGCCCAGGATGTCTTATTGACAGGACTTGCAAGCCTTGAATACCGTGGATATGACAGTGCGGGAATTGCGTACTTTAAAGATACCGGAAAAATTTCACTTCGGAAAACTGTCGGAAAAGTAAAAGATCTTCGTGCAATCTGCGATGATGATAACAATTCTACGTGTGGAATCGGCCACACCCGCTGGGCAACCCATGGTGGCGTTACCAATGCCAATGCACACCCTCATAAGGTCGGACAGGTTGCATTGATCCACAATGGTATCATCGAGAACTATCATGATCTCGCCACCAAATACGATCTGACGGATGAACTGATTTCCGAGACGGATACCGAAGTTGCCGCCGCATTGATCAATAAACTCTACGAAGGAGATCCAAAAGAAGCTCTTCGCAAAGCAGTAGCCGAAATTGAAGGTTCCTTTGCCTTCTGCGTTCTGTTCAAGGATCATCCGGGTGAAATTTATGCGGTAAGAAATGTCAGCCCTATGGTTGCAACATACTGTGATGACGGTGCTTTTATTGCATCTGACCTGACTGCTTTTATCGCATACAACAAGCGTTATTTCATCGTGCCGGAATATCATATTTTAACTATGACTGCGGACGGCATTACGTTAGAGGATTTAGACGGTCATTCCGTAGAACCGGAATATATGGAAGTAAACTGGGATGTTACCGCAGCCCAGAAAGATGGTTATCCGCATTTCATGATCAAAGAAATTCATGAACAGCCGGCTGCCATCACAAGAACCATTACCCCACGTATCAAAGATATGCTCCCGGATTTTTCGGAAGATGCCATTGCGGATTCCTTCTTTGAAAATGTAAGCGACATTACAATCGTTGCCTGTGGTACTGCAATGTACGCGGGAATGGTAGGAAAAACCATGATCCAGAACCGCCTGCATATTCCGGTTACCGTGGCAATCGCATCGGAGTTCCGCTATGAAGAACCGGTAATCAATGAAAAATCCATGGTGATCGTTGTATCCCAGTCCGGAGAAACCATTGATACTTTGGAAGCTCTTCGCCTTGCAAATAAATATACAAAGAAAACACTGTCTATTGTAAATGTAAAAGGCTCCAGCATTGCACGTGAAAGCAGCTATGTATTATATACACATGCCGGTCCGGAAATCGCTGTTGCAAGTACAAAAGCATACACCGTTCAGGTTGCTTCTTTTTACCTGCTTGCATGCAAACTTGCCATGAAACAGCAAAAGATTTCTGTCGAAGAAGCACGTACATTTATTGGAACACTGCAGGAAATTCCAAATTACATCGAGGAAGTTCTTGCACAGGCTCCTGATATTGAACAGCTGACCAAACGCATGATCAATGCCAACAACGCGTTCTTTATCGGTCGTGGACTCGATTATACCCTTTGCATGGAAGGTGCTTTGAAATTAAAGGAAATTTCTTATATTCATGCCGAAGCCTATGCTGCCGGTGAATTAAAACACGGAACCATTGCTCTGGTCAGTGAAGGGGTTCCTGTCATTGCCGCTGCTACCCAGAAACATGTATACAGCAAAGTTATTTCCAATATCCGGGAAGTAAAAGCCCGTGGTGCTTATGTCATTCTTTTGTCCAAAGACAAAGAAATCACAGATCCTTCTATCTGTGATGTACACATCAATCTTCCGGATGTATCCGACGAATTTACGATTTTTGAATCTGTTGTAATTTTCCAGCTGATTGCATATTACACATCCGTTGGAAAAGGCTTAAATCCTGATCAGCCACGTAACCTGGCAAAATCTGTAACGGTAGAATAAAAAAAAACTGTCGCGCGAAAATTCGTGCGACAGTTTTTTTGACATAGAGCCTTTCTAAAACTTTTGACTGCAAAAAAAGAACCCCAGAAGCTCTCTAAAAGCCTCTGAGGTTGCCCCTGCCAAGGATTCTCTCACCCATGTACCGGAATCCTTGTATCGTCGGCGCGACAGGATTTGAACCTGCGACCTCTGCGTCCCGAACGCAGCGCTCTACCAAGCTGAGCCACGCGCCGTTTCAACTGCCCAATTATAGTAACACATTCTCCGGTGTTTGTCTAGTGAATTTTTTTAATTTATGGTACAATACAAAAAAAGAATGGAGAAGAACAATGAAACATACTGCTTTGATTACAGGTGCATCCCGTGGAATCGGTGCAGCCCTGGCATGTCGATTTGCCGCTGAAGGCTATCATCTGGCTCTTTGCTGCCATAACTCTTATGAAACGCTGCAGGCACTTGCCACAAAACTTGAAACAACCTACTCCATACAGGTGCTTTGCTTCCGTGGTGATGTAGGAGACTATACTTTTATCTGTGACATGGTGCAAAAAACACTAGATACCTTCGGCCAGATTGATGTGTTAATCAACAATGCCGGCATCTCTTATATCGGTCTGCTCACCGACATGGATATTACCGACTGGAACCGGATTGTTGCGACAAACCTCACATCCGTCTTTTCCACCTGCAGACAGGTCATCCCCTCCATGGTTCATGCCAAATCCGGACATATCATCAATATTTCTTCTGTATGGGGAAATGTCGGAGCTTCCTGCGAAGTTGCCTATTCTGCATGCAAAGGCGGGATCAATTCCCTTACACGCGCTTTGGGCAAAGAACTTGCCCCTAGCAATATCCAGGTAAATGCCATCGCCTGTGGGGTAATCGATACGGATATGAACCGTTGTTTCTCCGAGGAAGAACGCTCTGCACTCATCGAAGAAATTCCTGCCGGCCGTATGGGATCCCCGGAAGAAGTTGCTTCACTGGCATATTCTCTTGCCACAGCAAGCAGTTACCTGAATGGACAGATTCTCACCTTAGACGGCGGATGGATTTAATTTCTTATCTTTTTGGAAATCTTTTTCCATTTATTTAAGAATTAAAACGCAATACGCGTTTTCTCTGTTTTTTATATCAACTTTCTATAAAATCATTTGTATGAAAACGAATGATAAAAATAAATACAAAGATTTTGGTGACCGTCTGAGTCTGATTATGTATAAACAAAATATTTCCAATATCCAGCTGGCAAATGCAATGTTTGTTTCGCCGTCCACGATCAGCGGATACCGTACCGGCCGTCGTTCTCCGACCGTTGCGGATCTTGCAGCCATCGTGCAGATTCTGAATGTTTCTGCAGATTACCTCATCGGAACCAGTGAAATTACAACCAGACCCGATACCACCGAAAAAAAGAGTTGAGCACGCCCTGTTTCCAGAGCGGTGCTCAACTCTTTTTTATAAATCATGTTCTGCCAGTAAAATTACCGTAGAACGTTCCGGAACACGCACACGTGTCTGATCTCCCTGTGTCTGGGCTTCAAAATCTGCCCCATCCTGGTATTCACAGAAAGTATTTACTACAAGTTTCCAATGATAAGACTCCGGCAACGAAGGCAGGCGCATCTCCAAAGGCTCCCAATACGCATTCATTCCGTAAAAAATCATATCATCATCCGTATCATCGGCATTTCTTCCCGCATACATGATTCCAATTAAATGTGTATTATAGTCCGTATAATTCCGGTTCGGCTCTCCGTTATGGATACTTACGGAAGGTAACCCGCAGACTGCCGGCTTTGTATCCCTTCGCAGAATCGGATGCTTTGCACGGAAATGGATCATAAAACGAGCAAAATCATGAATCTCCTGAAATTCTTCCAGTCTGTTCCAGTCCAGCCAGGAAATAATATTATCCTGGCAGTATGCGTTGTTATTTCCATACTGCGTATTACAAAATTCATCCCCTGCAAAAAACATAGCCGGTCCACGGCTGCATAACAACGCGGCAAATGCATTCTTCACGAGTCTGCGTCGCAGGCTCATAACCGCCGGATCATCCGTCTCACCTTCCACCCCGCAGTTCCAGCTCAGGCCGTTATTATCCCCGTCCGTATTGTTCCATCCGTTTTTCTCATTATGCTTTTCATTATATGAATACAGATCATACAACGTGAACCCATCATGACAGGTCAGAAAATTGACGGATGCACTATATCCGCGGCTTGCCGGATCATACATGTCGGAAGATCCGGTGATACGTGTAATTGCACGCCCTGCGACGCCACTGTCGCCCTTTAAAAAGCTTCTCATATCATCACGGTATCTTCCGTTCCATTCGGCCCAGCGGTTCCAGGACGGAAAACTTCCAACCTGATACAAGCCACCCGCATCCCAGGCTTCTGCGATCAGCTTCATATCCCCCAGAATAGAGTCAAATGCAAGGGCTTCCAGAATCGGCGGATTCTCCATCGGTGCACCATTCTGATCTCTTCCCAGAATCGATGCCAGATCAAACCGGAATCCATCCACCCGGTACTCTACTGCCCAGTGCCGCAGACAATCCGTAATAAACCTCCGTACCACCGGATGGTTGCAGTTTAAGACATTGCCACAGCCGCTGAAATTATAATAATATCCATCCGGTGTAAGCATATAATAAATATTATTATCAATCCCCTTAAAGCAAAAACATGGACCGTTTTCATTTCCCTCTGCCGTATGGTTGAATACCACATCAAGAATGACTTCAATTCCATTTTCTTTCAGTTCGCGGATCAGACGCTTTAATTCATCACCCTCATGATTATGCTCCTGATGAAATGCATAACTTGTATTCGGAGCAAAAAAGGAAACCGTATTATAGCCCCAGTAATTGTACAACTGCACGCCATCCACCACACGGGCACTTTCCATTTCATCAAATTCAAAAATCGGCATGAGTTCTACCGCATTGATTCCCAGATCTTTCAGATACGGAATTTTCTGCCGCAGACCTTCAAATGTTCCCCCGCCTTTTACGCCGGAGGACGCATCTTTGGTAAATCCTCTGACATGCATCTCATAAATCACCAGATCTTCAAATTTGTGATTCAGATTCCGATACCGCCCCCAGTCAAAATCACTTTGCACCACACGGGCTTTGTAGACAAAATCCTTTCCGCCTTCCGGTTTTTCTCCCCAGTTTCTCTGACCCGTAACAGCTTTCGCATATGGATCAAGAAGCGTATGTTTTCTGTTAAACAGTAACCCTCTCGCCTGATCGGCAGGACCGTCCATCTGATAGGCATACTCAAAGTCCTCTGCTTTTAAGCCAAAAACAAGGATAGAATACGTATTTCCAATTTTATAACTTTCCGGAATGCGGATTCTTGCATACGGTTCCTGTGCCGCCGGCCGGAATAACAGCAGGACACAGCTCGTGGCTCCATGGGAGCTTACGGTAAAACTTACCCCTTCCTCTGTCTGATATGCACCATTCATCTGATAAAATCCCGGACGTACATCAAATCCCCCAATATTATCGAGTGGATGAATGACTTCCCCGAGACTTTCCATTTCTTCGTCTATCGGCCAGCTTTTCTGTTTTGACGGATAATTCCAAAAACTTGCATTCATGTGCTGATTCCTCTTATCATTATTATTTACTTGCCACATAAAATTTTATATTATCTCCCTACTCTTCCCTGATGATTACCCTGCCATTTGCGTCAAATCCGATTTTACTGTACTTTTCCGAATACTCATTCATATGATCAATAATCGTCTGTTTTCTGTCGCCTTTTGCTATGGCAGGCTGAAAATTATTTCTTTCTGATGTGGAAGAAATGCTGCATGGTATCATATCGGCTGATATATCTGTCTGCAGTACCCCATCCACAAAGGTAAAGGTCTGTTCATAGATCGCCGTATCTTTGTCTTTTGGATTCCTGTTCCCCCCAAAGCAGAAATTTCCAAGACTGTAGCAGATCATTTTTCCGTTGTATAATTCCATTCCCTGCAATACATGAGGATGTGTACCGACCAGCAGATCTGCTCCCCAGTCAATCACCTGGTGTGCCAGCTTCTGCTGATAATCATTCGGATAATGATCCCCCTCTATCCCCCAGTGGCAACAGGCAATTACCAGATCCGCTCCTTCTTCCCGAAGTTTTGCAATCCCATCCCGGATATAACCAGCATGTGTTTCATCAGCGGACAGCTGGCTTGCGGAGACAATTCCGATTTTGATACCATCCTTCGTGGTATAGGTATCCACATGATCATTGAATCCGAAGATAATCCCTGCTTTATTTAACACTTCTCTGGTATCATCAAGTCCCTGCTGCCCATAATCAAACGTATGATTATTTCCCAGACTTGCCCCCTCCACAGAACTGTCTGTCATAATACCAACATACTCCGGTTTTCCTTTTAAGTTCCACGTTTTTTCCACACGCTCGGTCGCATTTGACAACACACATTCCAGATTGATCAGTGTAAAATCATCCTGCTCAAAAATACTTCTGACATTTTTAAAAAAATAATCCTGCCCGTATTTATCATAGTATTCATGAAAGGAACCTGCATACCCATGCGTCTGTGTTGCCCCAAGCGTACAGTCACCTGTCGCCGTAATTTTTACCGTCTGTATCACCGGTTCCTGCTGCGTTTCAGTTGCAGTCCCGGTTTCCGTTTCTTCCAGCGTACCCGGTTCTTCCGTCATCTGTGTCTCCGTGATTTTTTCCGTAGAAGAGGGCAAAGCCGATGACGTTGCTGCAGGAGAAGAACATCCCGTCAGCAAAAATCCTGCCATTAGGATTGGCAATATCCATTTTTTCATACGTTTTCAGACTCCTCTTTCACAAGAATATCCACCGTGTGACCGCTTGCACCCATAAGATCCATCCGTTCACAGGTTGCCAGATGATACTGCAGAAACGCATCAAACTCTTCTTCCGTCAGCGCATTTAAAAACGGACGCATATAATTTGCTGCACCGTCTGCCGCTATGATCTGCCGGCGCCTGACCTCTACCTGCCGGTCCAATGCTTCAATATCTTCCAGACGAACCATGGAATACAGAGGATTGGCTTTTGAAGTACAGTGATAATCCTCTGTGAGCATTCCCTCCTTAAGCGCCTCCAGAATATGTTTTTCCTTAAACGCATACGTGATAACGGAAAATTCATTCATAATATACGCCACGAGAATCCTGCCTCCGGGTCTGGTCACCCTCACCGCCTCCCGCAGCGCAGCAAGCTTGTCCTTTTCCTCATGCAGGTGATACATCGGCCCAAACAACAGGGTTACGTCAAAGGAATCATCGGAAAATTTTTTCAGATTCATTGCATTTCCCTGATATGCATGCACTCCTGCACCCTTCTGTTTCAGGCGTCCCAGATTATGCTTCACCAGTTCCACGGCCGTCACATCGAACCCTTCCTGTGCCAGCGGTACGCTGTATCGTCCGGTTCCCGCCCCGATATCAAGGATATGAATTTCCTCTTTTGCACGTTCTTTTACAATTTCATCCAGACACTGATGGATATAATGCATGCTTGTCACAAATTCCACCCTGCCGTGTCGGCTGTCCAGACGCTTCTCTTCATTAAATTTATTATAATAGGCTTCTAAGTCTGTCATATTTTAATACTAACACATTTTCTTTAAAATTTCACTCACAATCGCTGATGCGACATCCGCTTTGCTCATTATTTCCAGTTCCCTGCAGTCATCTGCCGTAATCAGCGTCACCACATTGGTATCTGTACCAAATCCGGCTCCGGCTACCTTCAGGTTATTCGCCACAATCATATCTGCATTCTTTTTTGCAAGTTTTGCACGGGAATTCTCCAGCATATGTTCCGTCTCCATGGAAAATCCACACAGAAACTGTCCCGGTTTTTTGTTCGCGCCCAGATACGAAAGGATATCTTCCGTGCGTTCCATCGTAAGAGTGGCATCCCCGTCTTTTTTCTTGACTTTCTCATCGACCGGGTGATCCGGACGATAATCCGCCACAGCTGCCGCTTTGATAATAATATCCTGTTGCTCTGCTGTCTCCTTTACGGCTGCTGCCATATCTGCGGCAGATACAACCGGAACGACCTTTACAAACGGCGGCGGAGTGATTGCCACCGGTCCCGTGATCAGTGTCACTTCCGCTCCACGGCGCATACAGTTTTCCGCAATTGCATAGCCCATTTTTCCGGTAGAGTGATTCGTAATATAACGCACTGGATCAATCTTCTCCTGTGTCGGTCCTGCTGTGACCATTACTTTTTTTCCGACCATATCCTTTTCACAGGCAAGATCTTTCATAATATAAGAAAACAGTGTTTCCGGCTCCGGCATTTTCCCGGCTCCGGTATCCCCGCAGGCAAGATAACCACTCGCCGGATCAATGATATGAAACCCATAATGCTCCAGCTTTTTGATGTTATCCTGTACGATCGGATTTTCAAACATATTGGTATTCATGGCAGGGGAAACATACTTCGGGCATTTTGCCGCAAGAATCGTTGTTGTCAGCATATCATCTGCGATTCCGTTTGCCATCTTGCCAATTACATTTGCAGAAGCCGGCGCCACCATAAAAATATCTGCACGCTTTGCCAGTGCCACATGCTCGACATTGAACTGGAAATTCCGGTCAAATGTATCGACCAGACACTTGTTGCTTGTGAGCGTCTCAAACGTGATAGGATTAATAAAATTGGTTGCATTTTCCGTCATGATCACATGCACATCCGCATGCTGCTTGACGAGCGCACTTGCCAGATAGGCGATTTTATAGGCAGCGATACTTCCGGTCACGCCGAGTACCACACATTTTCCTTTTAACATTGTCTCTTACTCCTTTGCAGAAAAAATCATATCTTCTGCTATTTTATCACACTTGCGGCAGAATCGTAAAGAAACTGTCTTCAAAGTCAGCCAAAGTTAACAACGTTCAAAATTCAGATATCGGGTTCCCTGAAATGTCAGTTTTCCAACATCCCCTTCTGCAAGCATTCCATATTCAGATCCACGCACATTCATTTCCATGCGATCTCCACTCTCCACCTCAAACGTAACATAATAAGTTGTGTTTGTATGTACCATAGTTGTATCTGTCCCATCATTGAAATGCGTTATATTCGTCCGTTTGGCTACAACCTTTGCCTCTACTGTCAGTCTCGGTGCATGATTATTGTCATTCCATTGTGAAATTCCCTTTATGATTGTAACCACAATAAAACCTGCTACAACAATAAACATAATCGGAAAAATTACATCCATCACATTAAAAAACATACTTTCCCCTCCTTTAATAAACTCATACCTTTTTTATTTTAGCATACCCCTGTTGAATGCACTATTGCTTTTTCCAGAGAATACAACAAAAAAGGCAGCCCTCAGACGAATATCACGAAATTGATATTCGTCTTCCCGCTGCCTTTCAAAATCATTATTTCTGGATCGGTTTTAATTTATTCAGTACCATGCCAAGTGCTGCTACAATGATTGCAGCCACAATCGCTTCAATGACTCCGTTAAAGCTGATGACACCACCGATGATTCCAAGCACGGCTCCTGCATCGACACTCAAGGCTTTTGCATATGCATCTTTGTATAACACAAAAATTCCGCCCATAACCAGTATCGTATTGACCATTGCGCCTGTTACACCCGCATAGACAAATGCACAGACTGCGCCGGATTTCAGTACCGTATACACTTCCAGTGCCATAAAAACAAACCATCCAACCAGTGCACTTACTGCATACAATGCAATATCTGACAATGGCTTCTTGTCAAACACATGAAGCAGAAACGCACGCGCACCAAGAAACAGGAACACACCGATCAGAATATTAAACACACTTGCCCAGAGAATTTTGTGCCGGGAAGAAAGTGCTTTCTTTACTCCGATATATACAAAATATGGCAGAATTCCTACAAGAATACGCGGTACAAAACAGATAAACGCACTCTTTACGATTCCGCTGGTGCCTACCATGCTGGCCGCCAGCACCGGGGAAAATACAAATGCCGAAAGGGAGGTCGGCATAACCGTATTCTTGATAAAGCTGGTCAGACCAAAGATAAATCCCAAAAATCCGCCCTTCTTCGGTCCACAGAATAACGCTCCTAAAATAACAGGGATGTGGATGATGGTCGCATTGATCACCACAAGTGGGATGTACCCCAGCGGTGTAAACGCCATAATGATAATGATTGCTGCAAACAGAGCGGTCAGTACCAGCTCCGCGGTCTTATTGTTTCGCATTGGTTCCTCCTGTTCCAGATGAAAGCGGATGTTATGTTTTCCGTCTCTCTCTTTTTTCTTTTGCGAATAAAGTAAACATCAACTTTATCAGTTTACACCCTGCTTCTCTTATGGTCAAGTCATACGCATCGTGAACTCCTAATCTCCAAAAACATAATTTTTCATCGAAAAAGTATCGCTAAAGCGATATAATATTTTATATTATCAGGAGGAAACTATGGGAACGTGTCTTAGGCTGCAAAACAAAAGACCTGTTACAAATATAGTAAAACCGCCGCGGAAATCCGCGGCGGTTTCTTTTCACATCTTTATGTAAGATGAAATTATTTATTCTTCATTTCAGCCTTTAAAGCCTCTGTCAGAGCTGGAACGATCTTGTTCAGATCTCCAACGATACCGTAATCAGCTACGGAGAATATTGGAGCATCCTCATCCTTGTTGATTGCGATGATCAGGTCAGACTCTTCCATACCAGCTACGTGCTGGATTGCTCCGGAAATACCGATTGCAAAGTAGATCTGTGGACGAACCGTCTTACCTGTCTGTCCTACCTGATAATCCTGTGCTAACCAGCCGTTTTCTACAGCGGCACGGGAACAGCTTACCATTCCGCCAAATACATCAGCAAGATCCTGCAGCATCTTGAAGTTCTCTTTGCTTCCAACTCCACGGCCACCAGATACAAGAACCTTTGCATCCATGATGTTCTCTACGTTTCCAACTGCCTTAACAACGTTAAGGATGTCAACGTAACGGTTGTTCTTCTCAAGTGTAGGATTAAACTCGATCACTTCTGCCTTGCGACCAGCCTCTTTTGGAAGCTTCTGCATAACACCAGGACGAACGGTAGCCATCTGAGGACGGTTGTCCGGGCAGGCGATGGTTGCGATTGTGTTTCCACCGAATGCAGGACGGGTCATCAGTAACTGGTTGTGCTTCTGCTCGTCTTCCTTACCAGGAACTGCGTTGATTGGGAAATCACCGATCTCAAGCTTTGTACAGTCAGCGGTAAGTCCAGTTGCAACTCTTGCAGATACGGTAGGACCAAGGTCACGACCGATTGCTGTTGCACCAACTAACATAATCTCTGGCTTGTACTCATTGATGACTGCTGCAAGAGCCTGTGCATATGGCTCTGTACGGTATGTCTCAAGTTCAGGGTTGTCCACTACGATAACCTTGTCTGCGCCATACTCGCCTAACTCATCTGTTAAGCCATTTACGTTTGATCCAAGAAGGACTGCTGTTACGTCTGTTCCTAAATCTTTTGCAAGCTCCTTTGCCTTTCCGATTAACTCAAAAGCGATAGAGCTAAGTTCATTGTCTACCTGCTGTGCGTAGATAAATACGCCCTTATATTCTTCTAAACCCATGTTATTCACCACTTTTCTCTATAATCTTAGATAATATGTTTCTCTTTGAATTTTCCGATTAAGTATGCAACGGACTCTGCAGGATCCAGATTTACTTTCTCTCCTGCACCCTTCGGTACCTTATCAGATGCCTTAGCGATCTTTGTTGGAGATCCTTTCAGACCAAGGTTAGAATCATCTACATCCTTTAAGTCTTTTCTTCCCCATACGGTAACTTCTTTGTCTACTGCATCGAAAATTCCACCCGGAGTCATATATCTTGGCTCGTTTAACTCAGAAAGAGCAGTGATCAGGCAAGGCATTTTAGCCTTAACTTCATGATATCTGTCCTCATACTGACGCTTAACGATTACGGAATCTCCCTCAACCTTGATATCCTCAGCATAAGAGATTACCGGAAGTCCAAGATGCTCAGCGATCTGTGGTCCTACCTGTGCGGTATCACCGTCGATAGCCTGACGTCCTGTGATAATCAGATCATAATCTAAGTTACGAAGTGCACCGGCGATTGTTGTGGAAGTAGCCCATGTATCAGCTCCACCTAATACTCTGTCGGTAACAAGAATAGCATCGTCAGCTCCCATAGCCATAGCCTCACGAAGAACAGCATCTGCCTTTGGAAGTCCCATGGTAAGAACAGTAACCTTTGCACCGTTCTGATCCTTAATTCTAAGTGCTGCCTCAAGACCAGCTTTGTCATCTGGGTTCATGATAGCAAGCATTGCAGCTCTATCGAGTGTTCCGTCTGCGTTGAACTTTACGCCGCCCTTTGTATCCGGAACCTGTTTAATACATACTACGATATTCATGTATTATTTATCTCCTTTTCTTCAATCTTGTTGTGACGCAACTGTACGATTATCTTAATAATGATCCAGAAATAACCATACGCTGAACTTCGGAAGTTCCTTCGTAGATCTCTGTGATCTTGGCATCGCGCATCATACGCTCTACGTCGTACTCACGGATATATCCGTATCCACCGAATAACTGGACAACTTCTGTTGTAACAGCCATAGCGGTCTCTGCTGCGAATAATTTAGCCTTGGCAGCTTCTACAGAATAAACCTTCTGTGTAGCCTTAGCCATGGCAGCCTTGTAAACAAGAAGCTGAGCAGCTTCGATTCTTGCAGCCATATCAGCAAGCTTGAACTGTGTATTCTGCTGCTGTGCGATAGAACGGCCAAACTGCTTTCTTTCCTTTGTATACTCGATACAACGATCCAAAGCACCTTCTGCAATACCAAGTGCCTGGGCAGCGATACCAATACGTCCACCATCGAGTGTGTGCATTGCGATTGGGAAACCTCTTCCTTCCTGACCGAGTAATGCATCCTTTGGAATTCTGCAGTCCTCGAAGATCAGCTCGTATGTAGAAGATCCACGGATACCCATCTTCTTTTCCTTTGTACCGAAGGAGAATCCAGGAGCACCCTTCTCTACGATAAATGCGGAGAAGTTTTTCTTCTTTCTTCCTCTCTTGTCCTCGGTAATGCTTGTGATTGCGATTACGATGTAAACATCTGCAACCTTACCGTTTGTGATGAAACACTTAGATCCGTTTAAAACCCACTCATCACCATCTAATACAGCCTTTGTCTGGCAGCCCTGTGCGTCTGTACCAGCGCCTGGCTCAGTAAGACCAAAAGCACCGAGCTTCTCGCCCTTTGCAAGCGGTACTACATATTTCTTCTTCTGCTCTTCGGTACCGAATGTCATGATTGGATCGATACAAAGGGAAGTATGTGCAGATACGATAACACCGGTAGTTGCACAAACTTTGGATAACTCCTCAACACATGTAACATATGTCAGAGGATCACATCCCTGTCCGCCGTACTCCTTTGGAACCGGAATTCCCATGAATCCGTATTTTGCCATCTTTGCAACAGTCTCAGCCGGGAACTGTTCTGTCTCATCTGTCTCCTGTGCAAGAGGTTTTACTTCTGTCTCAGCGAAATCTCTGAAAAGACCGCGAGCCATCTCATGTTTCTTGTCTAAAGTAAAATCCATGATTTTAACACTCCTTAATTATGATTTATTTTTATTTATACTTTTCTACTGTGCGTCTACAGGTGTCTTTGTGCGGTCTGCATTGTAGATGTAGAATCCCTTACCAGACTTAGCACCAAGGTTACCACCACGAACCATCTTACGGATGAGTGGGCATGCACGGTACTTGCTGTCACCTGTCTCATTGTAAAGTACATCCATGATTGCAAGGCAGATATCAAGACCAATGAAATCACCTAACTCTAAAGGTCCCATTGGATGGTTAGCGCCAAGCTTCATAGCTGCGTCGATACCAGCGATATCGGAAACACCTTCCATCTTGATGAAAGCAGCTTCGTTGATCATTGGGATTAAGATACGGTTTACTACGAAACCAGCAGCCTCATTTACCTGTACCGGAGTCTTTCCGATCTCTACAGCGATCTTCTTGATTGCTTCAACAGTCTCAGCAGGAGTATTTACACCAGCGATAACTTCTACTAACTTCATACGGTCAGCAGGATTGAAGAAATGCATACCGATCATTGGACGTGTAAGTCCGTTTCCGATCTCTGTGATAGAAAGGGAAGAAGTATTGGAAGCGAAGATACACTCTGGCTTAGCAATCTTGTCTAACTCAGCAAATGTAGTCTTCTTTACATTCATATCCTCGAAAGCAGCCTCAACGATCAGGTCGCAGTCTTTGCAAAGGTCTTCTTTTAAGCCTGGAGTGATCTTGGCAAGAATGCCATCAACCTTCTCCTGTGTCATTTTCTCTTTTGCAACAAGTCTTGCATATCCTTTTGCAATCTTGTCTTTTCCGCCTTCAGCCCACTCCTGCTTGATATCGCAGAGTGCTACTTCATATCCGTCAACCTGTGCGAATGCCTTAGCGATTCCCTGGCCCATTGTACCAGCACCGATAACTCCAACCTTCATTTTAGTTCCTCCTAAATAATAAATATATTCACATTTCAAGGGGATGCAGCGCACCCCCTCTATGTATCTTATCTGGCAAAAAAATTAGTATTTCTCAACGATTGTAGAACATCCCATTCCACCACCGATGCAAAGTGTAGCAAGACCTCTGTTAGATCCACGCTTCTGCATCTCATGAAGCAGTGTAACAAGGATACGGCATCCAGAAGCTCCTACCGGATGTCCAAGTGCGATTGCACCACCGTTTACGTTTACCTTGCTCATATCGAACTTTAAGTCTCTTGCAACTGCGATAGACTGGGCAGCAAATGCCTCGTTAGCCTCGATCAGATCGAAATCATCGATAGAAAGACCGGTCTTTGCAAGAACTTTCTTTGTAGAAGCAACAGGACCAACACCCATGATCTCCGGCTCAACTCCGCCAAGAGCTCCAGCTACCCATGTAGCCATTGGTGTAACACCAAGCTCCTTAGCCTTCTCTTCGCTCATAACAACGATTGCTGCAGCACCATCGTTGATTCCGGAAGCGTTACCAGCTGTAACCAGTCCGCCTTCCTTACCAGAGCAGCAACGTAACTTGGAAAGAGACTCAGCAGTTGTTCCTGCACGAGGTCCTTCGTCTTTCTTGAAGTCAACCATTTCTTTCTTAACCTTTACAGGTACCGGAACGATCTCGTCATCAAACTTGCCGGCTGCGATAGCTGCCTCGCACTTCTGCTGGCTGTTTGCAGAGAACTCATCAAGTTCTTCTCTTGTAATACCATACTTGTCACATACGTTCTCAGCAGTGATCATCATGTGGTAGTGGTTGAATGCATCTGTTAATGCATCGTTAACCATTGTATCGATAATTGTTGCATTGTTCATTCTGTATCCGAAACGAGCCTTTGTCATAGCGTAAGGAGCCATAGACATGTTCTCCATACCACCGGCTACAACGATATCAGCCTCACCAGCCATGATCATTGTTGCAGCATCGTTTACACATTTAAGACCGGATCCACAAACAACGTTGATTGTGATTGCCGGAACTTCAATCGGTAAACCAGCCTTGATGGAAGCCTGACGAGCTACGTTCTGTCCCTGAGCTGCCTGGATTACACAACCCATCTTAACTTCGTCAACCATCTCCGGCTTAACACCTGCTCTGTTTAAAGCTTCTTTAATTACAATTGCACCTAAATCTGCTGCTGGAGTATTGCTTAATGCTCCACCCATCTTGCCGATTGCTGTACGGCAAGCACCTGCTAATACAACTTTCTTTGCCATTCTTCGTTCTCCTTTAAATCAAACTCGCACCCAATGATGCTGTTAATTTTTTAACAATGTCTATAATACCACATTTTCCGCACAAAATCAATGAAAACCTACGTTGTTCATAAAAAATTCTTCATTTATTGCAACCGGCTCTGTTTCATGGTATATTTATGGTATATTTCAAGCAATACTGAGGGGAATCCAAACGGGGGATCATGTGATATGAAATTTGTAAGAACAGAAGACTTAAAGGCAGGCATGCGTCTTGCCAAACCAATTTACAATAAAAAAGGTGTGCTGCTTTATGAGCGCAACTCCGCACTCACCGCGCCGGGAATTGCCAGTGCAAAAAATTTCGGTCTGATCGGTGTCTACATTCTCGAGCCGGCCGAACCGCTTCCTCCGCTTTCCCGTGAAGATCTGGAGTTTGAGCAGTTACAGACGGTATACATTTTCCGTCTCCGGGAAGTGTTAAACTGCATTACCGAGCGCAGAAAACTCGAAAAATACCCAGTATTTCTGGAAGATATCCTTTCCCACTACGGGTCTTTAAAACACCGTGTGAATTTTAACCAGAATCTGCGCAGCAGTGATGATTTCATGTACAAGCATGCGATCAGCACCGCAATACTCGTAACCATGATGGGAGCCCATCTGAGACTTCCGCAGGAAAAACTCCGTATACTGACCACGGCTGCCCTTCTTTATGACAATGGATACCGGAATGTTCCACGGAATATTCTGGAAAAAGGAATGAACGACCTGTCCTCATCCGATCAGGATGTCATCCAGCTTTCTCTGGAAAAAGGACTCGTTCCGCTTTCCATGTACCGGAATGATTTTGACTTTTTTCCACGCGCACTGGCTCTGATGCAGACCTATGTATATGAAGACCACCTGGAAAAACTCGCAACCGCTCCGGATCAGGAATTACAGGAAATGGCATCCATTCTACGCATCGCCGACTGGTTTGACCGGATGACTGCCATGAACAGCGGACATGAACCGATGTCGGAAATTGCCGCCATGCAGTATTTCAAAAAATACCCAAAGAAGTTTCTTCCGGTGCTTGTCACAGCACTTGCAGAGTGTATTCATATTGTTCCAAAGGCCGCCAGTGTTGATCTTTCCACAGGTGATAAAGGCATTGTTCTTATAGAAAACACCCGTGATTTTATGCGTCCGGTTGTCCTGCGCCTTTCTGACAATCAGATCTACGACCTGAGCGACAAAAACGTTTATCAGGAAATGCAGGTGACCGACATCATGAAAACCATGGATAACCGTGTTGCCATGGATGAAGAAACCCTAAAGCAATTTGTACCGGATGAAAAGCTCCGACAATTAACGCAGGAATTCCGCAGAAAACTTGCTGCCGGGAAAAAATAGCATAACCGTAATCACCTTCCCCATGATTTATTCATGGGGTTTTTTTATTTTCCACTTGACGCGTTTCCTCTATTCTGTTATATTTACTTCATCAGACGTAGTACATCTATCGTAGCAACGACAGACGAAATACGACAGATACAGTAAGGAGGTATGCATATGGCAATCAGCAGTGATGTTATCCGTGGTTACAATGACACCATGATTCTTTATCTTCTGCTGGATCAGCCATCCTATGGTTATGAAATCTCCAGACAGATCAAAACGCTCTCCCATGAAAAATATATTATCAAGGAGACCACGCTCTATTCTGCGTTTACACGTATGGAGAAAAATGGCTATATCACATCTTTTCAGGATCAGAACACTGCAACCGGCAAACGCCGTACCTACTACCAGATCACTGGCAAAGGGCGTGCTTACTATCAGGAAAAATGTGAGGAATGGCTGCTTACGCAGGAAGTTGTAGAACAGTTTATCAGGAAAGGGGAAACGGAAAATGGAAGCTATTAGAAATTATCTGGAAACTATGTTTTTAAATCTTCCAAACACGCCAGAAGTATACAAAGCCAAAAACGAGCTCTGGCAGATGATGGAAGACAAATACACCGAGTTAAAAAATGAGGGAAAATCGGAAAATGAAGCGGTTGGCACCGTCATCGCGGAATTTGGAAATCTCGACGAACTTGCAGAAGATCTTGGGATCAAACAGTTTGTTCACCAGCCGCGGCAGGAGCAGACTCCCAATGCTGTATCGCTCTCTATGGAAGATGTCAGACAGTTTCTGCGGGAACATTCCCGTCATTCCTACTTTGTGGCACTAAGCGTATTTTTGTTTATCCTTTCTGCCTGCTGCCCGATCTTTTTCGGGGCTGCTGCAGATACTTCGCTGCGCAGCAGTGATGTACTTGATGCATCCGGTGTTATTCTGATGTTTGTTTTCATAGCCATCGGTGTGGGCATGCTTGTCTATTCGAATGTATGCATGGGGCACTGGAAACACTTAGAGGAAGGAAATTTTGTTACTGATTTTGCCACCACAGACTACATCCATCACGAAATGGAACATTATAAAAGCACACATGCGCTCCTGCTGACCATAGGTATCATGCTGTGCATCTTAAGTGTTGTCCCACCGATCCTTTTAGATGCGGCATCCAGTTTTGCTGCAGATACACTTGAGGACTGTTCCGGCGGGTTTGTATTAATCTTTGTTGCCATCGGCGTTTTCCTGATTGTAATCAGTTCCATGCGCATGGGCGGATATCGCACACTGCTGCATCTGAACAATCAGAACACCATTGGTGGAAACTACGTTCCGGAGCAGCAGGACCGCCAGCAGTACCATAATTCCACACTGGCTGCAATCATGTCCGTCTACTGGCCAACCATCACCTGCCTTTACCTGATCTGGAGTTTTCTTTCGTTCGACTGGTGGATTACCTGGATTGTCTGGCCGATTGCTGCGATTGTAGAATCCCTGATCAAAAATATCAGTAAAAACTAATGGGAGGAGAACTGTCATGAAACGAAATGTTTATTTAATCCTTATTACCGTCATTACGATTCTCTGTATCATTGCAGGAACCGGCTACCATCTGGTGCGTTTTGGTCTCTCCGTGGCAGAAGGACTGCCGTCCTTCAGCGAATTTATAGAGGCCATCTCTGACTGGGATGATGATGGTGACGATAGTGATGACAATGATGATAGCGATAATGGTATATCCACATCCATAGATGCCAGCAAAAAAAATCTGGATGCCTTCTCATCCATCAATGCCGACTTAAATGTTGTCGATTTAACCATCCAGCGGGGGAACACTTTTTCCATCACCTGCAAAGCCAGCAAAAAGCTTACCCCGGAATATAAAGTAGAAAACAACTGCCTGACAATCACACAGTATGCCAAAGCCCACAATGCTCTCGGCAGAAACAAAAAATGCTCCGTAACCATCACGGTCGCCGATACTCTAACCGACTTAAAACTCCATACAAACGTGGGCGATGTTGACCTGTCCGGTCTGAACGTTCTGGCACTTGACCTGCGTGCCGATGTCGGAGATATTGATCTGGAGAACTGCACTCTGGAGACTTCCACACTGGATGCAAATGTGGGCGATATTGATCTGGAAGATTGTACCTTTACTTCCATGGAAATTACCAGTAATGTGGGAGATGTCGATCTCGATTGCAAGGAAGACCTGTCTGATTACCATATAGAATTAGGAACCGGTGTCGGAGATGTAAATGTTAATGATACCTACTGTCACCGCAGTTACTCCAACCAAGGCGATTCCTCACACTCGCTGACCATTTCCAACGATACCGGGGATATCAGCTTAACCTACTGATTCCAAAAAAGAGCGGAACACCTGACGGTGTCCGCTCTTTCTTTTTCATTATCTTTTATTTTAATGTAAGAAACAGATTTGCTTTCTTGAGTGCCGGACGAAGTGCCATGTAGATAATTACTGCAACAACGGCAGAAATAATGGCATTGACAGAAGTCGTTGTGATATTCCATACCAGTGCCACTTCTGCAGCCGGTTTTCCCATCAGCACACGCTTGTAAAAATATCCGAACAGTGGATCAAATACCACATTAAATCCAAGTCCGCAGACCGTGGCAATAATTGTCCACTTTAATACATGCTTATTGTCATTTGATGTAGAGATATGACCAATCTTGTGTGCAATCAGTCCTGTGATCAGACCGATACAAAATTTCAAAATAAATGTCTTTGGCGCATACACAACATAAACTGGATTAAACAGATCTCCGATTGTCATACCGATCGCTCCGCCGATTCCACCGTATACACCGCCAACAAGCAGTGCACCCAGCACACAGACAGCATTGCCAAGATGAAACGAAGTTGCATCTCCACCCGGCAGGGTAATCTGAATTTGAAGAAATGTAAAAATCACATAGGATAATGCTGCCATCAGCGCAGTCAATGTCAATTTGTAAATATTTTCGTGTTTCATAACCAATTCCTCTTTTCTGTAAAATCTAACGATATTTTACAGCAGAATGGTTATATGTAAATATCCAGTTTTGTATATTTTTATAGGGTCAGACAATATCTGACCCTATTTTTAATTTCCGCACTCTATTGAAATTTCATTAAAGGTTCCTAGAATATCATCGACCTGCATCGCCTTCTTTTCGGCTCCCGCCTTGTCAATGATCGCATGTCCCTGATGCATCATCAGAAGACGGTCCCCGTATTCCACGGCATAACGAAGGTTATGAGTGACCATAATCGTCGTGACCTTTTTCTCTTTTACAATTTTTCCGGTGAGCTGCATCACAATCTCGGCGGTCTTTGGATCAAGTGCTGCGGTATGTTCGTCCAGAATGAGAAATTCAATCGGTTTCATCGTTGCCATAAGAAGTGCCAGCGTCTGTCTCTGTCCTCCGGAGAGTGCCCCGACCTTTGTATGCATTTTATCTTCCAGTCCCAGACCAACACTTGCAAGAAGCTCACGGTACGCATTGATTCTTGCATGATTCGTTCCGCGTCCCAAACCATACGTTTTTCCTTTATTGTCTGCTATAGCCAGATTCTCCAGAATCGTCATGGACGGGCAGGTTCCCTTCGATGGGTCCTGAAATACCCGTCCAATACTCTGGTGGCGGATAAAATCTTTTTTCTTTGTAATATCCACGCCGTTTACCATAATCTTACCACCGTCCACCGGAATACTTCCACAGATGATATTAAGCATGGAAGTCTTTCCGGAACCGTTACTTCCGACAACAGAAACAAACTGTCCGTCCTCGATGGTCAGGTTAAAATCATCAAACAGGCAGATCTCATTGATCGTGCCGGGATTATACATTTTGTGAATGTGCTGTAATTCCAGCATTTACGCCACCTTCTTTCTCTTTTTGCGATCCATGCCAAGTACAAGGATCACAAGGAATAACACTGCCGTAATCAGTTTCAAATCAGAGGACGGCATACCAAGCCGGATGGCAATTGCCACACAGGCTTTGTACACAATCGAGCCGATCACGACGCTCGTCGTCACACGGATAAATGTCACCTTTTTTAACAGACTGATACCGATGATAACGCTCGCAAGACCGATCACCATCGTTCCGGTTCCCATCGAAATATCAAAATACCGCTGCTGCTGTGCAAAAATACATCCGCTTAATGTCACCAGACCGTTTGCAATCGCAAGGCCAATGATTTTAATTACACCTTTGTCCACGCCCATAGATGTCACGATCGTTTCGTTATCACCAACCGCACGAAGCAGATAACCGGACTTGGTATTCATATACCAGTCCAGTAAAAATTTCATGATCAGTGTAATAATCAGGATAATAATGGTATTGGCAAATGGTGCCAGCGCACCGGAAAATACCTTCTTTACCAATGCATTGTCAAACAACGTTGTCATATTATAAATCGGAAGATTTGCGCGTCCTGCAATCCGAAGATTTACCGTATAAAGAGCTGTCATCATAATAATACCGGACAGCAGATCCCGGACTTTTAATTTTACATGAATCAGTCCGGTTAAAGTACCTGCCACAGCACCTGCCGCAAATGCGATCACCAGTGTCAGAACCGGATTCATCCCTTTGGAGATCAGCACCGCAGAAAGTGCCGCCCCAAGAGGGAAACTCCCATCTACCGTCAGATCCGGAAAATCCAGAATCGTGTACGTGATATAAATGCCGAGGGCCATAATCGCATAGATCATACCCTGCTCCAAAACGCTTAATACTAATGTCATGTCATACCCCTTTATAACTTTATAACTTACTCTACTGTAATCTCATCAAATGTCTGTGCAGCATCTTTGATGTAGGATTCGTCCAGCTTCATGCCAATTTTATCAGCGGCTGCTGTATTGACGTACAGCTCTGCTTTTGATGCTGTAATGTATGGAGTGTCAGAAGCCTTTGCTTCTCCCTTTAAGATCTTTGCTGCCATCTTTCCGGTTTCAATTCCAAGCTGATAATAATCAATTCCCATGGATGCAACACATCCGGATTTTACCTGCTCGATCTCGCTTCCAAATACCGGGATCTTTGCACTGTTTGCCTTATCAAGAACCGTCTGTAACGCATTTACTACCGTATTATCGGTCAGGTTACACAGACAATCTACCTTGCCAACCAGATCCGTTGCTGCAATCTCAATATCTGCGGAGGTATTGATACCCGTGTCAACAATCTCAAAGTTATAATTGCCTGCCAGCTTTTTGTATTCTTCGATGGTGCTGCAGGAATTTGCCTCACTTGTGGTATAAAGGATGCCGATCTTCTTTGCATCCGGAAGCATCGCACGGATCATTTTCAGCTGTTCCTCCACCGGAAGGATATCAGAAGATCCTGTGATATTTCCAATGCTGGAACCATCTTCGTTTGCCAGGCCGGCAGAAACCGGATCAGACACTGCAGTATAAACAACCGGAATGTCCGTATTCATGGTAGAGTTGTATGCGCTGGCTGCACAAGGTGTTGCAATTGCACAGATCAGATCATCCTTTGCAGATACAAAGCTGTCAGCAATCGTGCTTGCCGTACCGGTATCGGTCTGTGCATTCTGATAATCCACCGTCAGGTTTTTGCCTTCCTCAATGCCTTCTTCTTTTAATCCTTCCAGAAATCCTTCGCGGCAGTTATCCAAAGATCCATGCTCCGCAAACTGGGAAATTCCCACTTTATAACCACTCTCTGTCGCTGCATTCTGTGTTCCTGTAGCTGCATTTCCACTGTTTCCGCATCCTGCCATAAGTCCCATTGCACATACGGCTGTCAAAACCATTGCTAATACTTTCTTTTTCATAATCTTTTCCTCGCTTTCTTTTTCTGACTAACTAACTTCAGAAACAAACCTTTCCCGGCTTTTCTGACTCTGAAAATCAAAAAACCGTCTCAGGAAATAAATCCTGAGACGGTAATAAAGCCTTTGCTTTCTTATCGCGGTACCACTCAAATTGACAGTCATCTGTCCGCTCTGTCACATACCTTCATATGCGCCGAATTGGTAACGGGTTCGGTTCCCGGCGACACCTACTCAATAAACCATATCAAAAATATGTTTCCTGCATTAATCGCCTCCGCATAACGGAATCCATGCGATCTGCTCCTTTTCAGGTCGCCCTCAAAAGTCCATTCAACAAATCCTTCCATACTGCATCGCACCACCTGCAGCTCTCTGGGATATCCAGATAAGTCTACTCCTCTTTCTCATCGGTTTGTTCTCTTATTGCTATACTTTAATCCTTTTATCTGTATTTGTCAACCGCTAAATCTGGAAGAATTTCAGATCTCCCGCCAGACTGTCTGCCATCTCATTTAACTCTTTTGCTTTTTCAACCAGCTGCTCAATCGTCTGATTCAGTTCCGTCATGGAAGCGGTTGTTTCCTCTGTAGATGCCGCATTTTCCTCGGAAATGGAAGACAGACTGACAATTACTTCTTCTACCTTATTGCGGGCATCATCGCAGATACCTGTGCTGGACTTGATATGAGCAGTCTCTTCACTGGACTTTTGGATTCCATCTCCGAGTGTACGGAAATGTTCCTGTGTACTTGCAAGTTTTTCCTGCTGGTTCTGCATGATCTCCGTCACTTCGTCTACAATGCTGACGGTCTGTTCTGCTTCATTTGCCAGTTCTTCAATAATTCCGTTGATAATATCTGCCGAAGAACTTGACTGCTCTGCAAGCTTCTGAATCTCACTTGCAACTACCGCAAATCCCTTTCCTGCCTCTCCGGCTCTTGCTGCCTCAATGCTTGCATTCAGGGAAAGCAGGTTGGTCTGGCTTGCAATGGAAGTAATCAGTTCCGTCGCTTCACGGATCTTCTGCACCGATTCATTTGTGGTATGTGTCTGCTGTGCCACCTGCGCAAAAGCTTCCGTTGTACGACTGTTGGCACTTCCGAGTTCCTCCATAAACTGTGTGGATTCCACACTTACCTGCTGCATCTGCTCAGCCATCTCTCCAAGCTGGTCTACATCTGCTACGATCTCCGCAAAAACATCTCCCATTTTTGAAATCTGTGTCGATGCTACATCTACCTCACTGGCCTGATTGGTCGCTCCCTTTGAAATTTCCTCTACCGCGCTTCCGATTTCTCCGGATGTCATATTACTGTTCTTTGCCATTACATCCAGTTCGTTTCCGGATTTCTTTACGTGCTTGGAAATTTTCTGTGCGGATTTGATCACCTCAGAAAGTCTTTCCAGGAACTGATTGACATACGCACCAAACGCTGAGAACTCATCCTTGCCGTTTGCTGCGGCACGAACGGTCAGGTTTCCTTCTGTCATCTGCTGCAATGTATTTTTAAAGTTTTTGATACTCTCATTCATGGTTCGGCTGATCAGCAGTGTCAGCATAATCAGAATACCTGCACTTAAAAACAGCACAAAAATCATAATTGCTGTCAGTCTCGTTCTGGATGCACTGGTATCTTTTTCCACTTCTTTCTGTACCGTGGCTGTTGTCTTTGTCAAATTATCTGCCAGCGTAATATTTTCTTTTTTCAGCTTCAGAACCTGCTCGTCCACCTTGTTCATTGCTTCAAACTGAGACTGCTTGTCTGCCAGCTTGCTGCTCACATCACTCTGCTGTCCCTTATCAAAAATATACAGTGGAATATTATCTGTCATCTCTTTGAACTGGGCTTCCAGTGCTTTGGCTTCATCCGCCACATCATTTCCTTCCATAACATGTTTGCTGTATGTCGCAAAATTATCGTTGATGGAAGCAAATGTTCCGCTGAAATCATATTTGTCCGAAAACGCTGCAGCAAGAGACAATTCCGCATAGTTTCCCTTTTCGAGATAAGCTTCAAACGTAACGGTACTGTAATCCTGCATCGCGTAGGAAGTAATCGGAAGCTTAATCGATACTTCTTCCCACTTTGCATTGGATGCCGTAAACTTACTGTTGAAATAAATTGCTTTTCCTTTATTAAAATCAGTGATTTTCTGATCTTTTAATGCATCACCGTAAGAACCGGAAATATCCTCATCCGTTACTTTGGAAAGATCTATTTTTTCTTTTTTACTGCCTTTTTGAAAACTGATGTTACTAAAATATACTTTTCCCGCATATCCTGCACCGTTACCACCGATTCTGGCAACGAGATAATCTCTCTTTCCGCCTTCCGGAATTTTTCCCTTATAAACAAACTTTGTATATGTTTTTCCGTCAATTTTGATTGTCTGTCCACCGCCGCTGATGGATGACCAGCTGCCATCCAGCCAGGACTGATCATCTTTGACAGCAGCAAATGTATTTGCAAGATCCTCATCATTGGCAATGAATCTCTGATATTCTCCCACATCCGAAGTGTAACCTCTCTGTGATGCCAGTTCACGGATCTGTGAATAATTATCCTTGCACTCTCCGATGGTTTCTGCCACCGTATCCAGTTTCTTCTTCTCCAGAATGGAGGCAGATTTTTTGGCCGCCTTGCTGTCATTTTCCATATCGGATAAATTCTTTACAATTTTTTCAAGGTAGGAATCATCCAGAAAGTAAAGATAAGAAGTTTCCAGACTCTGATTCTCACTCTGTGCCACATTAATGGCATTAATTTCTTTTAATACCTCATTGTTCCGGCTGTTCTTATTTAACGCGGTAATTCCGCCACTTCCCAAAATCACAGATGCTGCAATTGCAACTCCGCCCATTAAAAGGATTTTTCCTTTAATGCTCTGTACGAGTCTCATCTTCATATTCTGTACTCCTCCTTCATTCTTCTCTTGTACTTTCCATTTATTTTCTAATAAATTTTATCATTAAAAATACTTAATTTCAATATTTTATCAGCTTAAATTTAGCTAATATTTTGCATTGTTTTTTGGTGATTTTTTCTTTTATTACTTTATATCCATACAAAAAAGACGTCTTTTGCAGACAAAGCCCACAAAAAACGTCTTTTTCCTTTTTATCGCCAGATTCCCCGGCGTCTGCGAATCGTATCATACATATCGTGTTCCATTGCCATAACTTTTTCCACCGGAACACTTTTAAAAACCGGCATCTTCATTTTAAACCGAATCCAGAAGAAGGAATATACACCCAGTGCAAAAAATACTGCAGCAGATAAAAATAGAATCGCATTGCGTTCCACCGGGTCTGTTGAAATGTTACAAATCATAAAAATAGTACCCGCAATTCCGATAAGCGGAAGCACCGGTCCAAACGGAACCTTAAAACTTCTCGGAGCTTTCGGAAGACGGTGCCGCAGCACCAGCACATCAATATGTGCAAAAATATAGGACACCATCCAGAATACTGATCCCACCAGAATAAAAAAGGAAATTGCATCTGAGGAATCACTGCTGATAAATGCAAATACAAGAATCAGAATACTGATGAACCACACACCGACAAACGGCACATTGTTTTTGTTCAGTTTTTTAAAGCAGCGCGGCATCATATTCATTTTTGCCATTCCCTGACAGATACTTGCCAGCCCGTTGATCGCAGAGTTCTGGGAACTGATCAGTGCCAGCGCCGCCACAAAAGCCATCCATATTTTTCCGACATTTCCCAGAAGATTTTCCCCGTACAGCAGATGCGGGGCTGCAGAATCTGCCAGCTTGTCCCATGGAGTATAATTGTGAAATCCGAACACCAAAATCGACTGCACAACACAGATCAGTCCCAGCCCAAGAAACATACCGAGCGGTACATTTCGCTTGGCATTTTTGACATCCTTCGAAATCGGAATCACATATTCTGCACCGATAAACAGCCAGAATGCAACCGCAGTCATGGAAACAATCGTTTTCCAGTCTGCGGAAAGAACCATCGGCTGGCTTATCTTTTTCCCAGTGCCAAGCCCCAGCATACCGATGACACCCATAATCACCATTGATCCGACCATCAGATATGCCACTGCATCCTGAATCTTTGCAAACATATCCACACCCTTTAAATTGGCAATCAGAAGAATAACCGTCACCAGAACGGTATAGGAAAAGTTTGGAATCGGCAGATGAAAAATTTCTCCCATGGCATATGCAAAAATTGAGGCTTCCACACCGGAAGACAATACATTGCAGAACAGGTAACCTCCCACCATGGAAATCATCGTCGGAAACGGTCCCAGGCAGGCAAGCGTATACTGTGCCAGTCCCCCGGTCGTATTCGGCATCAGGGCATTGAGTTCCGACAGGGATGCAATGGTTGTCATGTTAAACAGACAGGCAATTACCATGGCAAAAATAAAGGTCACGCCTATCGTCCCTGCGCCCTGTCCGAGTGAAACCAGACAACTCGTTGCAATGACAAGTCCTACAGAAACAGAAATAACACTTTTGAGTCCTAACTTCTTTTCTTCCATAAACAGACCCCCATCCCCTACAACGCTTTTTCGCCCTCATCACCGGTGCGGACGCGGATGACATTATCCAGTTTATAGATAAAGATCTTTCCATCTCCGATGTGACCGGTATACAGCTGTTCCTTGATGATCTCTACGATGGAATTCACACGCTCCGTTTCCACAACAATATTGATCTGCTGTTTTGGAAGCAGTTCCATCTCTTCAAGCTCATCCACTTCATACTCTCTGGTTCCTTTTTCCACACCGCATCCAAGTACCTGCATCACGGTCATTCCCCGCACACCGGCTTTGCTGAGTGCTGCTTTTAAGCTGGAAAATTTTGACATGCCTGTAATTACTTCAATTCTTGACAAACTCATGGTCTTTCCTCCTTGGTATAATGCTCTTTACAATTCCAGTTCCGGAATCTTTGTTCCTGTAATGAGCCGCTCATAACCCTGTGGGGTAATCCCGGCATACTGTTTAAAATCTTTGATCATATGTGCTTCGTCATAATATCCGCACTGCTGCGCCAGTGCATCCAGCCGGATCCTCTCCGGCATTTTATTTATGACATGCAGCAGCTTCTGAAACCGGACAAACCGTTCAAAATTCTTTGGCGAAATTCCATGCACCTGCTGAAAAACACGCCGGATATAACATTCCGAATATCCGGTTTCCTCTGCCAGCTGCCGGATAGAAATGCATCCATCGGTATCATAAATTCTCTCCCTGAGATAATTTTCCAGCTTTTGTATGCCATCCGCCAGTTCTTTTCCCCGCAGTTTTACATATTCCATGGTAAACACATTGACGCGCTCCGAAATATTTTTACTCCCGGCAAGTTTCTCGGTCAGGTGATCTCCAAACAGATTGCCATCTATCTCCAGGTCTTTATTGACCAGATCCCGGATGGAAAGTTCTTCCGGCAGAATACAGCTTCCCGGCTGAAAACGGACCCCAAAATATGAACGTCCGTCCTCAAACTCCCAGCCTTTTGCGGCAAGAACCGTTCCGCCAATATACGTCTTAACATCCTGCTCTCCGATTCCAAACAACAGGTCCACGCTGCCATCCGGCACCGCTTTCATCTCTTCCTTTAAACTCTTCTTTTTGGAAAATTCATAAAAGTGGGAGATTCCGGATTTCATTTCTTTTTTTACCTCATAATCATCTGTATCCAGCACCAGATACGGCTGCATTGGCATGACGTTTTTCATTTTCTTTCGCCCCTTGTACTTAAACCTCTGCCAGGACCGCCCGGCAAAAAGTACTTAAAAAGGCGTACCTTTTATGCCATATCCGGCTGATCCCATAAAGGCAGTTCCACGCCGATACCTTCTTTTAATGCATTGCGGTATACGGTACCGCCCCAGGCAATGTCCTCAACAGGCATACCGCCTACCGAGTATACAATGATCTCATCATCGCTCTCCCGTCCCGGATGCTTTTTATTAATGATATCGGCAATATCTACAATATCTTCCCGCTGAATCCGTCCTTCGTGCAGATAATCCGTAAACTTGGAACCTATGATCTGTACCATCTCATAACTCGGATACGGAAATTCCTCTGCCCAGGCTTCATACAGTTTATAGTTATCCACCACTTTCTTGCAGCGGTTGATCAGAAAATCATCATCAAACCGTGCAGCCGATGGCAGACAGATGAGTGCACCTTTTTTGACCCAGTCTTCTGCGATATATGGGAAATCGATTTCTTTTACCGGTGCGGTGGAAGTCACACAGATGATGTCACTGTCTTTTACGGCCTCTTCCATCGAATCACATACGATGACCTGCTGAATCTGCGGACATTCCTTCTTTACAAACTCTTCAAATGCATGCAGGGAACGCAGTCCTCTTCCTTTCACTTTTACCGTAGTAATCTTCGGGCAGACGCTTAAAAAAGCCAGCAGACAGGTTCTTCCCATAACACCCGGTCCGATAATAGTAACCGTTTCGGAATCTTTTCTTGCCAGATATTTTGCCCCGACTCCTGGAATTGCTCCGGTACGGTAACAGCTGACAAGATTTGCAGACATCAGTGCCAGTGGCGCCCCGGTATCTTTATCGTTCAACATCATCATCAGAATGGAACGCGGCAGACCGGAAGCTTTATTCTCACAGTTACTTCCATACCACTTCATTCCGGCCATCTGGTATTTTCCTCCAAGATACGCCGGCATCGCCATAAACCGGCGGTCGTCTGCATTTTTCGGCATTCCCTCAAACTGCGGATCATCTGGAAAAATGACCTGTGCACCGTGGGAATTATGGTTGACTCCGGCCATCACATAATCGCCTTTGTTCAATGTAACCAGCAGATCTTCCATTGCCTCCACACACTGATCCATGTTCTTTACTCCGGCTTTGATCATATCCGGTTCACTCAAATATAAAAATTTAATCCTGGTATCCATATGCATTTCCTCCTTATGTTTTCAGAGGTATGGAATATCAAAGCAAATAAACAAAAAAGACGCCATAGTATCACCTACTATAGCGCCTTTGCTACTTATTCGTGCTTATAATATACCATACTATCTTTTTGATTGCTACTCTTGTATTCTTTTTTATACAACAATCCTGCTGTCTTAGATCACTGCCTGAAACCGGTCATACCGCAGTTCATGCAGATCCAGTGTGGTTTCTTTTCCCATGGCCAATTCGGATAACAGTTTTCCGACAATCGGTGAAATTCCAAATCCGTGTCCGGTAAAAGCACAGGCTAACAGCAGTCCCGGCACTTCTTTAACCGGTCCGAGTACCGGTACTCCGTCCGCACACAGATCTTCATATCCGGCCCAGGTACGGACAATCTTTGCATCGGCAAGTTTTGGAATGTATTTCATAATTCCCCGGCAGATGCACGGAGCAGTGATACTTGAAGTAATCATATGTCCGTTGTCACGATTTTCTGCCTCAAATCCGGAAGCACCACCAAATACAAAAGATCCATGATTCGTCTGATGGCCGTAGAAATCCGCATCTGCGGTACCAAGCATCTGTGGAAACATCTTTGGCTCTGCCTCCGTAACCAGTGCCTCGATCAGCTCTTTGCGCATCGGGATGTCGATGCCGACACTCGCTGCAATCGGTCGGCTTTCGTATCCGGATGCCAGTACGATGGTTTCTCCTTCATACACATTTTTTTCTGTTACTACACGTCTGGCTTTTCCTTTGATCTTCTGGATCTCGAGCACATCCTCACCTGTGATAAACTCTGCGCCAAGCTCTCTGGCTCTCTTGTAAAAACCGAGGGTTGCAACGAGCGGATTGGCATGTCCGTCGGTCGGGCACCAGCTGGCAACCGTAATCTCATCGCTTAAGTATGGGTTGATCTCACGCACTTCTTTTCCATCGATCATCCGCACATCCAGTCCCAGTGCAACGGCACGGTCCGTCAGTCCCTGTAAGATTTCTTTGTGCTTTGCTGTCTTTCCGAGACGAAGGTTTCCTTCTTTATGGTATTCCACATCCACACCGAGTTCTTCGGACAGTGCCGGCCACATGTGTTCCACGGCATACATGGCAAGCGGAAGTTCTCTCGGATCACGTCCGGACTGTCTTACACCGCCTCCGTTTCTTGAGGAACCACCGTTTCCGATATGATCGCTTTTTTCGAGTACGATCACGGAAACCCCTTCTTTTGCCAGATAATAAGCTGTTGCGCATCCGATGATTCCACCACCGATAATTACTACTTCCGCATTATTCTTCATCTTCCTCGCCCTCCTTTGCCTCTGCCGCAAACACGCGCATCTCGATCGGACGCATCGGTGCCCGGGATGTTGCCGGTTCCAGTTCTGCCGGGGATACGTTCAGTTCTCTTGCCACGATTCCTTTGACCAGCTTTGCACAGGTCTGTCCCTGACAGAGTCCCATGCCGGTTCTTAAATACCGGCGGATCTCCGTCAGTGTGAACATTCCATCGTGCACCGCTTTGCGAATTTCCCCTTTGGTTACTTCCTCGCACCGGCAGATGATCATATCGTCATCCGGTCCCGGTACGAAAGGTCCGATATCTCTTGATCTATCATTAATCTCATGCATAATTTTTTCCTCCTCTGTGAATCAGGCTTCTGCCTTACGATAAAATCTGGCCTTCATTGCCATATCTGCCGGCACCTTAATCGTCAGCAGATTCGTGTGGTCAAATGCCTTCGATGTCCTGACGGATACCACTTCCGCCTCACAGATTTTTTCACCGCTCCGGCTCATTCCGTATCCCTTTTCTCCCTTTTCCGGAAGTGGAAGGAATTCATATGGAAGCGTCACGGTTGCAAATCCCGGCTCATACGTTTCATCGACTAAGAAGATTGCCTGTCCGGAGCAGGATGCCACGCACATACCGCATCCGATGCAATCCACATCCGGATCTACCACCGGAAGGGAGGTAATATTTTCTCCAATCCTGATGCAATGCTTCGGGCATGCATCCTGACATGGGTTACACGGAATATTCTGTGTACATTCCATCACCGGATGAACCCCGACTTTGTGTGTCACGCCCGGGAAGCGTTCGATTTCATCATCTGCAACATATCCTTTTTTCAGAAGATTCATGGAAATATCGATTCCTTCTTCTGTCTTCTCGATAAGTTTTCCACGATTCTTTGGAGCAAACATGCCCTGACGCAGTCCGTCAAGTGCATCCTCCTGTTCTTTTGCCTTTGTCTTTAATTCTTCCTCATCCATATATCCCAGGTAATGGGCAGCTGCGATTCCTGCGATACGTCCCTCGATCATGGCAGAGCTGGCTTCCTCGATCCCCGATACATCGCCTGCTACGAAAATGCCCTTGATCGAAGTTTCGCCATATTCATCACAGATCGGAACCTGTCCGCCACGCTTTGGATTGTCTTCCATCTCGCAGCCCGCCATCTTCAACAGCTGCGACATAGGAGAAAGTCCGACTGCCAGGCAGATCGTATCCACATCGAAATGCTTTTCGGTTCCCGGAATGAACTGGAAGTGGTCATCCACTTCTGCAATCGTAACACCGGTCACATACTCCTCGCCCTCTGCTTTTACGATGGTATGGGAAAGATAAAACGGAACACCGGTTCGTGCAACCTTTGCTGCATGAACTCCGTACCCACCGACACGGGGTGCTGCATCAACCAGTGCAACCACATCACAGCCGCACTGCATCAGCTGGAAGGATACGACCAGACCGACATTTCCGGAACCAAGCATCAGAATTTTGTTTCCCGGTTTTACCCCGTGCAGATTCATCATCGTCTGTGCGGCTCCTGCGCCGATGACTCCCGGGAGATTCCAGCCCTCAAAGGTAACCATATTTTCTGCGGCTCCTGTAGCAATGATTATGGAATCTCCTTTGTAGTGATGAACCTCATCTTTGATCCTTACCACAATTTCTTTATCCAGATACATGCCGATAACGGTTGCATTCAGCACAACTTTCACACCGGCATCCGCTGCTTCCTGCAACAGCTGCTGCCCGATCACAAAACCTCTGACTTTTGCCTTATGTTCCTTTGATCCAAAGAATTTATGGATCTGCTTAAACAGCTGTCCACCCGGCTTCTCATTTTCATCAAATACTACAACTTTCAGTCCCCGCTTTGCTGCCTCAACTGCTGCAGACAATCCGGATGGACCGGCTCCTACGATAATCAGATCATAACGCTTCATATTACTCACTCCCCTCTACTGTTCTTCAAACGGTTTATCCGATACGCCGTACTGTGTCTGGACTTTCATGCCCTCTGCAAGCGGTGTCATGCAGGTGCGGACATTTGGTTTTCCATCCACGACCATCACGCAGTCGGTGCATCTTCCGATCGCACAGAAGATTCCTCTCGGTTTGTGTTCCTTTTTGGTATAACGGTGAACCATCACGCCTGCGGCTTTTAATGCTGCGGCAATTGGCTCTCCTTCGTATCCCTGTAATTCTTTACCGTCATAGGTGAATGTCACCAGTTTCCCTTTCTGCTGTTCTCCAAGGATTGGATGTTCTGAAATTCTGCTGCTCATATAACTCCTTCCTTTCTATGTGTAATCATGTATGGTTTCCGTGAAAATCAAAAAGACACCTATGATTTCTCATAGACGCCTTTGTCTACTGCGGTGCCCCGTAAGGGGTATCGCCTTCGTACATCGCTTCCGCGTGAGCGGAACTCTCATGCGATGTGCTCCTTATTGCGGTGCCCCGTAAGGGGTATCGCCTGCGGTACATCTCTGATGTATCGCCCTCCATTATGTTTTTTCCAAGAACCAATTACTTTTCTTAACTTGTCCTTATCATACCCTCTCTCCCAACACATGTATTGTAAAAAACGATACAACAAAAAAGAAGCTGTGCATTCATGCAACAGCTTCCTTCTTTGTTTTCATCTCCGACAAATTATCCTTCAATCACTTTTTTGATTGCTGCAAACAGCTCATCGTACGTCTCGTATGCAGGAATATCCGGATATTCAGCCTTGATCGCATCGGTACTCTTAAATAAGAACCCCGCCTTGCTGGCCTGGATCATGCCAAGATCATTGTGGCTGTCTCCGCTAGCGATGGTATCATAACCGATGGACTGTAATGCCTTGACGGTTGTGTACTTGGACTTCTCACAGCGCATCTTAAAGCCTGTGATTTCTCCGTTATCGGCAACTTCAAGCGAGTTGCAGAAAATTGTCGGGTATCCGAGTTTTTTCATAAGCGGACCTGCAAACTGGGAAAACGTATCACTGATGATAATCACCTGTGTCATGGCACGCAGTTTATCCAAAAATTCCTTTGCGCCCGGAATCGGATCGATCTTTGCGATTGTCTCCTGAATCTCTTTTAATCCAAGACCGTGCTCCTTTAAAATTCCGATACGGTATTTCATAAGCTTATCATAATCCGGCTCATCCCTGGTTGTTCTCTTTAATTCCGGAATACCGGTCTCTTCTGCAAATGCGATCCAGATTTCTGGTACCAGTACGCCTTCTAAGTCCAAGCAAACAATTTCCATTTTTTCTTCCTCCATGTTAAAATAAATATACTACTATTCCGATTTAGTTCCATTGTAATGAATTCGGCAGTCCCTGTCTAGTACCAAACGTCTTTTCACCTCTGTTGTGCCATAAACCGCCGGTAAAAGAACACCGGAAAAATCAGTGAAGTGACCATCGGGATAAAACTGATTCCGACAAAATGAAATCCGACTGTGCCGATTGCAATCACCTGCGGATCACTCGTAAATACACGGAGCATCTGTCCGGGAATCAGATTAAAAACCAGCGTTCCGATAAACATCAGCCCCATTCCTCCCACAAGTGAAGTGGACAGTGTTTTCTTACAGCGATCTATCCGTTCCGAAATAATTGCTGTTTGTGGTTTCCATAAAATAATCCCCTGTGAAAATTCGTATTTCCACAGGGGATTTTACGCCCGAAAATCATACAAGTCAATGTGTTTTTATGTGGATTTTATCCCGCCAAATATCATACTATTGGCACCGGGCAGAATTGCTCTCCTGGAGTTTGCCATACAACTTTCTACTCACTACCTCTTTGTTTCAAACTTTGTAATTTCCCAAATCACCACAAATTGTATAAACATTATGATACCAGATACGCCCATTCCACATACAATGCCTATTTTTCCATAATCGTATATGGCATTCACACTATAACTATAAAATACCCCAATAAATATAGCTATTATCAAAGAAACAAAATAATAGCATATATTTTTTTCAAACAATATCTTCCAAAGTTCTTGGTCTGTTATACCCACCCTATACAACTTGTAAATGATATGTTTTTCTTCTTTCAGTTCAGATTTTATTTTGTAAAATATACATATATTGGCAGCCACCAAAAACAATATATCAACAAAAAGCAATAGAAAAGTTAAAACCTCAGATGACTGCTTTGCAACACTATAAGTTTCGATTTTCGATGATAGCATGTACGCGGATTGATCTTCCATAGGTAACTCATTCATTCTACTCATTTTTTCCTGTAATTCTTGCATTGCGTTGCCCGAATCTTTCCATTGGCTAAAATTAAACATAACAGCAGTTTCATAGATACAGTCATTTGAATGATTCCTGATTTTCATAAAATCCTGTTCATTTACAATCAAAGTTATATCAGCCAGACTACGGCATGAATTCATTAATATTTTATTTGACTTTCCTTGCAATTTCAAATGCATTTTTTCATGATTACCAAGCCCAATAGTTATCTGCTTATTTGCTTGAAAATCATGTTCATATCCATCATTTATATCAAACTGGAATAATTGTATAAAGTAACCTGGTTCCACTTCATAAGTACATCCATATTTTTTATTAACATCATCTGCAGATATGATATTACAAAAGCTATTTCTCAACAGCCCCAACCGTTTTTCTTCCGTAATTGTTATGTCATATTTATCTAACGTTTGCATAATTTCTTTCTGTTCCATATTGTTGATATCATTATACTGCACATAGAATAGATCATACGGCGAATACGTAAGTGCATTTCTCGTAAAATTTTGGTATGTTACTCCACAATGTGCTGTAAAAAATATCGCAGAAATAAACAGAATTGCTGCAATAAAACTTACCATTCTCCATGATTTTATGTACTGTAATACGAATGACAAACTAATTTTCCACTTAACACTTCGAATTTTCATAAAGATGCAGTCAAAATTAGCCAACATTATTCCTATGCCGGTAATAATAATTCCTGTGCTGATAAACCATATATATGTTTTTTCGAAATTATAAGCATATAACATAACTATAACAGCAACTATTATAAGCAATATTCCCAATAGCAAGAATATATTAGATCCCTTTTTTCCTTTTTCTTCCTTATATCTTGCATTGAATAACTCAAGAATTTCTGCGTGTAAAAACCTAACTATGTTCAAAAGCAAAATAATAATAACTACCAAAGCATATACTTTTCCTACTGACACATAAGCTCCAAGATGCAGCGTCCATTTCATAGAACGCAAACCAATCACATTGTGAAGATAAAAGAAAAAAAATACTGAAAGAACACTTCCAGTTACAATTCCAGCGCAAAAGCTAACGATGCTTATTATCAGACATTCTAGCAACATGTTACAAATTACTTCATATTGCGTCACTCCAAGAGTTATTAATACTGCATACTCCTGCTTTCTGCTCTTCAAAAAAGCCTCATAAACATATGGCACAAAAAGTATCATAAATAGTGCCGTTAAGACAGTTGGTGCAAAAATATTACTTGAAATCATCGGATCAATTTTATCAGCAGACATAAAAGATTCATTTTCCCCTATAGATAAAAATGCTTGAAAAAATGCTATGATAAAAATATTACATACTAAATATAAAATATAGTTTTTACGATTATACCATATCATTTTCAACAGAATACGAATCTTTTCCATCTGTTTATTCACCTCCTATCCGCTTTAAAAGCTCATAAATATCTTTCAAAAAAATGCTATTACTCTTGTTATTCTTTTCTATTTCCAAAAACTGTATACCATCTTTGAGCAGAATTACCTTATCACAGAAAGATGCAGCATAAGAATCATGCGTCACCATAACCAATGTAATCTTAAATTTTCTATTTATATCAACTAAATACTCCATTACATTTTCCGTTGATTTTGAATCCAAATTTCCTGTAGGCTCATCAGCTAAAATAATCTGAGGAGTATTGATCAATGCCCTCGCTATTGCCACACGCTGTTTCTGCCCTCCTGAAATATCTGTTACACTCTTCCCCATAATGTCTGCGATAGATAAAACCTCAGCTATTTGTTTCAATTTCTCTTCACTGTCTTCTATTCTATTCTCCAAAATAAGCGGCAATAAAATATTGTCCTTCACATTTAAACTTTCCAAAAGATTAAAATCCTGAAAAATCAGTCCAATATTATTTCTTCTAAATACCGCCATTTTAGACCTTCGCATTTTAGTTATTTCTTCATGATCAATCATAATGCTGCCACTATCGGCTTTATCAATCCCGCATATTAAGTTTATCAGTGTTGTTTTCCCACAACCCGAGGCTCCCATAAGAGCAACCATTTCTCCGCTACCAATTGAAATATTTAATCCTTTAAGAACTTGCAGCGAGTTTTCTTTATTAATCATATAACTCTTTTTAAGATTTCTAATTTCTAAAATATTTTGACATTCTTCCATATTTTTACCATTTCTAACTAAATACTCTAATCAATCTGCTGCTCACTTCATCTATAGTATTCATCTCATATATTTTGTCTTTAAATATAATCTTTGTATTAATATCATTTATTATGATTACATCAACACACTTTAAACTTATCTCCACATTCGAAAGAAAGATCAAATCACAGTCTACCTTTCCTGCAATTCTTTGAAGTATTACTTCAGCAAATATTTTCTCCCTAAAGTTTTCTATATCAATTGAAAAAATATTTTCCTGCATTAATCTATCTTGCAACTTTCTCAAATAATATTTTTTACCATTATACATCACGACTGGCACAGTTTTTTTATACTTAAACAGTTTTATTGAATATAGATAAGCTCTTTTATACAGAAAACTTATAGCATGTTCATTTATATTTTTTTTCAAGTTATTGGTAATAGTTTCTAAAATAGAGGTTTCATGTGGATTATAATACTGCCCTGTAATTACTGCATAAAGCTTTCCCGTAACAGCAGGTGCAGCAAAACTATTGCAGCGTGGTGTCCTAAATATCTGGTTATTAATCCTTATACAATATTGAGAATTAACCACTATATTTTCGCCTATAAATGATCCCCTTGCTTCCCTAATTGATTTTATTTTATTAATAGAAGTTTTCACTCCTACTACAAATGGCAATGATGCTGGCATAGTATAAGTATTAAAATTATTAAATGCCGCCACTATAATAATACCATTATCATACGCTTGTTGCATAATAGTTTTCATATATGAAAACTCAATACTATTTACAGTGCCTAAACTAAGATTAATTAATTTTATATCATTTTCAATACACCATGTAATAGCGCATGATAATTGATTAACGCTAGCACTTAAGGTATCATCTAAAATTTTCAAACTGCAGATTTCAGCATATGTGCATTGTTTCACAATGATTTTTGCACAAATTGTGCCATGGCTATATGGACTTACATTTCCTTCATCAATTACTACATTCCCAGCCTTTGGAATTTTCCCAGTAAAGGTAACATTTTTTTTCAATTCTTTGTCAATACATACCCCATCATCAATTAATCCTATTTTCATTTCTATTCATTTCATATATAACAGTATCGGCCATATTTTCAATATTTTTAAATCCATAATGTTCAAAAGCAAATTCACTAATTTTTATATTAAAAGTTTTCTCGATTTCGCAAAAAAGAACCAGAAGATCTCTTGCAACCATTCCTTTAGAGACCAATAGATTATCTGTTATTTCATTAGGTAATATTGGATTTTCACAAATTTTTAATTCATTATTTATTAAAAATAATATCTTCTGTATAATACAATCTTTCATAGCTGGTCTCCTCTTTAAAATATAATACACTCATGATCATCTTCTAATTCCTCAATAATATTTTGAGAAATACTATTCATATCAGCACTATTCCTCAAATTTATCAGTTCTATATTTGTTTGACTTTTATTCTTTTCTATAAGTGTATCAACTAAATGACTTCCTACAGTAAAATATGGAACAATATTCCGATTAATCACTTTTACTTCGTCCCAATCAATTCTACGGTTACAAATACTAACAATAGATAATTTAGTCGAATACCTATACTTAATACAATTTTTTATTTCTTCAAAAAAATTAGATTGATACTCATCAAAAAATACCGATAATATCATAAGGTCTGGTATAGCCGCCTGGCACATCTCATACGCTAACATGCCAAAATCCCCGGTAATATTTTTGCTACATGGCATTATTCCCCCAGGAACTCCCATAATCATAATATCTGGTTGTTCAAGTGTTTCTATGTATTTAACATATCTATTTAGCAATAAAATTTTCTCAGTCTCGTTATAATTTGTTTCTGTCATAAATGATGGAATTTCATGGCCACCAAATAATTCGCATAACCAATTCGAACCGATCCAGCTAACCTTGTAGCCTATTCTCCTGAGTTCAGTAACCATCTGCAATTGAATGTGAAATTTACCTGTGTGCTGAGCTGTTCCAACAACCCCAACCAAAGGTGTAGATATTTCTACAATTCCTTCATTAAAAACCAATTTCTTATAGTCAAACATTTCACCTAATCCATTTAATTTTTCTACTTTTTCCTTATCAATTGCTTTTAGCCATCTTAAAATTGGATATTCCTCTTCTACATCTTCCTTTTTCCAGTTTGAATACTGTTTTCGAAGCTGCTTGCTCATTATAACGTTTTTACTTAAGTTATACGCTTTATCTATCTTTTCAAATATGTCTTCTTTCTTTACTTTTACATTTTGATAATCAGAAAAAAGTACATCTGTAATATCTTTTATAGCTATATCATAATCTTCTTCTACCATTATACCAATATGTCCACCTCTGTCTACATCGCCTGCATCCTTTCTCTCTAATCCTGAACCTGGAAATGCACATAAATGTATAACTTCATATCTCTCTCTAAAAGATTTATTTCTCAAAATATCAGATGTTTCACTCGAGTATGGATAAATCAATAAACTTTTACTCATTTTAGCCCTCCATTTATTTGAAATTTATCTAAGTTAAATCCGCAACGTTTTAAAGCACATACATCTTTCAATTTGTCATCAAACTCATAACGAATTCTTTTACATGCCTTTTTCTTTAGTTCTTTTGATAAATTGTGATTTTCTTTTTTCCCAGTGTCCGCCACCATTGCACATAATGTACAATTTCTAAATGCAAAACAATGTTTGCATTCATCTTCCGTAAGAGTGCCAACATTTAATAAATTTTTTACTTTAGCGTAATCAAAGCCCTGTTTCAAATTACCAATATTCATTATTTCAGAATTTTCACTTACTTTCTCACATGGGAAAAAATGTCCATCTGTTGTTACAAACAAACGTAATTGACCAGGGATGCATGGACCTGAATGATGCTCTACTGAAGATAAAGGAGCATAATTGTTTCTCGTACTCTTTATAAATGAAATCATATCTAAGAATATCATTCTCATTATTCTAGAATCATATTTTTCTGAGAATTTTCCAGTCAAATATAACATATATTTAAATTTAGAGTATTCCCACTCTTCATAATATTTTTGAGAATATTGAATATCATCTTTCCTGTATTTTTGAGATATAATGCTTGTCAATATAGAAGTATCTTTAAATAAATCATCATCCATTTCAACAAAATTTTCTATAATTTCAAATCCGTTCTCCGGATCAAGTACCATAGAATAATTCAAATTTTTCTTCAATTCTGGATATTTTTTACATAGCCGCTTTACATTTTCACTTACTATGTCATAAGTTCCAGAACCATCAAGATAAACTCTATTTTTATCTTGGATCTGTTTTGGTCCATCTAAGCTTATAGTCAATTTTGTATTATATTTTAAAAATTCTTCTACCATTTCTTCTGTTAATAGACTTCCATTAGTGGTGATTGTAAAGGAAATCGGTTTACCATAAATTTTTTTTGTTATATACCGCATACACTTCTTAATGAGCGCATATTGTAAAAGTGGCTCGCCACCATAAAACCCGACATCCAAGCTCATCGTATCACTTGAATGGACAATCAAAAAATCCAATGACGCTTTAGCTGTTTCCCACTTCATAACATTTGATGAATGAACTCTATTTTCATATTTATCAGAATACACGCAATAATCGCATCGAAAATTACATCCTTGTGTAACTTGCAAACAAATTCTAGGCAGATCACTATCAAGCAAGTTCTCAACCATATCCGTATAGGGATGATAAATTTTTTCCGGTCTATTGGTTAACAAATACCCATGTTCCATTAATGAGTGTATTTTAGTAGATTGGTACTCAACATCCTGTAGATTTTTATCTTTTAATTCTTTAAATGTAATTTCATCAATTGGCAATATTCTATTTCTATTTACATCAAATATATAATAACAGCCCAAGTTTTCAAACAGATATATATTAAGTTTATTCATTTCAAATCTACCTTTCCTATTTGTAAAACGAGAGACGGAATTTCCGTCTCCCGCTCAATGATTTCTAGCAACCGCCTCCACCATGATTAGCTGTAGAAGTAGCGTTGCTTACATTATGACCATTACTGGATTGATTTGAACCAATTTTTAATGCATTAACTACTTTACATGTACATGCAGCACAAAGACATGTGCAAGCTATGTAATAACCATGTAACGACTGTTCCTGACTATAATTTTTTTTTGCCAGTTTTTTTGCAATCATCTCTATTCCTCTCCTTTCTATATTTTATTATATTAACCATGCTTAAACATGACTAATATTCTTCTCAATATCAAACAGCTGTTTATAAACTAAGCATTTCTCTAATAATTCAAAATGTGTTCCAACATCCACTACCTTACCGTCCTCCATAACAATTATCTGATCTGCATCAATAACATTGGCAATCTTATGCGAAATTAATATCAAAGTATGTGTACCTTTTAAAGAGTTAATTGCTTTATTGATCATCATCTGTGATTTATTATCTAATGCCGAAGTAACTTCATCAAAAAGTATAATCTTAGGATCCTGCAACAATGTTCTCGCTAAAGCAATTCTTTGTTTCTGCCCTAATGACAAATTATCCCCTTTGCTGTTTATAACTGTATGAAATCCATTTTGCAAATGTGATATATCCCCAAAAATATTCGCCTTCTTAGCAGCATTATATACGTCGTTTACACTGGCAAGAGCATTACCCAATTTTATATTCTCATATATTGACATTCCAAAAAGTATCGGTTCTTGTTGAACAATTCCAATTACTTTCCTAAAATCGCCCTCTATAAAATTGTTAATATTTATTTCATTAATTGTAATTTTACCAGTTTCTACCTCATATAATTTCACCAGAAGTTTTAATAATGTACTTTTCCCTGCACCGCTAGATCCAACAATAGCATACTTTTTTCCTTGTTCAAATTTCAAAGTTATGTTTTTTAGTATCTCCTTATTACCATAGGAAAAATTTACTTTTTTAAATCCTATTTCATCTATAAATTCGGGTATTCTACTATGTCCCCACTCCTCCTGACTATTATCAATGCTAAAAAATAGTTCATTAATTCTTTTAACAGAAACTATCGCCTGCTTTAACCTTGGATTAATTTGAGTTATATCAAGCAACGCCTCTGTTAGTGATGCAGTATATGCCGAAAATGCTACAAAGTGAGGAAATATTAGTCTTTTTTTAATCAATAAAAACATCCCTAATCCATAAACAGCTATTTGTGTGGAAAAATTTAATATTCCTACTATCCCCGATGATATTGCAGTCATTTTTCCCATATGAATCCCAATATTTTTATTATTGTTAACAAGTGATGTAAATTTTTGTGAAGCTATTTTTTTAGCCCCGAACACTTTAATACAGCTTATCCCCAGGAAAAACTCCTGCGTCTTATTATAGTATATATCCATTGCATCTCTCAGTTTTACTTGATCCTTTTGTAAAATATTTCCAAATTTATCAATCACAAAATAACTTATCGGAAATGACATAACAGTTAATATCGCTAAAGGCCAACTTATAGAAAATGCTACCACTGAAATAATCACTGCCTTTAAAACACTCATAACAACATTAACCAATTGTCCAGTAAAAACGTCAATAATTGTAGCAACATCACCTTCCAAATGAGAGAGCAATTCCCCACACCCCATTTTATCTATAAAAAGCATCGGATAATTCATAATTTTATCAAAAAGATCTCTTTTTGTTTTGCATACAATCTTTTCATTTACCGCAGTTCCAATATATGTTTCAAAATAAATTACAATACTCTCAATTATATATAAAAATAGAAGCAACAATATATCTCTAACAAATTCATTAACATTTATTTTAAGAACACTTTGCAACATATATCCCCATAAAATAGGTTGAATTATACTTATAACAATTTCACTTATCTTCAAGATTAAAATTATAAACATTTTAATCTTTGGGACTCTTATGTAATTAAGGGATCTTTTTATTTCTTTGACACCTCTAAATTCTATTTTTTTCATTATTTAACTGTTTCAACTTCTCCAAAAACATTAACATAATAGATATAAATAATACAGAAATAGTTTCATATGACCAATACTTCTTATAATTTTCTAAAATTAAAGCAAAGCAAATCCAAAAAGCACTATTTATACTTGCTTTTCTATTCGCTTCTTTCATTTCATATTTATCCATACTATTTGTCCTAGGAATCGGAGCAAATTTATGAATCAAAAGTATATAGACAATTCCTATCAGAAATATATTTATTAAATCAATATTCATTAGATTCAAAGCTTTACAAAATAGTAAGGAAACCAAAAAAAATAAATTATAGCAAACAAAACAGCCTATATAGGTTTGTGCATGATAACCTCCTATTTGAGTTCTTACACTAGCTAAAATATAAATGTAAATTACACTTAATACTGGACACTTTAATACAATTCCCAAAACTAAAATCCAAATAGCATTAAATATCGAAACTAATAATAACTCAATTCCATATTCATACACTGCTGTTTCTTCTATTTGTATTATGTCCATTTGAACCAAATATTTTATTATATTATTTATAATTAGTTTTATCATGTTTCTTTTTTTTAATCATTTCTTTAACATTAGTATCTGCAACAAGTTCGTGAAAGCCCCAATACGTCGGCCAGCCTTGACCTCGTTCCGCAGTATACTCTGCTGCCCTTGCAAGTTTTTTTAACAAATATCTTTTCATATCTCTACCTCCATAATTTATAAAATATAAAAAGTAGCCAACTTCATTAAACTATAGTTGACTACTTATCATTTATCAATACATTTGACTTAATCCGTTATTATCTTATCCTAATTCGTTATTGTTTATCCTCTCAAGTGGGAGCATAATATGAACACAAAAATATTGCGCTGATTCAAAATACTCAATTAATCCGTCTGATTTTTCAACTAATTCTTCTACATGCTTTATTCCAAAACCATGCAATTTTTTATCAGCTTTATCTGTTTTTAAATCATGATTCACCTGCAATACCGATTGTTCGATCTTATTTTTTATGATACAGCTAAAATATTCCCCTTTTATTTTGAGTTCTACCTTAATTTTTCTTTTAATTATTTTCTGGGATGCTTCAATAGCATTATCTAACAGATTAAACAAAATTATACTGATCATAAATCCATCTATATTGCTAAAATCTCCAATAATGCAACTTGACACTTCTATTCCTTTTTCATTGCAAATAGATAATTTAGAATTTAATGTAGCATCAAGTATAGAATTACCGGAGCAAATATATTCATGACTATCTCTCATATAATAATTGTTTGCCTTTTTTAGATATGTCATACATTCATCAATATTCCGGTTTCTTACCAATTCTTCTATATTTGCTAGCATATTTCCATAATCATGTCTGAGTCTTTGAATCCTTTTTTCTGAATGCCTTATTTCATTTAACTGCTGCTCTTGACATTTATTTTGAAATTGTAACATTTTTATTCGTTCCTCTTGGTTCCTTTGTCTGCTAATCTTACACATAGTAAAAACAATATAAATATCTATTCCAACAGCTCCCCATGAAATAAACGAAATCCCTATATGGTAATTATTAATCTGAGCATTTTTTTGTAAAAAATAAAATATTATACTCTCTACTAATAAGGAATATATTGCAATAAGTGTATAAATTATAAAATATTTCTTATTTAAAAAAATTGCCAGATCTCCTTTGAATTTTAAAAATAATTTAGATACGCAATAATATATTATAGTCGCTATAACAATGCCTGCAAGATAATAGGGATTATTAATATCTAAATACTCTTCTACAGACATATCGGTAACCAACAGTATTATTTGTAAAAAGTTTATGTTAATCAAGGGTATCAACAACAGTTCTATAAAAATAAAAATACCGTGTTGGATTTTACTTCCTAATAAGTATTTATTAGAGAAACAAAATAATATCCAAAAAATAAATATTGTAATTACGACATCTCCTATTTGTAACACGCTCTCTAATTGTAAAGAAATGAAAATTAACGCTACACATTCTATTTTTCTTAGGGTTATCTTCTTCGCTTTATGTTTCGTCTCAAAAAATTGCATAAGAAAAGTGCTAATCAAAAATGCTTGTATAAAACTACAAAAGATAATAAAACCTTGTATCAACATACTAATCTCCATTCCATGCCTTTCATTTGACGTCACAAACAATTATGAGCTTGATTTATTTTCTTTCACATTAAATTTTTCTCCAAAATTTCATAAATCTTTCTTTAAATTCTTTCTTTCTATCTCGGCTAAGTTGTATGCTATATCCACTTTCCATAATTATGCATGAATCTTCCAGTTTTTTTACATATTTCAAATTTACAATTGCGCCGCTATTGACTCTGAAAAAATTTTCCTCGCTTAATTGTTTTAAACATTCTTTCAAAGTACTACGAAATTCATAACTGTCATCTTTATCTGTTACTAATAAAATTTTATGTTCCCAGTATGTCAAATACATAATCGTATCTGTACGCACTGATACCATTGTTTTCTTAGTTTCAAACATAAAAGAAGCATTCTTTTTGGAAATTTCTAAAATAAACTGCTTCAGCATTTCGGGAAATTCCTCATCTATATCTTTCTTTCGAATAAAAGAAAAAGGGTAAAACTGAAGTGAACGAAAAACTAGATTCTCATGATTAGTAACAAAAACTATATTTTTATTGCGTCCTGCTTTTTTTAAATACTCTGCAATCTCTATTCCATTAAGAGCTGGCATTTCAATATCTAATATTATCAATTCATCTTGTGACTCTATGTTATTTTCCAAAAATTTTATACCATCAACATATATATCACACATAAAATCAATATTTCTCGATAAAAATTCCTTTTCAATTATCAATTTCAACTTTTGAGCTATAATTACATCGTCATCACAAATAGATGCACGCACCATATATACTTATCTCCATTTTACATTATTGATATCACACTATTACATTTACTAATTGACTAGCCTTCTTAATAGTATAAACAATCACCAATTCAAATAGCTTTATTAATATTCTTCATAAATCTGCTATTTCCTACAGAGAAAATTCTATAACACTTTTCACTAAAAAACAATTTTTAATTTCATATAGTATATACCGTTTCAGCCCACCGAAATATTTTTATGTTTTTTGCACAGACATATCCCCCATGCCATGACAACCGGAAAAACAATTGCCACAAGAATTCCTGTCTTCAGATTATCGGAAGCAGCACTTGCCACTGCCCCCACAAGCGTCGGCCCGCCGGAGCATCCCAAATCGCCCGCCAGCGCCAGCAGTGCAAACATCGCGATTCCTCCTTTTCGCAGGACAGACGATGCTTTACTGAATGTGCCCGGCCACATGATTCCGACAGACAAACCGCAGATGCCGCAACCCACGAGTGAGAATACCGGAAGTGGGGACAGTACAATCAGCAGATAGGACAGGACGCACAGCACACTGCTTCCAAACATAAAACGATCCAGATCTATTTTATGTCCCATTTTTCCGTAAAATGCACGGGAGCTTCCCATAAGAATCGCAAACAGCATCGGTCCTGCCAGATCGCCAATCGTCTTGGTCACGCCAAGTCCTTTTTCAGCAAATGTGGATGCCCACTGGCTGACCGCCTGCTCGCTTGCCCCCGCGCAGAGCATCATAAGCATCATAAGCCAGAACACCTTACTGCAAAACAGTTCACGTATGGACATTCCGGTCTCCCCCTCTTCTATGAGTGATGCGATCGGTGTCCGGACAAACAGGAATACATTTAAGACTGGAATAAGTGCCCATATGCATGCAAGGATTTTCCAGTTACCGATACCGAACACCGAGAAAAAGACGGTGGACAACAGTACAACACCCACATGTCCCCAGCAGTAAAATGAGTGCAGAAGACTCATGGCTTTTTCTTTGTTATCGGTCGGACAGCTTTGTACGATCGGGCTGATCAACACCTCGATCAGTCCACCGCCCAGCGCATAAATGCAGACAGCAAGTAAAAGACCTGCAAACGGATCGGGCATCAGATCCGGCAGAAATACAAGCCCTGCCAGTCCTGCCGCCGCAAATATGTGCGCGAGCACAACTGATATCCGGTATCCGATCTTATCGATGAATCCTGCCGAGAGCAGGTCTACCAGAAGCTGGATTCCGAAATTAATGGTGATCAGCATAGTAATTCTGCTCAATGGGATATGATAGCTTTTTTCAAAGGTCAAAAACAAAAGTGGTACAAAATTATTGACGACTGCCTGCACAATGTAGCCGATGAAACAGGCATAAATCGTCTTCTGGTAATTTGGTTTCATAACAACTATGCTCCTTTTCTTTCTCAGAATATTTAGGCGATTGCGAAGTTCCAGGCTCCGGAAGCCGCCGCACGGGAGCAGTCGGAGCCTAGAGCTTCGCAATCGCCTATTCAAAATATCATAGTATGTTTTCGCTGCTAAAATAATAATTTCTGTATCTAATGAAAGAGGGAATATTTTACGCAAGGAGAAGGCATGTACGATTTTTTTGATTTCGACTATAATAACGCAGTTTTTGAATGGGATGATAACAAAGCGGATATAAATTTCAAAAAACATGGAATTCGTTTTGAAACTGCAGTTAAAATTTTTACTGATAATAATAAATTAATTTGATACGATGAAGATTGTCCTAAAATGACAGAAAAAATGTTACAACAGTTTCATCGTATGAACAGTGTGATTGTAAAAATTTCCCTGGAAAATATAGAAAAGGTAAAATCATTGAAACCGGATTATCCTTCTATCCTCAGTCATCTTCTCAATCTTGCCCTTAATGATTCAGATCTATTAAAAAAATGTATCTAAAACTATAAGGAAAAAGTCCCTGGCTGTCTGCCAGGGACTTTTTCCTATAACTCAGCAATAATCACCTGATATCCATCAAGCACAACCGACTGCACCTCTGCCTCCATCGTCTTTCCATTATTCAGAAGAACTTTTTTAGCCGAAGCCGGAAGTTTCACTTCCTGCCGCACCTTTGGATTTTCCCAGTTCAGATCCGGCTGCTTTTTGTGGAAGGAGTGCAGATAATATTTATTGGTTTCCGGAATCGGCTCCCAGACACTTCCTCTAAAATAGGAGCGCCAGTTACACGGCAGCTTTCCGTCCTTTTTGTCCGCGATATAAAAGTATTTTCTACTTCTCAATGCAGCAGCCGATGCCGTCCCTGCAAGTTTTATTTTACGTTATAGCGGTAGACTCTTGCCTCATATGGGTGGAGTACTGATTCTAAATTTCCAACATAATTACTGATAAGTATCTGTGCATCTGCCGGGATCTGTGCGGTCACTGCAGCCGGAATGACAATATCCTTCTCCGTAAAATTACACAATACCATAAGCTGTTCGTTGTTCCAGCTCCTTGTGTAGATAAACAGTTCTTCATTCTGCGGCTCTAACAGTTCATAGTCTCCGTACACGATAATTTCATTTTCATGGCGCAGACGGATCAGTTCTTTATAATAAGAAAATACCGAATCCGGATCGTTTGTCTGCTGCTTTGCATTGACCGTTTTGTAATTACTGTTTACCTTAATCCACGGAGTTCCTGTGGTAAAACCAGCATTTGCACTGTCATCCCACTGCATCGGCGTGCGCGCATTGTCGCGGCTGATCCGCTTTAAATATCCCATCATTTCTTCATGGGAAACACCGCAGGTTTCTGTCAGTTCTTTGTAAGCATTCAGGCTTTCAATATCCCGGTAATCCTCTAACTGATCAAAATAAGCATTACACATGCCAAGTTCTTCCCCCTGATAAACATATGGCGTTCCCTGCATCATATGCAGACAGGTTCCCAGCATTTTGGCTGAAATTTCCCGATACTGTTCACTGTCATTTCCAAACCAGGAAACCGAGCGCGGCTGATCATGATTGGATAAAAACAAACTGTTCCAGGCTTTCCCTTCCAGTCCGGTCTGCCATCTGGATAAAATCTTCTTCCATACCGGAAGCGGCATCTTATGGCTATCCCATTTACCGTAATGGTTGTCTGCCTCCGGTCCACCTCCGGTATGTTCGAACTGGAAAACCATGTTCAGTTCGCTGCCATCTGCATTGGCATATTTTTTTGCCTCTTCCAGCGTCACTCCGGCAGCCTCCCCTACCGTGATCAGATCATAATGGGAAAGCACTTTCCGGTTCATTTCTTTTAAATACTCATGCACATGCGGACCGTTCGCACAACCGCTGTCTGCGTATCCGGTTTCTCCCGGAATTCCATCCGGCAGTCCTTCCGGTTTGGAAATCAGGCTGATCACATCCATACGGAATCCATCAATGCCTTTTTCACACCACCAGTTCATCATATCAAATACCCGGTCCCGCACTTTTGGATTGTCCCAGTTGAGATCCGGCTGTTTTTTCGAAAACAGATGCAGGAAATACATATCCGTCTGTGGATCATATTTCCATGCCGAACCACTGAAACAGGACCCCCAGTTATTCGGCTCTTTTCCGTCTTTTCCTTTTCTCCAGATATAAAAATCGCGGTATGGATTATCCACGCTCTTTCTGCTTTCCACAAACCATGCATGCTCATCGGATGTATGATTGACAACCAGATCCATCATGATCTTAATTCCCAGCTCATGTGCCCGTGCAAGCATCCTGTCATAATCTTCCATGGTTCCGAATTCTTCCATGATCGCCTGATAATCGCTGATATCATATCCATTGTCATCATTCGGTGACTGATAAACCGGAGACAGCCAGATCACATCAATTCCAAGTTCTTTGAGATACTCTAATTTTTCTGTAATACCATTGAGATCCCCGATGCCGTCTCCATTTGAATCCATAAAACTCCGCGGATAAATCTGATATACAACCGCTTCTTTCCACCATGCCTTATTCAATACCATATCCTCCTTGCCTCTCTCATACATATTTGAATACCTGCATTATACGGCATTTTCGCAGAATTTTCTTTCACATTACTGCGCAAAAATAAAACAATTCTGCCCTCATTTCCTGCTTAAATTATTTTTGTTTCCTCCAGCTGCTCGGTAAACGCTTCGTTCATCCGGATAATCGGTTTACGAAGTACAAGTCCCATAAAAAGTGCAATCACCAGGAAGATGCCCAGTTTTGCCAGATCTATCCCGTAATCGTTCCCATAACAGCCTCCAACCGCTTCCCGCAGGGCTGCCATGCTGTGGGTAAACGGCAGAAGCGGATACACTGCCCGGAAAAATTTCGGAGCACATTCAATCGGGAAAGTTCCACCGGTTCCCGCAACCTGCATAACAAGTAAAACCACACTGCCTGCTTTTCCGATATCTCCAAATGAAACCGTCAGCGTATAACTGATCGTGACATAGACTATACTTGAAAACCAGCAACCAAATAAAAACAGGAACGTATGCGCACACTGAATCCCAAGATAATACAGATCTCCCAGTGCAATCAGCGTACTCTGCAACAGACCAAGGATCAGAAATATGATCCAGCGTCCAAGATAAATTTCATGAATTTTGACCTTTTTCAGTCCCATCTTTTTTATGCTTTCCTCGGAAACGGTCACTTTTAACATTGCAACCAACACGATTCCGCCGATCCAGATAGAAAGTGTCGAATAAAACGGTGCCATGGAAGAACCATAATTATCAATCGGATAAATTTTCTTCGTATTCAGTTCCACTGGTGCCGACAGGAAGGCACTGACCCCGGACTTATCATCATAGATCATATGTTCCAGATCCGCATAATCCCCGTTGTCTTTTGCTTTCGTAAGCTTATCCGTAATCTTTTTTATTTTATTTGCAGATTTGCGTAAAAGTTTACCAGAATCATCCAGACAGGTCTGTATTTCTGACAGATCCGATCCTGCGGTGTCCGTTAACGTGTAAACACCCTTTGCACTTGCATTGATCTGTTTCGTCAGACCTGTAAGATCTGCAGAGGTATCTTTGACCGAATCTGCAAGTTTCTGCAAAGTTCCTTTTACATCATTTTCATATTCTTTGCTGATCTGCTGCAGACGTTTCTGATTTTCTTTTACAAGGGCATCCAAAGCTTTCTTGTCAGAAATCAGACCTGTAGTGGACTTCTTCACGGAAGCCGCGGTATCGATCAGATCATCCCGCAGTTCTTCCTGTTTTTCAATAGAACGGTTGATCTTTTCAATCATAGGTCCTAATGAGGAATCGGTTTCCGGATGTTTTTCCGAAAGCTTGATCAGATTATCCCGGAGTGTTGTAAATGACTTGATGTTTTTATCCACCGTCTTTGCTGCTTTTACAAGGGTATCCACCGTATCCTCACTGCCATTTATTCCATCTTCCACCGTCTGATCCAAAAGCAGGTTTATTTCAGAATATACCTTTTTGCCTGCTTTCAGTGCTTTGCCCACGCTCTCGGTCGCACTGCTTATTGTCGTTTTCATATCGGTAAACGTCTTTTTGGAATTTTCCAGAATCTGTTTTCCATCCGCAGACTCTGTTTTCAGTTCTTTTAAAAAATCAGAAGACGTATTCAGCAGGGACTGGGCAGAAGACGTAATCCCTGAAAAAGTTTCTAGCGTGGATGCAGTCATATCCATGTCATCCGATGCATCCTCAAGATTGTGAATCAGATTATCCACCAGCCGGTCTGCTCCGTTTGCCTCAGCCATATTAGAGACCGACTGAAACACCGTCATTGCCGTGTCGGATATTGTCTGTATAAATACCTGATTCACCTGTTTCTGGATCGCAGTTGCACCCTTGTCGGTCACTTTTGGTGCAATCGCATTTTCCTTGGCATTGGAATAGTAAATAATTTCCGGCTTTTGAATCTGATCGGAAAACAGACTCATCATCTGGGTACTGAATTTCTCCGGAACAACAATCGCCGCATAATATTGTCCGGATTTTACCCCCTCCATTGCCTTTTCTTTGCTGGTAAATACCCAGTCCATCTGTGTATTTTCCCTTAGTGCGGAAATCACCTGTTCCCCTACATTAATCTCAAGAGGAATCAGACTTCCGGTATATCCCTCATCCACACTTGCCACCGCGACCTTTAAATTTCCCGTATTGTTATACGGATCCCAGCTTGCCGCAATATTAAACCATGCATACAGACACGGAACGACAAGGACACCGATGACAACAATCATTGCGATTACATTTTTGCGAATCCGTTTCACGTCGTCGATGAAAATTTTCAGAATGTTTTTCATTTGCTGTTCTCCTCCTTCAAAATTTTCATCAGTTCCTCGGAACTCATCTCTCCCAAAACAGATTTCTTTTTCATCTCTTCATGTAGATATTCCACAATCAGCAGATACAGTATCAGTGCAAGTAAAGAAACGATCCACAAAATCAGATAAACCAGTTTGGATTCCAGACTAAACATCAAAATCAGAAATACGAGTGGTATGACCATCATACAGATAAAACCGGAGCGTACCATGACCGGATAATATTTTTCAAATGCGAGTGTTTTCTCTGTTAATTTCTTTCTCCACGCATCATCTTTCATAATCACCTGCATAATCCGCTGCAGCTGTGGATTATCCCTGCCCTTGGAATCCGTCTCACAGATCATCAGATCGGTTTCTGCAAGTCTGACATCAAACAGATGATTCAGATTCATCAGAAGCGGACGGAGTACAAGCCCGATAAACAATGCGACCAGTAAAAATACCAGCAGTTTTCCCAGGCTGCTTCTATAAGTATGATGATAGTATCCGGCAATACATTCCCGCATTGCGCTGATCGAATAAGAAAACGGAAGCAGCGGATGCAGTTTCTGGAAAAATTCCGGCATCATTTCAATCGGATACGTTCCGGAAGAACCCGGAATCTGTAAAATTACCAGAAGAACCGCCAGTGCTTTTCCCATGTGTTTAAACGTCGATGCCAGTGCAAAGATCAGATTCACATAAACAAAGGAAGTTAACATTCCGGCAAGAATAAATTTTACCGGATGCAGACACTGTACTTTCAGCAGAATAATATCTCCCGCACATACGATAGCTCCCTGAATCAGTCCTATGATAAGAAACAGCAGAATACGCCCGAAATACGCACTTGTCGGTGTAAAATCCGGCACTTCTTTGTCCCGGTCTACTTCCTGTTTTAAAATAGAAACCAGTATCAGTCCACCTACCCAGAGTGCCAGGTTTGTATAAAACGGGGTCATTCCTGTTCCGTAATTTTCCACCTCATACAGGACATCCGTCTTTATATTTACCGGAGAAGACATAAAATCGGAAATGTCTTTGGCATCAATCTTTTCCAGTGACAGGATATTCTGATACATATCCGAATTCTGCAGTGTCTGCAGATCCGTGACAATTTTCTGCAGTTTCTGATCCACCTGACCCATAACATTGCCCGTCTGCGTAAGTACTTTGGAGCTGCTGTGCAATGCAGATTTTAACTGATCCAGAAGATCTCTCATCTGTTTTGTCATGGATGTTATGCTATGTAAGGTTGTTGACAGATCCCCGCTTACATTCGCCAGACCTTCCAGTGACTGGTCCAGCTGCGGGTAAATATTTTTGCTGAAATCGATCCTGCTGTCCTGAAAACTCTCACGGTTATCCTCTGCAAGCGTTTCCAGTGAACTTCTCGTATCTTTGGAATTCTTTAACACTTTCCGCATACTGGTATTTGCACTTTTCAATGAATTTACCAGTTTCTGCGCAGAAATGCTCTGCGTCTGCAGCTGTGAGATTTCCTGTCCGACAGATGCTGATAACTGTGTATCTTTTCCAAGATTCTGATTTAACTTTTCCAGATCTTTGAGAAGCTGGGCATTTTTCTCATTGATCTGGGTGATCGTATCGAGACTGTCCCCAACCGCAAGATTTGCCTTATCTGCCTTTATCTCAAACTTATTCAGACTCTTAGAAGCCGAGGACGAAACTTCATCCAGAAAAACTTCCCCGCCGGTCAGCCCATTGGAGAACTGTTTATAAAATTTTCCAAGTGCCGTCTGACTTTTTTCCAGCAATACAGAAGTTTCTTTTAAAGAAGAAGAGCTGTCCTTTGCTGCCTCATCCACCTGATCCAAAGACTCCTTGAGTTCTTTGATCTGTGCATCGGATTTATCTACTTTTTTCTGAAATTCTTTTACCAGCTTCTGATAATCCGTTAAATTATTCTGAACTTCGGTAATGGCAGATGTCAGTTCCGACTGTGTATCGTCCAGTCCTCTGGTAATACTGTCTGCGGAAGACTTTACAATTTCTGATACTGCCGAAGATGCCGTGGCAGAAAAGGTGTCGTTGATCTGCTGTTGCACCGTTGTCGCACCGGTATCCGTAATCTTCGGTGCAATGGCATTTTTCTTTTCATTAACATAATAGTCCAGCTTCGGGCGTTTCAGGTCTCCGGAGAGAATACTTACCAGGGAACTACTGAAATTCTCCGGAATGACGATTGCCGCATAGTAATCTCCTGCCTGAACACCTTCTTTTGCTTTCTCTTCACTGACAAACTGCCAGCCCAGCGACTTGTTTTCTTTCAGTTTTTCAACAATCGAATCGCCTGCATTCATCGTGATCACGTCGGTTTTGGTTCCTGTATCGCAATTGGCAATTGCCACCCTGATTCCCGAAGTATTTGCATACGGGTCCATGTTTGCGGCAATATTAAACCATGCATACAAAGACGGCAGGAGACATACGCCGATCATAACCAGTGTCGCGGCACGGTTTTTTAACAGACGTCGCACATCCCTGCGGAAAATCTGAAATGCTGTCTTCATTCATTACCTCTTTCTATTCTCAGTTTCTTCATGAAAAAAGGAAAATGGCTTTTTCAGCCATTCCCCTTTTTTATTATAAAGAGTTCTATATGAATGTTCAACCGAAACTTGAAAATTATTAGAACGTATTATTTGGACGCAGATATTAGAATTTTCTCTGTTCACAGAAAACCTATCTTCCTAAAATCATGTCCTTATTTTTCATCATTGCATACCTTATCATGCCGGCAAACAACAACAAGAGTCCAACCATAATCACTACAGTTGCCGCAACACAAAACCATAACGCGCCCTGCACACCAGAGGCAAAGATCCTGTAATACAATGCAGACGCACAGCCTCCAATGACAAGCCCTATAGCAATGCCATTCCTTCCATATCCGAAAAACTCTTTTGCAAGCATCTGTTTCTCCTGCTTCGGTGTCATGCCGACCGAGCGCAGAATGACAAATTCCCGTCTCCGCTGCCACAGATCGGCCAGCACCGTATTACAGATGTTCGTCACACCGATTAAAAGCACTGCAAGCAAAAATCCATAGAGTGCAATTCCATCTACAAACAACAGCATATTGTTTTCCCGGTTCTGCAGATCGCGGTTTCGGATTTCCTCCGGATAAAAATCATAGGTTTTTTCCAGTGCCTGTGTGAGCGTTCCCGGATCGGTACTGGCGTATTTTACGGTAATTTTTGCACCGCCCTGCGGATCGTGGGCATCAAGCCATGCATCACTGACAATGATGGTTCCGGAGTCTGTATAGCTCTGCGACGTATCGACACCAAACGGCCGCCTGGTTGTGACTGCTGCGATCTGCATCTGATCGGTCATGTCCGGTGTTTTCTCCATCTGTTCTTCGCGGCAGAACTGTCCCCTGATCCAGTCGCCTGGTTTGTAATCTGTCACCTTCCATGTGGTTTCCTTTCCATCCCAGTACCCGGCATACGCATTGTAAAATATCGCACAATCTTTTGCCGTTTCATAGGAAAGTCCCAGTTCTTTCAGGTAATTGCGGTACGCTGTTTCTCCGACTGCCAGTACCTGGATCACTGCGGTTGTCTCATGTTTGAGATCCGGTGCTCCATTTCGTCGGATATGCGTCTGTGTATACGGTACCTCTTTCGTATTCACCATATATGCCGCCGTCCGCAGGACTGCCGCTTCCGTGACGCTTTTTTCCTTTGTGCTCTGCAAAACCGCAGACCGGTTTACCTCCCAGCTTCCCTGCACATCCACCGAAACATTGGCATGATCGTCAAACATATGGTTGCTTTGTCCTACCGAAATCGTCTGTACTCCCATAAAATAGGATACCAGAATAAAAAGCGCCGTACATCCTGCGATTGCAGCCGTGATCGTCCGTTTTTTTGCCCGGCGGCTTTTCTTTGCCTGCCCGCGCATTGCCGCAACCGGAGAACTTTTTGCCGCCTGTTTTGCCGGACGGCGCGCGGAAAGAACAAGAGTGACAGTTGAGAGTAAAATACCGGCGATAAGCATCTGCCATGCCACATGAACATGCAGATACTGTACGGTATTCTGCCCGTACAACAACGCTTTGATAGCAAAAATTCCGCCTGTCGAAAGCAACAGTCCCAGCACAGTTCCCAGGGGAATTGCGGTGCGCCCTGTCAGAAATGCCTCGTAATACACACTTTGCCGAATCTGCCGCGGTGTGGCACCGACCGAGGCAAGCATGCCGTAACTCTTTCGCTTTTCCTCCATGGAAATAGCAAAGCTACTACCGATGCAGCTTACCGCCGCTGCCAGAATGATAACATTTGTGACCGCAACTGCAAGATAGAGCATGTGATACGCCGACTGGCCGATATCCATGCGCTCAAATCTTATCAGCCCCCAGTTTTCATAAAACCGGTACAAAGACCGCTCCATCAGATCATTAATCTGGCGGTTTGTGATGCGTTCATCTTTGATAAACGGAAATTTCTGTACGCCGGGGGTAAGTGTAACACCCACAATATCCGCTGTCGTCTGTGCCCGGTCACGCAGCCCTGCTTTCGTGTACTTGCAATAAATATCCGTGCGCTGCATGTACTTTTCCGGGATATTATCTCCCTTTGGATTCAGATATGTAATTACACTGTAGCCCGGTGCTGTCCACTCCTCAAATCCAAAGTTCGGACGCTGCACAATGCCAACCACCTGAAAAGATGCCGTTAATTTCTTTTTCAGTTTTTCTCCCGTTCGGTAACCACTCGACTGTGTCAGTACATTCCCGTTCTTATCCTCACGTTCGGAAATGTCCAGTGTGATCGTATCCCCCACACGATATTCCACACCACCGTTCGTCATCATATGCCGGGAAAGCAAAATCTCATGATCGTTTTTGGGCATACGTCCCTTGATCAGATGCAGGGCATTTTTCTGCATGGCCCGATTGTCCATTGCGGTCAGATACACATACGGTTTATCGGGATTTTTACTGCCGGAAAGCTTTGCATACCCCAGCCCGACACTCTGGTATGCGGTCGCAACCTTGCGGTTATTTACAATGTGATCCGCCTCCTCACGCGGCACATCGTAAAATACATAGTCATAATCTCCGCTTAAATCCTTTGCATATTCGATCAGTCCCGCCTGGCAGGACGAAGCAAAGGAAAAAACTGCGGCAAACAACGCCGTGGCAATGCAGGTTGTGATCCACACGGCAATGGTCTGCCGTCTGTTTTTCTTTCGCTCACGGATTGTCCGTTTTTTCATAATGGAAGTAACCATGCCTATCCCTCCCTTATGATTTTTCCATCTTCAATGACAATCACACGGTCGGCGGTCTTTGCGATCTCGAGATTATGCGTGATCATGATGATGGTCTGTCTGTATTCCTGATTCGCTCTGCGCAGCAGCTCAACGATCTCGTCACTGTTCTTTTTATCCAGATTTCCGGTTGGTTCATCTGCCAGAACAATTGCCGGACGGTTGATCAGTGCCCGCCCGATGGATACGCGCTGCTGCTGTCCGCCGGAGAGTTCTTCCGGAAGATGCGTTTTTCTTCCGTTAAGTCCCAACTCATCGATCAGTTTATCCAGACGCTTTTTATCCACCGTCTGTCCGTCAAGTTCACACGGCAGTGTAATGTTTTCCTCCACATTTAATGTCGGGATCAGGTTGAAAAACTGATAGATCAGACCGATCTGCCTGCGCCGGAAAATTGCCAGTTTTTCCGTGCTCAGCGTGTAGATGTCTTCTCCCTGTATCCAGACTTTCCCCTCCGTTGGCTGATCCACGCCGCCTAACATATGAAGCAGTGTCGATTTTCCGCTTCCGGAACTGCCGACAACTGCCACAAATTCGCCCTGTGCGACGGAAAGAGACAGATCATTGACTGCGGTCACACTTGTATTGCCTTTTCCATAGATCTTCGTAAGATGTTCTGCTCTTAAAATTTCCATTGTGTTCTTTCCTCCTCTACAGGTTTCATCTTACGGATGGCAGGTGACATCTCCGTGACATTTTTCAAATTTGTCAGGTTATTTTAAGTATTTTATGATAAAAACGTTGTATCCATTTTCGGATTCAACACTCAGATAAGCATTTTGTTTTTCAAGAATGGCTTTTGCAAGGGGCAGTCCGATTCCGATATTGCTGCTTCCATCGTTTGCGGCACTGTAATAGCGTTCAAAAATTTTCTTTATCTTTTCTTTTGTGATCGGTGCCCCCGGATTTGCTATGGAGACAGACGTATAAACTGCATTATCCGAAAGCGTTACCGTCACGGTTTCGCCCTTTTTGCTGTGCTCAATGGCATTTTTCAGAATGTTTTGTACCGCTTCGCGGTTCCAGTCCAAATCGCCCACCCGCAGCACCTGTGCTTCCATGCCGCAAACGCGGATTTTTACGCCTTTCAGTTCCGCAAAAATTTCCAGATGATCGATTGCCTCCGTAAGCATCCGGTTGACGGAAAATGGCTCTTTTTTCAGTGCAACCATTCCCGCATCCAGCCGGGACAGTTTTAACATAGCTACGATCATCCAGTTCATGGAATAAATCTGCCGGGAGACTTCGCGCAGAAAACGCCTGCGGGTTTCCGGCGGCATCTGCTCATTTTCATTGAGGTTATCCAGCAGAATGGATGCTGAAGTAAGCGGTGTTTTCAACTGGTGGGAAATGTCCGCAACCGATTCTGCAAGCGCGGTCTTTTTCTCTTTTGCGTGGTCGGATTCTTCTTTTAGAAACAGCGTGATCTTGTAAAGCTGGTTTTTCAGATGGCTTAGTTCATCCTCCGTGTTGTCCGCCAGTGCCAGATCATAATGACCACGGACGATTTCTTCCATGTAATCCGACAGTTCCGCAAGTTTACGGCTCCGCCGTTTCTGATAAATGAAAAACAGACCTCCGGCTGCAAGTTCCGCCAGCAACACACCGCCAAGCGTCCCCAAAAGAATCCTGCGTTCCATGGTTTTTGTTCCGGCAATCACCGGTTCCGCCTCTGATATGCCATAACTTTGCAGGATTTTTTCTGCTTCTTTTATCTCTTTCTGATGGGATTTCTGATATGCATGCGGGTGCTCTAACATGCGCATGCACTCTGAGATTTTTTCCTGTCTGGATTCCTCTGTGTCACTGCCATCGTTTTTCAGTACGATGCCAAGCATTGCAGTTACTGCCTCATTTTCCCGCGCCCTGTAGTTGCGAACCACCAACGTGGTCACAGTTCCTGTAAGAAGTAAAATTATAACACTGCACAACAGAAACCATTGAACAAATTTCTTTGCTTCTTTATTTTCGTATTCCATTATTTATCACTGTAATGTCCTTTGCATTGTACCACTTCAATCATCCCATCCGTCACTTCATAAACCAGACGGTCTTTCTGATTAATTCTGCGGCTCCATTTACCACTCAACTCGCCCCGTAATCCTTCCATGCCTCCTCCGAAAATGTAATTTTACTCACCCGCCATAGCCTCCAGTTCTTCCATCGTTTTTACCACAACCTTCCCCTCTTTGATCTGGCGATCGGATTCCCGAATGTGTTCCAGATTGGTTTTCGAATAAAATGGATCCTGTGGTGCTTCAATTTCAAACGGAATTTTCCGTTCTCTCAATGCCTTTTTCGTATACACCATATAAAATGTGGAAATATTCATTCCCATTGCTTCACACATTTCATCCAGTTCCTTTTTCATCTCATCATCCATACGCAAACTAATTGTTGTCATATTCTCACATCTTTCTGCAATATTTAATACATATGCTTTCATTTTACATATATTATATTCTTTTTTATGAAAATTATCAATATTTTGTCACAGATTCAGCCGATACCCGATCCCACGCACCGTGACAATCACATTCCCCTCTTTGTCGCCTAGTTTTTCGCGCAGACGCTTCATTGTAACGGTCAACGTATTGTCATTGACAAAATTTCCTGCCATATCCCAGATTCCGTTTAAAATTTCCTCGCGCGTAAAAATTTTATGCGGATTGGAAAATAAAGTCATAAGAATTTTGTATTCGAGCTTTGTCACCGCGATCGGTTCCCCGTCCCGATAGACTTTGCCCGTGTCCGGTTCCACCGCAATATTTCCACAGGTCAGCCGCCGGATTTTTTCGGTCCTGCGCAGCACATTGCGGATGCGCGACACCAATTCCCGATTTCGAAACGGCTTGATCACATAATCATCCGCTCCGAGATCAAATCCGAGCACCACATCTTTTTCCTCATCCTTTGCCGTCAGAAAAATGACCGGTGCAATGTCATGTTCCTTAATTTTCCTGCACAGATCAAATCCGTTTCCATCCGGAAGGGAAACGTCAAGAAGCACAAGATCCACCTGCCTGCTGGCAAGAAGATCCTGTGCTTCTTTCTTTGTTTTTGCCGCTAAAAACGTATATTGTTCTTCTGTCAGAAGATATTCTAACCCCATGATGATTGACTCGTTATCCTCGATCAGTAAAATTGTCTCATTCATACTGCCTTTTCCTCTGTTTTTCAACATTCTGCTTATTATAATAAAAGAAACGAAAGGAAAAGTCCAGCCGTCCATCAGACTTCCAGCCGGTGGTATCTTCGTTTTCCCACAGCCATCAAGCAGACCGCAGCCGTTCCACTGCAGAATAACACGGCAAATTCATTTCCTGCAAACGACAGGCACAGATCATTTTCCATAAACCAGCCTCCGCTGGTTGCATACAGTACTGTGGGATTAAATAATTCCCGGATAAGATCCCACACATTTCCCATCTGCACATAGCCAAGCAGATATGCCCCCATAAAAAGAAGACCCAATACCGCAAACGAAAAATAACTGTTCTGTAAAAACAACTGCACTGCGGCAGTAACAGCCGCAACGATCCCAAGCAGTCCCACAAGCACCACCAGCGCAAGCAAAAGATAACGCCACTGCTCCAGCCACCAGAACGTGACAAACGGATACATCATCTGCAGCCGCGGCTCTGCAACCATACATGCCGCCACCGGAACATGCCACAGGTTCTGAAACGGAACCGCTGCAAAAAATACCAAGAGGGTAAACACTGTAAGCAGTCCTGCATAAAACAGCCCGCACAACGTTCCTGCAAGCATTTTCTTTTCCATCATTTTCTTTCCGGTGGTGGTCGCTAAAACCAGATCCTGCGTCTTATATATCCTCTCATAATCCATCAGATACAGCATCGAAAGAATCATCAGAACCGCAGTCTGCAAAATCAGCTTCTTCCACAGTTTTCCATACAAAGCGGAGTGCAGTTTATACCAACTTCCCGGATAAAAGGCATACGTGCCTTCCCCTGTTTTTCTGATCTGTTCCACCCGCTTCTGCAACCTGTCATAATTGCGCACAATCCACATTCCCCAGGCTCCTTGCGGTTCATATCCACTCTTTTTTTCTTTCTGTTCCAGAATCTTACGCATATCCAGTGTATCATACATTCCGCCATAGGTCTTTTTATAGTCCGCATAGGCACTTTCATACTCCGGGCTTGCCGTCTCCTCATCCGTCACAGCCACATGCATCTGCCGCAGTTCCTTTCTCATGCCGGCATTTCCCACATAGGTATAGATACTCAAAAACTGAAACAGCCCGAATGTGATACAGACAATCCACAGAAACGGATGCCGCAGACATTTTCCACACTCTTTTTGCAAAAGGCGCATTCTTTCTCTCCTTTACACTCATCTATCGTCAGAGATCTCTGTAATGATCCCTGTGCATTTTCCACCACAGCACGCACGCGCATGCCAAAATCCACCCCAGAATCCAAAGCACTTCTGAATAAGGCAGGATATTTTCATCCATCGGCTTCTGAAACAGATGTACAAAAATGTGTGTCAGCAAAAAGCCAATTCCTGCGCATGCCGGAATGGCAAATGCAATTCCCGCAATGTAATTGCCTGCCGTTCTTCCGATCAGGTAAATCAAAACAACCGCAGCCAGCACAAACACAAAAACCAGCAGCATGTAAAGCAGCATATAGAAACCAAATGGCAGATTTTTACACCACAACTGCAGTCCCGTATCATCGATACAATCGCCTTTCCAGAATACCGCCAGTCCTTTTATGACATAAACCAGTACATAAATACCAAATTGTACGATTCCCACAAAACCGCAGCAGGCCACAAGTGCCTGAAACTGCCTGTCAAAAAGTTTCCGCCCGGTAGCAGTCGTTGCATACAACGGCAGCACATGACATAACCGTTCCCGTATCAGATACGGCAGTGCAAGGATTGCAAAACAAATCAGAAGCAGAATTCCCATCATTCTCATATCTTTTTCTACAATATAAAAAATTCCACCCGGCATTAGAGAGATACTGTCTCCATTCTGTAAATTTTTGTGTTCATCCAGCCGATCGAGCACCTGAAGTTCAAAAAACAGTTTTGACCCTTTTGAATCCTCAAAGACCAGACGCGACAGTTCCTGATCGATTTTCTTTTCCTCATCGGTTAAAGTATCCTTATCAAAAAATGTTTCCTGTGTCTTCGAAAATTCCTGATAATTCGTAATTTTTGCATCTGCAAGAACCTGATCCGCCGCAATGATCCGGGTGTATGCCTCTTCCAGTTCTTTTCTTTTTTCATCCAGCTTCGACCAGTCCTCACGCGGCAGCGAAGTTCCCCAGCTTTCGATCAGTTCGGCGTAAAACGGCATATCATACTGGGAATCTGTTGTCTGCCCTCCCGCCGGATAAATCGTCACTTCTAAAAACAAATGATAAAACAGCACCGTAAATACTGCTATAACAAGCAATACCCGGATATCCATGATTTTTTTACATTCTTTTATCAATATTTTCATGCCGGTTCCTCCTGATATGTAACCAGAAATACATCTTCCAGATTCGGCGTACAATTCCTACTGCCTTCCTCCGGCTTGCTGCTGTAATAACGCACCTGCATATGTTCCTGCTCCTGCCGCACAGAAAGAATCAGATGCGTGTCTTGAAATGCATCAAACGCACGGTCTTCCATCACGCACTCATACACCTTTCCATCAAGCGTTTTACAAATATTGGAAACCGTGTCCATCCGGTATAGTTTACGTTCTTTTAACAGAATCACCTGATTGGCATTCGACTCAATATCCGACACAATATGCGTGGAAAGAATGACGATCCGGTCCTTTGACAACGTTGACAGGATATTGCGGAAGCGCGCCCGCTCCTTGGGATCAAGTCCCGCAGTCGGTTCATCCAGTATCAGAATTTTCGGATCATTTAACATTGCCTGTGCAATTCCCACCCGCTGGATCATTCCTCCGGAAAATTTTTTCATTTTTTTGTCTGCCACATCAGAAAGTCCGACCAGTTCGAGCAGTTGTTCTATCTTTTCTTTTGCGGTCTGCTTTGGCATATTTTTAAGTGCTGCCAGATAATCCAGATACTGCACGGGTGTGTTGTTTTTGTAATATCCAAACTGCTGCGGCAGATACCCCAGCAGATCCCGGTATTTTTCCCCGAGTTTTGCAACAGGAATCCCATCCCATAAAATTTCTCCCTGTGTAGGAACCAGCAGGGTTGCAATCATTTTTATGAGAGTTGTCTTTCCCGCACCGTTTGGGGCAAGCATTCCGTAAAGCCCATGCTCCATCTCAAGACTGATGTCTTCCACCGCCGGAAATTTTCCGTAACTTTTGCTAACATGCGAAAGAGTAAGCATCTTTTTTCTCCACCTTTCCTATTGATACGAACAAAAGACAAAAGCTTGCGGCAGTGACCGCGCCGTGCACCGCCAGCGGAACCGATGTAAAAAGAAACATCTGCACGCCAGTTTCCGCAAACCTTGCAATCACACACACACACGCCCAGACTGCGATCAGACCTGCATAAAACAGACCACCCGCACCTTTGTGACAGGCATATACACAGACCGAAGCAAACAAAAACACACTGCTGCTTCCCAGCAGAACCATACTCACAAATGCTTTTCCCGAAACATCCGTAAATAAAGCTTCTCCGGCCACATTGACCAGTATCATGATCACGCCTGCATACAGCATGCGAAGTCCCGACAGATAGCTCTTGGAATAGTGAAGCGAGCCGATCAGCTCCTGCATGTGGTTCTGCGCATCCAGCCACCATGCCAGTGCCGCAAACACCAGAAAACAGACAGGAAATCCTAAAAACACAATCATCCTCTGCGTTTCGGGCTGCTTTGCATACAACTGTCCGAGCCATCCGATTCCCAGATACAGACAGGCAACAATAAGCCAGATACTTCCGCTCTGATAAAATATGGCACGAATGCCCGGTCCCCAGTAAATTTCTTTGATTCTTTCCCACAGACTCTGCCGCTTTGGTATTGCTTTTTCCACAATCGCACGACATTCCTTCTGCATAACGCTATCCTCCGGGAATTCTACTGGAAGCAGTGGTATCTTCTGTTCTTTCTCCCATTCCTTTTCCTTCATCTTTGCACCTCCTGCCGAATCCTTTTTAACATCTGGTAAAACCGGGTCTTTACGGTACTCTCCGCAAGATCCATCTCCTCTGCAATCTGCGCAAATGTTTTCTCCTCAAAGCATTTTTTCTGAAAAATGCGAATCCATTCGCGCTCATAGGAAACGACAATATCCATAATCCGGCGAATCTCTTCTTTTTGAACCATATGCTCCGCCAGATCACGCACAGTTTTTTCCTCCTCTGTTTCCCATTGCAGGGGCTGCTGCAGTTTTTCCTTTTTATAACTTTTACTGCGATAATAATCCGTGATCCTGTTGGCTGCCACACGGTATGCCCAGGTGCGGAAGCCCGCCTTTTTCTCATCAAACGCATAAATCCCCTGCAAAACCGTAATAAAAATTTCCTGTGTCAGATCAAGCGCAAGTTCCCTCTCTCCGGTCTGCCGGTAGGTAAACGCATAGATTTCCCGGTAGTATCGCCGGATCAGTTCATCCGCCGCTTTTTTATCCTGTTTTTTCTTAATTCTGCGGATTAACTGGTTGTCCGTCTGCATGCATGTTCACCGCCTTTATCTCCGTTCACTCAGATATACGAAATATGATACAAAATAGTTTGGATTCTGAAAAGATTTTTTCAAAAAAGAAAAAAGGACCGGTGCAAAACTAATTTGCCACAGTCCTGTCATAACCTTTTATGCGTCCTTATCTAAAAATGCAGCGACAAAAATCGCCGGAGAGTTCCAGTAAATCGTAATTTCATTCAGCGAATAACACTCCCATACATCCAGAAAACATTTCATCGGCGGTGTACCCGGTGTGATCAGCCACTCTGCCTTTTCATCCACCGGAGCGGAGTTTGGACCGCCCACCACAAATCCCGGAATAGTCTCGTCGATTCCATCCGAAACAGTCACACGGTTATGCGGATTCTGACAGCTTTTTGTTCCCACGGCAGTCACATAACTGTAGCCGGTTGCATTCACACCAAGAATATAGTCCATCTGCGCCTGTGCCATTTTCTGGTAACGCGCTTCCCCGGTCAGAAGATGCGCAACTGCAAGGATCATGGCGCGGTTGAGCACGACCATGTTGCTGCCCCAGCCATATTCTTCTTTTGTCAGCGCGACAAAATATCCGCTGACATCTGCAATGTCACAGATTTTATCTGCCTCGTTTAAAAATGCCTGCCGGAATTTCTGCTGGCATACCTGAAAACGCTGTGTTTCCTTTGCTTCTTTTTTCTTTGCCCCAAACAGACAGGAAAGTCCCGCCAGACCGGACACATCCACCCAGCCCATATCGGTTGGATTTTCGTTTGTTTTTAAATAGTCCTCCAGCTTGTCCAGATATGCGGCGTTGCCCGTGGTCACATACAGTTCCGCTGCCGCCCAGAGCCGCTCATCCAGATCCGAGGTATCCTCATAGCCGCCGGTATTGCAGCCTGCTGGATTTTCAAATCCGATAAACTGTGGATGCTGCATCAGCCAGTCCCACGCACGCACTGCGGCATCCTCCGCTTCCGCTGCAAACGCAGGCTCCCATGCCATATACACGCGGGATGCCAGTGCCATGACCGCTGCAAAATCCGCTGCCGCCATTGTCGATGCCGGAAACAGGATCATCTGCCGTTTGTCCTCACACGGCATCACAAAATTTGCATGGCGCATCGAAGTCAGCTTATGGCAGACACTTCCATCCTCCATCTGCATTTTCAAAAGCCAGCGCAGCTCATACAGGCACTCACTTAAGACATCCGGCATCGCATCGTTGCTTTCCGGAATATTTAAGTTTTCGGTGAAACTCTCCGGAAAGAGCTGATGCGCATAGATCATGTGTGCAAGCGCTGTAGCCGCTGCTGTGGTATATCTGCCATAATCCCCGGCATCGTGCCAGCCTCCGGTCACCTCATACTGTTTTGCATTTTCTTTTCTTTCCAGATAGTCTTCCAGCCGTACTGCTGTGCCCGTGTGACAGGTACAACGCCTGAATTTTCCGGCAAAGGTTTCTTCCAGTGCCATCCCACAACGCTGGAAATACAGTGCTTTACACAGCGTCTGGTTCAATGTATGGTATGCCTTGCTGCTGATGATACAGCTTCCGAGAACCGCACCTTCCCCATCTTGAAATGTTACAGTTCCTTCCTCTGTAAGATCGGAAAAGTCAATGTGCCATACTTTATCTTCTGCACTCTCATCAACTCCTGCATATACCGCCTGTTTTACAGCGGTCTGCTCCCCTTTTTCATTCCAGAGGGACACCTTTTTATCCTGCATTTTTTCCATTTCATCCGCGCTGTTTTCCTGCGCAAGTACCGCAATCTTGCGGCCTTTCGGCAGATACCCTGCCTGATTTGCATAAAATCTGATCATGTTGATACTCCCTGTTTTTCCTACAAAAAAAGCAGTTGAATGGTGAACTACCCATTGTCTAAAGCCAATGGGCTTCCTGCTTCGCAGACCTCGTTTCTACGTTCCACTCCGGTCGGAGCAGAACAAACATCCACCGGATGTTTTGCTCCCTACTATCTCCACAGGCGTTAATTCGGGCAGTCCCTGCCCTATATTGTTATTTTTATGCTATTTGTCTTAATCCTTCTTCCAGTATATTCTTTGCTGCATTGATATCCCTGTCATGATTTGTTCCACAGACAGGACATATCCATTCCCTTACTGACAGATTTTTCGTCTCTGTATTTTGGTATCCACAGACTGAACACAATTGACTACTGGCATAGAATGTATCTATTTTGACATATTTTCTGCCATTCCACTTGGCCTTATATTCTAACTGTCTTGTCAGCTCATGCCATGATACATCACTTATGGACTTTGCCAAATGATGATTTTTTACCATGTTTTTTATCTGCAAATCTTCCGAAACTATCACTTGGTTTTCGCTGATAATCTCATGTGACATCTTGTGCAGATAATCTTTTCTGGTATTTGTTATTTTCTCATGGCATAATGCTATCTTTTTCTTTGTTTTGTAGTAATTTTGACTTCTTTTCTCTTTATGGGCTAACTGCCTTTGCAGTTTCACCAGTTTCTTTTCGTATTTTCTGATGATTTTGGGATTTTCGTATTTTTTTCCATCAGAAGTAATACATAACTCCTTAATACCTAAATCTATTCCGGTATTTTGATTTGTATGTGGCAGTTCCGTGTGTTCTGTTTCCACTAAAATTGATACATAATATTTTCCACTCGGAACTTGTGATATCGTTGCCGATTTTATCTGTCCACTAAAATTTCTATGCAGTTTTGCTTTTATACCTTTTAATTTAGGCAGTTTTACTCTATTGCACCCGAAATCTACTGTTATATTGCCATTCGTAAAATTTGTTGTATATGACTTATGATTATCGTGTTTACTCTTAAACTTCGGATAACCTGCATGTTCCTTAAAAAATTTTTGGTATGCAGCATCCATGTTGTAAATCGCATTTGTCAGAGCAAATTTATCCACTTCTTTCAGCCATTCATATTCTTTCTTTAATTGTCTGTTGCAGTCGGTTTTACTAACTGTTTTTTTCTCTTTCTCATATACTTCTTTCCGGTATGCCAGCGTCTGATTATACACAAAACGGCAACAGCCAAATGTTTTTGCAATCTGTATTTTCTGCTCATTATTAGGGTATATTCTGTATTTATATGCCTTTAACATCCACTGTCACCCTCTTTCTCAACCTTGATTTTCTATATATCTTTTCAGCATTTCTTCCGATACATTTCCTACACTACAGGCAAAATATCCATCTATCCAAAAGGTATGTTCTTTCCAAAATTGTTTTCGTAAATATTGAGGATATCTTTTCCATATATCTTATTATCACACTGTGTCTCTGACATATCTCATACGAAAACTGTTTTATATCATCTGATATCTGCCTCGAAACCAGTAATTTCTTTCTATATTTGCAGACAAAAATAATGTGATATTGTAATAGGTATTTGTGTCTGTTTTTAGATTTCCATGTTCCCATGCCATGAGTATACAATAATTTCTGATTTTTGGCTATTGAGGTTCTCAAAAAACTTTCTGCCTGCTCCTTGGATGTGGTTAAATAAAATTCCTGCCCAAAATCTTTTCTCTTTGCACATTTGGCAAGATCTGGATCTTTTACTTCACAATAACTTCCATGATAGAGAACCAATCCATCTTTTAAATCAAGCACTAATCTCTATCCCCTTCCTTTGCAAAAATTCTGTAATGTCTTCAAGCACAGCTTCATCACCTTCACAATGAAAAATCCCATAGCATTTTTCTATATATCCAAGAACATCGGCTTCTTTAAACAAGTGGATAATCTGTTCAACAGGTAAATGCCACTCTTCTGAAGCAAGCCGGATTAATCTTGTTTGCATGAAAGTAATCTCTGTTTTCTCACTCATAATGAATCCTCCTAATTTCTTGGTCAATAAAATTTTTGCTTAGAACTCTTTTTCACTGGCTCTCCATTCTCATTAATCTCTCCTTCAATCCATGCCATAATACCAAAGTTACAAAACGGACAAGTTATTGCATCCTTATAGACTTCTTTCTCGCAGCGAGGGCATGTAACATATTCTTCATTTTTTATATCTTGCATATGATTATTCTCCTTTATCAGTTCCGATTTTCTTGATTCTGCAAACTTGAATTGAGATTTTATCTATTCTAAGGGATTTAATAACTGTTATATTTTGTTATCAAATATCTCTCAAGTCCTTGAAAACACTAAGTTTATCGCAGATGAGCTTTCCCTTATTGTTTTCCTTGTATTATATTGTCCCATGAGTGTTTACGAACTCTGATAAGGGCAAAAACAAGGGAAACAAAATCCTATAAAACAGTATAACACAAAATGAAAATTTACATAGAAAATAAATTTACAATTTTTCCGATATAAACCTGTTATCAACAAATACAAAAATAATTTATATTATCGTATCTATTGATATGATACGTATTTCAAAGAGTTACCAGAAGTTTTTGAAATCTTTTTCCCTTGTGATATTATCTAAAGCTCCTAATTTTATACTGATACATCAATAGAATTGCGAACTAACCTATTACCATTTTTGACAAGAGTAGATTCCACTGATTCTCTTGTGACATTATCAAGAATACTTGCTTCAATCAAAGTGACTGCTTTATCAGATCCAGAAATCCAAAATACTTTTGCAGTACCTTCCGTAACCTCCAAAGTGCAATCAATAGACAGTTCCTTACCGGCTTCTCTCTTTATGGAAGTTCCACCGAACAAATACGCTGTATCTGAAAATTCTCATAATCAGCCGTATAAGTTCCCGTATACTCATCAATCCTTATTTCCTTTTTTTCTTGACCACATGGACAATTACTGCAATCACAATGGCTGCAGCAACCACGCCGATCAAAGGGAGCCATGTGTCTACGATGCTTTGGAACACGGCATCCCATTTTACATTTTCAGGTAACATGATTTACACCTCCGATTTCTTTTGCTCTGTATACTGAATTACATGGAACAATAATGCCGATGCAATGTTATACTTGCCCGGAGGAGGAGCAATGCTTTTTTTAACTGATGTAGATCATGTGAGCTTTGAAAAAGCAAACGAGACACGGCAAAATAACCTCCAATCGGCTACCGTGTCCCTGCAAGTCGTCATAGGTTTGTGCAAACGCAAAGAAACCGCGATCAGGCCGCACCCGATAAATTTTCCAATTCTACGCATAACCGTTTCCTCACTGAACGAAAGTAAGGAACATGGCAAGCGCAACAATTCCCACCATCAGCAGCAGCCAAAAAACGCTGATTGCAGTTGATATAATATTGATAATACTGCGGCTTTCCCTGCTCCGCACACATACCACCGAAAGAATCAGACCCAGCAGGACAAAAACGACATTGGCTCCGGCCCAAGCGGTTCGGACTCCATCCGACAGCGAAAGGTGCAGAAGCGATGGGGCAAGAGCCGCCAGCGGTAGGATGCTCACAATGAGCACAGCGATACTAACTGATTGAAGTTTTTTCTTTTCCATAGTTTTACCTCATTTCTTTTTTCCCAAATTGGGTGACAGCCAGCGCGAAAAACAGGCCAAACACTACAATCGCGCACGGCAGGAACGGAAACACCGAAAAAGCGGCGTCGGAAGTTTCTGCTGTAAAGTCATGGAGAGAGCGGGAAACGAGATAACCGCTGTAACAGTACGGGTAGGCGATCCACAGCGGCGTATTCGCAACCAATACACCGGGAATCACAAGCAGCAGATTTAATCCCACAGAAAGAAGCGGCTTTTCAAACAGCACAGTGATGGCCCACATAGCCGCAATGCACGGCAGCATAGTCAGAAACAGCCCCAAGCACCATTTCAGAAGATATAGGATCGGCAGGGTTTCTGTTACTCCCATTGTCTGTGTCGCAATCAACCCAGCGATTACAAATACGACAAGAAACACCACCATCTCCATAAACAGATAAAAGGTAAGCACACAGAATTTGGCAATGGATAATGCGCAGCGGCTGACCGGCAGCGCCAGCATTTTCAGAATCCCGTTATTTCCTGTTTCTCGTCCTGCGATCATCACGCAAACCACGATCATGCTGAATGGAAGCAGATAGTAGGCGTAAACAAGCGCACTTTGAATAAACATGGCAGCCCACGCATTGGTGTATTCCGGTGTAAAGTAGTTGCTCAAATACGCAACCCCGGAAACCACCACCAATAAAGGTGCAATGAAAATCAGGGGTACGATTTTGGAGCGTTTTACTTTCATAAACTCGATTTTGAGTAAATCCAAAAAACTCATTTCTTATTATCCCTCCTTACTCGTAGCGTCTGTACTTCGCCAGCCACAAGCCCACAGCAAGGAACAACAGTGTTTCCACCAAAGCGACAAGGGCAACCGTCGAATCAGGCTGGGCGCTCATGGCTACTGCTGGTTTCAGAATAATCAAAAAAGGATGCACCAGCAAAAGCGTCAGCCCCGAATTTGCAAGGGCCATACCACTCAGAAAACCGGCAACACCAATTCCAAGCGGCACCCACATATTTTCAAAGCGCGAGGAAATCAACAGCATAAACGACAGTACCGGCATGGATGTGAGAAAAGAGTATCCGGCAAAGCGTACCAGCGTACCCATCTCAAATGCTCCGTCCGGCAAGTCCGTCATTCCGATCTGTGCAAGTGTCAGGTTTTGCAGCACGATTGCAACCAAAAACATGACCGTCAGAATCAGAAATTTGCACAGATACATGGCCGGGACGCTAACGGGAAGCATATACATCTTCTTTACGGCACTTCCCTTAAATTCCATGTTGTAGATCATGCAGGTAGCAACCACAATACCGAACAGATTCAGCACCATAATCATGCCGTAGAGCTGGGTCAACAAGACATCCATCGGGGCCAGCGGCAGATTCAGAAGTGTGTCTTTCCGTATAATGAAATTGACAAATGCGTAGGCGGCTCCCAAGACACCAACGGCCAGCAGCACGGGAATGACGCCGGTTCGCTTTTCTTTCCGAAGTTCGATTGCCAGCGTTTTCATAATTTTGCCCTCTGCTTTCTGTCCATGTTATCTTTCTCAACCATAGAAAGAAACACATCTTCCAGATTGTCCGCAGCGAAGCCGGATTGCAGGGCGTATTGACGCAGATCATTCATGCTTCCCTCAAACAGCAGCCGCCCGTGGTTGAGAATCCCAATGTCATCTGCAATCAATTCGATTTCAGACAGCATATGAGACGAGATCAGCACCGTGCAGTCGTAAAGGCTGGGCAAGGATTTTACCAGATTGCGGATTTCGTGGATACCAGACGGGTCAAGACCGTTTGTGGGTTCGTCCAGAATCAGAATCGGCGGACGCCCCAAGAGCGCCCCTGCAAGGCCCAAGCGTTGCTTCATTCCCAGCGAATACTGTTTTGCCAGCCGGTCGCCAAACTCGGTCAGCCCTACCAGTTCCAGAGCATCTTCCACATCAGCTTTCGGCAGTCCCAAAATGCGGCGGATAATGTCAAGATTTTCCCGCCCGGTGAGATTCGCGTAGAAAGACGGCGCTTCGATGAAAGAGCCGATCTCTTTGAGAATGGCAATCCGATCCTGCGGAAACTGTTTCCCATCAATGGTAAAGCTGCCTTTTGTGGGATCGGTCAACCCCAACAGCATTTTCATGGTAGTGGATTTGCCTGCCCCGTTCGGACCAAGAAAACCATAAATGCTGCCCTTGCGAATATGAAGCGAAACATGATTGACCGAAGTGAAGTTCTTATATTTCTTGGTCAACTGTTCCGTTGTAATGATATAGTCCATAGAAACATCTCCTTTCGATGCTTCTATGGTACAACTTCAACCTGACATCTACATTCTCCCGTCCTTACTTTTACCTTACTTTTCAAGGAACAAGAACGCAGAATGGACAGCCCATGATATAATAGAAACAAATAAAATCAGATTGGAGAAACTGCTATGGATAATTCCTTTTTACATACTAAAAGGCTCCTGTTGGTAGATGATGAACAGGAACTATTGAAAATGGTTTCAGATATATTGAAAGATGCAGGATTTGAAACTGTCCTTACCGCAATGACGGTCAAAGAAGCTATTTTGACCGCAAAAGAGGAAACTCCCGATTTAATTGTTTTGGATGTCATGCTGCCGGATGGGGATGGCTTTTCTCTGATGCAGCATTTCCGCACTTTTACCAATGTGCCGATCATTTTCTTAACAGCAAAGGACGAAGCAGCAGACAAATTATCGGGATTGGGGCTTGGTGCAGATGACTACATTTCTAAGCCCTTTATGCCGCAGGAACTGTTACTGCGTATCTATGCGGTACTGCGGCGGACCTACAAAGAGGATTCACCGCTGCTTGTTTTGGATGGATGTACGATTGATTTCAGCCGGGCCGAAGTCCATAAGGGCAGCGAAATTATTTCCCTGACAGCCAAAGAACATACTTTACTTGAAACGCTTGCCCGTAATGCTGGAAAGATTGTTACCGTAGATGCGCTTTGTGAAGCCCTCTGGGGGGATAATCCTTTTGGCTACGAAAACAGCCTCAATGCTCATGTCCGGCGCGTCCGGGAAAAGATTGAAACCGATCCATCAAACCCCGTGTCCCTAATAACCATTAAAGGATTAGGCTATAAGCTGATAGCAAGGAAGTGATGTCATGAAATCATTCGGAAGTTATATATCTAAACATCTTGCGTCGTTCGTTGCCTTTATTCTGATATTGCTTTTTCTTAATGCAGTAGTATTCGGTCTGACTTTTCAAAAGATTGTGACCGAGGATTATGGCGATTCATCCCCGCAAGCCATGTTGGAAATGACTGCTACCGCCGCTACGCCGGAACAATTATCGGATGAGGCGGTGCAAATGCTCCGACAGAATCATATTTGGGCGATCTACTTGAACACAGATGGTCAATGTTATTGGTCGGTTGATTTGCCGGACAATGTGCCGAAAAATTACACAATTCAAGATGTCGCACTATTTTCAAAAGGGTATATTGAGGATTACCCGGTTTTTATTTGGAACACCGATGATGGGTTGTTGGTGCTGGGCTATCCCACAGACAGCTACACAAAACTCACCAGCAATTACTATTCCATTGCAGCACTTCAACGACTCCCCATCTTTGTGCTGGGGATGCTTGGCTTGGATTTGCTGTGCCTCTTTTCAGCCTATTACTTTTCCAAACGCAGAATCATTCACAATACCGAACCGATTGTGTCCGCTGTGGAAACTTTGGCAGACGGAAAGCCAGTTTCACTTCATATCAGCGGAGAACTATCGGAAATTGCAAGCAGTGTAAACAAAGCTTCTTCCATTTTGAATAAGCAAAATGAAGCGCGGGCGAACTGGATCAGCGGCGTTTCCCATGACATCCGCACACCTCTCTCCATGATTATGGGGTATGCGGGCCGTATTGCAGAAAGTAAAGCTGCCAGCAAGAGCATCCGTGAACAGGCGGAAATAGTACGGAAGCAAAGTGTAAAAATCAAAGAGCTGGTGCAGGATTTGAATTTAGTATCGCAGTTGGAATATGAGATGCAGCCGCTTCATAAAGAGATGGTTCGCTTATCCAAACTACTGCGATCCTATGTAGCAGACCTGTTGAATACAGGAATTTCCGATAGCTACAACATCGGAATTAAGATCACTCCTGACGCCGAAAATGCTGTGTTGGAATGTGATGCCAGATTGATTTCGCGAGCTGTAAACAACCTTGTCCAGAACAGCATGAAACACAATCCACAGGGCTGTGAAGTCTGCCTTTCGCTTACAACATCGCAAAACCATCTTATCTTGGCGGTTACGGATAACGGAACGGGTCTGTCTGCTGAAAAGCTGCAAGAGCTGGAAGAAAAACCGCATTATATGGAAAGCACAGATGAACGGCTTGATTTAAGACATGGGCTTGGATTGCTGATTGTCCAACAAGTCGCCATAGCTTATAACGGCAATTTCAAACTTACTAATGTTTTCCCGAAAGGGTGTGAAGCTACTTTAATATTCCCGTATATTGGATAAACAGGCGCATCAAATGAAATTTTATCAAAAATATTTTCCGAGCTGTTTTAAGCCACGCCGGATACTGTCTCGGACACGGCTTGGATCTACACCTTCTACTTCGGCAATTTCATTTACCGTCATTCCCAGATAGTATCGGGCATAAATTCGCTTTGCCTGTTTCTCCGGCAGCTTCATCACAGCAGCATAGACCTGCTCCCGAAACTGTTTTTCCTCCAGAACCATCTCCGAAAAAATGGCAACAAAAAACGCCAGATTTCCGTGAGGGAAAACTGGCGCGCCAAGAACAGCCATTATTATACTGAATTACATGGAACGATAATGCCGATGCAATGTTATACTTGCCCGGAGGAGGGGCAAGGCTTTTTTTAACTGATGTAGATCATATGAGCTTTGAAAAAGCAAACGAGACACGGCAAAATAACCTCCAATCGGCTACCGTGTCCCTGCAAGTCGTCATTGGTTTGTGTAGACGCAAAGAAACGGCGGCTCTGAAAATCAAAGCCGCCGTTTCATAGGCGCGTGGAAATGTGTCTGCTGTACGACGGCTTTTTTCTTTTGCCGTCGTCCGGCAGATTAACATATGAAACTATAATTCGTTGATGGTTGCAGTAATTGGCATATTGCGAATTCTCTTTGCAGGAGCATAAACGGACACAATAGCAGATATGAAGATAAAGGCAACGACAATTCCAAACCACAGGATAGGAAATCTCCACTCAATTCCAAAATAATGTGTAATTAGACGATTATATAAAAATCGACTAAGCGGGAGTCCAATGCCACATCCAACTATTAAACCAGAAATTGCATAGGTGTATGCTTCCGCAGAAATCATTCGTTTAAGCTGCCTATTATCCATACCAACAGCTCGCATTTCACCATACTGCTTAATTCGTGCAGATACACTCATAGAAATACTATTGACGATATTAAACAGCGAAATAACTCCGATAATAGCTAAGAAGCCATAACAAACAATTCGTGCAGCCCAATATGTAGCATTATTTTGTTTATTGCCTTCACGCTGATCTGTAATGATAATATCATCGTTTTCAAGGTTTCTAATTTCTTCCATTGTTTCTTCAGTAGCGTTTGAATCTAACTGAATTCCAATAAGCCCATACTTTGTACCGCCCATGATACGGTCAAATGTTTCCTGTGAGCAAATAATAATCAAATCATCTCCGAATAACCCTTGTGATAGAGCGCAAGTAATCTCAACTTCTTCGCCTGCAAACTGGATGGTATCACCGATGTGCAAGGAATTGTTTCTATTAAATACGGTTGCCACTTTGTTACTGTTCCCGTAAACTGTATCTAATGATCCCTGAGCAATACTACCTTTTGAGTAATCCAGAAGTGTATCATCATAAGAAACAATATTGATATGGTCTATTCCTGCTCTTGAAGATGTTGCAGGAATGTTTTCTACATAGCTACTTCCATAAGCATTTGCAACCCCATCTATTTTTTTGATTTCATCGACCAGGCTGCGCTCAATATCCATTTTATTTGCATAACTGGATAATGCTATATCGGCTGATGTGACACTCAACGATGGAACAAGTTGCTTTGCAAAATCTAAAATTACAGAAAAAGAAAAAACCAGCATAATAGTCAGTGCAAAGGAAGCCGTCATCAGAAACCAGTTTTTCTTTTTTTCAACCGCATGATGTATGCCAAGTGAATTATCAATTTTTCCTAAGCTAAACTTGATAGCGTGTTTAACAGAAGATTTATTATCTACATTGCCAGAAACCGCAGATATGGGTGAAACTTTAGCAGCCCGCTTTGCTGGGGATTGTGCTGCTAAAAATACTGTTACCACTCCAACAACTACGCCACTGATAAGTCCAACAGGGCTGATCTGAAAGACTGGCGTTGTAGAAAATTCTCCACCAATTCCATAATGAAGTGTGGCACAAATAATCCAACTAATTATTGTTCCAAAAACCACTCCAATAGGTACCGCGGTTTTACACCAGTTCAATGCCTCCAAACGGACAAAGCGGATAATTTGTTGACGACTTGCACCAATGCAACGCAACATTCCAAAAAATTGAGTTCGTTGCGCAATGATGCTATTCATACTGCCAGAAATCATCAATATTCCTGCCAGCAACACTAAAACAAATAGAATTGCTGCCAATCCGTACATACTCTGCATCGCTGTATTGTTGCTTTGCCCAGCCATGCCCATAACGCCGGTATTTTCAGAAATACTCCCATCGGATAATTGGTACTGTGTCTGTAGTTCTGTTATTGCATTTGCCGCTTTCGCTGCACTTTCAAACTGCACATAATAAGTCAACTCATTGTTTGTTACTCCGTTTTGTGCCATAACAGAAGTAAATGCACTTTGTGTCAGATAAGAGCCTATCAAATAAGTCTGATTGTTATAATAGCTTTCATCATCTGTGCCAAAGCCAGAGATTGTAAATGTCCGATCTCCAGCAGGGGTATGTAAGGTTACACTATCCCCAAGCTGTACTCCTAAAGCAGTTACAGAATTAGGTGTAAGCATAACTTCCTCATCATTTGCCGGAAATGTTCCTTCTACAATTCCATTTGAAATCTGAGTAATATAGACTTCATCGGTGCCATACAAAACAGTTCGTTTTTCGTTGACTCGGTACGGCTGTTCTCCTTCAAAATTAAATTGAGAAGCTACACCAACTGCTGTAACATCTGAACGATTACTGATTTCATCCGCATTGTTCTGTGAAATATTTTTTATTGCAATGTGCCAGTTTCCGTGGTTACTTATCATAAAATCGCTTTCTGTTCGTATCATCATGTCAGCAACACTGAAAATAGCTGTGACAAGAAACACCGAAATGATAATACACAAGACAGTCATACGATTTTGCCGCTTGCGCACCTTTGCGGAAATCGGAATAAGACTAAGATAGCTTTTCATTCACGGCACCTCCCAAAATCAGTCAAAGTGCCATCCGATACCTGTAATACCCGGTCTGCCGTTTGCGCAATACTGCGGTTGTGGGTAATCATAATGATGGTCTGCTCGTATTTTTTCGATGTTTCTTTGAGTAATGCTATGACTTCACTGCTGTTTTGTGAGTCCAAATTTCCTGTTGGCTCGTCTGCCAGAATCAGAGAAGGGCGGGTAATCAATGCGCGGCCAATCGCCACTCTCTGCTGTTGACCACCGGAAAGCTGACTGGGTAAATGATTACGACGATCTTTCAAATTCAAAACCGTCAGCAGTTCCTCCAAATATCTCTTATCCGGCTTTTGATAATCCAACAACAGCGGAAAAATAATATTTTGTTCCACCGTCAACTCCGGGATAAGGTTAAACGCCTGAAAGATAAAGCCGATATTCCTCCGGCGGAAAACGGTCAGCTTTCGATCGTTCATGGCAAAAATGTCCTTGCCGTCAATCAGAACCTTGCCAGATGTTGGCGTGTCCAAAGCACCGATCATATTCAGCAGTGTACTTTTACCAGAACCGGATTCCCCGACGATTGCCACATACTCGCCCTTTGGAACAGAAAAGCTGACATCCTTTAATGCCTTGACAGCGGTTTCTCCGTTGCCATAGGTCTTACTGATATTTTTGACTTCTAATAAGTTCATAGTGTAAACACCTCTTTCTGAATGATTTTGCGATACAGGCAGGCTGTCTTTGTTTGTCCTGCCTATGTGTGAGAGAATAGCACCTGAATCTTACTGTAAGCCTACAGCCAGCCTACAATTTTGTAGGAATCAGAAAATTCATTGTGAAAGTTGTCCCGATACCTAATTCGCTGTCAACCTCAATGGTGCCGTTATGTGCTTCAACGATTGCCTTTGCCAAAGGTAATCCCAGTCCAATCCCTTGCTTGTCCTTAGAAAAACGACTGCGATAAAACCGCTTGAAGATGTGATGTATATCCTCTGGGTGGATGCCGCATCCATTATCCGTTATCACAATTTGGACACCAGACGGCAACTCCTTCCACGCAACACGAATTGTTGCACCACTTTCTGTATGGTCAAACGCATTTTTCACAATATTGTCGATTGCCTCATTCAACCAATCACGATCACAAAAAAGAGAAAGATGATCCGAGCCAGACAGAATGATTTCTTTCTTTTCCTGTCTGGCTCTATATGCAAAATGCAGTTCAATATCCCGCATCATATCTGCAACATTTTCTGCGTTCTTTTCCAAGACAATGGCTCCGGCATCCAATCTTGTAATCTTGAGCAGACTTTGCACCAGTGTTTCGATACGGTCAAGTTCCTGCTCAGACAAACCCGCAAATTCTTTCACGGAGGACACTTCTATATCCTCGTCTTGAAGGAGTCCGTTATAAATATTGAGTGCTGCCAGCGGTGTTTTCAGTTGGTGTGAAATGTCGGAGATTGTATTTTTCAAAAACTCTTTCTCTCGCAACTCGTTATCTGCATGGGCATTTAACACTGCCGCTAAAGAATTGATGGAATGAAACAGTCGGTACAATTCGCCCTCATTGTCACATTCAATACGGGCATTGCGATCTCCATCAAGATACGCATTGATCTGCGATACCGCCTGCTCCATGATCTGATTTTGCCGATTAAAATACACAAAGCAGGCTGCCCATACAGCACCATTAGCCAATAGAAAAAGGATTAGCAGGGACAGGGAAAGTCGGTGATAAGACAGCCATAGAAAAACCTCAGCTAAGAGAAATGCGAACCCCAAAATCAGCGAAAGCGAAAGAAATAGATTTTTGATTTCTTTATTTGCCAGTATTTTCATTCTGCACCTCATCCGGTAATGTTCCATTTATAGCCCATGCCTCGAACAGTCAGAAGCATTTGCGGTTCACTCGGATTATCCTCAATCTTCATACGAAGCCGACGCATATAGACCGTAAGGGTACTACTGTCGATATAATTCCCATCGCAGTCCCATAACTTATCTAAAATTTGCTCCTTTGTCAGTACCATGTTCGGGTTTCGCATAAACAAACACAGCAGCTTGTATTCCGCAGCGGTCAAATCCAAAAGTGCTCCATTCTTGAAAACCTGTCCTTGCAGCAAAAGAACTTTGATGCCATTCGACTGCAATTCTGTGTCTGCTGCTTGAAAAGAATTTGCACGTCGAAGTAAGGCGTTAATCCTTGAAACGAGAACCCCCAGTTTGAACGGTTTTGTGATATAGTCATCACCTCCAATATCCAGCCCCATAATAATACTTGTTTCCTCATCCGAAGCCGTCAGAAAAATAATTGGCACCTTTGATGTAAGTCGAACTCTTTTGCAAAATTCAAAGCCAGACCCATCTGGCAGAGATACGTCCAACACCAACAAATCATATTTTCCGTCTGTCCACAATTCCTCCGCTTCTTTGAGCGTTCTGGCGATATTTAATTCAAATCCCTGCTTTTTGAAAGCAAAAGAAAGCCCATTAATCAGGCTTAGATCATCTTCAAGAAGTAATATATTACTCATACTTTTCTGCCTTCCCTTGTTTTGTACGACCATCAATCGGCTTTTCCGCATCCTTTGGAATTAGCCAGATAGTTGCCATCTTCACAGCGCCGGGGATACGCCCAGCAGCGCAATAGTAATTAACTCTACGAGGTGTCACGCCCCATTTTTCGGCGGCCTCTTTTAGTGTCATATAATCCATTATGCACCTCCACAGAGTACATTATAGTTCTTTGTCTCGAACAATACAAGTTTATCACCAATTGTAGCTCTATAAAATCGGCATAATCATACTGATTGTTAGGCATAATAAGGTCATTCCATCATATAAACCGGAACGATACAATATTATTGAGGTGAATGATTATGCCGATTGATGATTTGACTGCTTTGGGGCAAAAAATGCGGGAAGCCCGAAAGAATAAAGAACTGACAGAGTTGTCCGAGAAATTTGAAACAAATTGAGCCAGTGAGAGAATCGTTAAAATTCACTCACTGGCTCTTTTCATTTTAAGAGAGCTAGTTCGTCTAACACTATATGTATCATCAAATGAAAATTTATCTGTTTTATAATTTCTTCACGAAACATTATTTCCAACTGAATAAGAAATATTTTTTACTTATTTCCATATTACGCTTTGCCTTCGTTCAAATAACCCAGGCTTGTTCAAAAAACCTGATGGATATGCACTGACAAAATCATTATCTTTTTTTCCTAACCACATGAACAATTATAGCAATCACAACGATTGCGGCAACCATGCCAATTAGGGGGAGCCATGTGTCTACGATACTTTGAAACACAGCCTCCCATTTTACATTTTCAGGTAACATGATTTACACCTCCAATTTCTTTTGCTCTGTAACAATGCGTTTACAAGATAGATAGGTTGCAAGGAAATAACTCCCGTAAACAATGAGGAAAAGAATAATGGTCAATCCGATATTTGTTGAAATATGGATATTCATAAATTCCTCAACGACAGTCATTGCTTTGCCGATTAAGAAAGCCGAGTATATTCCGGCAACAGTCAACGGAATTGCAAAAAACACAGCCGTCTGCGTAAAAAGTGTGCGGTTAATTTGCTTGCGCTTGGCTCCCAACTTTTGCAGCAATCCATATCGGTAAATATTGTCCGTCGTTTCTGTGAGCTGTTTTAGTGCCAAAAGAGCAGCACAGATCAGCAAAAAGATTAAGCCGATATAACAACAAAGGAAACTCACCAAAGCATTGAGTCCGTAGAACATTTCATACATCATGTTCTTTTCTGCGTACCGATAACCATGCGCTTCGTCCAATCCAATAGGGATCATCTTTTGCAGGATTTCATTAGAATCCGCATCCGGCTTATATTGTACCAAAAGCACATTAATGTCTTTTTCGAGGCCAGCCACTACATGATCTGGGACAATGATTGTTCCGCGATCATTGTTTCCAACAGAAGTCATAAAATATGTTTCTTGCAAAACTTCATCGGATGCACGCAGTAAGGTTGTTCCGCCTATTGTGATTTCCAAATGATTTTGTAAGGCCAGAGAAACATATTGATATGTCCCAGTGTAATTACAATTTAACAAGTATTGGTCATCGTTCAGCGTGATTGGCTCTTTGCCCTGCATAGCCAAAGCACAATTGAAGTCCGAAACGGGAATTATGGCAACTTTACTATTGGAAACTTCCTCATCAATAGGCCACAGCTCGACATTCTGACCTTCAAATAGCTCTGAATAGGTCAAATCGGCCTCATAAATGCTGATTTGCTCCATGTTTTCGGCGTAATCACGCATTGCAACATCATGTGTGGCAAGATACTCGGAAATGTTGCTGTCTCCATCAGTGGAAACATTGGAAAGTACATTCAAATCATAGGGGGTTGCAGCTTTTGATAATTCATTCATTGCAAGAGCTGTGCTTGCCCCAATAGATACAGCACAGATGGTAATGGTCAGCAGGCCACAAACAATCGTCATCACAAGATAATTCGTGCGGATTTTACTGCCGATTTGGCGCACAAGGAATGTGTTCAAACCTTTCATATAAAACCCTTTACCTGCTCTTACCACTTGGATGAAAACAGTGGATAATGAATTGAACAACAGAAAGGTTCCAACAACCAAAGCCGCTCCCGCAATTTGAAAAGACATATTTTCACGAGATGGCAGTATTCCGTTTTTGTTGAACAGCACAGCGGAAATCCCTATGCAGATCAGGGAAAGCACAAACAGACAGAGCGGCAAAACACGATTTTCTGCTTTTATGCTTTCGTTTTTTCTGCTGGCCGTCAATAAGTCAATCAATTTGACATTGGTTACAGACCACACATTGAAAAGCATTACGATAAAGAAGATGATCGCAAAACAAAGCACTGTCTGTCGAAATGCTCCAGCAGAAAATACGATTTGAAATTTATCCAATTCAATCGCAAAGAGTTTTAATGCAACCAAAGAAAGTCCTTGCGAAAAGAGCAACCCAAGAACCAAACCTGAAACCAAAGCAATGACACCAACACAAAGAGTTTCACCGGCAAACAGCCTGGAAATGCGTCTTTTTTTCATGCCGAGCACCATATATACGCCCAATTCTTTTTTGCGGCGTTTCAAAAGAAACTGGTTGGCATAGATAATCAGAAAAGCCAATACTACCGCAATGACAACAGAAAGCGCCGACAACAGTATGCCAAGTTGGTCGTATAAAAGCGAACCGGTTATTCCCATATCGGAAAAAGCTGGCTGATCGGAAATTGAGTTGAAGGCATAAAACAGACTGACCGAAAGCGTCAGTGTAAGGAAATAAATCAGATAGTCCCGGATGTTCTTATGAACATTTCGGAAGATCAGCTTAAATGAGGTCATTTTGCTCACCTCCCAAGACGGAAACCACTTCCAGAATCTTTGCAAAAAAGTCTTTGCGTGTGTCCGTCCCTCGATGCAGCTCATTGAACACCTGCCCGTCTTTGATAAATAAAATGCGATGGCAATAGCTGGCGGAAAAAGCATCATGCGTTACCATTAGGATTGTTGCCGCAAGCTGTTCGTTCAATTTCGTCAGCATCGTCAACAGCATCCGCGAGGAATTGGAATCAAGAGCTCCAGTAGGTTCATCAGCCAGTACGATTGCTGGATTTGTTACCATTGCTCTTGCAGCGGCTACCCGCTGCTGTTGGCCGCCGGACATCTGATAGGGATATTTGTTCAATACTTCCTGAATGTTCAGCGCCTTTGCAATCTGCGGGACACATTTTTGAATCTCGCTGGGTTTGGTTCCTGCGATAGATAAGGCCAGAGAGATATTTTCGTAGGCTGTCAGAGTATCCAGTAGATTGAAGTCCTGAAAGATAAAGCCCAGCTTTTTTCCGCGAAAGTCTGCAAGCTGTGATCCGTGAAGCGTCGTAATGTCCTTTCCCTCCACATAAATATGGCCGCTGGTAACGGTATCAATCGTAGAAATGCAGTTCAGCAAAGTGGTTTTCCCAGAGCCGGAAGAACCCATAATACCGAGAAACTCACCTTTACGCACAGAGAAAGAAATATGATCGACGGCTTTTGTCAGGTTGCCCTTGTTACCGTAAAATTTTTGGATGTCATCCACCCGTAAAATTGTGTCGTCCATTGATTATGAGACTCCTTTCTCAAAAGCATTTTGCTTTTGTGTTTTTACTCTACCATAGGGGCTTCTCCTGTGCCATTAAGTTAGATTACATTTACCTTACCAGAATGTAAGGTTGAAAAAAGCGAGGTTTTACAGCCCCGCCTCTTTCAAATAGCTCTCCGTAGGAAATACCATAGTTACGGTAGTCCCTTGTCCGGGATCACTGGAAACGGAAAGCACAATATTCATTTTTTTACACAGCTTTTGGCTCAAATACAGCCCAATCCCGGTTGACTTGGAATAGCGGCGTCCGTTTTCTCCAGTGAAGCCTTTGTCAAACACGCGTGGTAAATCCGCAGCAGAAATTCCAATTCCATTATCTGAAATAAAAAGGGATATATTATTTTTATCTGTTTTGGTAGAAAACTCAATTTGCAAATTGTCTTTACGATATTTGATCGCGTTGGATATGATTTGTCCGATTACAAATGTGCAGCTCTTGCTATCGGCAACAATAGGAATGTCCAGATCATTCAGCACTGGTTTTCCGCCTGCTTGGATCAGAGGTTTGGAATATGTCTTTAACGCAGCATGAACTAAAGATTGCAGTGTGGTTTTTTCCACCTTGAAATCCTTTTCCACATCCGTACTGCGGGCATAGTATAGCACCTGTTCCACATAGGTATCAATTTTGCGGAGTTCATCGTCGATGCGTAGCGTAGTGGGATTTTTTTCGTTTTCTATCATCAGGCGTGCAGAGGTAATAGGGGTCTTGATCTCGTGTATCCATGAATCAATGTACTCCCGGTATTCCCGACTTGCTTGTTTTGCATTGGAAATCTGATCGTTCTGGTATTTATTGCAGCGCCGCAAAATATCCACTAAAATCTGACCTTCCAAAAAATGAGGTTGTGTCAATAGTTCACCCAAAAGCGACTTTTCTTCCATCTGTTCCATCATTTTCAGAAGTAGATTATAATAACTTCGTTTGCGGAAAAAATCATATACCAATGCGGAAATATACGCTGCCATAAGGATCGTTTCGGCAAACAGAATAAAAGTAGCAGGGGTTTCAATTAGCCAAAGCAGGCCAAACAGCAGGAGTGCCGACACCAGCATACATATCAATGAAAAAATTCGATCTAAAAGATACTCGGATAATCTCATACACAATACCCCAATCCACGCTTCGTTTCCAAATAGTCAGGCAAACCGATCTCTGCCAGCGTTTTCCGCAAACGAACGATATTCACATTCAAGGTGTTTTCGTCTATAAATTGCTCACTCTGCCAGAGTTCATCAATAATGGCATCACGAGGAATGATATTTCCCTTGTTTACCATGAGCAGACGCAAAATCCCCATTTCATTTTTAGTAAGAGATTTTCTCTGTCCTTGGTAACTGATTTCTGCTTTGAGCAGGTTTAGAGTTAAGCCTTTGTGTATCAAAACCACATTGTCCTGTATTTCATAAGTTCGTGCCAGAAGTTTTTGTATGCGTGCCAAAAGAACCTGTGCATTGTAGGGCTTTGAAATATAATCATCGGCACCGATGTTCAAACTCATTAGTTCGTCAAAATCGCTGTTTCTGCTGGTAAGCACAATGATTGGAAGATTGGATTTCTGCCGGATTTCTCTGCACACCTGAAAACCGTCCTGATACGGCAAATTGATGTCCAAAAGAATCAAGTCAGCCTCAGAAGAAAGAGCAGTTTCATCAATACAATGAAAATCACTGCTACTGGCACATTGGTATCCGTATTTTTCAAGAAGTTGGGTAAGTTCCTCACGGATTGCTGGTTCATCTTCTATGATAAAAATTTTCATTTTGTTGCCTCCCTTGCTTTGTTCTCATATCCACAGGCTTCTCCGCAGTTTTAGGGATCAGCCAAACACCTGCCATCTTCACAGCGCCGGGGATACGCCCTCCGGCGCAATAATAGTTTACCCTACGAGGTGTCACGCACCACTTTTCGGCGGCCTCTTTTAGTGTCATATAATCCATTCTGCACCTCCACAGAGTACATTATAGTTCTTTGTCTCGAACAATACAAGTTTATCACCAATCGCAGCTTTATATAATCGGCATAATCGTACAGCTTGTCAGGCATAATAAGGTCATTCCATCATATAAACCGGAACGATACAATATTGTTGAGGTGAACGATTATGCCGATTGACGATTTAACCGCTTTGAGCCAAATAATGCGGAAGGCTCGAAAGGAAAAGGACCTGACACAGCAGGAACTTTTCAGACCTAAGCCATGTTTCTGTAAAGCAAATCGCCAATATCGAAAAGGGAAAAATGAATCCTTCTTATTTAATTTTAAGAGCATTGGCAAAGGTCCTGCACATCTCTTTAGATACGCTTATAAATCCAGATATTTCTCTGGAAGATGAAGGTGTCAAGCAGATGAAAATACTTTATTCCAGCTGTCCGCCAGAAATGCGTGACACCCTGCTGCATCACACCCAGGAAACGGTGAAAGAACTAACAGAGTTGTCCGAAAAATTTGAAACGAATTGAGCCAGTGAGTAAAATTTAACGATTCTCTCACTGTTTTTTTTCATTTTCGGAGAAAAGAGGCAAGCAATGCCTGTGTTAATACACACAGGCCCGCAGAGAAGAAAATCCCTTTGTGATTTTCCTCTCCTCTTGCTTGTTGAGGGCAGCGCCCCCAAGCCCTTTTGAACACAGAATTTCATTCTGTGGCTGCGCGGTCTCCGTTCCACTCCGGTCGGCACTAAGCGGACATCCCCCAGATACGATATTTACAGTATTCGTTCGATGCGACGAAACCCTGTGATTGCCGACCTGTTCCACCGCATGAAATACATGGAACGCCGTGGAAGCGGCCTACGCAAAATCGTCAGTGAAACCGAAAAGCTGCCTGGATATACAGAGTCATATAAGCCTGAATTTTCCTCAACGGCAACCGATTTCAGAGTTATATTAAAAAATGTAAATTACCATCATGATTACTCCATCATGGATATAAACCAAGTTAAGACCCAAGTTACCACTTTTGATGAGATTCTTGTTTTTTGTTCAACTCCTCATTCAAAAGCTGAAATTGCAGATTATTGTGGATATAAAAACAACAAAAATTTCACCAAGAAATATCTACGGCCTTTACTAGATTCCGGTACACTTAAAATGACAATTCCAAACAAGCCAAACAGTAGAAATCAAAAATATATTACTGTTCGCACAGAGTGAAATAAGAAGCAGGACATTGGGTTTCATCCCTATCGTCCTGCTTCTTATCTATTCTTAATAAGCACCAAATGCTTGAAATTGGGTAAAAAGAAACCCCTGTAAACCAGTGTTTACAAGGGTTCCGAGTGTTCTGATTATTATCTCTTTGTTAACGTTTTGAGAACAAGAAAAGCCCATAAATAGGAAAAGCTGTTATAGTACTTTTCCCTGAACCATTTGGTCCTGCTAATACCAGAATCATCGGTTTTCTACTCTGCATACTTTCTTTCCCCATTTGCATATTCAATGTAAGCTTGTTTCTTTTTTTCATCATAACCCGCTATTGGTTTTTTACAAATTTTTGCTTTATTTATTGCTGCCTTAACAGCTTCAACTGCTCTTTCGTCCATTTCATTATCCGATTCTGTCAATGTACTTTTCTCTTCTTCTCTGGATACAACTTTTATAATTCTACCACTCTTTGTGCTTACAGTTGTCATATAAACATCTCTCCTTAATACAAAAATAGCTTCTCAATTATAATATATTTTATCACATTTTATATAAAAAAACACCTCGGAACCGAAATTCCGAGGTGTAACATACATTTCTGAAACGCCATAAGGCGCTTTGAATTGTAACTCCTATCTCTTTGTTAACGCTTGCTGAACTGCGGAGCGCGACGAGCTGCTTTGAGACCGTATTTCTTACGCTCTTTCATACGTGGATCTCTTGTTAAGAATCCAGCAGCCTTAAGAGTAGGTCTGTACTCGTTATCTACCTGAAGGAGTGCACGGGAGATACCATGACGGATGGCACCGGCCTGTCCTGAGTATCCGCCACCCTTTACGTTTACTAAAACATCGAACTTGTCAACTGTCTCAGTTGCTACTAATGGCTGACGAACGATTACCTTTAAAGTCTCAAGACCTAAGTACTCGTCAATATCTCTTTTATTGATTGTGATCTTTCCTGTTCCAGGTACTAAATAAACTCTGGCAACAGATGATTTTCTTCTTCCTGTTCCGTAATACTTTGTATTAGCCAATGTTGTTTACCTCCTCTGATTAGAATGTTAAAGCTTCTGGCTTCTGAGCTGCATGCTTGTGATCTGGTCCTGCGTATACAAATAACTTTGTGTACATCTGACGTCCTAAAGGTCCCTTTGGAAGCATTCCCTTAACAGCGAACTCGATGACACGCTCCGGATGCTTGTTGAGCATTTCCTTAAGAGTTGTCTCCTTGATTCCTCCAACGTATCCTGAATGACGGTAATATACCTTCTGATCTAACTTCTTACCAGTTACTTTGATCTTCTCAGCGTTCACAACGATTACGTAATCACCAGTATCAATGTGTGGTGTGAAGATTGGTTTATTCTTTCCTCTTAATACTTTAGCAACTTCTGATGCTAAACGTCCTAATGTCTTGCCTTCAGCGTCTACTACATACCACTTTCTGTCGATGGTAGCAGGACTAGCCATAAATGTTTTCATGGGTTTTCCTCCTTGATAGATATTCAAATCAATAAAATGCGAACAGTTTCAAGCCTCGTATGTCCGGACGCTGCTCTTTCCTGCTCTGCTTTTCTATATAGTTTAAATGCTCGCCGGGGCTTTTGGCTCACATTTACATACTATCACAGACTTATATATTATATTACCCGGGTCTTTTGTTGTCAAGCAGATTTCTCGTGTAAATCCCCATTTTTCCACCTTTATCCACAGGTTCTGTAAAAAATGCCATCTATATCCACAATCAAAATCTATTTTTTGACATATTCAACAAATCAACACAAAAATGATCCTATTCCGTGGTTTATTCGTACTCCAGTCCGATCATTGTCAGTCCGTGTGCAGGAGCCGTCGGTCCTGCCACACTCCGGTCACAGGCATCTAAAATCGTCTGCATCTCCTGTGGGGCAAACTCTCCCGCTCCCACCTTTATCAGTGTTCCTGCAATGATCCGCACCATATTATACAAGAACCCATTTCCCGTCACCCGGATCGTGATAATATCCGCTTCTTTCGTGACCGTACATGCATAGATCGTCCGTACGCTGGTTTTCGACTGTGCATTGACCGCACAGAAACTTTTAAAATCATGCTCGCCAACCAGATAATCCGCGGCCTCCTGCATTTTCTCCACATCCAGCGGATAATGATAAAAATATGTATCCAGCCGCCTGGTCGGCATGCGGAACCGCCGGTTTAGTATCCGGTACTCATAGGTCTTTCGGCTTCTGGAAAAACGTGGATGAAAGGTATCCGGCACTTCGCAGGAATCCTGCACCACGATATCTTCCGGCAGCCTCTGGTTTAATGCGTAGCTGATCTTCTCCGCCGGCATACGGGTATCCGTATCAAAAATACAGACGTTTCCCAGAGAATGTACCCCCGCGTCCGTGCGGCTTGCGCCGGTCACGCGGATGTCTTCCCCAAGAAGCGCCTGCAATGCTTCATTTAATTTCTGTTCAATGGTCACACCGTTGGGCTGAATCTGCCAGCCGCTATAGTTGGTTCCGTCATATGCGACGACCATTTTTACTCTCATATTTCTTAATCCTGTTCTGTCAAATTTCCTGTTTTCAGATGATTTATATGCTGCTGCCGGCGGTCACCGTCCTGCTACTGTGGCCAGCGCAACAGCACTCGTGCAACAATCACAAGCACAAGAAATGCAATCAATATCACATAGGCTTTGCGGTCTGTTCCCTGATAGCGCAGCGGTTTCATCTTTGTCCGTCCCTCTCCGCCACTGTAGCAGCGGGCTTCCATGGCCATGGCAAGATCGTCCGCACGACGGAACGCCGATACAAATAACGGAATTAGAAGCGGCACCATGCTTTTGGCTTTCTGGATCAGATTGCCGTCCTCAAAATCGGCACCACGCGCCATCTGTGCCTTCATGATCTTGTCCGTTTCCTCGATGAGAATCGGAATAAACCGCAGGGCAATGGACATCATCATCGCAATCGCATGCACCGGTATGTGAATCCGGTTCAGCGGAGACAATGCTTTTTCAAGTCCATCGGTCAGCTGGTTTGGTGTCGTGGTCAGTGTCATGAGAGACGTTCCAATGATCAGATAGATCAGCCGGATCGTCATAAGCACCGCATTCATAATACCTGTACTGGTCAGATGAAACGGTCCCCAGTGCCAGTACTCCGTACCGGTCGGTGTAAAGACCAGATTAAACACTGCCGTAATCAAAAGCAGCACCACAATGGCTTTTAACCCTTTTACGATATACGAAAACGGTACTTTTGAAATTTTGATCATAAAAATAAGCATACCGGTTATGATCGCAAATCCCAAAATGCCCCGGAACGTAAACAGCGCAATAATATATATCATTGTCGCAAATAATTTTACACGCGGGTCCAGTTTGTGTACGACAGAATCTGCCGGATAATACTGGCCCAGAGTAATATCTCTTAACATAAATTTCTCCTGTGCTCTGCAAACACTAAATGACGTTTTTCTCCCGAAGTGCCGACAGAATTGTCTGTGCTGCTTCTTTTGCCGTGGTTGCCTGTGTATCCACAGGAAGTCCCCGTTCCGCAAGTTCATGTACCAGATACGTCACCTGCGGCGCAGCAAGTCCTACCGCCTCAAGCTCCTTATAATGCGCAAACACCTGCTTCGGCAAAGCATCAAACATCACGGCACCGTGATTCATCACAATGATGCGATCCACATATTCCGCCACGTCTTCCATACTGTGCGATACCAGAAGAATCGTGATTCCAAGTTCCCTGTGCATCTTAGAAACCAGTCCAAGGATTTCATCGCGCCCTGCCGGATCAAGTCCTGCTGTCGGCTCGTCCAGAATCAGCACATCCGGTTTCATTGCAAGTACTCCGGCGATTGCCACACGGCGCTTCTGTCCGCCGGACAGATCAAACGGCGGCTGATAAAATAACTCTTCCGGAAACCCGACGTTGCGCAGCGCTTCAAACGCCCGCAGTTCTACATCCCTGCGATCCAGTCCCTGATTCTTCGGTCCAAAACAGACATCCTCAAAACAGGTGGTCTCAAACAGCTGATGATCCGGATACTGGAAAACCAGCCCCACTTTGCTCCGCAGGGCTTTCATATCATACCCTTCATCATAGATGTCCTGCCCATCCACATAGATGCTTCCCGATGATGCCCGCAGCAGTCCGTTCAGCAGCTGAGTCAGAGTCGATTTTCCCGATCCCGTATGACCGATAATTCCGATAAATTCGCCCTGATGAATCTGCAGATTGACATCCTTTAATGCCTGAATCTCATAAGCAGTACCGTCGCTGTATGTGTAATTGATCTTGTCTAAAATGATTTCTGCCATCTTTTTATCTCCTGCCTGTGCGCATATCTTTGTCTAGGCATTTGCCACGGACATAATCGCATCCACCAGTTCTTTCCTCGTAAGGATTCCCTGTGGAATCGGTACGCCCGCGCTGCGCAGTTCATCTGCCACAAGCGTTGCCTGCGGTACATCCAGACGATGTTCTTTCAGCTCGTCCACACGCGAAAAAATATCGCGCGGTGTACCGTCCATCACGATCTTTCCTTTCTCCATGACGTACACATAATCTGCGTCAACCACTTCTTCCATATAATGTGTAATAAGAATGATGGTAACGCCCTTTTTCTTATTCAGATCATGTGCGGTAGCAATAACCTCTTTGCGTCCGTTCGGATCAAGCATCGCTGTCGGCTCATCAAAGACAATACATTTCGGTTCCATTGCCACAACACCGGCAATTGCAACACGCTGTTTCTGTCCACCGGAAAGTTTATTTGGAGAATGTTTGCGGTATTTTACCATATCCACAGCTTCTAAACTCTGATTGACACGCGTCCAGATTTCTTCTGTCGGCACCCCGATATTTTCGGGACCAAATCCCACATCTTCTTCTACCACACTGGCAATGATCTGATTGTCCGGATTCTGAAATACCATCCCGGCAGTTTTCCGGATCGGAATGGTATTGTCCTCATCGAGTACATCCATTCCATCCACCCAGATCACGCCTTCTGTCGGTGTCAGCAACGCATTGATATGTTTGGCAAGTGTCGACTTGCCCGATCCGTTGTGTCCGAGAATGGCAATGAACTGTCCCGCTTTTACATCCAGATTTACATGATCGAGTGCCGTCGTAATAGACTCAACATTGCCTTCCTCATCTCTGCGGAAAAATTCGTGTACAACATTTTTTGCTTTGATAATTCCCATTTTAATCGTCCCAGCTCAGTCTGTGAAGCTGTCCTTCCAGCTTCATATGGTCAAAATCGTTCTGGCGCAGTGCCTCATAAAGCACAATGGCAACAGAATTCGATAAGTTCAAAGAACGGGTTTCCCCGATCATCGGAATACGCACACAGGTATCCGGATTCGCCTTTAAGATTTCTTCCGGAATTCCTGCACTCTCTTTTCCGAACATAATGAAACAGTCCGGTTCATAATGGACATCCGAATACACATGACGTCCTTTTGTTGTCGCATAATAAATTTTTGCACCCGGATTTCTTTTACAGAAATCCTCCCAGTTTTCATATACGGTGACATCAAGATCTTTCCAGTAGTCCATGCCGGCACGCTTTAAATGTTTCTCCGATAAAGAAAAACCAAGCGGCTCAATCAGATGCAGCTTTGTACCGGTTGCGACACAGGTCCTGCCGATATTTCCCGTATTTGCTGGAATTTCCGGCTCATGTAATACAATATTTAACTCTGCCATTTTTAATTCTTAATCTCCCGAATCTCCGTTACAAACTCAGCCACGCGATCCAGTGCAATCCGCAGATCATCCAGGGAATATGCATAGGATATACGAAGGAATCCCTCTCCGCAGGCACCGAACGCCGTACCCGGAACAACCGCAACTTTCTTCGTCTGCAGAAGTTTTGTTGCAAACTCATCACTGGTCATACCCAGATCCTTAATACAAGGGAACGCATAAAATGCTCCAAATGGTTCAAAACAGGAAAGTCCCATCTCTTTGAACCGCTCCAGTACATAACGGCGTCTGCCGTTGTACTCTTCCCGCATCATGGCAACATCTTCATCCCCGTTGCGCAGTGCCTCTACCGCCGCATACTGGCTGGTGGTCGGCGCACACATGATCGCAAACTGATGGATCTTTAACATCTGTTTGATGATTACTTCCGGTCCACATGCATAACCGAGTCTCCATCCGGTCATTGCATGCGATTTGGAAAATCCGTTGATCACGATTGTCCGCTCCCTCATTCCCGGAATGGAGGCAATGGATACATGATTGTCCAGATAGGTCAGTTCCGCATAGATCTCGTCACTCAGGACAAACAGATCATGTTTCTTTACCACTTCTGCAACTGCTTCCAGATCCTTCTTTTCCATAACCGCCCCGGTCGGGTTATTTGGAAAAGGCATAACAAGAAGCTTTGTCTTCGGCGTGATTGCAGCCTCAAGTTCTTCTGCCGTCAGGCGGAATTCGTTCTCTGCCTTCAGTTCGATCGGAACCGGTGTTCCATTTGCCAGTACACAACAAGGCACATAGGATACATAACTTGGCTGCGGAATAAGTACCTCATCTTGCGGATCTAACATGGCACGCATGGCAATATCAATTGCCTCACTGCCTCCGACTGTCACAAGTATCTCCTTGTTATAGTCATAGGAAAGCCCGAATCTCCGGTCAAGATATTTGGAAATCTCAATTTTTAATTCCTTTAAACCTGCATTTGAAGTATAAAAAGTTCTTCCTTTTTCAAGGGAATAAATTCCCTCATCACGAATATGCCACGGTGTATCAAAATCCGGCTCTCCGACGCCGAGAGAGATTGCATCATCCATCTCACTGACAATGTCAAAAAATTTCCGGATACCCGATGGCTCAATGGTTGTAATTGTTTTTGATAATGGATTTCTCATTATGCCATCATAATCCTTTCATCTTTTGCTTTCGGAGCCATAACAGTTCCGTGGTCTTTATATTTCTTTAAAATAAAGTTTGTCTTTGTGCTGAGTACCTGATCCAAGGCAGAAAGCTTATCGGATACAAACTGGGAAATCTCACGAAGTGTCTTCCCCTCCAATGTAACCATCAGGTCAAATCCGCCGGAGATAAGATACACGGAATTTACTTCCGGATAATTGTAAATGCGCTCTGCAACCTTATCAAATCCCATGCCGCGCTGCGGTGTCACACGCACTTCAATCAGTGCAGTTACTTTTTCCACACCGGCTTTGTCCCAGTTAATCAGCGTATGATATCCGCAGATAATTCCCTCCTGCTCCATAGCTTCCAGCTCATTCATGACTGCTGTCTCATCTACACCGAGAATTACGGCCAGCTCCTGTGTATCGATGCGGCTGTTTTTTTCTATAAAAGTTAAAATCTTCTCTCTCATATTTTATTGTTCTCCTAATTACATTTTACCATATTCCATAATTCGTCTGTCTGTGTTGTTTCTAAGAATCTGCGTTCCTCCCCATTGATAAGTACACGGTCATTGCTGTCGATTGTCCTTCCGATAATAACAGCTTCCCCGCCAGCCTGACGGATCGCATGCACCAGTGCATTGCCATCTGCCGCTGCCAGAAGAAGACTGCCTCCCGACAGAAGCTTGTAAGGATTTAAATCAAAAAATTCACAGATTTCTATGGTTTCCTGACGAATTGGTATTTTCTTCAGATCAATTTCCAGTCCGACGCCGGAACACTGCCCCAATTCCCAGAGAGCTCCGAAAACGCCTCCCTCTGAGAGGTCGTGCATTGCAGCAACGCCAGACTTTGCGGCGACTGCGGCCTCCGAACGGATAGAAAGATAATCTATATATTTTGCCGCTTTGTCAAGAAACGGCTGTGCGTATCTGGCCGATAACTCTTCCCGGTGTTCCGTTGCAAGAATCGCTGTTCCTTCCAGCCCGACCCATTTGGTCACAATCACATCCATATCCGGCTGCGCCCCTGCTGCTGTGACAAATAATTCCCTGTCAGCTTCTCCCACTGCCTGAACAATCAGTTGCGGAGAGGTCACTGTCCGAAGAACTTCCGTGTGTCCTCCGAGAACCGGAATCTGCTCTTTCTCACTTACACGGGATACCGCCGAAATCCATGCACGCAGATCATTTTCGCTTGCAGATGTCGGGAGCAGAAGCGTCATCGTAATTCCCAATGGTTTTGCCCCACTGCATGCAAGATTATTCAATGCCGCATAAACGCCGGCTTCCGGAAACGTGTCAAATGCACGGCAGGCTTCCGCAGTAACGATCTGCTTTCCCGCAGAAGCATCCACTGCACCGAAATCTATTCCCACTCCCGGTGCCCGGACCGCAGAATTATGAAGTTGTCGGAGAACCGAGCGCTTTAATATCGACTCGGATAATTTTCCTGCTTTCATACTGTTATTTTCTATTCGCTTTCTTTGGACGATTGTGTTTTTTTCGTGGATGTATTTGTTGAAGATGTTGTTTCTTTCTTGGTATCCTGTTTTTTGGAATCTTCCTTCTTTGTATCTTCCTTTTTATTATTTTCATCCTTTTTGGAGGAATCCTCTTTCTTGTTCGTATCGCTCTTGTCTGCGTCCTCCTTTTTATCGGTATCGTCCTTCTTTTCTTCTTCTTTCTGCTCTTCTTCTTTCTTTTGCGCGTTTGTCTTTAAACCGGCTGCCGCACTTCTTACTTTTGCTTCATCCCCGGTTGTAATTGCTGCCTTTAAAGCAGAAAGCGTCTCGCTTGTCGCATCTTTGGTTCCAATGGTAATAAGCTTTGGAGTTGCCTGATAATTACTCTTGTTGAACAGATCCCTGCTCTGCTGTTTTCCGTCCACCTTCACAATCTTCCACAACTGCGCAATGCATCCGGACTGTCCGGACTGGGTAACAGAAACCGAACCGGCGGTAAGGGAAGCATCCATTGTAAACTGCACCTTTGGATCTGTCTTTGAAACGGTTTCACTTTCAAACGAAATCTCCCGGTTGGATGGTCTCGTTTCTTTTCCATATACATTAAAATAAATGATACCGCCACTGCAATATCCTTCGATATATACCGGCGCATCCAGATTATTTTTAAACTTCAGATCTTTATAATTTCCGGCAATTGCCGCATCCATGGACGGTTCCACATAATGAACCAGCATAGAATGATTAAAACGCATCGTAATTTCCAGTTCTGCCCGGATAACTGCATTATATAAAGTCGTTGCAACCTGACAGATTCCACCGCCAAACGATTCCACTACCGTTCCGTTCTGATAGGCACCGGCCAGTTCATATCCGTTCTCCTGTGTAAACGGGCTGACCGTTTTTGCCAGATCAAACTCCTCTCCCGGATAAAGGATTGTACCATCTACTTTGCTCACTCCGGTTATGACATTTTTTGCACGTCCTGCACTCGAACTTGCAAAGTTTGTCGTATAAGAACCGATCAGATCCGTAATTTCTGCGAGTTCTTTCTCATCCCCGCGCGGTTCTACCGTCTTTGTTACCAGATCAATCTCATTATTGGAGCCGTCCCAGCCCTGTGCAAGAAAATCATTGATTGCATACACGGAATTTACGACATCCACCTCGACGCCTTCTTTTCCCTTTACAAATTCAAATTTTCCATTGACACGCTTTAATCCATTATCAACAGCCCCGACGGCAAGATCATCTGCGCTCTCATATATCTTTTCGGCCGTCGCCTGTTTGTTTACACTCAGATGCATATCGAGAACCAGTTTTTTCTTTTTGAGATCCTGCAGGGTTTTATACCGGTTGATCAGACTTCCGGCGTGTCCCACCGCCAAAGCTTCCTGCACGGCAGTATCCGCATCCGCGGTCACTCCCATATCTTCCGCAGTCATCTGAATGGAACCGGTTTCTCCTCTCAGCGTAAAAGTTGTATCCATCAGCCCATCCACGTATTCTTCTACCGCAGATATCGCCTGATTTTCTGTCATTCCTCCGACGTTTACATTTCCGATGGAAATTCCATTTTCAATGGTAGTCTCCTCTGCTGCCATCACTGCCTGTGTATGAGAACCAAGTCCCACCACACAAAAAAGTACTGCTGCAGCCATTCCTAACTTTGTTATCTTCTTCATATTCTTCCTTTAAAATAATTTTAGCGTTATCTTGTATTTTAACATAAACAATCACTTTTTCAAGTGCCGCTACCCATAAATCAGCGCTGAAACCAGTGTTGTAACAACCATTGCAGCGATAACAACCAACGATATGAGTGCAATCAGCTGTCTTTTTCGTTTTGAACCATTAAAATTATACATACTATTCACCTCTTTCGCAAAATCAGTTATAATGAATACACAACAATATCAGAAAGGATTTCCATTATGTTTGTATTTCTTGCTATTTTTATCGTTTTTCTGCTGTATATTAACTTTTTGATGCATAAAAATAAACGCGCCCAGGAAAATCTCGAAAAACAGTTCTGGGACCGGGAGCGCAGTGCGAATTTCACACGCAAAAAAGATATCAGCAATCTTAATTATCTTATCATAACAGAAGATAAAATACCACAAAACCTTACGACCGATGCCAAAAAATCACTGGAAACACTATGCGGTCAGAAAATGCTGAATCTTTCTTCCATGAGTAACACCGACCTGAAACTTGAATATGGTGTTGCAAACCTGGATGAACTCAGCGCATGTGATGACCGTTTTTCCACATTTGAACGAAATGCTGCCATCTATGCCCAGGAACTGAGTGATGCCGGATATACCGATCAGGCACGCCAGCTGCTGGAATTTGCAGTTTCCTGTCATGTCGACAACAGCAGCATCTACACACAGCTGGCAGCCATCTATCAGACCGGGGGCAATCTCTCCGGAATCTTGCAGCTGCAGGAAGCAGCTGCGCAGCTTGCACCGTTTCCGCAAAAAATCATTCTGGAAAAACTTAAAAGTTTCCAGCCCTGATCTTATCCTGCAGCCGGGAGGCTTCACTGCGTGTAAGAGTCTCCCAGCTGATACTGTCTTTCCTTCCATATTGTTCCATCAGTTCCCTGAGCCGTTCTTTCTGATGCTCCGTTGCCGGCGTCTGTCTCTTTGCCTTATACACCAGAGGTTTCGGGACAAACAGTTCCGTGGAAGCACCTTCTATGGATTTTAAATTTTCAAATACCTTATAGGTTTCTACTGCATCATCCAGTGCCCGGTGTGCATGTTCCCGTTCAATCTGAAAATATTCGCACAGGCTTTCCAGTTTTTTCGACTGTGCCCCCGGAAGGAGTGCCCGCGCAATCCGCAGGGTATCACAGGCCGACAATTCCAGTGGAATTTTCTGATTGACGGCCCACTGCTTCAGAAAACTGTAATCAAAAATCAGATTATGTCCCACAAGAATATCATCCCCGATAAATTGCAGAAGTTCCTGCATTGCCACATTCTCTTCTTTCCCCAAAGCCGCCATTTCATCTGTAATCCCGGTCAGCTGTACTACCGTTTCCGGAATTGACATTCCCGGACGCACGAGCGTTCCATATGTATCTGCAATCTCTCCGTTCCGTACACGAACCGCCCCGATTTCTATTACTTTGTCCCTTTTCGGAGCCAGTCCCGTCATCTCCAGATCAAGAACCGTATAATCCATTTTATGCACCTGCCTTACGCTTTCATACATGTTTATTATACACATATAAGAAAAGAAAACCAGCCAGAATATGGCCGGTTTTCTTCCACAATAACGCTCTTTATAAAATTCTTCCAATCAATACATCCAGTCCTGCCACCCACAGCAACAGTGCGCCAACGATATATACTTTGGTTTTTGCTTCATATCCGACACGATATCCGGTATAGATGCCGCCGATCACAAATGCAACGGTACATACAACAATCATGATCAGAATCATAAGCACATTCGTTTCCAGAAATCCAAATGCAATTCCCGTAAGCAGCGTGTAAATTCCACTGATACATGCCATGCGGACAAATCTCCGGATTCCAAGATGATGTTCCAGATGTTCTTCCACATGTTCGTTGCGGATTGCTTTTACCATCAGCCGGATGCCAAGAATCATAAAAATCACCATGGATATAATCTGTCCCAGCAGCTTTTCGTCCGGCACCGACCGGTAATGGCAGAACAGGGAGGACAAAAAATGCCCCAGATATAACGTAATCAGCTGTGCCAGCGCAACGATTCCACAGATCACTGTCAGATTTTTTTTATTTATTTTTGCAACCAGTGATCCCTGACATTCCATTGCTGCGAAAATATCCAGAGATACCCCTGCTATTATCAGCAGGTTTTCCATCCAGTTCATCCTTTTTCCTCCGACCATCAAAATTATTTGTTATTTTCACTGTCTGCCTTGATCGCATCCTGTTTATAAATAAATTTTACGCTTCCGTTTACACCGTCTGCAACCTTTGTAAATGTCTGGTAATCCTCACCCGCATCAAGCATTGCCTGCAGTTTGTCGGTCAGCGGTTTGATATCTCCGTTATAGCTGTTCGCAATCTTGGAAATCCCCTTCTCGTCGAATTCTACCATGCCATCTGCCAGCGTATGGGACCCGTCATCCAGTTTATCTACACCGGACACAATCTTTACCGTGGCATCGTTGAGTGCCTTGATTCCCTTCGTCAGTGTTGGAACTGCGTCTGCCAGAGACTGTGTTCCCTTACTGAGTGCTGCGGAACCGGTAACCAGACTGTAACCGTTTTCCTGTACTGCTTCAATCTGCTGTGCAATTGTAGCCTTTGCACTCTCTGCTCCTGTAACAGCGGCTGCACTTGCTGCCTGTACGGCCACATTCTGACATGCTCCTGCCAGCTGTGTAGCCAGTGTCTTTAAGCTGCTCTCCACACCGTCTGTCACCTGCTCATTGTTTCTTCCTGCTGCAAGCTGTGCCTTGATTGTGCTCTGTGTCTTGTGAAAGAGTGTGTCCTTTGCCCCACTCTTTGCATACAGCAGTTCCGCAAGCTGTGCACTTGTCATACCATCCGATACGGCATACATAACCGTTGACGTCTGATCGTTTGCCTGTGCGCCCTTTGCCCACGCTGCTTTAATGCCGGCAGCCGCCTGATCTGCAGTAAGTTTGCTGTCTGCCGCCTGTCCTGCAGCCTTCAGCAATACCTGTCTTACCACTTCATTATACACGGTTTCTGCTGCATTTGCACTATAAGCGCCATCATAAAGAGAAGTAAATAATGCGCCATCCGTTGTGCTGCCATCTTTTCCTGTGCTGTAACGGAGTGCGGCATAGATCTGGTTTGCGACTTCCTGCGTTTTTCCGTTTGCAAACTCTTTTGCCACCGTCTCGGAAGCGGTCTTTGACGCTGCCTGTTTCTCTGTATCACTCATCTTTGTATTTAACGCTTTATCAAGTGTCTGGATTCCCTTGCTGATGGATTCTGCGCTGGTGTTTAATGTCTCCACACCTTTGCCCAGATCTCCGCTCTTTGAATTCAGCTCATTCATGCCGCTTGCATAATCCGCAAGATTTTTCTGTAACGTGTCCAGTCCATCGGATAATTCTTTTGATCCGTCTTTTAACTTGCTGCTTGCATCCAGCATGTCATCAATCATATCATCCAGAGAAGAAGAATCCCCGCTCTTCATGGAAATCATGCTTCCGGCATTTGCCACGATCGTCATTGCCGTATCCAGCTTGAAATCTTTTACATCGGCAGTCACTTCGAAATCTTCCGGAAGTTCCAGATCATCGATGAAATCAGAATCTTTCACATTCAGACTTTCTTTGATTCCCGGCAATGCATAGCCGATAACCACATTGCTGTCCCCGTTCTGGGAAACTTTTCCGTTCTTTACTTCCACATTGCTGAAACTGTCATCCAATACCAGTGCCGTTACTGCTGCAAACGGAACCTTTACCGTCTGCTTGTTTCCGTTTACGATTTCTTCATAAGAAGAATTATTTGTGTAATCATAATGTATGGTAACTTTTCCGGATTTTCCAGCCAGATCCTTCGGTGCAATCTCATTTCCATCCAGATAATAAGTAACTTTCAGAGAAACCGGAGCTTCACTGTCTGTTTTTCCCTGATAGTAAATATCGGCTCCATCTGCCTGCCAGGTCAGCTTCTCTCCGTTCTGTGAGAACTCCTCGCTTCCCTTCACATTTTTGATATCTGTCAGATTGGACTGATCCTCCAGTGTAGCGGACTGGTTTTTATTGATCAGATGATCGGTGACAATGGTATCATACACACTTCCCGTTGCATCGGAAATAAGGTAAACATTTTCATCTTTTCCGATTTCTTTATCACTGACAGATACCTGAAGCAGATCCTCAATATCATCCTTCTTATCGGAAGAATCCTCTTTCTGCTCTGTCTGAACTGCAGCATCTTTCTTCTGATCTGCCTGCACGGCAACTGCTGTCATGCTGCTTCCAAGAAGTGTAATGGTCAGCACACCTGCCACAATACGGACTACATATTTATTTTTCAATCTGGTTTTTAACTCTGATAATTTCATAATTCCATCCTCCTATTTGATTTTGTTGCGAAATCCTGCACTTGATGCACAGATCACACGGTCAAATACCATGAACATGCTTGGCAGAATAAAGATTACGACAATCATACTGATGATCGCACCACGTGCCATCAGCATACATAATGAACCGATCATATCGATGTTGGAATATAATCCCACACCAAACGTTGCTGCAAAGAAACTGAGCGCACTGACAATGATCGACTGAATGGACTTGCTCAATGCATCGGTAATTGCTTCTTTCTTATCCATACCGCGGAAACGGTTCTTCTTATACTTGTTCGTCATAAGAATTGCATAATCGACCGTAGCTCCCAGCTGTATGGTTCCGATTACAATGGATGCAATAAACGGCAACACCGTTCCTGTATATGCCGGAATACCCATATTGATAAAAATTGCAAATTCAATAACACATACCAGAATGATTGGAAGTGAAATGGACTTAAATGTCAGTAAAATAATAATAAAAATAGCTGCAATCGAAATAATACTTACATTTTTGAAATCCACATCGGTAATCTCAATCAGATCCTTGGTACATGGCGCCTCACCGATCAGCATTGCGGTATTATCGTATTTTTTAATAATCGCATTGATCTCATCACACTGTTTATTTACTTCATCCGTTGCAGATGCATATTCCGAAACAATGACCATCATCTGGTAATCTCCACTCTTGAAGATATCCTTCACATCGTCCGGAATGACATCCTGCGGAACCATCGGTCCGGTCAGGGAATCCATCGAAACCGCAAGTTTTACACCGTCTACTTTTTTGATCTCATCGATCATATTCATACTGTCTTTTTCAGACAGACTGCTTTTTGCCAGAACCATGTGGGTTGCACCCATATGATACTGTTCGGACAGCTTATCATTTCCGACTTTACTGCTGAAAGTCTCCGGCAGCGTACCAGTCAGATCATAATATACATTGGTATGTGTATATCCGTAGATTGCCGGAATCAGCACAACCAGAAACGCAATGACAAATACCACATGATGTTTTGTGATAAACCCTGCAATTCTACTAAGATCCGGAAGAATTACTTTATGTCTGGTCTTTTCGATTGCCTTATCGCAGACAAGAATCAGGGACGGAAGAATCGTTACACATCCGATAACACCAAAGACAACACCCTTTGCCATAACGATACCAAGGTCTTTTCCAAGGGTAAAGCTCATAAAACACAGTGCGATAAATCCGGCAACTGTTGTAATGGAGCTGCTGACCACGGAAGTAATTGTATTGGAAATCGCATGTGCCATGGCACGGTTTTTATCTCCGTCAAACCGCTCCTTCTGCTCCTGATAACTGTGCCACAGGAAAATGGAATAATCCATTGTAACACCGAGCTGCAGTACCGCCGCCAGTGCCTTGGTAATATAAGAAATCTCCCCGAAAAATACGTTGGAACCCAGATTGTAAATAATTGCCATGCCGATACTGATCAAAAACAGGAACGGAACAACTACGGAATCCATCGTAAGTGATAATACGATCAGAGAAAGCACAACGGCGATCAGAACATAGATCACACTCTCATTCTCTGCCAGTTTTCGGATATCATTGTTCACCGATGCCATACCACTGACAAAACACTGCTTTCCAACCAGATCATTGATCGTCTGGATCGCATCCATGGTGCCGTCCGACGACATGGACTCATCAAACAGGACTGCCATCAGCTGGCTGTCTGCGTCTTTGTTATTGAAAAAGTTGTAGATATCATCCGGAAGTGCTTCTCTTGGAATACTAAAATCCATAACGGAACCATACCAGATAACATTTTTTACATGAGGTACATCCTCAATCTTATCTGCTATTTTCTGCAGATCCTTATCCTGCATTCCCTCAACAACTACAAAAGAGAACGCGCCTGTTCCAAATTCATCCAGAAGGATATCCTGCCCTTTCATCGTTTCAATCTGTCCCGGCAGATAGGACAAAATGTCATAATTAATTCTGGTTTTCATATAGCCGATCGCGGATGGAATCAGCAGTAAAAAAGCCAGGATCAAAATCAGAAACCGACATTTAACGACTCCTTTTCCAAATTTAATCATTTTTTTCACCATCCTCTATTTTTCTCTCAGCCTATCATAAAAAAAAAGACCGAATATGAAAATATTCAATCTTTTCGTCATGTACTGCATGATTATACATTTTGAGTGATTTGTATGAATTCGTATACAAATCATTCAAAATGTCATCGCATATTCTTTTTATAATTCTTTGATGATGTCGGTCAGAGACCGGGTCAGCATATACTGATATGCTTCGGCCATTTCGCGCGGCGAGATGGTCATTCCCATGCTGATCCATTCCTCTGTTGCAAAACACATGGACTGTGCATAATAGGAAGATATCACCTCCGGCGTCAGCCATTTGTGTTTTGAAACCCTTCCGCTGCTTTCTTTTTGAATCAGTTCAAGCAATACTTCCCGCACACATTTTTTTGCGATATCGTGAAATTTGACCGGTCCCTCCATTTTTACCAGCTGTGAATAAAATGCCTTGTCCTTTTCAATGTTGGTAAACAGCAGAACCATTGCTTCTATAATCATATCATTCCGGATCAGAGGTTCTACCGGCTCTAACAGTTCTGTCCGGATGATCCATTCAATAAGCTCAAATTTATCCTGAAAATGATTGTAAAACGTTGGCCGGATGACCCCTGCTTTATCAGTTATCTCTTTAATTGTAATTTTTTCTACCGGCCGCCTGACAGCAATCTCTTTCAAACTTTTTGCAAGCAGCTGGTCAATATCGGTTTTGCCCTGTATTGCCATTTCGTCTGTTATCCTTATTCGTCAAATTCCATGGTCACAAAGTACCCTTTTTCTGTCTCCTTCACATCAATCACATCACCTTCCCGGCTTTTTAAACGTTCCCCTACCGCATAATTTCCTGACATGGCTATTGCATGCTCAATGGTATAATAATAGGAAGTGGGAAGTTTTCCCTCTGTCACCTTCAGATGATCCCCTGCTTTGGTCAGTCCCGGACGTTCCATTTTAAATTCCATCTGTCTCATCACGGTCACCTTCATTTTCCACAAACTCTGTATCAACAGTCTCTGTGCGCCGTCTGTAATCCTTCGCTGCACGCGTTGCTGTGACAGCAATCCACAGATTCAGCGCTCCGTTGATAATCAGCACGATTCCTACCAGCATAATAAACTGTTTCAATACGGTAAGCGGACAGAAAACACAGACCAGACCGCAGACCAGACAGATGATAGCAAATACAAGATCCATGCCCCACTTTTCATATCCGTATTTTTTGGCATTCACTGCCTCCGTCACCGCACGAATTCCATGAAATACAAGTCCTACACCCAGTATAACCGGAACCAGACTGACAATCAGCGACGGCTGGATGAGAAACCAGATTCCAACTGCAAGTACCAGAATTCCGACAATCGTTGATGCTCCAAATGTTGCAAGGCTCAAAATAAAGCTTCCCAGATAAATAATTCCAACGATGATCATTGCAATCGAAAGAAGTGTTCCGATCACATCAATGACTCCGCCTTTCCACACAACAAAAATAATTCCAAGCGCAATACACAAAACAGAAGAAAGCAGATAATCCGCCTTTGCCCGCTTCAAAAATTCTCTCATGAAATGACGCCCCCTTTTGAAATATCTTTTGCAACATTATAACATTTCCTTTTTTATTGTTCAACTTTTCCTCTAAAAATGATATACTGTGCGCGGAGGTGAATATCATGGGAAAAGAAGTAAAAACCAATGCCGTGCGTATTCTGGAACGAAATAAGGTTCCCTATGAACTGCTGACTTATGAATGTGACGAATTTATAGATGGAATTCATTCTGCCGAAGCCACTGGCACCCCGGTTGCCCAGACTTACAAGACACTTGTCATGCAGGGCAAAAGCAAAAAATACTACGTATTTGTCATTCCGATTGCCGAAGAGGTTGATCTGAAAGCTGCCGCGCGTGCAGTTTCCGAGAAATCCGTAGAAATGATCCATGTCAAAGATTTAACTGCAATCACTGGTTATGTCCGTGGAGGCTGCAGTCCTCTTGGCATGAAAAAAGCATTTCCAACCGTTATCGATGCCTCTGCCAGGCAATATTCTGAAATTTATGTAAGCGGCGGCCGTATCGGAACCAGCATCCGGCTTGACCCTCAGGATCTGGCACGGGTTGTCCGCGCTACTTTTGCGGATATTCTTGCCAGACCATAAAAAGAAAAGTGTGCCAGGTTTATTTCCCTGACACACTTTTTCTTTTAATTTTCACCCGGCTGCCGGATAATATCCAGCACACGCTGCAACTCGGCTCCCTCTGCCGGAGCCTCTCCATAGTCAACATGCTTCCAGTCTTTTTTGAATTCTCCAAGCAGATGTTTTCCCGGATCCTGGGTCCGTTCAATCGTAAAATATCTGCCCTCCTGCGTTTCGTCATTCCATGCAAAATATACACGGAAACAGGATGGAACTCCCATATCGCGTACCGGCAGATCCACACGGACAATCAGTAAACTGTCGGACAAATCCATAACCATAACGGAGAAATCTTCCGGCAGATACGGATACATACGTTTCTGCTGATAACATTCCTCAAAAAACTGATCCATATATTCTTCTTTCTTCTCGCAGAGGTCATCCATCATCTGTTTGCCCTGCGCAAAAAAGCGCTTTGGCATAAAACCAAATTCAAACTGCTTACGTTCAAACAACAGATACTGTTCCTGTGTAAGCTGCATCTTCTTTGGCTGCGCTCCCTCTTTACGCTTCTTTTCCACTTCCTCGATTTTTTCCACCAGTGCACGTTTAAAAATCAGATTCTGTGTGAATGGATTGATCACTATTCCGGATACCTTTTCATCCTGCTGAAAAACCATGTTATTCGTTGCAAGGAACGGCATGTTTATAACTGCTGCACTCTTCGGAGATTCCGGAATCTCCTTTTTACTTGTATAAATCGGAAGAAACATTCCGTTTTTCGGACTGTTGATCAGACATGGAACCGGCTTCTTTTCATCATTTAAATTTGCCGGAACAAGCACACGTCTGGTTCGCATCAGCTCGATCAGGGCATTTAAATTCTCACCAGTTTTTTCTTTCAGATATAGATCTATCTGTGCTTCCACATCTTCATTTTTTACATCAAGTGTCATGCTTGGATCTGTTGGTTCCTCCTGCTTGAGATCCTGCTTCTTCATGACATCTTTTAACTTCTTTTTGTCGATCATCTGTGTATATCTCCTAACCCCATGCTGTCGGTATTGTACAGGTTAATCCCTGTGCTCATGATATAAAAGCATTTTAGCACATATTTTCAGGAGATTCCATACCTTTATACGGTTTTTGAATCATCAAGCGTTTTCTGGATCAGTTTATCAAGTCTTCTTCCGATCCTGGCATATTTTTCAATGCGGCGTTCCATTTCCGGCGGAACTCCTTTTTTGTAAGAAACCCGGTTATCCATTCCTGCCCACGCATCCATGATCATCGTCCGTAGCTGCAATTCCACACGAACCACAGTTGTCTTTCCTTTGTAAGACATCGGGATATCCAGAACGATATGGTAACTCTCATACCCATTTTTCTTTGGTTTTCGAATGTAATCTTTTGCCTTTACCACGGTATATGTGTCTGTTTTTCCGATCTGCCGCGCAATCCAGTAGATTTCCTTGACACTGTAGCAGATACAGCGGACCCCGGAAATATCGTTCAGTGCAGTAACTGCGGTATCAAAATCCACGTCATAATCCTTGCGCTGCAGCTTTTCTGCAATGCTCTCCGGTGTCTTCATCCGTGTTTCGATAAAACGTACAAATCCCTGTCCTGTTTTTTCTTCATATTCCCGGTTCAGTTCCCGCAGCCGGTTTACCACAATTTCTCTTGCCAGTGCATGTTTTCTTTGAAAATTATCATCTTCCCAGTGCTTCCGGAGTTTTTCTAATTCATCCATAACTTACCTTCCCTGCTTTCTGTTATATCTATCTTATTCTCCACTTTTCTACAGGATAACAGGGGTGTGTAAATACAGACTTCTTCCCTATGTAAATTGTTTGTAAAAACTATGTGGTGAGAATCTTTTTTTCCACAAGCATTTTAACAAATTCCCGATCCCGGAAACTCCATGGCTGCGTCTCACAAAATGGTTCGTTCCCATCGATAATCTCCTGTGCGGTTGCCCACTCCAGATGAAATCCTTTCGCAATCTCGCTTTCGGTCATGTGCGTCTGTGTCATTTCTTCTTTTGCATCACAGAAAAAAAAGCAGGAGTGGCAGACATAGATCTTGTTTTTTTCAAACAGATCTCGCCGCCGCTCCACAATTTTTCCAATCGGACGGATGGATTCCGGAATCACAATAAGCCCGGACTCCTCCCCCACTTCACGAATCAGTGCATCTTCCAGCTTCTCGCCCGGTTCCACACCTCCGCCGAGAATTTTATAGTCTCCGGCACTGCCATGTTGTGTTGCAATTTTTCCATCACGAATAATCACGCCGCGTGTCGAGTATTTTTCGAACACGGGCATTCCCTCTTCATAATCTTTTTTATCTAATGTTAAAAGTATCTGCACGGCATTTCTCCTTTGCTGTTCCGACATACAATTTTGTATCATTATAGCACTATCATGGGGGTTTGTGCAGATGTTTTAAATATAAGTTTTTTCAATGCGACGAATTTGTGCGAGTGTTTTAAATATAAGTTTTCTCAATGTGACGGAAGAAGGGGGACATTCTCTTTCTACAGAAAAATTTGCAAATTAGCTCCGATATTGATTTCAGGTTGGTTTAGCAAAAGTTTTACTTTTATGCTATTAGCTTTATATGATGAAACTACGGCGCAGTTGTAAATTTGTTCTTCCGAAAGAAATGTCCCCCTTCTTCCTGTTGGCTGGAGAAAATATAATTGAGAAACATATTTCCGCAAATCCTGTCTGTTGAATAAATATAAAGGCACCTGAACCTACAGTTAAAGGTGCTCCCGGAAGGAAATGCATACAATGAGTGCTTACGGTAAAGTGATAAATACTTTGGAAGTTTGACATGCAAATAAGTGGAAATTTCATTGCTGGTATTTTGTGAAACAATCGTTCTATTGAAGCTTTTATATTCTCGGGCATTATGAACTTATAAATGAAAGATGAGGGCTATATAATCAAAATTCATGTGAAAGATGCCATCGCGGTATCTATGCCAATAAAATTCAGTAAAAAATTCCACCGTGGTATCTATGCCAATAAAATTCATGTAAAAGATACCATTGTGGTACCTACACGCTAAAAATTTAACATTCAGATACCGGAAGGTCTCTATAGATCAAAAATTGCTTTTCCAGATACCGCTTTTTCTAAAAAACCGGTATCTGGAAAAGCAATTTTTACTATATAGGTGACATTTTCTAATTTCAAACATTAAAATTTCGGAAAACCGTCACCTAAAACTTTAATTTTTCGTCTATAGATACCCGGCCTTATCATTGAGTGATTTAACAGGGTATTTTTATGTTTATTCCAGTTCATGAGATTCGTAGCTGTTTTTGAGGCGTCCCTTTAACTGCAGATTCTGGTGCCTTTATATTTGTCACACAGACAGGATTTGCGAGCATCATTCTTTTACTTATGGTTTTCCAATCCACAGGAAGGAGGGGGACATTTCTTTCGGAAGAACAAATTTGCAACTGCGCCGTAGTTCCATCATGTAACGTTAATAGCATAAAAGTAAAACCTTTGCCAAACCAACCTGAAATCAACATCGGCGCTGACTTGTAAATTTTTCTGTAGAAAGAGAATGTCCCCCTCCTTCCGTCGCATAGAGAAACCTTATATCTAAAACAACTCCCCCGCAAATCCGTCCCACTTGCCAAACCCAAAGGCTCCCAGCCCCCCGCAGTTAACCAGCAATTTATAAAGTTTTGAGATACTCCACAATACTTGTCACACTGTTGGCACCATCCGCCACCGCGGTCACAATCTGACGCATCTTCTTGGTGCGGACATCTCCTGCCACAAAAAGCCCCGGCTGCTCCGTCACCCCGTCTTCTCCGGCACGCACATAGCCATGATCTAAATCCAGCACAGAAGCCACCGCATCGGTCTGCGGATTCATACCGACTGCGATAAAGATACCGCTGACCGGCAGTTCTTTTTCTTCTCCTGTTCCGGTGTTTGCGATTACCAGATGATCGACCATCTGCTCCCCACAGATTTCTTTCACCACGGTATCCGGCAGGAAGGTGATCGTCGGCTCATTTGCCACCTGTTCCTGCAATACCTTCGTGCCACGCAGTTCCTGTCTGCGGTGAATCAGATACACTTTTTCACATCCGGCGGCCAGATACAGGGCATCTTCCAGTGCCACATCTCCACCGCCGACAACCGCCACTGTCTTGTTACGGAAAAAAGCTCCATCACAGGTTGCACAGTAAGACACCCCGGCTCCTGCCAGTGTTTCTTCTCCCGGCACCCCGAGTTTCCGGTGTCCGGCTCCAGTTGCCAGCAGTACCGTTTTTGTCTCATAGACGGTTCCGGAAGCACCGGTGATTTTCCACGTTCCGTCTGTATTTTTTTCTACGTTATCCACTTCATCGCTGATGAACGGAACCTCCAGTGCTTTTGCATGCTGCTCAAATTTCTGCGCCAGATCAAACCCATTGGTTTCCGGCAGTCCCAGATAATTATCAACTTCCTGCGTATAAATCATCTGTCCGCCACCCATCGGCTCTTTCTCTAAAACAACCACATCCAGACAGGCGCGCTTTGCGTAAACAGCTGCCGAAAGACCTGCCGGACCGCTTCCTATAATGACTAAATCGTACATGTTATTCCTCCTGATTTTCAAAAAAATCTATTTCATAAATAATGGCATTTTTATTCTTTCCTATTTTACCATACCCCTATACAATGCGCTATTTTCTTTTCTCCAATAATAACAAAATATGCTCCTTTTACAAAAATTTTACGTGATTTTGGGTTGAAAAATCCATTTACAAATGCTACCATAACCAAGGATTTAAATCCACAATCATAAAAATCTGAGTAATGGAGGTGAAATTCATGGACAGTAGCGATAGTTTTGGGCGAAGTAGACATTTGAATACCGATGCTTTTTTCACTGGCAAAATTATCGTTTTCACTGGAAAATGAATTTTGCCGATTCATGATGTTTAAAGCACCGGTAGGTGCTTTTTTTGTGCCTGAATATATAAAACTGTATACCTGAGCCCTTTTCTATTGTGCATATCCGCAGCATGATGTAGCTTTTGTTGCACATGATGACTGCACACACAAGGAAAGGAGAATTCATATGAACAAGAAATATTTAGAGCTTACAAAGCTGATCCGAAGCAAACAAAATGACCATGAAATCTTAAAATGCTTATCTAATTATCACGAAAATGACATTGCCGATATGCTTACGGTTATGACTCCAAAAGAAAGGAAACGTATTTATACGCTTCTGGAGCCACAGAAGATTGCGGAAATCTTCGCATATCTGGATGAACCGCAAATCTACTTTTCCGAACTCTCCGTCAAAGATGCCGCCAAAGTAGTTTCCCTGATGGATTCCGATGATGCCGTTGACGTCCTCGAAACACTCGACGATAAAAAGAAATATGAAATCGTGGAAAACCTGGACAAAGCTGCCATAAAAGATGTAAAAATGCTGCTTTCCTATGACGATGACGAAATCGGAAGCTGCATGACAACCAACTACATCTGCATTCCAAAGGGACTTTCCGTCCGTCAGGCAATGAGCGAACTGGTCCGTCAGGCCGGAACCAATGACAATATTTCAACCATTTATGTACTGGATGAATCCCTGAAATTTGCCGGTGCTATTGATCTGAAAGATCTTATTATTGCAAGAAAACATGATGTGCTTGACGATATTATCGTCCGCTCCTATCCATCGGTAACCGATCACGAAAAAATTGATGACTGCATGGAAAAAATCATGGATTATTCGGAAGATTCCATTCCTGTCCTGTCGCAGGACGGTCATATGCTCGGTGTTATTACATCCGAAGATATCGTAGAGATGGTTGACAATGAGATGGGGGAAGATTACGCAAAACTGGCCGGCCTCACCGCCGAAGAAGATCTCAAAGAAACCACGGCACAAAGCATGAAAAAACGTCTCCCATGGCTCATCATCCTGCTGTTCCTTGGGATGATCGTTTCCTCTGTTGTAGGTGTCTTTGAGCATGTTGTGGCTGTACTTCCGATCGTAATCTGTTTCCAGTCCCTTGTGCTTGACATGGCCGGGAACGTCGGTACCCAGTCTCTGGCAGTTACCATCCGTGTCCTGATGGATGAAACACTCACCGGAAAACAAAAACTTTTCTTACTGGTAAAAGAAATGAAAATTGGTCTTTTAAATGGTGGAATCCTTGGTATTATGGCACTTGCACTGCTTGGCATCTACATCCACCTGTTTAAGGGATACACCTGGATCGGAGCATTTGGCATCTCTGGCTGCGTCGGCATCTCGCTTCTCGTGGCAATGGTGATCTCAAGCCTCGTAGGTACTGTGATTCCCATGTTTTTCCATAAGATAAAAATTGATCCTGCGGTTGCATCCGGTCCACTCATTACAACCGTCAATGACCTTGTGGCTGTTGTGACTTATTACGGTCTGGCATTTTTGTTACTGATCATGTAAAAATATAATCTTTGCACCATACTACCGAAAAATGCTGCCTGACAACAATATGTTACAGGCAGCATTTCTATTCAACAATTTCTAAGCTGCATAGGAGATATCGCTTACGCGAGATACCCCAGATAGAAAATCTATCCGCAGACGGATACCCTTTACTGAATAACCAGTTCTTCAATCGTCACATTTTTCTCTTTGTCAATGTCAAAAGCTTTAAGCACCGGCTGATCCATATCCATCAGGGAAAGAATCAGGTAATTGACCGTCGGATCATATGCCAGACGCTTATCTTCCTCGGACGGGCGTGACGGCGATTCCGGATGGGAATGCCAGTTGCCAAGCGGTACCAGATGGTTTGTGCGCATATCTTTAACTGCGGCAAGCTGTTCCTTCGGGTTCATGGAAAAATGCTCATTGGTGTGATCCACATTTTCCAGAAGGTACACCTTCTCGATGATCTTTTTGTCTCCGTCTTTGGTGCCTGCAATCAGACCACATGCCTCTTCCGGAAGGTTTTCCTTCGCATGAGCTAAGATTTTTTCATAGTCTGCTTTTTTCATGGTAAGCATAAAATTTTCCTCCTTTTCAAGGAGCAAATCGCATATAAAGTCTGCTTCGCAGAGGCGATTTGCGTAGGAGATATCGCTTACGCGATACCTCAATGATCCGGGCACTCGATCTGCTCGTAATCAATCAGTTCTGTGATGGTCGGATGATCGCCACAGATTGCACACTTATGATCTGCCTTTGGCAGTTTGATCGTGTGGAATTCCATCTTTAACGCATCAAAAGTCAGAAGCTTTCCGGTTAAGAGATCGCCAACACCGATCAGGTACTTGATGGCTTCCATCGCCTGTAAGGATCCGATGACACCGCCCATTGCGCCGATGACACCTGCCTGCTTACAGGTCGGAACTGCATCCTTTGGTGGTGGATTCTTGAATACACAACGATAGCATGGTCCTTCTCCCGGAACATAGGTCATGAGCTGACCCTTGAAACGGATGATTCCTGCATGGGAAAATGGCTTCTTTGCCATTACACAGGCATCGTTGATTAAGAATTTTGCCGGGAAGTTATCGGTTCCATCAATGATGAAATCATAATCTTTAATGAGATCCATAATATTTTCAGAAGTAACGAACTCACGGTATGTATTTACGGTTACATCCGGGTTCATTGCGTTCATGGTCTCTTTTGCAGATTTTACTTTTGCTTTTCCTACATCTGCGGTGCCGTGAATGATCTGACGCTGTAAGTTGGACAGATCCACTTCATCTGCATCGACAATACCGATGGTTCCCACACCGGCTGCGGCAAGATACATTGCTGCCGGTGCACCGAGTCCGCCTGCACCGATAATCAAAACTTTTCCGTTAAGGAGCTTTTTCTGTCCCTTCACACCAACCTCCTGCAGGATGATGTGACGGCTGTAACGCTCCATCTGTTCATTGGTAAATGCCATTAGAAGCTTCCTCCTCCCATGAAGTATAAGAATTCAACTACATCGTTTTCCTTTAATGTTACGTTTGCAAGATCGTGATTTTCTACGAAATCATCGTTTACGGTAACGGTCACATATTCCGGATTTTCAACCTTCTCGTCAACAACGAGCTGTGCCAGCGTGGTTCCCTCTTTGATGTCTTTTACGTTTCCTGCGATTGTTACTTTCATCGGTAACTCCTCCTAAATATATTTTTTCACAATTTCTTCCAGTTCCGGCTTCTTAATCAGACCGCGCACACGCTCTGCTTCCTTTCCATCTTTGAAAAACAGGATGGTCGGAGAAACCATAACGGAATACTGTTCTGCCAGTTCCCCGTCAAAATTTGCATTGACTTTGACCACTTTTAAGCGATCCTCATAATCATCTTCGATATCGCCAAGAATCGGTGACATCTGTTTGCACGGAATGCAGGAATCGGAATAAAACTCCACCAGTACCGGTACAGAAGCCTGCAAAACCTCCGCTTCAAAATTATCTTTACTTACTCTTGCTGCCATGCGCTTAACCTCTCTTGTCTACTCTTCGAGTTTCTTTACAATAAGGTCATAAGTTCCATCTTCATTGTCGATCAGCTTTAATACCTGCTGTCCCTCTTCCTTGAAACTTCTCGGTACGTTCTGCACCGGCTCTCCATCATTCATATGTACGGAAATCACCTGTCCGATCTCTAACTCTTCCATGGCCACCTTTGCCTTGACAAACGTCATCGGGCAGACCACATCCGTAATATCTACAGTTTCATCAATTGTAAAATCAGCCATTGTATGCCTCCTTTATCTTCTCTTCAAATTTATCAAGTCCCACTCTCTCGAGTGTCATGCGGAAACGCTCTCCTGGATTGGCATTGTCATCAAAGAACTGGATTGCCGCATCGGTAATGCGGAATAACTGTTCCTCGGATGTCACAAGCGGAAGATAATTCTCGCCTTTGTATACGCGGTTTCCAAACAGTCCACCGAAAGATACCTCAAATGCAGGTGTCGCTTTCCATGCATCGGTCGGACAGGCCTTTACACAGCGTCCGCAGTTGTTACATTTTTCCTCATCGAGAACGATTTTTCCGTCCACGGTGCTGATTGCATCCACGCGGCAGGTCTTCTCACAGATCCCACAGTTGATGCAGGCTGCTTCCTCCCATTCCACAATGGATGCACCCTTGATTCCGACATCATTTTCTTCTGCCTTTAAGCAGTTGTTCTGGCATCCGGTTACACCAAATTTAAACTTATGCGGAAGTTCTCTTGCAAAATAACGCTCATCCAGTTTTTTTGCAATATCATAACTGTCAATATTTCCACTAGGGCATACCGCCGATCCCTGACAGGCTGTAATCGTACGGACACGCGGTCCACACACACCCGGCTTACATCCCCCGGTTGCCAGCACTTCCTTAACTTCTTCTACATCGTCAAGTTTGATAAATGGGATTTCCACACTCTGACGGGAAGTCAGATGTACGTGTCCGTCTCCGTATTTTTCTGCAACCTTTGCGATAATCTGTAAATTCTCTGCTGTAAGATTTCCACCTACCACAGCCAGCCGCAGGGAAAAATTATTTTTTTGTTTCTGGCGCATAAATCCGCCTTTTTTCAATGTAGCATAATCAACAGCCATTACTCTCTCCTTTAAACCTTGTGTATTTTTCTTTGTTTATCCGGCGGTATTTTGGATTGCTGCTGTAAAATCCTGCTTCAGATCTTCGATATCCTCAATACCGACACTTATTCTTATCATATCATCAAATACGGCGGCGTCAATCTTTTCCTGCTCGGTTGAGTGTGCCGCCAGTGTGGATTCCGGATGTACGATCAGTGTCTTGGTATCTCCGATATTGGATACGATCTGCGGAATGGTCAGCGCATTCATGATTGCAAAAGCGCGTTCCTTGCTTCCCACGCGAATGGTTAAAATTGCTCCAAATCTTCCATCCAGCAACTGCTTTGCCACACCGTTCCACGGACTTGATGCAAGTCCCGGATAGTTTACGCTGATTCCCGGAATGGTTTCCAGATAAGCCGCAAGCTGCATTGCGTTGTCACACGCCCGCTCCATACGAAGCCCCAGTGTCTCCATACCAAGCAGATTATAGTATGCAGTCTGCGGCGCCATACAGGCTCCCATGTTGCGGAACAATCCGTTTCTCAGTTTTGCAGTAAAGGCAAATTTTGCAAACTTTTTATAGTCTTTCATGCCCGGATACCGCTCCAGATCCCATTTGAATCTTCCCGCATCGGTGATCACACCACTGATGGCACTGCTGTTGCCGTTGATGTATTTGGATGTGGAATTGATCACGATGTCTGCGCCAAGTTCGAGCGGACGAACGAGAAACGCGGTAGCTACCGTATTATCGATCATGAGCGGAAGATTGTGCCGCTTTGCGATCCCTGCAAGTGCCGGGATGTCGGTCACATCCAGCTTTGGATTGCCAATCGTCTCCGCGAAGATGACTCTCGTCTTATCCGTGATCTTGGATTCGAGATCTGCCAGATCATTCGTATCTGCAAAAATTGTTGTAATCCCAAACGCTTCCAGATCGTGGTAAAGATCAATCGTTCCTCCATACAGGCTGGTGCTTGTGATGATCTCATCACCACTTCCTACGATATTCAGAAGGGCATTGGTAATTGCCGCCATGCCGGATGCACAGGCAACGGATGCCACACCTTTTTCCAGAACCGTCATGCGTTCTTCAAATGCTGCGATGGTCGGGTTATTGATTCTCGTGTAAGAATATCCAGCAGCTTTGTTGTGAAACAGCTTCTCATGCTGCTCTGCCGATGGCTGAAAGAAAGCACTGGACTGGTACACCGGGGTAAGTGTGGCTCCGGTCACCGGATCTCCGGTTTTTGTACCATGTAGTAGTTCTGTGTTGAATCCCATTTCATTTCCCCTAATTCATACTTATCTAATAGGTTTAATATGTTATAGTTAATATACCGCAATCATACCCTATTGTCAACCTTTTATTTCCACTTATTTTTCCATCAAAAAAATCCCCGCTGGTTAAAACCAGCAGGGATTCCATTCTCATAATAAAATGATTATTCTGTCCAGTGCTCATCCTTAAATACGATGCGGCGGTAAGTCTCAAAATCAACCCACTTATTAAAGAAGTTCTCAGAGATCTCACTGCCCTCTGCGGAAAGCTCCTTCTTGAACGCATCCACATCTGCGGCACTTGTTACATGAACTGCAAATCCACGGCCGTTGATGATAGGCACATCGTTGTATGCAAAGTCAGCAAGCGGAATAATTGCAGTAACCTTCTGGTCACGGATGGATACCGCTACCTGCTCACGCAGAACAACCACATCAAAGCTGTCCGGATACTGATACGTCTCACCCTTGACCGGAATCACATCACCGATCGTGTAAGTTTTATCGGAAGGCTGTACCTTAAAGACGTTCATAGCCTCAAGGTCATAGTAATATTCCTCGAAGATATCTCCGTTTGCCTTGAGATTTCCGTGGGCAAATGCGCATTTTAAGTCCTTGGTCTCATCGAGCGTTGGATTTTCCACAACACCACATGCGGAAGTCATGTTGGAAATACGGTCGATCAGGATCAGTTCTCCCAATGTCTTATGCTTTGCAAAAGCATCAATGACGATCTCTTCCTGCAATACCAGATCGCAGACCGCAATCTCGTTCTTGCGCAGGCGGCCAACCGGAATAAATTCACCGGTGTTGACATCAATCTTGTACTGGATATTCTTTAAGATACCCGGAATCGTACGTGTACCGAGTTTTACGAGATAATCTTTGCCGACGGTCAGTTCCTCATCGTCCATCCAGAGGATTGTTGCGGTAAATTTCTTGCTGACCGGAAGCTTCGTATCTTTTGCGAGAACACATCCGCGGGATACATCCACTTCCTTGTCAAGCTGGATGGTAACTGGACGGCCTGCATCTGCAGTCTGTGCATCTTTATCTCCGACTAAAATGCTCTTTACTTTTGCATGCTCATTGCTTGGCAGAGTCACGATTGTATCACCGACCGATACAGCGCCACTCTCGATCTGTCCCTGGAAACCACGGAACGTGTGATCCGGACGGCAGACACGCTGTACCGGCATATAGAAGCCTTCTTCCTGCTTCTTTTCGCTCACATCGATATTCTCTAAGTAAGCAAGCAGTGGCTCCTGCGTGTACCATGGCATATTGTCGGAATGGGTGGTGACATTGTCACCCTCGGTTGCAGATACCGGAATGATCTTGACACTTGCTAAATGCAGTTCCTTGGAAAGTTCCTGAATCTGGTCAACGATCTCCTTGAAACGCTCCTCGCTGTAATCGACAAGATCCATCTTATTTACAGCAAATACAAAATAACGGATTCCCATCAGTGCACAGATTCTGGCATGTCTTCTGGTCTGTACGAGCACGCCCTGCTTTGCATCCACAAGGATAACGGCAAGGTCTGCAAAGGATGCACCGACTGCCATGTTTCTTGTGTACTCCTCATGTCCCGGAGTATCTGCCACGATAAAGCTTCTCTTTTCGGTTGTAAAGTAACGGTATGCCACATCAATGGTGATACCCTGTTCACGCTCTGCCATCAGTCCGTCCAGAAGGAGGGAGTAATCGATTGCGCCGCCGCGGCTTCCTACTTTGGAATCCAGCTCCAACGCTTTCTCCTGATCTGCGTAAAGCAGTTTGGAATCGTATAAAATATGTCCGATCAGTGTGGACTTTCCATCGTCTACACTACCGCAGGTAATAAATTTCAATAATCCGCTCATTTTAGAAATAACCCTCCCTCTTTCTTCGTTCCATGCTGCCGGCTGCCTCGTTGTCAATGACACGGGTGGTCCGCTCAGACTCTACAGCACTCAAGGTCTCGTCAATAATCTCATCTAATGTGGTCGCGTTGGATTCGATTCCACCGGTCAGTGGATAGCATCCCAAAGTACGGAAACGCACATTCTTGTATTCAATTTTCTCACCCGGACGAAGTTTCAGACGATCATCATCCACCATGATAATCTGTCCGTCACGCTCAATCACCGGACGCTTTGCTGCAAAATACAGCGGCACGATATCGATGTTTTCTCTCTTTATGTACTCCCAGATATCCGTCTCCGTCCAGTTGGAAATCGGGAACACACGAATACTCTCACCCTTGTTGATCTTGGAGTTATAAAGTTTCCACATCTCCGGTCTCTGGTTCTTCGGGTCCCATGCATGATTCTCATTACGGAAAGAGAAAATTCTCTCTTTTGCACGGGATTTTTCCTCATCACGACGTCCGCCGCCGAATGCTGCAGTAAATCCGTATTTATTCAACGCCTGTTTTAATGCCTGTGTCTTCATGATGTCGGTGTACTGGCTGCCGTAATCAAACGGATTGATGCCACGTTTTACACCGTCCTCGTTGATATACTCGATCATGTTAATCCCAAGTTTCTTTGCCGTCTCATCACGGAACTGAATCATTTCCTTGAATTTCCATGTCGTGTTCACATGTAAAAATGGGAATGGCGGCTTCTCCGGATAAAATGCTTTCATGGCAAGATGAAGCATTACCGAACTGTCCTTTCCTATGGAATAAAGCATTACTGGTTTTTCACACTCTGCCGCTACCTCACGGATAATGTAGATTGCTTCCGCTTCGAGTGCATCAAGATGAGATAATTGACTCATGATCTTCCTCCTTAATATTTATTCGAATCCTTTTTATTCACAACAATTGTTTCTATTGTACCATCCGTTTTTTTAATTCGCCAGTGTAACAGATCTCCTTCCGTATGAACGGTCATCTGGCTTCCCATGCCGCCGATGTCGGCACCCAGGTAATAGGAAATTGCCTCAAACGGACACTCCTTGATACAGGAGGCGCATCCCCAGCAGTCCTTCGGATACCGGATCACGGCTTTTTTGTCTTCGCCGCGCACGATCAGGCTTCCCGGACAGACATCCAGACATTTTCCACATGCCCTGCATTTCATGGAATCAATCGCGATGCTCATAGGTTTCTCCTCCTTTCACCAGATCTCTGCGGATCATCGTAATCTGGTCCCCGTTCTTTTTCGAGTTTACATAGCAGAGCCATGCATCACTCTTCTCCGGATAATCCAGATTCTCCGCGAAACTGTGCCAGCGTGTCTCCTTGCGTGCACGCAGATGTGCGATCACAGTCAGGCACACGGTCAGGCGTTCTTTCAGCTCATAGATAAACATCAGCTCATGCATATCGGCTGCCGCAAGTCCTTTTGCAAGGATCTGCAGTTTCTTTATTTTTTCTTCCGCCATGGCAAGCTGCTTTTCGTTGAACTGGTAATGGGTTCCGATTCCGCCTGCATACTGGTCCATGACTTTCTGCATGGCTTCCTCGAGTTCCTCAACGGTAAATGCCGGGTCCTGCTTTGTGAGAAATGCATCATACTCGGCAATTTTATTTTCAAGAACCGCTTCTTCATCAGAAGCCGCCGTATCTGCCACCTGTTCTTCGTTTAATTTCTGCACGATGGAATGGGCTGCGATCTCGCCCTCCACCAGTGCGCCGGTTACATATTTCTGTGGACAGCCGCCTGCCACATCTCCGGCAGCATAGAGTCCGTGGATCGTTGTCTCTCGTTCGGTGTCTACCCAGTAACCGCTGGCGGTATGACCACCTACGATATACGGCTCGGTTCCCTCGATTTCCACGTTCTGTTCGCTTGGATTTTTCCCCGATTCCACCCACTTGAGTGTCTGTCCCGGCGCCATGTTTAAGTATGCTTTTAAGAGCGATTCATCCTGTTCTGCGGAGATGCCTTCGGTGCGAAGATAACATGGTCCGCGTCCCTGTACATTTTCTTCAACAGTTCCGTACACACGCTGGGAAGTAGTCAGACCGTATTTTGTCTCATACACTTCTCCGTGTGCGTTGATCTGCTTTGCTCCGACACCCTGTGCAATCGTTCCGGTCGGAGCGATCGTATCTTTACAGCGCAGGGCGATAAAGCGCATCTCAAATGTGGTCATCTCGGCTCCGGCTTCAATTCCCATGGCATATCCGGCACCGGTGTTAAACGGCGGATACCACATTTTATGACGGGAAAAACCCGGATTGTTCGGGCGGTAAAGTCCTGCGGCTCCTCCGGTTGCGATCAGCACTTTTTTTGCGCGGATCTCGTAGGCCGTACCGTCTGCAATGGAAAAACCGACGGCTCCTTCGATCTTATTATTGTTTACCAGATAATCGGTAATGTTTAACTGGTTGATGACGGTCACATCGTCTAATTTGCTGACAGCATCTGCAAGAAGCGGCTTGAAGTTTTCGCCGTTGATCTTGATATTGCGGTTTCCTCTTGCCACATACTCGCCGTTTTCGTCTTTTAAGATGACCAGACCAAGCTGTTCCATTTTGGCGGTCACACGGTTGAGTCCTTCGGACATGGTCAAAAGCAGATCCGGCCGGACGATGCCGTCGGCATCTTTTGTGGCGTAGTCCACGTAATCCTGCGGAACATGACCTTTGGTGATATAGGCATTGAGCGCGTTGACTCCGGCTGCCAGACAGCCGCTGCGCCTGATGTTGGCTTTTTCTGCTATGATTATGGAATAATCGGATTGTTCACGGATGGTCATTGCCGCGTAGCAGCCTGCTGTGCCGCCGCCGATGATGAGGACATCCGTATGGAGTATTTTTTTTCCCTCGATTTTCATAAGTAATCCTTCCTTGTGATTAAATGTAGAAGACCTCGCCTTCCTGCATCTCTCTATTTTCTACGAGATAGGTCTGGTTTTCATCAAATATGTAAAGCCGGTAGATTAAGACATACACTTTTTCACCGATCTCTACCGGATCTTTTTCAAGTGAGCGCTCGGTGACGATCGGGATACCTCCCACATCAACGACAACATCCAGATGATTTCCTCGGAATATCACATCTTTTACGATTCCACGCTCGGCGGCACTCATATGCTGCGGTGGCTCGCTTCTGGACATGCGGACAAATTCCGGACGGATAACTGCGTGGGTTGCGCCCTCGACCGGATCAAATCCAAGCAGACGCTCATAATGCTCTACGATCGAGGAACGGCCGATAAACTGTGCCACGAACGGGGTGTCCGGTGATTTATAAATTTCCATCGGTGTTCCCATCTGCTCGATATGTCCATGGTTTGTGATGATAATCTCATCGGCCACCTCGACGGCTTCATCCTGATCATGGGTAACAAAAATGCTTGTAATGCCAAGCTTTACAACCATCTCGCGAAGCCAGTTGCGAAGTTCAGTGCGGACTTTTGCATCGATTGCCGCAAACGGCTCATCGAGAAGAAGTACCTGCGGATTCGGTGCCAGTGCGCGGGCAAATGCCACTCGCTGACGCTGCCCACCGGACAACTGGTTCGGATAACGCTTTTCCATTCCGCTTAATCCGGTCAGTTCCAACAGTTCGGTCACGCGCTTTTTGATTTCTTTTTTCGGCACCTTGGCAAGTTCGAGACCAAAAGCTACGTTGTCGTAGACGGTCATATAACGGAACAATGCATAGTTCTGAAAGACAAAACCGATGCCTCGTTTTGCCGCCGGCACATCGTTGACACGCTGCCCGTCAATATAGATATCGCCGCTGTTTGGTGTCTCAAGCCCCGCGATCATGCGAAGCAGTGTGGTCTTTCCGCTTCCGGAAGGTCCAAGCAGTGCGACTAATTTTCCTTTTTCAATGCCAAAGCTGACATGGTCGGAAGCCCGGAAGTTTCCGTAATTTTTACAAATATCTCTCATTTCCACGTACATAGCCTGACTCCTTACTGTATCCCTTTACTGTTTTTGCTTCTGTATTCAAAAATGTTTCTGAGTATCAGCACGATCACCGCAATAATGACCAGAATGGAAGATACTGCAAATGCGGAGGTGATGGAAGTATCCGTCCCCGACATATATAAGGCATCAATCTCCAGCGGCAGGGTAAATGTCTGCCCTCTGGTCTTTGAGAGTGCATTGACTGCTCCAAACTCGCCTAACGCACGCGCCGTACATAAAATGATACCATAGATCAGTCCCCATTTCATCTGGGGAAGGGTAATTTTCCGGAAAATCGTAAATCCCCCGGCTCCCATCAATGCTGCAGCCTCTTCTTCGTCTTTGCCCTGTGCATTTAAGATCGGGATGATCTCACGCGATACAAACGGGAAAGTGACAAAAATTGTGGCAAGCACCACACCCGGTAACGCAAACGTAATGCGGATGTTTGTTCCGAAAAACTGGTTGATCGCCCGGATTGCCGGATACGTCCAGCCGAGTCGTCCGAAGGTCATCAAAAAGGCAAGACCTACAATGACGGGAGAGATCGAAAACGGGATATCGATCAGCGTGGCAAGCACCTGTTTCCCACGGAAAGAAAACTTTGTCAGAAGCCATGCCGCCATGATTCCGAAAAACGTATTGACAACTACCGCGATCACAGTTGCAAGCAATGTAACCAAAAGAGCCGAACGCACATATTCGGTTGTGACCGCCTGCAGATAAAAAGCAAATCCTTCTTTCAATGCACTGAAGAGAATCGAAAACAGGGGAAGAATCAGCATAACAAATATGAAAAGAACGCTGATGGCTATTAAGATGTATTTCGTACTTTTCTTTTGTTCCATAAAAACGAACTTCCTTTCTTAAAACAAACTGGCTGGTTTCCCGTTGTACTTACACATTGTTGGTTCTGGCTGCCTGTTTCATCTGTACGATATTCACAGCAAGCAGTAAAACAAACGATAAAATCAACATTACCAGCGCGATTGCCGTGGCACTCGCATAATCAATATACCCAAGCTTCTGCATGATCACATAGGAGATCACCTGCGTATGTTCCCTTGCACTGTTTCCGGATATGTAAATGACACTTCCGTACTCACCAATCCCTCTGGCAAAGGCAAGCCCAAATCCGGTTAAAACCGGGGGCATCATCTCCGGCAGAAGCACTCTGCGGAAGGTCTGAAACCGGTTGGCTCCAAGCATAAATGCCGCTTCCTCATACTGTCCGTCGAGTTTTTCAAGCACCGGCTGCACGGCACGGATGACAAACGGAATTCCGACAAACACCAGTGCAATGACCAGTCCCAGATGTGTGTAGGATACTTTGATGCCAAGTTTTGCAAGCGGAGTCCCAAGGATTCCGTTTTCGGAATACATTTTAGAAAGTGTGATACCTGCTACCGAAGTCGGCAGTGCAAACGGAAGCTCAATACAGCCATCGAGGATACGTTTTCCCGGAAACTCATATCTTACAAGCACCCAGGCAATGATCACACCGAACACACTGTTTATAAGTGCCGCAATAAACGAACATCCGATGCTGGTCGCAAATGCATGCCGCACGGTCGGCTTCGTGATCAGGGACCAGAACTCTGCCGGACGCAGTTTTAATGCGGAAACCATTACGGATGCCAGCGGGATCAGCACAATCAGGGAAAGCATTGTCACTGTAATTCCCAATGTGAGGTGATACCCCGGTATCACACGTACTTTTTTTGTCTTATTCGTTGCCGTAGATTTCATCAAACATTGCTCCATCGTCAAAATAGTTCTTATATGCTTCGTTCCAGCCGCCGTAATCTTTGATCGTATATAATTTCACATTCAGGTCAAAACGGTCGGAAAATTCCTTCAGAATTGATTCATTGCTCGGACGGTAACCATACTCTGCCGCCAGCCGCTGCGCATCATCGGTGTACAGATAATTCAGGTACTCGCGGCTCACTTCCTGCGTGCCGTTGGCATCCGCATTGTCATCCACAATCGCCACACTCGGTTGTGCCAGAATACTGACACTCGGCGTAATCATCTCATATTCATCCGGATAACTTTTCATCGTAGTAATTGCCTCATTTTCCCACGCGATCAGTACATCCCCTTTCTGGTTTTCCACAAACGTGGTTGTGGAACCGCGCGCTCCGGAATCCATGACGGAAACCTGCGAGTAAAGTTTCTGCAGAAATGCTTTCTGTTCCTTCTCATCATCGGTCTGCTCCTTTATATAGGAAAGTGCTGCTAAAAAGTTCCAGCAGGCACCACCACTGCTCTTCGGGTCCGGGGTGATGATCTCGACCTTTTTATTTACCAGATCGTCCCAGTCTTTGATCTGTTTCGGATTGCCTTTCCGAACGAGGAAAACAATCGTCGAAGTGTATGGGGAACTGTCATCGGCCAATTCCTGTTCCCAGCCTTTTTCAATCAGTCCGGTCTGCTCGATCAGTGTGATATCATGCTCAAGTGCCAGTGTCACGACATCGGCGTTACATCCCTCCACGACGGAACGCGCCTGTGCACCGGAACCTCCGTGGGATTGAATAATATTCACTTCTTTTCCCGTTTTTTCCTTATAATATTTCTCAAACAGAGGATTATATGCTTCATAAAATTCTCTTGTCGGATCGTAGGAGACGTTGGTGATTGTCCGTACATGACTCTTTTTGCTTCCGCATCCGGTACATCCAATCAACAGAATTGCCGCCATGGACAGTACCGCTATTTTCTTTACCATTAAAAATGATTTTCGCTTCATGCTCCCGCCTCCCTTGACTTTCGTTTATCATACCCCTTAATTCCTATCATGTCAATAGGTATTGTAGGAATAATTTTCCTTTCTTTCTACGATACCATGGAAAGATTGAATTTTGCTTGAATCTCAATGCCGGGATTTCTCTCTTACATAATGACATGGTAATAAATTTTCAAAAAGTTTTCCTGATTTATTGGCACTTGAACAAATACGTTGAATACTCTATAATAAGTAGAAAACCTGTGCCCTGCGGTACATTTTTGATGTATCCCAATCGCATCTGGCTTTTTATTACACATTACGAGGAAATTTTATGAAAAAAAATACCCTGCGGCATTCCCTTCTGCTGCTTCTGACTGCAGCTATCTGGGGATTTGCCTTTGTTGCACAGAGTGTGGGAATGGACTATGTGCAGCCTTTTACCTTTACTGCTGCCCGCTCACTGATCGGGGGGATCGTACTGCTTCCGTTTATTTTTATCCGGGCGCAGAAAGCCGGCCGGACTTCTGAGGAAAAATCCGCTTCCTGGAAACAGGCACTGCCCGGAGGCATCATCTGCGGTGTTCTGCTGTGTATCGCATCGAATCTGCAGCAGATCGGCATACAATATACGACCGTTGGAAAAAGCGGGTTTATCACAGCAATGTACATCGTGCTTGTTCCGGTACTCGGTATACTTTTTCACAAGAAAACCGGTATCCGCGTGTGGATCTCTGTAGCACTTGCTGTATGCGGACTGTATCTTTTATGTATGACCGGAGGTTCCTTTCGTCTGCAGCGCGGAGATCTGTATACTCTCTGCTGTGCGCTCATGTTTTCCCTGCAGATTCTTGCCGTGGATCACTATGCACCGATTGCGGATAATGCGATACTGGCATGCATCGAATTTTTCACCTGTGGCATCTGTTCCCTGATCCCGATGTTTTTGCTGGAACAGCCACGGATACATCTGATTCTTGCGGCATGGCTGCCGATCCTGTATGCAGGCATACTCTCCAACGGTGTGGCCTACACTCTGCAGTTTTTTGCACAGCGGGGACTTCCTGCCTCTACAGCCTCTCTGCTAATGAGCACGGAATCCGTGTTCTCGCTTCTGGCAGGTTTTCTCATCCTGCACCAGATGCTGAACGGTCGTGAGCTTGCCGGATGTGCACTGATGTTTGCCGCCATTATTCTTGTACAAATAAAAGGAAAAGAAAAGGAGTCGATTAATTCATGAAAAATATCATTGAAAACGAAGTCGGGGCCATCCTGACAGATATCCTTGACGATTATAAAAAAGGACGCGCAGTTGATAAGATGGATATCTACAACCAGCCGGACAAAACCGAAATCATGGACATTCTTGACCGTCTGTTTTCCATTGTTTATCCGGGATTTTTCCGCGATAAAACCCACAAAATCTACAATATTGAACACAGTGTGTCTACCATGATCGAAGATGTAATGTTCCACCTGAACAAACAGATCTGTGTTGTCTTAAAATATACGAAAGAATTCGGGGACAATGAGGAAGAAAAACTGGAACAGTTTGCACAGAAAGCAACCGTTTCTTTCATGCGGCGGATTCCAAAGGTCCGTGAATACTTAGAGACCGATCTGCAGGCCGCTTACGATGGCGATCCTGCTGCACGCAGCAAAGACGAGATCGTATTTTCTTATCCGGGACTTTATGCCATCACGGTATACCGTCTGGCGCATGAGCTGTTTCTGCTTGGTGTTCCGCTTATCCCGCGTATGATGACGGAACAGGCACACAGCAAAACCGGTATCGACATCCATCCGGGTGCAACCATCGGCAAATATTTCTTTATTGACCACGGTACCGGCATCGTGATCGGTGAAACAACCATTATCGGCTGCCATGTCAAACTGTATCAGGGCGTTACACTTGGTGCCCTTTCCACCAAAGGCGGTCAGAAACTGCGCGATGTGCGTCGTCATCCAACCATCGGCGACAATGTAACAATCTACTCCGGTGCTTCCATCCTCGGTGGGGAAACTGTCATTGAGGAGGGGGTTGTAATAGGTGGTAACTCATTTATTACCCAGTCCATTAAAAAAGGCACCAAGGTCAGTGTCCGCAACCAGGAACTGATCTACCACAGTGGTGATGAATCGCTTCACCACAAAGAACAGGATGAATCCTGGTTTTACATTATCTGATAGTTACAAAAGGGGATTTTATGGATACAAAAGCTTTCCGGGAAGGATTTCGCGATGGCATTCCCATCGGACTTGGATACCTCGCTGTTTCTTTCTCTTTAGGTATTTCTGCAAAACAGGCTGGTCTGACTCCGCTTCAGGGGTTCGTGACCAGCTTTCTGGAAAATGCATCGGCCGGCGAATACATCGCATTTACTCTGATCGGTGCCGGTGCCACATATATTGAACTGTGTCTGATGACAATCATCGCCAATGCACGCTATCTTCTGATGAGCTGCGCCATGAGCCAGCGGTTTTCACCGGATACGCCGATGATTCACCGGTTTCTTGTCGCATTTGACCTGACGGACGAGCTGTTTGGCATTGCCATCGGGCGCCCCGGATATCTCAATCCCTACTACAGTTACGGTGCCTTTCTTGTCGCACTTCCGGGCTGGTCCATCGGAACCGCCGCAGGTGTCATCGCCGGCAATCTGCTGCCGGGCGATATTGTAAAAGCACTCAGCGTTTCTTTGTTTGGTATGTTTCTGGCAATCATCATCCCGCCTGCCAGAAAAGACAAAGTCGTGCTGGTGTTGATCATCATCAGTTTTGCAGCAAGTTACCTGTGCAGCCGTCTCCCGGTTATCCGTGACATTTCCAGCGGAACGCGCACGATCATCCTGACACTGATCATCGCAGGAATCGCCGCATGGCGTTTCCCTCCGCAGACGGAGATCACTCCGGAAAATGCTGACGCACAAAAAGAACAGGGGGCAGATGTATGAGTGGAAATATTTATATCTACATTGCAATCGTAGCGATCACCAGTTATCTGATCCGCGTGCTTCCGCTGACGCTGATCCGCAAGCCGATCAAAAACCGGTTTATCCGTTCCTTCCTGTATTATGTACCCTATGTCACACTTGCGGTTATGACCTTTCCGGCAATCATCGATGCCACCGCCACACCGCTTGCAGGAGCGCTTGCTCTGATTGTCGGCATCTTTATGGCATGGAAAGGACTCGGACTTTTCCCGGTTGCAATTGCCTGCTGCATCATTGCTTACCTTGGCGGACTGATTTTTTAGAAGAAATGCCTGAATCATTTTTTGATTCAGGCATTTCTTCTATCCCCAAAGCGAAAATAAAAATACTACAATACCAAGGAGCACGAGTACCACACCCGTCACACGGTTAAGTGTTTTCGGTGTGGCTTTATTTGCAAATACCGCAGCAATTCTCGCCCAGATCAGGGTAAAAATCACACACAGCGTAAACACCAGCCCGTCCGGTTTCCCGCCAATAACAAAATGGGAAGCAGCCCCTGTAAACGCAGTAAATGCCATAATAAATACACTGGTTCCGACTGCTGTCTTCAGTTCATACCCAAGTACAGAAGTCAGGATAAGAAGCATCATCATGCCGCCGCCAGCACCGACAAATCCACAGATAAATCCGATACAGATACCGCTTATGACCGACTGGATGGCACGCTTTTGTGCGGATACCCTCTGCATGGTCTCTTTGGTTGTCATAATCGGGCGAACAATAAATTTGATACCAAGCAAAAATGTCATAAAGACAGAAAAATTTCCCATTGTGGCAGATGGTACAAGGCTTGAAACATAGCTTCCCACCACGGTAAATGCAAGGACACTGACCATCATGATCAGACCATTTTTCACATCAAGATTCTTATTTTTTCCATAGGTATACGCAGACACTGCACTGGCAAGTACATCAGAAGACAGCGCAATCCCGACCGCCATATACGGCTCCATACCAAGAAATGTGATAAGCATCGGGCTGATAACCGCTGCCGCACTCATCCCGGCAAAACCGGTTCCAAGTCCGGCTCCCATACCTGCAAAAAATGTTACTAGAATCGTAAATAATACTTTCATTCTCCTGTATCTCTCCTTTGTTCCAGATAACAGGTAATTCTAGCACATTTTTCAAAACAAATCCAGCATGTTATCCAGATAAATTTCTTCCCGGACATGCAGCTGATATTGTGGCTTTGTCATGTAATATAGCAGAAACTCTAAAATCAGTGCACTTCCAAGTCCCCGTCCCTCGATCTTAAAATTAGAAAATCCCATTGGAAAGTAAACATTTTGGATTGCCTCTATTCCAATAAATCCCGGATTTTGCATGGCTTTGGAAAAGCGATATCCCTGCTCAGATTCCGGTGCCGTACAGTGATGTTCCCTATTTTCTCCAAGATTCTTGCGGCTGACCGCTTCATAACAGGCTTTCCTGTCCTTACAACCAAACCAGCAGCATTCATTGCACAAAAACTCCACCTTGTCTTTTTCTGGCCAAGACAGTGTCTTCCATCGGTCATAGGCTTTATTTAAGCGAAAATCAGGAACAACATACCGGAAATCTTCACGTCGTATTTCCTCTACCAGCTGCTTAAAATCCGTGATTACTTTTGTGGTGGACGAAACAAAATAAAGGTGCGGATAATGTTTTTTCAGATATTCCAACAGCAGATCCGAATGGACAATCACACCGTTTTGCACATCTTTATTTTCTTCCAGTAAAGCACAGAGCGCATTGCATTTCCGGTCAGAAAGATGCTTCTCTTTTAAAAGAGAGTTGCTGAAGGTCAGCCGCGCGGATATTCCATACTCCTGCATCAGTGCCAGAACTTCTTTCGGATCATTCTCTCCAAAACCGGCACGCCCGCCGCCCCAGATACAATCTGCCGGAGCTCCATAGATCGAACCGATTTCACACCAGTCATAAAACCAGTCCCTGTGCTCCCGATATAACGGAAGAAACACGCGGTATAGTTCATAAAATTCAAACAAGCCCGGAAGGTGATAATACGCTTTTGCCGTTATCTTCATCCCCGCTCCTCCTTGTCTTTGAAAAAGAAGCCATTCTCTCCTGCGAAAATGGCTTCTGAAATACTACTACTTATTTTCAAAATTAACACTGCGGATCATGTTACGGTTGATGATCTGTGTCCCCTTTTTCGGGGTCTCGATCTTCACCCACTGCGCATCCACGTCCATCAGTTTTCCTTTGATACCACCCATATCATTAAATAAACTTACCGCACAATCTTTTCCTATATAAGCATCTAAAATTGAACCACTCATAATTTCACATTCCTTTCCATTCTCTGTCACAATAAACGAATTCTCATCCTGAACTGCCAGCATATTGAGGGTATTTACCATATTTAAATTATTGACAGCTGTCATTATTGTTACTGCATCCATACCTTCATCACCTCATAGATATCAGTGTAGCATTCTTTATGTACACTTGCAATTACTTTCTCCCTCTTTCCCGCTCCGACATCGGGACTTCATTTTTCATGTAAGTATCCCACACCTGCATCCGATCCTGCTCATCCAGTTTGCGCAAAACTTTTGCCGGAACACCTGCCACAATACAGTTATCCGGAACATCGCGGGTTACGACTGCCCCTGCCGCTACAATACAGTTTTTTCCGATGGTCACCCCGCCACAGATCGTTGCATTCGAACAAATCCAGCTTCCGCTTCCGATATGGATGGGCTTTGCATACTCCAGGTCATGAAAACCATCCGGATACTGCTGCGGCAGCCGCTCATCGGAAAGAAACGGATGACACGGGGTTGCAATCGTCACGTTTGCGCCTACCCACACACCATCCTCCAGCGTAATCGGCGCACAGTCCAGAAATGTACATTTATAGTTGACAAAACAGCCTTTTCCAAAATGGATATTGACACCATATTCACAGTAAAATGGGGCAAAAATGGCTGCTCCTCCATCCTTTGCAGATGGAATCAGTTTTTCTAACAAACGCTGTTTTCTTTTTTTCCTCCACAGCGGAGTGCGGTTGAATTTATCACAGGTTTCCATGCCAAATTTATGATATTGTTCCAGATCTTTGCTGTCGGCATTGTAAAGTCTGCCGGCTTTCATTCGTTCCCAGTTATTCATGTTTATCTCCCTCTTTTTTATTTCCTTTAGTATAACAAACTTTTGCAATACAGGAAACTGAAGTTTGGTGACTATCTGGTTCTCTTAGGTGCTATTATGCGCGAGGAAATGATGATTGACTGGCTAAAAAAATGTATCAAACTGCTCGATTAACATGCTCCCTCTCCCTTCAAATAGGCAATCACTTCGAATAGATCCGGTAACACCACCGCTGCTTTTTCCTGCATTTCTTCATTTGCAGGCAGCAGATCCGGAACCATGATCGGAAGCAAATGTCCTGCATGTGCCGCACGAATCCCATTGTAGGAATCCTCAATCGCATACGCGCGCTCCGGTGCAACCCCAAGTTCTGCACAGGCCTTTAAGAAAATGTCCGGTGCCGGTTTGCTGTGCTCCACCATATCCCCGCAGATCACTTTGTCAAAAAAATCCAAAATTCCAGCATCCTTTAACTGGTTTGTCACGGTCTGTCTGCGTGTCGAAGATGCCAGCGCAATCTTCTTTCCACCTTCTTTTAAAAAGGTGAGCAGTTCCACAACCCCCGGCTTCATCGGGAGCCTGCCGCCATCGTATCTGCTGTGGTAGATAGCAGAGGACTCTTTCGCATAAATATCATACGGAAAATCCTCCCCATAAATTTCCAGCATAATCTCCCGCGTCCGTTTCATCGTCGTCCCCGTACAGGAAAGCACCGCTTTCTCAATATCTGGAATCTGGTATTTATCTGCAAGCTCCTTCCAGCACTGCATCACAGCCCGCTCAGAATCAAAAATCACACCGTCCATATCAAATACAACTGCATCGTAACCGGTTTTCTTTTCCATAGAATAATTTCCTTTCTGTCTTACGTAACAGTTTTATTCTAACACGATTTATCCAATTAGTGCATGATAGATTCTCAGATCATCGTCCTTGAATACGTTAAATATGACTTTTTTTATTCTGCTGTCCTCATTGATATAATTCTTTACCGTCTCGGTAGCGATTTCTGCCGCCCTTTGCTGTGGAAAACGAAACACCCCCGTTGACAGACAACAAAAAGCTACGGACTCTGCTCCCGTGTCCGCCGCCAGCTTGAGACATTCTCTGTAGCAGCTTGCCAGCAATTCTTCCTCTTTTCCTGTAACCTCCCACTGTATGATCGGTCCTACGGTGTGAAGAATATATTTTGCCGGAAGATTATAACCGGACGTAATCTTTGCCTTTCCGGTTTCTTCTTCATGTCCCTGCTTTTTCATAATTTCATACATTTTCAGGCGAAGTTCCATCCCTGCATATGTGTGGATAAAATTGTCAATACAGGCATGCATCGGGGAAAAACATCCAAGCATCTGCGAATTACAGGCATTGACAATTGCATCGCATTTTAAGGTTGTGATATCTCCCTGCCAGATATAAAGCCTTGGATCAGATGCTACCGGTGTCAGGTCTGCAATGTCTGTGATCCCTCGCTCCCTGTTTCTTTCGATAAGATATTCGTCCTGAATCCTTAAGAAATCTGCCGGGATTGGTTTTGGCAATCTGGTATTCATCAGGGAACGGAGCAAATTCTCCTGTCTCTGTTTATCTTTAGGAATCTTTTGCTTCCGAAAACGGATTTCCTCTTTCAGAAGATATTGAATCAGGCAGCATCTTCTTTCTTCCTGTGTCATAATACACTCCCTCTTATCGCAGTAATTGCCTTTGCCATATCACCGCCGATCCCAATTGCGCGCTCTTTAAAGCTTTCCGGCACTACCGCCTCATCTTTATTCAATCGAATCAGGCTGTATGACTTATTTTCACGTACCATTTTCTCAAACGGAAACCGGATAATAATTGGTGTGTTGAATCCGACTCCAAGTTCTAAAAGTACAACCTTTTTATCTTTGTTCTGTTCCAGAAAATCCGCATATCTGTCGGCAGCCTCATGCCATGCCTCATCTTCTACGAAGTAACTATCACAGCGCAGATGCATTGCCATTTTTCCTCCGCATACCGGACATTTGGGCACAAGTTCGGATGGGATCAGACAGTCTTTTCTGGCAGCATCCATCTTTTCAAACAGTTCTTTTGCATCATACACCTTTGGATGACAGCCGCGCTGACACTGAATTTCTCCATAATCGCCCTGTGTTGCAAAAATCCGGTCTGCCGAAAATCCTGCTTTGTAAAACTGATGATCGACATTCGTGGTAAGTACAAAATACTCCTTATCCTGCACCATGGCAAACAATTCCTGATACAGCGGCAATGCCGGTGGATCAAACCGGTTGATCAGCGCATGTTTGGACCAGTAGCCCCATCTTGCTTCCTCCGAAGGAAATGGATAAAAACCCGCTGCATACATATCGGTCATATACTGACCACCATATTTTCCGATGAATTCCGCAAAGTTTTCCCGAAACCGCTTTCCACCATACGCAAGTCCTGCCGCCGTGGAAGCTCCCGCACCGGCACCGATGATCACCGCATCGGCATCCTTTAGGAGTTTTGCTGCATTTTTGATCTGATCCTCATATGCATCCTTTTGAAACACATAATCCTTTGCCGGAATCCCGCATAAAAATTTATTCCAGTCTACATGCCCTTTTCTGATTTTTTTAAAGATCATACTTAACCTCTTTTCTGAATGCACTGCTTCGGACAAATTTCTGCACATCTTCCACAATGAAGACAATGATTCTGATCGATTACAACCGGCTTCCCAGACACGTCAATGCATTTCTGTGGACAAACAGAATAACAGAGTTTACAGCCAATACATTTTTGTCCCACGAAATAACCGGTTTGGATTTTCTCTCCTTTCCCTATCAGGATCGTATCTCTTACGATCTTTGACGGATTGCTGATATCAAAGTATTCCCCCTGCGCTTCATACAACTGAAATACTTCGAGTGCTTCCCACGTATCCCCCGGATAGATTTCTTTCATGTAGGGATTTTTCTCAAACATGAGAGTAAGATTCTTCTTTCCGATATTTTTCACGTTTCCGCGAAGCGATACTGCACGCTTGTCTTTTGTCGCCGATATTGCCACATACTGCTGCTCCATAAGCTGTTCGTAAAATGCTTTTCCTTTTGCAGTAAGAAAATATACCCCATCCGCATCGTAGTACATCATATCAATAATTCTTGTCTGCGGATGTCCGTCTGAACCGATTGTTGCAACTGTGGTGGAGTGAATTTCTTCAACCAAAAACTTTAAATAATCCATATGTGCCATTTCAAAACTTCTCCTTTATTAAACAGCAACCCCCGCGAAAAGCGAGGGCTGGTGCTACATGTCAGGGTTTCATAAAAATTAGAATTCGTAAGGTGGATTTCCTGAGAAATCAGCGATCACACCGTGAGGATTTTCAAGGTAAAATACCTCAAAAATCGGGTTATCTGCGGTCTGATACTGTCCCTTAACGATTGGATTGTTCATGCAGCCTTCCTTGACACTCATGTTGTCTTCAAATACAGCCTTGCCATGAAGACGGATCCATGCATACTCTGGAGAAGAAACGGATACTTCGATTTCCGGATTCGCAAGCATATCTTTGTAAACATCCTTTGTGTTGTTTGTGCAGAACCAGAGCTTTCCATCCTGCTCAAAGCAGAACATGAATGGACGGCACTTTGCCTTTCCGTCACGTCCTACGGTTGCTAAATACTGTACTGGGTTTGCCTGTAAAAATTCTACTACTTTCTGCATAAAATAGTACCTCCTGAATTGTTCTGTTGTAACTCTTGTTGTTACATCTGATGGTTGTACTATAACATGGTTTTAATGTAACGTCAATGGTTACATCAGAATTTTTGTAGCTTTTTTGGTTACATCTGATTTTTTCCTATAAAATAAAAGCCCCAGACTTATCATCTGAAGCTTCCTTTCTACTGCTCTTTTTCTATACATGAGGCAACATCGTTTTTCACATCCGCAAGCGTTATCTGGGAAAGTTTTTCTTCCATTGCCTTTTGCACCTCCAGCAATCGGTTATCCAAAACACGGTGAATATTTTTCCCTACCGGACAGTTCGGGTTCGGATTCTCATGAAAATGAAACAATTGTTCCTCCGGCGTACACTCTACCGCTTTGTATATATCGAGAAAAGTAATCTGCTCCAAAGGTCTGGTAATCGTAACTCCACCGGTTCCTCTTGACACCTCAATCAGCCCTGCTGCCTTTAACTGCTGCAATATTTTTCGTATTATGACCGGATTCGTACCAATGCTGCCCGCCATAAAATCACTCGTCATCTTCTGATCTGTAAATGTATCTATACAGGTAAACATATGAATTGCCATTGTAAATCTGCTTGAAATCTGCATGATCTGCACCTCTTTTCCGTGTTTATCCTATCAGATTGCGAATGTAATTGCAATGGTTACGTTACTGTTCACTCAGTGCCTGAACAACAAAGTATTCAGGTGTTGCGTGAACCGTAAAAATCGTCATTTGAATTGAACTTATAAAATCCCTCTACGGCTTTACAACAGAATCTTTGATCTGCAGTTGCTGTGAAATCGTTCCACTTTCATATAAGAAATCGGCAGTTTTCTGCAGATCCGCCACAATCGTATTTTCTCCTTTGAATAGGTCCGTTCCATCTGCTAAAATCTGTGTGTCCCCACTGCTTTGAATTTTGGTGATGGATGGTTCCCAGGTCGTGACAGCATCCACCTGTCCCTGCGTCAGTGCCGTTGCCTGCTCCCCATTATAGGAACTTCCAATGATAGAACGGTTCTGTCCGGCTGCAATCCCTGAAATCGAAGGCACATTTCCCATTACTCCGATGTCCTGCTGCCCGGCCGCGAACGATTTATTTTCCGGTGGTCCAGATTCAAACTCCGTAAAGTTGATGTCTACTGCATCCTCTTTTAATGCATCGGTAAGCCACCCTTTATCCCGCAAAACGTAAAGCGATACATAGCCGGGAACCGGCTGAATGGCAATGTTCAGATGCGTCCCGGTTTCGGAAGATGCCTCCTGTTTGGAACCGCATCCAAACATCTGAAGTGCAAAAGCTGTCACAAGCAGCAACACAATAATTTTATTGTGTCAGGCACCTTGTTCCTTTATTTTTTTTCTGCATTATCACAATATATCTCTATTGCATCTGATACAAAATTTGCTGTACCCTTTCCACCATAAACATCAATATTTGTTGTAACGTCTCCGCCACCTGAATACATTTTTCCTAGTCCACGCAGAATCTTATTTGTGCAAGTATATAAGTTTTCCGTAATATAATCCTGTATTCTTTTTACAAGATTCTGTGCGTCATCGGATGCCGGGTCACTATTTTTTATTTTTCCAGCCTCCTTAAATAAAAGCATGAATCTATCTGCTAAGATTTTCTCATCTTCCTCGGTACGATTCTTCTGCTTTTCTTCCATTTCTTTGTATTCCGGTGTGCTACCGTATAATTCCTTTGCCTGTCTTGAATATTCATCCAACTTACTTCTATCAAAAGCTTTAAAGTCCATATGTTTCACTCCTAATAATTTTATTCCAAGTGCAAAGTTCATCAAGTTCTCAATATGTTCCTTTTTAAGCCTAAGCAGCTCTATCTGTTGCTCCAAGGCTTTGCTTCTATCAAAATCCGGACTATTTATAATTGCCCTGATGTCCTTAAGTGGAAACTCTAATTCACGAAACAGTAGTATGTGTTGAAGGCGTTCCAAATCTGCATCATCATACAGTCTGTAGCCTGCATCGGTGTATCCCGTCGGATGTAAAAGACCAATCTTGTCATAATATTGTAGAGTGCGTATACTCACTCCGGCAAGCTTGCTCACTTCATGCACTGTCATCATTAATATTTCCTCCTATCTTTAACTTGGTGTTCTAAGCATAAACTATTACGTAACGTCGGAGTCAATACTTTTTTACAATTTTATATGCACCTAAAGCTATGAATCTATACGACTAACAGGTTATATTTTCTGGCTCTTTGTATTCTTTTTTAAAATCAAAAGCCATAATTACCTCCAATTCAATTTTCTCACTATTTATTTTAGCACGCACAATTCTTATATTCCACTTATGTTTTTCTAAAGATTTTATGGGTGGACTGCCATACATAGCAATCCACCCATAAAATTACCATACTTCTAGATTATCTTCCGCATTCACCCAATCTTGCATCTCACCCGTCAAAGCCAACCTGGCATACTCAATAGGGTTGTCAATGGCAAGAGCATTTAATGCACACTGAGAATTAGGTGTGGTCATCAATCCCTGCCTGCGCAATACTCTGTACGCGCATTGCAAGATCCATCCACGAATTCATGATCTACTTCTCCCGCTTTCCCGCTCCGACAACGGCACTTCGTTTTTCATGTAAGTATCCCACACATGTATCCGGTCCTGCTCATCCAGTTTCCGCAGTACCTTTGCCGGAACCCCCGCCACGATGCAGTCATCCGGCACATCACGGTTTACGACCGCTCCAGCCGCAACGATACAGTTTTTCCCGATGGTCACTCCGCCACAGATTGTTGCACTCGAACAGATCCAGCTTCCGCTTCCGATGTGGATCGGCTTTGCATACTCAAGATCATGGAAACCGTCCGGATACTGCTGCGGCAGACGCTCATCGGAGAGGAACGGATGGCACGGTGTCGCAATCGTCACGTTTGCGCCTACCCACACACCGTCTTCCAGCGTAATCGGTGCACAGTCCAGAAACGTGCATTTATAGTTGACAAAACAGCCTTTTCCAAAGTGGATATTGACACCGTATTCACAGTAAAACGGTGCAAAAATTGCTGCCCCGCCATCCTTTGCGGATGGAATCATTTTTTCCAGCAGACGCTGCTTTCTTTTCTTCATCCACAGCGGTGTGCGGTTGAATTTATCACAGGTTTCCATCCCAAACGAATGGTATTTTTCCAGATCTTTGCTGTCGGCATTGTAGAGTCTGCCGGCTTTCATTCTTTCCCAGTTATTCATGTCTGTTTCTCCTTTTTTGGGATCGCGTACCTTATTCTTCTTTCTCCAGAAATGTCTGCACATTTTCTTTTGTAACTTTCTGATATGCGCGATATATATATTTATAATTTTTAAACGGATTTGGATTATTTTCATCCTCTGTAGCAATCGAAAATGCAAGGTTTGCCATTGCTGCTGCCTGCCCTTCTTTATCATTATATACGGTTGCTGCAAGTGTTCCGTCTTTTACCGCTTCAAGCCCTTCTTTTGTCCCATCTATTCCAAAAAATACCGGCCGGTTTGTTTCCGTATACCCGAGCTTTTCATAAGCATCCATAGCACCGAGTGCCATTGCATCATTATTGGCAAGAACAACTTCCATCCGGTTGTTATATTGTCCGATCAGCTGCATCATACGGTTCTGTGCCTGCACACGATTCCAGTTTGCAATCTGATAACTCAGTTTTTCCAGTGCAATCCCCTGTTCTTTCAGGCTCTCCGCAACGCTTTCCGTTCTAATAATGGCATCCTGATGCCCCATTTCCCCCTCAAGTATCACATACTGGATTTTCCCATCATGATTGCGGTCCACATCCGGATGTTCTTTGATATAAGCTGCTGCAAGCTGTCCCTGCATCTGTCCGGATTGTTTTGCTTCTGCTCCGACATAGTATAACTGATCCCACTGCATCAGGTCTTCTTCCACCGGTTCCCTGTTAAAAAATATAATGGGAATATCGTGTTCCTGCGCGGCTGTAATGATCTGCGACGGATCCGTCCGGTCTGCCAGATTGACGCACAAAATATCACAGCCATTGCCGATCATTTCCTGCACCTGATCGTCCTGCGTTCTCTGCGAATTTGCAGCATCCATAATAGTCAGACTGATATCATATCCCCTTTTTTCCAGTGTCCTGCATTCCCTTTTAAAATTCTCCAGAAGTTCCCCCAGAAAGGTATCTCTCTGGTCATAACATGCGACCCCAATATAAATCTGTTTCGGTATTTCCTTTTTTTCGCTTCCACATGCACCATACAAAAGAATTCCCATCAGACCAATTAATGCCATAGTGTTTTTTATTTTTCTTTTATCCATGATAACCCCTGATTTTACCGGCTGATTGTAAACAGCAGATTCCGGTTCTCCTCCGAAAAAAGATTCTCCCGTGTGAGAACGGTATATGTAATCTGCCGGTCTTTCATTTTATAGAAAAAATTACGTCGTTTTTTAATAAGTTCTGCAACACTTTCATAGCCTGCGTCAAACTCATCCGGAGCAACCAGACATTGTGCCCATCCTGCATCCAGATAATAAACTGCCTCCGTTGAATTTCCAATTCCATAGAGTACCGCCCCATACAGGTCATTATCCTTTGCCGCCTCCCCGGCTTCCACAAAGCTTGCATTATCCAAAGCCATCACGATATCCACCTTTCTTTGTGTCTGTAAATTGATTTTCTCTTTCGAATCATTTTCTTTTGATACAGACCATAAAATTTCTGCGCCACTCCCCTTTAATGTATCGCAAATCCCCTTCTTTCTTTTTATCACTGCTTCTGAAGTGGCATGCTGCGAATAGATCCCAATCTTCTTCCCGATCAGATTTCCACGGTAATTTTCCAGAAGCTTTTGGGCAAGATCCGCACCCATATGGTAATGATCAGGTTCTATTGTATGCAATCCGGACGGTTCTTCGGGAAATGTATCTCCCACGGCCATTATAGGAACACTTTTTTCCAGCTGTTTTAGCTTTTGCTGCCCATCCCGGTTTGCAATCGGTTTTACGATCACCGCATCTGCTCCTTTTGCAATTTCCTGATTCATAATCTCAATCTCATCATTGGCGGTTTCCATATTGTCCTTACTGATGATCACAACATCTGCATCATATTCCCGTGCTGCCATTTTCAGTCCGTATTTAAACGCTGACCACTCGCTCTCATCCACATCCGGTATGATCACCGCAATTGTTTCCGGATCATGGCCGTTTTGCTTATAGATGATAAAGCCGAGAACCAGAATCACGAGAATTCCCAGAACTGCCTCTATTATCACAAATGTTTTTTTCCCATGTTTCATTTTAAGAATCCTCCGGCATATGGTGTTCCTCAAATTTCCTGCAGTTTTCCTCACTGAAAACAATCTCAGGAATGATAACTGTCACTGTCGTTCCCTCATCCAGTTCACTTTCTATCTGAAGTCCGTATGGTTCTCCAAACAATAACCGGAGCCGGTTATTTACATTTACAAGCCCGACTCCGGAGCCTTTTTTATGTACACGGTTTGTATCCTTTAATAACAGGTCAATCTCCTCTTCCGGAATCCCCATTCCGTTATCCGATACCTGCATAAAGATATTTTCTTGTTCTTTCCATCCGCGAATGAGGATTTTTCCGCAGTCATCCATCTCCCTTACGCCGTAATTGATCGCATTTTCAAGGATCGGCTGCAGCACAAGTTTCACGATACAATCATCCAGAATATCCGGACGGATATCAAATACAACTTCAAACTTGTTTTTATACCGCACTTTTTGTATATTAACATAACTTTGCGCGTGCTGCAGTTCATCCCTTATGCGGATAACCGTATGTCCTTTTGAAAGGCTGATCCGGAAAAGCTTTGCCAGCTGCGTGATCATAAAGGCAGCTTCCTCATTTTTACCGCTCTCTATCATCCAGGTGATGGAGTCTAATGTATTGTATAAAAAATGCGGGTTGATCTGGCTTTGCAGCACATCAAATTCGCTTTTTCTTCTTTCATTCTGTTCCCATATGACTTTTTTCATCAGTTCGGAATTCTGCCGGTAGGATTCCTGAATGGATTGTCCCAGATGCCGGATCTCTGTTGAGCCTCCGATTGCAATCTTTTCTTCTTTTCCTTCCTGATATTCACGCACCGAGTGATCCAGTTTCATAATCGGCCGCGATATCCGCACGGAAATGATGCGGTTTACAAATACAAGCATCATTGCCATAAGCAGTAAAATTAGCAGGACAAACTGCTTTACATCGGCCATCTTATTTGTGAATATTTCATACGGCATAACACAGACCAGGCGCCATCCTGTATAACTGATTGCATCCACCATAACTTTTCTGTGATTTTTTTCCAAATATTCATCGTAAATTTTTTCTTTGGACAAAGCTGCCTTTACGCTGCTTTCTGTATTCATGCCATTGTCAATTCTTGCCTGATGCGGATGATAAATAATATTTCCCTCACCATCACACAGATAAAAATACTGTCCTTTTCCTGACGTATTGATCCGTTCCATCATACGTGAAATCCCGGAATAGTCCATATCCACAAGCAGCACTCCCAACTGTGTATCTGTCCCATTCGTAAGTTCCACGACACGGCTGGAAGAAATCACCCAGTAATACCGACAGGTACCGTCATCAAATAAATTCTGGACATGGGGTGTGGAAAAATGGATATTCTCCATACGTGTTTTTGCCTGCATAAACCATCCCTGTCTGGTCACATCCGGTTCTTCTTTCTGGGCAACAACCGGCTCTGCTGCCATAAGGCTTCCGTATCCATTATATATAGCAATGCTCCTTAAGTTCTCTTTATTTGCCTCATATAAAAGATTTAACCCTTTGTGGATGGATTCGTTCTGTTCCCGGATATCGTTTTCCTTTATAACATCATAATATGCGGCATCCGATACCTGCCTCATATTCACAAGATAATTTTCTATGGAATCCACCGTCTGATCCATAATCTTTCGGTTATTATCCACAATATTCTGCTGTGTGATCCCCGAAAATCTCCAATATACCATCATGCCCATACAGACCATAATTAAGGTTGATATTACAGAAAATGCAACCATGATGGTTGACTGGATATCTCCCGGTTTATTTTTCATTTTTTTCATATGCTGTCCTGTATTTTGAAGGGGATACCCCAAACTGTCTTTTAAACACATAACTAAAGTAATTTGGATCGGAATATCCCACACTCTTTGCAATCATATAACTTTTTTCCGCGGTTTCCACAAGCATGCGTGCCGCCTTATCCATACGGTATTCCGTCAGGTATCCGACAAAAGAATTCCCTGTTTCTTTTTTGAACATGCTTGAAAAATAAGAATTTGACACGCCCAGTTCTTTACAGATATCGTCAAGCCCTAAATCTTCCTGCTGATAATTGTCGTGCACATATTCTTTTGCCCTCCCGATCAGGGATTTCTTGGAATGATACCGGGCATCCGCCATGTCATCATGCAGCATACAGCAGAATTTTAAAAGCCATTTCTGCAAAACCTGCGGTTCTAAATTACACAGTTCATTATACAAAGAACCGATACCTCCCGGTATTTTTGTGGTATCCATTTCATTGTTGACCATAAAATGATACAGTTCGCCAATAAGTTCCATAACCGCCACATGATATTTTTCCAATGATTTCAGATCATGGAAATTATGCTGCACGTAAACTTCTATGGCATTTGCAATATCTTCATTTTCTCCAAGGCAGATCTTTTTAAACACATTGGACAGTTCTGTTTTCTCTCCGGCATCCCTTTGGATTTTTCTCTGCGGAACAATCTCTTTTAAATTTATTGCCCGGTTGCTTCCATATAAAACACGATAGGAAACCGCTTCCCTGGCACTTTGATAGGATGCTGCAATCTTTGCGATGTGCCCGCATACCTGACCGATCCCTATGGTTACTTTTGCCCCCATAATATGATGGATATATTTACAGAAACGGTCACAGGCATCCGTTAGTTCTGAAATTTCTTCCTCACTTTTTAACTGCATAATCATAATGGTATCCCCAAGATAGCGAAAACGCTTCGCGTTCCATTTTTCCCCAAGGTTCTCCCCTGCCTGCCGGTCTACCGATACCGAAAGCAGCCGTATATCCATGCCCTCCGGAATCTGGCTTGCCGATGTGTGTATGATCAGGCAGCAATACCACGGACCTGTAAAAGCAATCTGGTAATCCTTAAAATAATGCGGCATCTCCTCTTCCGGAATACGTCCTTCAATAAGCGTTGTATACAAATTCGCCTGCAGCATTGGAAGAGAATCCGCATAATATTTTTTCAAAAGATCCGTATTTCTTTTTTCACTGATCTCATAGTCCAGCTTCTCTTTCAGACGCTCAAACACTTCTGTTATTTCCACAGCATTGAGCGGCTTTAAAATATATTCCTCAATTTCAAGATGCACGGCTTCTTTTGCATATTCAAAATCATCAAACCCGGTAAAAAGCAGAATTTTTGTTGCCGGATACTTTGCTTTTATATGTGCACACAATTCCAGTCCGTCCATATATGGCATCCGGATGTCCGTCATAACAACATCCGGCTGCATTTCTTCAAGCATATCCATTGCTTTAAATCCGTTGTTTGCATGCCCGGCAACCTGAAAGCCGAGTTCCTCCCATTTAACTTTTTTAACGATGGCTTCAATGACTTCTTCTTCATCATCCACCAGCAATAATGTATACATACCTCTTCCCCCATGTTATTTTATTTATTATAGCAATTTGTCCAGATAAAGTAAAACCTTTCCAACATAAAACAGAGATGCCCTGCATGTTTCATGCATCACCGGCATCCCTGCTTTTTCATTATAGAGGAGAGTATATGTTTTATTTTTTCTGAACGTATTTCAGACAATCCAGTGTTACTGCAACAAGGATGATAATACCCGAGAATACGAACTGGAGGTTGGTATCAATACCCAGGATTGTGAGGGAGTATGTTAATGCTGTAAAGATACATACACCGGTAACAACACCGGAAATCTTACCAATACCACCGGTAAATGATACACCACCGACAACGCAGGCTGCAATGGCATCCATATCCCAGCCCTGTCCATAAGCGGCAGAACCAGATCCTACCATTCGGGTACATTCAAGCCAGGAACCAAATCCGTAAAGGATACCTGCCATAATAAATGCACCAAGTGTTACTGCAAAGACAGAAATTCCTGAAACAGCTGCTGCCTCCGGATTTCCTCCGACTGCATAAAGATTTTTACCAAAGGTTGTTTTGTTCCAGATAAACCATACAATGACAATTGCTGCAACTGCCCAGAGAATGATGGTCGGGAATCCATTGACTTTTGGAATTACCATATTCGGAATGGTCGGCTCGATCGCTCCGAAGGAAACACCTTTTGTCGCATAGGTGACCAGACCAAAAATGACAAGCATGTTTGCCATGGTCGATATAAACGGATGCATCTTGAATTTCGCTGTAAAAAATCCGGCTATACTTGTAAAGAACGTACATAATACAATACATGCCACAAGTGCCAGCACGACTCTTGCCGGTGTCGGTACTTTCGTAAAATCAAAGATGTGTCCGAACACACCACCTGTATTTACACCCTGATGCATGATAATGGTTGCGGTTGTCATTCCCATACCAACCATTCGTCCAACGGAAAGATCCGTTCCTGTAAGAAGGATCAGACCTGCAACTCCAAGTGCTAAAAACATTCTAGGCGATGCCTGCTGGAGAATATTTAAAATATTATTATACGTAAGAAGCGGCGTTCCTTTTTTGATTGGAGTTATGATACATAACGCAACAAAAATAAGAATGATCGCGATGTAGAGTCCATTCTGTAAAAGGAATGTTCTCCGGTTAAATGTATACTTATAATTTTCCCATTTCTGTGCCTGATTTTCTGCAAATGTAAATTTGGACAACCGGAGCAGATCAATCAGATGATACTTGTAACTGTACGCATCATGCTTCCGGTCTTTAATCCTCTGATACTCTTTTTCCAGTTCAATCTTTTCATTGGAAACACGGTTCTTATATACATAATTTTCTTCTTTGACCTCGGCCTGGGCGGAAGTCTTTGCCAGAGTTTCTTTGTGTTCCTTTTCAATCTTTGCAAGTCTCTGCTGATGCTCCTGCAGTGCCTGTTCCTTTTCCGCTATACAACTTGCCTTAACTGCATTATAATACTTGTCAAAATTATTTTTGAGATAATTTTCTGCTTTCCCGATCAGTTTTGCGATCTGGTCTTTGTTCTGTGCCTCTACCGCTTTTGCCTGTTCAAGCTCCTTCTGGCAGGATGCAATCTCAGAATCTTTTTCCCCTTTGGAAAGTGTTTTATCTCTTTTTACGTTTTCGATCCTGCCCTGGTACATAATGACTTTTGCCGTACCATCTTTTCTGAGTTCATCAATCTCTTTTTGTATTTTTCCGACATATTCCTCAATCGGCTGACGCAGTGTTTTTTCCTGCTCCGCTGTAAGAATCTTGCTATTTGCCATATCTGTCCCCCCTGCCTATAAATATTTCGCGCTGAGGCGAAGTAATTCTTCCTGATTCGTTTCCTTTGTATTGACAATGCCCGCAAGCCGTCCGTTCGACATGACACCGATCCGGTTTGTAATACCAAGGATTTCCGGCATCTCAGAAGAAACCACGATAATGGTCTTTCCCTGTTTTGCCATCTGTATGATCAGGTCATAAATTTCATATTTTGCGCCGACATCAATTCCTCTTGTCGGTTCATCCATCATAAACACCTTCGGTTCACGCTCGAGCCACTTTCCAAAAATAACCTTCTGCTGGTTTCCTCCGGAAAGACTTGAAATCATATCGTTTGGTCCCAGACATTTGGTATGCATGACTTTAATTTCATTTGCGGTAGCCTTTGTCATTTTCGGTTCTGAAAGTGCCGCGCCTTTTTTATATGCATTAAGATTTGCAATGGTTGTATTAAATGTAAGATTCCCTTTCAGGAATAATCCATTTGCCTTCCGTTCTTCCGTAATAAGCGCGAATCCATAATCCATTGCCTCTTTTGCACAGCTGAAATTCATAAGCTTATGGTTCAGATAAACACGGCCTGCGGCTCTTGTGCGGATACCGAATATGGTTTCCAGCAATTCTGTCCGTCCGGCTCCCACAAGGCCATATAAGCCAAAAATCTCCCCTTCACGGACATCAAATGTAACATCCTGTAAATACGGCTCATATTTTGTGGACAAATGCTGGATTGATAAAATAACATCTTTCGGCTGATTATCCACCGGTGGAAAACGGTTTTCCAGCACACGGCCTACCATTGCAGTAATCAGTTCATTCATATTTGTTTCTTTTGCACTTTTTGTCATGACCAGATTTCCATCCCGGAGTACGGAAATATCATCACAGATCTCAAATATTTCATCCATTTTATGGGAAATATAAATAAGGGAGATGCCCTGGTCACGAAGCATCCGCATCATATCAAAAAGTTTATCCACTTCCTGTACGGTAAGTGATGATGTTGGCTCATCCAATACGATTACTTTCGAATTATATGAGATCGCCTTTGCAATTTCACACATCTGCCGCTGGGAAACGGACATATTTCTCATCGGCTGATCCAGATTCACCGTCATTCCCAGTTTCCGGAATAATTCCGAGGCTTCATTTTTCATTCTTCCCTCATCGATCATCCCAAGGGAATTTACCGGGTATCTGCCAAGAAAGAGATTATCCACAACATTTCTCTCCAGACACTGGTTTAACTCCTGATGCACCATTGCAATCCCATTTTCAAGTGCATCCTTCGGACCGGAAAAATTCACTTCTTTTCCGTCAAGGTATATAGTTCCTTCGTCTTTCTGATAAGTTCCAAAAAGACATTTCATCATTGTTGACTTACCGGCACCATTTTCTCCCATAAGTCCCATAACTGTTCCTTTTCTCACATCAAGGTTGATATGATCAAGTACTCTGTTGCGGCCAAATGATTTACTCATGCCACGTATCGATAAGATAATATCTTTGCTCTGATCCCCCATACTATCCGCTCCTATCCTTTTGTTTTCGGGGAGAGAACCGTATCCCCCCCCGAAGTTAAGTTGTTTTACTGATTTAAAAGAGCTGTGTAAGAAGCTGCATTATCTGTTTTTACCATGTTGATGGCAAAAGCATCGTACTGTCCCGGATTGCCCAGACGGTTTGTGATATTAGACTCTGTCTGTCCGTCACCGCCAATGTACTCAACATCCAGATTTAAAAGGTCATCATACTTCTGTAACAGCGGCTGATAAGTAGAACTCAGGAAGTTATCAGAAGCATTGTAAATATTCAGCCATACCTTCTTTGTCGGATGGGCAGATGCATCTAACTGCTTGGATACCGGTTCCCATACAACGGTAGAATCTGTAAAATCTTTGTAGTTATCAGAGGTTACTGCCACGTTCAGGGAGTAGTAAGATCTCTCATCTTCTTTGTATACATAAACATCATTGCTTAATACATTTCCTGCATCGTCTGCGGTTCCGATACCCGTGTCAACATCTACACCATCCAGTGCATTTCTAAGAACACGCAGTGTCAGGTATGCCTGTACGTCTGCATGCTGGCTGATCGTTCCGCCGTAGCCTTCTGCAATTGCTGCAACCGCATCGCTGTTTGCATCATATCCGAATGTCGGTACACCGTTATCCTTTGACCATGCATTAAACATTGACATTCCCATTCCATCATTGTTGGATACAACGACATCAATGGAATCCCCGAAAGAAGATGACCATGTACCAATCGCATTGCCGGCTGTTGCTGCATCCCATGTAGCACCTGCTGAGTTTTTCATTTCCTGGGAAGCAAGTTCACGGATCACATAGGTTTTTCCACCTACTTCAATGCTTCCGTCCTGAACCTGTGATGCTTTTCCATCGGTATTGGTTCCTGCCGGTGCACTGTCTGCCTCGCCGTTTTTATCCACTGCTGTTCCAAGTGCTTTTCTGACACCTCTTGTACGGGCAATGGAATCATTGTGACCGATATCACCGATTGCTAAAACATAGCCGATCACGCCATCTCCGTTACGGTCAATCTTGTCAATATTTTTCTCGATGTAATCTTTTACCATGGTACCCTGAAGTTCTGCACCCTGATTTGCATCAAACCCTACATAATAAGTATCTTTGTTAAAATTGAGTGCTGTCATATCAAGTTCTCCTGTAGAACTGTTTGACGGCTGACGGTTAAACCATACCAAAGGTTTATCCTTGTTTGCGACAGTTGAGGTAGAAGTGCCTCCCCCTTTATTGCCTGCCTGTGTGCCACCGCCGTTGTTTCCCCCATCGGCCCCGCATGCTGCGGTTGAAAGTGCAAGTACCGCCATCATCATAATTGCAACAATTTTCTTTTTCATAAGAATTTCCCCCTTCTTGTTTTGTTTGTAATGCTAGTATAAGAGGTTTTCATCTCATAAACTATAGAATATTTTTTGATTCACATTAAAAATTTTCATATTTTTCCGTTATTTGTTCAATTTTTTCATATTTTTTCTTTGCCATTTCGTCACTTTACCGTTGATTTATACTAAAAAAAGCCATCTTTCTTTACAAAGATGGCTTTTTAAATCTTTTATAAAAGGCTCTGTTATCATTGTTCCAGAATCACATGCCACGCCTCACACAGCCGTTCCAGCGACCACGCGGCATTTGCCGGACTTGTGGATGGAAGCACCATCGCTTCGATCCCCGTGACCGGAAACTGGTATCTTTTATAAAGCTGTCCTGCCTTGTTTCCGTTTGCATAAATACGTGTTATGTTCGTTTTTTCCAGAATCATGCCAATATCCGTTGGCTGTACATTTTTAATACTGCTGTCACTTGAGCCTTTGATGTCACAGCTTTGGATCACATCCCACATGGCAATCCGGTGGGCAAGAAGCATTGCTTTTTTCTCCTCAATTGTATCCGGAACCGGCTCCTTTAAAAGTGTTGCAAGCACTTTCCAGAAACGGTTCTGTTTGTGCCCGTAATAAAAATTGTTTTCTCTTGATTTGACGGACGGCAGGGTTCCTAATATGAGGATTTCGGAATCTTTGTCGTACACCGGCTCAAACGAATGGACAATGTGTTCATATTCCATGGGATTCTCCTTTTAAAGTTACCACCCTATCCGTATCCATCTTACTGCTTATCCTTCTCTAAGATCTGGTCAATCGCAGCTGTCACCTTTTTGTAAACTTCATCACTCGTGATTCCGCCCATGATTGGATCTCCGACAATGTTGCCATTACGGTCAACGAGAACTGTCGTTGGAAATGCCATAATATTTGTTGCGTATTTACCGGCCTCACTGTCCGAATCAAGGGAAAGGTTGGTATAGTCTGCCCCCTGTTTTTTCAGGATGCTTTTTGCTTCCGCAATTCCCTCTTTATTACCATCGAGTGAATCCGTGTTTACGCCAATGACCTGACCGCCCTTTGCCTTCAGTTCTTCATTTAATTTGTTGAGTGCCGGAAGTTCCTCCACACATGGCGTGCATCCATTAAACCAGAAATTAACAACCGTTACCGCATTCTGTGAAAAAATGCTGCTGTCCACCTTATTTCCATCCAGATCCTTCGCCTGAAAAGACGGAAAGACGGATGTTTCTGCATTCGCGCTTTGGGCGCCGGAATTTTCTGTTCCCATCTGCGCGGTAAGTTCCGTTACCTGATCCTCGATTTTCTTAATCTCTTCGATATCCTTATCCAGCTTTTTCAGGTCTGCCTCCGAAAACTGGTCCTTCACATGATCCAGCTGTGTCTCCAGAAACGTTCCATAATTTTGTTCTCCTGCGTCTGCAGCTTTGTCTTTGTCAATGTTATTAAAAACCGTATTCCACAATTCCTGATGTTTCGCAATAATGGCATTTTCCTTTTCGTACAGTTTGTTGAGTTCTGCATTACCAGCCCCTGTATCTTCCGCAGACTGTGCCTGCGTTTCCGTCACATTGCTGCCTTTTTCCGAGGCATTGCCACAAGCGGCAAGTCCAAATACCAGAGTCATAACCAGTAATATTCCTGTAAGTTTTTTCATTTTAATTATTCTCCTTCTTCTTTTTTAATTTTTCCGCAAATCCATACTTATAACTGATTGCTTCCACCGGACATTCTTTCACGCAGGCTCCGCAACGTATACATTCCGTATGATTTGGATGCCTGACCACATCCACATCCATTTTACAGACACCGGCACATTTGCCGCAAGATACACATTTACCGGTATCTATATGCATCTGTAAAAGAGATACTTTATTAAAAAGCGCATAGACTGCGCCAAGCGGACAGATCCACTTGCAGAACGGACGATAAAACATAAGGCTTAACAGCACAACCGCAACCAGTATTCCTGCCTTCCATGTAAACAGCTTTCCCAATGCTGCACGGATGCCTGCATTTGCAACCGAAAGCGGAAGTGCCCCCTCTAATACTCCCTGTGGACAGAGGTATTTGCAAAAAAATGGATCCCCCATTCCCAGCTGGTTCGTCACCAATAAAGGAAGCAGAATAACGAAAACCAAAAGAATTCCATATTTGATAAACCGAAGCGGCTTTAATTTCCGGGTGGATAATTTTTTAAATGGAATCTTATGCAAAAGTTCCTGGAACCATCCAAACGGACACAAAAAACCACACACAAACCGTCCCAGCAGAACCCCTGCCAGAATCAGGAAACCGGTTATATAATATGAAAACTTAAATTTTGATGAACCAACCACGGCCTGAAATGCCCCGATCGGACACGCTCCCGCTGCTGCCGGACAGGAGTAGCAGTTTAGTCCCGGCACACAGACCGTCTTTGCATTACCACGGTAGATCTCTCCCTTAAAAAAATTCGGCAGATGAATATTCGTAAGAATCGTTGCCACAGCCTGAATCCACCCACGGACATGTGCAAGAATATGTGATGCCTTATGCTTTTTTTTATCCAATGCCAACACACTCCAGACATAATTTAATTGCTTTGGAGAGTACCGTGGCTGCCTCCCCACGCATCGCGCCATAACAAACCATAAGCATTGCTGCTACAAGGAGCAGCAGCTGTACGGCTGCTTTCTTTTGTAGTTTCATTCCCTTTCATTCCTTTCTTTTTGCTTGTTATAGGTTATCAGCCAACTGTGAACGTCCTGTGTATGAAATTCTAAGATATCCTTAAAAAAATCTGAAGTATCCACGCCCGAATATACAGAAGCCTTCGCATATACTGATGAAGCCTCATACAAACTCATTAAGGTTGACCGGGAACGAAATGATCAATATCTGACCGGCACAAAACGCAAAATCTATACTTTTTTGTATGATATTCTCCCAACCTGCCAGTTTTATCAGATTGTTCAGGTATCCGATACACCGATTGAAAACTATGGTGTACTCATTGCATATGACGGACTGCTGCTGTTTCTGAGCACCGGGGCCGGCATCCTTATTTTCGGGAAAAAAGATTTAAAATAGGAGAATTTTATGGAATTGTGGCTGGAAAGTTGTATCGTGGTACTGGCGGTTCTTGTCCTTTTATTATGTATCCGATTACATCTGGCAAAGAAGGTGGCACTGGAAATCCATGCCGCCCTTCCGGAGAAATTAAATACCGACACCAATACACCGATTACACTTTCCTGCCGGGATAAAGATTTGTGTCTTCTGGCGGATACGCTCAACCAGTCCCTGGAACAGCTCCGTGCCATGCAGCATTGTTTTAAACAGGGAAATGCCCAGTTGCAGACTTCCATCACCAGCATTTCCCACGATCTGCGCACACCGCTGACTACCATCTGCGGCTACCTGGAACTTTTGGAAAAGGAACCGTTATCTGCTGTCTCCCGCCAGTATGTTGCCATCATCCGGGAATGCACAAAGGTGATGACACAACTGACGGAAGAACTGTTCCGGTATTCAGTTGTCCTGTCTGTGCCTTTGGCACAGCCCCTGCAGGAAGTGTCGGTAAACCGCATTTTAGAGGGAAGCATTGCCGCAATGTATGCGGTGCTCAAAAGACACCGGATCACGCCGGGCATTACCATGACCAACCGGACTTGGGCTTTCCATAGCACGGGCGCTGGTGCAGCAGATGCACGGGCAGATGGATGCCGCTTAAGAAGCGGGGAGGCTTGTCATCCAGAGGCAGATTTAGTTTATTTTTTTATAAAACAGACCAAAAATAAAGCAACTACAACAACTCCTGTGCCTATGATTATACACCTCTTTGCTGTGGTGACTTCTTTTTGATATAAGCGAAATAATTCTCCGGAATGATTCTTTCTATTATGGAGACCAATCATTGCATAGATCAAAAAGAATGCAACTCCGAATATTAAAATTACACTCAGTCGTCCCCAGGCAGAAGGAATGGTGTATTGACCGATTATGATACATAGCAGGATCATAAAATACACGATTTTATTTTGCCCATATCCTAAAGGAAGTTCTTTTTGATAATTTCTATACATCATTTTTCCATAATAAACGATCATGCATATTAAAAACAATAGATAGATTATCATGACCATTGATCCCATTCATAATCATTACCATATAAATTTGGGACAATGTATTGCATAAGTAAGGATGTAGCGTTCTTATTATTGGAATCATAATAACCACCACCCTCATAGTATACCTTATTAATTTTGTTGCTTTCCTCATCGGTAATTATATACTTACATGTCTTGCTATATGTAGTAGATTTTTTACCTGTTTTGCTGTCTTTTCCATAATATTTTAAGTTATATTTGTCAGCAGCTAAGGTTATTTTTGTACCAATATTAAGTATATCACCGCTAACAACACCAAGCCCAGCAGAAATTATAGCAGCTACTATTCTACTTGCTATTGAAGAAGGAACAGCCATACCAGTGGCAATACCAACTGCTAATGCGGCAACAGTTCCACTAAATGTTCTGATAGAATATGTTGTGTGAACAGCTGAACCGATATTCTCATATAAATACATACTATGTCTATCTAAATTTACTCTATTATAGACAGGAAATGTACCAATTCTGTTAAATGAATAAGTTGACGGCAAAATATCGGTTGATATAGTCTCAATAATATCATTCACATTAAATCTATCGTTAGCAAAAGCATCTGATGCAATAATTTCTCCGTTGCTTCTGTTTGCTGTAGCGGACGCAATCAAATTATCTTGTGAATTATATTGCTCTGCGTATACGATATTTCCAGAATCCCATAAAACTAATTTGTAATCCCCAATATAGGAAATACTTTTACCCTGTTCATTTTGTATATAGGTGGAACTTGTATTCTGTGCAAATACAGTTGCAGATGTAGAAAAAGTAAGACAAATGATTAATAATACAGAAATTATTCGTTTATTCATAAAGAATCCTCCCTTTAATATCCATCTCTTTTATATAAGAATAGCTACATAATTTAAAAAATATATAATTTTGAAGAGTACATTGGAATCACCTTATCCTTTCAAATCATCCTATAAAATATAGTGTTTTCATAAAAATTATATAATAAAATTACTATATTTGCAATATTTTCCGTAAAAATATTGAAAATATAAACGAGATAATTGTGAAAAAATCATAATTAATAAGATTAGCGGTCAATGTGAGTGGGAGTACGGTGTATAGGTTGACACCAAAAAGGCACTCCCTTATACTTGAGAAAAACGGTGCAAAAAACTATTAATAAGGTTTCCAAAGTTTCTGGGAGCATCTTTGATTTAAGACGGATATAGAAGGGGTATCTGCTGACATTTGAAAAAAATCCAGGAATTCACGCTTGGTAAAGGATTCACCTTAAGAACTAAGGGACAAAATAATCTGCTCCGGAGAGAGTTCTCGGACACGCAAAAATCTTTTTCCGGATGAGAAACAAAAGAATCTCTATCAGATGTAACTTTTGCGATAGAATGATTAAGAGTTTCTTTAAGTTTTGAATGGAACATAAATATGTGTCTCCTAAATTAAAAAGATTTTAATTTCTAATCCGTGGATCGCTCTCGTCACCTCATAATAAAGTCATAATCAGAAAGCAATCTTACATTTCAAAAAATGTCACACTTCGTAAATAGGAAAAAGCAAGGAGGAACGAAACGTGGAATATGTTACCTTAAACAACGGAATCAAAATGCCAAAACTCGGATATGGTGTTTACCAGACACCGCCGGAAGACACGAAGCACTGCGTGCTCGATGCCATTGAAATCGGCTACCGAAGCATCGACACTGCACAGGCGTATTACAATGAAGAAGGTGTAGTGCCACACTCGCTTCCTGCGGTCTGCCGCGTGAAGAATTTTTCCTGACAACCAAAGTATGGATCACCAATGCCGGCTATGAAAAAGCAAAGGCATCCATTCTGGAATCCATGGAAAAATTACAGACCAGCTATCTGGATCTGCTGCTCATTCACCAGCCGTTTGGCGATTATTACGGCACTTACCGCGCGATGAAAGAACTGTATAAGGCCGGAAAACTGCGCGCCATCGGTGTATCCAATTTCGGTCCGGACCGTTATTTGGACATCCAGCACTTTGCAACCGTAAAGCCTGCGGTAAACCAGATCGAAACCCATGTCTTCCAGCAGCAGAAAGTTGCCAGAGAATATTTACAGAAATACAACTGCCAGCCGGAATCCTGAGGACCGTTTGCCGAGGGACGAAACGATATTTTTACCAACCCTGTCCTTACAAAAATAGGTGAAAAATATGGAAAAACTGCCGCACACTTTTGCACCTGGGCGGATGTGTTGCATAATCTTTCGCTCCGCGGGGTGCGCATCTTTGCAGGCTTACTTTTTCTATTTCTCATTCCCTTATCTATCAGCGCTCCTGAATTTCTTTTCCGCTGAGATGCTCGATCGTAATTTCGTAAACCTGTACGGCTCTTCCAGACTGGGCAATTTCTCCTTCTATCAGAGCATCATCCGGGTAATACTTTTTTGCAATCTGTCTCACCAGATCTATTGTCCGGTTTCTGTCTTCGAGAATCCGGCATCTCCCGAATACTACCACACTCTGTAAAAACGGAGTCCACGGTTCTTCTTTGACCATTTCATTCCCGTAAACGGTAAAACATACTCTGTCATCTTTTTTAAGTGCATCTGCCTTATGTCCGACCGCCGCGCCGTGAAAATAAATTTTACCTTCCTCTTCGCTGTAATAAAAATTCACCGGAACGGCATATGGACAAAAAATATAAAAATTTTCAGTCCGGCATAATAATCCGGATCAGATGTTTATCCAACATGATTGTCCGGTTCCAGGGATTGATAATAATCCCTGCGATCTCCGGCACAGTAAGTGCTGCTTCAAACATTCTGCCGATCTCTGACAAAAATGTCGACTTCACCTGATCTGCACCTTTTAATTCTTCCTCAAAGCTGGTAAATGCCGACCACCAGATTTTACCATCCGGAGTCCTCACTGTCTGTAACTTCATTTGCGCCTGTGCCGGATCCGGTTCCACAGCAACGATCAGTTGTCCTCCCTCTTTCATCCGCCGCCGGATCACCGTCAACGTATGTGCAAGCTGCTCCTGTGTGGCTTCTTTCTGAAGCGCAAAAATTGCATCTTCTATTCTTTCATTGCCCTTTAATCCCTCATCCTGATATTCATTTTTCTTATTCATATTTCATATCCTCTCTTGTCTGTTCATTCTATTATAAAATGAGTGATTCCTTTTTGAAAGCCATTTCTTTCAGATTCTCCTTTTGGGAGAATTCTTTTGACGGAACCGTCCTTCTCTTTCTCTGAGACTGCGAACTACCAACTCTCCAACTCATAGATTGTATTCTCTGCACGTTTCTTCTATACTGAAAACAGACAGATGCTGCAGCAACTGTCTCTTACGAAATGGAGGTTCCACTATGTCACAAAATAAGATTGGCGAATTTATACAACAATCCAGAAAAGCCAAAGGATTTACACAGAAAGATCTCGGTGACCGGATCGGCGTCAGTGATAAAACCATATCCAAATGGGAAAACGGAAACAGCGTTCCTGACACTTCGATTCTGAACGAACTTTGTGCTACTCTCGATATCAATGTCAATGAACTTCTCTCCGGTGAAAAATTAACACCGGAAATTTATTCTATGAAAGCGGAGGAAAATATGATGAACCTTTTGGAAGACAATCAAAAACAACAGCGCTTTGCACTCCTTCCCTGTGCAGCGGGTATCATTTTATTGATCCTTACCGGACTGTTTGCAATATTTACACATATGCTTTTACCGGATATGCTGGATCTTTGGGATTTTCCAACACTCCTCATTTACATCGGAATCTGTTGCTCCCTTGTTTTATTGAGCGGAAAGCGCCATAAACAGGAAATCATTCACTTTCTCCGGAAAATTGTGGTACCTGTCGGATGTATCTGTCCTCTGTTGGGGATAAACCAGTTTATTCATCAGTTCCGTGATCCGGCTGATATTGGTTCTTTCGTAAACCAATGTGTCTTATTTGTTCTCTATTCCCTAATTGCCTATGTGATTCTGGTTCTTATCGAACAGCATCTGGACAAATAAAATTTTATATGTAAAAACAGCCCCTGTACCTATTGGTAAGGGACTGTTTTTATTTTATCTTACATATTCTTAACCGTTGCAATATCCACTGGAGTAAGCTCCCCATGAGCGGTCTCTAAAGAACGTGCCAGCGCATTTGCGGTATCCATAGCGGTGATACAGTACACACCGGTCTCGATTGCATTACGACGGATTAAGAATCCGTCTCTTGTCTTATCACCGTTACCCTGTGTCGGTGTATCGATGACAAGGTCGATCTTGTGGCCAAGGATCAGATCCATTACATTTGGTGACTCCTGCGAAATCTTATTGACACGCAGTGCATTGACGCCGTGCTCCTGCAGATACTTTGCAGTGCTTCGTGTTGCGTAGATTTTGTAGCCGAGTGCTTCAAAACGCTTTGCCACACCGACAGCCTCCGGCTTATCAGCATCCTTTACCGTCATAATCATCTGCTTGTATTTCGGAAGCTGTACACCTGCTCCAAGGAATGCTTTGTACAGTGCCTCATTGAATGTCTTTGCGATACCCAGACACTCACCGGTAGACTTCATCTCCGGTCCAAGGCTGATCTCTGCCCCACGCAGTTTCTCAAAGGAGAATACCGGCATCTTGATGGCGATATAATCTGCCACTGGTGCAAGTCCCGGCTCATAGCCCAGACCACGGATCGTATTTCCGATGATAACCTTCGTTGCCAGATCGACGATCGGAATACCCGTCACCTTACTGATGTACGGCACGGTTCTTGAGGAACGCGGATTTACCTCGATGACATATACTTCCTCATTCATGGCGATGAACTGGATATTGATCAGACCGACCACATGCAGTGCCTGTGCCAGACGCTTTGTATACTCTACGATGGTATCCTTTACCTTATCACTGATCGTTGGAGCCGGATATACGGAAATACTGTCTCCGGAGTGCACACCGGTACGCTCGATATGCTCCATAATACCAGGGATAAGAATATCCGTTCCGTCACATACAGCATCGACCTCGATCTCCTTACCCTGTAAATATTTATCTACAAGGATTGGATGATCCTGCGCGATACGGTTGATGATTCCGATGAATTCCTCGATCTCCTCATCGTTAAACGCAATCTTCATTCCCTGTCCACCAAGTACATAGGAAGGACGGACAAGAACCGGATAACCAAGACGGTTTGCAACTTCTTTGGCTTCCTCTGCGGTGAATACGGTTCCACCGGCTGCTCTCGGAATATGAGTCTTCTCCAGAATCTCATCAAAAAGCTCACGATCCTCTGCGGCATCGACATCCTCTGCCTTGGTTCCAAGAATCGGAACGCCCATCTTCATAAGCGCCTCTGTCAGTTTGATCGCTGTCTGTCCACCGAACTGTACCACAGCTCCGTCCGGCTTTTCAATATTTACGATGGACTCGACATCCTCTGCGGTCAACGGCTCAAAATACAGCTTGTCTGCAATATCAAAGTCGGTGGAAACGGTCTCCGGGTTGTTGTTGATAATGACAGTCTCCCAGCCTTCCTTTGCAAATGCCCAGGTACAGTGTACGGAACAGAAATCAAACTCGATACCCTGACCGATACGGATCGGACCGGAACCAAGAACCAGAACCTTTTTCTGCGGTGTGGTCTCTGCAGCCTCGTTCTCACTTCCGTAAACACTGTAGTAATACGGTGTCTCTGCAGCAAACTCTGCGGCACAGGTATCCACCATCTTATATGCTGCAACGATACCGTTTGCATAACGCATCTGTTTGATCTCTTCCTCGGTCTTTCCGGTAAGCTCTGCGATAACGTTGTCCGGGAACTCGATTCTCTTTGCTTCTTTTAACAGATCTACCGTCAGTTCTTCGCTCTTTAAGTGCTGCTCCATCTCTACCAGAATTGCCAGCTTATCGATAAACCAGCGGTCGATCTTGGTAATTTCATAAATATGGTCATAGGAAACGCCGCGGCGCAGTGCCTCTGCGATCACCCAGATTCTGCGGTCATCGACCACATGAAGCTGTGCCTCCAACGCTTCATCGGACAGTCCGGTAAAATCATAGGACATAAGGCTGTCCACATGCTGCTCCAGGGAACGGATGGCTTTCATCAGTGCGCCCTCGAAGTTATCACAGATACTCATAACCTCTCCGGTTGCTTTCATCTGTGTACTTAACGTTCTCTTTGCAGTAAGGAATTTATCAAACGGAAGTCTCGGGATCTTCACTACACAGTAGTCAAGCATCGGCTCGAAACTTGCATAGGTCTTCTGTGTGATGGCATTCTTGATCTCATCAAGTGTATAGCCTAATGCAATCTTTGCGGTAACCTTTGCAATCGGGTATCCGGTTGCCTTAGAGGCAAGAGCGGAAGAACGGGATACACGAGGGTTTACCTCGATGACACAGTACTCAAAAGAATCCGGATTCAATGCATACTGCACGTTACATCCACCGGTGATCTTTAACTCATTGATGATGTTTAATGCAGAACTACGAAGCATCTGGTACTCTTTATCCCCGAGTGTCTGGGAAGGTGCCACTACGATGGAATCTCCGGTATGCACACCAACCGGATCGATGTTTTCCATGTTACATACGGTGATGCAGTTTCCGTTCGCATCACGCATTACTTCGTACTCGACTTCCTTCCATCCTGCGATACAGCGCTCAACCAGTACCTCACCGACACGGCTTAAACGGAGTCCGTTGCTTAAGATATCGACCAGCTCCTGCTCGTTGTGGGCGATACCGCCGCCGCTTCCGCCGAGGGTGAATGCTGGGCGGAGCACAACCGGATATCCGATCGTGTTGGTGAACTTAATACCGTCTTCTACGGTATTTACAACCTGGGAAGCTGCACAAGGCTCACCGATTTTTTCCATGGTATCCTTAAATGCCTGACGATCCTCTGCCTTAAAAATGGTCTCTGCGGTTGTACCGATCAGTTTTACTCCGTGCTCTTCTAAAAAGCCGGACTCTGCCAGTTCCATACCCAGATTTAATCCAGCCTGTCCACCGAGTGTCGGAAGGATGCTGTCCGGTTTTTCCTTTAAAATAATTTTTTCAAGAACCGGAAGTGTCAGAGGCTCAATGTATACCTGATCCGCAATCTGCTTGTCGGTCATAATGGTGGCAGGGTTGGAGTTTACCAGACATACCTCCACGCCTTCTTCCTTTAAGGAACGGCATGCCTGTGTTCCTGCGTAGTCAAACTCGGCTGCCTGTCCGATGACGATTGGTCCCGAACCGATTACTAATACTTTTTTGATGTCTTTATTTCTTGGCATTACTGATTCCCTCCCATCATCTGAATAAAGCGGTCAAACAGGTACGAAGAGTCCTGTGGTCCCGGGCATGCTTCCGGATGGAACTGCACGGTGAAAATATTCTTTCCGACATACTCTAAGCCCTCGTTGGTTCCGTCATTGACATTGACGAATGCAGGCTTTGCAACCTTCGGATCAAGGGTATCGGTATCTACCACATACCCATGGTTCTGGGAAGAAATGTAAACACGACCGGTTGACAAATCTTTCACCGGATGGTTTCCACCACGGTGTCCGTATTTCATCTTGTGTGTATCCGCTCCGTTTGCCAGTGCCATGAGCTGATGACCGAGACAGATGGCAAAGATCGGTACGTCACTTGCATACAGTTTCTTTAATTCTTCAATAATCGCTGTGCACTCTTTCGGATCTCCAGGTCCGTTGCTGAGCATAATGCCATCCGGATTGGCTCCGAGAATTTCCTCCGCCGATGTGTGTGCCGGATAAATCGTCACCTCACAGCCACGGGCATTTAACGATTTTGCGATGTTGTTCTTCGCACCGAAATCCATCAGTGCAACTTTCTTTCCGCTTCCCTTTAATACGTTCTTCTCGCTGCAGGTAACTTTATCCACAACATTTCCGGTTGTATATTCTTTCAGTTTTGGAAGAATTTCATCCAGATTATAATTTTCGTTTGTCGTGATCATTCCGTTCATGGTTCCCTTTTCGCGGAGAATCTTGGTAAGCGCACGGGTATCAATTCCTGCAATTCCCGGAATATCATGCTTTGTCAGGAAATCCTGAATGCTTCCCTGACAGCGGAAATTGCTCGGCATACGTGAAAGCTCTCTTACAATATATCCGTCCGGCCACGGTCTGGCGGATTCCATATCCGGTGTAATTCCGTAGTTTCCGATCAGCGGATACGTCATCACAACCGCCTGTCCTGCATAGGACGGATCTGTAAGTACCTCTAAATATCCGGTCATTGAGGTATTAAATACGATCTCACTGATGATTTCGCGTGTAGAACCAATGCTTGTACCTGTAAACACGGTTCCGTCTTCCAGTATCAAAAAAGCTTTCATTCTTTGCCCTGCCTTTCTTGCATCTTGGCAAAAAAAAAGAGAGAATCTCTTTTTTTTACCTTGAGTTAGCTTTACCTAAATTGTAAAAATTTTATCACAAATCGTCACTTTTTTCAACCTTTTTTGCAAGAGAAAAAAGTGACATATTTTATGAATAAATATACATATTATACAATTCCATGCATCCACAATACCATGAACCCGACAGCAACTGCCGCACAGACTGCCAGACCGCCAATGCTGGTTCCGAGGATCACGCCGGATGGAATTTCTTTCTTTTCATATATCGCGCGTGTCACGGTTTTTGCCTGCATCGGAACAAATGAACACGGCTGTGTTACCTCCATTGGATGAAACCGGCGTTTGGTAAAATAATCCGCTGTCCATGCCGGCATTGCCGATAACGTCACCCTCTGTAACTGATATTGATTTGCCGCATACGCCTTCATTTCTTCCAACAGACATCTGCCGCATCCTCTGCGCTGGAATACCGGAAGCACATACAGCATGGTAATATGTCCCTCTTTCTGCATTCCTGACATGGCGATCATATGCCCCTGTTCAAAAATTCCCCACATGGTGAGAGTTCCTTCTGCAATCATGTTCCGGATGTTTGTGTTTTCCGTATATTGCAGAAATATATGAATCATTTCCAGATCCGTGATCCGCGCACGCAGACAGTAATCAAAGACACCCCTTGCAATACTGAGCGCTTCCGGAATCTGATCTTCCGTTAAAATCTGTGCTTTCATTTACGCTTCCTCCTTATTTTCCAACAGCCGGTCCTTCAGACCGCTGTAACGTCTCTGTTGGGAATTATTCTCAATCATTTGTTCAAATGTTGTATCATCTCCCACTATCGTAACACATTTCTTTGCTCTTGTAACCGCTGTGTACAATAAATTCCGGTTCATAAGCATGCGGGGTCCGGAAAGAAGCGGAATGACAACGGCCGGATACTCCGATCCCTGTGATTTATGGATCGTCACAGCATACGCAAGTTCCAGCTCATCCAGCAGTTTGTACGAATATTCCACCATACGCCCTTCATCAAAATTTACCGTGATGGTCTCTGCAAAATCATTGATCTCTTCAATAATTCCGGTATCTCCGTTAAACACCCCGGTTCCTTTGTCTATGCAGAGTCCATATTTGCTGCGGATCTCCCATTCCAGCTGATAATTATTTTTGATCTGCATGACTTTATCGCCTTCCCGGAAAACGATCGCCCCATGCTCTTTCTCCTTTTTTCTGTCCGATGGCGGGTTCAGATACATCTGCAGAATCGTATTGAGACGTTCTACTCCGAGCAGCCCTTTCCGCATAGGCGTAAGCACCTGGATATCGTATTCGCTCGCCCCCACAAATTTCGGAAGTTTCTGCTTGATCAGCTGCAGCGTAACGTTGATAATTTTATCTGCCTCATAACGCTTCAGGAAAAAGAAATCCATGCTCTTGTTATCCAGGCTGACTTTTTCTCCCCGGTTAATCTTATGCGCATTGACAATAATATCACTGGTGCTTGCCTGTCGGAAAATTTTTGTCAGCATTACCGTAGGAAACATCTTCGAATCAATAATGTCCTTCAGCACACTTCCCGCCCCTACACTCGGCAGCTGATTCACATCTCCCACCAGGATCAGACGCGTGCCCGGTAGAATTGCTTTCAGAAGGGAATTCATCAGGGAAATATCCACCATCGACATCTCATCAATAATGATGAGATTGGTCTCCAGCGGATTTTGTTCATTGCGCTCAAATCCGGCATTTCCTTCCATTCCGCCATTCAGTTCGAGCATCCGGTGAATCGTCCGTGCCTCATACCCGGTGGTTTCGCTCATGCGCTTTGCTGCCCGTCCGGTCGGTGCCGCCAGCATAATATCTTCTCCGGATAATTCAAAATACCGGATGATCGTATTGATCGTCGTTGTTTTTCCCGTTCCGGGACCTCCGGTAATCACGAGAACACCGTTTCTTACGGCTTCCTTTACCGCTTCTACCTGATGCTCATCAAGATCCATTCCCGTCTTCTTTTCAATCTTTCGGATTCTGTCCTCAATTTCGATATCCGGAACATCAAACACAGCATTCAGCTGTGTCAGACGGGTAGCGGTATTTGCCTCCATATAAAAATAGGTTGCCGCATAGATCTGCGTACTGTCTTCCACCTGGCGCATAATGATCTTGCGATCCATCGCCAGATTCATGTAATGCTGCTCGATGTGCTCCGGGTCTACCTCAAGAAGCCGGCTTGCCCGCTGCGTCAGTTCCTGCATCGGCAGATAGGTATGCCCCTCTCCGGCAGCCTGCAGCAGCACATACTGGATACCGCTTCGAATCCGGAAATCGGAATCGGTGCGGATTCCCACACGGGATGCGATCTCATCTGCCGTGCGGAATCCGACCCCTTCCACATCATCTGCCATACGATATGGATTTTCTTTCAGTATTCCGTATATTTCCTGCCCGTATGTTTTATATATTTTCACTGCAAGTGTGGTATTGATCCCGTATTGCTGCAAAAAAATCATTGCCTGCCGAAGATCTTTTTTCTGATTCACCTGATCCGCGATTTCCATCGCCTTTCTCTGGCTGATGCCTTTGATCTCCGCCAGCCGCTCCGGTTCTTCTTCAATGATACGGAAGGTATCTGCCTTGAATCTTCGCACAATCCTTGCCGCTAAGGCAATTCCGATCCCTTTGATCGCCCCTGATCCCAGATACCGCTCAATTGCCACCTCATCCTGTGGTGCCTTTTCTTCGAAACTCTTTACCTGAAACTGTCTGCCGTAAGTCGGATGTTCTGTATAACTTCCCTTTGCCTTAATGTTTTCTCCCTCGGCAATATCCGAAAATACCCCCACACAAGTCTCTTCTTCTTCGTTACACACCAGAACAAGTACGGTATATCCGTTGTCTGCATTTCGATAGATGATGTGATCTACATATCCTTCAATGCTCTCAAGATTCTCTTCCAAAATATTGTTCCCCATTCTCTAAAAAAGAGACTGTTGTAAACAGTCTCTCCTCTTTTCTTTGTGCTGATGTTACTACTGGCCAATATTACGTTTCATCTGCTCATACAGTGTCTGTGTATAGCTTTCTCCGATCTGATCCACCATTTCATCTGCCACCGTCTCGATTGCCTGATCCATATACAGATCTTTGTACTGTGACATCGTAGAATCCTCGTCATCATCCGAGGTAAATGTATCTTTCATCTGTTTGATGACCTGCTCCACAAAATAAGATTCAAAATCTTTGATGACACCTTTTAATTGTTCCTCTGAGGAGTCCGATGAAATATTCTTTAATGAACTCTGAAGAGAATTGCTCTGCTCTGCACTTTTGTCTGCATTTGCAACCGTATAATTTGTACTGATTGATGAAATATCCATAGTATATCCCTCTTATGTAAGTAATTCCGAATCGCTGCCTATCGTTTCAGGTTATTTGCCGTCTCCAGCATGGAATCCGAGGTCGTGATTGCCTTGGAATTTAATTCATATGCGCGCTGTGCAATGATCATATTTACCATCTCATCAGCAACCTGTACATTTGAAGCTTCGATGTAGCCCTGATATACACCAGTCTTCGTCAATCCTGCATTTTGTCCCTCCAGCATCGGATTTCCCGAAGCTGCAGTCGCTGCAAGTTTGCTTCCTGACATTTTCTCCAGTCCTGCCGGATTGTTAAACTGATAGATTCCAAAAGACTGGTTTAATGACACTACATTGCCGGTTGCATCTTTATAGCCAATCGTTCCATTGCTCGAAAATACCATGCTTTCCGAAGATACGCCTCTCGGCACACGAATGGTATTTCCTCTGGAATCCAATACCGGAAGCCCCTCTGAGGTTGCCAGAATTGTGTTTCCATTCGAATCCTGACTCCAGGAGAAGTTACCGTTTCTGGTGTAATATGTCTGTCCATCCACACCCCGCACTGCAAAGAATCCCTTTCCTTCCAGTGCAAAATCGGTCGGAATCTCTGTCTCTTCACGCGCCCCCTGCGTATAGTTGGACATGGTCGCTGCCACTCTGGTTCCGAGTCCTACCTGTGCACCTACCGGTTTATTGGCACCATTTGCCGTCGTTGTCTTTGTCTGCAGTGTCTGGTACAGTAAAGATTTAAACTCGGTACGTTCCGTCTTATAACCTGTCGTATTCACATTGGACAGGTTATTTGAAATTGTATCCAGATTTGTCTGCTGCGCAATCATTCCGGTTGCCGCAGTATAAAGTGATCTCATCATACGCTTCTATTTCCTCCTTGCGGTCTTTCAGCGGCTATTATACTTTACCGACATTGTTAACTGCCCGGTCAAGTGTTCCATCTATGGAAGTGATTACCTTCTGTCCTGCCTCATAGGCTCTCTGAATTGTAATCATATTTACCATCTCATTTACAACATTTACATTGGAGGTCTCCAGTGTGCCCTGCTCTATATTGGCATCTGTTGCAATCCGGTTTCCTCCCGGAAGAAGGTTATACAGATTCTCACCGTATTTTTCAAGATAGTCATAATTATCCACATCCACCATGCCGATCGTTCCGACAATCTGGTTATTCTGCATGACGTATCCCAGTTTATTCACGGTAATCGCAGCATTTGGATCCAGACGTATATAATTATTCTGACCCGGATCGCCATTCATTGCACCAGTGGCATTTAAAACATAATCGCCATCCTTCGTCACCAGATACCCCTCTTTATTTACGGTAAAGGCTCCATCCCGCGTATACTTCACGGAAGTATTTCCCTGCTTGTCCGTGAATGCCACGGCAAAAAAGCCGTTTCCTTCAATCGCAAAATCTGTGGTGTTATCTGTCACCTTGAAATTTCCCGTGGAATAATCGGTATATACCTGTCCAAGGTGAACCCCATATGTAATATCTCCAAGCTTTTTCGGAATCCCCATGTTAGAAGAATCCTTAATGCGCAAAGACATCTCATCGGCAAAAGTACGACTCGTCGTTCCTTCTTTTTTATATGCTGTTGTGTCTGCGTTTGCCAGATTATTTGCCAGAATATCCAGACGCTTCATTTCGTTTACCATTCCCGTATGGGCGGTATACAATCCTTTTACCATTTATGACACCTCAATTTTCACAGTTTTAATTTATATCGGCCAATGCCCTCACGATCTTTATAGACATGCGATAAAAAGTGCGCATAAATGCGCACTTTATGCATTAATCCTCGTCTCTTTTTCCTGCGAGGAATTCTACATATTTTCCGGTTCCGATTGCTACACAGGTCATAGGATGCTCTGCCGTCATCGTGTTGATTCCGGTACGTTCTTCAATCAGTTCCTCCAGACCACGAAGCAAGGAGCCGCCACCTGTCAGGACAATTCCCCTGTCTGCAACGTCTGCCGCCAGTTCCGGTGGAGTTTTCTCCAGTACGGAATGTACAGCTTCCACAATCTGTAATGTTGCCTCACGCAGAGCTTCCTCTGTCTCCTCAGAGCTTACCGTAATGGTTCTTGGCAGACCGGTTACCAGATTACGGCCACGGACATCCATCGTCTCATTCTGTGCCAGTGGGTAGCATGTACCAATTTTGATCTTGATATCTTCTGCGGTACGCTCACCGATCAAAAGATTATGTTTCTTTCTCATATAGCGGACCAGGGCTTCGTCAAAATCATCTCCTGCAATTTTCACGGAAGTGCTCACAACAGAACCACCCAGAGAAATGACTGCGATATCCGAAGTACCTCCTCCGATATCTACGATCATGTTTCCGCATGGTCTGGAAATATCAATACCGGCACCGATTGCTGCTGCAATTGGTTCCTCAATAATCTCTACTTCACGGGCTCCTGCCTGATAAGTTGCATCCTCTACGGCTTTCTTTTCAACCTCTGTAACACCACTCGGTACACAGACGCTGATGCGCGGCTTACGAAAGCTCTTCTTTCCAAGTGCTTTCTGGATGAAATACTTGATCATCTTCTCTGTGACGGTATAATCTGAAATCACACCCTGGCGAAGAGGACGGACTGCCACAATGTTTCCCGGTGTTCTTCCAAGCATCAGTCTTGCTTCCTCACCGATTGCTTTAATTTTATTGGTATCTCTGTCAAATGCAACAACGGAAGGCTCTTTTAATACAACACCTTTTCCTTTAATATATACTAAAATACTCGCAGTACCTAAATCAATTCCGATATCTGATCCGATCATCCCGAATGCCCCTTCCTATTTTCTTTTTATCTTTCTTTATCAAAATTCGATCCGCGTTCATGGCGCAAATCTGCAGTTAATCATATTTTTATGCATACAGTAACATTATATACAATTCATCCCATTTTTCAAACATTTTTTTATAGGTTAAAGCATTTTAATTAAATTTTAAGGAATCTCTCTGTTCCCGGGACAAAAATCTGTGCATTTTCGCTATTTTATACGTTCTTCGATTCCAGATACGGTTTTAAAAACTGACCGGTATACGATTCCGGAACTTTACAGATTTCCTCCGGAGTCCCCTGTGCAATCACGGTTCCGCCACCGTCACCGCCTTCCGGTCCCATATCAATGATATAGTCAGCCGTCTTGATGACGTCCAGATTATGCTCGATGACGACAACGGTATTTCCGCCGTCCGAAAGCTTTCTGAGAATCTCCACCAACTTGTGTACATCCGCAAAATGCAGTCCGGTGGTTGGCTCATCCAGTACATAAATGGTTTTTCCCGTTCCTCGTTTGCTCAATTCTGTGGCAAGTTTGATACGCTGCGCTTCTCCTCCGGATAATTCTGTGGAAGGCTGTCCCAGTTTTACATAGGAAAGTCCGACATCGTACAGTGTCTGAATCTTTCGGTGGATCGTTGGTACATTTTTGAAAAATTCCAATGCCTCTTCCACCGTCATATCCAGCACGTCATAGATCGTCTTTCCTTTATAGCGCACTTCGAGTGTCTCGCGGTTATAGCGCCTGCCACCGCAGACTTCACACGGCACATACACATCTGGCAGGAAATGCATCTCGATCTTTATGATACCATCTCCACTGCAGGCCTCACAGCGTCCGCCTTTGACGTTGAAACTGAAACGTCCCTTCTTATATCCACGTGCCTTTGCATCCGGAGTTGCCGCAAACAGATCACGGATCATGTCAAACACACCGGTATAGGTTGCCGGATTCGAACGCGGTGTGCGTCCGATCGGTGACTGATCAATATCGATAATCTTATCCAGTTGTTCCACACCCAGAATATCATCGTGATCTCCGGGGATGCAGCGTGCCCGGTTTAAAGTTCGCGCCAGATGCTTATACAGAATTTCATTGGTCAGGGAACTCTTTCCCGATCCCGATACTCCGGTGATACAGGTCATGATACCAAGCGGAACCTGCACATCAATATTTTTCAGATTATTTTCCCGCGCTCCTTTGATGGTAAGAAATCCGGTCGGTCTGCGCCGTTCCGATGGTACCGGAATCTTCATCCGGCCGCTCAGATAAGCGCCGGTAATGGATTTTTTGCATTTCATGATATCCGCCGCAGTACCGGTCGCAACGACTTCTCCACCATGGACACCGGCTGCCGGACCAATATCCACAATGTAGTCGGCCGCACGCATGGTATCCTCATCATGTTCCACGACAATCAGCGTATTTCCCAGATTCTTAAGATTCATCAGTGCATGCAGCAGCTTGTCATTGTCCCGCTGATGCAGTCCGATACTCGGCTCATCCAGAATATATGCCACGCCGACCAGTCCTGAACCGATCTGGGTAGCCAGGCGGATGCGCTGCGCCTCTCCTCCGGACAAGGTTCCGGTCGCACGTGTCAATGTCAGATAATCCAGACCTACCTCCTGCAAAAAGCCCACACGGGCACGGATTTCCTTTAAAATCTGATTGCCGATGAACTGCTGCTGTTCCGTCAGCTGCATTTCCGCCAGATATTTCACGAGATCCTTTACCGACATATCGGTCATCTCATATATATTTTTGTCTGCAACCGTAACCGCAAGAGAACTCTGCTTCAGACGCTGTCCATGGCAGGCAGCACACGGTGTAATACGCATAAACTGCTCATATTCCTGCTTCATCGTGTCCGATCCCGTCTCCCGGTAACGGCGCTCGACATTTTTAATAAGGCCTTCCCAATTCAGATCATAGACGCCTTCTCCACGCTGTCCTTTATAATGCACCTTTAATATCCGGCCATCTCCGCCATGAATAAGCATATGCCGGATTTCTTTTGGCAGATCTTTATATGGTGTATCGAGAGAAAATCCATATCCTTCCGACAACGCTTTTAGGGTAGCATAGGTATAGCTGGACGGATCGGTGCAGGACTGCCAGCCCATTACCTGAATTGCCCCCTCGGAAATAGACAGTGTCTTATCCGGAATCATGAGATTTTCATCAAACTCCATCTTGTAACCGAGTCCGTAGCAGACCGGACAGGCACCAAACGGATTATTAAACGAAAAACTTCGCGGTTCCACCTCATCCACACTGATTCCGCAATCCGGGCACGCAAAATTCTGGGAAAAATTCATTGGTTCCCCGTCCACCACATCTACAATCGCATTTCCCTCGGTCAGCTCAAAAACATTTTCCAGGGAATCGGTCAGACGCTTTTCAATTCCGGGTTTTACCACCAGACGGTCTACCACAATATCAATATTGTGTTTGATGTTTTTATCCATCGGAATTTCTTCCGAAAGTTCATACATATTTCCGTCCACGATCACACGCACATAACCGCTTTTTTTTGCCTTCTCGAATAATTTCTGATGTTCGCCCTTACGCCCGCGCACAACCGGCGCAAGGATCTGGATGCGTGTGCGTTCCGGCAGTTTCATCACGGCATCTACCATCTGATCGATCGTCTGTTTCTCGATGGCACGTCCACACTTCGGACAATGTGGAATTCCTATGCGGGCATACAGCAGTCGAAAATAATCATAAATTTCCGTCACGGTTCCGACGGTGGAACGCGGGTTTCGGTTTGTCGACTTCTGATCAATGGAGATTGCCGGCGGAAGTCCCTCAATTGACTCTACATCCGGTTTTTCCATCTGTCCTAAGAACTGTCTTGCATAGGAAGACAAAGACTCCATATAGCGCCGCTGTCCCTCCGCATAGATCGTATCGAACGCAAGCGAAGACTTGCCGGAACCTGACAGTCCGGTCAGAACAACAAACTCATCTCTCGGAATGTCCACATCGATGCATTTTAAGTTGTGTTCGTTGGCGCCTCGTATTTTAATATATTTTCTCTGTTTTTTCGGCATTTTGTTTCCTCTCTTTTATCTATTCCTCAATATCCCGAAGCATATTTTTCAGTTTTACCATCTTGTCACGATACTCTGCCGCCGCCTCAAAATTGAGTTCTGCGGCAGCTTTCTTCATCTTCTTCTGGATGTCCCCGATCAGTTTTTCTAATTCCCTGCGGCTCATGGATTCCGGATCTTTATCAAATTCCATCTCCTCTGCTGCCACTTTTTTGGAGATTGCAATCAGATCACGCACCGATTTCTGGATGGTCTTCGGTGTGATTCCATGTTCCTCATTGTATGCCTGCTGAAGCTTGCGGCGGCGCTCCGTCTCATCAATGGCCACACGCATGGAATCCGTGATCTTATCCGCATACATGATTACATGTCCCTCACTGTTTCTTGCCGCACGTCCGATGGTCTGGATCAGTGAAGTCTCGGAACGAAGGAATCCTTCCTTATCCGCATCCAGAATCGCCACAAGCGTAATCTCCGGAATATCCAGTCCCTCCCGCAGCAGGTTGATACCGACAAGTACATCAAACACGTCCAGACGCAGGTCACGGATAATCTCTGCACGCTCTAAGGTATCAATATCCGAGTGCAGATATTTTACACGGATGCCAAGTTCGCCCATATACTGTGTCAGATCCTCCGCCATACGCTTGGTCAGTGTCGTGATCAGCACTTTATGGTGATTTTTCGTCTCTTTGTTAACTTCCCCGATCAGATCATCGATCTGCCCCTCAACCGGTCGCACGGAAATCTCCGGGTCCAGAAGTCCAGTCGGACGGATAATCTGCTCCACGCGCAGCAATTCATGCTCGTTCTCATAGACATTCGGCGTAGCTGATACAAACAGCATCTGATCAATCTTGCTCTCAAACTCTTCAAAATTAAGCGGGCGGTTATCGAGTGCGGACGGCAGACGGAATCCATAGTCCACCAGTGTCTGCTTCCGTGAGCGATCCCCCGCATACATTCCACGCACCTGCGGAATCGTAATGTGGGACTCATCCACAATAATCAGAAAGTCGTCCGGAAAATAATCCATCAGTGTCTCCGGCATTTCTCCCTCGGCACGTCCTGCCAGATGGCGGGAATAGTTTTCGATGCCGCTGCAAAATCCGGTTTCCTTCATCATTTCAATATCAAAATTCGTGCGCTCCGCGATACGCTGCGCTTCCAGCAGCTTATCTTCACCCTTAAAATACCTGACCCTCTCTTCCAGTTCTGCCTCGATACGGTCACACGCTGCGTTCATTTTTTCCTGTGGCACCACATAATGGGACGCCGGAAACACAGCCGCATGCTTTAATATACATTTGATCTCTCCGGTAAGCACATCCACCTCCGTAATCCGGTCGATCTCATCTCCGAAAAACTCCACACGGATCGCCGTGTCGGTATTATTCGCCGGAAAAATCTCCAGTACATCGCCATGCACCCGGAACGTACCACGCTTAAAATCCATCTCGTTGCGCGTGTACTGCATGTCAATGAGTCCCTTGATCACATCATCACGGTCAATCTCCATTCCGGGACGCAGGGAAACCATCATGTTCATATAGTCATCCGGACTACCAATGCCATAGATACAGGATACGGATGCTACGATAATGACATCTTTTCGCTCCGCCAGCGCTGCCGTGGCAGAAAGGCGCAGCTTATCAATCTCATCATTTACCGCGGAATCCTTCGCTATATAAGTGTCCGACTGCGGCACATACGCTTCCGGCTGATAATAATCATAGTAGGAGACAAAATACTCAACGGCATTCTCCGGGAAAAATTCTTTCATTTCTCCGTACAGCTGCCCCGCCAGTGTCTTGTTGTGGGAAATAATCAGCGTCGGCTTATTCAGTGCCTGAATGACATTTGCCATCGTAAAGGTCTTTCCCGAACCGGTCACACCCAGCAGTGTTTCAAACTGGTTGCCTTCTTTGAATCCTTTGACTAATTTTTCAATTGCCTGCGGCTGGTCACCGGTTGGCTCATATGGGGCATGTAATTTGAACTCCATAATGCCCTCTCCCTTCTCAAATTTATCGTAAAATTAACTTTATTCCATGAAAAAAAAGATAAAATCCATATCTTTATAGTCTGTACATATATGCTAATTTTACTACAAAGATCTGACTTTGTCTATCTCAATCAGAACATTTGTTCTCATCTTTCTTTTTGCCTGTAAAGTGTGTATGATAACAGCAAATACATGTCACAAAAGATAAGGAGATTTTGTATGAAAAGAAGAAAAGAATTTCATTTATTTCCCCTTGGAATATTGTTATTTACCCTGACATTAACCATAGTTTCAGGCCGGATTGCTATCCATGCGGCAGATCTGAATACAGAACTGCCCGCAAATGACTCCACGGAAATTTCTTCCGAAATTCCAACGGAAACACCGGTGGTTCCTTCCACGGAAAATCCCAAACCGGTATTGCAGGGACTTATCCATGATAAAAACGGACATTTCTATTTTTATCAGAATGGAAAAAAGCTGAAAAACCGTTGGAAAAAGGTTGGCAAGAACAAATACTATTTCGGGAAAAACGGACAGGCAGTTACCGGGAAAAAGAATATTTCCCATTACTTATGTTACTTTAATAAAAAAGGGGTTCTGACACGCAAAATTGATAAAAACAAAAAAATGGTTGCCCTCACTTACGACGACGGACCATCGGTTTATACCCCAACTATTTTAAAAACCCTGAAGAAAAATGATTCCGTTGCCACATTTTTTGTGGTGGGCAGCCGCGTATCGACTTACTCCAAAACCGTACAGAAGGCTTATGACAACGGGTGTCAGATTGGCAATCACACTTATGATCACAAAATTCTGACCCGGGTTGGAAAAAAGGAAGTTCAAAAACAGGTTTCCAAAACCAATCGTGCCGTCAAAAAAGTAATCGGTATAAATCCGGTTGTGATGCGCCCACCGGGAGGTGCCACCAGTTCCAACATCAAATCATGGGTGGGAATGCCTTCCATCATCTGGTCCATCGATACCTTAGACTGGAAAACGCGGGATTCCGCAAGTACCCAGAAAGCCGTATTGAACCATGTAAAGGATGGAGATATCGTACTGATGCACGATCTGTATAAAGCGACCGCCACTGCCTCCCAGACAATCATTCCGGAACTTACCAGACGCGGATATCAGCTCGTCACTGTCAGCGAACTTGCAGAGTGCCGGGGCGGCATGAAACAGAACAAATCTTATTCTAAATTTCCAAAGAAACAAAAATAGTGTCAGGCAGTGAACGATTTTACAAAAAAACGCGGAAACCATGATGGTTTCCACGTTTTTGTTATCTGCTTCGATTTTATACAACCTTACGTCCGCAGCACTGCTTATATTTCTTACCACTGCCACATGGACACGGATCATTCGGATATACCTTGGCGTGTTCACGCTTCTTCGGTGCTTTTGCCGCACTCTCGTCCTTATTGGTTCCGGTTACTTTTGCGACCTGCTCACGCTCTACCTTCTGCTCTACCTGTACATGATAGAGAAGACGAATGGTATCCTCCTGAATACCCGCGATCATTTCATCGAACATATCAAATCCGGCCATCTTATACTCAACCAGCGGATCTCTCTGTCCGTATGCCTGTAATCCGATACCCTGACGGAGCTGATCCATATCGTCGATATGATCCATCCACTTGCGGTCGATCACCTTCAGCAATACGACACGCTCCAGCTCACGGAACTGCTCGATCTCCGGGAATTCGGTCTCTTTTGCTTCATATAAAAGCACTGCCTGTTCTTTCAGATGCTGCTTTAATTCTTTGACATCCTTGATATCTTCGATATTTTTCTCTGTAACAGGTTCAAGAGGAATCACCGGCAGAAGAATTTCATTTAATTCATTTAAATTCCACTCTTCGCGCGGAATCTCATTCGAAATACAGGTATCGACTGATTTCTCCACCTGTTCCTGAATCATCTTAAAGATCGCATCACGCATGCTGTCTCCATTTAATACGGACATACGCTCTTTGTAAATGATCTCTCTCTGATCGTTGTTTACCTGATCATACTCTAACAGATTCTTACGAATACCATAGTTGTTGTACTCGATCTTTTCCTGTGCCTTCTCGATGGCAGAAGTAAGCATCTTGTGCTGAATCTGCTCACCTTCCGGAACACCAAGTGCGTTAAATACTGACATCAGACGCTCGGAACCGAACAGCCGCATCAGATCATCTTCCAGAGAAATAAAGAACTGGGATTCACCCGGATCTCCCTGACGTCCGGCACGACCACGCAGCTGATTATCGATACGGCGGGATTCATGACGCTCGGTACCGATGATCTTTAGACCTCCGGCTTCACGTGCATCCTCGTCCAGCTTGATATCGGTACCACGACCAGCCATGTTCGTAGCGATAGTAACCGCTCCGTGTTGTCCTGCCTGTGCAACGATCTCGGCCTCCTGCTCATGGAATTTTGCATTCAATACGGTATGCGGAATTCCCTCACGCTTTAACATTCCGCTGATCAGCTCGGAAGTCTCAATCGTGATGGTACCAACCAGAACCGGCTGTCCCTTCTCATGTGCTTCCTTGACTTCCTCAACAACTGCTTTGAATTTTTCTTTCTTCGTCTTATATACCGCATCCTGATGATCGATACGTGCAATCGGACGGTTGGTAGGAATCTCAATAACGTCCATGCCGTAAATATCACGGAACTCTTTTTCCTCCGTCAGAGCCGTACCGGTCATACCAGCTTTCTTCTCAAATTTATTGAAGAAGTTCTGGAATGTAATGGTTGCAAGTGTCTTGCTCTCTCTCTTAACCTTTACATGCTCCTTTGCCTCGATTGCCTGATGCAGACCATCGGAATAACGACGGCCCGGCATGATACGTCCGGTAAACTCGTCAACGATCATAACCTGATCCTCTTTTACCACGTAATCCTGATCGCGGAACATCAGATAATGTGCACGGAGCGCAAGGATCACATTATGCTGGATCTCCAGGTTCTCCGGATCTGCCAGGTTATCAATATGGAAAAATTTCTCAACCTTTTCCACACCCTGCTGTGTCAGATTCACCAGTTTGTCCTTTTCATTTACGATAAAGTCTCCGGTTTCTTCCTGCTCAATTCCCATGATGGCATCCATCTTGGAATACTCCGGTACATCCTCACCACGTGTCAGCTGCTGCGCTAAAATATCACATGCTTCATATAATTTGGTGGACTTTCCACTCTGACCGGAAATAATAAGAGGTGTACGCGCCTCATCGATCAATACGGAATCGACCTCATCGATGATCGCATAGTGCAGACCTCTTTGTACCAGCTGCTCCTTGTAGATCACCATGTTGTCACGCAGGTAATCAAATCCAAGTTCGTTATTTGTAATATATGTAATATCGCAATTGTAAGCGTCGCGGCGCTCATCGTTGCTCATATCATTCAATACAACGCCAACGGTCAGTCCGAGGAATTCATGTACTTTTCCCATCCACTCGGAATCTCGTTTTGCCAGATAATCATTGACGGTGACGATATATACCCCTTTGCCCTCCAGCGCATTCAGATAAGCCGGAAGTGTAGATACCAGTGTCTTACCTTCACCTGTCTTCATCTCTGCAATACGTCCCTGATGCAGGATAATACCACCGATAATCTGTACTCTGTAATGCTCCATGCCAAGCACACGGCTTGCTGCCTCACGTACGGTCGCATACGCTTCCGGAAGCAGATCGTCAAGTGTCTCTCCTTTTTCCAGACGCTCCTTATATTCTTTTGTCTTTCCCCGTAATTCTTCATCCGAAAGTGCCTTCATCTCGTCACGATAAGATTCCACTTTATCTACGAGGGGCGTAATTCGTTTCAACTCCCTGTCACTGTGTGTACCAAAAATTTTAGTCAATGCACTCATAATATATTTTGCTCCTAACTCGCATAGAATATAGGTATTGTACCACTTTCTCCACATTTACACAACTCAAAGGCCATGAATGTTTTATAAACTTTTTATGAACGAACGGGATTCTGCTATTGAAAATTTGTAAACAGCTTGCTATGATAAGAGGACGATTATTGTATTCCAAACACAAGGAAGAAACAGAAAGGAAGGTAACAACCCATGTCTTATATTTACAAAACAAAAGGCACCTGTTCCACACAGATCGAAGTGGAGCTGGACGGAAATATTGTTAAAAATGTTAAATTCACCGGCGGCTGTCAGGGAAATCTTCAGGCAATTCCCCGTCTGGTTGAGGGCATGACTGTTGAAGAAGTGGAACGCCGTATCTCCGGTATTCACTGCGGCATGAAAAACACCTCCTGCGGTGATCAGCTTGCCAAGGCATTGCGCGAAGCCTATGATGCACAAAAAAATGCATAATACCATTACCGGATTATGTAAAAGCCTCCCCAGACAGATTTGTCTGGGGGCTTTTTTATCCCCGTACCACCGGCTGCAGCTGCTTTCCTTCCAAAGCTGCCGAAATCGTCTCCGGCAAAAGTTCCATTTTTGCCACCATCGAATTTGGCTTTTTTTCATAATTATCCTGTGCGAATGGCACAAAATAAATATGTTTCGTATTCATCAGCATCCCGATATTTTTAAAACTGGCTCCCAGTGCATCGTTGGTGGATATGGCAATTACCAGTGGTTTGCCATTGCGCATATGCGCTTTGGCAGCCATCAGAACCGGAGTATCGGTGATTGCATTCGCCAGCTTCGCCGCAGAATTTCCTGTACACGGTGCAATCACCATCACATCCAGATATCCCTTCGGTCCGATCGGTTCTGCCTCCTGAAGTGTGCGGATTCCAGGGTTCCCCGTTATGTCACAGACTTCTTCCATAAACTCTTTTGCCGTTCCAAACCGCGTATCGCAGTTCTGCGTCTGATAAGAAAAGATGGGAATCACATGTGCTCCCATCTCCGTCAATCTCTGAATCTCTTTCCTGGTTTTTGCGAATGTACAGAAAGAACCGGTAATCCCATACCCTATATTGCGATTTGATAAATCCATGTCTTTGCCTCTTTCCCATCCTGCCTGATTTTACTGTGTTCAAGAATTGCATCTGCCAGCACTTTGGCACTGCTCTTTGTCGTATACAGCCCCGGAAGTCCCAATGCCGCCACAACTTTGATTCCATATGCCTCCGCTGCCATCAGATCCGTACCGCCGGGTCTTGATGCAATATCAATGATCACGGCATCCGAATGCATTTCACGGATCATCGGCTCGCGGATCACAAGTGCCGGAACCGTGTTTACAACCGTGCGTGCCCCATAGGCTTCCTCCGGACCGTACGAAAAGTCCACTGCCTCATGTCCTTCTGTCCGTGCCAGCCGGCGTGCCTCTACGCTCCTTGCCAGCACTGTCACTTTTGCTCCCATCGCAGACAAAACCCTGGCGATCTCCCTGCCGCATCTTCCATACCCACTGACAATAATTTTCTGCCCCCGGATAGAATAATCACTGTATTTTAAAATTTCAGCAACCGTTGCTTCTGCTGTAATACATGCGTTGCGATGCACAACCACCGCATCTGTCATCATATCATAATATTCTGTTCCCGCATCCTCACAGCGCTGTCTCCACTCCGGTCCAAAAACCCCTCCAAACAATATCCAGTCCCGTTCTTTTTTCCCTGTCAGTTCCTCCTTTAATATAAGATTTACATCATGGTTTCTCTCAATCTTCGTAACAGGAACCGGCAGCACCAGATATTTGCTGTTGTCCAGCACTTCCAGTGCCTCTTCCTTTTCCACTCCCCGTCTCCAGTCCAGTCGGTGTATCTTTCCCGGAAGACATGCGGCAAGATTGTTTTGTCGCTGATCCGTAACAAAAATCACGATATTTCCGGTCATATAAAAACGCTCCCTTCCATATAACATATGAAAGAGAGCGTCATAAGGTGCAGAATCATTATTACTAAAGTCTGGTCTCTACAAAGATATCGTAGATTGCCTTGATGGCAGCCTCGAAATCGTCATTGCTGACACCAATAATAATATTTAACTCGGAAGATCCCTGGTCAATCATCTTGACATTGATGTTCGCATGAGCCAGTGCAGAAAAGATTCTGCCTGCCGTACCGCGGGTAGATTTCATTCCACGTCCTACAACCGCGATCAGACCCAGATCCGCTTCCAGATCAATCACATCCGGATGGGTCAGACGGCGGATGGAGCTGATCACCTGCTGCTCCTTGCCTTCAAACTCTTCCTGATGCACAAATACGGTCATGGTGTCAATACCAGATGGCATATGCTCGATCGAAATTCCGTTTTCCTCAAATGCCTGTAATGCTTTACGACAGAAGCCAACTTCGGAATTCATCATATCTTTGTCAATGCTTACTGCGACAAATCCTTTTTTACCGGCAATACCGGTAATCGTGTATTCCGGTTTCTGGCAGGTACTCTCTACGATCAGGGTTCCCTCTGCCTCCGGATCATTGGTATTGCGGATATTGATCGGAATGCCGGCCTTTCGTACCGGGAATACCGCGTCCTCATGAAGTACGGAAGCTCCCATATAAGAAAGCTCTCTTAATTCGCGGTATGTGATCACATGGATCGGCTGCGGATTGTCAATGATACGCGGATCTGCCACGAGACATCCGGATACATCTGTCCAGTTCTCATATAAACTTGCATGACATGCTTTTGCAACAATCGATCCGGTAATATCGGAACCGCCGCGGGAGAATGTTTTCACCCTTCCGTCAGCACCAATTCCATAAAATCCCGGAATGACAGCTTTTTCACATTCTGAAAGTTTCTTTGACAGTACCTTGTCAGTCTTGTCTGCATCCAGATTTCCTTCTTCATCAAAAAAGATTACGGTTGCAGAATCGATAAACTCATATCCAAGATAATCTGCCATAAGAATACCATTCAGATACTCTCCGCGGGAAGCCGCATAATCCACACCGGCTTTTGCCTTAAAGTTTTTGGAAATTGTCTTAAACTCCTCATCCAGTGTCACTTTCAGTCCGAGTCCGTTGATAATGGAATCATAACGCTCTTTGATCTTCATGAGAGGAACACGGAACTCCTCGCCTGCCTCTGCTTTCGCGTAGCATGCATATAACATATCCGTAACCTTGGTATCTCTGGAATTACGCTTTCCAGGAGCACTCGGCACTACATATTTTCTGGATTCATCCGCACGGATAATATCGCCAACCTTGGCAAACTGCTCGGCACTCGCCAGCGAGCTGCCACCAAATTTTACAACCTTAACCATTTTTAACTTTTCTCCTTCAAGAATAATAACTTCTGCTATTATACTTCTACCGTCTGGCTTTCGTCAATTATTTTCTTCCAGATAGATCACATCCGTTGCGATCGTATTACTCGATCCGTCCACCTGCAGAATCCCGTATGATGGCGGTATTCCGTAAGGCGGCTGTCCGATACTTCCCGGATTCATGTAGGTAATACGGTTGTGTTTGTCATAAAAAACCCGGTGGGTATGTCCGAACAGCGCGGCATCGACCTTCCGCTCCTCTGCCGCATATTCCAGATTCAGATATCCGGCTTTTACATTAAATGTATGTCCATGACAGATCAGTATTTTTTTCCCTTCGATCAGAAGAATCCGTTCCTGAACTTCCTGACGGCAATCACAGTTTCCCGGCACCTGTTCCATCACAGTCATAGGAAATTTCCGGTGCAGCTGTTCTGCATCTGCCCAGCAGTCTCCCAGATGAATGATCATATCCGGATGTAATCGGCCGACTGCCGTAACCATATTATTTACATTTCCGTGCGAATCACTGAGCACCAGAATTCTCTTCATATAAAACATACTCCTTTTCGTTTAAAAAGCAAAAAGACCTTTGCTCCGGCATCCTCGCCAAGGCAAAAGTCTTTTCTCCTTCTCATTTCAGCGATGACTATCCCAGTCGTTTCCACTGCTTACTACATTTGTAGTAGGAATAAAACATGCAGTGTTCCGCCTGCTCACAGCGCTTTGGTGCAGTCTCAATGCTGCACTGGCAGTTTACAATTGCATCTGCCTTCCCCTTACAATTTCCCTTTAACATGACATCGTCTAAAACTTCATCTGACATACTTCTTTTTGCTCCTTATTACTACCAAGTTTTGTTCACGACGATCTTCATTATACAATATATGGTAGGTAAAGACCATAGGTCAAATCTCACAAATAGACCTGCCTGTTTTGTAAAAATTTTCACTTGACGAAACAGGAAAAATGCGCTAGAGCTCCAGCTTATTTATTAAGTTCAAATTATACTTTTCCGCCAATTCCATACATTTTCTGTAAGAATCCACATCCTGAATATGTCTCACACAATGGGCATCCAATCCGAGAATCGCTTTATTTCCGACTTCCCCGGCAATCTTCCAGAAACGCTCTGCCGGATAATGCCTTGCCCCTTCTCCCATGCCGAGCATGTTGATCTCCAACGGAATGTCCAGTTCCTTCATTTCTTTGCACAACCGGGTCATCTCCCAGTCGTATACCGAATCCATTCCCTGATAATTCATCAGATCCGGATGGGCAAGATATGCATAACTTCCGGTCTTCATCCCTTCGATTACGAGATCCACATATCTGCGGATACGGCTTTCATCCTCCGTCTCTGTCCCTGTATATGGTCCTTTTTCTTCTGATCCCAGAAAATGCTGCCCCATGATCATATAATCACATCCAAGGTTGCGGAACATCCGCATCTGTTCTTCGTAAAATTCCGGAACATACTCTGCCTCAAATCCTGCATATATTTTTATCTGATCCCGGTACTCCGCTTCGAGCCTTCGGATTGTCTCCACATATTCCGGCGCCTGTTTCATGGTCATCCGGATATTGGATACATATCCGTCCTGATAGGGGCACGGCACATGATCGGAAAATCCAAAAATTTCAATTCCCATGGAAATCGCTGCTTCAATATATTCTCTCTCCGTATCATAGGCATGCTGGCACCGCCATGTATGTGCATGATAATTTGCTTTTAAAAAATCCATTCTGTTGTCCTTCATCCGTTTATTCGCCTATCATTTTAACATGGAATACGTTTTATGACAACAAAAGACCGTGTGCATCCACACACACGGTCCTTATTTAAACGGCATGTTTTACCTCTTTTAAAATATCCGGTTTATATCCAATTATATGCCGGCTCTGTAAATTTTGGGATGTTGCATGTATAAAATGCAGGTAAAATTTATATAATTTGACCTTTTCCCAAACGTAGCATATAATAGGAAAAACCAATGGACATGTATGATTCTTGGGGGGATATCCATGATTACAATGTTAGCGAAAATCTTTATCAAAAACCGTCCGGCAAAAGAACAACGGCAGGCATATGGCACCCTGTGCAGTATCGTTGGAATCTGCTTAAATGTCTGCCTGTTTGCCGGAAAATATTTTGCCGGAATGTTAAGCGGTTCCGTTGCCATCACAGCGGATGCGTTCAACAACCTGTCCGATGCCGGTTCCTCTTTTATTACACTTGCCGGATTTCTTTATGCCGGGAAAACTCCGGATTCGGAGCACCCGTTTGGACATGGGAGGTTTGAATATGTGTCGGGATTTGTCGTAGCGATTGCTATCCTGATGATGGGATTTGAACTTTTAAAAACTTCCTTTTCCAAAATTCTGCATCCGGAAGCCGTAGACACAAGTCTGCTTGCCATGGGAATTCTGGTATGCTCCATTCTGGTAAAAATCTACATGTACTGTTACAACCATTATATTGGGAAAAAACTCGATTCGGATGCCATGCAGGCGACCGCCATGGATTCGCTTTCCGACACCATTGCCACCTCTGTGGTTCTGGCAGCCATGATTATTATGCGCCTGACATCCATCAATGTCGATGGATTTGGCGGTCTGCTGGTAGCCATTTTCATCCTCTATGCCGGAATAAAAGCGGTCAAAGACACCATGGATCCGCTTCTCGGAAAAGCTCCGGACCAGACATTTGTCCGGGAAATCCGTGCCATTGTCATGTCCCATCCCAAAGTACACGGTATCCATGATCTGATCGTACATGACTACGGTCCCGGCCGCCGCATGATCACCCTGCATCTGGAAGTTCCGGGGGATGAAGATGTCTTTCAGCTCCATGACATGATCGATCACATTGAACGGGAGCTGGATCAGAAACTCGGATGTGAAGCCGTCATCCACATGGATCCGATTGAAACCAATAATGCCGCAATTGCCCAGATGCAGCAGCAGGTAGAACAAAAGGTTCTTGAAATTGACCGCCGTATTACCATCCACGATTTCCGCCTGATCAACTGCGATACCCACACCGGCATTGCCTTTGACGCGGTCATCCCCTATGGTATGCGGATCCGTCCGGAAGACCTGAAGAAAAAAATTGAAAACAAGCTTCAGGAAATCGAAGGAAACTACCAGTTTATGATTCATGTGGATCAGAGTTATGTACCTGTATAAAAATAACGGTTCGCAGATTTCCGCGAACCGTTATTACTGACAGCTTTATTTATTGCATGCCCTAATCCTCTGCAAAAAATGCCTGCATAGTTACATTTTCCTTTGCTACCTCCACAAGGTTTACACAACTGTTTCCAATCCGGTCAATATTATGGAGCACATCATTAAACGGAATGGTAAGTTTGGAATCGCACTTTCCCTTTCCCACTCTGGCAATATGGTTTTTGCGCATTTTTTCACCCAGCTGCATGATGTCTTCTTTTTGCCGCATCAGTTCTTTGATATCCATATTCACATCCCCGGAAATCGCCTGAATGCAGCTTCCGAAAATCATCTGGATCTGTTCCATTGCCTTTTTCAGTTCTTTCAAAGCATCTTTGGAATACTTATGTTTTCCTTTATTCTGTTTTGCCACGGTTTCCATGATTTCCCTCGTCAGCTGCCCGATCCGGTCAATATCACAGAGAATGTACTGCATACCGGCACTTTGTGATGCCTGTTCCTCGGTCAGCACACCTCCGGAATACAGTGATGCAAAATAATCATTGACCGAAGCATACAGCTTCTGCAGTATTTTCGCCTTTTCTTCTACAAGTTCTACATTTTCTTTATCAATCTTTCCGTTTCTGTACTGCAGTTTTCCGATCATTTCATCTACAAGTTTTGCACAGTACATTACTTCTTTTGCCACCAGCTGCAATGCTGCTGCCGGCTGTGCAATCAGCTTGTTGTCCAGATATTTCGGATTTTCATCTACTTCGACTTCCGTTTCCTTTCCCTTTCCATCCGGTACAAGTTTCATCACAATCTTTACCATCAGAGGAATGAGCGGAATCCAGATCAGCGTCATGACAAGGTTAAATCCGGTATGGGCATTTGCAATCTGCCGTGAAATCACATCAATTTCGTTTCCCTTCGGCGAAATGAACTGAATCAGGGCTGCATACGGTTTTACAAGAAACAGGAATAAAATTGCTCCCGAAATATTAAATACACAATGGGCAAACGCCGTCCTTCTGGCATCTTTTGGCTGTCCGATAGATGCCAGCACTGCGGTAATCGTTGTACCGATATTGTCTCCCAACAGAATCGGGATGGCACCTGCCAGTCCGATGATACTGGTCACACCGTCCGGTCCTGCCTGGGCTGCAAAATTCTGTAATACGGCAATCGTTGCACTGCTGCTCTGTACAACAAGTGTCATAACAGCACCCACGCATACCCCAAGAATCGGAATATGGGATACTTTTCCAATCATGTTGACAAAGAATGCACTGGATGCCAATGGTTTCATGACATCGCCCATCGTCTCAATTCCAAGGAATAACAAACCAAATGCGAAAATTGTCTGTCCAATATTTTTCACCTTTTCTTTCTTTGAAATAAAAGAAATAAGAAATCCCGCAAAAATGAACAGATAAATATAATCCGTTATTTTAAATGCAATAATCTGTGCCGTCATGGTCGTACCGATATTGGCACCGAGAATAATGGAGATCGCCTGTGGCAGCGACATCAGTCCTGCGCTGACAAAGCCGATTGTCATAACCGTTGTTGCGCTGCTGCTCTGTAACACTGCGGTCGTCAAAGCTCCCGCAAGCACACCAAGAATCGGATTTTTTGTAAGCAGGGCAAGGATTTTCTTCATCTTTTCCCCTGCTGCTTTCTGCAGGCACTCGCTCATCATATTCATGCCGTAAATAAAGATTGCCAGACCTCCGACCAGTCCGAAAATAATTTTCATCGTCTCGTTCACTTATGGTTCCTCCCCATTTCTTTTCATAAACTTTACACTCCGTATACTTTTTTTCTGAGATTGTAATAAGTTTATCATCGGAGTGTAAAATCAAACCATCCCAGGATGTAAACTCTGTGTAAAATTTCCGTAATGTTGTAAAATTGCTGTAAATTTGCGTAAAGTCTGTAAAATCCGTGTAAATCAGCATTTTCAGGCTCTATGACTTTAAACCCATTGTAAAAATATTTCCACAATGCTAGAATAAAATAGTTACAAAGGAAAATGTTTTGGAAAGGGAAAACACTATGCTATCATGTCCAAACTGCGGAGGAAATCTCAAATTTGACATTCCTTCCCAGCAACTCTCATGCGAGCATTGTCACACACTGTTTGATCCTTATGATTTTGACGGGAAAACAAGTGATGCCGAAGAATCAAAGACATTCGACGGAGATTACGAGGTCACGATCTTTACCTGTCCGCAGTGTGGCGGTGAAATTTTAAGTACCGACAATGCAGCTGCCGGTTTCTGCAGTTTCTGCGGAGCCTCCACGATTCTTTACAGCAGAATCAGTCACGAAAAACGGCCCAATTATATTATTCCGTTCCAGAAGACAAAGGAACAATGTAAGGAAGCGTACGCACGCCGTATGAAACATTCCATTTTTGCGCCAAAAGAACTCCGCGATCCTTCTTATATCGATAGTTTCCGCGGAATTTACATGCCTTACTGGGCGTTTTATATCTCCCAGAAAGGTTCTCTCTCGCTCGATGGAAAAAAGACTTCCCGCCGTGGTGATTATATTATTACCGATCACTACGCACTTACCGGGGATCTGGATGCCTACTACAAAGGTCTTTCCTATGATGCCTCATCCTCTTTTGATGACAATATCAGTGAAGAACTGGCTCCTTATAATTTAAAAGGCATGAAAGCCTTTACCCCCGCCTATTTAAGCGGATTTTACGCGGACACTTCCGATGTGGATGCAAAAGTATATCAGGGCGATGCCGAATACACTGCATCTGCGGAAACAACCGAGCGTATTGCTTCTGACGGGACATTTGCCGGTTTTACCATGGATACCATCCGTCCTGAACAGCTCCATACAAAAACGGAAACCATCGACAGTACCATGTTTCCGGTATGGTTTCTATCCTACCGCAAAAAAGACCGTGTCGCTTATGCAACGGTCAACGGACAGACCGGACTGGTCGTTGCGGATATCCCGATTGATCCGAAGCGTTATCTGCTCGGTTCGCTACTCTTAGCAATTCCGATCTTTGCGCTTCTGGCATGGTCGGCATTTTTACAGCCCTCTTCCCTGGTAATGACTACCCTGCTTTTGTCACTGCTTTCCATCGGTGTCTATTGTTACGAATGCGTTTCTATCCACCAAAAAGATACCGGGGCAAATGACCGGGGCAAAATGTTCATCCAATCGAAGAAAGCTTCTGCTGCAGACAAACCGAAAACCCCTGAAGCCCAGCCAAAGCCAGCCGCAAAAACGAATCCGCTTGGCTGGATTCTTCCGCTTTGTGCTGCGGTACTTTCGTTTGGGGTATGGTTCCTGCATCCGGTATCGGATCTCTACTATTACGGAGCCGCAATTCTTTCCATGGCTGCCATCCTCGTGTCGTTCATCAGTATTATCCATGCGTATAATCTGTTGTCCACCCGCCGGCTGCCACAATTTGACAAACAGGGAGGTGATGACCGTGCGTAAAATAAAACATATCCTTACGGCATTTGTATTTTGTCTGATACTCTCCGCCAGCACCATACCGGTTTGTGCATCCGCAGTTTCCGCTTCCAATGAGGAAACCGGCTACGTTTATGTGCTGGATGATTCTGCCGATTTTCTGACAGACTCCCAGGAAAACAGTCTGCAAAAGCAGCTGTATGATCTGACCGCATACTGTAATGTGGCTTTTGTAACCACAACCGGACACAGTAAATCTTCCACCGAAGATTTTGCTGCAGATTATTTTGATGATGTCTTTGGTCCACATGCCAACGGTACGATCTTCGTCATTGACCGCTGCCTGAATGAGATTTATCTCTACAGCGATGGACAGGCGCACAAAATCATCACCAATTCCCGCGCACGTTCAATTACCGATAACACTTATACCTACGCGCGCGATAAGGATTATTATACCTGTGCATACAAGGTCTTTACCCAGATCGAAACGCTGATGCAGGGCAAACGGATTGCAGAACCGATGCGCTACCTCTGCAGTGCGCTGCTGGCCATTGTTGCTGCACTGTTTCTCAATCTCTTTTTTGCGCTATGGAGTTCACGTTCCCACAAGGCAGACCGCAGACAGGTGATGACCGGATTGTATGCACAGATGCAGATCAATAACCCACGCACACAATTCATCCGCCAGTCGCGTACTTACAGTCCGGTATCTTCCGGCAGCAGCGGTGGTGGCCATTCCGGCGGCGGAGGTGGTGGCGGTCACTCCGGTGGTGGTGGCGGTCACAGTATATAATCCTGTAGAAAATGCGCATTTGTGGTAAAACAGTGCTTTAAAAAATGCGCATTTGCAGGAGTTTCTTATATTTTAAGCAAAACTATTAATAAGGGCAGTTTTTAAACTGCCCTTATTTGAATCATATGTCATTTTTAATATACCTTCCACTTGTCAGATAAACGCTTCATTATTTTTTTGTAAGAAAACTATCAAGTTCCCCATATACTGTATTATCTGAAGATATTAAAATTTTTCCATTATCTGTATATAAGTAGTTCAAATATTCATATGGCAAGTCTATCTTGTTAAGCTTATTATGGCGACTGTCAATATTCCAGATTTCTCCTGTATCCCTGGAATATACCAAAGCATAATCTGCTTTTTTATCTCTGCCAGGTATCGCAATATCCAAATCTATCTTATTTATTATTTTTGCAACGGTCTTCCCCGATGCTACACGAAAAAGTACTCCACTCCCACTAAATGTTCTTATAAAACCATATTTTCCTGACATCTCAAACTTTGAAATTCTTTCATTTTTTAGCAAATTGATATTTTTTTTATCCAGCTTCAAACTATCAATATAGTTTCCAGCACAATTATACTTTTCTATTATCCATGAGTCCTTCCCTGAACTGTTTCTCAATCGAACTAAAGCATATATTTTTGACTGATATACTGCGAAATTATATAACACTTCACCATTTTCTTTTTTTCTGTTATAATCCTTCGATATCAGAATATCAAATTTTTTATTTTTCCACCAGAAACATCATATGAATCCAAATAAGTTATACTTTTCTTTTTATTTTTTTTACCTTTTAATGATATAATTTTATCCTTACATGCTTTCACATAAATTAATGTTTGATCTGTAGAATCACTTACCCCCAAATGCTTCTTTTATCGTATAAATAAAAATAAGCGAAAGTAGTGCAACCGTATCAGGTGGACTTCTTTTAGAGCAGCTTCCGCAGCCCCTTCGGGTAGTGATTCTTCATCACAGAACCTGCAAGTTTGCCCCAGCCGAGACTGTATCCATCTACCGTGATCAGATACCAGCCCTTCTCCCCTTCTGCCGGAAACGTCTGCCCGGCCAGATACGCGCGTGCTTCGTCCACAGACAGATTCCAGCTGTGGCATGCTTCCTGCGGAGAAATTGCAAGTGCCAGTGCGTGTGCCGGTTCCAGCCGGTTCTTTTTAACTGTGCCAAGATGCAGGCCCGGACGCAGCACATGCAGCCGTCTGGTTGCCGGCATATGTTCCGGCATCAGATACAGCTGCTCTCCAAAAAGAAACAGCCTCCCGGCATCATCTGCCGGTATCTTTCCAAGAAACTCCTGTAATCCTGCAAGATACGCTTTTGCTTCTCCCTTTGCCAGCGGTTTTTCTTCTCCATTCGCACAATATCCCCGGTAATTTTCCGAAACAGTTCCCTCTTTTTCCAGAACCGCAACGAAATGTCCCTCTCCGTGCAGATGATGCGGAAATAACCGGATCGTATCTCCTATCTCCACTGCCGGATGTTTTGTCCATGCCGCTACACCGTCTGCCATTCCCGGATATTTTTTCACCGGCACAATATGAAACTGCGGATGCTGTTCCAGAAAACGGCTGATCGTTCCCTCGTTTTCCTCCGGTGCAAAGGTACAGGTAGAGTAAACCATACGTCCTCCCGGCCGGAGCATGGTGGCCGCACATGCAAGAATTTCCTGCTGCCGCGCCGCACAGACCTGAACATTTTCAGGACTCCACTCCTCACATGCCTGCTCATTTTTACGAAACATTCCCTCCCCGGAACACGGGGCATCTACCATGATCCGGTCAAAATATTCCGTAAACATTCCCGTAAGTGTCTGCGGACTCTCGTTTGTCACCATCACATTTTTTACACCCATCCGTTCCATATTCTCGGAAAGAATCTTTGCCCGCGCCGGATGAATCTCATTGCTGACAAGGAGCCCTTTTCCCTGCATCGCTGCCGCAATCTGTGTACTTTTGCCCCCCGGTGCCGCACATAAATCCAGAACTTTTTCGCCCGGCTGTGCATCCAGATATGCAGCCGGTGCCATGGCACTCGGCTCCTGAATATAGTACACGCCCGCCTCGTGATACGGATGTTTTCCCGGCTGATCTTCCTTTTCGTAATAAAACCCGTTCGCTTCCCACGGCACCGGCTGCAGATGAAAGGAAGTTTCCTCTATAAGCCGGTCCATGTCTGTTTTTGACGGATTGATCCGCAGTGCCTGATAACGCGCATCTTCGTAACTGTTTAGAAATGCCGGGTATTCTTCCTCCAGCATTTGTTTCATTCGATCTAAAAAAAGTTGTGGAAGCATATCATTTCTCCTAAATTTCTCCTAAAGTTTTCCAAAAAAACTTGGAAAAATATCCAACAAATAGTAAAATATAAATATGATAAAACGAAAGTACATGAGAACAAGACAATTAAAACCGGGCATGAAGCTCGATCATCCGGTCGTTGACCGTCTGGGACGTAATCTCGTTGCCAGAGGTGCCGAACTGGATGATTATATGATTGATTCCCTGTTGAAACTGGGTATTATGTCTGTTTACATCCAGGAGGGGGAAGAAGAGGAAAACCCAGAACAGGTTCCTGCTTCTCCAAAAGCAGAAAAAAATATCGAACGGCTCCGTACCGAAGACCGCGCAAAAGTTACTCTTTCTGCCAGTATCCGTGAACGTGTCTCTACCGGTATTCAGTTTATCTACAACAATACAACCTCCGAGGAAATGGTTGCCACCACAGAGAGCATTGCCGATGATCTGATGCGTTCCATTAAAAGCAATGATGCCATCGCAATTGATATCTCCACACTCAAAACCAGTGACGAATACACATTCAAACACAGCGTGGATGTAGCAACCATTTCCATGATCGTTGCCAAGCAGCAGGGACTCTCTCCCGAAGAAGTACGGGAAATCGGTGTCTGTGGTTTGCTGCACGACATTGGAAAAACCAAAATTCCAAATGCTATCTTAAACAAACCGGGCAAACTCAATGATGACGAATTTGCCATTATGCGGCAGCACTCGACATACAGTTACAACATGATCAAGGATCGTGCGGAATTTTCTCCGGCTGTCTGCCTTGGTGTTTTGCAACACCATGAAAAGATCAATGGAAGCGGATACCCGATGGGTGTGTCTGCGGAGAAAATCTGCCCCTATGCCAAGATTCTGTCCGTAGCGGATATCTATGATGCCCTGGTTACCGAACGCCCCTATAAAAAAGCCTATTCCCAGAGAGATGCCGTGGAAATGATTATGTCCATGACCATGGAACTCGACATAACTGCCATGAAGAGCTTCCTTGAAAGCATGATTCTATATCCGGTAGACAGCATCGTGGAGCTAAGTAACGGTGAACAGGCGCGCGTGGTCAAAAATATTCCGCACTATATTCTCCGTCCTGTGGTTGTCGGGCTTACCAGCGGTAATGTTTACAACCTTGGAGAAGATATCAATTGTGCCAATATCATCATTCTTTAAACAACAGGGAACAGCTTTCGCTGTTCCTTTTTTATTGTGTTACCTCTTCACTTTCAAAAGGCTGTGCCGTCTCTGGCAGAAACGCATCGTAAATATCCACATGATCATAGATACAGCGCCAGCTGCTGGTGGACCCTGCAGTCACACAGATATACTCTTTTCCATCCGGTGTCTGTGCCATACTTGCCGCACAGCTTCCGGACTGATTCACAAAGCCAGTCTTTGCCCCGATAATTTCACTGTGTGTATCCTTATCTTCAATTCTCCGCAAAAACCAGTTGGATATTGTAATCCCATCCGGATGTGGTTTGGATTTTGATGTCGTATAGGTTCGCGTTCCAAGAACTTCCCTGCACAGATCATTGTCCATTGCGGCTTTTAAAATCATTGCCATATCATACGGCGTACTGTAATGGTCATCATTGTATATGCCGACACAGTTGGTAAAATGTGTGGTCTCCGACAATCCCATTTTTTCCAGTTCCTGATTCATCATATCCACAAATGCTTCCTGTGAACCGGCCACATAAGTTGCCAGAGAAACCGCAGAATCTGCCCCTGATGGCAAAATGGTTCCATAAAACAGATCCCTTACCGTTACCTGCTCATCCACTTCGTATCCGGTATTGCTGCAGTCATTACTATAACTGAAATCTGTGGCATCAATACTGATGGTAACCAGCTCGTCCAGCTGCTCTGGCTTAATATTTTCCGCTGCTACCAGCACGGTAAAGATTTTGGTCATAGATGCTGGAATCATACGTTTTAATGCATCTTTTCCAGCCAGAATCGTTCCGGCATCCACATCAATGAGAATTCCCTGTTTGCTGACAACGGACTTCGGAAGCGATTTTGTCTCTGCGGTCTCCGTAGCGGAATAATCAAATACTTCCTCTGTTTCCGTCGGTATTTCCGATGCCTGCTCCTGCTGCGTCGGCTCAATCATCTTTGGATCTTTTTTGTTCTTTCCCTTTTTCCCCAGCACAACTGCCAATACCAGAACAACTGCTAAAATTACAACTGCTGCAACGGCTATGTACCATCTGTTTTTTCGTTTCTGCATTTTCTTATCTCCTGTCCTGCCTGAATTGCTCTTTTGTATCATAGCACTTTTCGGCTATAAATTGCAATCCATCAGATACAAACGAGACGCAAAATCCGGAAAATACCGTACGTTCTCATCATATCCGGTGCCTCCGAATGCCGGGTGCAAATGTACACCTCCATACATCAGGGCATCCCCGTATGCACAGAAATCCTCCTTTTCCCCATCCATCTTTACAAATTTTGCCAGCAGATGATGTGTCACAGAATCCGGGCGGATATGTACCGGAGCAACCGTGTTGACCAGATCCCCAAACTCCAGAATACTGTACGTTAACGCGCGGTTAGTAAAATGGTACCGTTTCTCTTTTGCAAGTCCTTTGGGATAATACGCATGAAACTGTGTATTCGGTTCCGCAAGTTTCTGCATCAGCATGCCGACTGCCTGTGTCTGATCTTCTGAAACACAGGTCCATTCTGTGAGATTTCCGTCAGCAAATGTCCGCCCACGATAAAATGTGCCCTGCTGCAATACACTACGCCACTTCCTGTACAGTGCAATCTGAGCCCTGATCTCCTCAAGTTCCTCTCTGGTACAGTCACAGAAATTACATTCATACCCCAGCACTGCGAATGCGGCAACTGCAAAGCGGGTCGTAAGCGGTGTCCGGCGCAGCGTCTGATGGTTCGGACACGCAGATACATGTGCACTCACCGTCGAGAGCGGATACCCGTAACTGTAATTTGTCTGTATGTCCGCCCTGCAACAGGCATCTGTGTCATCGCTTCCCCAGATCTGCGGAAAATAGCACAAAATGCCGGGATCAAAACGGTTTCCGCCTGCTGCACACCCTTCAAATAAAATTTCCGGAAAACGACGGGTCAGTTCCTCCATGCACCGGTACAGTCCCAGCACATAACGATGTGCCACCTCTCCCTGCTGTGCGGCCGGCAGGCTCTGTGAATAATAATCGGAAAACGTCCGGTTCATATCCCACTTCACATAAGAAACCGGTGCCGAAGAAAAGACCTTTGTCATACTGGCAATGATATACTCCTGCACTTCTCTCCTGCCAAGATCCAGAATTCTCTGGTTTCGTCCTTCTGCATGTGGTTTTCCGGGAATTTCAATGGTCCAGTCCGGATGCTTCCGGTAAAGGTCACTGTCCACACTGACCATCTCCGGCTCTACCCAGATCCCAAAAGAAAGCCCCAGATCTGTAATTTTTTTGGCAAGGCGCGATAAGCCGCCGGGCAGTTTTTTTGTATTCGGCACCCAGTCTCCCAATGAAGAAGTGTCATCGTTTCGTCTGCCAAACCAGCCGTCATCCACCACAAACAATTCGATTCCGGCATCTTTTCCCGCCTTTGCCAGCTTTAAGAGCCTGCTCTCACTGATATCAAAATAGCAGGCCTCCCAGCTGTTTAAAAGTACCGGGCGCGGCCTGTTTTTCCAATATCCGCGCACGATATGCTCCCGGATAAACGCATGCATCCGCCGGCTCATGCCTCCCCATCCATCCGGTGCATAGGTCATAAAGGCCTCCGGTGCCTGAAACTGTGCTCCCGGCTCCAGTTTCCACGAAAATTCCCGTGGATTGATCCCCGTAAGAAGCCGGAGTTTTCCAAAACTGCTGACCTCCGCAGTCTCACAGTGATTTCCACTGTAGATCAGATGAAATCCGTAACAGTCTCCCCGATCTTCTCCCGTTTTCGGACGGCTCAGCATCACAAACGAATTTGCCCGGCTCGACGTGGTTCCGGTAAAAGAATCATTGACAATTCTGCCACCGGTCAGCGTCTGGTCACAGCGGTGCATCTCCCGCGCCCATGCGCCGCGAAATGTCGTAAAAATATAATCACTGTCATCAAAATCCAGCTGCAGACTCATCAGACGGGTAAGCTGTACATCCTGACTGCTGGCATTGACGATCTTCGCACTCCGTCCGATCACATCTGCCGCCTCATAGACATAGTAGTAGAGCAACAGCTTCAGATCATACTGCCGGTCCACCATTGTCACACACAGCTGCTGCACTTCTCCCACACTTCCATAGGAACCCGGAAGTCCATCCAGCGCATCTTTTTTCCCGGTAATAACGGCATCTTCATAGCGGAAATCCAGAGTCTTTGCCCCATCATAAAGAATAGCCTCAACAAACGGCTCACGGATATCACCCTTTCCGTACGAAGACATTTCCAGCCGCACATCCTCCAGCGAAAAACCGGCATGCTCTTTTTCACAGATATTCACATTTCCCGGTGCAAACACATGCTTTTCCACAAGAATTTCAAGATCATCCGGATGCTCGATATGAATAGTTCTCCCGTAATACAGATGCTCCGGATGTCCCCCCGGCAGAATGGAAAATGCATATGTTGTATGTGCCGTATCCAGTACGAATGCCTGTCCAATTTTACGAATCATAGCTGTCATCCTTTCTTTTAGCAGTTCTCCTGATTTTTAATTGCTGCATTAATCTCCTGCAGCTTTTTCTCTGTCAAAATATATTTTTTCCGAAATACCAATACCGCGATGAAAAGACCGATCATCGGAATTCCCGCCATCGTCAGCCGCAGTCCCAGCACCGAAGAATCCGCTGCACGCGCAACAACCGCCGCACTTGTATCCTGCTTGAGGTTACAGAGAGACAGACAGATCGCTGCGATCAGCACGGCAACTCCCGAAGCCAGTTTCACAACAAACGTCTGCATGGAAAAAATCACACTTTCATCACGGCGGTGATTTTTCATTTCCCCATAATCTACCGTATTTGCCAGAAATACTGTGGTAAGCACGGTCAGCATGCCAAATGCCGCAAAGATCAAAAATCCCGGCACCACCAGGGCTCCAAGCGCAGTATGACCGCCAATCATCAGCACAAGCAGAATCGCATACCCTGCGATTGCCATTCCAAAACTCAGGTAGAACACACGGATACTGCTCATAAACTTCCGCAGCAGCGGAAACAATACCATCATGGACAAAATCTGTACCGCTCCGCCAAATGTACTAAAAAGTGTATAGCTGTTATACCAGCTCTCCCCACTCACATCATACTTGAAAAAATACAACAGCAGATTGGACGTAATATACAAAGAGCAGTTAATCAGTACAATGGTGATGACAACCGTCATTGCCTGATCGTTGTGAATCAGCGCCGAAAACATCTGCCGTACGGTCGGCGTTTCCATATGAACCGTGGATTTTTCCCGGATCGTCAGACAGGTGATCGTAATAAACAGCACAAACAATACCGCAACAATAAGTGCAAACCAGCGGAAACCCGTGCGCTCATTTCCCTGTCCCAGCATATACACACATTTCATCGTAATAATCGTAACGAGAGCGGAACCGACACCCGAACAGGAACGCGCCATAGTTGTTAAATTTTCGCGCTCTTTTCCGCCTTCTGTAAATGCCGGAATCATCGACCAGAAAGGAATGTCCATCATGGTATAGGTGACTCCCCACACAATATAGGTAATGGCTGCATATGCCACAATCCCACTTCCATTCCATGCCGGCGGTGCGGCAAACATCAGATACAGCACGATCGCATTGCACAGGGTTCCAACCAGAAGCCATGGACGGAATTTTCCCCAGCGTGTTCTGGTTTTTGCAACAATCACTCCCATAATCGGATCGTTAAATGCATCAAACACCCGCGCTGCCATGAGAATAATTCCCATTGCCATCGCACTTACTCCGAGAACATCCTGGTAATAATACAGAATATAGCTCGCCGAAAGCATATATACCATATCTTTTCCGACAGCCCCCAGGCCGAATGCCGTTTTTTCTTTTGCTGATAATTTCATTGTATTTCCCCCTTACTCTTCCCGTGCCACCTGAAAATGTTCACAGATTTTCCCCGTCTGCGCATTTTCAATTGTCAAAATTCCTTCTCCGGCCTGTCCGGTCGTCTTTACATAAGTACCGCCCATACCTCCCTGTAAACATATGGTCTTTGGACCGATCAGTTCCAGAACACCTTTCACTTCAAACTGCACCGGTTCATTGAAAAATCCCAGCACATTTCCATTTTCATCCAGTGCCCGGATACGAACCGCCGCCATATCATAGGTTCTGCCTTCGGTCAGGTTATGTGCACTTACCTTCACCTCCAGATGTGCCTGCTGCATCGGCTCCTTGATCACGGTCTTTACCACTTTTCCGTCCCTGACAGCCTCAAACTTATAGACCGTGGAAGTCGTCCCCCAGTCCCCGACATAACGTGTGTAAAGCGCAACCGCATCCTTTGGTTTCATGTGATAGCAGACCATCAGCCGCAATGCCAGAAGGTAGAACTTTGCCGGAAGATTGTTCAGCCCGTAATACGCCGTCATGTTAAGCAGCTGCCCCATCAGTCTGGCCTGTTTCGGTTTCATCGGCTCATTTTCGACAATCGCATTTCCGATAAAGTCATTCACAGGAATCGGTCCATGCGCCAGTGCACGATATGGGGAGTCCTCCCGATGATACTCTTTGATTAATTTAGAGTTTTTGTACATCCGCACGGCATCCGCATTTGTAATCATCCAGTTTCCGCTGCGGTTTCCGCCCGGATGCTCTCCGATATCCATCGAAGAACTCAGTTCTAAAACCGGTGTATCTTCCTGCTGACTGCTATACACCGCCGCCGCAAGTTTCGGGTTGCGGAACATATCCATCACGCCATGGTAACAGATCCGGTCACCACTGCCAAAATCCTTGTGCGTATTATAGTCAAACATACACCAGCCAAAACTTCCTGCAATATCCGGCTCCTGTGCCACCGCATTTAATACATTTGCATGACGGATTGCATGCTCCGTCCGGTGTTCCTCATCGTCAAACGGCTTGGTCGGAAACATATGCCCGTTATACTCACTGATCAGATACGGTTTTTTCATATCCGGTGTAACTTTTCGTTTCGGATTACACCCCGGATGTCTGCCATCGTGAAGGAAATCGTTGTACGTATAAACATCCTCCAGAAGATGGCTTTTCTTTAGCATCCGCACTCCGCCAGTTGCCCGCGTATCGTCCAGTTCATGTGCCACCCGGTTTGTTTCCCTGTAAAAAACATCGTCATCCTGCGACTCATTAATCCGCACACCCCAGAGAATAATGGAAGGATGATTGCGGTACTGCACGATCATTTCCTTTAAATTCTGCACCGCCTGCCGCTTCCATTCTTCATCCCCGATGTGCTGCCACCCCGGAAACTCGGTAAACACAAGCAGGCCAATTTCATCACAACGACGGATAAAATCCTGCGACTGCGGATAATGGGAAGTGCGCACAGCATTCACGCTAAGTTCTTTTTTGAGAATATCGGCATCGAAAATCTGCATGGATGCCGGCGCTGCATATCCCACATACGGATAACTCTGATGACGGTTTAACCCTCGAAGCCGCAGTTTCTTTCCGTTCAGATAAAAACCATCTTTTCGGAATCCGGCCTCCCGAAACCCTGTGATATCCACACGCGCATCTATCATTTCCCCATTTTTCCACAAACTCGTACGGATTTCATACAAATATGGATTTTCCGGCTCCCACAAACGGATCTCCTGCACCGGAAAAACGGTTTGCACATTTGTCTGTTTTACCGGCTTTTTTCCCAGGGGACTATATGCACCCTCGCCTTTTTTGCGGATTTCCTGCTGCAACGTTATCCCATCCGAAATATTCTGTACCGTAATCTCTGTAGTCACCTGCAGAGGATGTATCTGTGGCTTGATAAATACATCTGCGAGATGTGTCTTATTTCTCACCTGCACATAAACCTCACGATACATCCCGCCAAAAGTCATGTAATCTATGGCATATCCGAACGGCGGAATATTCAAATTTTCCCGGCTGTCGACACGCACCGCAAGTACATTGTCCTCCCCATATTTCAGGTATTTTGCAATTTCCACAAAAAATGCCGTATAACCGCAATGGTGCGCTTTCACTTCTGTCCCATTGACATAAACAACCGCATCATGCGCCACTCCCTCAAAGGTCAGTTCCACACTTTTCCCCTGCCACGCTTCCGGCGCCATAAAATGTCTGCGATATCCACACAGCATCTGATACGCATGCTCATCAAAGTAATGATACGGAAGCTCTTTGCAGGTATGCGGCAGCCGCACATCCTCCATCTCATTTTCCGGATATACTGCCTCTTTCATGGCTTCTTCCCATGTTTCGGCAAATTTCCAGTCATTGTTCCAATACAACCTCTCCATGCTTCTTTATGCTCCCCTTTCGTTTTACCTCTCCGAAGCAATTCCATACATCAGAATCCCGACAACCTCCTGCAATGCCTGCGCATAAGTAATTTCATTCTGCAGCAGGATATCGCGCTGGAAAAACTGCTCTAACGATGCTTCCAGCATCATCTTTAAAATCGGAATCCGGACCGGACGGATCACACCTTCCTGCATGCCCTGTTCCAACAGGGCAATGGTCGTTTCCCAGCCTGTTTCGAGCCGTACTTCCACCTGATGATAAATCTCCGGATATTTTTCTTTTAACTGATATAACTGTCGAAAATCCACATCCTGATAACATTCCGGCATCACACCAAGGATTGTGTGAATCTTTTGCAGGGTGTCCATCTCCGGATTCTCTACGATCTTCTGCTCACTGTCCTTGATCCGGTCAAACAAATAGTCCACCGTTTCCAGAAACAAAGCCTCCTTATCACGAAACACCTGATAAATCGTTTTTTTACTGATCCCTAAAATCTTTGCAATATCATCCATCGTAAATTTCAAACCCTTTTGATTGAATGCCTGCAAAGTTCCCTGCATAATGTTCTCTTTCAGTTCTTTATTCATTCTTTTCATCCTTTCTGCCGGAAGGAAACTATTTTCTTCATTTCAGTTTCCATTATAGTAGCATGTTCTCTCTCTTCCTTCAAGAAACTAAATGCCCAAAAATCGTTTCCGATTTTTGGGCACATTTTTTACGTTGCGTTTTATCCCCGCATCAATTCCCTGCGCACCGTTTTTCTCACAAAATAAAAACAGATGACCTGCATCACAATCGTGATGATCCAGGATGCCGGATAAGAAATAAACAGGAAGTACAACGATCTGTGATGTGGGAAAAATCCAAAAATCCAGAGAATTCTCGTTCCGACCGTACCGATCACCGACAGGATCATCGGCACTGCCGAATGTCCCATCCCCCGCAGTGCTCCGGGAAACAAATCCATAATGCCACACAGAAAATACGGCACTGTTGTAATGGCAAGAATCTCCATGCCGCTCTCGATCACATCCTTTTCTCTCGTATATATACTAAGTACCTGCGGTCCGAAAAACCATGCGCCACATCCCAGCAGCAGGGAAACACTGACCGTAAGAATCAGACAGTCGATCAGCACACGATCCATACGTTTATATTTTCCCACACCATAATTCTGACTCGTAAAACTCATACATGCCTGTGTAATGGAATTTACCGACATATACAAAAATCCCAAAATATTATTTGCCGCTGTATACCCCGCCATCGCCGTATCTCCGAAGGAATTCACGGAAGACTGCAGCAGCGCGTTTGAAAAGTTAATAACCGTACTTTGAATCCCGGCAGGAATTCCCACCTGAAAAATCTGCAGCAGATAAACCTTTTTTATTTTCAGCTTCGAAAAGCGCAGCTGATAGCAGCTGTCGGTGCGGTACAGGCATAACAAAACCAGAATGCAGGAGATCATCTGTGCCGTAATCGTCGCAGTAGCTACGCCTGCCACCCCCAGATGAAAACCGATCACAAGAATCAGATCCAGCAGTGCATTGGCACATCCGGAAATCACCAGAAACAACAACGGCCGCTTGGTATCTCCCACCGCACGCAGAATCGCTGCCCCATAATTATAGAGCATAAAAAACGGCATCCCCAGAAAATAAATCCGCATGTAAAGGGTTGACTGTGCAATGACATTGTCCGGCGTTCCCATAAGAAGCAGCGCACCTTTTGCACTGATTACCCCGATTCCAGCCATGAGAATTCCGCTGATCAGTGCCAGCAGAATGGCGGTATGTACCGTGTCTGACATTTCTTTTTCCCTGCCGGACGCAAAAAAACGTGCCGCAAGCACGTTAGCCCCCAGCGAAATTCCGATAAACAGATTGGTGAACACGTTGATGAGTGCCGTGGTCGATCCCACTGCCGCCAGTGCCTGTTTTCCCGTAAAATGCCCCACAACAATGATATCCACCGCATTGAACATCAGCTGTAAAATTCCAGACAGCATGAGTGGGAGTGCAAACGAGATCAGTTTATCCATGATCGAACCATTGCACATATCTATTTCATATTTGTTTGTTTTCAAATTTTCTCTACCCCCTTTTCGGTTCTGTTATCCCTCTGAGCCATAAAATACGCCGCTACTGGCGGCGTATTTGTTTGTCCTTATACATTCTCTGATCTGCGATCTCGATCAGTTCCATTATATTTTCATATTTTCCCACGGCATATCCCACGGAGGCAGATACCGGAATCTCACTGTTTTTCTGAATCGGCTTCATCACCTGCCTCCACTTTTCAATGACATCTTCTGCAATCTCCTGTGTCCCATCCGGAATAATCATAAGAAATTCATCCCCACCGTAACGGTAAGCATTGGTTTCCTCACTCGTCACTGCTGCCCGAATGGATCCCGCAATTTTGGCAATCAGCTGGTCTCCGTACAAATGGCCAAACGTATCGTTTACATATTTCAACTGGTTGACATCCCAATAAATAACCGCAACCGGGCGTTCTTTTGGCTCCATATGTTCCACTGTTTCAAGCAGTTTATTTTTGCTGTAAAGTCCCGTCATATCATCCATGGAAGCCGCCTGTACCATACGCATTGCATTTTCCATGGACTTGCGCACAATACTGTTTACACTGTTACTTACATAATAAAATGCAACCGCCATCAGCGATCGCGGCATCACATAATAAAGTGCCAGCGTAACCATAGGATTTTCGTTTACTTTGTTGAGCAAAAACACACCATCCTTCTGCAGATGATCCAGTGATGTCACCGTCAGCAGTGCCATGTTTGCATCACATACCCCAAAATAATAGCCCACATAAGTACTGATCGTAATCACAACCACTGTAAATATAAAGGCATAAACCGACAGTCTCTTTGAAGTATACATACTTGAAATAATAATCGGGATCATCATAATAATGATCATATGGTAGGTAAGGGATGCACTCGCGACCATGACAATCAGCCCGATGGCCGTAACGCTGAGATACTTGGTAAATGGGTGCTCAAGCCCCATCTTCACAAGCAGCAATCCATAAATCAACGCCAGCACACATGCCACCACATAGCCTCTGATAAAAATCGCCTGATCCACGATAAAAATATGCAGACTGTTCAGAATCATCACAAACGAATAGAATAAAATGCAGATTCCCACCACACGGAACGCAAAAATATTCTGTGTCACATCCTTCTGCTCGTAAAAAGCATTTTTATTTGTAATTTTAGATAACAGTGCCTTGCAGGTGCTCATCCATATATCCTCCAGCTTTGTCTGCCTTTAGTATAACATATTCCTGCATGAGTTTCACTACTTTGATGAACTTATAAATTCATCAGGAAAATTTTCCATAACTTTTTGTCAGTGTTCTGCCATTTTTTCTATCGTGCCATGCATAACGGAATCAGTCCCTGCAAATGAAACTTCGTCTATGATTTTACATACCACATCAATAACCTTTGTAAGACTTACTTCTTCATCACGACGTAATTTTGTCATCGTGTTAGGAGCAATTTCTGCCT